>Ga0233449_1000031_pt1 | contig 204029 bp, 267 predicted proteins | sample SI_124_October20_FD_183012 | JGI IMG/M metagenome (GOLD analysis project Ga0233449, IMG submission 183012) | Seawater microbial communities from Saanich Inlet, British Columbia, Canada - SI_124_October2016_200_MG | ecosystem: Environmental > Aquatic > Marine > Inlet | place: Canada: British...
CGGACCTGTTGGTCCTCGTATGGGCGTCGAGGTGTTTCTTCCGAAGGGAGATGTTGGCTTTAAGTTTACCAACTCCTCAAGCGATCAGGTTGTATCCTTCGAACCTCCTGTTGCCGTTAGGGTAACTAAAGAGGGAGGCACCTATAATAAGCTCGAGTTCTTTTACGAGACTGCCGCAGTGCCTTATAGTCGCTTCGACAATAAGAACTTCCTCTTGATCACTCACAAGAATCCAGAGACTGGAAATCCTGTTGGACGCATCTATCGTAAGATAGTTTGCTCTGGGCGATTCTACACTTCTCTGAAGCAGATTCCTAATGTGAGACTAGTTAAGTTTGTGTGCTACACACAAGCTAAAGAACACTTTAACGATGGGACAGACAAGAATACCCCTAAGCATATGCCGGGGCTTGCTGCTCCCTACGTAAGGAGATAGCCATGAAGAAAGTTGTTGGCTACTATACCTTGGCTCGAAACGAAAGTATCGATCTTCCTCACGATGCACACATCATTGAATCTCGGGTAGACCATAATGGTGTTGCTACGGTCCTTGTTTCATATATGGAATATGAGACCGAAGCTGAGATTCCTGTGCCAGGTGGATGGGGAGCCCCACCTCTTATCCCTGTCTCCTCTACTTAAACAATAGCCGCCAACGCGGCTTCCGCGACTGTAAGCCTTGCTTTAGTCGTTACCATCTCCGCCTCCACGGCGTTGAGATCGGTTTCCAAAAGAAGAGTAGCTGCATTAAACTGTGTTGTGCTGATACTGTTCCTGACCAGCTTTTCTAGCTGGTCTATGCGTACTAACGCCGCATTCAATGCGGTTTCCAATTCTGTGTTAGTTAGTGCCATTACACCCCCTCCCCTTTATCAATAGCTTTGTCTGATTCCTGGTCTGATGTTGTATCCCCTATATTCCCTTTTAATTTTAGAGCAGTCCTTGGGATTGCGACACGGGCTACTGATATACCTATATAGCCTAGGGCTATGGTTACAATCGAAGATGCGATTGTTTCAAAAATTCCCACACCCCAACCGAAAATAGAATACGAAATTCCTATTGTACTGATAAGTACTATTCCTATTAGAGCTAACAAAAACTTACGACTTAAGTATCCATTGTCATTATGGTAGTCTTTTTCGGTGAGGGCCATTTTTATTTATTCCTCGGACGCCGGGGTATCCTCAGCTTTGGCTGGGTGTTCTACCTTTGGCTTGCGGGTTCTTCTCTTGGGAGCCTTCTCTTCGAGAGGCTCTTTCTCAACAGGGGGTAATGGTTTAGGTGCTTCTTTGAGAGGCTCCTCTCTTTCGTGCTCAGGCTTTGGCCGCAGTTCCTTGTCGTCTGGAATGGGGCGTTCGAGCTTAGGTTCTGGGGCGGGCGCTGCCGGTGCAGGCGCCGCTTCCACAGGTAGGGCTGGCTCTACTGCCCATGTACCACGTCTCCATTTTCTTTGCTTCTGTGGTGACCTGGGGGCAAATCCTCTGCCAACTCTGCTTACATTTTTAGTACTCATCTTTTCTCCTTAAATTACTTGAAAGTCGATTACAATTATTGGGTCGGCTCCATCGATGATGTCAAATGCAGGTGTGACCGCATTGAAGATGCTCGGCTCTATGTCGAATCCAGTCGTCAGCTTATTCCTGACCTTTAGTGTATAGGTTGCAGTTGAATCGTAACCAGTGGTCACTGTGTAGTTGGCGTGACCCAAGGCAGTCTCAAAGACTACCTTCAGGATGCCCGTTCCCACAGTCCAAGTAGAACCTGCAGTTACGTCAACGTTGAAGAGGTCTGAAGTATCAATTGCGGAAATGTTGTGAGTGCCCTTTGATGGATCAACCGAGATCATCCCCTTTGACTTAACAACGTTATCCTTGTAAACCCTATATGGGTCAGGTCCTCCTACGCCGCCGTATGTAACACCATCATCATGAGGCGCCCAACCGGTTGGGGAGAAGGCTGCTGCCGTGCAAACAAGCCCATCAGCGTCTGCTGTTGCTGGGCCCTGCCATGTATTGTCAGCGAAAAGGCTTTCAAGGTACTTGAATGAACCAATCTCTCCATCACCGCCAATGGTCACATTCGCTGTATAAGTCCCGGCGCCTTCTGCGCTTGTGATGCTAGGACCATGATTGAAGGTCAGGCCTGTAATCCAAGCTGCATTGGTTGCATGGAACTCAATCCCTCCCCCGCCAGAAATAATCTTTGCAGCATCTACCCCATATAAATAAGCATCATTAGTTGCCTTTACGAGCGCAGAAGAATTAGACCCCTGAGCATCCACAAGGATGCTGTTGGCAGCCCCGATGGTTTTGATTCTTGAATTGGCACCAGTTCCTGATGCCGTCCGAGTGAAGATTCCTAAAGCTGTAGGATCACTAATCGTCTCAACCAAAGAGCCTAGCGTCAGGTCTACAGTCATGCCATTGCCGGCGTTGATGTCGACAACGCCTGAGCCAGAGCTTATTCTTGCAAATGTTCCAGCATCTAGTGTAATGAAGTCCCCTCCCGTTGTATCAATCAGGAAGTCATCTGTCGTTATGCTAGAGCCTGCTGCGCCAACCATGAGCAATGAAGCCCATGCATCGATGGTCAGGTTTCCACTAATGGTATTGCTGATGGTAAGTTGGTGTGGGGCTGTCAGAAATGAATGAGCCCCAACGGAATCCTCTGAATATAGAGAGACGTGAGGCAGCCCGCCATTTGCTATGGTCTGCCTGCCTATAAAGATGCCTCCATATCTGGGGTCTGCCGTTGCAGTCTGCTTGCCAATGAAGAGCTCGTCCGTCTCGTCTTGACCTGACCCTCTGGTCATACGAAGCTCTAGCAGATCTGTCGCAGGGGCTGCTCCACCTGTCGCGAATAGGCTCTGCGTATACTCCGTCCCACTGACCTCATCATTCTCATACCACATGGACATGAAGTTGAGAGTTCCCGCATCTCCTGTTCCTGCAAATACAGGTCCAGTCCAGGTGAGTAGTCCGTCGATATTTATTGCTGGGTCAACAGATTGGACAGGCACTGAAATTTGTACGGGGTTTATTGCTACCGTGCTTATGGTGTTCCCATTGTTATAGGCAGTCTGAAGGGTAGCTACTCCTCCTAGTCCAAGCATCGCTGTATCCAGCGCCCCTAGCGCTGTGAGGATATCGGTGCTACCTACCATGTAAGTAGAGCCAGATATCTCTAGCCTTGTGGAGATGTCCCTGAAGGTGTTTATCTCTGCTTCTGTTCCTATCTGATGCTTAACGTCTAGGATTCTTTCTGCGAGAGAGTAGGTAGATGCAACTGGAGCGCCAGCAAAGTGCACCGTGTTGAACGTTCCACCTGCTCCTATGTTGTCTGGGTCCCAAGTCTCACCGGCCAATTGAATGATCCAGTTCCTTAGCTGTGTGTCATCATAGGCTGCGTTGTTCGCGTTGACCTCGTTCAAGAGGTCCTCTACTCTCCCCACCCTACCGAATAGACTCTGATATGAGTCCAGTACTACTTCCTTAATTGTTCTAGGACGTGTACCGTTATGAAGCAATCCCCCAAACTCTTGTGGTCGTGAAGTCTGGTCCATGTATACCTGTGAACCATCTAGTCCGTTAGTGATAGGATCTATCTTAGCGTTCCTATCTCCTATGGATCTTTGTTCCCTTCCTTGGGGAAGTGATGCTAGCAGGGGGTATAGTGCGCCGTTCCACTGAGCGGTAATCTCGTTCAGGTCGGTTATGATCTCTTGGAAGGACTCTTGTAGAGCCTCCCTGTCCTCAAGGTCTGCCCTGACGACACCTACTGGACGAAGTTCTCTTAGTTCGCTCATTTGTTACTCCGCGATCTTGATTTCATAACCATCCAATGAAGCACTTCTTCTTGGGTTGGTTGTTCTAAAAATTGCTTTGAAGACAAGACCTTCAGCAAAGGCTGCGGTCTTTGAGACTAGCTCAAACTGTTCTCTAGGTAGCTCTGCGTTTAGCTGTGCCCACTTGACTGCCACTCTGTTGACTACACCACCTATGCCGTCGTCTCCTCGGACGATTGCAAACTTTAAGTAGTCCTGGCTGTCTGCAGCTTCAAGGTCTGTGTTCCCAACTCTTTGTACAAGTTGTCCTGCATACCTTGCGACACCACGGTACTGCTGTCTTGCTACATCTTGATCGAAATTAGTATTGTAGTCAAGGCCTTCAATCAAAAGCTTATGATTGTAAGGATACAGTGGATCAATAACATTGTACCCGGCTGTAACCGTTGGTGCTCCTGTTAGAGCTACGGTAAATCCATTGGTTCCATATACTGTTGAAGTCCCACCAAACTGTCCTGTAAGTTCGTCAAAGGTCGAGACTCCCATTAGTCCCTCAAGAGAATGCCAGTTCTCTCCTAGGACCTTGACGTAATGAATCCCCTCCGAAAGCCTTGCTCTCCCCGTTAGCCTAACTCCATCAACCCAGATTGGACGTGGGCCAAAATCAAACTCCTGCCCTCCCACCTGATCGATGTAAGCATAAGTATTGTAGTGAGTCCCATCGAAGTTCCATCCGTCCTCTACGACTGTATTGTCTGCCTGCCTGATGGAGTAGTATCTATTGTTCTTCCCTACGTTCCTCCATACCTCAACCATGTCACTTGCCACTGCATCTTCTAATACATAGGTAGCAGCTATATCATCGCCAGGGAATGCTGGCGCTGTTGTATCTATAAGGGTCTCAGTGGTGGCTCTAGAGACGGCGTCCACCTCTGCGATCAGTGCGCCTGAGTTCTCTTCTCTGCTTAGAGGGATGATCCTTTGGAAGTCACCCTCTGTGAGGGTGTTATCTAAGAAGGCAATAAAGTATTCAATGTCCGTGTCAGGCTCGCGGTGCTCACATGCTATCGAAAGGGAGGCCTTGGTGAACTGCTTTCTGGTTCCATCTTCCTTGAGGACGATGTGTTGTTCTGATACGAGCTCACTCTCTGCGAGGTAGACGTTGCCTACCTCTGCAATCATAAGAGTCTTGATTCCAAACTGGTGGATGAAGTTATCTTCTTGGTCCAGGTTGATGTGAGTATCTCTTGTGAGGATGATCCTTAGGAATCTGAACTCTAGTCCCTCTACCATATAGATGGTTGGGCCATTGACTCTTCGGGTTGGGTCAGCTACCGGGATGTCGTTCCAGGTGATGCCATCCTTAGAAGATTGGATTAAAACCAGGAGGGAGTTGTTTGTGATGTGCGGGTCGAGGATGAGCTTGTATGTCTTGAGAAATTCCCTCGTTGGAGGGATGACGCTCTGGAAGTCGATCCTTACTTCGATCCCTACCTGTCCTGGAACGGTGGAGGTCAGCTGGTACATCCATGGTCTATCTGATGGAGTTAGCATGTCCACGAGCCTTGAGTCTCTCGTGGCCGATGCTGCAGTAGTCTGTGGGCTCAGGGGTGTAACAGTGATTCCCCCGACGTCTATGTCCTCGAAGTCCAGTGCATCTACTACCTCTAGCTCATCATTCCTAAAGTACTTTGAGTGCACAGAGTGACCGTCTAGGTCAACGAATGCTGTGGTCCTATCCATGTCAATTAGAGTTGTCTCTTCGAAGTTGTCGCTTACTATGTTAAGTAGGCCGCCTGTCTTTTCTGTTGTCAGAAGGAGACGGTTGGCGCGGGAGACGAGGCTCTTTGTCTTCCTCGAGAGCCTATCTAGCTCAAATAGGGCTCGCTCCGTTGAGTCACCCAGACCTCGCTCTGCCTCTAAGTAGCTGTTGTATAAGACAAAAAGGTCTCCGACCATCTTCATTGATAGGTCATTAAACTTTGAAGCAGAGGCCTCCTCTCCGTATTCTACGGACGGCTCAGCTTGAGAGAACTCAGGCAGCGCAAGGTCAAGGTCCTTTGTTCTCAGGTCTATGATACGAAGTATGTCTGACGCTGATGGAACTATGCCTTCATGGAGGATCCGAATGATTACCTCTTTCGCTATTGCTCTGATGTGTACATCTGAAATTGTCACTTATAGACTCTCTAGTGTTCCTAGACGCGGGTCTAGTCCAATCCCTATGATGGCAAGGTCTCTTAGTACGGGAGTATAGAATCTTTCTACAAGAGTTCCATCAATCTCCCCGGTATCAATTATGTTATATCTTACGTGAAGATCAATTCCTCTCTTTATTCTCCTAGAAAGTCCAGAGACTCTGTCAGCAAAGAAGGCTGTTGTCTCGATTGCGTTCCCTTCTGTCGTATAGTCTGCGCCTTCCTTCAAGACTCTTCCTAGGTCATAGTGAAGTTCGAAAGAAATATAGGAGAACTGAATCCTTCCCGGGAGGAATCCTTGATCCGCTGCTGCAATTCCATCTGTCGGAGGAAGGTGAAGTACATTGTCTTCGTAGTCTACTGAGAAGTATCCGAGAAGGCTGCCAACACTTGATCTAATCTTCTGGAACTCTGCGGCTCCATTGATGAAAGTTATCTCTGTCTCTAGAGTCTTTGAGATTCCTATTGTACCACCAAGGTCGATGCCTTTGATAGAGCCCCTTACTATGCTGAAGGGTTTTGCTTCTAAGCTCACTCCATCCAGGTCCAAGGTCCTCCCAGGTGTTGCTGCGACAATCTTATGGCTGGTCTTTGCAACTGCAAGGTCAGACCTTACTTCAATGGCTGCTTCCCTATCTGAGAACTTCCAGTCTGACGTAGGAATAATCTTACGAGTCGTATGGGTGTATGTAAAGGTCAGATCGCCTCCTACATTCGGGATCGCCTCACTCAGCCATAGTCTGTTGTTGTCAAAATCAATTGAGAATCTGCCGACTCCAAGGCCTTCGAACTCAAGCTGTCCGTTCTGAAAAACATCCTCGAATCCATTTAAAATGTAATCAAACTCTGGAGTGCTCAGTGCAGTCTTTGTGATATTTGTGTGTTCCCACGGGATGTCTATATAGTTAGCACCTGGGCCGGCCTTCAACGTGTTCTGCTTTAGGGTTAAGTCTCTGAACATTACCCTTGTGCTGTCCTTAACCTTACTTGACTCATACTTGAGCCACAGCTTGTGGCCTCCTTCAATCGCACTAATATTTGGGTTCTCTAGCTTAGCTACCTTTAGATAGATCTCAGAGCCTGCCTGTGGCACGGCTCCTCCTAGTCCTGTTGAGGGCAGTACCGGGTCGATGCCATCTCCTAGGACTATCCTCGGTTGGTCTCCTGTCTGATCATACAAGAAGCCCTTTTCCGTTTCGCTTGCAAAGGACACAACTCTGGACCACTCCTCTCCATTGACTAGAATAGATAGGTCATCCTTATCAAAGACAATAGGAAGCTCGAATACCTGTGAAGCGCCAAGGCCACCTGAAGATCTTCCAAGGAAGAGCTTGTTTCCATAGTCTCCTTGTGCGCCATAGCGAGTCTCTATCACCTCTAGATATGTCTCAGGCTGAGCCTCTAATGTAATGCCAGATGTAACAGCACCACCGGTAACGACCAGGCTCCTTTCCAGCAGAACATCTTCCCCCTGGTCAATGGCCCTCTGGAAGCCTTCAGAGATTCTCTCTAGCTTTCCTCTAACCATTACATCCTGAGTAGGGGTCTCAAGTATCAAGGCTTCTGTCTTTGCAGAATCCTTGTTGTCCAAAGGGGAGACCTCTTTCCATGTAGCTCCTCCGTCTGTACTAACTGAGAACTGTGCCTTAGATAGTCTTGGATCAGCTGGACTGATGCTCTGGATGAAACCAAGGGAGGTTGCTGGGCGCGGGAATCTTGCTGGGGCCAAAGCGAACTCACCTTCTGATCCAAACTCAACCTGCATCAACTCCACTTCGCGCAGTGCTATAGCATAGCGCACCTTGGCTCCGTTGAGGATGTTGTATGGTTCGTCTTGAATTAGGGTAACCGTTACCGCTCGAGCCATCCTTGGAGCAAAGGTGTAGAGACCTTCACCAGCAAACTTTGCCGCTGCAGGAGATAGCTTGAATGGATTCTCTGACTCGTCCCAAGATGCTGAGGCGATATCAGACTTGATTGATACAACACCTCTTTCAGTCTCAATCTCAATGTCTTCAATCTCAACCCAGTTCGATGTTCCTAGGTTGGCAGGCACAACTCTAATCCTATTGATTACAGCGGGCTCTTCAAGAGTGAGCTTTAAGATTAGTTTGAGCTGCCCTTCCCTTCGGTCGGTCACCCTTTCATATTCGAACCAGGTCTGCGCAGCCCCGTCTGTGATCTGATTGACTGAACCATTCCTGGCCCTGTCTCTTTCAAAGTTGTTTCCTGGTGCTCCGTTGCTGCCCTCTTGAATGGCTATGTCACGTATGGTCTGAACGGAAGTGCTAAGCACTGGCAAGACGATAGCGCCTTCGGCCTCCACGTATGTGGCCTGTGTTCCCTCTGCTTGTCCTATCTCAGTTCCATCTGTGAATGTGTATGCGACATACTGGTCATCATCGGTGATGTCTCTTGCGTATAGCTTCAGGGAGGAGATCTTATCTCTGAGGGTCTTTAGCTCTCCGATGAGATCGTTCTCTTTTGTTGCGACTGCGTTGTAGCTTTCCTTTAGGGCGATGCCCATAGCATCGCTGATTCTATCTAGGGTCTCCAAATCTTCTTTGGTTGCCTTAAATAGTTTCGACAGAGGGCGGGGGTCTGCCACCTGTCCAGGCCTGACCGATAGAGGAATTGCTATTGGATTTACAAAATCGCCAGCAAGGGCCTTAGAAGCCCTTCTACTGGGATTGAACTCTGTCCCTATAGTGCTCCTCTCGTCTGCGCTTAAGGGGCGCCTAGCGAGGCTCTCAGCTCGTTCTAGGACTACTCTTGAATTCTCTACCGGCTTGTTCTTTGGAATCTTCATTTTATCCTACTGCGAACGTGAATTCGTCTACGATAGATGTTCGAGTGCCGTTGCCTGTGCCTCTCATTACAATGATGAGGTTCGCCTCTGAGCGAACGGCTCCTGAAGATTCAGGCCTTCTGATAGAGATTGAGTTGTCCGTGTCGTATCTTACGAGGCCGGTTGCGTCAACAAATGGAATGGGTACCGTTCCCTCTTCTGTATGGAAGGGAGTATAGACAGCAACGTACTCGCCTTCTTGGCGGTAGCCCTGAGGGATGTTTAGCTTTGCCCTGTCCACTAGGTTCGTCGCAGCAGGCTCAAATTGATAGTCCACCGGTCTTGTGATTAGAGTTCCATTCTTGTATAGGAGGAGATCTCCTGATGCATCCAGCAGAGCCGGATCCAATGCAAATGAAAGGTAGCCCTTATTGAAGCTGTTGATCTCTATCTTCTCTGTGACTGTTGTTCTCCCTACTGGAAGGATAGGCAGATAAAGAGAAGCTACGACCGTCTCTGAATCATCTATCTCTCTATAGGATACCCAATACTCTACTGGAGGTAAGGGGTCTGTCACTGGGGAGATGGGGTCTCCTGGAGCTACTCCAATGAAGGAGTTCTCAGTTGCTGCAAGGAAGAGCTTTGAGATGTTAGGCAGTGAGAGTGTCTTTGAAACGTAATGGCCTACTGGGAGATACTTGACCTTGCCTGTTAGGATATTGTCTAGAGCAAACGTGTACCTTCTATGGAGACCTCTCTGGGTGGGCGCTATGCCCTGACCAAGACCTTCTCCTAGCCCGACCATTATAGAGTTCTCTTGCTTGAGCACGCAGACTATATGCTTGGCCTCTATGTTCTTGAAGAAGATCCTTACTGGCTCCACTAGTGAAACAGGGGTGGTCTGTAGCTCGATCTCGATGACGGTTCCCGTGGGGTCGACATAGTAGAGCTCTGACAGAGACTGATCGAAGTTTCCGATTGGGTGAATCTCGATGTAGTTAATCTCTGTTGACGCGCCGAGGTTCAAGCTTAGGTTCAGCTTGGCCCCTCCGGGGACTAGCTCTCTTGTGTCGACATCCTTCTTCCAGAATGTGCCTCTCTGTCTGTCGATTAGATTTGAGATGCGGCCTGTGATAGCAACGTCGCCATCAGTGGAAGGAGAGACTGCACGAGGGAGAGCAAACCTAAGAGTGTCGTCTCTGATATCTGATGTCTGGATATCCTTGATGCTTGAGACTCTGGACGACTCATCGATGTCTGTTGGCAGGACGAGCCCCCCGACATTAACGCCGACTGGCATGTCCAGGCCGTGGGTGAACGCTTGGTTTCCCTTTGGGTCTACATATGCAAAGCCAGCCATGGGACCGTTGCGGGGCATTCTATTTGCTCCGCTGGTGAACTTCTCTACTATCGCATCCTTTAGTCCTGAGACATTCCCCCTTAGGAGTTCAAGCCTAAGGATCTCTGCTTCGGCTTCGTCCACTGCCTTGTGCAGCTTGTCTAGGATCTCTTCCTTGAAGAGTCTTTCCTGCTGTGCTTCTAGCTGTAGGATGTTATCCGTCTCTGCAAAGAGCGACTCTAAGTCTGAGGCTATTGTCTTAAGCATGTGATCGAGAGGCTCTGAGAGTCTCAGGTCATTTTCTATAAGTCCAATCTCTTGGAAGCGAATTAAGGTATCGTTGTCTAGTAGCTCTCTGAGCTGGTCCTGGAGCGCCGTTCTGAATGCTTGGGATGTTGGGTAGAGAAGCTTTGCCTTCTCTGTCTGAAGCTCCTTCTCTATCTTTCTAGCCTGGAGGCGGGGGAGCGTCTTGATGAACTTGTCTAATAGCTTTGACATTAGCAGCCAGCTCCTGGATCGACTAGGTTAATGGGGACCTCAAGGAATGAGATGTCGATTCCAAAATGGAATCTCCCTGCTTCTATGACCTGTCTCAGGGCGGCGCTCGGGGCTGTGATTCTAAAGTTAACAAGCATCTGATCGTCTCTTGTAAGATAGCTTTCATGTCCGACATAGGGAATGGCATTGTCTTCCACATCGCCAGCTCCAGAAACAAACTGTGTGGTTTCTGGAAGTCCTGTGTTCCAATGAACCTGTGTGATCTCCAGGCCTGGGTTGCCAACTGCAAGGGGGGCAGCCAAGGTGAAGTCATCAGCCCACTTAATCATGGTGCTGCTATCTACCTCTGGAGTTTTATCTCCATCATAGAAGGGACTCTCGAATGCTTTTACATAAAAGCCATATACCTTGATGGGTCTGTATCCTCTGTATTGAATCTTTACATTGGCCTGCAGGCTATTCCCAGGGAGGACGCTGGTTCCAAACTCTAGCTGAGTTATAACTTGATCAGTTGAGTCTTTGTATACCCACAGGTCCCCCTCACTCAGACCTGGATAGACAGAGTCAGTGCCAGATGCAACACCGGCCCAAGAGCCAATGAACCAGCTGCCACCTACGAAGAGTGAAGGTGAACCAATGAAAGCCATCTTAGGTGAATGCTCCGACGTCTACGAATCTAATCTTGATCTCAAAAGTTCCAGGAAAGGTAGCGTCCTCATTGTAGACCTTGAGATATAGCTTCTGCGTTCCCTCCAGATCGTGGAAGGGCACAGCCGCATGTGGGAAAGGGCTTGAGAATCCAATCTGTGGACCGTAGACTACGGCGGTAGCAATGGTAAGACCCAAGAAGTTCTCTCCAAAGAATGGCATCAGCTTGGCTGGTGTCCCACCAGTTACTGCTGGGTTTGCCCCCCAGTCGCTGACCCCATCGATGTTCCAGATTTCTGCTGAAACCCCTGTAGATCCACCTGCGCCAACCTCTTGGATTGTCGCTTGAAGGATTAGGATGTTGTCAGAAGGAAGCCCCGTGATCTCGACTTCGTCGCTGCTCATGGCAGCGATGGAACCTGTGGTTACACTCAGCTGAGAAATGCTTAAGCCTCCGCCTCCACCAACGTCTGCCATGGTGGCAAAGACATTCCCACCAGCCGGCGCTGCGGCTCCATCAATAGCTGCCTGCACATCAGTAGTCTGATGCACATGGGTGTTGTACTTAGTTGCTGCCGCTCGGGCTGTATCGCCATCGGCGCCTTCTAGGGCTGCTGTTCCTAGGTCCATCTGCAGGTCGGGTGCTGCCATTACTTACTCCGGCTATGCTACTATGTTCGCATTAAGTGGGTTCATTTCTGTTGGAGGAGAGACAAGGTTTGCGTTCAGTGGGTTTATCTCTGCTCCGCCTTGACCTAGCAGGTCAATGAATCCAGGATCTCCTTCTGGCCATTCCACTGCATCCTTAAGAGGTGCAATGTAAATGTATAACTCATCGCTAGGCTCTATTGTAATATCACCTGCTGCGGACAATGTTATCGTCTTTGTTAGTGAATTGTCAACAGCTCCTGCCGTTGCATCTGTCACATCCAAAGATAGATAGGGGCCCTCTGCTCTTTCTGCTACATAGATTCTGTAGCTGTCTGCATGAGAGACCGTTGTCCATGTGATGGCTAGCGTTGCTGCTACTGTATCATATACCATGCTAACTAGCTCAGGCTTGTCTGCGTAGTATCTAATAATAGGAGCGGTGCCCAGGGCTGCATGTCTTGTGACTGCCCCATGAACTTCCTCTTCTGAGAAGTTCCCACCAGCTCTCTCTAGGACTGAGAAGGGGAGGTCCACTACAACCGCGCCATGTGCTGGGATGCCCCTTCCGTGCAATGACTCATCATCGACCCATTGTAGCTCAGGGAATTCTTCCAGGTACGCTGATATGTTTCTCTTGACGTCATCTGTTAAGACCCCGCCACGTTCTCTTATGTCAATGTAAGTCAGCTGCTCTGCTGATGTATTTCTTGAGATGGAGACTGTCCCTAGGATTAAGAACGTTGGGTGCACGGTCTTGAATAGACCCAGGCCTGTCTGGCCTGGTCCTGGGACCAATGCTCCATCTAGAACGCCGCCGGCTCCTAGCCTATCGTCATTCCAATCGATGATACTGTTGTCTTCATCCAAGATGAAGTGATACAGGCTTCTTAACTCTTGGTTTACTTCTGAGTTGGGGATGCAGTAAACGACAGCTCTCCCAGACTTCAAGTTTCTATTATGAAGCGGGTTGAGGTTGAGGCCTCTGTACTTGTACCTCTTCTCTTCATACCTTGCTCTAATGAAGACCTTGTCTTCTGGGTCTAGAACAGTAGGAATATGGACTAGGCCGAATGCCTTCTGGACCGAGGCGCCTCTTCCTGTGAAGCTCACTAGGGGGAACCTTACTATGACTGCCTCTGCCCTCTGCCTTGAGAACCTATCCACCCAGTAAGGGGTGGGACTGGTACTTCCTGTAGTGAAGCCATACTTTGGATTGAAGGACTTGTCTGTAACGAGGATGTCTATCTTATTGTTGTCATCTAGGACAACGTTCTCAAACGGTAGCTTGACTAGGTGTTCACTTAGGATTAGCCCCTCGAGGGAACCTGAGTACTTGATGGGTTCAACAGGGGAGAAGGACTGGAAGTGGTACTCGGGGATATGGAATCTTTCTGCGGCGGCGATGCCGTCGCCCGCAAAGAGCTCTCCATCTGTGACTTCGAGGTTCCAAGATTCGTTCCCTCTGACGAAGAGAGGTCGAGTCAGCTTTAGCTGGTCTGCTTCATCAATCTGAACGTAGAAGGGCCCGCCACCTTGATATAGAATCCTAAACTGATATGTGGTCCCCCTCTCTCTTACTGAATAGGTTCTCTTGAGAGGGTCTAGGCCATCAAGGATGTTCGCCTTGCTGTAGGCTCGCTGAGAATCTAAGAGTGAGAAGATCTGTTCACCAGATGTATTTGTGTATCGGATGTAGAATGCTTCTGTTCTAAGGTTCTCGAAGTTCACCTTAGGCCTTAAGTTGTGGAAGACGTTGATGTTCCCGCCTTCAACCAAGAGCTTGAACCTATCCCCTGATACTGGGCGAAGCTCTTGGTCCACTACTGACGGTACGTTGGCCAATCCATCTGTGATCTCATGACGCCAGAAGAGAGGGATAGGCTCTCCCCTTGTGTCTGTGTTTGTCACGTCTGTGATGTCGGCCGACCTAACGGGGAGGTCGAATATCTTAGCTGTCTGCACCTGTCTGAATCTAATCAGATGGGAGTTCTCTATCATCTCTAGTGCTGTTGGAGATTCGTTGGAGTCGATGATTTTGATTGAGAGTGAGGTTGGCTCCGGCATTCCAATAAAGGATATAGGTATCTGGTGCGGCAAGGGCTTGCCGATGTACACGAGATTTCTATATTCGTCTTTATTGTTTACTCTGATGTCAGCCACTGATCTAACAGAGGTGACACCAGAGAGGTTGAATCTTATTGGAAGCATTAAATGTTATCCGCTTCACAGACAAGAGTTATCCCCTCCAGGAGGAAGGGAGAGCCAAGGAGTCCTGCATTGGTCATGTCAATTGTTACCGCGACATAGTACTGATAGTCATGGTCAACTGTGTGGTCTGCTGGGTCAATTGTTGTGTAGACAATGTTGTCTGGGTCTGCAGCTACGCCAGGAATGGCTGCGCTTGTAAAGCCGGCAATCGGCAGGGTTCCTGGGTTCGCAACCGGGTCTAGGTCTGCGCCTGGGCGCCGTCCCATTTGTATATTGAATGCCGATGGGTCTTCAGTTCCAGATACTCTATAGTGCATCGACTTGATCCTAAGACCCGAGGCAGCCTGAATAGGGGAGTTGATGGAAGGGAATCTTACTGGAGCTATGATTCTAATTTGAGGAGATCCTGTTGTACCAGCTCCATCATCGAGAGCGTTCGACTTGGAGCCTCCAGTTGGGTTCGTTGCGACTCCATGTCGATCTCCGCCAGCATCGATTGGAGACTCTAAGTACCAATCTTGGCGGGGAATGACGCTATCAATATTAGAATCGGCTGCAGGAGTGGAGCCCAGCGTTGCTCCAGTCCCACCTCCGCCAAAATTGTATGATGCAGTTAGGTCTATCATATTTTTGTATGTTGAGACCGTCATATCTTCGGGGCCAATGTGAATCTTGAAGTCAGAGGGAGCCTGCAGGGAATAGCTGTTCGCACTTACCTCTGCTACTACTACTCGAGTAGTAGCCGCTCCTGTGTGTCCATTGAAGATGTACTCTGTATCTACTCCGCTTGTTACGTTGAGTATCGCATCTGTCCACCCGACAACTGTGTCTGCTTCTGGCACTGTTGAGCCAAAGTAGATTCTTGCGCCACGAGCTCTAAGCATATGAGAGCTAACAATCGATAGGGCTGGGTCTAATCCTATGGGATCCGGCTGGGCTGAAATTATGGTCCTCATTGCCCCACCGCCGAGGTCCGTGCGGTATGCTGTAAGCCGCATCGTATTCGCTGTATCTCCTAGGTACAGGTCGCTGAGGATCCTCAGGGGATACTGATCCAACTGAAGCTTGCCTACATTATGAGCCCCTGAGACGTCCCCAAAGTTAAACCAGATTCGTGGACCCAAAGCATGGTCGCCGAATGTTAGCTTCCAGCTATTCACCGTAACGTTATCAGGATCAATCCCTACCGCAGATGGGGTTGCATTCACATGTGAAATGTGAAGGTCGCCCAGCATTGAGTTCAATCTGTTTAGAACGTCCCCAGAGTCGTATCCCGCCCTTCCAAGATACTGAGGGAAGGGATGATATGGAGTCTGCGAGTGGAAGAAGTCGCCTGGATCGAATGCGTCCTTAAGGTGCTGAGCGCTTACTAGGCTGCCGTCCTGTCCGTCGTGACCGTGGTGTAGACTTCTGGCGCGCTCATGGTTGAGCGCTTCGGCTACTGAGGTGCCAGCAAAGGCGACGATCCATCTTTGATAGTCTGCTCCAGCCGGGTTGACTCCATCGTTGTCTCCCAGGGCGGGGATTGTATATCCAACTGGGAATGTGATCCTAACTGCATGGGGTTCACCAGGGAGTAGATCAAACTGAATGTCCCCAAGAGAGGCCGCCGGACGGATTCTTGTTATCGCCCCGCCTGTCTGCAGCCAAAGGCTTGCCATCCCATTCGGAATGCGCAGGGCCGCTGCACTTGCTATGTCAACTATGTATTGAGGGATCCTATAGAGAGGAGCCGTGCGACCTCCAGTTGTGTCCCAGTAGACAGGGCTTGGGGCTCCAATCGGATTGTCTAGATTGATCGTGTCTGTCTCAACGATAGAAAACGGCTTGGCCGGGTTCATAATACGTCTTACTTCTGGAAAGCTAATCCTTCTCTCTTGGAGGCCATATCCTCCCGGCCTGTCTAGGGTGCACAGATTTACCAAGGTCGATCCAATCTCATAGATGGATGGGACTAGGTTTGCTCCAGTGGAGCTCCCATAGGAGTCCTTCCATAGGTCCGAGGTTGGGTCTATTGGATAGCTGACCATGTCGCCTGCTGCAATAGCAGTCGCAGACATAACCTTCTTTCCATCCAGAACCCAATCGCCTGCAGCGGTAAGGGTAGTTGATCTCTGGATAACTCCACCGGCCTTGGCTGTGGTAAGGCTTGGGCCGGCAGCTGTGATCTCAGCATTGGTTGCTTCGATCCAGTATGGCAGGAAGGTTAGCTCAGCTAACTTCTCCCCTGTGAATGCACTATCTAGCTCTTCTGTAATAAAGGGAAGGGTGCCTCCTGCCCCACCGCCAGTGGGTGTGGGGATCGATAGGTCTGCGGGAAGGCGTGTGTTGATCCAACCCATCACTCCGATTGCACGGAGAATGTTTGTTGAATACGTATCCGCAGCATCACCGGTGCCGTCGAAGTCGCCGACCATCTGGCTTAGCAGAACGAAGGCTAGGTCTATTTGTTCAGCCCAAGCATTAAGGAATGCAGCCGTTGGCTGTTGTCCATCGGTGAACTCTACCGGGATTGGGTATAGATCTGAAAAAGCGTCAGCAGCCATTAGCGATCCTCATTAAACATTGATTGTAATTAGTGTTGCTGTCTTTCTCACACCAGCTCCATCATCGGGATGGAAGCCTGCAACCGCAACCCAGTAAGGTATACCATACACTAAGGTGGGTGGGGTTGGAAAGCTCTGGATTCTAATTGTTGTAGCATCTATGTAAGTGACGTCAGCTGTGATGTCCTTTACTGCTGTGATCTTATCGTCTGTGTCTACCTTAATTATGTAGACTGACATCTCTAGTTCTGCTGTAGTTGGAAAGCTGAGTCCATTTATTATAACATCGGTTCCAACTGTAACCGCCGCAATTGGCACCCCGGGCGCAGCCGAAGTGCGCATGTCTGTGACAGTAAGATCATTCGGACTCATGTACACAGCTGACGTGAGTCTTGACCCATCGTCATTAAGTACAGCAGCGGGATTCTCTAAGAACTCAACCTCATCTGGAGAGGGGAGGTTTGGAAGCTTCCACTGTCCCTTCATGGAGTCATTCAGCTGAAGGCATATCTCTACCTGGTTGCTGACCAGGATTGGATCTTCAATTGTGTACGCCACTATCTGAGCACTTCTCTCAATAACTAACTTGTACGCTACTATGAGTTGGCCCGTCGGGATGGGGTCAGGAAATTGGAATTCTGTCCATGCTGGGTTTGCCCCGGCAGCAAAGGCAATTGGGTGGACAACCTCTTCGGCTCCAGCAACGGTCCTGTGCCAGACGGCCGTCAGTCCACCTCTTCTAGTTCTGCTATCGTATGGTTCTGGCCAGTCCTCTGCAAGGACGGGGCCATTAGCATAGATCTCAAAGTCAGCCCCAAGACTTGGGATGCTTTGGATAAGCATGTAGACGTCAGCAATGTTTCCATCAAATCTTTCCTTAACCAGGATCGTATCTGGAGCGCCACCTACTATTGGCGTTGGCAGCGCGACCAGGTCGCCTGCTGCTGGGTCTGGGTTTAGATAGTCTGGAACGGCAGGGTCCATTGGGTCGTACAACCACTCTGATGCAATGAACTCATTGATGGTGCTTACACCTTGAGCTTCTGTATATGCATAGCCTTCTCCGTCTGTGACAGAGAAGTTCTGAGAGAAGATGATTAGACCATCTAGAGATCTGAACTCGACTGGAACATTAGGAACGCCAACCCTGGGAACTCCATTGGCGGTGACTCTAGCTCTCACTACTAGAAGATCACTCTCATCTGCTACTGGTACATTCAATGGACCATAGCATGTTGAGCCATCTGTCCTTGTTGTGATGGGACCATTTGCACACAGTTCTATCTTACTTGCTACTACACGCCTGTTGTCTAGAACCAAGAAGCCTTGCTTGAGAGAGTTAACAAGGGGGTCAAGGTCTTCGCGCGGGTCGTCAAAGAGCTCTCGCGCATCTACAGTGTCGTATTGAATTAGCGGGACCTGAGTCCAGTCGACTTGAATATCTGCAGCTGGAGTGGCGCCCTTGACGCCATCTCCAAATGTAATGGTCCCGTACAGAGGATCAAGTTCGTAGTGTGTATCCGCAGGGAGGGAGGCTGTAAGGTCAGCTACTCTGTCCCACACGGTGGCGGCTCCTCCTGGGTCGACTGTAACTATTGTGCTGGATGGATCTAACACTAGCGGGCCAGCCAGATCGCCGTCCTGGTAAGAACTTAGGTCAAGGACTGGGAAGCTAGGAAGATAGAATACTGTGGCGTTTGCAGTGTTGGGGAAGTTCACGGTCTGTGTGACTCGAACGTCCTTGTTGAATGTGACGTTGGCGTCACATGTTGGCTTGTAGGATATTGTCCCATAGTCTGCATAGGCCACTGGTAGGTATGCGCGGACTCCCATGCCTTCGGTCCAGTGCCCTTTGTATCCCACTGCATAGTCACCTTCCACAAGCGTAGCCGCTCCCAGCCTCGCTAGGAAAGTCTCAAAAGACAGCTCTGTTCTAAAGATGTCTGGCCTGGAGAATGTAACCTTCCACCATCTGACTGGCGAATCAAGAATAGTAATGGCCCATATATCTTGAACCGGTTCGATCTCTGTGAAGTTTGTTCCAACTGCAATGTCCACGTTGAGCTTTGGCTCTGAGTCATATGCCTCAATCTTAAACTGATTCACTGTTGTATCTGTGTTGGCAAACACATCTCCGTCCATCTCTCTTCCGTTCAATGAGGCCACGCCCTTAAACTTTACCACCTTACTAAAGAGCCCCGAAGACTCTACCGCTAAGGTGTTGACGTCTCTCTGCAGGTACTCAACTGTGATGGGGAGAAAGGGAGAGGGTCTCTGGTCGAGGTCAAGAGTGGACCTGCCCCCGGAGAGCTCATCTTTGCAAAGCTCGATGATGCTCTGTGTTCCGTGGAGGTTGGCTGATGTTGCATGAGAGAAATACTTCCCTCTCTTTACTGCAGGGGTCCAGCCTTCCTGGAGCCTTTGGTCTTCGAAGTTGATCTCCTCGAACTCAAGATCCTGTTGCTCTGTTACGCCGCTCTTATAGTATGCCTCTGGGATTGAGGTAAGATCGATGTCTGAACGCAGAGGTAGCCTGAAGTCCTTGTTCTCTAAGGACCTTGCATTCCAGACGCCTTCATCAAACTTCCATCCGGGGAGGTTCCTGAAGACGGCCTTCCCTTCAGGCTTTACTGCTAGCTCGAACTTTTCAATTATTGCCATCACTCACCCCAGAACTGGGGGAACTCCCCAGCAGTTAATATGTCTCGGATGATACCATACCCCTCATTATTTGGTAAGCCATTAACATAATGGTTGACTTCGTTCGTGTAGAACTCTCTCGTCACTTGGTTGAAGTAGATGTCCTGTCCGCCTTCTGAGGTTATGTCAATGACCTTTACTGGTGAATGCCAGATGTAGAACTCATCTCTATTAGAGGTATATGTGAATTCTATTCTTCTTCCTGGCTGAGTGAAGGCAGTGATCTTACCATTGGTGTAGTCTACTTGGTACTCACCTCGAGCTACAGGGGTAACACCTACCTCTACTCTTAGTTCTGGAGAGGGGTTAAATGATAGTGAACCTTCGACTATCTTATCATACTCTAGTTCCATTACTTCTTGAGAGGGGAGTGTCTCTGTGTGAAGGAGTCTGGAGTCTGTAACCAGGAGGTGTCGTGCGGCGGAGGTGGCTTCTGATGCTAGAGTCGCCTCGTAGTTGTCGCTCAGGTTGATCCAATCTATGAGGGCGCCTATGGTCATGTCGCCGTACTCTATGGTCTGTTCTACGACTGGAGTCGCTCCTGCCTCTTGAATGAGCTGAGGGACCCACTCTGTATAGATGGTCGCCTCCTTCTCATTTAAGAAGAGCCTCATCTTCAGGGGGTCTGCCAGAGGAGATGCCTTAGTTGTTATCTTGATGGCCTTTGCTGGGGCAAGACCAAGCTCTCTGTTGATCCCATTCGTGAGTCCGACGTAGGTTGAGTTTGACGGACGGCCTGCTACGGAAAGAATGCGGCTTAGATAAGCCTTGTTCTTTTCCTCTGGCAACCTTGGGGTTGACAGAAGGCTTCCGAAGTGGTCGAACTGATTGCCTACCTCATTGATTCTAATGGGCTCGAGCGAGCGGAGCGTAGCTGGAGAGATCTCCTCGTCTTCGTCAACGAATCCAATAGACGAGGTATCTGCCACTTCGTCTATGTTCATATCCATTGTGTCTGGAACTGCGTTGATCTCTATTGGGGTGGCCACCAGATCCATAGCGGTGAAGGCGGTGTCGATGGCAGAGTCGGCAATTAGGATGGGGTCTATGCGTACCGTGTCACCATTGGGATCTAGGAAGAACTGATTGGCGGGAGTTGTGAATGAGGTCCCAAGGGAATCAATGAAGACATTGATGGGCATGACCCTTACAGGGTCTGCCGTGAAGACAAGTGTCCCCTGGACGCGGAGGCCCTGCTTAATTAGGGTTCCTGTGACATTGAATACATTTACCCCGATGGTTACTGTGCCCGCAAAACTCTTACGACTCATTGAACTTTACCTCGATGAAATCAAAGTCCTCTCTGAAGAAGAGAGCACTGCCAGCAAAGTCTGCGATGAAGGAGTCATACATAGGAGTTAGAATCCAAGAGCTGCCTTTGTTTATTACTACCACCCTGCCATCTTCCAGGGCCGCAACTCTGTTGGGGCCCGAGACTGTAACCAGATGATCGATCTTATACTCTGCCAGGGCGTTATCGACCTGGTTGATGAAGACCTTCTTTACTGTCTCCGTCCCGCCACCCATGAACTCTGTGTTCATCTCTAGGATGAAGGACCCCTCAACTGTTGATGTAAGCTCTCGTGTCCTTGGTGTAATGCCATAGTAAATCAAGGGGAGGGTATTATACTTCCACTGAGGGGCCGTATGAACTGTGTTGAACTCTAGGTCCAGGTAGGTTCTGGTTCCGCTGGGCAGCACCATGCTCCAATACCATCTGCGGATAGTGTTTGCGCCGCGAGGTGTGTCCATCTCAATGGGGATCACCCTCTCTCTCCCAGCTCCAGTGTCCTCTATGAAGTTGTATCCCTCCATGAAGAAGCTCTGCTCTGGAGTATTGGTGGCTGTGTTGAGTTCCTCTAGTCCTGTTGGTAGGACTTCCCTTCTGTCATAGACGTACAGCTTGGTTGCATCAACTGCATATAACCAGTTGCTGGTAGGGTCAAGTGAGAAGTCCGTTATGGTCACATTTGTGCCAGCCACATCCCTTAGAGGCCTGCGTGCTACGGTCTGGAATGTATCCTCTAGCTTCACAAGGTCGGACAGATATCCCTGACCTGAGCTCTGCTGGTCCAAGTAGGACCCAGCTAAATCTTCTCCGTAGGCCCACTGCATGGGCTCTTCGTCTGGAGATCGAAATAAAGGATCCATCTTGTTTGAGATCCTCATGGGGAAGTTAAGAATGACAATCTCTCCAGTGGTATTCTCTAGGCCGTCTAAGAAGGAGATCTCTTCTACTCTCCCCCATGCTTTCATTGTGGGGATAGTTCCATTCCTTAGGAGGATGACCCTCTCTGTTTGGGCTAGGCCCTCAGGGCCTTCTCCCTTCAAGAGGATTGAAGATGTGATCAGTACATCCCCAGCCTGAATCGCATTGGCGAGACTGTGTGTCCAGATGTAAAGAATCCCTGGAACAGGGACGTCGAAGGCTGGGATGATTGAGACGTCGTGGAGTGAGGTTGATGCTGTTAGCTGAGTGTTTATTGTGCCCTGGTCTTCAGACGTGTATCGACTTGGCAAGGCGCCTCTCCAGAAGTCTACAAATGTATCCGTTCCAGTTAGAGCAAGCTTGTTCCAATCTTTGATTCCCCATACGCTGGGCAGTTCGTAGACCTCTTCTCCTCCCTCATCTATCCTTGTCGTGAACGCCTCCCCTGTGGAAAGGTAATACTGATACAACCAATCTGGATCTTTATAATCTGCCTTCTCTGCGTTTAGACTCACGTTCCTTAAGTGTAGCTTTAGTCTTGTGTTGTCAAGCTGGTCGCCGAGTGGGTTCATGAACTGTCTATAAAGAGAGTTCATCTCTCCTCGGGCCTTTGTGTGAGAAGGGAAGTATCCTGCCAATACCTCTGTGTAGGGTGCGCGTCTTTGTAGGATTGTTGAGAAGGTTAGTGCTTCAGTCGTGACACTGAACGCCCAGTTCTTTGATACTGTCTCGTCCAGGTCTGTTGCTGTTGCTGTAACCTTTACATCTTGAGGTCCCATTAGGCTGACATCTAAATCAATTGTCCAAGTCCCTAGTGCGGTAGATGCACCAAAGCCTGTGAATTCAATATCATTAATCCAAACCTGGAAGCTATCCTCGAAGGACGCAGGCTCATTGTTGCTTATAATATCTATTGTGATATTAATTGTACCAGGTGCCTGCGGGGCTAGTGGTGCTGTTATGTCAAAGGTTGTAATCATTCTACAAACTTCACTGCATCAGTCAGACTTCCTTCCATCGTTAGGCGCTGATCGATCTTTAGTTCGATGTCCTTGTTCTGCTGAAGGCGCAGGGGAGCCCTCCCGCTAAGCTCACTGTCTCTCCATATAACCACCTCTTCAAGAGGTCTGTTTGGGCGGCCGATGTCAAGGATTGCCTCGTGTGCTGAGGTGGCAGCGAAGGCTATGTCGTTGACTAGCATGACACCACCAATCTCTATCTCTGCGACAAGTCTTGCGATAGCATTTCTGACTGCACTTCTTGACTGGCTCTTTAGAGCTTCCGAAGTCCCGGAGGCGAACTTCAACTTAATGACAACCTCAAGGCCAATCAAACGAGGAGCTCTTATCTGAATGTTCATGCCTACCGCAGACAGCCTAGAGATTTTGTCTTGCGCTTGGATGAGTGTAGTGTTTGAGACCTCGCCGCTCACGGTGTCGATTATCATATCTGCTGTTCCTATCCCTCTGAAGAGGTCTAGTGTTACAACATCCGAAACGGAAGGGAGCTGAAGGATGCCCAATCTGATTGCGACAGCGTTTGCTGTCTCAGCTGAGAGAACTGCATTTTGGATTCTGAACCTATAGAAGTCATCCAGCTCCTCTTCTGTGCCGCTATCAATTGCAGAAACATTCTCTACTACAAGCTCTAGCGATGGGTGGGCGGAGTATGCTGTGAAGTCTATCTCGGTAATGGTGCCTGCTGAGACGTTGCCGTCGATGCCTGAGTCCAACGCCCTTGCGCCTACGAAGTCCTCTGTGTCCGTTGGGACCAGAGTCAGCGAGCCGCTTGTTGAGTACTTGAACACGCCATCTGTGCTCTGTAGTATCGTTCCACTTGGAATTGTGATTGGGGTTCCATTGTTCAAGTCGCTGAATGAGGTGCCTGATGGGGATGAGATCCTCATCGTTTGGCTGCCTGACGTGACCGCCGCTGAGGTGGATTGCTTTCTGGGAGCTCCTACAAGAGAGCCAAGAAAGTCTAGGTAGACTCCTTTGGCTCCGCTCAACAGGCTTAGCACTACGTTAGCTGAGACTATGTCTTCTAGTCTCTCTGCTTCTGCGGCCATGACAGACAAGAGGGACCGGGTCTTTGAACCAGGGGAGAAGCGTGTTAGCTGCGAGCTGTTGTCCAGTTGGTCTAGCGCGCGCTCGAGAATGTCGGACGCTCGTTCTGTTGTTAGGTCTGCCATTTAGTATCCTATGAAGCGCTGGGTGTCAGAGTCATATCCAATCGTAACATCTAACTCACCTTCTGAAGTTGAAATGATTATTCTGAATAGGGCAATGCTCGTTCCTACTTGAATGGGAACGACTTCAAATTCGCCTGCCTGTAGCAGTCGGTCAAATGTTAGAGCGTCTTCTACTCGTCTTACGATCCTGTTTATGTGCTCTGCTGTTGCGGCGTCTCCTAAGAATGAAGCTAAGTTGGCTCCAATCGATGGAGCCAACTTCCAGTCACCTTGATCTGCCTTGAGCCTGTCTCTGATCTCTTGTATCACAGCCCGCCCATAGGTGGGCTTGGTATCCCTCAGGTCCCCAGATGAATCTATATCAAGATCTCCGATGTCTGAGAACCATAGGTCTACTTCTGTGTACTTGCTCATAGTAGTCCAGCCATTGCAGCGACTACTGCTGTGGTCTTAACGTAGAGAGCGACAGCCTCAAGAGGGGGAGAGAATTGCATTACAGGGATGGGCGTCATGATTGTTGACGGTGCGGCCGAAAGTAGTAAATCATTGAGCACCCAGAGCCCTGCAATACGAATCGATGATGGTGAGTTTGTGAATCCTACTGGCCCTCTGAGTACGGTGCCAGTTCCTCCTACGACCGAGACGCCGAGTGGCTCTGCATCTTCAGCCTCTGGAGTTGAGATGTCCACGATGTTTGTGCCGATGGCAACGCATCCCGTTGCTCCACTCCCACCCTTTAGAAGTCTTGTCCTGCGCCCTCTGGGGCGATTGCGAATCTTCACAAGCACGGCTAGCTGGTCTTCTGTCTCAGCAGACCTGGCTCTTTCCTCAAGGTTTTCTAAGACTGCCATTAGCTTACTGCCCAGGAGCCTCTAATGGGAACATAAGACATGGCCTCATCGCCACCCTCTTCGTGTCCCATCATTACGAACCCCTTTTTGTACTGTGATCCAATGAAGAAGATCATACCAGACTCTCCAGGCTGAGGGGCAATATCTTCCGCGCCTCTTCCTGGAAGCAGTAGGGGAAACTTTGTGTCCCCTACCTTTCCTTTTATGACCTCTCCTCCGTCGCCTATCGTATCCCCAGAGATAATGACCGTAACCATATTCTCCTTGGGGAACCATTCTTTTATTCTTATAGGCTTTGGTAGCTGCATGACCTGTTGCATAACAGAGCCGATAAGAGACTCGAGTCTTTTAATATGTCCCGCTATCATCTTGCCACCCAGTTGGCCCAACCCTGATCAGCGACCTTAACCGCTTCAGAAAGGCCATCCCCAAAGTACTTCCACTTTCTCGTTATAATTGCTCCAAGCGCCCTATCAGATGTCTCTTCGTCGGCGCTGAAGATGTCCTTCACAACAAGCCCATCGGACTCCATTCCCTCTACTCCTGCGATGAAGGGCTTTCCCTGCTTAATCAAAGGAACGATGATTATGGGTTCTCTTGTGAGGTTGTACTTCAAGAACTTGTATAGAAGTGAGCCAGCGACAATCCCAGAGACTGCAACTGTGATGGGAAGGCCGGCTGTAGCAACTACTCCTAACCCTCCTGCAATAACACCACCCACTCCAGATGTGAGACCAACTCCAGCTACAGCGCCAGATGCTGCGGCTGCAGCACCCGTAGCCGTAGCCGACACTGTGGCTCCCGCTAGCGCAGACGTTGCAAGAGCCCCTCCTCCAATAGCAGCTGTTCCTGCTCCAGATATGGCGGAGTTTGTGAAGTCCTTAATAGTCTCAGTAAAGAAAGCGCCCATGGCGTCTGCCATGGTAACTGTAAGCCCCTCCTTTACTTCTACAATCATATTAGGCACAACCTCTGTAATGAAGCCTACGTCTGAGGACAAGGTATGCACAACCTCCTCAATCTCCACAGGTCCAGCCATGTCTGAATAGTTATCATAGATCCATACATAATCATACGGCTTCAGCTTTGGCTTCCCTACGATAATGATATCTCCCTTATAGGTTCTCTTTAGTGAGTTGGCCATAAGCTGAGAAGCATACCTTCTTGCGAGGTTGCTTGTTGAGCAGTTTGGCCAACTCTCGATGACCCTTCTTATGTGATGCTCTTTGATATTGTCATCAGCATTTACGATAAGTGACTCGGCTGAGCCGCCGTCGTCAAAGTCGGCTAGATTGACATTATTGTCTGAGTATCTAAGCTCGACGCTGTTGAACGTGTCTCGATGGTCGCACCTTATGTTGTTGCTGATTATATCATGCATGCTCGTAACAAGCTCGTAGTTCCTGAAAGACCTCATCCTTCCCTCTTGATGATACATTGTCGACTTCCAGAACTTAGCATCAGGGATAGATTTTATGTCTCCCTCCTCTGTAAGGGCTGCCATCTCCTGGATTCTTTTGTACTGCTCCTTTGCATGAGGTTGATAAACTGCTAGGTCATCAACACTTTCGCCGAATCTGTTCCCGCTCGCAAGGACCCTTGTACCCTGAGAGAAGAGCTCTTTTCTAGACTGCTGGAGGAGGACGTCCTGCCCCTGGTCCGCCAGCTCCTGGCTGAGCGGACTCGACTGAGAAGAGAGGGCATCCAGTTGCCGCTTCTGGGTGTCGTATCCAAGGCCAACGATGCTTTCCCTCTTGTCAAAATCCATCTTGTTTCCGAGCGCCTCGGCTTCTCGTTCTTGTGATGTTTTTGCGGGACGATATAGATATTCCATTGATGGATGGCCGAAGAACATTGTCATACGGGCGTCGATGCCGTCCCCATAGGGGACTGGATAAGCTATATAACCGGGGTGGCGGAGCTCTGCTTCCTTAAAAACATCCCACACCGTGGTGTCGAAGAAGACATACTCTAGGTCTCCCCAGAATCTTTCCCATCCAGATGAATAGGTTTCGAAGTCAGGTATGAAGATGTTGTCATCTTGAGCGCCTGGCTTCCATGTCCAGACTCTTTTAGTCTGGCCATCTGGCCGAAGCTTCTCTGTCCCAAAGAGTGGACCGAGCAGGTCAATGTCCTTGAGGTGCCATCTTCCGAAGTGGCGAACTTCCTCTCTGTCCATGCAGTCATGCAATAGATCTGATGTCTCTACGTTCCATTGGTCAGCATTCGCTGAGGGGTCTGTCCCAAAGCGATGCGAGACGAGCTCTGAGCCATAGCTCTGAGCAATAATCTCTACCAAGTGAGAGCCGGACCATGAGGCAATCTGGCCGACGAACATTGTCTCTAGTTGAGCTGGGTCATTGCTGTATCCAAACTTGACTACGACCTTCATTCCCTCTTTGATTACGGTATCCAAGAAAGGGTTTCTCGCTCCCTGAGACTTGGTCAGTCGATTACCGAATGCATCTCCTTCCTTTAGGTACTTCCTATTATAAAGAACTCCGTCGAGGTCCATGATCTGCATGACACAAACGTCCGCTGCCATAGTCTTGCTCTTAATGATGCGGACTTCCTTGACAGAGTTGACTCCGTAGAAATCATCAAGGGCGTAGGATGTGAAGAGCTTGGCCTCGAGCTTGGTGTCCGAGTTGCGCGACTCCTCTCCGTTCTCTTCGACGAAGAATACCTTGAATGTGGGGAAGCATCTTCTCGCTGTGTAATGGTCTGATTCGTATGAGGTGGCGAACTTCTGAAAGATCTTCTTATACTCACCCTCTTCAAATATGTGCATTGTCTTGTTCAAGTTGAAGGAGTCTTCTGTGAAGTCGGCCTTTGCAGGGGAGTTCTGCATATGCATGTTCAAGGACTTCTTTCTCTTGTAAGTCTTCTTTCCCTCTCTGTTCTTAAATCTTCTGTCGATGCCTTGGGTGGTTCTGCTTACTCCAGGTTGCCCCAGCTTTCCTCTGGCTCCAGAGATCATTGCTCCCTGAAGGTCAGGTCCTACTGGACCACCCCCTATTGCTGCTGTTACAAAGTCTTCACGGAATTGCTTCTGTCCGTTCACATACCCCTTGAACTCCCCTCCATTCTGCTTAAGGTATGAGCCGTCTTGGCCTTCGTGGACGGGGCGAATGCCACCGTCCACTGCGGGGTCGACCCCGTAAGCGTGCCTGTGCCCTTGTACGGAATCGTCCATAGCTTTGAATGATTCCCTTATGCCTAGCTTCTTTGGCATTCCATTGACTGCTGATCCGTGCACAATCTCCAATAGGTTCGAGTTGCATAGCTTAACGTCAGACTCGTTGTACAAAAAGAAGTCTGGAGTCATGTCTATAGCAAGGCCTGTTATGGGGTTGGGCGGGAGGAGGAGGTCTGGGTACGCCTCGTGCTGTGGCTGGTATGCCCGCGCCTTTGTGATCTTCTTCAGGATCTTAGGGAAGGCTAGATCCCCAAGGCCGTCCTCTGCTGTTCCTGCGATTGTGATGACTCTTCTTACAAGGGCCTTTAGTGTAGTGTGGTCCGGTCCTTCTGGCGAAGCCATTCCCAGATCTAAGCCAAAGTAATCCTTTAAAGATCTGCGCTTCTTGGATCCAAATAGAATGATCCATACAGCCTCTGGAAAATCTATGGCAACATACTGAGGTGGGATGTTTTTGCCATATGCCTTTGAATACTCTTCTCCGGAGATTATACGGCGCCCTTCAAACGATCCGCTTAAGGAGATCCTTCTACTGGTGGCCACACTAGAGGATAGATCTGCTATGTCCTGCAGAGTTTTCCCAACCACAGGAATCGAAGGATTGGCATTAAAAACGACAGCCCCTGCGCTGGCGTTGTTGGATGTCAACTGCTCAAAGAATTCTACTTTGTTCTGGGCTTCGAAGCGCAAAAGGTCCCAGCTCTTTTGCCCAATCCTAACGCCATTGTAGATGGCGTTAGGGCCCTTGGCTTCAATCTCTTGCAGCGCTGCCTTGGCTAGTTCTAGCTTAGGGTCTACTGACTTATTAGATACCGCCCCTTTCTTTGCGTGGGGTACTATCCAACCGTTCTGAAGGATCCTTATGAGGCCTTCATGGAAGATGGTGTCTAGATCTAGGCTATCCGTTCCGGTTAACAAGGGGCGTAGGGCTGGGTTAGTCGTGGCGTCGATTACCGATAGGTTGACGATCAGACCATTGGGGTTCCCAGGGACCGTGTCTACTGTGAGGTTCTCTATCATCACCTCTCTGAGGTTCATGGAGTTGAGGAGGGCGTTCTTTATGCGAATGCCCCTCTTGTCGGAGAACTCTCTGAAGTAGATGGCCGCCTCTTCTGAAGAGTTAACTAGAGACTTCAGCTGAGAAAGGAACTCTCTGCCTGCCTCACCTTCGCATCTTAGTGAGATGGTCGCAGCTGTGTGCTGCCCTCCAGTGTACTGCACTGTCGGGAACCTGTGCCCCTCTAGTGGGATCATAGCTAGGTTGGTGGCAAAGCCAACGCTGATTGCCAAGGGGATCACTCCAACTGATTCGTCAGGAACTGCCAGTGTGATGCCCTTAATCATAGCAGGCTTCCCTGTGATGACATTCTTTCTTAAAAGCCATCCTGTTGAAGCTAGCTCGACTATGGCGTCGTAGACCTTTCTGGTTCCCTGGTCAATCTGAGGAGACTTGTTTAGTTGACGGCGGACCTCGGCGTTAAGAGCTGGTCCCTGAATGCCCTCCACGCCAAGGCCTTCGGCAATGATAGTTACAGCATCGTTCGGATCAATGTCTACAACCTCTTCCATCTTGGTCTTACTGGTGCTGACGTTCCCCTTTAGAAGCCTCTCTGCCTGCTGCTGCACACGCTCCTCTGTTGAACCTTTACCCTGACGATAGAACCTAACGGCACTAACGGCTTGTGTGATCCCAAGGACCGTTAGCCTATTGGCCCCTCCCTTCTCCCACTTTGATCCGACCCTATCTGCTGAGGCGATCCTGTCATCTCTGGTCTTACCCTTCATGCTCAGGGGATGGATAAAGCTTGTAACTCCCTGCAGTGACTCTCCAGTTCTTCTTATGTCAAGTACTGCCTTGACCTGCTCTATCCTTGTGTCCAGCGTGGCCGCCTTGGGAACCCTAGCGCTGGAATACTTTCTTCTGCCACCCTGCTTTCCTGTTACGTTGCCAGGACCCACGGCATACCACCATACACTTCTGCCTTTTCTTAGGGCATTGTTGAATAGCGAATGGATGATGGCCTGCCTCTCTTCTAGAGATCCTCTAGGCTGCTCTGAGTTGAGAACAATAGCAGCAACAAGGATGTCCTCATGGACATTCAACTTCCTTGCCCAGGTGACTATGTCACCTTCCCTTAGGGTTCCCGAAGTGGTGCTAACGTCAAGACCCCTTGATCTTCTTTCTTTTCTCTCTTTCTCAAGCTGGACGTCTGCCTCAGCATCAGTGATCTTAATGATAGAATCTAGAACCTCTTTGGGAGGTGACTTTATTATGTCGAACCCAAAGGAGATATCCTTGTCAAAGGAGTCAAGAACATAGGGAGGGAACTGAAGAAGAGATGCAGCAGCTGAGGACTGGACGCCTCCCATCTTATCCCCAATATTTGTTGACTCGTATCTATACGGCCATAGGTACTCATGCAGGGGCCTGGCTTTATGGATGTCCTCTGAGTTAGTTCTTGCTGCAGCGGCATTGAAGGCCACTGAAGGGTGGCCATAGTTCTCAATGAACTTGGCCCTGCCTGGGTGCTCAGCTCTGTCCTTCTCTGTGCTGCCGTCCCAATATCTATCAGACATCCCTTTTACAACACCCTTAGTTCCATCAGCCCACTCTGTCCTGAACTTTATCTTAGGCATGAAGGGGCGGTGGTTAAACCACACAAATTGAAACTCTGCTGTTATGGCATTTGGCATGCCAGGTACAGTGCTGATGTTCACCGACTGAATGAAGGCTCCTATGTTCTCGCCTGTTAGCACCTCATAATCTGCATCGCCAAGCTTAACGACCTTCTTGTAGGAAGCAATGGGAAGGTTTCTGCGCAGCAACTCGTTGTCCAGGAAGCACATGGGCATCTTCTTTAGACTGTAGAGGATAGGCATCAAGGTCTCGTTTAATGTTCTTAGAGCGCTTGCGCCACTTGTTGGCACTCGCGCTTCGCGCCCTGTGATGCCAGTAAAGATGGCTCTAACCGAGATGTTGATTCTGCTGTGGCCACTTCGTACCTTTGACGACTCTCTAGTTCTGAGAGTCTGATACTTGTGGTTAAAGTTCTCTTCTGAGATAGATATCCCCTGAGGATCTACTGGAAAGCGGATCCCATTGATTTCGAACTGACCGTGAAGCAGAGGTCCAGGCACAAGGGCTGTGCCATTCTGGTCTGTATGGTACACGACCCTTTGACTCTTCGAGACGCGGTTGAATTCTTCTGGGAGATTCCCAGCTTTAATCTGAAATTCTTTCATCGATTAAGCCTCTTCCTTAGGTACTCTTCATTGATTCGCTCTCTGTAGTCGTTCATTGTATATGAAACATTTGCTCCAGGGAAGCGTTCCTGCATCATTCTTGTTGCAGCACTTGTGTCAATGTCACCATTAGTTCTACCGCTTATTCTGATGGACCTTCCAGGTCCTGCAGAAACTGGTGCTGATTCCCCAAAGCCTGGGCCATCTTCTGTTGGACGACCAGCGGAGTGACGAGCTCCGGCTTCATTGGCCATTTCTGCTGTTACATTACCAGGGGAGCTGAGTAGTAACGATGTGGCGACTGCCGCTGCCGCGCCTATGAGCGCTGGCCGCTTGTGCCTCTTGACCGCCGAAAGAAGATCCTTAAAGGTTCCTGCAGCTGTCTTCAGGTGTGACTTAGTGGCACCTGGTCCCTGAATGCCTATCTCTTCCATAGCCTTTCTGCCGAATGCAGAATGAGGAGAGGGGGTTGTAGCATCAAGAACTCTATCTGTCAGCCTCATCATGTCGACCCCTTCCCTTTTCTTCAGGGTCTTAGTGATGATGTTCTCGTCTTCGTTTCCTGGGTTTGCAATTACAGCATCTATAACCTGTGGGATATACTCTAGCAGCTTTGGCACTAGCTTTGACGCCCCTCTTGGGTCGTGGATGTTCTTGAAGGCGTTGGTCATTGTGTCAATCTGTTCTTGCCTTGACAGCTTCCCAACTCCCCTTCCTGTCAAGATGTCATGCATCTGATCAATGGATTCTCCGATGGACTCTTTGAACTTCTCTCTGTATTCCATAAGTCCGCCAGCACCAGCCTGCTTTGCCTTAAGTGCTGTCTCCGGCATGATTCCCAAAAGCATTTCCGTGAAGAGCCTTCCCTCTGCCTTCTGTCCTGTTGTTGTAGCTCTGAGGTGCTCACGAACAAAGTCCGTTGCATTGGTCATGGAGCCGATGTATCCCTTCTCCATCTCTGCCATCATTGCCATGCCTGCTTGCTGCTTTTTCCAGGCAGGGGACCCTCTTGTGACATCCGCTCTAGTTAGAGCGGGGATGTCTCTATCCTTTAGGCCCTTGTATAGCTCCCTCTGTCTGATCTTATAGACATAGTCTTCTGCTGCAAGCTTTTGCTCAGTTGTTGTGGCGCGGGCTATGGCTTCTTCTGCTGTGGCTCCTTCCGTGAGCATCTCTCCCATGAAGCCTGCGCGCTCCCTAAGTCGGGAGACGCCGCTTCTATCCTTGCCTAAGATTAGGTCAAGCTGGTCGTCGTCGAAGTCGGCGCCCAAGATTTGTTCCATCTGCTTAGGCAGCCATAGGGCATGCTTATCATACTGGCTAAGGAGACCTTCTGTGTACTGCCCCTTCCAGTAGTCCGCTGACCCCTTTAGTGTCTCAGCTTGGATGTTCGCCTGCTTAGCGGCCCAGCTGCCGTCGTCGATTGCTTTAATCTGCTTATGTATTCTGTTCCTCTCTTTGGTGATACTCTTACTGCTTCTTTTCTTCCCCCCTTTCCTTTTCCTTCCAGATTCCTTAAGCGTTTTAAGGTCCTCCTCGAATCCGATTCTTCTTCCTCTTGCCTCTCTGATGGCCTGCTGATGGAACTCATCCCAGAGGTCTCCCCCCTCCAGCAATGCCTTTCTTGCTGTGTCATGCCTAGACTTATCGAGAGAGAAGAACTCTCTTGAAATCTCACTAGCTGAAAGGCCGCTCATGCGCTGAGACGTATAGCGTCTCATTGCCTCATCGACTGAGAACATCTCTACAGAAGAGATACGGTGTAACTCTGTGCCTGGCTGCCTTGCCACCACGCCCGCAGCCTTGCCTTGGCGGAGAGCTGTCATACGCTCATCAAGCTGGCCGCCCCCTACTGCACCCATCTCTCCTAAGATTCGCTCGAACTGAGACTCTCTAATTCCAACCTTATGGGTGAACTCTTTCCCCATGAACTCTAAGACATCATCTGCGATCTGAGCCCTCGCCTGCTGGCGGAGGGACCCCTGTAGTTTTCCTGAGTACATGGCAGAAGGGGCTTGCTTCTTCCCAAGGATGATGTCTTGAACCCCTTCGTCGTATGCCGCTACCCCCTTAGCTACATCATCCACCTTGTCGTCCCAATGAGCTTTGGCAATATTCTTTGTAGCCTTATCTATTGGACTTGTGGTGATGTCCCCACCAGCAGTTCTGAATCCTCCTGTGTGTGTGCTTATCCCTTCGGGGTGGAAGATTTGCCTCCCGTCCCCTAGATCAAACAGGAGGTGGCCTGATGTGTTGACTCCAAACTTTTTTCTTACTACTTCGAAGGCATTGCTACGCTCTTTTTGGTTCCTCCCGAATAGAGAAGACAGGACGGTATCACCGGGCCCTCCAAAGGCCTTCCCAAAGGCCTTCATGTCTATGGTGGATTTGGCAGCGGATTCTCCGACCCCCTTATAGAACGCACCCATCCTCTTGTAGACATCCTTTGCCTCAGCCGTCTTGTCTCCTGTCAGTCTCCCTGCGAACTCAATCCCAAGGTCTGCCATTACCCCGCCCTGGGCTTGCATGTGCTTCATCATGGGGAGGTTGAAGGAGCCGGCCTTGCCTGAGCCTACGGTCAGGGTTGGGCTTTGGTTTGCCGAGAAGGACATGTTCATAACGCCATACTGCATCTGACCTTGAAGGGAGGCTAACATCTTGTTCCTCATCCCCTCTTCACCGCGCAGCATCTTAAGCGCTTCGGCTCTTCTTTCTCCTGCGCTTAGATTGGCCTTAGCCTTAAACATTGCCCTGGACGCTTCGTCAAACATCTCCTCGTTGACGCTCATATCTGTGAAGAGCTGCTTGGCCGACCAACGTCGCACCTTGTGGTGAGTGCCCTCATGCATTGTCTCTTCGAGCAGTTGCTCGAAGCTCTCTACAATGTTGGTCTTAGTTTCATCAACAACGAACCTTCCATCTTGGAAGGTTACGCCACTCCTCGAGAGGGCGTCCTCAATGGCGGCACGCTCTGCCTGCCTTTTTATGACCTTGGTCCTTACCTTGTCTCTTCCTGGATACTCTGTCGCGCCTGGTGCAAATTCTTCCTCTCCTATGCTGGCCAGCTCCCTGGTTAGATTTGTATGCTCTGTTGCCAGCTCGCTGGCAAGGACCTCTGCTGTTTTTGCAAGAGACTTTGATCCAATCTTCTTTAGTCCCTGAGTCTCAAGAGTTTGGACACCTCGAGCCTGCCTCAATGCGCTTTCCCAAGCTCCTCTCTTCACTCCCTTTGGCTTGAACTTGTGAAGTAAAGGCGCCCTTCCATCAGGGTTCTTCATCCATTCTTCCGCATGACCTATCCTAAACTCTTCTAGTGCCGCCGTGTACTTCTGGTGGCCTTCAGCGGTATCTTCCCATGGAGCTGCAATAGAGAGAGCTGCCATGAAGCGACCTTCTGACCTTCCTAGCTGTGCACCCGCGACTCTCTTCTGGTCAAACATCTTAGATCCGACGGTCAGTTCTTCTTCTGTGTGGCCCCTAAGAACAAGCTCTCCAACCCTGTCTTCCCCTGGACCCCCTCTTCTTTTTACGTAGTCCATACGGTCAAGGTTAAAGGTGCCCACCTTTGATGCGTGCTGCAGTCCGCCCTCGGCGAGCTCTCCTACGATAACATCTGGACCTATCTGCCTCCCCTCTCTTAATGCCTTTAGCTGCTCTTGGAGCCGGGTTCTAAGTCCATCTGGGAGATCCTCCGCCAACCTTGCTTCATGTCTGGCAATAGTCCCAGAGATTCCATCGGTTCTTGATGCCGATCTCCTCGCAAGCTCGCTCTCATCTCCTGTCAGAAGCTCTGACAAGAATTCCGTTACGGGAGAATCCCCTTGGATCCTTACTGTCTTGTGGGCCTTGATCCTGATGTTATCATCTATGAGAATATTGACGTCTTCATGCAGCCCTATATCAGGCCTGCTGGAACCTCTAAGCATTGCTCTCATAATGCCTTCAGGTGCAGCAGCTGTTCTGTTGTAGTTCCTTACATCTCCCATCTGCTCCTGGAGCATTCCCTGGATTGCTGTCACTCCTCTATTCCTGCTTGATACTACGGTTCCTCTTGTGGCCTGCGAAACGGTCTTGTTGTCGCCGACAAGGCCTCCAAATGCTCCTGTTCCTATCGTCCTATCTGATGGAAGTATGCCTACACCCGCAACCTCCTGCGAAGGAGAGATGCCAGTTGTGAAGCTGAGACCAAGCTCATGGGCGCGCTCGTTTATTGCTTTGATTCCGGTATCCGTCAGGCTTTCTCCAAGAGGGCTTCCCTTGAATCTGAATTGAGATGCATGCTTCTTGTTGAGCATAGGGTTGGCCGAATCAGAGATGATTAGGCCTCCCACCTCATCATGGTAGCTTGTCTGTATGCCTCTCATGAATTCTCTATGAGATTCAGATGTAAGCTTGCCAGCGGATAGCTTCTCTTTCACGCCTCGAAGAAGAGCCACATCTAGAGATTCAGTAAGCGACTCGATCGGGACCCGCTCTCCTGCTGCAAACCTCGAGGCATTCTCAGTAAGAACTCGGCGAGCATAACCTCGGTCTTGTCCGTAGTAACCAAGACGAACGCTGCCGTTCTCCTGGACAAGAGGGACGTCTATTGGGGAGCTGTATGGTACGTTTGACTTAATGCGGACTCCAGAGATTATCTCCCTTCCTCCTTGCTGTAGATACTGAAGTCTCATGCTCATGTTCATCTTTGAAGCTTCTTCAAAGAGCTCATGTGTCATGCTGACCAGGTCGCCCCGGTCGGCTCTATTTAGTCCACCCATCAGTTCTTGAATTTGATCAATGCCGGAGATCCTTACAGATCTGGATCTATTTGAAGCGCTTAGTGCGTTGTTTAATGCCTCGTCCGCCTTCATGAGTTCGCCTACAGTTTGTGTTGTCTTGAATGCTTCATTGGACCTGATGATTGAGGCGGCCGATGACTCTGCTCTCTGAGAGAGAGCTCGACTTGTTAGTGGGTCGGTTGTGTCAATGTTTGTCAGACTGAGCATTCCAAAGCTTCTGGCCACCTTCTCAACATGGCGAACGTGCTTTGGGCTTATGTCTAGCAGCTTTCTAAAGGATCCATCAGGGCCACCGGTGATGGTCGAAGGGTCGCTGGTTATGCCGAGTCTTCGAGCTGCGTCGTGCAGTCCAAAGTTTTTAATCAAACTTCTGGTAGCCCTGTCTCTTCCTGCTCCAAAGGCTTCTTTTACATCTGGATTGCTAAAGAAGGAGCTGGCCTCGGGGCTTGAGTATCTTCTTCCGGTGTCTAACCACATTTCTCTAGTAAGGTCAGCTGCAGTCATTTCATATCTGCCTTCCCTTGCTTCCTTTACTGCGGCGAGAAAAGTCTCTGTGGACTTCTGTGCGTCCCATCTTCTTGTGACAGTACCAGCTGCATTGATGTCGCGCAGAGCCCTGACACCAGACATGCCTACGCCAGTTGCTAGCATACCGGGAGCTACGTACTCTCCAAAAAAATCAGACATTATGTACCATACCTAACGCCGGCCCGTTCAAGGGCTGAGGCGAGTTGACCAGATCTATCTGCGTCAATGTCAAAAACAATTCTTGTTTCATTACCACCAGTTGCGACTATTTGAACATCTAAGTTATGCAATTCCATTTGTTGCAAGGACTTTGTAATATAGTCTCTTTCTTCTGCCTTGCCTTGGAGCAGCTCTTCAGCAGCTACATCCAAGTAGGGCTTTCTTCTCGCCATAGCTACATCATCTTCCCAGATGTTGAAGTCATGATGGTCCAATCCTAGATTCTCTACGACTCTAAGCTTTACATCATCCATTGCAATGGCAGGGTCATATCCAAGCCAGTCAGTTGGAGGCGCATCCAGTGGAGACTCATCGTCAAAGTATCCCCCTAGTCTCTTGCCTCTTATGAAGTCTGGGAATGTATTCGCACGAACTGACCCACTTGCTACTTCAGATTGATACTCTCCCCAAGTTGATCTGGAAGAACTCTCTCCCTCTAGTGCTCGAGCTGCTTCAATCTGCTGAACCATTGAGACTTCATCACTACTTAGGTCTCCCTTTGCAGCTAAGGATGCATGAATCTGCTTTTGCCACTGGCCAAGGTAGAACTTCTTTGTATACTCTGGAACAAGTTCTAGTATCCTACCCTTCTCTTCAGATGTTTCTGCGGCTATGAAGTCCTTAAAGAAAGGCTTCTCCTCTCTGGGCAGGGACTTCATGATGGAGTCTACTGTCCCATAGGGGTCGGCTCCATACATTGTGTACTCAGCTTTTCTGGCATATGCGAAAGCAGCGGAGCCATCGTCCTGCGCCCTCGCAGCTCCCTCAAGCTTCTTATACTTCATAAACTCGAGCTTATCGAAGTATCCAGTCAGCTCTCTCCGCTGAGACTCTGCCTGAGGAATGCCATCGTAGCCAAACATCCGGGCTGCATTCGTAACAGCCGGGGCGACGAAGTCGTCAAGTGGGTCTCCCCAGGAGGGGGATGCTACTGAATAGACGTTCTTCGACTCGTACTCAGAGATTGGATCCAGGGCTCCAGCAAACTTGTGTACTGGAGATAAGGGAATTAAATGCTCAACAGGATTGGCCCTACCAACCTTCTTAAGCATTTCCCAATAACCGCCAATGATCCCTTTGTGCTCTCCGAATGGAACCTTGCGGCTCTTCTCCTCTGTCTCGGCTCTTGTGGCACGGTACAGCATTTCATCTTGATCTGACAGCTGATTAGAATCAGCCATTGAATCCATTCTTTGACTTACGTCTTTAAACTGCTTGGAGTATGGAGCGACATCAGCAAGAATCCTGTACTTGTGGATGTCAGGATAGTCTTCTAATGAAGTGCCCTCTAGTTCAGGGAACCTGCTTTCATACCCTGAGCCTGGGAGTCTATACTCACCTTCTTGGATTGATGCGTATGGGTCTCCATGCTGGAAGTCGTTGAAGTACTCAGCGCCCGGCATCCAGTCTGGCATTTCATTTGCAATTGGGTTGACCTTCTGTAGTTGGAATCTTTCATTTGGAAAGATTCTTCTGAAGGCCTCTGTCGTTCCAAATCCACCACCAATGTTGAGGTCCCAATAGTTGTCTCCGACTGACCCCATCTGTGAGAAGGATTCCAATACTGGGTCTTCAGTTCCGAAGTCCTGTTCACCTGTTATCGCCTTTTTGATAGCAGTGAACACGAAGCCCGGCAGACCTGCCGCTTCTGTGGCCTTGTAGGCCGCCTCACCGCCCAGGAAGGAGGCAGAGTAGGGTGATGCAGCGGGTGTGGGTCCAAGGCCGCCTAAGGTACCTTCAGGCGCATCTGAGACGGATGTCCCATATTGGATAACTTCGCCATCGTCAGCTCCTTCGGTCCCACCTGAGCCAAGCTCATCTGTGTGCATGTATGCGGGGTTCTTTAGAACCCTTCCTACAGTGGCCCCCCATAGTGTACCAAGGGGGCCGAAGCCTGATGTCTCTGGTCCTGTTACTGGATAGGGTCTCTCATAGTAGAACTTCTTTTCTCTCCAGTATGGATCGATGAGCCCCTTAATGAATCTAGAGAACGGCCTGTCGGCGTACTCGTCATGTTGCAGGTCACCGAAGGCGTCATCTTTGGCGCGGGCGAACCAGCCTGGACGATAGTAATCTATCCCCTCTCCCTCTATGTCTGTCCTGCCCATTTCCCAATAGGCACCCTTACGTACTGCTACCTCAGTTTCACCAGACTGTTCTGCAAGGGTTTCATCGTAGCTCTTAGAAGAACCAAGTGAGCCCAATGCGAATGGGGCGGCTAGTAGGCCGCCCACTACTGCACCTATTGCTCCAAACCTTCCTCCTCTAGTCTTTGCTCCCTTAAACATATTGCCTATGAGAGGGGTATCCTCTAGGCGCTTAAGGGCTGAAGGTAGTTCATGGATCTCTTCTCTTGCGGCTCTCCAACCGAACTCCCCTGCTTCTTTTACTAGGGGCGCCGTAGCAGAAGCTACCATGTGGCCAGTCAGGAAGCCAGATAGGCCAAAGCCTATGTGAGCCATCATCCTGCTAGAGCCGGGAGCTTGCTCCTCTTGATACTGTCCGAGAGCGGTTAGACCTGTCAGGTCAGAGGTTGCGGCGTATGTTCTTTGTGCGGCGCCTACAACTTCTGCTCCTACTTGAGCAACATTCTTGTCAAGGAAGAGATTCGTTATAGCAGAGCCTGCCTCATAGCCTAAGGCCAGACCACCAGCCACTAGGCCTATCCTGCCAGCATGACGAGCCCAGAGGTCTATTACACTTCCAGAGTAGTCTCCTCCTGTCCCAAGGAGGTTCTTAAAGAAGCCATACGCAGAGGAGCTCTGAGCCTTCTTAAGCAACCCGCCTTCTGCTCCTGGCCCTCCATGAATTAACTCTTCATAGAACTCTAGAGGAGCGTCAAGGATGCGCATGTATCTTTCAGACATGCGCTTTGCAAATACATGTGCATCCCTAATGCCCTTATGAGCACCTTCAGGCAGGTTGGCTGAGAGCCTCTCTTCCATCTTTGTGACATCGCCAAAGGGCTCTAAGAATTCTCTTGTGATGCCTGTTATCTTTAAGTCGCCGCTTGCCTTGGAAACCATGAACCTAGCGGGGTTAGACTCTCCTATCTCTGCCCCACGAATCTTCGTTCCGCCCATGAACTCAGTGACAATATCTGCATCTCTGATTCTATGGTTGAATCTATCTGGTGCGCCTTCTGGAGACCACCTTCTAACCTGGACATCCACATCACTTACTAATGGAGACGCCTCCAGTTCGCCGCTTGCTGTCTTTCCGAATAGCCCGAGCTTGCCTTGGTGCGGAGCAACCTCTAGTCCCCTTAGCATATCAGACGGCTTTAGCTTTTCTCCTGCATTCTCCATTAGAGCACGATAGTGCGGCTCTGCCCCTAGAAGATCATCAGGGGAGATGGATAGGCGGGTCGCGGGGGAAGTAAATACATCTCGCGATGCATAGCCAAAGACCCCAAAGGTTCTGGGGATGCCGCCCAGAGTTTCCTCTGTTCGCTTAACCCCCTCGAGGAAGAAGTCCTTAAGGCGGACAGGGGCCTTGCCGTCTGAGTCTAGCTCAAGCCCGGCAACCTTCCACCACTCATTCCCTGGAGTTGATAGCCCCTCGTGAAGATAGCTAAGCTTGGAGGGATCGATCTTTATGTGTACGTTCTGCGCTGCGAACTGTACGCCCCTGAGTCCTAAAAAGCTAAGGGCCGCGTATGCTGCGGCCTTAGCAATCTTAGATTCAGTCTCCTGGTAGTTCTCAACTTCTACATAGGGCCTTCTATCAATCCCTCTGATTAGACTACCCATTGCCCCTGCTCCTAAGATACTCTTCCCTTAGCTTTCCCATCTCTGCTCTTCTCTCTGCTCCGGCTTCCGCCCTCTCCTGAGCCAATCTCTTTGTGCCTGTTATCTTCGTCTGCTCTCGGATCTCCTTCTCTAGGTTAAACTTCTGATCAGCTATTCGCTTCCTCTCTTCTGCCTCATGGTCGACAATCTCAAATCTGGTCCCCAAGATATTCTCAGCTTGTGCTGCCCTCTTCAGCAGCAGCTGCCAATCCATGGCCTCCACCTGTTCTGGAGTATATGCAGGGAAGGCCCTGCATATTGCAACGACAAGTTGGTCTTCAATGTTCTCTGCGTTGGGGCGGTGCTGGTCTAGTTGCTGTAATATGGTGGGGCCATTGGTGGCCCCACTCGCGTACATGATGAGCTTAACTACAGTCGATATAACACCGGCTGGTTGCTCTTCTCTAGACTTCTCTTGCCAGAACGGCGCGAGATCTTCTTCTAAATCAGGGGGTGGTGAGTCGTCGAATGAGGAGAAGATTACACAGCTGTTGAAAACTGACTCCTCTATCTCTAGGTCAACCTTAGAACCGAGGATGCCTCGGGCATCCCTGTACTTCCTATAGTCCCTCCACTGGAGGCACTTCCACACGACATAGCCGTCATCAAAGTCGGTTCTAAAAAGAGCTGTCTTTGATTCCAGCTTGTGGTCTAGGTAGTTCATTGATTACTTCTTTGGTATGATTGGGGTCCCTCTGTCGGGCTTGGGGATGCTTCCGTTGACGGGGATGGTTGCCTTAGGCATCGTCGATTGGCAAGGCGCCGACAAGATGCAGCCTAAACTCCGGAACAATGTCATCAGCTCTCAGACGGAGGTCAAACCCTGTGACGCTCTTTAGCGGCACCCATTCGTCTCCAGCCTTAACAAAGGCTCTGATGTCACCTGGGTTCTCGCCTTCGCCTACCAGCTTAAGGTCTGCGGTCTCCCAGTGAAACTTGAAGACAGGCCTATCCTCCATGGCCCTCTTCAGGCTGTCCAGGCCGCTCCCCTCCAGCCTTCCCGTTTCGGGATTGATGCTAATCGATCCCTTAGCTACTTCAACTGTGTCTCTTTTCATATTGTTCCTTATAGTCGGATGCAAGAAGCGAGGGCGCGTTCTGGTGCAACGAAGTGTGAGTGCTCCATGATTAGGTTGAACAGAGTCCTGAACAGCCCGGCGGGTGCGTTGTTTAGCCTGTCGGCAGACATCAGATCTGAAGGAAGCAGAATGCAAGCCTGAACGACTCTCTCGTGAAGCTGGTCTTCTACGATTGTAGGATCCTGCTCAGCTGATGCTGACTCCTGTAGCCTCTGCATGTCTCTGCTGATGTTTCGATGCTCCAGCCTCTTGAGCGAACGGAACATAAAGAACTCGTCTGCTGAGGGGATGTAGCAATTGACTCCACCGTACATTGCCTTCCATCCTTCAATTATGGATCTCTCGGGAATCAAATCTCCGAAGTCAAGCCTTAGAAGGTCCAGAGCATCCTGCTCCTCCTCGGGGGTCTCTACTTCTTCTACTGCTTCTTCTAGGGAACCCTTTGCGTTGGGGTTTAACAAGTTGCTCATATCTTACTCCTAATTTATCTATTCTATGTCTCTAGCGATAAAGCTGAATTGCTCTTGTATCACTTCACCACTAGAGTTTACCACTTGTGCCTGTGCAGTTAAATAGACATCTATAATTTTTCTTAACGTATGGTTAGCGTTCGGGTCTGTTTCATCACCAAAGACAGCAAAGACATCGAATGGTGGGATGTCGTAGAACATATCATGTTCTACTTCTATCACATTTAGTTCTTGTATTGCTGACTGTAGCTCTCTAAATTCTTTGTTGCCCAGCCCTCTTATCTGATTTAAAGCCTGAGTCAACTCGAAGGGGCTTAGGGCGCTGGGGTTGTTTGCTGCTTGGACTAGTGTTTGATCGCCTGCTGGGCGGAGCCGGCCGGCCCTTGACCTTTCTAACTCTGCCTTGTTGCCTTGAAGGTACTTTGAAAGGATGCTCATGTAGTTCGCATTAACAAAGTTTACAGTAAAGGAGCCTGTCACTAGAAGGTTGCCGTCAGCAACCGTATCGAATCTCTTTGAAGAGTATCCGTAGATGGGGGTCTTGTTTGTTACCGTCGAGAACTGCAAGGCAAAGAGTTCATCTATGAAGATGTCCTCCATGTAGATCTGAGCCTGACCTCCAGAGTAGTAGTATGTCTTATACTGGGAGACTGTCGGAGAAGGGGCTGGCCGGAAGTTGGCTACTTCATTTACTGTTGTGGCATCAACCAGCCTTTGTACAGCCCTAGTCTCTTCTCTTGTGAATCTAACTACGTCTTCGGTTGCCATGTCTTACCTAAATGGGTTATGAGACTTTTCTACAAGAGTCTGAAGGTCGCCACTGTGCTTGCTTCTCATGATGCTTTCAAATGTCTTCTTGGAAGATCTTCCTGCAGGGGTCTCCACATAGGCCTCTAGGAATCCACCTGGTCTCATGATAGCAACATGTCTTGCTGTGTACTGCATGACATTCTCTGTGAGCATGTCCTGCACTGAGTGGACCTGGCCCTCTGAAGAGAACTCAACTCCAAAGAGCACGAGCTCTGAGAGACTTCCATACTCATTAGCAAAGTGGATGATGATATCAAAGGGAGGGAGCTGGTCGGGGTGGACGTAGGAAAGGTTGGCTAACCCGGTGGGGGTTACCGCATCTGCGGGAGCATCATTTGGGTGCAGTCTCATAAGGTCAAACATTGGATGCCTGTCGAAGACTGTAAAGACAATAGAACCAGCAATGGTTCTAGTCCCTCTTGCTCTTCCCTTCTCTCCAACGAAGCCCAATGAGCGGGCGGCGGACTTCTCTCTGAACACTGAGTATGACAGCGTCTGCACGTTGGTCATCACTCTTGTAATCGGAGGGGGATTCTCATTTTGTGATGTAGGGGCGGAGGGCATTGCAAACAGGATATTAACATCAGCTCCCGAGAAGGAGTTGTACTGCTTCAACAACGCTGCGGCCGTCTGGGGTTGGGATGCCATAATTTCCTTGGATAAAATAAAAAAGGGAGGGCCCAGTCTACCATGACTGAGCTCTCCCTTCAATTACTCCAATTCAATTAGAACTGAAACCGTTGGATCACGTGGCCTGTTCGAAGCCCTGTGAGTGCCAAGGTGTGATTGTTCGACAGACATAAGTCATCTGATGCTCGATTACGATGTCGTCAATGCTTACGCCTGATCCCTCGTTCAAGATTTCAACACCATAGATTCTCATGATAGCCGCCGCTCCGTACTCATTTGCAGCATGGAGGGTGATATCGAAAGGAGGAAGCTGATCCACAAACCAAGCATCAGAGGAGATCTGATCGTCTCGAGGGTCTGTTACATTGCCAGAGAATGTCTCCTGTGTGAAGGCGGTGCTTGCTGTGGTCCGGTCGGATCTTCCGGCAGTGATAATATTGCCTGTTGAATCCTTGTCTGGACGAAGGGAATCCTTGTCTGACCAGAAGCGGGCATCGGCCATCTCTTGAGCGAGCGCGTGGCGGTCGAACTGGATGAAGACCATCGACCCTGCAATTCCTCTCTTTCCTCTTGCGAAGGCTCGAGGGTCGGGGTCGCCCATTGTATAAATAGGTGCCTTCTCACGGGTAACGCTCCAGGAGATGCCCTGGAGCGTTCCAACAACGCGGTCACCGAAGACCGCTCTGATGTCACACCCTGAGAAGGAGTTGTACGACTGAATGAATTCACTACTTAGTGCCATCTTTCAAATACTCCTTATAGTGTCAATGCAACATCAAAGGTTAGCTTGCGCAACTCGTTGATGATTGACATGGAAACAGTCACCTTTGCGGTCCCTCTGACTCTGTCAAGAGGCGACTGTGTGACCCCAAGATTGAAGCTCTCAAGAGCCCCTCCCGAGGATCGTTGTAGTTCGTTAAGCTCAAACTTAAGCTTTGTTTCAAGAGCCGACTTGCGGATGGCATCAAGCGGGTCACCCAAGAACGGTCGTCCAGCATCACGCAATCTTGTGATTGCTTCTGCAACTAGACGCATGGTCATGTTGCGTGTGTAATCTGAGTCCGAGAGCGCTGCTGAAGGTCCATCTACAACTGTCACCTGACCTAGAGTCTCAGTGAAGAGTACGTAGTTGATGCCAGTCAGTGAGTTCAAGTGACGCTTGGCCAGTCTTGTGGGCAGACGAACATTCGATCCACCAATCGGCTTCGCTGTGGTGCCTCTCCAGGGCTCGAGTCCAGCTAGCAGACCAGAGTAAAGAGCAGCACCGGAAGCAATGTAACCAACACCAGATGAGTCACTTGCGTTTGTCATCGTCGGCCATGAGGCTACGAGGCTCAAGTACTTACCAAGATCCTTCTGGAATCCGTTGGTATCAAGCTCAGCGTCTACGTCATCAAGCTCTCCGCTTACAGTCGCCAGGAAGCCCGGGTCAAACTGGTTTGCAGCAAGGTAGATGTTGTTGAGGCCGCGTCCTGCAAGGAACTTGTTTCCAAGTAGTCCTGAACCGTTTAGGGTAACATCGCCATCTTCATCGTATGAAGGGCTCTTGCCAATCCAAGTGGCAACTGCCGCTGGGTTGAAGTGGTTCGACGGAGGTCTCACCCCAATGCTACCAATAACAGTAGTTTCATTTTCTGTAAGATCGTGGCAGAGCTGACCAAGCTTGTAAGCAAAGTTTACTTCGCTGAAGGCATTCCCTTCCGGGTCGCTCTTAGCCGAGTACCAGAAGTGAGTAAGCTCTCCCTCGATCTCTTTCTCCCTGTGGAAGAAGAGAAGGTCGCTTGTGAAGACCTGGAATGCAGGCGCCTGAGCGACAACAATGGCACCGCCAACACCGTCCAGTGAGAAGCCGATGTCACGGTCGAAGTAAAGTGTCTGAGTAGTGCCGGCAGAACCTTCGGGGTTAACAACCACACCCCAGCCAGCTGGGATGGTTCCTATAAGTGGATTTGTTACATCCCCTCCGTCTCTCATTGTTAGAGTCGTGCTAGTCGCCTGAGCGGTCGCAATGACCCTTGCTGGGCTGGCATTAATGGCCGAAGTTGTGAGGATTGCAATGTCGGCAAGAATGTCTCCTGTATCGTAATCCACTTGAATTTCTGAGAATCCAGCTGGGGCAGGATCTACTCCTGTGCCAAGAGTTACATCATTGTGCCAAACATACCAATCTGTGGTTCCATCGCTGAATGTCCAATATTTGTTAAGAAGATCGTTTGGACCGGCCGCGTCTGGCATGAGTGTAACTACAGCTACCTCTGGCGCAGTGTTTTCCCAGTTGAGGACTCTCGCCATGCGGACGATCTCATCCTTCTCTCTGTTGTTGCCAAAGGCTGCTGCCTGTGGAGTGCTGAAGCGAATCCATGAGGAGCCTCTTCCCGCTGCTGAGAGTAGTGATGTCGCTAGAGTCCTGTGCGCCGCGTCTGCATACGTCAAGTCCAGGCGGTTGCCAACACTTGCGATTGTAGCAGGCGCAATGACCTTTGCTCCGTCTCCGGCAAGTGCGTTAGAAGCTGAGTCCAACATAAGACCCTGAGCGGCAGTTGTCGGAAGAAGAGTCTCTCCAGAGGTCTGACCGTCTAGGGCAGGGTCATCCATGTAGGCGTCCATCATGACTAGAACGTCAATGTCCGAAGCCTCTAGAATCAGAGCTGCATCCGATAGCCCCTCGAAGAGGTTCATCTTGTGAGGCTCTACCTCTTCTAGGGCTGCGTCAGCGACGTTGCCTGCCTCGGCCAAGACCAAAGGAAGACCGTTGAAGCTTGATCCAGGAGTCGCAAGGATCTCCGGCTGCAAACGAGGATGCGCTGCTGCAGCCAATCTGTTCAGGTTGATCTCATCCATTCTCGCCCCTGCTGAGAGAGATACGAAGCGGATACGGTGGTGCGCGGGAGTGGCAACATTAATCGCTACTGAATACTTTATGGCCGCCCCAGCGGAGTTCGCGGTAAAGTAACCAGCGGCAACTGCTGCCGATAGAGTAACAGTCCCAGCCCCTACGTCGACAGATGCAACAGTCTCCTCAAACAATGTGGTTCCATCGTTTGCACGAATCTGGCACATGATCGGAGTGCTGGTTGCATCAACAAATCCAAGCTTCCCAAGGTTAAGGCCAGTGCCTGCAACCATTGTGAAGACTGCAGTCTCTGCGCTTGTGCAGAGCTGTAGTGACTCGTCGTCCTGAACGGGAAGTGCCTTTCCAACTGAACCAAAGATCTGGTCAGTTACGGACTCATCATTGACAGCCGAGCCAGTTACAGTAACGAGGCCGAGGTCTGTTGCTACGGTCGCACCAGTTGCGTCGTAGACAACTACGCCGCTGGCTACGTCATATACCTTTAGCTGATCTGTCTGCTGGTTGTAGAGTACGCTGTAAAGCTCCAGTGCATCCTCGCCTTCAACTACAGTCTCGATTGTGTACCCTGCTGCGCCTGTGGCGTCAGCAATGTGCTCGACCTTTCCTGTAGTTGTGAATAGACGAAGGCCCACTGCCTGTCGCGCTCCACCCTGGAATGCCTCTGCTAGGCCACGGCCTAGCGATCCATCCGCTCCATACTTTGTAATAGCTGACGCGCCACTGAGGACGGCCGACTCATTTGTCGGACCCTTTTTAGCACTACCAAGTACTGCTACGATGTTTCCCGCCGGAGCAGCTTCTCTTAGCAATCTGCTCTCGTTGATAACAGCGGGCTGGCTTGGTAGATTGGAGAACTTATCTGCCATTTTGTGACTCCTATTAAGTCGACGAATCGACCACTAGACTTCGTAGAGAATACTCTCTAACTGTTGATACTTTTTCGGTCCTCACGTAGAAAGAAAGCGGTCGACAGACAAGCTTTCTATTTTCTGGGGAGAGGTGCATGTCTTCACCTCGTTCCTCAAAGTACACGTGCTTTACGCCACTTGCTTGAAAGAACCATCTCCATTCTTCAATGAGGCTCTCGAACCAAATGGCCCGCCTGTTGGCGGTCTTGTTTGTTTTAGCCCAGATCTTGAATAGGACAATATTGTCGTACTCTTGACCGTAGGTATAAATCTTCATCCCCGCGTTGTCTGGATCATCAAGAGCCTCTCGGAACATCTTGACTCTAGCTCTTGAACGACGCGGACTCATTGCCTGGGAGACAGGAACTTGTTCAAATACCCCTGGCTTCCTTTGCTTTACACAGTATGTAATTACTTCCCCTTCGATGTTATCATCCTTTTCGGGGAAGTCTTCTGAGTAAGTTAAAGGTTTTGTCACTCCTTCTACTTCTTGCTGCTTCTGAATGACCTGTCCAACTAGTCGGAAGAAGCCATCTATATCTGTTGCTGGCCTCGGCGATCGAAGCCTTGGACTTGTCTCAGCTTCCGTGGCATTAATAGCTAGCTCTTCTAGGTACTTACCAATGGCTGCCGTTATGAGTTCTTTGTCCATCTTTTCTACCAATAACATTTGAAGTGGGAGTGGTCAGGGTATTGAATTCTGATTAGTCGGTCCAGCAACTGAGGCGCCAATACTCGACTCTTGAGTTGTCTGCCCTGAAGGCTTCGGCCATATGAATGTTGTGCCTATGGAGGAGCTTAACAGGGGTGGTGATGTGGCCGTCGAGGTCGATTACAGGTTCAAGAATCTTGTCGAACCTAGAGATGGACTCATGGTACTCCACATAGAAGAAGGACATTGCAACAGTGTTCTTCCCCCATGCGTGGTACTTCTCTACATCTTGGTACTCATATCTGTTTGTCTTGTATGCTGCTACTATCTCGTCATCGAAGAGATAGCCCTCTCCTTCACATATGTCACAGGGGTAGTCTTTGTCGGGTTCGTTCTCGAACCCGTTTGTTCTACACTCGCATTCCTGTAGGTCCTCAGACCTTACAGGATAGATGATGCCATCTTGTAATCTCATGCGGCGAAGGATGTTGAACGCACCCTTTGGAATCTCATCTGCAGCCCCAAAGAATGTTCTGTTCAACTCCTTTCTTAGGTCCAACTCTTTAAGGCCAGACACTGGATAGGGCTTGAATGATTTCATTAGGATCTGCCCCAGGTCTTCTTCCACCTCTTCTGAGATCTGCCGTCAGAGGTTCGGTAGAATGGAGATCTGATGTTTGCTCCAGGGATGTTCCTGCTTGCGTGGGTGTCAGCTCTTGCAAAGAGCCGTCCGATGATAGGTGCATCGGGATGTCCTGAGCCCTTCGAAGTGGTCAGAGGAGAGCGTCCATAGTAGCCGCCATCCTCGAGCACTCCACAGAGCCATCCTAATTCGTCTCTCATGCTGTCTAGAAGGTCCCGTGCGGCTCCGTTACGCTTAACAGATAGGTCACCTAGCCTTTTGGACATGTCGGAGTTTATGGACGTGCCAGAGAGCAGCGTTACTATAGCAGCTGCTGTCACATATCGAGCCTTATAGTTGGTGTATGTGGTGGGGTTGACTGCCGAAGCATCGGGCACATAGTTCTTGAGGTCGGCTTCTTTTGAATAATACCAGACCAGTTGATTTATTGTATCGTCTGGAACCTCTGTAAGGAACTCTCCCGCTATCAATCTCACTCTCATTGCGCTGGAATAGAATGGATTGAAGGAGGTTGTGTAGAAGGAAGTGATTGGGCCAGCCATAGTAGAGCCATCGACTGCGACGATGCCCTCTACGGTAATATGAATGATCCTGTTCTCCACCGGACGGGCGGGAAGCATGATTGCATTTAGTCCGTGCTCATTAGTCGGCATCTGGCCACTCCTCTCTGTGGTACTTTAGGTCTTCTGTGATTATGTATTCATCATGGAAAGCAAAGAGATACTTTGTCTGGCCATCAATCAGAAATTCTAAAGCAGGGACAACCCTTGTGTTCCCTCTCAATAACTCTTGCTCTGTTCTCCTGAACTGCCTAACCAATCTTGGCCTCTTTGAGAACTGAACGAAGTGAACTATTGATTCCATCTGCTGAGACTCTGTGTCCATCAAGCTGAACTTCTGTCGATCTATTAGAGTCACAGACTCTACTACTATTCCCTCAATGTCTCTTATCTCTTTGAACTCAGGATGGGTTTCATTTAGCGTGAGGGACTCATCTCCCAATGAGAACGTTACATGCCACTCATAGAGGAGTTGGTGCATTAGGTTGTCTCGTCGTAACGGAGAACCATATTGAAGCTTGAGGAGGCCCCGGTACTAGCGGTGGGATACACTTCCATCTGTAAGACCAGGTGGTCGCCAACGTCGCCTGCGATAACGTAAGGCGTTGCACCATCGTCTAGAGATAGAGGTGCAGCCGAAGTATAGGTAAAGAGGTCTACCTTTGGCCCAACCATTGCACCGCCAGCATCATACCCTCCTGCTAGTGGAGGGGTATAAGCTGCCTCCTTCTTGGCATAGATGGCCGTTCCATCATCTGGAGCAGATCCGCTAATGAAGACCTCAATGTTTCGGATGTCGACAGAGGGAAGGGCAATGGCGTTGAGTCGCGTCTTAAGGTACTTCTCGTATGATCTAAAGACTCCAGCGTTAGGCTTTGTTAGGCCTTCTGTAACTACCGGCCAAACCTCAACTGCAGGATTGTCTGCGCTCTTGAATTGGATAGTCTGCCCACCATTCTTTGCGGTGGGCGCACCCGCTCCCGGCCCATTCCATTCTTGTAAATAAACTGTAACTGCCATGATTATCCAGTAAAGGTTAAGGTTAGGGTTGACCCACTTACTGTGGGTGTGACCCTAAGAGCTGTTGAGGTTCTCTGACTCTCGTCCAGAGGAAGGCTTTCCATTAGGACTTCAATTGTTGCTGTCGTTAGACTTGCTGCATCAATAGGCTTATTGAAGGTCAGTATGATTGTGCGCCTGGAGGTAGGAACATTTGAATCCTGTACGTCAGGTTCAATTGATACCAATGCCAATGTGCTGCTATCTACTGCCGGGACTTGATCGATCCTAAGGATCCCTTCTACTTCCCTCTCTTGTATTCTTAGAGATGGAGTGTCCTCTGAGACTTCAACATGGGAGGATGATCCTGTGGCGAAAGAGAACTCGGTTATCGCGGCGAGGGCGGTCCCCGGCTGTGATACAAACACCCACTGATCTGCAACTACGAAGGTTCCAGCAGTGAAGTTAAGGAATACGCCATCCTCTAGTTCTACTGATCTATCTGTGGGGATAGCTTCTGAAGTAAGGCCTGTCGACGTTCTCGTATATGTGAACGTCGCTGTACCAAGTAGGCCGCCAGAGGCAATGTCTATTGTCCAGGTGTCTGGGTCAGCTGCTCCCGTGTAGGGGCCGACTGTAGTAAAGCTTCCCGTAGAGGTGTTACCACCATCAGGTGCGATTGCATTAATCGTCCTGCTGGTTAGCTTCGTTCCGAGGATTACTCTATATGTCTTGTTTGGTTCTAGGTCTACGGTCGGAGTGAAGACAAATGTTAGCGAGTCACTTGTTGTGATCTCGCCTTCTATGAATCCAGTAAAGACTTGAGAGTCTAGTAGGTCGTCGTCTGTTGGAGACCAGTCTTCAAATCCTGGGCCGCGAGAGGTGAGCTTATCGGCAGAAGAGACAACGACAAAGTTGCCGGCAGTAAGGATTGTATCTAAGTCAACCTCTTCATCGAAGACCACCGAAATGGTCTGCTCAAGAGGAATCCCCACATCGCCGTTGTCTGGAGTGGTATCGTTTATAACCATGTGTTATCACTGATGCTTTTTGCGGATCTCCTCTACAACTTCATCTGGAGACTTCTCTTCTTCCCCCTCTCCTTTGACTCGAATGAATGCCCAATCTTCTTGGCTTAGTCGCCAGTTTTCTGGATCTTCAATTCCAAGTCGTGCAGCGAGGCCCTTAAAGAGGTTCTCCAATTCCGAGTTGAGGGATTCCATTTTGTTAAGAATTGCACCCTCAGCATGCAAATACTGCAGGCGCACCCTCGAGTGTGCCTGCACATATTGATCGCGCTGTAAGAGTACTGCTTGGACCAATTTACGGTCCGCTTCTGTTAATTGCTTCTCAGCCATCTGTTCCTCCAATTACATAGAAAAGTAAATGTGTAGGTAGATTCTACAATAAGAAAAGCCCAGGCACAAGGCCTGGGCTTCTTAAATGAATAGATTGACTGTTAGATCTCTACAGTAAGTCCTGTGAATCTTTCACTCACTAACATCCGCTTGGTGTTGTGGACTGAAATCTCTACCGCTCCGACGGCTGCATTCTTTGCCCCCCACTTTCTGGGCATGACTATCGTTGCTGTGATGGAAGCATTTCCAGGAGGTGCCGCATCATCCAGGTTTGCAGATGCAGTGATGACCGTCGCAACTGGCATTCTGTTGTCGGCGATTCGCTTTCGGTTGTATGGAGCCGGACCATTAGCTGTGTCAGCTGGAAGGACGTGAGCAATAACCTGAATGTCACCTACGGCTGCACCGAAGGTGTTTCCAAGGATTGTTAGCGTAGTAGTTCCTGTAAGTCTGATCTCAGTATTTGTTGGCTGGTCTGTGGTGATGGCAGTAATGGTGGGATCGTTTGTCAACTCCCAGGCATCCACTCTCACTAATTCCCCAGCTGCATCGAATCCTCGCCCACCGGTAAAGATTACGTCTGTGTCAGCGTCCGTTGGATCTCGAAGGAAAGTCTTAGTATCTACTACTGCAACCGCCTCCACTCCAAAGCCTGTTACGGCTAGAGCTGGCTCCTTAAGAAGAGATCCCATTTGTATGGTTTCATTAATTAGTGGCATTTGCTTTCCTTAGTTTAATCTAGAGACTCTAGTCCTAGCGTTTCCGGCAGGTCGAGTTGTTGGCTCAACCTCTACCTCCAGTTCCAACTCTAGCTTCCCGCCATCATCATCTTCGATCTCTTGAATCGCATTATAGAATCTCTCTTCATCTGAAGATGAGATCTGGCGCAAGGCATATTCAATCATTTGAATAACAGAAGCTCGAGGGCGATCCTTCGCACCCTCTGCATCTCTTAGTGACTTAAGTCCCTTTCCGTCCTTAGCCATGATCATCTTTGAAACATAGCGCTTCTGAATTTCTGAAGCCGGGCGGGTTACGATGTAATCAACGCCGGCCTTTCCAAAGTTCTTCGGCACAAAGCCTGAGCTCACCTCGGTGATAACACCAGATTCCTTTCCAGCATTAAAGATCGCCATCTGCTCTGGTGAGAGATCCTTTAGCTCCTCTTCTTCCAATTCATAGAATGGGTGCGATCGAGTCAGAAGGATATCTGTGTCGGGAATAGCCCAAAATGGGCGAGGCGGATTTAGAAAAATGAACATAACCTATACTCCTAGTCAATTGACAATGTAAGTATAGGTAGAAATAACCGAAATGTCTAGACTATTTAACTTCTGCTATGCACTCGCTCGATAAAAGTCACACGAATTCCAAACTTAGGCTACGCCGTATAACGTCTTGAGTCCAGCTTCTACCAGAGCGCGGTTGAAGTCTGATAGAGCCTCGCCGAAAACAACACAGTGGCCAATCTTGCCGTCAAACTGCTTGACGCTCACATTACCAGAGAGTCCAATGGCGAAGTTCTGCGAGCTTGGGGTGGCGTTGCCCGTGTTGGCAGTAGGGTTCGTAGTGGCTTGCACTACCCCATCGATCCAAATGTCAACGTCGGTGTCACCAGAAGTGTGCCTTACAGTGATGATGTACCACTGCCCTGCCACGGGTGCCCACGCGCTTGTCTGTGTGACGCTCCAGACCGCCGAATTGCCAAACTGAACCTCAAGGTAATCAGCCGCGCCCCCGTTAACCTCGATTTTGCACACCAGTAGGCTGTTGGCCGACCCGGAGACGTAGCTCCCCACGAAGAACTGGTCGTTAGCTGCGGAGAAGGCGTCGAACTTCACAGCAATCATCATCGTGTGACTGTCTGTGATGGCGACCTGGGCAGGGAGGTTGTGATACTCACCAACCGCGTAGTTGTAGACCCACTGCCCGCCAGCGTCTAGCTCGGCGTCAGGCGTGCCAACCGCAGTAGCCAGAGTCTCAAACGGTACAACCTGTCGCTGGTTGTAGAGCCTGCCGATGGGCGGCTCCCAGAACAGAAGTGGCACCTTGGGAAGTAGGGGTAGAGGTAGGGGTGTATAGCTCATGGTTAACTCACAGGGTAGAAGCGTGCGCAGGCGGTTTCAAAGGCGAGGCGCTCTGCATCGGACAGCGGGCGATCCCACACTGCCAAACGGTACACGTCTCCGATCCAACGAAGACTGTTGTAAGCCCCGTCAGCACCAACAGACCAAGTGCCACCTGCGGGCGTGGACACGACCGGCTTGGTGCCGGTAGGACTTGGCGTGTTCGTTGTGACCTTCTTCGCGCCGTTCACCCACATATCACAGAAGTTGTCGCCTGTGGTGTACCGCGTTGTCAGGCAGTAGACGTTGTTCAGCGTGAAGTTGAAAGTCCCGGTGGTGATACATAGCACGCCATTCGTTCCGTCACCTACCTGCGACCCGTAGTTTGGCGGCGAGTTGTTGGTGGTTCGGATTGTCGCCCACTGATCCCGGTTGTTGGCACCAGAGTTGCAGTTACCACACAAGTAACGATTTTGTGTCGTCGCCTCGGCCACGGCGATGACCGTCCATTCGGCCGGAACGCCCAGCCCGGTCCCGTATCTCAAAGCAGCCCCGCCACCGAAGGTGACGTAGGGGATACCCCCACCGTTGCGAACGAAGGTAGGGGTGCTGATGACCTCCGGAACCAGTGACACGCTCCCACTGTTGAACAGCGTGTTGACCATCGGGTTGAGGTCAAAGATCGGAGTCGCAGGTGCTATCGGCCATGGATCTGGTGTATAGCCCATTACACCAGCCCCCAGTTCCCGTCCGCCTTCTTCCGCAGGGTAATCGACTGCCAGTTCTCGGTGAGCGTGTAACTCGCCGCCCCGTTGATCGTCTCCGCAGCGACTTGCTGTACGGTGATGTTCGCTGTGGTGGCAGATCCAGTCGAGTCCGCAACCTTGACCTCGTAGCCCGTGGGGGCAGCGGCATCGAGGGTGATGGTGATCACCCCGAGCAGGGCGTCACACCAGAACATTCCGTCCGTGGTCGAGTCGATTGTGTCGGTGGTCGGCCCGGTCAGGATCGTGTCGCCGTTTGGGGCTCCTCCGCCTGCGGCTGCAACATTTTCCCAGCGACTGTTAGCTGTGACATACGTTAAGACCTCTCCATCAAGAGGGGTGTCGATGTTGGCGTCATGAAGATCTTGGAGATGCCCTTGGTCATTGATATTGACCAATAGAATTCCCTGGGTAGCGTGGGCGTTTAGGACCCACCCTACAGCTGTGCCATGCGTGGGAGCGACTGGCAGAACGTTTGTTAAGACTCCCGGAGTAGACGAAAGGTAAAGCCTTTCTCCAGCAGCCCAGACTTCCCCTCCTCCTGTTGTATCCAGGCCCCTAACAAGGCCAATGTGAGTGATGAACCCCTCTTGGTTGTTCGCAATATCGGCCGTTGCTATGCCAATTGTTCCCTCGGAGGTTGATTCTAAGTCGGCGTCGGCGAGTTCAACTGTTGGTCTATTTCCTTGCGCGCCACTAGTATAAACTACCTGTCCGTCATTAATTTGAACACCAGTCTTATTTAGGACTCTGATCACCACCTCTTGTCCGACTGAAATTGTTGACCCATCTGAAACGTCTACAGACAGCGCCTTCTCGGTGCTATCGTAGTAGACCTGACCCTCTGTGTGACCAGGGGCCGCTCCGGGTGTGAAGGTGGCGAGTGTCTGAGCGTTGCTTCCGTCTACGCGGACAATGTCCGTTTCGTCCAGTAGGGTTGCGTCACTTACCTTAGCATTAAGGTTGGCTAGCGTATCAGCTGTGTGAGTTGCACTGCCTAGAAGGTGTGCACCACCTCCACCTTGAGCTACTCCTCCGAGTGTTACTCCATCTCCGATCCAGAATGAATCTAGATCGGTATCGTAATACTGAGCTCCCTGAGCAGGAGTGAGTGTGAGGCGGACTGCTGTGGTGACATTAGTTGAGCCTCCTCCAGCTCCCTCTACGACAGTAACCCTGGCTTCTGTTGAGTCAAGAAGATCTCTGATCCCCTTGCTGCTTAGGTCTAGCTGTGCCATTTGTTTTACTCCTTAAAATAGAAAAGGGGACTAAAAAGCCCCCTCCTCCACTTGATCAAAATACAGCGTGGCTTATACCACTATGCTAAAGTCAAGTACTGCTACTGCAGGTAGAGCCCCATTTGTGAGAAGCTCAAGTGTATAGACGTCGTCTTGGACTGGGCCCTGTTCGGTGAACGTTAGGACTAGTGCTCCGTTGACATCAGAGGTCGCGATACCCTCGTTGCTGATTATGCCAGCAACAATAGTGCCAGTTGTGGCAGCGGCTACAACTTCAGTCGAAGTGCTCAGCCCGCCCGCATCTGTGAATAGTCGCCAAGTGAAATTTGCTGTTCCAGCTACTGGAGCCGCAAGATAATCGCTTACCTGACAGGTCACAATAATCTCTTCAGCAAGACCTGCTCCTTCGATGCCAACCGCAACAGCAATGCTGTTGGGCATCGAGGCTGCAAGGTTTGTTGAGGCGGTCGACGCTGCGTCCGCAACGTCAGCAATACCTGTCTTACTTAGGTCTCTTTGTGCCATTATATTCTCCTATTGGAAGATGGCGGGGAGGGGGTTTAGCCCCTCCCCTTACCTAATTAAGGTGTAGGTACGACCTGGTTACGGTCTAGGGCGCCAATGCTACCACCAACATCAATTGTGCTCTGAGCAGGCAGGATGATCTGGTTTGCACCAACTACGACGTTCTTCGCTACTGCAATTCCCATTCCTCTGTTCTTCTCACGAAGGGTGAACCTCTCCTTCAACTTAATCTTGAGGATATCAGTCTCGGGGTCCGTCCACTCAGAAGTCATGATCGGGTGATCCTCTACGTAGAAGCCAAGCTCGTTGGAGTCTGCCATGAGGATTGTAGTAGTGTTGTTCAGCGCATCATAAGGCACGAAGGGGCTTACGATTACGCGGAACGGAATTCCCAGATAGTTAGGCAACACAGGCGCAGAATTTAGGTTCTGGCTGAAGTCCAACGGGTTCTGGGTGATGACGTTACCATGTCCATCCTGAGGCTCTTGGGCACCAGGAGCAGCCGGAACTGCCGGAACAGGCTGATGAGCAGGGTGCGAGCGATGGATACCACCGGCAACACCTTCACCACCAAACGATGAAGCAAAGTCATTCTTCGCAGGCGATCCAGTCCACTGACTTCCGAAGAAGGCTCCCTGGTTCATCTGGGCGAAAGCGCGGAGCTGAGCGTCCTGAACGAACATTAGCCAGGTCAACGGGTGGAGCAGGAGCATGTCGGGAATGAATCCGTTGTGCATGATCGAGGCAAACATCTCGAAGATGTCGTCCATTGTCAGGGTACCGTTCTGGGCACCTAGAAGATCACGTCCTGTAGTCGTACCGAAGTTCGAGGCAAGCGGGGTCTGGTTGTCGTGTGTGGTGTTCGCTACGCTATACCACATGTTGAAGATCTTCTCTTCCTTGTTACGAGCCATTGCTCGGCCGGCCTGACGGACTGCCATTGTAACAACATCGAAAGTGGAGTAACGAAGTACTTCCTCGGTGAACTTTACAGCCACACCCTGCTTTCCGATCTTGCCAATCTCAGAACCCGGTCCGTACGCAACACGTAGCTCAGGAAGGGACTCTTCCTCGCCGACGTCGAAGTCGCCGTCAACGGCACCCATTACTGGGAGGTCAACCATTGTTCCAGGCTGATACGGGATTTTTTGTAGAAGAGAGGTCGCAATCAACAGAGGCTCAACTGCTTCCTGTACGGCGTTGTTTACGACCTTGGGGATGAATAGCGGGGATTCCCACATTGCGAGCGCATCGCTAATTCTTCCTTCTTTGCCGAGCAACCTGCCGTCGGGGCGGACACCGCTGTTCTTCCAGGCGTACTCAAAGTCTCTAAACTTCTCTCCTGGCGCAGCAGAGGCATCAACCTCGCGGAAATCAGCGAACTTGAGCTGGCGTCTATTCTTTGAACGAATATCACTCATTACTATAGCTCCTTATCGCATTAGTGGGGAGATCTGGACAGTACCCAGAGTCGATCCCGCTGTGTGCATGTGCCAAGGGTATCCTGAGGTAGCTGTACCAGGCATACGATCTAGGCCATCAAATCCTTGAATTGAGGTCTCCCAACGAGTTCTTACCTTATCAAGGTATGAGCTTGGGTAGCGAGTACTCTTGCGAACAACCTGACCGACGATTCGGTTCATTAGGTCTAGCATTGCAATGCTTGCAAGGGCATCAGCGGCAGCGCCAACGGCTGACCAGTCAGGAGTTCCCTGCGATACAGCAAGGCAAGTGTTCGTAACCGGTACGATGTCTGACTCATGGTCAAAGGTAACATAGCCACCGTTTACAAAGTCTGCCATTGCACCAATCGCAATTACCTGACCTTCTAGTAGAACGCCTGTTCTGTCAGCTGCTACAGGGTATTCCATGCACTCATTTGCAACGAGGACGGTGACCTTGTTCTGTAGCTCCCATGCGAGGTTACGCAACTGTGTGGGGCTGTAAGGCTTAAGGGCCTCAGGGCCACTTGCTGCGGCTGGGTGAAGCTCGTTCTCATTTAGAGCACGCTCCATAACATCCGAAGCTGCACGAAGCATGCTGTAGGGGGCGAAGCCAATGTGACGACCAATGTCGAAGGTGCGAACTGGTGTTGGCGGGTTGTCGAGAGGAATCGCTGTTGAGGCTGCGCCAAGGGCGACAGACTCATCGTACTGGACTCTCTGCTGGACCGCACCTGATAGCCATGTTATGAATGACAGGACTACTGGCTCATTTAGGGTGGCCACTTCACCGCGAGCATTTACCACACCATTGGCAACGTCTGTTGCATCATAGCGCCAAAGAAGATCAAGCTCCGGTGTGCGAGCTGTAGAAAGATCCATGGTAGCGCCAAGGCCTGCTTGGACCGCCATGTCATCTTCTAGGATCTGCAGCTGATAAGCAAGTCCAGCGGGGACAATAAAGCCACGGTCGTCAAGGGCGACTACCTTACCTGTTAGGATAACGTAGAACTCATCATGCCGATCGTTCTCAAACTGGAGAGGCAAGTAAGGAGCCGGTCCAGTGTCGAGGCGCGGGCGCTCTGAGGGGCAAATTCGTACGTTAGGAATGACTCTTCCGAGATCTCTATCGTACTTCTTTACTGGGATATTTGCATCGTAGGACATTTCCTAAAATTCCTCCAATTATGGGTTGATGTGGGCCGGCAGATAACCTCTGCGCTTCTGCTCTACCAAGAACATGTCTGCCGCACGCTGGCCACCAGGGCCAATGGATTTTTCGTAGTAACGGTCAAGGATAGCAGCATACGCTGAGGTATCCACTTCTTCTCTTTCAGGTGCTGCGCTATCTTGCTCGGCCCCTAGACCATCAAGCTTCTCGCCATCAGGCTTTCTAGCCATCCCATTCTCAGGCTCACTTTCAAGATCTGAAAGTGAATCTCTTAGAGACTGGATGCTTCTTGTTGAGAGCTCGGTTAGCTTCTCTGTTCTATCAGTAACTCTAAGCCCCTTCTTGATCTGCGCATCTACAAGAGTTTCTGCCAACATCTGCTTCTGATCTTTCATCAGCTCGATGTTTGCTGCTTCTAGCTGTGAGATCTCATCCTTTAGGGATGTGACTCTTAGCTTAAGCATGTCTCTTGTTGCTGTCAGGTCATCAGTCTTAGCAGCCTTTTCTTTGAGGGCAGTTAGCTCCTCTTCTGAAATTTCTACCTTGTCTGAGACCTTCTCTTCCTCCGCAGCCGCTTCGGGCTCGGGAACTGCAGCGCTATCCGCTTCGGGCTCTTCTGGAGTAGGAGCTAGCTTGACTAGCTTCTCATCAAGGATCTCAAGTAGAGTGGCCTTGGCGTCAGAATCTTCAACTGTCTCAAGCAGTCCCTTAATGGCTTCGCAGTGAGCGATGTCCTTAGCAGGGAAAGTCTTGTTAGGACCGATGAAAACACTATCTTCCAAACCAGTCAGCAAGTCACCTGTAAGGCGCGCTGCGTCTGACGGGAGGAACTTGAGAATCTCCTGGTAGTTGGACTCTGTGTCCTTAGTTAGATCGGCGAAATTCATGGTATTTCCTTGCGAGGAGACTTCCTCACGTTGTTCATTTCTTCCAATTACTGCATCGGCCTTTTCCTCTGCGGGATTTTCGGGCGGTACAGAGGGGCTAGACTGTTGATTTTTTGAATCTTCTTGAAGAGCGTCTTGCTCTTTGCCTTCGCCCTTAGCATTAAGTGAAGTAGGAATCTCTACTTCTGTGGCATCGCTGATTCTATAACCCTTACTTGTTCCATCTTCAGACTTCTTTACCAGCACATGGCCTGAGAAGATTTGATGTGTCATAAGAGTCTGCAGACCTGAGGATGCATCTGCGAATGATAGGTTCTCTCCGAACTCTAAAATCTGTGCATGTGGGGCTGCGGGGTTGTTTACTGGAGATACTTCTTCATAGTCGAATCCGAAAGGAACTGCAACGCATTCCTTTCCGTCATAGAAGCGACCTCTATCGTGACCGCAGTCCTCGTTACGCCAGTCTACTAGCTCTCCATCTAAAGCGCAAGTGGAACAGTGTGCACCCTTTGGCATAAATGAAGTTGATACTGTTAGGTATCTTCCATCTAGTACCTTCTGAATTGCATCAGGGTCTGTGATGTTCCACAGTCCCTGGATGTGTCCTACTCCTCTGTAGCCATCTGTGCTGGATAGCTCCTGAAACAGGGGGACTGATTTGAGGCGGTTTTTCTTTGTGGTCTTTGCGTCCCTGAAGGGCGACATGGCGCTTTGCACTCGAGAGTCAACAAGGATCGCTTGGTTGGTTGTATCGATATAGCGAACGTCGATTACTCTTCCTATTGGATCCTTGCCCTCATCGTGGTGCTTGAGGACGGGCTTGTTGAATGGGCTGACGAAGGATCGCGCCCCTCTAAACATCTCATCTGGCAGATAGATTGCCTTGTTCTTTGTGGTTAGCCCTGAGAAGGTCATTCGGACCTTCGCTCGGAGAGAGTGTCCTGTCAGTGATACTGAGTCTTTCGTCTCGAGCATCAGTCTCTTTCCGGGCTCTACAGCAATTGGTTCCGCGACCATGTGTGCATAGTCGCTTCTTGCAATTGGCTTTACCCAGTCTGCAAAACTATTATCGGCCATTCTGAATTTCTCCTATGGGCTCTAGCTCACATCTGCAATTTGGATGGAACGGAGGAAGGTCTTCTTGTGTAACACTGTCTAATTCAATAACAATGTTGTTCCATACGTCGAAGTCTTCTCCACCTGGAGTAGCCTTAATTACAGCTGTATCGAACCCACTGGCCTTCATTGCAGCAACCTTTGATAAGATTCTTGCTCTGTGTGTTAGAGTTCTCTCTATAAAGCGGATCCTATACTCTAGTCTGTCGATAGTCAAGTTATCTCTTCTGCCAACTGCCAGCTCTGCTGCAGTTCTTCCCGCAGTAGCTCTGAAGAGTCTTGTGACGTCTGTCTCAAACTGTCCATGAATTCTATCTGAAATATTACGGACTCTCTGCAACAGGGCACTGCTTGCGGAAAACCCTTGCAGGCCTGAGATGGATGCTCTGTCAATCGTTGTCTTGAAGCGCCTCTTTATCTGTCCTTCTGCAGCCATGAAGATTTGGCGGATGAAACCTAGGTTTATCTCCCCGCTTCTAACCTCCTTGAGGTCTCTCGCAAGAGAGCCATATATCTCTGCGGCCACACCGTCCTGAACTGAGCTCCTGGCCTTTGTAGGGCCGGTAGATGTGCCGTGCTGGTTAGAGGGTTGCTGCTTAGCTGTAGCGGCCCTGTTGGCCGCCTGAGCCCTACTGGTGGCCTCTGTCTTCTCCACCTCCAGTTCCCCTTGCTTCTCCATCTTAGGAATCTCAACTACACACAAGGCACAGTCCTCTGATTCCTCTTCAGTCATAGCTTCCCAGCCGGATAGACTTCTAGCTTCTGTCCTTGAGATTAGGTTGGATGTGAAGAGCAGCATGTAGTGGTTCTGCAGTTTGATCTGTGCTTCGTGATCAATCTCTGTAAAGCGGAGTTCTACATTGTTCTCTTCTGACAATGGGTCAAAGCCGAAGGTGCTCTCAAGTAAGAGCTCCCTTAGGATTTCAAAGTTGAATGAGTCTGCAAGACACTGCTGGTAGAACTTAACGTTACCGTGAGCCAGCTTAGACATTGAGTCTGCTGTTGCTCGGTTGGCCGTGTCTCCGTCGCCGAAGTCGAGCTGAGACATTCCTGAACCTGTGATGACCCTCTTCTTGAAGTGCTCAATGAAAGGCTCTGGTCTGATAGAACGACTCTCCGCGCCAAGTCCAGAAATCTCATGTCTCTCTGGGGTTACAAGCATTCCATCGGAAGGCATGTCTCTTACCATTGCCCTGACGATATCTACCTCTGTTACGCCGTCCTCATACCTTTGCATCGGTGCGCTTTCTGTTCCAACCTTATATTGAAACAGGGGGTATATGTGCTGGTAGACAAGGTTCTCTACATGCTCCTCTATCCTTCGTAGAGCTGTAACATCTTCTATAACTGGGTGCCACGGTGGGGTTGCAGTTAGGAAGTGAGGCTTCTTGTTCACAGAGATGAAGATTACATCTTCAGGTCTATAAATCTTAAACCTTCCATCTGGCATGATGTGCTTGTAGGAAATGATTCTGTTGTTTGTGCCGGGCTTAACTCTCATAGTGTCTGGTGACACTACAAAGTATCCGGCGACGGGCTTCAACTTCCTCGTCCCAGCAGTCCTAACCTTACCCCCTGATTTATCCACACTCCTTGCTTTGATTATATAGCAGTTGTGGTATCTAAGTAGAGTTCCCATGATCTCGATTAAGAAGGACCTTAGTGTCTGGTCCTGTGCAACTTCAATCTGGCGGAAGCGTTCCTTGATGTACTTAATTGTTTCCTTGTTCTTTCCGACGAGGGTATGCCCTTCCTTCATGGCAAGAGCAAGCTTCTTTAGGTTCGCTTGGAAAATGTATGAGTCAGTATCCTCTGCCGCCCCGATGTCAATCAAAGGGTACTCAGACTCATGGTATCCATGGTCGTCTGCCCTAGCATTTGGAACGGGAGCGATGTATGTCATCGACTCCCTCTTAATTGTTCCAGGGATTCTCTTAATCAATCCTATTGAAGGAGGATTGGCGTCCTGCTCAGACTCCGGCATCTCTTCCGCAGAAAAGATTTTAATGTTTGTCTCTGTCATTAACTTAGCTCACTCATCCATTGGCGAAGCTGATCTTCGCTCACACCGCTGGAGCGCTGGAGACACTGCGATAGAGAAATAGGAATCCTAACTCTAGCATTGCTTGCAGTGCGGTCCGCTGCTGTGCCACCGGGGGTGGGTTGTTGGTTAGCTACCGGAGCCAACGGTCTATCATTGGCGTTCGGTGGAAGAGGGTCGGGGTCACCGTCTCCGCCTCCTGTATCAGAATCCTCTTCAATTACAATATCATCTGGGAATCTATCATTGGCCTCATCGACTACTCTTCTGACATTGTCTTCACTACAGAGTTCATCGATGTCACCTAGTGACACTATGATCTTCAAGATCTGAATTATTGTTAAAACGCTTCTCATCTGCTGAATGAAGGATATGTTCTTACTTGTAAGAAGCCACTCTCCTCCTAATAGATCCATAACAGCATCTTGTGTTTTAATTACCTGAAGCTCAATCCAGTCTGTGACCTCTCTGATAATGCTAACCAAGTAGGCGGGGATATCATTGGCAATGAAGCTGGTCGCTTTCCTTGGTTCCTCTCTGATGGTCTTTCTTACCTTCTTGGTTAGGCCGGCGGTCTTATCAAGGAATTTATCTCCCCTGCCTGTGATTACATCAGCTTCGAAGTGAAGGATGTCCGGACCTAATGTATTTGATACCTTCATGTCCCTCAGCCCCTCGGCGGAAACAATGATTGCATTCATTATACACTCTATCTGATCTACATAGAACTGTATGTACATATTAAGGAAGTCTTCAAGCCCTGCGATGTAGGGCTTGAGTATCATACCTAGGATATCCTTTAGGATGCCTGATGCATTAAACTTTATGCTCTCTATGGTCTTAACTAGCCAAGCAGTAAGTGCTGCTATTAGCACCAACAGGTCCTGTGGACATAGGTTTCTAAACATGTGGAGGAAGGCACAGAGTTGTTCTATTACTTCGTTTCCTATCAACATGTCTTCAATCTTTGTGAGCCATCCAAAGCGAGCCATTAGGTCTGCATTAAGAATATCTTTTAGTCTGTCCCAATCAAAGTCCTTCCACTCCCAACTCTTATTGCAGGGGATACAATCTTCCAGGTTCTTAAAGAGGGAGTCACTATCTCCCCCTGTTCTTTCTGACGGCTGGAGGGCTGACCCTATGCGGCCGCCCTCTGCGAATAGAGGAGCTGTTGTAGATGAGACGACTGCATCCTGGGCGGGGTCGTGTGCATCCTTCTGGGGGTCCTTTGTGACTCTGTCTGCTCGAGTTCTTCCTACTTCACTCATCCCTATTGTGCGGACAACATCTCTTGCGACAAACCCTTCTATTGCAAGGATTGAGTTATCTCCATTGAGCATCTGCCCCTGAAGATAATCCTCGTACCCCTTAATGATGGAGCCGAGGTTCTGCCTCATCTCTAATGCTAGGTCTCTATTCATACTGAGGGATCCAAAGGATTGATGGGAGGAATAGCAAGAGGGTTAGGGTCTATGCGACTCTCCTGGAAAGAGATACCGGCGCCAGTCGGTTGAGGTACACCTCCTCGTACAATAAGACTTTCTCCTATTGTCGGAGTTGGCTTAACTGTGGGAGATACCGGGAAGACGGGGAATGCAGAGGGTCCGGTAGATACACCTGTAACCGGGTGGATGTGAAGCTGTAGGATTGCCTTAGTTTCTTGGAGCTCCGCAAGGACGGTGGCCATTGCTGCGTCCATGTCGCCCTTATGATAGAAGTCTCCCACTATGTAGGGGTATAGCCTTAGGTACAACTTTTTAAATTGTTCCTTAGCTACATCCCCTGGAGATCTCGTTAGAGACGAGATCAGACTATCTAATAATGCCATTCTCTGCCTCTCCTATTTGGACTGCAATATCCTTGTCTAACTTTAGGGCGGCGACATACATCTTATAGTCGATGCGGTCGTTAACGCCCTGGAAGATGGCAGCAACAGATTCAGAGAGTGCTGGGAATTCATTTGGGTCAAACTCAAACACAAGCTTATCATTTCTTTCAACGAGCTTATCTAGAATGCTATCGGCTCTGTCTATTAGTTCTGTATATCCCTCTGAGAGTTCGACTAAGGATAGGCTAACATCCTCTTCTTCTGCCACTGCGCTCTGTGCTGTCCCAACTGCTCCGGCTTCCTTAGACTTAGACTTGTCTACCTTAGGCTTGCGAAAGAGCGCTCCTCTATTGTCCTCGGATAGGCCCTTGGCTACTGCAGGAGAAGATACTGTTACCGCAATGTCAAACCTGGTAGTAATGATAGCCATTAGACATTGCTCTCAGTGTGCGTCACCTGCAAGGAGAACTGCGACGTACCTATTGGGGCGGCCTTAGACATTGATACATAGATCCAGAAGGGGTAGTAAATCCTATCAGGGGATCCTACTGCTCCTAGCTCTGGTACGGTTGAGGTGTCCCCGTTGATCAGGGGAGATGCGAGCGTGGCTAGGGCGTTGCTTGGTGCGGCAGCCCACTCTGCATCGGTCGGCTTATTGTCTCCAGACAGGAGCTTGATGGAGACTGTCCCATCGACAATGTCCGCGCCAGCGGTAGAGGTTGGCTTAATCTCAATGGCATCATACCACTTTGCCGCATCGTCATTCCTGAGGAATAGCTTCTTTACGAAGCCCGTTCCTCCTGGACGAATCCCAACTGCTATCGGATCTCCAAAGGTTGTAGCCGTAACCTCTGTAAATAGGAGAGTAGACTCATCAAGCCTATAGATCTTTACTGCCATTATCTTCTGCCTCTAAGTAAGTTTGATCTTCTAATCGGACCACGGCCTCCGGGCTTTGATCCATTTCTTCTCGCTATCTGTCCTCTTACGTGATCCACTGCTTCCTTTGTTGGCATGGCTCCACCGGAGGTTCGAATGTGAGAAGGAGGTATGTAACCCTTATCTGCTTCGGCCATCTCTTCTTTCTTATTGCTCATCGCTAGCTTATGGATAGCTCTAGATCTAGGCCTACTTGATTCAGGTACAGAGCTGATTGTATCGCTTCCTGGGTGTCCTGTAAATCTAACAATAGGAATAATCTCAGGATTCCCCATCTTTGTGAACTTCATAGCAAATGCAAAGAGGGCAAGAATGAACGCATCAAGGGCGTGGTCCGGCAAATCGTCTGAGACCATCTTGTAGGATGGTCTTCCGTTCATTCCAATCTTGTCGATTACATAACCTCTAAGCTGCCTCTCCAGGTCTGCGTCATACTTACTTAGCTGTATGTTCATCTCTTCGAAGGCTCTGATTGCATTCTCTACAATGGCAGGCTTTGCATAGACCTTATGCGTCTGCCCTGTGGTTGGGTGGCGGATTTCAATCTTGCTGCCAAAGTCAATTGCCTCGACAATTGACTCTAGTCTCTTGTCTGCTGTATTGGGAGCTGCTGCTCTGCCGAACTCATTTAGATATTCGATCTGCATTGAGCCTGCGCCGCGATCAACATAAATTGCGACAGGGTTCCACTTCCTGTTTAGCCTTATGAGCTCTTGGATAGCCTGATACTGCGTGTTGCCTTCTCTGAAGACCTGCCCCTTATCGACAACCTTCCACTGCTTAAAGTCTGCAGAGGGGTCTACTCCTATCACATAGCACTCTGTACCGTTGACTGGGTTCCAGTCAACTCCCATTGCATAGATCCACCCTGGAGTGAATACCTGATCACTGTAGAAGTAGTCTCCGTCATCAATGGCCACATCAATATGGCCATGCTGGAATACGCCCTCATTAAGCTCGCCGTACTCAGCAAGAATCTCATGAATGTACTTAACGCCTAAGTTCTCTCTCTTCTGTTCTATCTCCATGTCCTCATCCCAATTGGGACGACACATAGAAGGATAGTGGAAGGATCTAAACTTGGGGTTTAGGTCCCACTTCCAGAACTGCTCTCTCGCTCCTGAGGGAGTAGAGGACACGCACATTACTGTGTCCTTGTGCTCTGAGAGGATTGCTACGATAGCAGAGAGGTCGCTTGTGGTTAGGTAGTCGCCCTCGTCGATAACAATCATATCTGCCGACTGGCCACGAATTGTTTCATTTCCCGATACGAAGCCTCTCATGAAGGATCCGTTGGCTAGCTTAAGAAACCTTTGGGGTGTCTTAACAAAGCGGTTACCAGGGGAGTCTAATGTGGAGGAGGTCTTGATGAACTCCATAGCGATGCTAAAGATGATGTCCAGCTGTGCGATGTTAGGAGTGATGACAAGGATTCTATATCCTTCCTCTGTGAACATCCGGTGGAGCATCTTCATTACAAGAGTCCAGGTCTTTCCACTTCGCCGGCCAATCCTATAGATCTGTCTACGGGCAGTGCATTTAACCATCATCTCCTGATAGTAGATAGACGACGGATCTAGGTCATACCTTTCAACATTCTCACCCGAGGCTCCCTGAGGGAGCCAAGGGCCTCTTATCTTTGTCTCCATATCAGGGACAGTAATATTGTCCTCAGCCCAGAGCACTGGATCCTTAGTCCTGGCGTAGGTCTCCATTCCCCGCTGGCCAAGGGCCTGCTGAATAATAGGGTCTGTAATCTGAACGACATGAGTCATAGGATCTGCTGGGATGCCGTCGCACTTAATCGCGAACTCACCCTTAGCAACTATGGTCTTGCCGCTCTCCTCATCAATTATATCAGAGGTAGCCTTATTTCTTTGGATGCACATTACACATCCGGGATGGAGATCTTTAGCTTCTATCATTTAATTCCTTAGATCAAGCCAGTCGGGATAGTTCCAAATGGACTGCGTCTTGCGCCGGCCTGATAGGACAACGTCCCCGGATCAGCTCGCACTGGCTTCCGCCTGTTTACAAAGCTTGATGTGCCAGTTGACATGTCCGCTCTCGTTGGGAGTCGACTCCGCACATGACTTGGAGGTATATTCGCAGCCGACTGAAAGGGGTCTGCTGCTCTTATCATGCCATCTCCTGCATGTCTCTTGGCTGGTGGCGATCCGATGTTTCTTGATCTCTGAAAGGGATCTAAGGCTTGAAGGTCCGCCATTGGCCTGGGGGGAGCGCCTACGGCGCGAGCTGTCCGCCTGGAGTGATCCCTATACTTTGAGGTCTTGAATTTATTGCGTTGCACAGGTCCAATAAATGGCTGAGGTCCCATTGGCCCCTGGCCTCTGGCCCCTGCCATAAACTCGTCTCGAGCTGACCTAATTCCTGCGCCAGCACGGTGAGCCCTACGACGCGCAGCTGCGCCCTGTGCTCTTACTGCAGTCTTGCCTCTTGCGGCAGCCTTTGAAAAGCCTCTCATCCCCATTCTCATCATGCCAACGGCCATGACTGAGCCTGCACCATATGCTGCAATCTTTCCCCAGTTGACCCCAGGCTGCTCGTTGTACGAGCCGTTCATTTGATTATAGCCGCCCATCGCTAGCTCCTTGAGTTCAATGCAACCATACGATCGAATATAAAGTAGAACTTAGATTCATGTCGTGTGACCCTATCTTGATGACAGGACTTGCATAATGTTATACCATTTTTTACATCCAAAGTCTTCTCTGGAAATAAATACTTCGGCCTAATGTGATGCACCTCTAGTTTCCCACCAAGGCGTCCACACATTTGACACTGGAAGCAATCTCTTTTCAGAATATACTCCCTCCAATCTGCATACCAAGGTGTACCATACAAGGCTTTCGCCTCATCATAGTTTCTTGGAATCTTTCGTAGAGTCGCTGAAGCTGTCGAAGTCCTTGAGGTCCTTCTCTTCCTGCGAGGCTTCCTTGGAGAAGATTTAACAATCTTCGTACTCCTAGCCTTTCTTTTCTCTCGCTCTCTCTTCTTCCTCTCGAGCTCCTTTAGCTTCTTCTCTACTGCGTTACTCATACTTAACATGAGACAAAAACTTCAAATCCTCTGTGGCGGTCGCGTAAGCGATCATAGTTCCCTTACTTGCCTTAACAAAAAAGAGTGCGGCCTCCTCCATTGAGGAGTAGTCCTTCTTAAGGCCCCAATTACAGAGCGTCCCGTACCTCTTCTCCTGATCTTCATTCATGTAGGAAAAGACACAGGTGTTGTGGCCTGACAAATCGCCAAAGGCGTCAACCCACCTAAGGGTCAAAACCTTAACGTCAAAGACGCCAGGAACGAACTGAAGCATCTTGGCCGCATAGATGGCAAACTCATCGCAATCAGTCTGAAATTTCAATCCTGTCCTAATCTTTCTTTCTACCCATTCTGCTGATCTCATCCAGCCGTGCTTAATCTTTAGGCCAAAGGCCTCCACGACGTCCGCAGACCAAACCAGGAGGTTGAGGCGCTGGACTGCCTGGATGACAGTGCCGTAGCGAGGGACCGGCAGGCCTGGCCAGAGCGTATCGTGGACCTTATTCGCGACCCTGCTAACAAAATAAGTCAACCAAAAGCTAAGCTTGGTCGCCGACCACCATATGATAATCTTCTTCATTGCAAACGTCCCTCCCTTTGCAGAACCTCACGACCTTTCTCATAACACCTGGCAGTTGTGTAATGGTATAGCTGCTGTAGTTCTCCATAAAGCTGTTACGTATCTCATTAATCCCGATAACATATGCACCAGAATTCTTTAAATCTAAAATTAGACAGTGTGTCTCACTGTACTCTTCTTCAAATCCTACGGCGATGACAAGATCTGTCTGATCTATTAGCAGTTCCCTCTCTTTCTTGGAGAGTGAGGCTATGTCTGCGCTACTTATTGACCTAATCTTTGAAGAATATGACAATCCTTTAGCCAATCCCAACGCTCTTGCGTGGTCATATGCCTCAGAGTTGGAAATTATTACAATACTTACTGCATGTTTGATACGACTATAGATTATCTTGGAGATCTGTTCGTCGTTTATTGATTTCATGCGTGGTAAGCCAATGCCTCCTGGCCAAAGGCAGATCTTGCATTCATTTGGCTCCTTCTAATGGACTGCATCGCCCTCTGCCTCATTGTGGCAGCATAATCAGAGTCAATGAACTGACTCTTTCTGTTTACGGACCTGCGTCCATGTCTATTCCCGAACTCTGAGATCTTCCATACCCCTTCAGCGGCCATCATGCCAACTTCAGCTCCTATAAGGCCACCAGCCACAAGGCCGATGCCTCCTACAAGCATCCCACCCTTAGGAACCATCTTAATGGCGGCTGCGGCTCCAAGCCCAGCGCCAGTAATCGCTCCAGCCTCGGCACCAAGGTTGCTTGCAAGCTGCCTGGGCATCCCGTTTATGGGATCAAAGATATTATCATCAGTCATCATGGCCGACAGACCTGCCGTGGCGCCAAGGCTGACCATGCTTTTCATCTGCCAAAGGTTATGTCCGACTCTGCCTAGGTGCTCTCCTGCTGATCTGGCTCCGAATCGCCTAACAGCTTGACCTGTCTTGGGGTTAATCTGCTTCCCGTACTGCTTAACAAACTCTTCTGGCTCGTAGCCCATTGCTCTTGCATAGTTTTGAGCTCCCATCCTATTGGGACCCATCTCTGCCATGGTGTCAGCAGTAGCCCTGAAGGCATTCATTTGGGACTGCTCGAACCTTCTGTGAGCTCGATAGCCCCCCACTCCGCTCCGTAGCCCTCCGCTTATTCCTGCAACGCCATGATAGCCAGCCTTGGCAATCGTGCTGGCACCAAGGAAGGCAGCAGTCCCTCCGAAGGCGGCACCGCGATAAACCGCATTCCCCATCTTCCCAACAATATTTCTTTGGGCCTCACTATGTGCTTTAAGCTTATCCCACCAATTCATTAGTCATTCCAACCAAAGCCAAATGGGTTTACAAAGTCAGCTGCGGCCATGCCTCCATAGACCATGGCGCCTCTAGCGCCTACGGCTCCAGCACGAGCCCAACCTCCTGGGCCGTTTGCCTTAGCTCCTAGCTCCGCTGCTGAGCCCCAATTCCAGGCACTTCTTGCCATCATCTTAGCCTCACCCCAGGCTTGTCCAGCCGCTCGACCTCCAGGACCGACTTCTTTCTGTCCGGATATCGCGAGGAGTGAGCTGGAGGGACCATGGGCAGACATAATATTCTCACGTGCCTTCCCGAACCTTCCTGGAGCAGCCTTAACCTGCCCAAGCCCAAACAAACTGCTCATGCCACCCTCGCCTTGAAATGGCTCTTTCATGGCCGTGAATCTGGTTGAGGCGGCGGTCCTTGTGGCGCCGGCTGCCCTTCTGGCGCGATCCCTTGCTTCTGCCGCCTTCCTCTTAACGGTTGGCCCGTGCGCCGCGCGTGCTTTCCTGGCCCTATTAAGCCCAGATCTACCACCTCTTCTGAGGCGCCGACCCTCGCGTACGGTCACCTCAGCGACATTGCCTACTAGATTCCCTGCCTTATTTGCTAGTCCCATGTTAATTCCCTATATGGTGTTGAGTCCAATTTTCTGAATTCATCATCCTCTTACTCCAGCCGCGTGCAATCCTATTGCCTTCCATAAGGCCTCGCCTTGTGCGCGTGCTGCGCTTCACTGTATTAATAACCCCGTCTATTCGGTATCCAGACCCAAAGTCTCCAATGTTTGCTTGCCTGTTGGCTTGGGCCCATCCGTGTCTGAGTCCCTCCTGAATTGTGGAATCATCACGTCCTCCCGCAGCCTGCATTGCAGAAAGCTCAGTATCTGGATTCCGAATTCTGTGGACAATGCTCGAGGCCCTAAAATTTCCAAATAGTCTTTCCAGATCTGTAAACGCATTGTGCGTAATCTTTCTTTTCGCTCCCTTCTGGATATTGTGAGCCGCGCGCCAACCAGCATCTGACCACATTCCAGTCTCAGATTCGACTGCTTCCTCCTGAGCTCTGTTAAAAGCACGCGCATCGAATATTCTGTCTGAAGCCTTTCCAAAAGGTAGACTCGCCGCTGCCCCTTGGCGGACGAGCTGCAAGTTGAGGTTAACATTGTCATCGCCAAACAAAAGAGCGGGAGTACGACCATATGTAGATCCTGCGTTGGGATCGAAGACGGCAGTCATCGAGCTCTGTGAGGCCATTAGCTCTTCGAGCATCTCCGTTGCTCTCTCACCATATGGCTGATCTTGGAATACTTTATTAGATGCATACGCATCACCATGGGAGACCTCGGGAGCATCAATGCCGGCTAGACGTAAGGACATAGTATTCCCACCGCTAAGCATAAGCTTTACGGTGTCTGCATCTTCTATCTCATAGTCTGTGACCTTCTGCTGCCCTATCTGACCTTCATACCTCCTGTTCAAAGCATGGTCTAGCCCCTGCCAAGGGGAACCGAAGTCGGTCTTTTTGCTTCTGGTGGCGTCGGCAACACCCCCTCCGTGAGCCATGCCCTCCTCTGGATTTAGAGCGCGGTTGGAGCGGACCTGTCTCTCATAGAGAGTGCTAACAACCTGCTTGTCGCGCTTCAGTGCAGCCTCTTCTGATATCGCTCTGATCTGACGGCCGCCGCCCTCCTTCCTTACGATCTCACCATGACGCTTTCCTTTGCCTGTCCATTGTCCCAATGGACTCCCGTAGTCAATAATGCCAATGCGCTTGGCGCCTCTCTGGTCCGCAGTTAAGACAATGTTGCCAAAGTTGAGATCTCCATGACGCATCTGCTCGTGTAGTGTTGATACAGCTTCGTTTATGCGACCCAAGCCAACCTCTCTTAGCTCAGAAGGGGACAGGTCCTTCAAGGGAGACCCTTCAAAGTATTCCATGTCCATCTGTCCCTGGCGACCAGGACGGGCGGCATAAACATCTGGCCCAACTGAGGAGCTAGCCTTGCTTGTCAAGGCAACCTCTGATTTAGGAATTCTCCCGGCCTTACGAACAAAATTGAATGACTGGCCTCTGAAATAGCCCTCCATGAGGTGAGCTTCGCCACTTGCTCCGGCACCAAGCCTCTTTACGCGAGTAGCAAGGGCGATGGCATCTTGGAAGCCAGGAGATCCTGTCATCTCAGCAAAGGTCTCTGCAGCTCTAGTCAATCCCCTGAGGGCATTCCAGCCAGAACCAAAGTCAGCAGTCTTCTTTCTTGCTGGCCCCTTAAAGCCTTCGTGCCTAAGTCCTTCGATGACGTTATAGGCATCATCCTTCCCAGAAATCTTTCCTGGCTCTATCTGCATCCCGGGATAATAGCCCTGAAACTTAGACATGCGCTGGTGAGCACGACCGGCGTCGGACATGTCAAGATATCTAACTTTTCCTGCAACAATATCATCTGCAGCAGCCTGTGTGTGCAATAGCCTCCCAGAGGATGCTTCTATGACCGCTTGGTTGGCAGTCATGTCTGTCCCCTTGAAGAATGAGGGAAGGTCCTTTTGTATTTGCACATCAAAGAAGCTTTGATGCTTGGCCATTGCCCCATATACCTTATCTAAGCCGATGTCTCCTGTAACAAGAAGGTCAATGTCCTTAGACTGTCTTGTCCATTCGGGACGAAGACTTGACACCAGATGCTCTCTGGCCACCCCTCCCTTAACATATAGATTGCCCCCCATTCCTGCAATCTCATCTGCCAATGCACCAACGCCAGCAATAGCAGCAGGGTTGTTCGGGTCTGATAGGCCCGCAGCCTCTGCGTTTGAGAATGCTGCAGATATGCCACCTTCTTCCTTTACAATCTTTGTTGGTCGTCCAATGTGCGACGGGTTATAATCCTCCGTCGAAACTCCTTTCAGAACTCTTACTTCAACTTCTCCCCTTAACCGGCGCGTTCCGCGCCGCAAGCCCTCAACCTTCTTTTGATGGAAAAAGTCTCTTAGAACTCCGGTCGCGGAAAAGCCCTCCAACTCTCTCCTTTCTATGAAATCAGTTCGACTCAGGGTCACGGCGTCAGTCTTTGGATCGTAACTTCTGACAGCGTGCGGCTTGTCTGCGTGTCCGATTCTCGGCATCCGAAAATCTCTCGGCTTCATATCAGTCCGCAGAATCTTTTTTTCTGTGCTTTCGAATCGGATGCTTTGGTTACGAGTGTAGAGGTGTGCGCCCTCAGACATATCTAATTTAGAGAGCTCTTTTTCAGGTATAAAGAAGAAGGTGCTATCAGATACAGAGCTGTTTCCAGTAGCGGAACTTTTCGCGTACGCAGACAGAAGCTCCTCACGGCTCCCCTTTTGCATTCGGCTTCCGTAAACGCCAACACTCCCTGCTTCATTCAAAGCATTGGAGCCTCCTGGAAGGAGTCGCTGCGTCTCGAGAATTGAATCGTGGGCGTAATTTGGAGCACCATGAGAGAACCCCGCTCCTAAATCTAAAGTGCTTTTTGGCGTCCATGTTTTTTCAGGCCCTGCGGCTCGTATATTAATCTTTTCTGCGGCTGCTTCGTATCGTTCAATTTCCGGTCTTGACTTCTTAAAGGCCGCCAGATTCTTTCTATAATTCCGCCCCCCTTTGCCCAAGAGCCCCTTTGCCGCCTTTAGCCCAAGACCTATCCCGGCTCCGCCGAGTGCAGCTGTAAGGGACGGGGTTATACTGCTATAGGCCGCCATTCCGCCGACCGCCGCGCCCCATCCAGCTCCTCCGCTGCCAATATATGAGAAAGCCCTGTCAAGATCTAGGAGGGGGATCTCTCTCCTTAGTTCTCCATATCCATATTTTTTGGTTCTTGACCAAAGGTCCTTAGCCTTGGTTAAGGCCCCCCTCCAACCAGAACCAAAGTCAGTATTGTGCTTACGGGTTTGCCCAGCAAAACCCGCATGCTTCATTCCCTCTATATAGTTATATTCATCATCAGAACCAGAAAAGAGTAGCCCAACGCCAGCAATAGCAGCTGCTCCTCCAGCTAGAAGTCTCCAGTTGCTTTTGATCCCACGCATGGCACGTGCGCTAGTGCCCTCTGGAGCCTCCTTAGCGGCTGTTGCAACCGAGGCGGTAGGGTTGGATGGATTAGGGGCAGAAGCCCCCACAGAGGGGGCTGTAGGGGCAGCAAGGGCCATATCATCGGGGTGCCATGGCAGACTTGTCTCAGCGGTTGGAACATGAGGAACATGAGCCCATCCTCCTGGAGCTCTAGGGGCGTATACCTTGTGCTCTGGGGTGCCCCAAGCAGGAGCAGTTCCAGTGGTCTTATATATACTGTCTAGAACATCCCAAGCGGCCTGACCTCTTGCACCCTTTAGCTCGTCTGCAGAGAGTCCCCCCATGAGCTTAGAGACTCGCTTCGCATGAGCGCCCAGATCATTAGAGGCATCCCAATTGGTTTTACCTGCTGCGAAGTCGTCTATGGCTGACAAGTGCTACTCCTTTTCCTCAGTAATCTGTGCCTGTAGTTGCTTAACTCTCTTCATTAGTTCAGACATGTGCACAGAAGCGTCCTTAACATTCTCACCCTCTCGAGCGGTCATGACTCTTTGTTCTCTTCTGGTCCCTACTAGTTCCTTACGAAGACGATCCTTCCGCGCCCACAACTTCTCCTTAATCTTCATAAGGTCAGCTACATCCTTTACATAGTTGTCTACAATGTCTCCCGCCTTAGTAGTTGTAGTACTAACAAGCTTCTCTTCTGTAAGTCCTTGCAGTTCAGGCTCCGACGCAAGCTTTGCGTTGACCCTGCTCTCTAATAGTTCTATCTCTGCAAGTTCTAGTATGAACCTTTGGTCTGTATACTCTTCCTCTCTTCCGGTCACATCAAACTCTATGGAAAGCTTTTGTACTGCATCATGTAGGATGTCTGTCTCTATTGGGCATGCCCTTCCTATTGGAACAACCCGACGACTCTCCCCTGATCTATCTATCTCCTCTTGGAGGCTTACATAAGGACAGGTGCGGGCACGGGGACAAACCTCTGGGCCCCAGCAGGTCATGATCTGCTGTATAGAAGCACCAGTCTTCATACGCTGGTGAGCGGTCCTTAGGCCGCGAGCTTCTTCAGCTGTGAGTTGAATATCAGTATAGGCGCCAGAGGCAAGCTTCATCCCGTCGAACCAGTTGTGCCTTACAACATCCCCGCCTTCAGTTATCGCTGTCCCATTAAATGAGACAAGTGCCATCTTATCTCCTTTGGGAACCTTCTCTAGTATAGGGAGCTTCTTAGGAGAAGGCTTCTCTTGGTCTACTATAGGAAGACCATCTTCGTATTCTGGGATCCATTCATCCATTACAACTTCTCCGCTAGCATCTTAACTAGTTCCTTAAACCTTTGATATTCTTCAGGTTGCTTCAACCAATCAATTACACACCTTCTTACGTAGGTGCAATCCATGGGGTCCTCTTTGGTCGTAGCTCGGAGCATGCCAGCGAACCTCTCTGCATAGAGAGGGCCTTCCATGAGTTTCTGTAGCTCGTGAATCAGGAGGATGTTGTTTAGTATGTCTTGGAGGGAGGAGCCGAGTTCGGCTCTGCATCTGGCATCTAGTGCGCTCATAAGTGCCTCATAGGTTTTGTAAGGGATTACAAATTATACCTTATTGCGGCGTTAGGAGGCAACTGTGCGGAGGGATCCTTGCTTTAATTCTTCTAGTTGCGCGGGTGAGAGATTCATCTCAATGATAGAAGAAGTCTTCTTGTCACCAGACTCTGGCGGGTCTGGTGCTATCCACTTAAAGGCCATGGAGACAAGTGCGGCGGCGATGAGAGAAGCGACAATAGATATGACCGCCCACTTCCCACTAAAGGTCGCGCCGGTGGTCTCTAGCTCCCTCAACCTCTTCTCTTGATCTACGTCCTTCGATTCCAATACGTTGACCTTTACTTTTAGTTTGGTCAACTCCTCGGGATGATAGCCTATCATCCTGCCCTTAAGTTCTTGTACGTCCCCGCTTATCTTTTCATAGTTATCATTTAATCTTTCTAGTTCTTTTAGCACATGGCGGGACCACTCATTCCACCCATTTTGATCATTGCTCATTGTAGATCTCCCCGCTGTTTTTTGCTATTAGGGCAAATTTGACAAGGAGAGGGCCAGAGGCGACCAAAGGTATAGGTCTCACTCTCGTCATGCCTGGACCAGCTAGTCCAAAGAACTGTAACGTACTCCCCTTCTTTAGTCCTCAGCCGATTAGAAGTCACAAAGTACCCCAACTCTTGTGGACTTCTTGCATGCATAACCCTTTCGATTTTTTCCCTATCCTCAGGATGAATGATATCGGAGATAGACCTCCCTTTAATTTCACTCTTTGAATACCCCAGTTCACGCAAGGCCCTGGGGTTGCAGTCTTCTATGATCAAATCGTTGAAGATAAAGATCATGTCAGGACAAGAGTTGTAGAAGTCCTCGAGCTGAGAATTCCTCTTTGCCAACTCATCGTCCCTTCTGTTCAAAGCTATCGTTAGCTTCTTCAGTTCGGTCAGTGTTTTCATGATTACATCCAATAGGCGGGAGTACGGTTCAATAACAATAGAAAGCCCTTCCGGTGCGGGACGAGAATGGGTTCTAAAAAAATATGGGAAAGGGAGGGAAATATAGGGGAAAAATAAGGGAAGGCTGAAGGATTGAATATAGAGGAAAATAGGGAAAACATAGGAAAAATAAGGGAGGACCTAGTGTAAGTGTTGGGAGTAGTAGGGTACCTATCGGTGCGAGCCCCTACCCCGACGACTTGGATAGCATGTTGCTATCACACTGGGCATAACGTCCAACAACCAGAGAAGTAGCAGGCATATCGTCTGTCTTCTCTATGCATGACTTAGGAGTTATATCATGCAGTCCATCATCACCTCCATCATCGCCCTGTCCGATCACCTGTACCACGCCCTCATCAACGCGATCGACACGCAGGATGCTGTGGCGCGCTGCTACGATGCGATCTGGTACTACCACGCACAGGTCCGCATCGACAACGGGCACAAGACCGAGACCTTCACCCGTGAGGGTGACAGCGTCATGCGTGAGGTGGTGTACAACGCCTCCATCATGGGCAAGGCCAGTCGCAAGCTGGCTGTCACCGGTCACGCGCAGGTGCTCATGGATGTGAGCAAGCTGTCCTTCACCCACACCTATGCTCGTGAGCCCCAGGCACACACGAGTCAGGTGAAGGTCACCATCGTGTACCCTGCGGCCAAGGCTGAGCCCACTGACCTCGAGGTGCGCCTCGCCTACGAGGAGTGGATGAACATCCAGGGCCACCTGGAGCCCAAGGAGGAGGCCAAGGCTGAGGCTGATGCTGAGGTGGTGGAGGATGAGCACGTGGTGGAGGACTACTGGTACCTCATGGAGGACTACACCAAGGAGGATGCCCTCCACCTGGAGCGCAGCACGATGGGCAAGGACCGTAAGGCGTGGGATAGGCCCAACCGGGTGCTGGAGGTGGCCATGGAGGCACAGGCCAAGGCCCGTGAGGAGGAGGCAGAGGCCCTGTACCAGAGGGAGATGGCTGAGGCCAAGGCCCTCTGGGAGGCCAAGGTTGAGCTCTTCAAGAAGGTGAAGGGTGGCATGCCCAAGTACCCCCGAACCCACTATGGTAAGCCCATGCCTCGGGCCTACTGGAAGGAGGTGTTCGGGGGCTAGGTAGCATAGGTATGGTGACCCCTCTTCGGAGGGGGCTCCATATGGGTACATGTGGGGTGTATGGTGTATGCCATATGCTACTACGTGTACCCATATGGGGTACTGTATAGGTAGTAGGGTATAGCCCTGCTACTGGTACCACTGGGCATACCACATGGGGTGGTGTGCTATAGCAGGGGGGTGTATAGCCCGAGCCCCCCTCTGTGTATAGTAGGGCATAGGGGTACTATATGTACGTCATCAAGACCGAGTGGGCCCGCTACGTGCGAGGGACGTTGAGGGACGTTGAGGTGCGCCTCAGCGTCGTGACCCACGAGGAGGCCAAGCGGCTTCTCCGCACTGAGGTCCCCCTCGTGGGGAGGTCCCTCCAGGGGATCTCCTCCCATGTGGGGGACCGACTGAGCGTCCCCACCTGGACGCTGGTCAGCGAGTAAGGTGATGGGGCACACGACTGTCGTGAGACAGCCGTGTGTTTAAACCACAGGACCGGTCCAAAGTCCGGTCCAAGCAGCCCCAAGGGGCATAGGAGTAGTCATGATTGATTCCACCAAGCGGGTCACCCTCGATGAGGTGTTGGAGTTGTCGGGTGTGGAGGACCAGAGGGTCTTCGCCTGGGAGCAGTGGGTCGTCAAGGGCAAGGGGGTCCAGGTGACCCTGGACGTCGACTTCGACGAGAAGACCCACAAGTACAAGGAGATCCACATCTTCATCGGGCGTTAGCGCCCGATGAGCCCTTCCCCACCGGGCTAAAGGTGGGTGTTCCACATAGGCGCATCAGGGGTAACACCTTGGATGCGTCTTATATGGGGCATAGGCACATGTTGTGCCACCCCTTGGTGCAGGTACGCACCATACACGCCCTATTGGGCACATTAGATAGGAGCTCACCCATGAGCAAGTCCAACGTCGGCAACGAGAGCCAGTTCATCAACTTCGTTAATGGTTTGTGCGCGGGAAGCCTGTTGCAGTTCGCCATCATCGGCCTCCACACGGCCGCCTGGAAGAAGGACCAGCTGGGGACTGCCAGGCTCCGGCAGTTGGGCCAGTACCACGATGACACCACCAGCCGGTTGATCCTCTCCAACGGCGTCGTCGTGGACGTGGATTGGGGCTTCCAAAAGGGGCAGTCCGCCCATCGCCTCTGGTGGCGCGTGCGCTCTAACTAGAGCAGCGCAGGCCGCCTGAATAAGCCCTCTCCCCCGTCGGGCTACAATAGACGGGGGATCACATGAGGACATCAGGGGTAGCACCTTGGCGTTCTGATGTGGTTTCTAGGGACATGCCGTCCCCATTGGGCAGTTTCGCCCATCACGCCCTATTGGGCATACATGAAAGGCCATACCATGGCTACCTTCATTCGTTCCTCCCTCCTCCTCGCCCTCCTGTTCATCTGTGCCGGTTGCGGCACCAACCCGATGGCCTTCGGGCCGTTGGGGTGTTTCGTTTTCTCGTTCATCTTCCTCTTGGCGGGGCTGATGCCCACTAAGGCGGTGATCAAGGACGACGACGAGGAGACCGAGACGATGTCCTCCCCTGAGTGGGAGGTCCAGGAGTTCCCCGCTCTGGAGATCAAGGGGGAGGTGTGCTGGCCCGAGTGGCTGGAGATCTGCGAGGAGGCCTGGACCGAGCAGGCCAAGGCTGATGAGAACGCCCGTTTGGCGGCGTGGATCGAGCAGAGCAAGGCCACCATCAGGACCCGACAGGCCGAGTCCAAGCGGATCGGCAACTGGATTGAGCAGCAGCGCATCAAGCGGTGGGTCGCGGCCCAGGAGGAGAAGGCCGCCAAGAAGGCGTGGAAGGACGCTGAGTACGCCCGCCGCTGCAAGGCGGCGCGTCAGGCCTGCGTGCTCGCCGAGCAGGAGGCGCAGGATGAACCCCTCCTGGAAGAGAGGATCGAGGAGTTCCGAAAGGAGATCCTCTCCTCCCTCTAGTTTAGAATCACGATTCGATAGTCGTCCTGAGAGCTGGGACGTTAAACTGCTCACATTAGCAGCAACCCATGGTGGGAAGCTGCTTAACTGGGGTAGCCAATCCCCAAGCCCCGTGATGGGGTAAAGGAGTATACCGTGAAGAACATTGCCAAGAAGATTGGTTTCGTCTTGGGTGCCGCGATCGGCATCATCATGTTGGCCGTGATCGCGAAGTTCGTGCTGGGCATCGTCCAGCACCTGGTCACCATGGCCCTCCTGGCCGGACCCCTCCTGTTCGCCTTCCCCGCCGCTCGGCGGCGGGTGTTGGTGCTGCTGAACAAGAAGGGCCAGAAGCTCAAGGAGGCCATCGAGGGGACGCCCGCCTGGAAGGGGCGGCAGGGCGTCAAGGACGCCATCCAGGCGGGGCTTGAGAAGCAGTGGGAGTCGTTCAAGTCGGCCGCCAAGGCCGACGTGGAGGGGGAGGAGACCCAGGAGTTGTGCGACGGGTGCGGGAACATCCCGTTCTCCTGCTCCTGCGCGACGATGTCGCCGGAAGATGTGGCTGAGGCCGTCTGGCAGATGGAGGGGGAGCCTGCGCCCTGGCAGCCCACCCTAATCGAGGGTGGGCTGGGGGAGGCCGTGGAGCTGTGCCCGGTCTTCGGGGTGGCCAAGCACTCGTGCGCCGGTTGTGACAACGGGCAGCACGAGGACCCCAACTTCGTGGACGAGATGGTGGATGATGACGGCATCCCCGCACCGAAGGACGGTCAAGTGGCGTGCTCCACCTGTGGGTGGCCCCATGGGCCGAATGGGTGTCGCAACTGTGACGACCCCATCTGCCTTGGCCGGGACGATGATATGTACGAGTACTGCGGCGGGTGTGGCGAGACTTTCGAGAGCTGCCACTGTTGTGGCGAGCATGAGGCGGTGAAGGTGGAGGTCAAGGTGGAGGAGAGGCAGTGCTCCTGTTGTGCCATCGAGGGCAACGCGAGGACGGAGGCGTACTGTTGGTTCCACTCCGAGCAGGAGCGGGAGGGGGCGCTCCTGTCGGTGGCGGAGGCCGAGGAGTTGGCCATCTGCGTGAAGGCCGCGCAGGACGCCGTGCGACTCCTGGACGACCGCTTGGAGTGGGCCGCCAAGGCCCACGCAGGGACCGACTTCGACGCCTGGTGGGCCTGCCGTCAGGGTTGGAAGGGGGAGAAGTGAGGAAGCTGAGCTGCGAGAAGGCGGTCAGGCTTTTGGCCTGTGCCTCCACGGTGGCTGGCTACTACGGGCCTATCCCGCCGGTCAAGCGGGATGAACTGGTTCAGGCCCTCGGGGTGACGCCCGAGGAGATCGATGCCTGGTGGAACAACCAGATGAGCATCGAGTGGGACGGCGCCTCCAAGCACTAGTCCCACAGCCGTACCTAGTCCGGCATTATAATAGACTAGGACTCCCTCCTGTTATCACGATCTCCTATCGTGGTATGAGAAGGGTGCTGAACAAGTGCCCTTACAATCTGTTCTCCATGGGTCATGGAGGGTCTAGTGTGTACCCAACACACTCCCTGGCTCTAGGGTTACCAAGAGCTAGTATGCACAACCCCGGCCAAAAACAGGGGGAGGATAATGGCGTGTAACCGACGCTGCAAGTCCCGTATGGGACTGTTGCCCGAAAGGGCAGAAAGGCTCCAACATGAGCACCAAGAACTTCGACCTCGCTCAGATCCTCGCCGATGTCACCAGCATCAACTTGGAGGCGCTGGTCGCCTCCAAGAAGGCCAAGGAGGAGGCCGAGAAGGTCGCCTCGAAGGAGGCCAAGAAGGCCAGGGAGGAGGCCGCCGCTTGGGCGGCGGCCAAGGCCGAGGAGAAGGCCAAGGAGGAGGCCGAGAAGCGGGCCGACCTGGCCCGCCTCAACCGGGAGGAGGCGGCCAGGAAGGAGGCCGCCAAGAAGGAGGCCATGAAGGCCCGCGCGCGGCTGGAGCACAGCTCCTACAGGCTCGGGCTGCTGGAGGGCCGGGTGGCCCTCCTGAGTCAGATCCAGGAGAACCTGGGGCGCAAGCTCCAGGGTATGCTGGAGGGGACGGCGGCCCAGCTGGCCGCCAAGGCCGAGGAGTTCCAGGCGGCGCGGGAGGACCTGATGGAGGCGACCAAGCGCCTCCAGGAGGAGAAGGACCTGGTGGAGGATCAGCGGATCTCCTTCGGGGAGGTGCTCCCCTTGCCCCGCCACCAGGAGGCCGGCCGTCGGGCCGCGCGGGTCGAAGGGGGCGGGGCCCTGAAGGAGATCCAGGAGGAGGCCTTCTTCGCGGCCATCGAGGCCAAGAAGGAGGCCAAGGTGGCGCAGGCCATCGAGGCCTCCGAGGAGCTGGAGGGGCTGCTGGCTCAGCTGTCCAGCCGGCCCCGGCGCTCCATCACCCGCGCCCTGAGCCGGGGGGACATCTCCCCCGCCAAGGCCGTGGAGGAGGCGAAGGCCGCCATCGAGGCGGCCAAGCGGGTCCACCAGTTCGAAAAGGTGGAGGTGGTGACGACCAAGGTCGGCAGGGCCTCCACCTTGAGGGACCAGGACGCGGCCATCCGGATGGCCGCAAAGGGTAAGAAGCTCTCCAAGGAGGAGGGCAAGAGCTCCAACCCGAAGAAGATTGCGAAGCTGCGCCGTAAGGCCGCGCAGAAGAAGTAATCTTCTCTCTTGCCCCGCTGAATAAGCGGGGCGGTCCCCCTCGTGGGATCTAGGCTCATCACATAGGTGGTGGTCCTAGACGTCACGAGGGTAGCCGAATAGGTTGCCTCATGACAGGTGGCGCTGAACAAGCGCCGCCGCTTAGCTTTGTGCTGAATAAGCGCAGAGCTTTACATTTGGAAGCGCCCACCACCGGGGCGCATTAGTAAAATACCGGGGTTAGCGTTGCTAGAGCGCTAATTAAATGGCTTGCGTTGTGAGCCGCTGGCAAGGGGATACTCCCCACAACGGAGCAATCATGCTCCACTTTGGTCGCAAGACCTGAAAGGCCACATCATGGCCATCTTCAACACCATCAAGTCCTCCGCCTCCGCCACCGCCGAGAAGGGCTTGCTCGCCCTCGGGCGGGCCAGCTGCAGCCTCAACCTCCGGAGCCCCATGCTCCGGAAGTTGAACGCAGCGCCCTTGATGGCGGTGGCGCCCTCGCACATGCGGGGGGCGTGTGAGGAGCACATGGAGCGCATGAACAAGCGCTCCATGGAGGCCTGGGAGCAGGACTCCCTCGTGGGTATGGCGACTTACATCGCCGAGAACCCGGAGCCCCGGAAGGAGCTGGAGGACTGGATGGCCTTCGCCTGCCGGGTGGCCGCCTACCGGGCGGCCCAGGTGGGCGACGTCACCCAGGCGCTCGCCGGGATGGCTTCCCGTGCAGGGCTGAGCCGCACGACGGCCAACCTCTGGGGCAAGACGCGGGGTCTTGATGACTTCGCCGATGCCCTGGAGGCCCACGCAACCGTGGGCGACTGCAAGTGGTGCCAGCCGCACCCCTGTGGTTGCCACGCCAAGGCGGGCACGTGCCGCACTTGCGACATCACCATCTTCAGCGACAACCGGGGGTACGACCGGTCCATCTGCGTGCACTGCGATGAGGACCGCGTCCGCATCGAGGCCGACGTCGAGGCGTGGCTGGAGATGGCCCAGGAGAGGTTCAGCTCCTCCTCGGCCCTGAGCGTGGGGGAGCAGCGGGAGTGGATGGAGATGATGGTGAACACCTTCATCCCCGGCCAGGTGGTGTTCACCTGGAGCGAGACGGTGGAGACGGGGGACGTCTACGAGGGTCCCATCCCCTTCTGATAGTATTTTGCCCCGCTGAATAAGCGGGGCGGGCTTAGCTCTTGCTGAGCTCTAGACTCATCCCTACGGGGGTGGCTCTAGACATTAGCAAGAGCCGCTGTGTAAGCGGTAGTAGCTGATGGTTGTGGCGCTGAGCAAGCGCCACTTTGGAGCCTTGCTGAATAAGCAGGGCTTTACATTTTGTGCCATGGGTCATGGCCGGCTTGGACTACCGTTTAGTCCAGGGCTTTGGTGGAGTAGCCCTAAACACTCCACCCTCATGATACTGAGGTAGTATCAAACCTCTAACCGTAGGTAACGGTAAGTTGGTATTTATTATGTCCCCCGCTTGGTAAGCGGGTGCCAACGGACACAATCCTCGAAAGGGATTTACCATGAGCAACAAGAACTTCGACTTCAACGCCAGCATCGTCAACCTCGCCAACCAGGAGGGTCTCCAGCCGGAGGCGTTGCTGGCCTTCGCCAACGGGGAGGGTCGCGACCTCTCCCGGATCAACGGGGGCAACTTCGCTCCCTACAGCCGGGCGCTGTTGGTGCGCTTCCAGAAGGCCCAGGAGGAGGCCAAGGTGAACCAGGAGAAGGAGGACGGGGCGCTCAGCGTCATCCTGGCCAGCTGCCTGGAGCTCCCGGTGGGCGAGACCGTCGGTGAGAAGGCCTTGGCCTACGTCCGCAAGGAGGTGGGTGAGACCTGGACCAAGGCGTCCGTGATGGAGGCCTTGAAGAAGAAGGAGGCGGAACTCCACGCGGCCCAGAAGGAGCAGGAGGAGCTGTTGTGGGACCTCCACCGCAAGGCCCTGAAGGCGCACGTCGCCGAGATCAAGGTCGATGCGAAGGATGGCCTGATCGATTGGCGCCACCTGTCGAAGGCCCTCGGTCGGATGATCGGCGACCGCGTGGTGAGCGAAGACTACGCCGCTGAGCTGGACCTCGCGGCCAACGTAGACATCGATGCCTTCAACAACTTGATCGATGCCATGAATGTCCTGCTGAAGGGACAGAAGATCTCCGAGGGGGAAGGGAAGGAGATCATCATGGCCGTCCGAAAGGGCACCGATCTGGCCGTCGCGGTGGGTCGGGTGTTGGAGAAGTGCAAGAACAAGGAGGAGGTCACTGAGGAGGAGGCCGTCATCGTGGAGGGGCTGGGTGCCAAGATCGACGCCCAGCGGGAGCAGGAGAAGAACCTGCAGCTCGACAAGGAGCTGGCGCCCAAGTGGTTCGACGCCTTGACCGACGAGGAGTGGAAGGCGATGAAGCACGCCCGCTTCGCGGCCATCCAGGAGACGGAGGAAGAGCTGGTCACCCGGATGCGGGCGCAGGAGTACGCCTTCGGGACGAGCGTGAAGATGGCCAAGATCATCTTCAACCTGGAGGTGACCGGGGTGGAGAGCTGGAAGCAGCTGATGCCCTACTACACCGACGAGAACTTCGATGCTCAAATGGTGAGCATCGACGAGGGGCTGACCAAGTGGGACGCCCTGGAGACCACGAAGAAGGCCGCCAAGAAGGCCCAGAAGGAGCAGGACGTGAAGACCGACATCGAGACCCAGGTGGAGACGGCGATCAACGAGGGAAGCACCCTCACGGCGGAGGAGAAGGCGGAGGTCATGGAGAGCGAGCACGACGAGAACAATCGGCTCCAGGTGGAGCTGTTCGAGAAGGAGCAGGCCGCCGAGAAGGCGGAGGCGCGGGAGAAGCTCGCCCGCATGCTGCGGGCGGCGTTGGGCCAGGGGTACATCACGAAGGAGGAGATGGCCGGGACGCTGAAGATGGCGGATGAGAAGGCGGTCGCCGAAGAGGTGGTCGAAGTCATGAAGAAGGCGGTCGACCGCCTCAACGAGTTGGCCAACGAGCGCAAGGCGCTCAAGGCCACCAAGACCGACGAGGAGACCTCCATGGAGGAGCAGATGCGCTGCATCCCCCGAGACCAGAAGAAGAACTTCTGGCACGCCGTGTGGACGGCGCTGCCGGAGGGCAGCGCGAAGGAGCAGGCCAAGAGGGTCCGCTCCGGGGTGAAGCGGAACGGCAGCCTGGGCGTCAAGCCCACCGCTGCCACCATGGTGGAGATCCAGAAGCTGGGGGCCGATTGGGTCACCAGCACCATCAAGAACCTGGGCGTCAAGACGACGCCCGTGAAGAAGGAGGCCCCCGTGGCCAAGCCCATCGAGACCGAGACCGTGACCACCCCCGTGATGGAGGAGAAGAAGATGAAGACGGCGATCGAAAAGGCGATGGAGAAGACGGAGATGAAGGAAGAGGCCCCCACCGTGGAGGTGGCGATCAAGGAGGAGGCGGGCAGCACCGCCCGGCTGAACCAGATGCTGGCCGAAAAGGTGGAGACGCTGGAGGAGCTCAGGGAGCTGGCCAAGGAGGCCGGACACGGCCGCATCGAGGCCAAGGCCTCGGCGGCGCTGCTGGCGGCGGAGCTCAAGATCGCCAAGGAGGCGCTCAACGAGGAGGGCACCGTGGGTGAGCCCACGGTCGAGTGCAAGGCGGGTCCCACCGTCGAGGCGGGTGAGCCCTGCCCGGTGGAGCCCAAGACCGATGAGCCCGAGATGGGCCGCATCGAGAAGGTCAGGCTGTGGTGGAAGGAGGCCGACTTCCTCGCCATGGCCAAGGACTACAAGGAGCGGGCCATGAAGAAGGCCATGTGCCACCGGGAGCGGGTGGCGACGACCATGAAGCAGGACCGCAAGACCTACGAGGTCGCGGTGATGGGCTTCGAGCAGGCGCGCATCGCGGTTCACGCGGACAAGCACGTCCTGCTGCTGGGCCTGCTGGTCCGCAAGGGGAAGGCCGGCAAGCTGGCCCTCAAGTACAACGAGGGCGACCTCGCCCTCAACATCACCGATGAGGAGAAGGCCGCACTGGCCAAGACCCTCTTGGGGATGACGAAGGACGACGCCAACGGCGCCTCCCACGCCCTGCCGGGCATCAGCCTCTCCAAGGTGAACCGCGAGGAGATCGCGGCCAAGTGGGTGGAGAAGGCCATCGCGGGCTGGGAGAAGCTCGACATCGGCAAGAAGGCGTACATCCTCTGCCAGATGGAGGGGCGCACCAGCGTCTCCGTGGGGATGTTCAAGCCCGTGCGGACCGTGTACAACGCCCTGCGTGGTGGAGCGGTGTGGACCTGGGACCACTCGGGTGGTTGGGTGCTCTCCAAGGTGGACACGATCCGCCTGAAGCGGATCGTCAAGGGGCAGACCAGCCTGGCCAAGAAGATGATCGAGACGTCCGATAAGGGGGAGCTCGAGAAGATCTGGCGCGAGCTGGTCAAGGTCGGATGCAGCGCGAAGCTGCTGGCGAAGGGAATGACCGAGGAGGAGTCGGACGCCCTGTTGACCGATGAGGACGCCGAGGCGATCAACAACGCCGTGCTTCACCTGGAGGAGATCCTCGGTGAGGACCGCGTCGAGGTGATCGGGGATGAGGTCACGGCCGCCATGGCTGACCGCATCCCGGCGTACCGCCTGGACAAGCACTTGGTCCGTGGGGCCAAGTGGAGCTACAAGCAGACCATCGGTCGAGTGATCGGTTGGGTCAAGAAGGATGAGGCCGTGGTGGCCGAGTCCAACGAGGTGAAGGCCGATGAGGTCGCGAAGGAGGACAGCGTGAGCTGGTACCGTTTGGACAAGAAGGTCGTGGCGTGGAACGATAACCGCAAGGCCAAGAAGGCCGAGAAGGTCGCCGCGAAGGAGGCCGCGAAGGTGGAGAAGGTGGAGGCGCCGAAGGCGGCGTGGTACCGCATCGACCGCCACGTCGTGCGGGCGGCGCGGGCCGTGTGGGGTGGTGCCGTGAAGGCGAAGAACGCCGTGGTCAAGGCGTGGGGCTGGGTGACCGGCCTCTTCGGGAAGAAGGAGGAGGTCTCGACGGCCAACCCCTTCACCCCGGCCGCTGAGGCGGTCGTGACCGAGGCCACCGAGGCCACCCCCGCCACCAACTAGTTCCTATGGCGGACTGACTGCCATCCCTAGCGGGTAAAACGTCAGAGCCTGAATAGGGCAAATACTATTCAAACGGTTTCAAGCCCGTAACGAAAAGCAACTTGCCATGCCATCCCAAGCATGGAGTAAGCCCCGCCGATACTATGAATGGGAACATAGTAGCTACACCTAGCATGCACATAAGAGTGTGCTTATCCTCATGATTAGGGCTTCTCCCTCTTTCATTTGGACTTGCATATCACTCTTGCTGTTGTATTGCTAAAGGTGGGCTTGGTGTCTTTGGGCTAAACTGGATAATTGTTTTTTTTGGTTTCACGACCAGGGGGATATAGACCTCTCAGGGATGTTCTTGAGGGGTGTACGAACCCTGGTCTTTAAGGGATGAATGATGAATTGGTTGCGTGAGAAGTTGAGTCAGGTGTGGAACTGGGTCAAGAAAGAGAATGATAAGTTCGTGGAGAGCATGGTGTGGCTGGGTGGCAGCGTGGCGGTTGGTGCGGGGAGTGCGGTGGTTGGCGTTCTGTCGGCCTGCGTGGTGATGAGCACCGGAGTCGGCGCGTTGATCTCGGCTGGTGCCATCTGGTACATCTGGGGTGCCGTGGATGCCCTGATCTTCCTGAGCATCGTGGTGGTTGGTTCGATGATTGAAAAGCTTACCTCCAACTGGTGGAACAAGCGCAAGGAGAACAAGTAAATGGAATGGTTGAAGACTCAGTGGGCCAGCCTTAAGGGCTGGCTTGGTGAGAAGAGCGAGAAGGTTGGAGGTCCCGCCGAGAAGCGGAACCTCCTGGGCGTGTGCATGGACATCGGTGGTGGAATCGTTTGTGCTCCTTTCAAGGTTGTGGGTGCGACTTGGCAGTTCGCCAAGCTCGTGTTCAACGACCCAACTGAGGGTATGAGGTACCTCCGCTTCCAGTGGGCTCGTGGTACCACTGCGTTCTTCGCTCTGGGCGGTGTCAAGCGCACCGTGCACGTGGACCGCGACGGTGAGTCTTACGTTCGGTGGGAAGGTCTAAACCGCGCCGTCATCTTCGGATACATCACCTTCATCATCTGGTGTTTTGTCCCGACTGCCATCCAGTTGGGCTACGTCGGTGTGGCGAAGGGGCTCTTCTTCGGTCCGATGGGCATCTGGGCGGCGACTGGTGTCCGTGGGTGCCTCCGCGCCTGGAAGGCCTTCAAGTGGGAGACCTGGGCGACCCGCGACAAGGCGGATCAGCTGAACGCTGAGAGCGCTGGCATCCAGGACCAGGTGGAGGCCAATCAGCGTCTGAACCAGGCCAAGCAGACTGCTGCTGCTCGCCAGGGGCAGATCGAGCAGGCTGCGCTGGAGAGCCACGCCCTGTTGGCTCAGAGCAACGAGCGCATGCTTGCACTGGAGGCTGAGCTCCGGCGGGTGGCCGATGAGCGTGACAGCTTGAAGGCTCAGGCTGCTGAGCTGCCCGAGCTCACCTACGCCCATGATGGGAGCTTCACCGATAACACGTTGCTGCGTGTGACCGGTGGTGCGGTGAACCCCATCTTGGGGAACGACCCTGAGCCTGAGGTGCCTGAGCCCAAGGCTCTGACGGAGGACGAGGACGTCAGGGATACGGAGCTGATCCCCGACGAGAAGCCCCGCAAGGATGAGACCGGCGCACTCCTGTTGGGCGCGTCGTTCGGAAACCTGTTGGAGGAGTAAGTATGTTCGGTATGTTTGACAAGTTGGTCGGCTGGATCAAGGAGGGAGTCAAGACGACTCTCGACTGGTTCTCCAGTCTGACCGGGCGGCAGCGGCTTTACGCCGTTGCTGGGGTTGTAGTGGTGGGAGGAGCTGCCTGGGCGGGCGGCTTCTTGATGCAGGCCATGGCGGCGGCGCTGTTGATCAACGTTCTGATGTGGATGTTGATCACCGAGAGCGGGTGGGCCATGCAGGTCCTGCGGCGTTGGGGCGGTAAGATTGATGCGATCTTGACGATCTGCAGCATCTTCTTCAGTCCGGCAACGGGCGTCCTCGCGTGGTTGGCTGGCGCCATGTTTGGTGCCATCTTCTCGATCTTCCGGAACTTGATTGTTCCGGTGGTCGAGGTTGTCAAGGATGCCACTGATGTGGCTGTTGTGGAGGTGCCCGTTGCGGCATAGTACGATTCGAGATGCGGCCAACTGGATGAAGGCCGTTTATGACAAGGGGTACCAGTCCGGTGCCCCCACCCACGTTGGCAAGATGGGCATCGGCGGAGCCATCCGCTGGGGCTTCAGGCTCCTCGGTTGCGCGACCGTGGGGGCGAGCATCGCCCTCCTGGCCACCCCCTGGGCCTTGGGCTGGACGTGGATCGAGGCCATCGCGGGGTGTGGCTTCGGATTGGGCTTGGCGCGGCAGTTCTTGACCATCAACGACACGTTGAACATGGTCGAGAGCACGTTCCATCTGTTGTGGGGCAAGCTCAAGGGCAACTCCTTTGAGACCACCTTCAACATGATGTCCGTCACCGGCGCACCCGCCCCTCAGGCTGCCTAGTCTAGGGGCTTTCTAGGCGAGTAGCTAGAATACGCTAGCCATTCGTACCGTTGAGTATTTCCAAGAAGCCCCTTGGGGGCTTGACTCTCGGGTTGATTCTTAGGATGAGCCCGGCTTGATTAAGCCTCTTAGGGCTTTTTGGACCAATGAAGGAGAATGATATGTCGACTCGTAACAAGGTCATGCGTGACCTCTACAGCAACATCACCAAGATCTGCGCAGGATGGGGTGAGCCCTCCCTTGAGGGTATCACCATGCGCTCCATGAAGATGGGGAGGATTGAGTGTGACGTGACGGCCGATGGCCGTCAGACTAACTGGAGGACCATGTGCCTCCGATGTGGGGGCACCGGTGTGCTCACGCAGCAGTGGGCCATCAAGAACCAGCACACCCATAAGGGCAACTTGGATTGCTTCTCGGGTTGCCAGCAGGGGTGGTTCCGTCTTCCCTCCCCTGGTCAGTACCAGCGGGCCATCATGGTGTGGATGGTGGACAAGATCGCTGCAGGTAAGCAGGAGGAGGTGGTGAGAGTTGCCACCAGTGAGGTGCACTTCTTGGATCACATCTGGGGAGACGCGCGGCCCGAGGGTACCTATGAGTACCAGATGTTCACGTGGTGGGACACCGTCATGGTGATCTTGGGGAACGATGGTGGGCTGGAGCGGCTCAAGGAGGGACTGCGCAAGAACAAGGCCGATGTGATGTGGTCCCGATGGAAGCGGCGCTCCAACTTGTTGGAGTGGGAGCGCTACGGGTACACCCCGGAGATGATCGCCTTCCTGCAGGACATGTGCAGCTGAGGGAGGAGAAAGGAGGAGGTCTAGGTGAGGACAGGGTGATAAGTGTGAGACTTCTCTGTATGACCTATGATGGCGTCCTAACGGCCGCTGTTGCTGGGGTGACAGCGGGAGGAGTCTTAGCAGCTTTGAGTGCAGACATCCTAAGGTGGGGCATAGAGGAGGAGGGAGGACAACTCTGCTCGTTTATGATTGTCTTTGCCCTCATCCAACCCTGGACAGGAGATCTAAACGAAAGAGCCACCTCTCGGGTGGCTCGGGACTCCATCTGTGCACAAAGGAGAGTAGCGTCCCTCGTTGATCAACACTCGCAGAGAATATCATACTTTGGTCTAATCTGCAAGCGTTTGGTCATATAATAGAGTATACCTCTCGTTACCTGCTTCAACTCGAAGGGCGTGACCTTCTTCGTTTCCGCTGAGGACTCACGCTATACTCTATTATAATGACTTAAGCAATCTCTAATTAGGGGTATTTGAAATGATCTTTTCTACTGGACCACCAACATACTTCCCTCCTGGTTAATATGGGGTGAGGTAGTGATAGAAAAGGCCTCGCACGTAGGCGAGGCTAAATAGTTCCAATGTAAGGAACCACTAGGTACAAGGCTTTAGCCAACCAAGTGCAAGGCTTCTGGCCAGCCACTAGGTATGTACCATCAGGCCAGTATGTACATATTAGCCAACCAAGTATGTACCTGTAGAACAAGGGGTGAATGATGATTCTGTCTTGGGATAAGATCTACTGTGGTGAGGAAGTCACTGTAGGGTGTGATGGGGAGTGTGATAAGGCATTCGGACGATGTAGTCGTCCTACTGCCTCTTGTGGTCTTCGAGAGGATGACTTGGAGTACCTCTCTGACGGGGAGCTGGGTGTTGCGGCGCGGTGCCCTGGCACCTGGGAAGGTGCCGACGGGAAGCCTCGTACTCCTTCCGAGTGTGGTAATCGCTGGTGTGTCCGCCAGTGTGAGCGTGCTGAAATGGTGGACCGAGGTCAGGAGCTGGTGCTTCCTGACTTCTCGAAGAGGAGGAAGCTGTGAGCAGGGACCCTGGTTCTTTTGAGGTGCTTAGGTCAGACTATCGGTACAAGGGTGGCTTGAAGTGTCCGGCTTGTGGGAAGCATAGCGTTGCAATGGCCCATGGAGTTTCGGAGTCGTGTGGTTCTGTGTCGTGGGTTGCTTGGGGCAACGAGCTTGAGGTCACAAGGGCTCCTGCTCCTAGTGTGCACTCTGAGGAGCTGTTAGCTCTTAGCAAGGTGTTGCAACGGGTGGAGGCTCGGCTTGAGGCCGAGCTGGATCGACAGCGTGCTGGTGTTGTTGCTGAGGGTGATGATGTTTTCACTACTCCCAGTGAGTGTGTTGAACTTGGTTATGATTGTGCGGCGGTGGTGATGAAGGACGTGTTTCGTGTCTTTCAGAAGAGGATCATTGGCATCAAGGAGAGCATCTGATGGGCATCTGCTTCTACCTTGAGACGAATGCCTGGTGGCCCCGATGAAGCACTACAGTGGTTGTGATGGTGGCAGGACATTCAAGTGTCCTGCCTGTGATCAGGAGGAGATGAAGGTGAAGGTTAGCGAGTGTGTTTGCGGCGCGGTGGTCCTTGGTGGACCGGACTGCTTCTGTCATGGAAGTCAGTGTGAGTGTGAGCGCTGTCTGGAGGCTGATGAGCAGCGTATGCTCGACGAAGAGAACATCGACGAAAGTGAGGTTCCCATGAGCAAGAACGATTGCAAGCATGACTACCGAGTGGGCATCGCCTTGGGCCGTGTCGTTGAGGTGCATGAGCGTGGTCACTGCTTGACCAACACCGGAGAGGACCTGATGAAGGTGCTGAAGTGCCGCAAGTGTGGTCACTCGGTTGGCAGGAAGTCCTGGTGGTTGAACCGATGAGGAAGATCTGTCGCAACTGTTACTCGATCTGTGGCCGCTGCGCTCGTTGTGAGCGCTTGCGGCTGATGAAGTTGACCAAGAGGAAGATCAAGAAGAACTCCGAGAAGAGCTCTCGGGTTAAGGAGTTGGGGTGTGGTTGGTCCTTCTCGTTGAAGGACCCGCTCTACTTCAAGGAGGAGGATGAACAGGGGGAGTTGATGGAGTTCAGCTTCCCCAGGGAGTTCGAGGTGAGCTGCGTCGGGCTGGAGGACGTGGATGTTTTGGCGGCGGCCCTCGATGGCTGCAACGGTGAGCTCAGCATCGCCGAGGAAGCGGCGGTCTGGGAGTACCGGATCGTCAGCTTGGATGAGGTGGCATGACTGTCTTCACTCGTCGTAGTGTCCACTGGAGTGGGAAGAGCACGCCTATCGAGGAGCTGCTTAGCTTCGAGATGGACAAGAATGATGGCCGTTTCACTGATGCTGAGAGGAGGAGGATTAAGCTTCTTCAGCGAGACAAGAAGTGCACCATCTGTGGCTTGGTTCCGACTAAGGCGCTGAATGTGCACTGGGGGCACTCCCATGGTGGCACCAGTCTGCATCTCTTTGGAGATGTGAACGGGCGGCTGGAGTGCTTCAACGTAGATCACATCATCCCTAAGGCCTGCGGTGGCAACAACTCCTTCTTCAACTTGCAGCTCACTTGTGAGAGGTGCAACAGTGAGAAGGGGAACAACTTTGACATGGAGATGGTGCATCCTGAGCGGCTGAAGAGTGGAAGCACTCGACGGGCACACAACGTTCTGGTGCTTCGACAGAGAGATGAGTTGGCGAAGCAGGTCGCTTCGTTGACTGAGCAGTTGAAAGAGGCCCGTCGGCCTCAAACGTTCCGAGAGGTCCTGGAGAATAAGCTCCGCCGCCTCATCCCCACTGGTTACTGGAGTTAAGGAATGCGCATTCGTACTGATCTGTTCTTCGCTTCGAAGGTTGAGTTCAATTTGTTCTGGATTGGAGACAGTGGGTTCTCCTGTGGGGGTGACACCTTGCGGAAGATCTTCGGCCTCAGCGCTACTGGTTGCGGTGAGTCCGCCCACTGGGAGATGGTCTCCTCGAAGGGAGCAATGGCACAGTTCACGCTGGGTGTCTGCAAGGGTTGCCTGAACAAGGCGGCACCTCAGGCCGAGACCCGCTACTGGGCGGCTGATATCATCAGTGCCGTGTGGCACCCCAATCATCGGGATGTGGCCTGTGAGGAGCCCGGTTGTGAGGAGACGATCTCCTACAACAGCAAGGCACATGGCAATGTGTGTGCCTTGCATGGATGCAAGTACATCCATGGGTATCTGAAGGAGATGTACATCGAGAAGGACTTCCTCGAGACGGAGAAGGAGCTGAAGTTGATCTGGGCAATGTTCCCGGAGAGTCGTCCTCAATACATCGAGGTCAAGAGCGACCGAGATGTGAGGGACTACATGCTGGTCCATGAGGGTGGCATGGAAGAGACCATCATGGTGGCTGCCAAGCGGTTGCTCAGCAACCCCGATGATCTGGCACACCACTTCCCTCCCTACCGGGAGCTCCGGGAGCTGGGTCGGACGTGCCTCTTACCGTTGCACCATCCTCGGGTGGTGTACTTGCAGCGACAGTGCGCCCCGGTCTTGGCGGCCATCCAGAGTGGTGACTTCAAGAGCTTGGCTGGGTTCATTCATGAGCCTCCCGTTGAGGTGGAGTTCTCCACCTTCGCGGCCTTCAACCCTGCTGATGTCATGGAGATGAAGTAATATGACCATCGAAGATATCATCCTTGAGAAGGAGTGGCTCATCAAGACGATGGGCCTGTGTCCTTCCTCAATGCTGACCCTCAAGGAGCTGCAGGCCATCCATGCAGGCCCCCTGGACGAACTCATGAACCATGAGAAGGAGTGTGAGAAGCTCGAAGAGCAGGAGGTGGTTGCTGCGGCGGAGCCGGAATGGACGCCCAGTGGGGAGGTGAAGTCCTTCCACGCCCTGTGGGATTTCTGGGAGATGCCTGAGCACATTATTGAGGGGTGGGAGGATGCTCTCATCTGCCTCCTTCACTGGAAGGAGAGCTTCACTGAATATGGCACTCACATGCAGTTGAGGTACGATGTGGGCCAGGATTATTGGAGCACCTCTACTGGAGTGAAGAACAAATCCTGGCGGGTTCGACTCCTTGACCCTGAGGTGGAGTGGCATTCGGCAGTGAAGGAGGTAGAGGCCGTCTTGGCTTGGTTGGCTGAGAGGGAGCTGATCTCCTTCTAGGAGCTACATACTTAGGCCTCACCACGAATGTGGTGGGGTCAATAGGATGTAGGTCCGTTGTTCTGGCCCTCTTCCCTTGGAGCCGGCGGAGCCGGCTGTGTTTACTTTGGATAGTTCTGTGAATGTTAGGAGGACGTGATTGCTGATAGTTGGATGTTCCTGTTCGTTCCCCTGGAAGTGTAAACTTAGCACACCTCTTGAGGAGATGTGCTCAGGGGCTCAGGCCACTATGGCCAAGCTTAGGAGGAAGAGTGAGAAAGGTAAGAAACCTCCTAAAAGAGGTCAGAAGAATAAGAAGCTGGCATCTCGAAGGAGGTCAGCTTAAGAGCGGAGGATTCCACCTTCCGGAGCTCATTCTTTGGCAAATGACTAAAGATGAGAATCTGGTGGTGGATGCTATGGACCTTCCCGTTGCTGCCTTGTGCGCAGCGGGGTTTTCTCAGTCGGATGCTACTGTCATAAACATGGCAGCCTATGCCCTGTTCTTAGATAAGGATTGGGTGGTGTCGATGGAGGAGTATGAGAGCTTCCCCTCAACTGTTGCAGTAGCGGAGCTGCTGTGGTTAGAGATGGTTGAAGCTGCATTTGAGGTTGATCGTCAGGTCAGCCTCGCCATGTTGGAACTAGTGAGGAAGTAATGGGATTGAGAGTTCGTCGGTCAGTGATGGGATACTTTAGGGGAGCCTGTTGGTGCATCTCTCCCATTGTTGGGAACATTCTCGAGACTGCTGAGGAGGAGGAGCTGCAAGAGATGTATGAAGTACAGTTCTTCACAGAGAACTCGGAGCCTTCCCTCACGGAGGCGATGCGTGCCATGAGGGAAAATGTTGCTTCCCTCATTCGGTACAAGAAGGTCGCCGTTGGTCCCTTCGAGTGGTGTGCCGAAACCGGGAAGTTCGACGATTGGGGGGACTGGATCCCCCGAAAGCTGGCTGCAAAAGCGTAGCCTTTGGAGCCGACGGAGTCGGCGGGGGAACCGGCTTCGCCGGTTGTCTTTTTGTTTGACATCTTTTTAGGGTTTTAGGTTGTTTTCTTCTTTTACTTTCTCTGTGAGAGGGAGTGAGAGAGAGATTTCCCCCTAATTTGACTGAAAGCATAGCACTTTCCTAAAAGGAAGTGTTGCTTAGAAAAGAGGTATTTGTGAAGGGAATCAAGCTGGTTCTTCAGGACGGTCACAAGAAGATTGCGGCCATCAAGGCACTCCGCGCCGCCCTCCCGTTATGGGTGGGACTGAAGAGGTGCAAGGAGTACGTCGAGGCGGGGTTTGTTCCCTTTACCTCGATTGAGGGAGTTGACCTCTGTGAACTCCAGAGGGTACTTTGGGGTTACAAGGTGGCGCTCTACCTTTGCGACGGAGAAAGGGCCACCCTCGGATGGCTCGTGGACCCCGATAACTTCTGGACGTCCTCATCCCTTCGGCTCACCCCCCCGGAGGGGATGGTGAGCCGGTACAAGGTGAGGGACATCCCGACCAAGCCGCTGACGGTGGAGATTCAGCTGCCTCCGCAACAGCGTCAGGATGTCCTCAATCACGTTGATGATTGTACTGAGACCCGGCTGGCCTGGATTGACAGGCAGTTCGAAGAGATTCGATTCGCCGCGAAGTGCGGCGATTGGACCCTCACCTTGACGGGCGACTTCCTCATCATCGGCAACGCCCATCTCGAGCCCCTACAGAGGCTGGTGGACAGCTTCTGCGTTCCGGTCGAGGAGCTCATCGGACAGATGGAGGCCACCATCAAAGACCTCCGGGAGCAGTTGAAGTCGGCAATGCCGACGGCCTAGTTGTTGTTGTTGAAAGCTTAGTGGAAATAGGAAGGAAGAAAAAATGAACCAGCCGAACTTCATCGCCCTCACCTCCCGCATCTACCAGGCCAAGGGGCCCAAGGTCTCGACCATCGAGGATGTCAAGACGGGGCATGTGCGCATCATGTCCTCGGACGTTGAGCCCGTGGACAGCCGGGATGTGTGGGCCGAGCAGTCCAAGGCCTACGAGGACTACCGCATCACCGTGAAGGCCTCCATCGAGGAGGAGGTGACCATCGAGGAGGCCAATGCGGACTCCCTCCAGGAGGCCTTGAGCACGGCCATCGCCAATGGCGACGAGGTGATGGCCGAGGGCCTCAAGACGGCACTGGAGAACTCTGAGAAGGGCATCGTGGAGCTCAAGGTCTCCGAGGACTTGCTGGTCAAGGCGGAAGCGGAGCGCCTCGCCACCAACGCCATCAACATCTTCGAGCACAAGGTGGCCTGCTTCCAGGCTCTCGTCGGCTAGGGCAAGTTCACATTCACCGGAGTAGGAAGATGCTGGACTAGGCGGAGGGAAACCGCAGAACCTCTTTTACTTTACTTAGATATTAGTTCAAAATAAAGGCGCTGAGACTGTGAATCGCATCAGAGACGACCCTTAGGGGATTGGAGGGCGGCCAGAGGTCGCCACACTTTTGAATTAAAGTCTTATATGTGACTGGTTGCCGACTCGCCGGAGCAGAGTCGTGAGCTACAAGGCCTCCAATGTTGGAGGTTGGGTGCGAAGAGGTTGGACGCCTCATAACCGTAGGCCCAGGAACTGTTTCAGTTCGTGTGAACGAAGTGAACGGGGAACCGAGTAGATGGTATTCATTGTTGCCCTACCGAAGACGTGTGAGGGCACTTGAAGAAAGGATAAGTCCATGTTCGATTTGCAGAACGAGAAGACCGCCGTTGAGACCACCGCCCCGTTCCGGAAGGTGCTCGCCACCGGCGAGGTCCAGCCCGTGTCGTTCGCGGGATTCGTCGAGAAGACGGAGGATGGTGGCTACCAGTTGCAGGAGACGCTGGACATCGAGACCTGCATCGGGGTGCTGGGCTTCGCCGCTGCGGTGAAGTTCAACCAGCACACCAACGACGATGGCACGACCACCATCCGGGTGTCGGCCATCCAGGAGGGTAACACGAGCAAGAAGCGGCAGCGTGGTGACAGCCAGCGCACGAGCAAGGGGGCGAGTGAGTTCGGTCTCGGGACGTGGGTCTTCGCGACTCGGCTCGAGGTGCCGGGGCTGGATGTCGGCTCCATCCACACCTGCTACGGGACCATGGGCGAGGCGACGGTCTCCACCCCCAATGGCCCGGCCTTCACCGCCTCCAAGCCCGCCTTCGCGGGTGCGTTCGAGCAGGAGGTGACCAAGGCGGTGCAGCTGATGCTCTCGTCCTTCGTGGGCGCCGCCAGTGGTGGTGAGAGCATCGTGACCAACGACGAGGGGCTCATGGACACCCTCCGTTGGTTGCAGCGTGTGGTGCCGAACAAGTTCGGTCGTCTGGTCTTCCAGGGGGCCGCCTTCGAGGGGGCAACCAACACCAGCCGCGTGAAGGCCGTCATCAACGGCAAGGAGGTCCAGGTGGCGCAGTCCACCAAGGGCTCCAACCGCGTCAAGACCGCCTCCAAGGCCACCGCCTCGGACCTCGACGCCCTCGCGGCGCTCGAGGCCTAATCCCACCTCCCTGAAGTCCGGTGAGTCGTTCCCTACGGGTTGAGCGACTCCCGGCAACCTCCCCTTGTTTATCTTTGTTGTTGATATAGGTGTGTATGAACGTAGTGTACGACTGTTGTTGTACCCTATGGGCATGCACACCTGTGTATGTTGGCAGACAGGAGTGTGTATGAAGATTGCCATTATTGGCACCGCTGGTAGGAGCAAAGCTCCGCAGCATCGGATGACACGGAAATTGTATGGCAGCATGTTGGATGCTGCCTGGCAGATGATGTTGAAGAACTGTGAGGATTGGAGTGATGTGACACTTCAGTCTGGTGGAGCCGCGTGGGCTGACCATGTGGCTGTGAGCGCCTATAAGCTGGCATTGGTGTGTGGAAAGCCCTTCAAGGGGCTGAACCTGTACCTGCCGGCCCCCTTTGATGGGGACAAGTACGCCGCCACTAAGGCGGGTGGTATCTCCAACTACTATCATCGGCTTTTCACGCAGGCCGTTGGAACAGACACTCTTGTGGGGTTGGCTGATGTCATGCAGCTGCCCGGTGTGATGGTGGATGTTGGAGTGGGGTTCCATCAGCGGAACCTCGAAGTTGGGAAGGCTGACGTCCTGTTGGCCTTTACCTGGGGCGAAGGCAGCGGCCCCGCCGACGGTGGCACGAAGCACTGTTGGAAAAATTCTCATGCGCCGACGAAGGTGCACTTCAAGCTCTCTGAGCTGAACGGACAGTCCGATGAGTGATACTCTTTTTGGTAAGAACGCTGACGAGAAGTCCCTCCTCGAGGAGGCAGGCGACGGTGTTGTGGACAACAGCACCGTCATCGACCACGACAAGAAGACTGACCGCATTCTCGCCGATACGGCCGTGGTTCGCGGTGCCGCCATGTTTGTCCAGACGGACGACTTGTGGCACCACGGGGTCAGTCAGCACGGGCTGGCCCGTTCGAACACCCGCTACGGGGAGACCACCCAGTTGGTCTTGGTCCCGGAGGGTTCCGATGGCTGTGAGACCATCATCATCCACAGTCTCCGTGGTGGAACTCAGGAGGTCACCGTTAAGCGCCGGGCCCTGCCGATGCAGGAGGAGGTGGTCGAGCGAGTCCTCGCCGCCACCGATGAGGCACTTGCGCCCTACATGCGGAAGTACTCCTGTCGCACGCGGGAGCAGTTGGTGGGGAGGTGGCCTGCGCAAGGCCGTGGCCCCATCTACATCGACAGTGTCGCCACGCGCTTGACGCACAACGACTGGGTCGATGACCTGGGAGACGTGCTGAGCGATGAGCTGCTGCGCTCGATGCAGCGGTACATGAAGGCCATGAGACAGGACATCCCGCCGAGTCAGGATGATGTGGAAATCATCCACTGGGCCATGGGCGAGGCTGGCTTGAAGCCCGTTGAGCTCTACCAGATGTTGCTCATGCAGCAAGAGACCCGACAGCGGCTGCTGGTCCTTCTCGGTGAGGACGAGTTGAAGCGGGACTCCGCCCTCAACTCGTACGACCCTTCTCCGGCCATCCCGGACGGGTGGGGCTTGCCCTCCTCCTTGGAGGAGCCGATGAAGTGCAAGAAGGCGTGGAATGCCTTCCTCAAGTCCGGTGGCGAGGTGGCGCTCTCGTTGGACCACATCGTCTTCGATGACGGCGATGGCTTCGACCGGGTGACCATTGAGGGCCTTGCGGCCATCAAGATGACCCGAGATGGAGTGAACCGTCTGGTCAAGGCTCACAGTGGCATCACGCTGCTGGAGACTACGGCCAACAATGGTCAGTTCCCGCCGTCCCATCGGGAGTTGACCGCCGCAGTGGTGGCCGTTCACGAGAAGTGGGCGGACTCCTTCGAAGCGTGGCAGGAGCGACGTACGCCCAGTGTCCGCTGGGTGGCTCTGGGCAACCTCACGGGTGGCATCGGTGGCGGTGGGGGTGACCTCAACGGCACCGATGAGTTCGACGTCGACGCGGACATCCGTCCGAAGCCCGGCTTCCAGGACATCGACCCGGTGGAGTTGAAGAACCCGGAGGAGGCCTGGCTCAAGAAGCAGGTCATGGGGATGTCCACTCCGGACCCCATCACTCAGTTCTTTGGGGACACCGGGTCGTTCGCTTCGGACCTACCCATTGGCCGTCGGAAGATTGGGGAGGAAGTGTACCTCCCCGGAGGCCACCCGTTGGCTCAGGGCATCATGGACATCATGGCGGCTGCCAATGGCCAGCGGGACTACGTCTCCTTGGGTCTGACGGATGACGCCTCCTCGATGGTTCGCATGGAGTGGCCGAAGAACCTCGTGGAGACCTCCACGATGATGATGCCGACCATGGCGGGCGACAAGGTGGAGGTGGAGGTGTTGGTCTTCCACCCCGTCTATGAGGGGGTGGACTTGTTCAACCTCATCCTCAGCACCGATTGGGTGGACCACGCGGGCCAGGTGAAGGACTTCTTCGCCGACTACACTGTCAAGGTGAATGGCGTCAAGCAGTGGGGGCTCAACCAGCAGGTGAGCCCTGGGCAGAAGGTGATGGAGGCGTCCTATACCGACGACGAGGGCCAGTACTGGTTCAAGTCGGTGGACCTCGAGATTGAGCCCGGTGCTCGGGTGGCCTTCGACGCGGGCATGCCGGTGGGGGAGGTCATCGAGACCGTGCGGGACGGTCAGACCTTCTGCCAGGCCCTCGTTCGGGTCTGGCCGGCGAAGGTCAATGTCGGCTACCGTCATCGGTTGCACGAGATTGATGCGAATGGCGAGGCCGTTCCCATCGACGAGAACGACCCTCTGTTGGCCATCTACGGCATCGAGCAGCAGGGAGATGTGCTCTGGCACGTGATGTTCAAGAGCCGCTTGGACTTCCTCATCACCAGCCTGGGCTGCACCAAGGTGCCGGTCCTGGCCCTGGTGGAGACGGGCGAGGAGGCCATCCCGATGGTGGTCGAGCAGTACGCGAAGGTGCACTTCCCGGCGCTGTTCAACTGGCTCTCGCTGCTGAGCGAGAACTACCACGAGGCCGTCTCCGACATGACCGAGTGGTCGGAGGGGGACGGTGAGGACCTGCTGCGGCTGGTCACCGAGGAACTGATGACCATCCAGACGCTGGCCTTGGAGCTCATCGTCGAGGATAACATCGGTTGCGTGGCCGACTACATGGACGACGTCAACGTGGCATTGGGCGATGCTTGCATCGGAACCTCCAGCAAGTTCCCTGACCGGAACGGCAACGAGACGAGCGCCTATGGTGCCCTCCTCGTTGGGAACACGGGGCGTCTCTACCCCCTGTTGGACAGCCTGAAGCCCGGTCCGCAGAACGTGTTCGACCTCCCGGAGGAGGCGCACACGAACATCACCAAGATGTTCAAGGCCATGGGCTACCTGTACAACGACCGGAGGCCCTTGGGTGCCGACAGGTTGCAGCAGATGGTGGGAGAGCAGTTCTTCTTCACCCATCCCCTGCGTCGTGCTCCGCGTCGTGTGAACGACCGCTGGCACCGGGCGGCGAAGGCCGTGACGTACACCAAGGACCCGAGCCTGTTCAGCTCGGGCATGGTCGGCAACTTGGTGAGCCAGTTGAGCGCCGCGATGTTCCCCATCAACGATGGTGGGCTGAACTTGTTCCACCCCTCGGAGGAGCACATGAAGGCGGCCAACTGGGACTATGAGAAGGCGATGCGTCTCCACCTCATCGAAATCTTCCCGGAGGACCTCTGGGGTCGGACGGCGGCGAGTCGCGCTCACCGCTACCTGACGCGGTTCAACCAGGACCGTGGGTTCTTCAAGGAGGACGCCAAGGCGCTGCGTTGGCTCATCTGCAACATCTTCAACTTCGAGGACCGCACCTTGGTCCATCCCACCTTGTCGGGTGGGGAGGCCATCAAGGCCTTCGGTAGGGGTGTGTTGGTTGAGAGTTTTGTGAAGGGTTGGGTGAACGAGAGGAACGAGGACAAGAAGGCACAGCGCTTGACCGCCCTGGACCGTCGAGTCGCGCTCCTCACCCCCACGCCGCCCCTCCTCTTCCGTTTCTTGGCGCTCTTGGAGAAGAACGTCGAGTTGGAGGCCTTCAACCGGGCCTTGATGCAGGCCGCCCCGAAGTTGGGCCCCTTGGGGGTCCAGCACATCCGCAACCGTCAGAACGGTTGAGCGAGGTGGGTGGTTGATTGAGAGGTTGGTGGATTAGGTGAGATGAAGGTTCTCAGCTAGGGGCATCGGCCCCTTAGCTGGGCCTAGCCTAGTCGCCATTTCTTCCATCGTTGGAGTATCTTCAGCTTTGGGTTTTGGTTTTGAAAGGTTGGTTGTAGGTAATAAAGGTTAGAAAAAAATTCTTAAGGCAGCAGAAGCCGAACTGAGTGTGTCGGTACTGCCGTCTTTGAACCCTGGCCGGGGTTAAGGCAAAAAGGATCCCGGAACAAGCATAAGGGATCCGAAAAGTGACCGGTCCTGAGGTGGGTCGATGAGGGTTGAGCCAGGAGGGAGTAAGTTCTCTCGATAGTCTGGCTGTGTAGGGACCTTAGGTTGCTGTTGCGCTGCTAACGTAGAACCTTGGGGAATTAAAGAAACCCGTGAAGGTGCATTTCTCAAAGAGGCTGTCATGCTTATTGTACTCTTCCTTATTATCGCTCCTCTTGTTATTCTCTCTCCTCTCTTCGCGGATCAGTGCTGTAAGCATTTTCAGCAGAAGAAGATTATGAGAATGTTGAAGGAGGGGGGACTGAAAGAGCCCATGACCCCACCAGAGTTCATCAAGAGGTGGGAACTGTTGTTGAAGGAAGGAGGGCTGAAAGAGCGGATCACCCCATCAGAGTTCACCAGGAGGTGGGATCTGTTGCAGGAGGAGGCAAAGCGTCTTGAGGAAAGGGAACTTGACCTTAAGGCGGAAGTGCAATGTCGGGCGGAGCTTCTTGTTGCAGAGGAGCTGGAGGAACTTCGCGCTGGCACAAGGGAGCTTCTTCAAGCCGAGGCCACCCTTGATGATAAGGTCGCAGACCAGCTGGAGGCTCGCCTGCTTGCTCTCGACGGGGAGGTCCGATCGGTAAATCACATCGGGACAGAGCAGAAGCTCTTCAAGGTGTGTGGGGACCCTGACAGACTTGAGGCGAATGTTTCATTCCTTTTGAACGAACAAGAGCGACCCTTTTCACAGGTCTCCATCGAATACCACAATGATGAGCCCTACGCCAGCGGCAGAAGGGGCATGACCTCTGGAGTCCTGATGGGATCGAGGCAAGCAATCCTGCAGCAGGTGCGCTTCATGGGGCGGCATGGCTATCGGTGGGCGGATGTGATTGTCTCTTTTGATGACGTCCTCAGCGAAGACTATCAGATCAAGATCTGTCCTTCCTGCAAGGACTCTCACTAGCTGTAGCCCCGGAGGGACTTGTGGAAATCATTGCTGGCATTACCATCATTGTCCTTGCGATTGTAATCGCAGTGCTATTGGTGGTGTATTCGAACAGAATTGAGGCGCTTCAGCGGAGGAACACCAAAGAGTGGACGGCAAAGTTCTCTCAGGTTGAAGAGCTTGAAGCAAACGCGAAGGCTCACATCAAGAAAGAAGCCGAGAAACTGATCGCTGTAGACCTCAAGCGCCTGAAGGAGATGCAGAAGAGCCTTGAGCAAGCACACAAGCTGGTAGGTCAGACAGTGTCTGATACTGTTGACTCGCGTCTGAAGGCTTTTGATGGGAAAGCAAGGCAAGCTCATCTTTCTCTGAGAGCCTACAAAGAGGAATATAACTTCACGGCCAATCCTGAAGTGATTCTGTCAATCATTGAAGACTTTCTGAAGAGTCATGATGGAGAAATCCGTAAGATTCGAGTGGGACTTCACAACGGAGAGTCTGGAGAGAAGAGAAACTGGACCAACGGCACCATGTCTGGGAACTTGGACGTAGCCTGCAAGCAGTTGAAGTCTTTTGCTTCTTTGGAGATTCTGAAGAAGAATAACCTTCGCCACGCTGATGTCACCGTTTTCTTCAATGGTACGCACAAAAAGGACTATGTCCTAAAGATCTGTCCCACTTGTGGGGAGAGCTAAGATTTATGAGGGGTGACGGTTCTATTTCGGGATAATTACCCGCATGGTTCACGCCCGGCTGGTGAAAGTCCAGAACCTCTCGCGTTAGTCTGCAACCTTTGCGCGTTGTAGTGGCTTGGGGAAAGTAGGAGTAACCCTCCGCCCGCGAAGTCAACTTTCTGTAGTGGGTGGTTCCACTTTAAATAGGCACTAGTGGCTACAGACCACATAGGCCCTACCCCCTGGATGCAGGGTATACTAAGGCCGTTGAAACAAGGTGGTTGTTGACCATACCGAAGGGATGCGAGACCTGTACAAGCCTTGATGAGACTAGCGGGAGCCTTTTGAGGAGGGTCACCTGAAATGGCATATGTAACCTCCAATCCTAGTTGGAGCTATACGGCAGGAGTACTAGGGAACCCTGCAATCTACAAGATAAATGGGTGCGAAGTGGTAGGCCCATACCAGCAATTTTGTTGGTCTAAGTAGATCCATATATGTTTAACATAGGAACCTCCGCCAGGAGGAAGGATAAAGACCGTGCCTGACAAGACCCCGAAGACTCCCACCGCCATGCACAAGCTCCGCCGCGCCCATCGAAGCGCGGTGCGAGGTGGTCACACCACCTTGAGCTTGAAGCAGTGGGCCGCTGCGAACGACCAGGAGCAGGTCATCGTGGACGCCCACAAGAACGCCAACCCGAAGCCCAAGTACAAGGCCAAGACCTACAAGACCGGCGCTGGTGGCGCTCGGCCCAAGTCGAGCGGAGGCTCGAAGGTCAAGAAGGTCAAGAAGGTCACCTCTGAGGAGGAGTGATGGATGCCGTCGACATATCGCTCTCCCTCTTGATTGCTGCAGCATTTGTCTTCCTTGGTTTTGGGATGGGGGCTGCCCATGAAGGCACCGCCATCAAAGAGGGATGGTGTGAGGCAAATAGTGCAAAGATTGAGAGCAGTCTTTGTGTCCACGACAATGGTGTCGACAAGGTTGTGATTCCCTTTCCTGATTGGATGTGATATGTCTCGTGTAATCATTCTTCGCGGACTTCCCGGCAGCGGGAAGAGTTCGCTCTGTACGAACTTTGATGTGGAGGCGGTTGTTTGTAGCGCCGATGACTTCTTCTACGATGAGGAGGACAACTACATCTTCGATGGCTCTAAGCTGGCGCTGGCCCATCAGGCTTGCCAGGAGAAGTTCTCGACTGCCCTCCTGGATGGCAGTCGACTCATTATCGTGGACAACACCAACACGCAGCACTGGGAGATGAAGCCCTACCTGGACATGGCCTATCTGGCCGATGCTCGGGTCACGGTCATCTCCGCCTTCGATGGAGGTTGCACCGATGAGGAGCTGGCCGAGCGGAACACGCATGGCGTCCCTCAGGATTCCATCGCGGGCATGAGGGCTCGGTTCGAGCACGACTGGAAGGCCCATGACGCGCGTCCTCCATGGGAGCGGGGCAAGTGATGGACCCCTCGAAGAAGTACCACATTTGGTACGTGGCTGACCCCACCATCCCCAGGAACTGCGAGGCTTCGGAGGACAATCAGCGGAGCAAGAGTTTTCGCTTCTGGATTGGGATGATCTGGGGGTGTCTGACCGATCCGGAGATCCGAGCCAGCCTGAAGGCTGACCGTATCAGGATGATGGTAATCAAGTAAACAAGGGAGAGATATGAAGAATTTCCTTTTGGCGATGTGTATCGCCTTCGCATCGGTTGGCTGTCAGTCAGCTGGTGAGGTCAATGGCCGAGAGGTCGATTGTGTCGGGGCCTTCGAGGAGAAGAGCCCTCGTTACAAGTACAAGGTCGCAACTTGGAACATCATCGGCGGGGTGGTGTTCTCTGAGATGGCGTTCATTCCGCCTCTCTATGTGATCCTTTCAGCGACCCATTGCCCGGTCGCTGAGAAGGGCGAGGCTCCTCTTCGGAACTAGGGTCTTTGGAGTTGTAAAAATGGCAATTGAGAAAATGCTGGACGCGGCAGCTGATTGGTGGTTCGCACAGTTCCAGAACCCCACGAAGGACAACGGAGCTTCAGATTTTGCCAATTTGATGGCTCAAGGGATGGCTCTGGAACTTGCGAACAGTACGCCGTGTCCTACCGACCCGCGTCCCTTCGGGGATGCGTTGAAGAAGGCTTACGCTGATCGTCCTTTTAACACCTTGTCAGCAGACTATGCTCCAGGCGGACCTCTCGCTGATGCGATGGATACGGCGGGTATCTCTCGGGAGAGAGCCCCTTGGAAGACGGTCATGTGGCTCGAGCTGGGCCGCGTGGTCGTGCGGGCGGGGTATGGAGCCCCGGAAGTGGTGATTTTTCGATCCTAAAGGTTCACAGTCTAAGATACCCTTAAGTGGGCGGAGGGGTGAAAGGCCCCTAAGGTAAACAAGCTTTTTTAGAGGGATGCTCAGGGCAGGTTCATACCTGGAGGTTCGAATCCTCACGGGCTACGGCCCGGAGGGCATTAAGTAGTCCTTCCTTTGAATCAGAGAGGAGGGAGCGCCGAAATCAACAGAGCTGATTCCTCTATTGATGCCTCTAAGAGTTTAAGATACCCTTAACTGGGCGAGGGGGTGGAAGGCCCCCTATGGACCATTAAGCTCAAGTGGTTGCAGTCGCTGTTAAGACTCAACCCAAAGGATAGAGCTTCTTCCCCAGAGGAGAGGTTGCAGGTTCGACACCTGCATGGTTCACTAATGGGCCTCAAGCTTTAGCGGTGAAGCAGTTGACTTTTAATCTTCAGAACAGGGTTCGAGTCCCTGGGGGCCCACCATGATTCTTGCGTTTTTGTCTACTGTGATTATCTATCAGATTTGGGTGTTCATTTTTGGAGGGAGGCCATTTCTCCGCTTCTTCTTTGGATATATTCATTTTGGGTATGATATCTTCTTGACAATCTTCTTGATCTTTCTGGTAAAGGGAATGACTTGAGCAACCGCAAGAAGATCCTCGCTGGCATTTTGCGAGTAGAGGCTGAAAACAAACGTCGCTTAGATCCCAACGGTGAGTTTCCTTCGTGTAAGGCCATTTTGGGCACCACGCAGTGCGAGCGCTGTGGCTATGAGACTTCTCCGGGAGTTTGCATTGCAGCTCGTTCGTATGAACGATGGACTGTTAGACCAGGCTGATGTAATCAAAATGAGGTGCTTATGCCTGTAGTCTTTTTATTGATGTGGCTGTTCAACTATATAAGTGGTGGAATCTTTCTGTTCTTGTTCTTGGCGTGGATAGTCTTATCAGATTGATCGCGGATCGTCTAATGGCAGGACGCGGGTTTTTGGTGCCCGCTATCTAGGTTCGAATCCTAGTCCGCGAGCCAAATCATGGGTCTCGGACCGGCTGGTTGTCGGGGGGCGTCTTATAAGCGCCTTTAAGCAGAGTTCAATTCTCTGGGGGCCTACATAACGAAAGTAAAAAAATGAATCGTGTTGCTGTTGCTTCCGTCATCGTAATCGTCCTCATGGGAGGCCTTCTGGGGTTTCAGTTGCTGAAAACGCAGGTGGAGCCTCCCCCTACGCCTCAGACCGAAGAGTACAAAGCCGAGGTTGCTTCTTGCTATCAGGAGAAGGAGTTGGCGCGATGTGAGTGTCTTGAGCGCGTGCTCATCACTTCGGCCAACGATGACTCCCTCCCCTCTGTGGTTGAGGGTTGTTACACTCGCTTTGGTCGTGGCAAGGATGGCAAGGCCAAGATGGCCGCCACAAAGGCTGCGAAGTGGGCCGCCAAGAAGTTCCTGGAAGAGAACTAGTGGACTTCGTGCTTACGTATCTTCCCTCAGTCGCTTTCGTCGGGCTGATCTTTTCACTTTTTGTGTGGAATCATAAAGGCTGGGCTGCCCTTTTTGAGCTCGCGATGTTCATTAGCATGATTGCCGTCCTGAGAACTGAAGGGCTTTCAATTTTCTTCGCAGTCCTTGCTGTTTTCTTTGGATTCTTTTTTGTGAAGTTTGCTAACGAGTATCTAGAGGAACGTGAGGAGAGAGTTGATGGCAAACCACAAGCTTGAAGAACGAGAAGGGTTGGAATTCTTCTGGTTCTATCCCATCCTGTGGGGTGGTAGCACACTCTTGGCTACCTTGGTGGCTGCAGCTTTCTCTGACTTTAGAGCCATCACCCTCTTCTTTTCTCTCCTGACCAATGGTTCAATACTCTTTGTCTTTATTGTGTTCATGTGGGCGAAAGACATTCATTACGAAGTGGAGAAGATGAGAGACAAAAAGCTTTAATAAATTTTGGGGGTGTCAGGTTTCGACAGGGTATAAATAGGAAGCGATAGCAGGTCCCGCTAAGAACGGCAGCGGGTTAGAAAGCAAGTTCAAATTGTAAACGGCAACGTAAACAACATGGCGGTGGCTGCCTGATAGCTTCCCTTCGGGGAATCTATTGGTAGTGCATACCCTCTAGTCTCTGAGTTAGACCTCTTTAAGTAAGGGCTAGAGTACGTGAAATTGAGGAATCGGACAAAGAAAAGTCCAATGTCGAGTGGATGGAAACTGAAGCTTCGTAGCTGCTTGCAGATACGAGATTGGGAACGTGGTAACACGTACAAGGATAAGCCAAACTAGTTGCGGAAGACCTCCTTGATGGTTAAGAGCTACCCGCTGACAGTAAACTCATCAAAGGAAATCGTATTACTCTTTTGATGAACCTATAAGTACGAACCTCCCTGGTTGTTTCTACCATGAGGGGAGTGAGAAAACAGAGCAAGGCGCAGCTTGGGGCCGACAGGAGTTAGCCTCAAGTGGAGTGGCAAGTGCAAATCCTCTCATTTGTTTTCATCTAAATGAAACTAAACCTGTAGAAGTTGTATTTCGAAAATGTTCTGGACGGGAGTTCAATTCTCCCCACCTCCACATTTCTTCACGCTGAGTGGCCGTGCTGATTGACGGCGGCTGAAAGCAAACGCAATAAACTACTCGCGCGCTTGGGTTAACCAACCGGAATCAAACAGGATACTGTTCGCGCGAAATCGGTTAGCCAGCCCTAATAGGTAGTGAGCGTTTGTAGAAAGTGTCTTAGACGGTATGTCAGGGAAGGTACAACCTGGACTCCGGATAGGCGTGAGGTGGTTCAGGGTTGTAGGTAAGAGAACGGAAAAGGTAATCTGAAAACGCCTTTCTGAAACCCATAAACCTAACAAAGGGGAGCCCGAGTGGTGCAAGCAGCCCCCAGAGAGTTGAAAAGCTAGGCTCTCCAGTTTCTCATAACTTATAGCTCTAGCTTAAGTTCTAGAGCGCGCCCTCCGAAGGTTGAGATTTGGGTGTAAGAATCCCAAGAGCTATAAGTTATGAAAAATTAGAGCCTAGCTTTTCAGTTTCTGACATAGAGTAACCCTGGCCCGGGGAAATACAGGGCTTGAGTGATCCGATAAATGGGTCCTGACTTTAACCTCTATGTCGATTAGACGTGCCAGCTAACCACTGGCTAGTGGGAGTGGCGAGAATCCCACGATGAGAAGCGGAGTCGTTTCCGTAAAAAAAGCCCCGGACCTCGGAGAGGTCGGCAATCTTCTGTCGTTAGTCCCTAAACCATGGAGTAGTGTGATGAGAGGCTTGCCTCAGTGATTCACAGTTATCGATGAAGTGGAGGGGATAGAGAAGCTGTGGTGTGCAGCCATAGTGGCTTGGGGTTTTAACCGCGAAGCCAAATTTCTGCCCCACCAATAGGGTAAAAATGGGATGCTTGGTGATCATCTAAAACATCCTTGAGCTATGCAGTATGCTCAAGCGCCCGCCTGGGTAATCCAGTGGGTTTAGAGAGGACATGGTGCTCCTCCTGGATACATAGCCATAAAGCCTTATTGGTTGGAGGCGGCTGTGTAATACCGACCACAATACTAGATAGTAATTTAATGTTGGAGCAACTTTCTAGTTACAGTTGCTCCCGTCTACTAGCGACGAATATAAACCGATTATGCTAGTTAAATCGGAGAATTAGGCCCTTCGGCGGTAGGAGTTCCCGCGTGGTCACTGTGCTTTTATACCCACAGACTACATATATGGATTGGGCCATTTTACCAGATGATCTGTCCCGGCAGATGCATAGGCAGCCACCTCGTTAAAAACTGGTACCGGGCACTATCTTGCAGTGGAAGCTCTTAGACCTCCGATATAAAGGGGGATTAGGTAAATCTTAGGTGCCTAAGTTAGCGAACCTGGAAGCGCCCCACGGGCAGGACTTAGCCATCCCTCATGGTGAAAGCACAAGCTGAGGGGCTTGTGTTGGTTCAATGTCTCTACACCGTTCCTGCCGGTTATGCAGGAGAGTGTTGTGAGTTCCGTGTGAGAACTCTCATGTGTGGCTGGCATTAATTGATAAGCGGGTAGAGTCGCTTATCAACAGCTCTCGACGCGGGCGAGTAAACAGAGGGGTTGCTCCTTCTGCCCGCACTCTTCTGTTCCGTCTGTAGGGTAAAAGCAGCGGGCCCGATTGGTGGGCTACGATATAATACGGACCAATTGAGGTTGGGAATCTTAAACAACAAGCTCTCGAAATTACAGAATCAGAGAGCATTCCTCTTGGCCTGGCAAGTTAAGAAGCTTAGCGGCTTCAACCAGGACCTTTTCTACAAGGAAAAAGAAATGAAGTCTTTCTTGAATACTGTTCGGCACTACATCAAGATTATTCCCCTCCATCTGGCAATCTATTGGCCTCTTGGGCTGATTGCATTGGTTGCTTCGCTCTTTCTCCCTTGGTTGGGCTTGGCTCTGTGCCTTTCCTATCTTGTTACCCTTTTTGATACAATTAGCTTCCCCGCTGCACCCAGCGGGAATGGAGCAGGAGCCTGGGGCGATCTTGCGCTAATCGCTTGTTCTATCGTGGGTGCATTCTTGTTTGGAATTAGCTCTGTCATCGGTTTCTTGATCTAACGAAGGAAGTCTAATGAAGTTTGTAACTGAAATCCACCCACGAGGCATGGCTTGTCGAATGGGACCTCCCGAGTTTAAGGAGGTCCTTGAGCTTGGGCTCTCAGCTCTTCCCACCAATGGGACTGTGATTACCTTCGAGGGGCAGCGATACACTGTCATCAGGTATGAGCTGAACGTGGACCTGGGCACGGACCAAATCGTGGTGGAAAAAGATGACTGAAAGCAAAGAGAACGAATTTACGTGGGCGGGGCTGATTACAGTCCTGCTCTGCCTCCCCCTGATTTGGACTTTTCATGTATGGACGGGCCAGCACTTTTTGGTGCATGGCCTACCTTACTTGAATCTTGACCCTATTCATCTGCCTTTTTGGCAGATGTTCTGGGGCGGTATCGCCTTCAATCTTGCCTTTTCTCGTTCCAATATATTTACAAAGAGTGAAGATCACTCCTTGACTTATATGGGGCTGGTAGGCCTGGCAACTTCCATCCTCTCTTATCTTGTTGTGTACGCCATCCTATAGGGAGAAAAAATGAGTAAGAATTCTAAGGCGCGGTCAAAGCAGAAGAACAAGCTGCAGAAGGCTGCCCGTAGGGCTGCTAAGAAGGCCCTGTATGCATCCTATGCTGACTTGGCGGATAACTCCAAGCGGCGGGCCCGAAAGAAGAAGAAGGCAGGACATAAATTCTGCTTCTCTTCCCACCCAAATGGACCGTGTGGGAACCATGGGTGTAAGAGGGATAGCTGTCAAGCCTTTCAGGCTGAGTGCTGGCGAGAGACTCTGTATCGTCGAGAACTTGAGGCGCAAAAGGCGGCTTAAGAGGAGCTGCAATGAAAGCCATTAAAAAGACCAAGACAGTGCATGTTCCTGCTCATGACAGAGAGGACACCCATCATCATTGTCCCGTTTGCGATGGGATTTGTAAGCACATTGATGACACCAGGGGTGGCCCGATGTCATCTGGTTGGAGCTGGTGGGCGTGCGGCTCCTGTTTTTGGACTGAGCTCCTTGACGAGGAAACAGTCCAAGAGATGATTATTCGTCGAGCAGTAAAGAATCAAGGCTTCAATCAGGATACTCCTCGAGATCAAGTGATTGCGATTCTGTCAGGTATTCATGGACATTTAGAGAATGCGCTAAATGGACATGTTTCTCGAACTAAGTTCTATGATGTTCGCCTGCCTGAAAGCCTCGGACAGCTTGAAAGCGTATTCAAACTTCTTCGAGGGTGGCCAGATTTGGATACCTGGAAGAAATAGAGATTTCGCTGGTGTGGTGGAATTGGTCTTCACAGGGGACTTAAAATCCCCCGAACTTTAATGTTCTTACGGGTTCGAGTCCCGTCTCCAGTACAAAGGAAGAAGAATGATTCTTGAGTCACTTGAGCAAGGGGAATACATTCTCTTTGTTGAGATAGACGCACAACAAGCCTTTGCAGTTGAAGGATCCTACGAAGGCCCTCAGTGAGTTCCTGTTCAGGATGGGTGGATTGCAACTATTTATGCCCGTAAAGGGGACCTAAATATTGCCATACAAGATCATCTCGAGGCTGGAAGAAAGGCCTTCTGGGTCTCCGCCGAAGACGTGAGAGTTCCACAAATGCATGTGAAGCACACCTGGAGTGGCTTGGCATAATATTAAGCTGGGGGTTCGAATCCTCCCACCGGCTCCTTCAACAATAAGAAAGAAAAATCATGAATAAGATCCTTCCCCTTGCCTTTGTTCTCCTTGCGCCTCTTCTCTCTGGCTTCACTATGTGCAGCGAGATCCCTGACGGACCCTTGCTTTGTGGTAGCGCCGATGGAGGAGTGTGCTCTTCTCCCTTCTACATGAACCGCGCCTATGGCGAGGTCACGGATAAGAAGGGTAACGTCGTGATGAAGCTCAATGTGGTCTACTCAGTAGATCCGGCCATCGCTTTTGTCACCGTCAATGGAGTGGCTATGGAACTGGGGTGGCACGCGCTCTCCATGACCTTCAGGGCCGACAATGATATCTGGACCTTCAAGCCGGAGAAGGCCGACCAGATTAGGCTTATCTACAGGGCGGCCCTTCCGGGTGGCGTTCGAGGGGAGGATGTTTATTACCTCTTCTCGGGAACGAATGCCCTTCAGGGCAACCAACCCTCACCGAGCGAAGAGGGCATTCTCACGGTACATGGGATCTTGGGGAATCGACTACACAAGGGCCTGGCCAGTGTGTACTGGAGCAAGAGAAAGTAAGACTCCCCGGCTTAGCCTCGGCGGCTGGGGCAGCCTGGGATGCTGACCATAAAACTCACCCTGGTGGAGGCGTCGGTTACGACGCCCTAATTTGCATACACTTAGGATTAAGTTTCCGAAAGTGGTTAAAGCCTGACTGACAGACTTGGGTTGCAACGTCTGTCGACTTCAAGAAGTAAGCGTAAATGGTACTGCTACTGGCCTAAGGTCGAAAGACCTGAATCCGGTGTGTTGGAGGTTCGAATCCTCCCTTCTTGGCCAAATTCAAAAGGACATTACATGAAAATCCCTAAGCCTGTTCGAAAGCGCCTGGCTCGATATGCCAGGTGTCATGAAGTTCCAAAGAAGTTCAAGTTTGAAGAGTGGCGCGGATTGAAGCGCCACGCCGAGGACCAGCTTCTGATGAAGGAGGTTCTTGCTTCTTGTAAGACCTCTTCTAATCCCCTTTTGAAGTTCTTGGCAAATGTCTCGACGGTGTTTGAAGGAACAGCTTGGTTCTAATAGGAGTTGAGATCCAGTTCCCGTCGGGGTGCCTACTGGTTAAACAAAAAGGCTCGATGAGTAGACTTGTGTCTGGAGAGACTCCGCCGGTTCGAGGCAGACGGTGCTCAAAGCCTCCCTTTTCTTGGAGAGTGAGATGGTTAAACTAATAGGGCATGTCCCTGAGACAAAGAGGGGTCCCTTTAGGCGCAATACAATGGAAGCTAAGGTAATGGAAACTCGACAGGAACGTCATGAGAGACATCTCAGGACGATGAGAGCGTATTTGGCAGGAGGGGAGAATTTCCTGGCCGCCAAGGCTCTCCAATTTGCAAAGAATCTAATGACAGGACTAAGGAAGGATGGGGAAACTCCAGCCTTCCACCATCCCCTGTCGGTGGCTCGCTACTTACGAGCTCACCGTCGTAGTCTTATTTATGGAGAGGAGACCATTGCGGCTGCCTTTCTTCATGATATCCTCGAAGACTTTGGTGATACTGTCACTAGAGAGCAACTTAGAGACCTGTTTGGGGAAAGAGTAGCGACTGCCGTATGGGCTCTCAGCAAGAAGAGCAACGGAACGTCAAAGACTCCCGATACCTACTTCATGGGCATTGCATCTAATGAGATTGCATCTGTTGTGAAGGCTGTAGATCGATTGCACAATCTCCACACCATGGAGGGCGTGTTCTCTGTTGAGAAGCAATTGGACTACATCAAAGAAGCAAGAGATAGATTTATCCCCATGCTTATCGAAGCAGGAGATAGGTTTCCCGAACAGTTTGATGTCTATGAAAACCTCAAGATGAACTTGAGGCTTCAAACCATCCCGATGGAACGACTGTGCGAAGCTTTGATGAGGCTAAAAGATGAAGTTCGAAGCGGTGATTGTCGAGGGTGAGGATTGTGGAGATCAGTGCGATAGGACCGCTGCCACGATTCTAGAAAAGATCGCAGAAGAAATTCCGAGCCTTGTGCTCACTGAAGAAGAACAACAAAAGCTCCAGCAAATTGTAGCTGGAGTTGTGAGATGGAGAAAGTAATGCAGCGCAAGCCTTGTCCTGGTGCGCAGGAGGTGATCATCGATCACCTCACCTCTAAGGGTCCTCAGACGGCACAGGCCGTTGGGCTCGCCCTCTACGGCACTGTGGTGCCGTGGGATCTTGAAGCGACGAAGCGTAAGCGCCGCATTTGGGCGCAGCATCAGCTTCAGCACATGCACGGTGATCAGGTTCGATTGACCGGCACTCTTTGGAGTCGAGGAAACTAAGATGAGTAACAATTCTTTGGAACTAATTCGTGAGAATTTGGGACCTGATCCGGTGGGCATTGGCACTCCGGCACCCATGAACATTCCCAAGAGTGGCCCTTTGGCTTATGCCAAGGACCTGGCAGGTGGCGTTTGGGAGGGAGCTGTGAGGCTCATTCCCCATCTCTCCCTCTTTGAGTCCGAGGCTTGTCAGGGCCGCCGGATGCAGAGGAACGAATGGACCGGAAGAGGGAGCAAGGAGTTGAACTACGCCTTTGATCTTCCTCAGGGGTTCTCCGGTCTTCTCTCTCCTGCCAATGTGGCCTTCAACTTCCCGGCTGATTACATTCAGCCTGCTCCGACTGGCTTCACCCATGGGTGGATGAAGCGGTGGTTGGCTGACATGGGCCCTGAGGGGGATTCAACGAACTAAGGAAGTAACATGGCCCGCTTTTATGAAAACTGTGAGCAACTTGACCAAGAAGGTCGGTTCCTCTCATTTATAAATAAAAAGAGGGCTGATTGGTATGTCAATCGTGGACTTGCCAAAGTTCTTTCTCATGAGCCCTATCGAATATCCCTAACCTTCCCTCCTGCTGGACAAGGCAGAAGGGAAGACCCTTTCTATCAAGTTCAAAGAGAGAATGTCTGTGTGGTTTGTGGGACTGAAGAGAGTCTCACAAGACATCACGTAGTGCCTCAGACCTTTAGAAAGCACTTCCCAGAAGAGTTCAAGGCAAATGCAAATCATGATGTTCTTGCTGCGTGTGAAACATGCCATAGGGCCTATTGTGTATTTGAAGAAGAGCTTAAGGTAGAGCTAGCAAAGAAGCATGACCTTTCTTTGACGGGAGCTCCCCTTGGGATTCCCGCTCACATTCAAAAGGCTGCCAGCTTGGCGCAAACAGCTTCTGCACGTTGGGACTCTATGGGAACCAAAGGCAAAGAGAGGATTGCAGCATCCTTTCTCTTTTTGTTCTCATCTGCAGGACCAACTCCTGACGAAATGAAGCAGATTGTTAGCATCCACTTGCATCAACAGACGTCTTCTTTTGGGAAAGCAATAGCTAACCTGTATGAAGATGACTTGAATAGTCTGGCTTCTTTGTGGAGAAATCATTTTGTTGAGACTATGGATCCTCAACATCTGCCAAAGTTTTGGGATCCAAATAGGGAATTAGGATGATTGACTTCATGGTTGGATTTTCTATTTGCTCCTCAATTCTTTATATAAGCGGATGTTTTAGCTTATTTATGGAGGGTCACTATAGAAACAGATGGAAGTCTATTCGTAAGAGAATTTTAACTCTTCCTTTGTTTCTTTTCCTTTTAGTCAGACCAATAGTCGCTCTTTATGTCTTCTTTACTCAGCCTTTGGTGCTTCTAAAAGAGTACCTCCCTACCGCTTTTAAGGAATTGAGAGAAGAACAAGTGCAAGCGCGTTGCGAACTTGCATCAGAAAAGGAAAAGAGCGTCAAGCAAGCAGGAATGCTAAGCGCTCCTCCAGATAAGTCTGGATGGCTTAGTGATTAGCACCCGTAACTCAGCTGGATAGAGTAGTCGCCTCCTAAGCGATTTGTCGATGGTTCAAATCCATCCGGGTGCACAAATGAAAGAAGGATCATGATTAGTTGGATCACTCCTGAAAAAATTGTAGAAAGCCGTCGGAGTTCTACTCCTGATTCGGTTTACCAAGCCATGAATAATTTGATAGCTGAGAACTATGCGAATTGTTCAACTGTTGTAAAAGTCGATGAGCTTAAGGTGGAAATTCTCAGGCTAATGGGAATAAATACAAAGATTTTAGACCATTGGCTTGATGTTGAACCAATATTTGCAGACCATGGGTGGGATTTGAAATTGGTCAGTCCAACAGGAAATCAATCCTTCCCTCCCTATTGGAAGTGTAAGTATCTCAAGGCTCTGGATCGGGGCCTTTAGCTCAGTGGTTAGAGCCGTCGCCTCATAAGCGATTGGTCCAGGGTTCAAATCCCTGAGGGCCCACAAAGGATTTTGAATAATGAATATGCAATCTATGGGCGAAGTGAAACGCCTTCATCTCAAGCGTGTGAAGGCGGTCCAGTTTGCTGAAGTACTTAAGTCGCGCTTCTCCGCCGGCGAATACCCAAATCTCTGCTTGACTTCTTCGGATGCAGTAGAGCTGGGGATTGAAATTACCAAGACTCTTGTTCCTGTGATTCTTGAAACCACCTGGAAGCGAATCCGAGAGTGGGAGCAAGAAATGTGCAATCTGGGGATGGAGTGCTCTCCCGCTCTGAAGTTTTACAATGAGAATACGGTAGTGACCTTAGACGGTTCGTATGAATCTATCTAGCTCAAGGGAGAATGGCTCTACGAGGACGTAAGGGCCCACAAGGAAAGCATGAAACCCACTTATATTGTTGGAGACGTTCATGGATGTCTCCGAGAGCTTCAGACACTTCTTTCTCTTATCTTTCAAAAGATTGGTGCCAATCCAGGGACTATTGTCTTTGTTGGTGATCTGATTGACAAGGGGCCTGATAGCCTCGGATGCCTTCGTCAGGTCAAAGACCTACAGAAGTATCCGATGGGGATTGAAGTCGTCTTCGTCATCGGCAACCATGAGGATAAGTTGATCCGTTGGTTGCAGCACGAGCAGAAGATTGATCTGGGTCTTGCTGTAACTAATCCCATTAAGGCATTGCCTGAGTGGGATGCAGCCATGAGGACATGGGGGCTCAAGCAAGGTGGCCTTAGGTGGCTACGTTCCTGTCCTATGTCTTGGTCTTCCGGTAATGGTAAGTACCATGTAGTCCATGCTGGGATTGAGCCCAAAAGGAAAGCAATTCCAGTTTGCCCCTGGCTTGAGGCCAAGGGCAAAGACAAGACTGTCTTCTTTACTCGGTATGTGAACCCTGAGAAGGGTAAGATGGTAGCACTTGGTCAGGAGGTTTTTCCTCGTGACAAGTGGTGGGGTGAGCTTTATGATGGCCGTTTTGGTACTGTCATCTATGGACATCAGCCCTTTGATGAAGTTCGACGAGATGCCCATGCAGTAGGCATTGATACCTCTTGTGTTTATGGAGGCTGCCTGACTGCATATGATCCAACTACTGGAGAGACTCTTGAGGTGAAGGCCTTTGATGTCTATTCAGAGAGAATGAAAGACTACCCTTCATGATTAAGTCTTTCTTAATATAATTCTGCAAGGAACAAGATGAGTGATTATCCAGATGGAACCATTATTGTAGGTCTCCAGGATGGAGACGAAAGCAAGGGAAAGGTGGCGGCGGCTCTTTGTTCGCTACCGCAAGTGACCCATTGTGTTCGCTATAGTGGTGGACAGAATGCAGGCCATGTTTTCTACAAGGATGGCCTACAGGTTGTCACTCATATCATTCCCTCTGGGATTGTATATGGGAAGGTCTCGGTGATTGGTCCTGGCTGCGCCTTCTCTGAGAAGGGCTTCTGGGCTGAGCTAGAAGACATTTGTGATGCACTGGGGGAGACCATGTTGAATCTCTCTCGCTTGATCAAGATCTCCCCTGCTGCTCATATCGTCCAGGACAAGCACATCGTTTTGGATGAGGCGACAGACAAGATTGGATCTACCAAGAGAGGGATCGCCCCAGTCTATGCCGATAAGGCTATGAGGACGGGCATCCGAGCCGAGAGCATTCCAAGCCTAAAGCCTTTCTTGTGGGATACGACTAAGCTCAATGACCCAAAGAATGTCATCGTATTTGAAGGGGCTCAAGGCTTTGGCCTTGATCCTGATGTAGGAGATTATCCCTATATCACCAGCTCCTCCTCTCTCCCTGGTGCGATCAACAATGTTGGTGTGCCCATCTGGGCAATCAATAAGATTGTTGGAGTTGCAAAGCTCTATGCGACCTATGTTGGGACCAAGGAATTCGAGCCAGATCTAGAGATTTTCTCAAAGCTTCGTGAGCTCGGAGGGGAGTATGGCTCGACCACAGGCCGTCCTCGACAGTGCAACTGGTTGAATCTTGATACTCTCATCACTGCTATTCGAACCTGTGGTTGTACTACGGTCGTCTTCAGCAAGTGCGACATCATTGAACAGCTTGGCGTTTTCAAGTTGATTGATGGTGGTACAGTTCGAGAGTTCGGGAATATGGCTGGCATGATTGCTCACATTAAGCGAGAGCTTAAGGAGGAGGCACCAAGTACAAGTCTAATCTTTAGTGGCAGTCAATACACAGTTGAAGATGACTATGGCCATCTTGCTGAAGAGCCGATGGGAGAGATTTGATGTCCTCGATTACAGAGGGTATTCTTGCTAGGCTGATGGAGAAGCCTGGCAAATTTGAAGGAGAATTCTGAATATGTACCAAGCAATTGTTGCCAACATTCACACCCGTCCACATCCGGGAGCTGATCGAATTCAGCTAGGAACTGTATGTGGCCATCAGGTTGTATGCGGGCTTGACATTGCTGATGGTACTCTCGGTGTGTTCTTTCCTTGCGATGGCCAGCTAAGTCATGACTTCTGTGTGGCCAATGATGAGTACCCTCGGCTTGATGAACAGGGGAAGAAGGTCGGTGGCGGATTCATCAATCCTAAGAACCGTCGCGTAAAGGCACAAAGCTTTCGTGGTGAAAAGTCGGATGGCTACTGGGTTCCAATGGATAAGCTCATTAAGTGGGCAAATCATGTTTGGCGCGAGGATGACAAGGGAGACCATGTCCTCTTGTCCAACCGTGTGCAGAGCCTTGTAGAAGGTGACACCTTTGATTCCGTTGGCGATGTGCCTTTGTGTAACAAGTATGTAACTGAGAAGACCCTTAAGGCTCTTCAGAATCAGGCCAAGCAGGCTCGCAAGACTCATACTCAGTTCGCTCAGCATATTGATACCAAGCAGTTCCGATACAACATTGGAAACATCCCGGAGGGTTCCATTGTATGGATATCTGAAAAGCTTCACGGTACTAGCGGTCGCTATGGGTACGTTCAAGCTCTTCGTGAGCTCGGTGGCCGTTTTAATGCTTTTGTTCGCAGGGCTTTTGATTGGTGCGCTGATAAGCTTGGTCTTGATGTAAGCCCTAAGTATGAACATGTTATGGGCTCACGAAGGGTTGAGCTCTCTGCTCAGTCAGAAGGGTTTTACGGCTCGATAGATTTCCGTGCAAATGTAGCAAACAAGTTGAAGGGAAATCTCCTCAAGGGTGAGTGCATTTATGGAGAGCTAGTGGGTTGGACTGGTCCTGATTCTTTGATCATGGGCCGCCACTCAACCAAGAAGCTCGGCAAGGAGCTTCGCAAGCAGTACGGAGAAGAGGTCACCTATACTTATGGACAGCCAAACGGTTGTTCTGAGTTCTTCGTTTATCGAATCACTCGTGTTGGCCCAGATGGTCAGACGATTGAGCTCGGTGAGCGTGAGATGCGGGCAAGGGCGAGGGTCCTCGGCTTCAAGACTCCAGAGCTCTTTGCGGGGCCGATGGTAGTTCACGACTATGCTGATGATAAGTGGGTCGATGGTGGCAAGACGCTCATGCAGGTCGTGGAAGCCTACCTAAATGGACCATCGATTGAAGACTCACGACATCCTCGAGAGGGCGTCGTGATTAGGGTTGACAGGCCTGACGGGACTACCATCTGGCTCAAGGACAAGAACCATCCGTTCAAGGTAATGGAGGGTATCGCTAAGGATTCCGGCGAAGCAGACATGGAAGAAAGCTCATGAAAGCATTCTTATTTGTAATGATAGTGCTTTTGTTTGGCTGTGGTTCCACCTCGACGCTAAGTCCGTTTGATAGTTCTATCAACAATCTGTTTAAGACTGTTGAAGATTCTAAGACGACGCTCAAACTTGAGACCATTCAGTGCCAACATAAGGAGACCCAAAGGAATACAACTTGTATTGTAAGGGCCTTCCTTTCGGACGGCACTCCCTTTCAACTGTCCTTAGAGTGTCCAACTGTACCCGGTGAGCTATGTGCGGTTACTGCACAGGCTCCAACTACTTCAGTTCAATCCAACCCAAGGGGCGGCTTGAGCCTATAGGATGCGTGCCGATTAACTACCGGCTAGTGGGGGTGGCGACAAGCCCCATGATTGAAGCAGGCTAGTTCCTGTCCATTAGCTTACGCTATAGACGCCCCGAACCTCGGAGAGGTCGGATTTGCTGTTATCGTTAGACGTTACCATGGAGGTTGTTCCTTTGAAGTGTGTACGTCAAACAGCGCCTGGAAGGGTGGCAGAGTGGTCTAATGCTACGGTCTTGAAAACCGTCGGGGCTAATTACCCCCGTGGGTTCGAATCCCACCCCTTCTTCCATAGTTTAGACAAAGGATAAAATGATGATTGATATTAGCGGAATTGATAAGGCAGAGCTTCTTGCTGCGCTCTATAATGCTTCTAAGCCTCAAGGGATGGGATTCCTACATTTCACCCCTGAGCCTCTTCCCATTGAGGAAGCCCGGGAGTTGCTCAAGGGAGGTTCCTCTTTTGACTATCTCAAGGGAAGGGTCATGAAGGTCGGGCTTGAGGGAAATGCATTGGATCCTCGATTGTATGATCGAGACCTTGGTGAGGGAGCTGCAGCAAGAGCTGTACAGTCCTTGAGGCGATGATGTGGGACCTAGTTAGCCTGTTGCTCTTATTGAGCATCCCCTTGGCAGTTCCTACCTTTCTTCTCCTTGAGCTTCTTGATTATCTTTGGGAAGCCTTAGAGGCTTTCACCCAAAAGGTAAGGTTCATGAAAGATTACGCTTCATATCTCTTTCTTGGAATCGGAGCTTTCTGGGGTCTTGGCGCCTACGCAGAGCTTTATAGTTAGGAGCAGCCATGTGGCTCTCAATGAGAGGCAGGGTAAAGTCCGGAGCCTCTCTTGGGGTCTTCGATAGAAACAGGCCCTTTTGGCTCATTCTTCAATGTCCTAAGGACATCATGTGGTTCTACATCAACCAGATCAACCAGGCCGTTGTAGACGGTCTGGAGAAGAAGGTTGTAGGTCCACCCCTGGCTGACTGTCACGTCTCTATTGTAAGGGACGAGAAGGCTCGTAGCGACCCCTGGAAGGCTGCTCAGGGCTATCCTCTGAGGTTTGAATACCAGCCATGCCTCCAGACCAATGGCAAGCACTGGTGGCTTCCTGTGCGTTCCAGAGAGGTGGAGAACCTTAGAGAGCGCATAGGGTTACGCCCTCGTGGTTATGTCCCCCTTCACCTTACTGTTGCCTGCACTTCTGTTCTTGAAGAGAAGACTCAAAGACGTGCTACCAAAGAGGTTATTGTTCGCAAAGCTCAGTTGGAGCTTATGCGAGAGAAGATGCCTAATGAGCTGTGGCCTTCATGTCCTGAAGCTCAAGAGTTGAAGACTCTGGAGGAGAGGTTTTATGTATGATTCAGGTGTCCGTCAAGCCGAAAAGGCTAACTTCTTTGAGAATCTGAAGGAGCTTCTAAAGGAGCATCTTGAGATCCGCATTGATACTGAGAGTGAGCCTCACTTTTACAAAGATGGTGGCTATACTGAGGTCAAGGTGAAGGTCGTCTTTGCGGGAGAGGTGATTGATTCCGATAGCTTCTCCTTTGAGACAGACTGATGTTACTCAAGGAACTTGAGTGGGAAGAAGTCCTTATCGGGATGAAGCTTTGTTCTCTTGCTGACCCAAATGTGATTGGCACCATTGTCAAAAAGAACTATGCTCCAGAAGAAGACCGTGAAAATTCGATTAACATTGAATGGTCAAATGGGAATACTTCGGCTAGGGTTTGGCATTGGTGGCAACATAATGAGATTGTGGAGGACTAATGAAGGTTTATAAGATTCTAGAATTGGACTGGAGTGAAGCCTTTCTTGACAGGGATGGAGTTGAGGATGAGCTTTGGAGGAATGAAGTTCCTGTCCATTGCACTCAAGGAGTGGCGCGCTTGAACGCCGAAAACTTCCCTCTCTTGTATCCTCTTTTGCTCGAGAAGTTTTCCTCAGAAGAGCTAAACGAGTTCAAATACTTTACAGTAATCCCAGGCTGAATCAGGAGAGGAAGGGTTAATGATTAAGGCATCTGAAGCCCGAAGGCTTTCTGATCTGCACAAGGTGAAGTTCTTAGATTTTTTGAATATCGTCAATAAGGATATTCGACATCAAGCTGAGAGCTTTGGAGGTAATGAAATAGTTTATCCTTTCTGTGCACATCCTGAAGATCTTATTCATAGAGTTATGTGTAGGCTTCAAGAATTTGGCTATGTGACCAGAGTTATCAAGGCGGATGTAGGCGTTTTTAACGTTACGATCTCTTGGCATGAAGAGGCAAACTAATGGCTAAGATTTATCAAATGTGGCGAGTGTTCCATACTGATGGTGGCGGCATGGGGTTTGACCAAGGGACCTTAGGCATCTTCAAGGAGCAGGCCACTGCCGTAGCGATCAACAAAAGGAATCCTTATACTGACTTTTCACAAGTTTGGGTAGTGGAGACAGGTGGTTATGTCTATCAACTGAAAGACAAGAAGCCAATTAAACCTGAAGTTAATCGTGTTGAACACGAGAAGAAAGTTAAGGAGATTGCTCTTGCAAAGCTCACTGATGAAGAGAAGAGCATTCTAGGCTTGCTTGAGGATGATTGAAATCAGGAGAGGTGGCGGAGTGGTTTAACGCACTTGGTTGCTAACTAAGCGTGTCTCAAAAGGGCACCGAGGGTTCGAATCCCTCCCTCTCTTCCACAATAGAAAGGTTGAGTATGTCTGAAGAAGCTGTGGCAGAAAGACTTAGCCGGAATGAGTTGAACCTCATTGCTAAGACAATATCTGAGCCTCTACAAGAGGGAACGTTTACGTTAGCTCTTGTAGGTAATATAAGAAGTGAAGACCGAGGTGGTATTCAAGAAGGTGCTGAGATTTTGATGAAGATGGATGGGATTGAGACGGTTGTGGTTTGCGCGATTGCGAACTCAGCTAAGCTCATAGGCTATCTTGTCACAAAATCAGCAACAGTTGAACCTAAGCAGTGGATCGAAGAGCTGTTTTCTACTGATTCTGAGATTGTTTTTACACTTGAAAATAATGCAGAAGTTGTTTTTGAGATTCCACTTGGGTTTTTCGCTTCATGTAAAGATAGAGCCGCCCTTTGGGCTCTGACAAAGAACTTGTTGACTGATAGGTTCTTAAGTAAGATCGGAAAGGTTGTTGAATGATATTCCTTCTCATCTTTTTTGCTCTCTTTTTGGGAGCTTCTACTTGGTATGGGTGGACTAGGACCTTCCCGGAGGCCACAAAGTTAGCACGAGATTATCAGTATGATTTGGTCGCGTCAGAAGACATTGCCGATTTTGCTTTTACAGAACTTCTTATTCCTTATTCTCTGATTGTCTTTGCTTCAATGTTTTGGCCCATCACCCTTTTTGGTTTGTTTGTTTACTTACTCTGGAAGTGGATTTACCCTACAGAGGAACTTTAATTGAAAGATAAGAAAATGCAGTATGAAATTCCTAGTTGGGCTCGTGTTGATGCAGTCCCAGCTCTACAAGAGATTAGTTTTGTTCACTTCCACCGAGAGGTGGAAGGTCACCGTAAGCTCGCTGCGACCATGGCTTGGACCCTAGATCCCAGGACGCAAGCTCCTGTTAGCACCTATGCTTTCGTGAGCAGGGAGGATCAGGGGGAGAAGTCGGTTGGTCGTCAGCTTGCTGGAGATCGTCTCGCACGATTCCTGAGCTTCGGACGCTCTGATGGAAAGGTCTCTGAGTTTTCCTCAGAAAAGGCCCTCTGGAATACCGTAGCGGCGCAGAAGGTTTCGTTTCTGACCTCTTGAGAGGTCAAGGAGATAGATTATGAGTCAAATTTTAGATAGCATTGAGGCGAGGTGGGAAGCATTGCTCACTGCCGCCAAAGACGCCCAAGCTGTTAAGATTAGCACTTATAATCTATACACTGGAATGACTTCTTACGGGACTATGGTGTCCTCTGGGAAGACCTTAAGTTCTCGCTTATTCATGAATTTGGTGGCGCCTAAGGCAAGGTTCCTTGTTGGCATCCCTCCTTTTATTGAATGTGTTGAGAATTGTGAGCACTGTCAAGAGCAACGGAAGAGGTCGATGGCTAAGTTCGCCTTTCATAAGGAGACCTGGCCGTCGATTGACTTCCGCTTTGCGAAAGAACATCACCTTAAGCTTTACTTGTTTAAGATTGATGGTAAGTGGACTGGATTTACCGGTGGGGTGAATCTATCAAATTCCCAGTGGGATGATCTTTTAATTAGACTTAGTCCAGAAGATGCTGAGAAGTGTAACGTCCTTTTTGAGAGCCTTTGGGCCCCAGCTACTAACCCCCTTGAAACTTTTTCCTCTTGGAAATGAACTGAAAGAATTAAAATGAACTACGGTAAGACTGTTAGCAACGCTATCAACAATGGTCCAGTTTCTCAGCCTATCATCGGTAGGCCCGAGATGGTAAAGAACAGCACTGAGGGCTTTGTCTTCAACACCACTTCTGAGGCAGCGCTTGAGCGCTTCCTCATTCTTGGCACTGAAGGCGGCACTTACTATGCCAGCGAGAGCCGAGCTACAGTTGATGCGGCAAAGAATGTCATCGAGATGGCTGTTGCTGGCAACGTAGATGTAGTCAGTACCATCATCAAGGTCGCTACTGCTCGTCCCTCTCGTGCGCCAAAGATGGAGCCTTCCTTGTTTGCTCTTGCAGTTTGTACCGCAAAGGGCACCCCCGAGGTAAAAGCTAAGGCGCTCAGCGCGCTGAGCGCGGTTTGCCGTATCCCCACTCATCTGTTTACCTTTCTTCAGGCCCACAAGGATCTGGGAGGCAAGACCGGTGGGCGCAGCTTCCAGCGAGCCCTACAGAATTGGTATCTTGAGAAGGATCCCTCTAAGCTGGCTTATCAGGTTGTGAAGTATCAGGGGAGGAATGGCTGGACTCACCGTGATGTTCTTCGGCTTGCCCGCCCTAAGGCTCAGACCCCTGAGCAGAACTCTATTTTGAGTTGGGCTGTGAATGGTTCGCTGCCTCTGGCAGTAAGTTCTGAAGCGGGTGCTTATCTTGTGGCGGCGAATGAGCTGCTGCGAGGGGAGCCGACGAAGCAGCGTGCAATCAACTTGATTGAGTCTCATGGGTTCACCCATGAGATGGTTCCGACTAAGCTTCAGAAGGACCCTGATATCTGGGCAGCTTTGCTTCCCCGCATGCCTATCAATGCAATGGTTCGCAACCTTGGTCGGATGACTGCCAATGGTCTGATTGTTCCATTCAGTGCCACAACTCAGAGCGTGGTGGAGAAGCTTGAGAATGTGGATGCCCTTCGCAAGAGCCGCATCCATCCGCTCAACGTTTACGTGGCCTTGCGTACCTATCAGCAGGGCAAGGGCACTCGAGGTTCGTTGACTTGGCGTCCTGATGCTCAGATCTTGAGCGCACTAGAAGGAGCATTCTACAATGCTTTCGGGAATGTAGAACCGACTGGTAAGCGCTTCATGGTGGGCCTGGATGTAAGCGGCAGCATGGGTGGATTCTATGGCTACGGCTATAACAGTACTGTGAACCAGACTGGCCTTATGGGGATTCCTGGGTTTACGCCTTATGAGGCAGAAACCCTTATGTCCCTTTTGGTTGCAAAGACTGAGAAGCAGACCTTCTTTGGTGGGTTTTCAGACAACTTCACTCCCCTTGCTATCAACTCCCGTGATAACATGAGCTCGGCTCTTCAGAAGATCCGATCACTCCGCATGGGTTCCACTAGGATTGCTGCTCCGATGGAGTATGCCACCAAGAACAGGATTCCGGTGGATTGCTTCCAGATCTACACCGACAATGAAGTGAACATGGGCGGACATCCTTGTCAGACCCTTGAGAAGTATCGTCAGGCTACTGGCATCAATGCGGCCATGGTCGTATGCGCTATGACCTCTACGAATTTCACTGTGGCCGACCCGAAGGATCCGAAGCAGCTTGATGTTGTTGGATTTGACACGGCAGTGCCAGCTTTGATTCGACAGCTTTTGGTGTAAGAGAAAGGAGACTTTAGTGGACATTCGCACTCGCAAAGACATCCCCTCTAATTGGGGTGGCCCATATAAGGCCATCAAAATTACCTCTGTTACAGCAACCGTATATAATGGCAAGGCCTCAGACTGCGCAATCACCGCCTCCTGGTTTAGTGATTTTAGCAGTCTGCAGTCTGACCCTTATTTGCTAATTAACCTAGGGACCGAAGACTGCTATCCATGTCGCATGGATGCCTTCTTCGATGCTTATTCTCCTAATGGCGATGGCAGCTTTTCCAAGCGAGACAGTGCCCCTGGTAAGGAAGAACGATTTTTAATTCCAGAGGGAATCAGTGTAAATGTTCATACACTTGAAGGAATTAGCGCCATAGTCGGTCCTAGCTATTTGGTTGTTGGCACTCAAGGTGAGGTGTATCACAATAGTATAGATTGGGCCAATGAGAATCTTCACTTTGTAAGTTAATCATTTTCTGAAGAACTGATGTAAGAAGATTATCACAACTATAACGGCCCTAAGGTAGCGAGAGTCGGGCGACCGATGTTCCGCAATATAGACTCCTAATTCTCCAGTAGAATAAGAGTACGTGCTCAATGCCGTATCCCACTTTGTGGAGCGGTAATAGCGGCAGGGGTTCAACCCCTATTTCTTCTTCAACTCTTTGTTCTTGAGATTCAAAATGAAAATACAATATGTAAGTGATGTTCACACTGAATTTCACAAAGATTTGGGAATTCAGTGGGCTAAAACGATTCCTGTTGAAGGGGATGTTTTAGTTCTTGCTGGTGATATTGTTATTTTCGAGAACCTCATTCAGGTCTTGACAATCATTTGTAATCGCTTTTCGAAGGTGGTATTTGTTAGCGGCAATCATGAGTATTACCGTTCAGATCGTAAAACGATTCATAACAAACTGCAAAAGATTGCAAATAAGTTTGACAATTTCCATCATTTAAATAATAATGTAGTTGTCATTGAGGATATACGCTTCGTCGGTACGACACTTTGGTGGAGCGCCCCTCCTTATGCTTGGCTAGCCATCATGAATGGCTTGAACGACTTTAGTCAGATACTTGGGTATCGCAAATGGGTCAGCCAGGCAAACATAAAAGCCAAACAGTTTCTACAAGAGAATGTGCGAGAAGGTGATATTGTTATCACCCATCATGCACCAACTTGGGAGGCGCACCGACGGCGACAGTTGGGTAATGGAGTAATGCATTTTGCTTATTACAACAACTTAGATGATTTGATCCTTGATAACAAACCAAAATATTGGATTTATGGACACACGCACCATGAAGATCAATTTTCTATAGGGGATACACTTTTAGTGAATTCCCCGCATGATTATTGTCCTTATGAGGGCGGTTGGCCGAAGAAATTCGGCCTTTTAGATGTCTAGAAGGGTAGGCTGTTTTAAGCCGAGGGCAGACCCGTTAAGGGTCTCGCGAGCTAAGGAGGCGGAAGGGCCTTAGCTGATAGAGGTGAATCATTAGAACGACCTCTTATGCCAGATGATGACCTAATTGGATAGGCGACACACTGTGAATGTGTTTGGCGAAAGCCTTTAGCGGGTTCGAATCCCGTCATTTGGCCCATATGAACTGAAGTGATTTCTTTATTACAAACCATTTAAGTTGGGTAACGGCGTTGTGGCACCCATTAGAAGTTACACTATTTGTTCATTTTGCTATTGTTTCTAGGTGAGAGGCCTGTGTGGTATACAGGTCAACAGGGTTCGATTCCCTGCAGTAGCACCATAAGGGCGTGCACCGGGACTCATACTCCCCTTTAAAACCCTTAAGGTTAGTGAGATCTGATCACCTCGCTGGCTCTGAGACCCTAGTCTAATGGTAGGGCAGCGGATTGCAACCCCGCTAATTCCGGTTCAAGTCCGGAGGGTTTCTCCAGATGTTACTAGCATCACCTGAGTCTCGACATGGCGTCAACTAGTCGAGGCTCTACGGCCTTATAGGATAATGGCTAATCCACCCGATTCTCATTCGGGATATGGCGGGTTCGACTCCCCCTAAGGTCACCATACGAACTGAAGATATTACGTTACCAAACTGTTAATTTGCTCATGCGTAATTTCAACCATTTGTTCGTTTTAAGGCAGTACACCACGGGCTGGTAGGTGCGGTTCATATTCGTCATCGCAAGGGTTCGAGTCCCTTTGCTGCTACCACTGACTAGGGTGAGGTCATCAATTTGAAAGACAGGACGAATGCATCCTTTTAGAAAACATCTAGAGATAGAAACTACAAAATCAGGTTCTCTGATTTCTGTCTATGGACAACCTTCTTGGGTGCAACTTTTCTTTCTTTACATAGATGCTATGGATAAGATGGGACATTCTTTTTACAGAGACTCATCCTTCTACAAAGAGAGGCTAGAGCTTCTAATCAGAACGGGAAGGTCCAATCGAATTCGTATATGTTGCAGGACGCTTAATAAGCGTTCTAAAAAGCTTCTAAAAGAGATAGTTGATTAGAGGAACAAATGGCTTGCAAGATTTGTGGATACAGAAAGAATGTGGCCTTTGGATGCTACGGTCACGAAGAAGAGGCTAAAGTAGAAGAGCCAAAGGCTGCCGCTTCTTTTGAAATGATGGTTGTAAGCTATCAGTTGGATCGTGGATATGGCCAAGGCTGGGAGAAGCTTTTCACTTGTGCTGACAACAAGAATCTTGCTGGTGATTGGCGTGTAACGCCTAATGAATATGGGCATTGGCCGGCTTCGCAGATGCAGAAGCATATGAGAAATGAGGGCCTTCCCCTCTCCGATTGAAGATCATAACTGAAGATTCAGTCTTTGTTTGTAAGGCTCCCTACACCGAATGGGAAGACACTGGCAAGATTCCTTTCTGAAGTCTTATGAGAGAGAGTTAAAATGACTATTGGTTATGTTATCGCCTGGGCTTTATTTTATGTAATGTGTTCAACTCCTTTCCTCTTTGCTGTGGTTTCATCTAGTGGAAAGCAAATTGATGCCTTCATTGAGACAAAAGCACATTGGCCAACATGGCTATATGCGTCTTTTTGCTTTTTCATCTGGAGTGGAGTCTTTTTGCTTTCCCCTCTGATCGCACTTGTTTTGGGGATTTTCTATTCGACAAAAGGACTAAAGATCTCCTATCGAGAAAGAGAAGTCGAACGGCAGTACATTCTTAAGAAAAGGGAGAGGATGACAAAGCTTCAAAAGCGTTCTGGTGGCAGTCTCTCCCTCTCTAAAAACCGACAGCAGGGCATGCTTTCTAAAATTCCTATAGAAAAGTGAAAAAGTGCCCAAAAATATTGTTGGGTTTTAGAAAAAGGATTTTTCAAAAATGACGCTATGGTTCCTTGGGTTTATTACCGGCGCCGGCGCCGGCCTTCTCGGCCATTCGATTTTAACATGGAAAAAGTAGCAGACCTTTGGAGGTTGATCCTCCACATTTGGGACTGGCTGAGAGTGAGCCTTAGGGCTCACGCAGAGAAGTTGATCCTAATTGTTATGTTTGTTCTTCTTGGTCTCATTGCTTGGGACTATTGGAACGATGAGATTGTAGTGAAACACACAGTTGATCTGTGTGCTCAAGAGGGGAATCTTGGTTATCCCGACGAATGTGAATGCATCATCATGCAAGCACTTCTGCAAGAGGATGATCATGCAATGAAGAGACTCTTGGGCAAAGCAGGAGAGTGTAGGACTCTTCTGGGCGAGTAAAATACGGCAGTGGTGTAATGGTAGCACGAGGGATTCCAAACCTGTTGCATACGCCCTTAGCCAAATGGTAAGGCAGCGGATTCCAAACCCGTGATTTGTAGGTTCGATCCCTACAGGGCGTGCATTATTTAAAGGGGCCATCTTGATTTAGATAGTGATCAACTTGATGACAGGTAGGACAAAGAATTTCTAAGTTCTCAATAGAACTATCAAGCTTATCTCTATTTTTATGATGAACCTGTAATACATTTGGATACTCACTCCATCCACATTGTGCACAAACAAGTTTAAGTTGCTCAAAAGCAATGGCCCTGTATCCACCTTTTATATATCTACCATTTTTGTAGTTGCTTCCTTTGGAGCCTGATCTAAAAAAGGTGTTAGCACAGCTTCTGCTACAAACAGTCTTTTCTTTTGGATGTCCTTTAAGAGTCTCAAATTCCTTTAGGCATTGTGGGCATTCTTTTAATACTGTCTGATACTTCCTTCTAGGATTTTTCCAATGAGAAATATCTAAAGCCTCTTTTGAAATTCTTGAACGCAGAGCCTGATAAGGCGCATTGTCTATTCCAAGAATTTCAAATAATTCCTTTCCGCAGGAAGCTGTTTCTACTGCTGCAGCGAAAGATTTAGTCGAATATAACCAGATTCTTGATTTCTTTTTGTGGTTCATGCATACCTCCTAAGGACACAATAACAAAGATTCGGTCAGGGTTCAAGTCCTTGCTGCCGTGCAAAATGAAAGAAGAAAACAACATGCAAGCACATCACTATTTGAGAGATCACTTCATTCGCAACAATGCCCTCTCTCGTTCTGAAACTCCCTATGGACCTTATAGGGGCTATGTTACTGGTACGTCAGTCTATGATAAGGCTAGCGGCAATGTGACAGTAGAAGATATTAAGATCCTGAATGGGATTTCCTTTGGGCAAGCAACAGCTGTTAGAATCTGCAAGGAGAATCCTAACCGTATTCTCATCAAGTACACTTGTGATTCGACAGACTGATGAATGTTAACGATGTAGTTACAGTAAAGGCAGGTCCTAATAAGACCCCTTATGAATGTCTTGTAAGGTATATTTATCCTAATGAAGATGTCCTCTTGGAGCTTCCTAATTTTCTGGGGAACAACCTTAGGTATCAACGTTGGAATAAGTCCTTAAAGAAGTATCGGTCCGCAAGGACCTAAAGATTTATTGAACTGAAGAGATCTAGGTTATCACTATAAAGGCTCGGCCCTCTTAACAGAGGTTTGCAGGTTCGAATCCTGTCGATCCGAAAGGATCGTGGCGAAATGGTAAACGCACCGAATATAAGTACCGGGGACCTTGAAAGAGGAATCCAATCTCCTAACTCGTCCCTTGTTCAATGATTTGGCTCTCAGGTTCCACGGTGGGACAACCGGCTGTAAACCGGTCGCGTTAAATCGCTACTAGGTTCGATTCCTAGGGGAGCCACCACGAAAGTCTGGTAGCAGTTCAGGATGTTTCCCTTAAGGCTCCTGGAGTGGGTGCAACTCCTATACTTTCATTAGAGGAGCTTATAGCCTGCAGGCTTGTAAGAGCGACAGTGTGGCCACACTGTGATAGGGTTTGAGTCCCTGTGCCTCTGCCACAATCGGAAGTAGTCTAATTGGCAAAACAGGGGCCTCGTGCTACTTGAGCCATTTGCGAATAGCATTATCAGTAACTCCGTAATGTCTTCCTGTTTTAGAATATCCCCATAGCTTTATTTGATCCAATAGAACTTCCTTGGAGGGTCTATTCAAAACCTTACGTCTTGAGTGGTCTGCCTGCCTTGCACAAGATCTACACCTAGCGGCTGTTGCTGAAATTTTTTCTTGACAGTCTTGACAATGATTTTGCTTCTTTTTGTGCGAAACATTTCGTCCAGCAAAGGTGGCCGTCTGGCTATTGCAATTAGGACAAAGAAAGCGCAAATTCTCTAATCTATGATCATTATTAATTCCATTGATGTGATCAAGAATTAATACAAGTAATTCTTCATTCCAAATATTGTTTTGCTTGCACAAGAGGCATTCATAAGGAATTACGCCCTCTTTTAGGATGCGTTGCTTAAGAGTGCCACGGCTGTAGGATGAATTCTTAATCATGTATTCCTCAAGGGGCTTGCCTCTTGAGGATGAAACCAGCCTTCTTGCTTCATTGTTTGTAAGATCAATCCTAATTAATTCTTCTTGTAGGCAATATTTAATTGCTAATTCCTTTAGGATTCTGTATGTAGACCCACAGCGATTGGCAATGTTTAGGATCTCTAAAGCCTGGGCTCTCGATTCTGCTTGTTGTATTGCAGAAATAAATTCTATTTTGGGGACTTTATACAGGGGATGACTTTTCTTTCTCATGATACTCCTTGATCGGGGGTGATGAAACTGGCATATATGCTCGACTCTGAATCGAGTGCTTCGGCGTGAGGGTTCGAATCCCTCCTCCCGATCCAATGCATATTTGTTATTATATGGCAAAGTACAAATAATAGCAATATATGTTTGCAGGTTCAAGTCCTGCCTTCCGAACCATTAAGGAGATAAGATGGATGCCTTAAGGGCGATCAAAGAGCATCAGTGGACGATTGAGCGCAAAGATAGTGACGTTCTGATAAGCATCCAAGGTAATCTGTCGTCAGATCACTTTGGTGATCTTAAGGACATGATTGATGAGTTTTTGAGAGAGAAGTGTGAATGTGAGTCTTGTCAGGCTCCTGTTTATCTTTCAATGGAACTCTGTTCCCGATGCCATGTCTCTGAATATGGGCCAGCATAGGCCCACAAAGATGGAGCTTCATCTAACCAATAGAGCCTGAACAATGATTACACTCGCATAGAGTGTTCACAGGCATGTGGCAACAAGGTAAATACAGTATCCTGAATGAAACCTGTAGCAAATGATGAATACGCTACAAAACTGTATATGGGAAGCTAACTCAATTGGCAGAGTAACGGGCTCTTACCCCGTAGGTTCTCGGTTCGAATCCGAGGCTTCCCACCATTTGAACTGAAGGATATTGGTTATCTTTTCTGAACAAAAACGTGCTGGGTTCGATTCCCAGGGGTTCCATAAGGGGCCCGCAGGCGCCTAGTAAACTTCCGATTCCACCCCTTGTTCAATTCATTCTAAAAGTTCCTATACAAATCTCAAAAAAGTCAGAAAAATATTTTGGGCTTTTGAAAAGATCTTTTCACCGTTCGAAAGGTGAAAAGGAACGCCTTAATCTAGCTACAACGAGTGGTTGTTTCAGTTCATCCCATCTCAATAGTTAGTTGCTGTCTCTAAATCAACTGAATAAAAGCAGCAAAGATTAAGGTCATCGAGGTGCGCGCGCCTGGGCTGTGCGAGAGGATTGTCTATCCTCTGTGGGCGGGTTCGATTCCCGTCACCTCGGCACCCTTACTCCCAGATGGGAGGAGGAATAGTACGAGTTCACGTGGTATTTACACTACGATTATAACCTCTCCGTTTAAAATACTCCCTGAACTCGTAGTGACAAGTGTGAGTGGGACGCCACGCCTGAATGTATTCGACGGTTTACATTCAGCAACTTGTGGGGGAATCGTCAAGTGGTTTAAGACACCTGCTTTACACGCAGGCATGCGCAGGTTCGACTCCTGCTTCCCCTACCAATACTTTACGTTAAGTAGATCCCATACTGCATGATCCAGTGTGGCTCAAGCTGTACACTTGAGATAGGTGGTATTGCACCATCAAGCCTGAATACAAGGCAGGTCATAACTATATCTTCCCTGCCGTTGGCGGTCAGTCATCAACCTCTAAGAATGCCAGGAGGTCGGAAGAAAGTGGAACTGAACGGTGTGATGTTCCAGCTATTTCTTTAAGGAGGAAGAATGAGTGGTAAGATAACTAAGAGTGCATATGTTCAGCTAATAAAAGAAAATATTGCATGGTTAAAGACCATGCCTAGGACCCTAGAGCGAAACCATATTATGCTTATAGTTGAAAAGTCTATTGACTTTTACTACCCCACTTCCCATCCCCATTTTGAAAGTGTTCAACCTCATGGCAAGTTGGGCACAGGATCTTTAGATTAGATAAAGAACTATTTGCTCTGTCACGATCTTTATGGTGGACATGAAGAACCTCTGGCACTTGGTTGAAGCCACATTCAGAGCACTGATGGGGCAAATGCTTGAAAGCTAACTTGCGATACTCTACTCCTCCCTTCCAAGAGCCATGATTTTCATTGCTTCGGAAATGGGTATTAGAACATCCGTAAGAGCAGGTTGTTGTTTCTTTTGGGTGTCCCTTTAGTGTTTCAAATTCTTTTGAGCATACAGGGCATTCCTTAGTTACCTTAAGATATTTTCTTCTATCTCTAGAGCTTTTGTACCTATCGAAATGAGAGGTGTCAAAAGGCTCGCAATCTTTTTTAGCCTTTCTTGTTCCAGATCCATTTAATGGATATCCGATATATCTACAAATATCTGAATAAGAATTGAAGGTACTGATAAGGTTTTGTGTAAGTTTCATTTTTTCTCCTATCTGCGCGTAGCTCAGTCTGGTTTAGAGTAACCGCCTTGGAAGCGGTAAGTCGTTGGTTCAAATCCAACCGTGCAGACCAAAATATTCAATATTCCTTATTATAACACAGACTTTTGTCTTGTCAATAAGATTTGAATTAACTAGCGAGCGGGCGGTGGACGCCCAACCGTGCTGTACAGCGGTGGTGCTTTGATGCACAACTGGGTTCGATTCCTAGGCGCTAGACCACTGAAGAAGGAATCAAGAATGGATTGGGTCCCGTCTGAAATAGAAAATTACGTCCTAAAGGCAATGTATGGCCAAGAATTCTTCTATTGGCATCAAGAGGCAAAGAAATGAAGCAAACCCTTATTGAATCCTTCCCTACAATTAAAGAGATGGAAGAAAAAGAGAAGAAGCGACAGATGGAGGCAAGCCAAGCAGTAGCGAACTATTGCACAAGGATTGGGAATCTCTTAAGAGATAAAGATGGATTTCCCCCCTACAGGATTGCTGAGCCAGCATTCCGAATCTCACCCGCTGTCCCCGTGAATCTTGCTCTTGTGTGGTTGAATGCCAATACGGAGTGGACGGTAACATTTGAAGCCGGAGATCGCGGGCGTGGGCACTATGTGTTCACTTTTCAGGAATAGAGAATGATTATTCTACTTCTTGTCATCCTAATTGTAGTGTGTATACTCTCTATTATTGGGTTTCTTTCCTTGGAGGAAAGGGTAAGCAAGGGGGAGAGTGAGCGTGCGGCGATGAGGGTTCTCCTCTTTAATGAGGAGAAGGATCCTGTGATAGATGTATCTTATACAGAAAGAGGCCGGTATGGATGATGTGATTGTTTCTGCAGCTGAGATGAGAGATAAGATGGTGGATGTAACTAATGAAGCCAACCGGGGCTTCTTGATTAAGTTGATGACTGACATCTCAATTGCTGCCGCTGCCGGTAAGGGATGTCTTTACTCGTATGAGACTCAAGCAATCAAGAGAGTCGCTCTCCACTTAGAGCAAGCAGGATACACTCTTAAGTATGACAACTATCAGGATGAAAGAGATCCTGGTTCCAGAGCTAGCTATTGTATCACTTGGGGAAAGAGTTAGGAACATAATGGATTTGCAAATTGGGAACATCTTTGAGTCTGAAAAGCTGTGCAAGAAGCATGGCCTCTACGGAGCAAAGTTCCTTTGTGTAGGCGTCGAACACATTAGCGCTCGCGATGGCATGGGCGGCATGGATCAAGGCTCTCCTGCTAGCACTATACTCCGGTATCGTCTGGCCATCAATGGTAGCCTTAGCGGACAAACTCATATGCTAGAATGGAGTGGCTGGCATCCTAAGGACAAGCAATTTGAACCAGATGCAATCGTTGGTCAAGCCGAGTGGAAGCTTCCAGAATTGACCTAAGACATGTGCCCTTTGGCGGAATGGTAGACGCACGTAATGGTCCCCTCCGGCTTAGAGGGGTGCAGGTTCGACTCCTGTAAGGGTGCCATAAAATAAGGCTTGGTGGTGAAACTGGTAGACGCACCAGGCTCAAACCCTGGCGGGGTGAAAGCTCCGTGTCGGTTCGATTCCGACCCAAGTCACACATGAAAGAAATTGAAATGCATATTGATAAGCAATTCTTAGTAAAGCGTAAGGCCTGCCAGCCACAAGTAGATTTATTTGTTGAGGCTTTTGGGGAGAAGGCTTCCGTTGAGGTGACTACAGAGAACCTCAAGAAAGCCTTCGCTGTTGGACTTGATGTTAGATGGCTGACTGGTCAGTTTACTGAGCTCAAGCCCCTGCTAACAGGAAAGTTTGAGTCTTCTGAGATTGTAATCTACTTCCAAGATGGCTTGTTTCATCGTGAAGATGGTCCTGCCATCCAATGGAAGGATGGCAATGGAAAGTTTTGGTATCGTCATGGAAAGTCCCACAGGACAGATGGTCCTGCAAGGATGACCCCATGGGGGGACAGCTGGTGGGTTGATGGGGTTAAGCAACCCGCTCCCACTGATAAGACTTAAAGCTGAGAGGAAAGCCCCATATTCTAGGAAGCCTTGACAGTTCGGAGAGACGAACGCTTTATCTTATCCAGGAGGTGGGCTTAGAAGCAGCCATCCTTTAAAGAGTGGGCATAGATGAAGCTTAACCGATTGATCTTATCTAATCATGACACGGATAGGAGAAGCTTAAGTTAGCACCTCTCAATAAATTCGAATTGGACCCAGGTTGGCTTCCTGGTTGGCCTTTACGAGAGAGTCTTGTAAGAAAGCGGGAAGAGACTTAGTCAGTCTTATAAAGAGAGCGAAACCGAACGCAACTCTTTGTTCTATTTTAGAACTGGTGTGAATCCTATGACGGGATGTATTTGGTTAACAAACGAGAGAATTGACTCTGCCCTCCTTTTAGCGTAATAGCACACTGGATAGATAACTTTGGCCGGGTGGTGGAACGGTATTCACACTGCGCTTAGAACGCAGCGCCCTTACGGGATTGAGAGTTCGAATCTCTCCTCGGCTACCATTAGAAAGAGATAAAATGTTTCCAATAGTAAGACTCCTTGACGGAAGAGTTGCGCGTTTTGTTATAGAGATGCGTGCCTATCCATCCCACATTGATAGATTCCAAACTCTTGGCAAGAACTCTCAGCAATTAGACCTCCCAGTTGAAGGGTGGACACTGGATGGTATTGAAAACCATCCAGAAAACCTCCAGTACAAAGAAAGATAAACGATGAGATATGTTTTGATGTGCCTTCTCTTCATGGGATGCACTACAGTGACCTTCCAGTTGGTGCCCACTCCTGCTCCTACTCTTCCTCCCTCGGCTCAGATGTTGATGGAGGATTGCGATGGCGTTACAGCAGATGATATTTATACACTCATTGAAGTCGAGCCCTGCAAAGGGCTCGTTCAGATGAGAGAACAAAGACTGTTAGATGCAGAGAGAATTTGTGAAGAATACTGCACTGAAAAAGATTGGTGCCATGATCCAGATGAACGATTCGATTACGAAAGGGTAGAATAATGAAGTTGAACCAAGCTCTAGCCATTGAGACTGGCACGAAGACTAACACCAAGAGGAAGATGACTGATCTTTACAAGCTGATTCAGAAGGCTTCTGCCTTTAATGGATTCGTAAAGACCTACGAGCCTCGAGCTGAAGATGGGATTGAGTTCCCGTCTGAGTCACAGGTTGTGCAGACGACCGCAGAGGAGGCTCTGCGGGGCGTCCTTGAGGCATCAGAGGAGCTGGTAAACATCACTGCTACGATTGCTTTCTCTAACCTTTCTGCTCTTGCGGATGTGGTTGTTGACGGTGAGGTTGTGGCTAAGGATGTTCCTGCCACTCATCTGATCTACTTGGAGAAGCACCTGGCTGAGCTAGCGACTGTGGTCGCTGCTCTTCCGACGTTGGATCCAAGCAAGCAGTGGACCAAGAATGAAGCCACTGGATACTACGAGACGAAGCCGACAACGACTACTCGTACTCAGAAGATCCAGGAGGCTCTCGTTCTGTACCCTGCAACTCCTGAGCATCCAGCTCAGACTCAGCTCATCAGCAAGGATGTAGTGATCGGTGACTGGACTGTGATTTCACAGTCAGGTGCTATCCCTGCTCCTGAGAAGAAGAGGCTACAGAAGAGGGTTCAGTCCCTCCTAGAGGCCACGAAGATTGCTCGCGCCAAGGCGAACCTGGCTAACGCACCGCGTCAGGACCTGGGCACTGCGGTAAGCAACTTCCTTCTTGCATAAGAATTCCGAGAGGACAATCTAAGATTTAATCTTAGACTAAACGTCACTGACATCTAGGTTCGAATCCTAGGCCCGCAACCATGTGCCTGCGCGATGCATCATAAGCAGCTCTTCAATGGGGGAGTGGTGGGTGAAAGTCCCATGGCACAACATAATGCGGGTTGGCGAAACTGGTATACGCGGGGACTTGTCCCTGTCAGACATGACACTTAAGCTTAAGCTATTCCTCTACGCTTAGCTTGCTGAATCAATATCTAAATCAACGGATACAATCAAACTATAGGAAGACGAAGGTTGGATTCCTTCCGGGGTGACCATAGATGAACTGTTTGAGAGGGGTTGATCATGACTTTTCGCTATGCACAGATGGTTCATCTTTAACACCTTGTCGTACAGCTGCAAGTACATCCTTTATAAAGCTCAGAGTGTATCGATGCCGTTAGATAATGAGACAGGATAAAATAAAATTGGTCTAGCAGACAGGTTAGTTCTGCTGGACCACCAAGGGCCTTTAGCTCATTTGGGCAGAGCGCTGCACTTGCAATGCGGAGGTGATCGGTTCAATCCCGATAAGGTCCAGTTAGTTAGAATCATTGAAGGAAGAAGAAGATGTTTAAAGATTGTATTCTTATAGTTTGGGCTCCTGATGCAGCTAAACTTGAGAGCCTACCTTCAGGCTCAGTTGCTGCACTGATGGAGACAATGTGGTTTGCTCCTCCTGATCCTTATGAATCCTTTCAATACTTGAAAGAGAAATTCAACATAAAGGACAGAGCTTTGCGTCTGGCTGGAAGGTCTTACGATCTTGATATCGTAAGCCTTAACCTATCTTCAGCTCAGATGAAAGAGTGGGCAAAGGATGCACACATTCCCTATCTTAGGTTTAATGAGACATCGTGGAAGGATCGGAACTTGGATGTTGGCGATTTAGCAGCTGTTACGATGTGTCTGTTGGGTTCATCAGACACTAGGTATATTGATACACTATAGAAAGGGATTCGAAATGAAGATTAATCGCGAGACAGAGAGTACTTTTATTGCCGAGCTTAATGAGCTCGAGCTTAAGATTTTTGTGGGTCTGTTGGCCTTCGTTAGGATGGAAGAGACTGGTGCGGGTGAAGCTGTATATGACATGCTTGAGGCATGTGAAGGCGCACTTGAGCTAAACGATGATGAGCTAGACGATCAGATCTTTAGCAAGGTCTTCTCCTATGAGGTTGATGGTGGCCATCATGGACTTGATGTAAGTGGCTTTGATGTCCAGTAGTGGGGTCCATGATCTCATAAAGGAGAGGTTTAATCAGGGGGATGTGCGCGCCGGGTGCAGTTGTCCTGATGGATGGGTCCCCTTGGTTGAGAAGCTTGTGAATCATATCCACTGGGTCTTAACTCATGGGATCACATGGGACCAACAGCACGGTGGCTTTCCTGATAGAAGTCTTGCCTTTGAGGTGACTCAAGTTAAGAGTAAGTTTGGCGGCCTTAGATTTTACTATGATATGCGAGGGGATACAGACTGTTCTCTCGCGTATAAGATAAGAGGGGCGATGGCTTTTGCTGAGTCCCTCTCGTACACAATCTGTATGGATTGTGGTGCGACAGATGATGTTTGCATAAGGAAGCCGGGGTGGTTAGCTACCCTCTGTCCTTCTTGTGCTGCTAAAGGGGTGGCTTAGCGGCCACCTTATTAAAGAACTGACGATTTTAGATTATCATTATACCAAACCAATAAAGAGAGGGTTCGACTCCCCAGGGATGGTGAAGTGGTTTCACACATAGGCTCAAATCCTATGGAATTCCTTATTCTAAATCAATTTTTGTTCTTTATGCCCATGTCGACTAGTGGCCTAAGTCGCTTGTTTTTCACACAAGTCATCGTCGGTTCGAATCCGTCCATGGGTACCAATTAAGAAGAAAGGAAGAGAATGAGCAGCTTGAAGCAAGATCATATAAATGCAGAAGCGCTTACGAAGACTAAGCTCCGCAAGCGTCTGCGCCACCACAATAAGACGCAAGATGTGCGCTATGAGCTCTATCAGAGAGAAGAGGATGAGTATACTTTTTGCCTTGTTATCTCAGCGTGTGATTATTACATTCATTTGTATCTTGATCCTAATGGATCTGGCACCTTCATTAGGAAGGGATACCACAGCTCCAGAGCTCCTGAGTTAACTAAAGCTCTTGAGAGGCTTAACCGCAAAAGTTGTCTTGACGATCTTAATGCTGGCCAGGTTTTTTCTCATCTTGTAGATGATCCTGACCTCTCTTTTACCGTCCTCCAGCTTGCTTCCCAGGCGGAAGAGGACGTCGAAGAGAGGTCACCTGATAAGACTTGTGTGACTGTCAATGGGCTTAGATTTAAAGTAGAGGCTGGAGATGAACATGCTTTCATCCATCTCTTGGGCACGCCTCTTTGTTTGATTTTTGAGTGGGGGCCCAACTGGTGGAGCCCGGTCGATGTAGAGTTCTTGGAAGATGACTTCGAAGGCTTTGATCTGTGGAATACAACAGATTTTCCTAACTTGCATGCCTTACACAAGGCGTTCTTCCAGGACTACGTAGAGCGTAGCCTTGGTTTTACTAAGCCTGAGATCCTTTTAAGGAAATTTACAAATAACTATTACTCTCTTATTCATTCTGTAGTTCAAGAATTTAAGCAGGACTCAAACCATTTTAACTCTAGTCCTGTCGTTGAAAAGGAAAAGGAAGAAAAAATGAGCACTACTCCCACCGATACCTTCACCAACTTGCTGAAGCTCTCTGGTAAGACCGCTGCTTCTACTACTGTTGCAGATAAGATCCGAGGCATTCTGTCTAGGCGATTGGAGGGGACTCCCTTCTCGCCGATGGTAAATGCTCTGCCTGATGAGGTGATGAACTTCCTTATGGCAAGCGCCGTGTTCTATGCTGCCAACTATGCGCCTGATGGCGTTCCAGGCAGGCATAAGGCTGCACTCATCAGTGAGTATGCAGTGCAGGGCTCCAGTCATGAGGCTTTCCGAATGATGTTTGGCCTATTGACCGAGGTCTTCGGTGAAGTTTTGGACATCGCTAAGGACATCGCCATCCCTGCTAAGGATGACGATGATGCCATAGTAGCTCCTGCTCCTGCCAAGAAGGCTCCTCGCAAGCGTGCAGCAGTAAAGAAGTCACCTGCTGTCACAGACCTATAGGATGTATCATGTGGAATAAGTTTTGGAACCATCCCTTATGGGATTGGTCCCCTCTTCTCTTTGTGGCAGCCCTTCTGCTTTCCGGAGGTTTGTCTATCTTGACTGTCGTTGGCGCACCTGAACAGTGTCAGTACTGTCCAGTAGATGCAGCTGTCGAGAAGACTCTACCCCCTGTTACTGTCACCCCAGGAGAGATTCAATTTGAAGTTGAAGATGCTGGGGTTGTTGCTCCTGCTGTATGCCCTGCTGGGTTCTAGCTGTCAAGAGGAGGTAAGGATCTATGATGCAGACGATATGGAAGAAAGTGAAACATATATCTGCCATCACCTTGGCTCCCCTCTTCACGGAGCTGAATGTACAGATGAGTGTTTTGTTCCTGGAGATGCTACTAAGTACTGTTGGTTAAAAGATGAGTAGACCTACTTTAGTTCTAACTTGTAGCGACCCTCTCTGCTCTCACAGAGAGCCTCGTATCTTTAATACACCAAAGGCTCTTGCAGAATACAAGAGCCGCATCCTTAAGAATCATCCATGGAGATGCCCCAAGCATTGGGCTTGTCCTTGTGTGTGCGTTCTATGCAAGAGGTTCAATGCTGCTACGTTGGAAGAGAAGTGAGCTCATAGAGTGTAGGCCTCTTAGCGAGGAGCTCGATCCTGATTGGATCATCACTCATCAGATTAAAGTTGTGCCGACGTGGTTGGGCAAACTCTTTGGAGTTATGCCTGAACAGAAGGAGGTCAGCTATGTTGGTCGATGGATGTGGCGCAATGCTGAAACAGGAGAGGTTGTCGGGCGAGATGTAGAAGGGGAGCTGTGTGATATCCGCTATCAGTACCAATGGTCTGCTGCTCTCTTTAGAGACTTAGAGGAAACGCTGGAGGACAAATGAAAGACGGAAGAGATAGGACAGAACGTACTGATGGGTCTGGAGACTCTTGGCTTATCGATAGTGAGGGTAAGTATGTGCGCGACCATAACGGGAGGAAGATTCCTGGCGCACCACAAGAGCTAACAACAGACGGGGGCTTCACCCACTATGACTCTTCAAGGGGGCACTGTGGTCTCTGTGGCAGTCTGATGTGCCATGGTAGTTGCTTCAAATGAAGGACGTAGTATTTGAACTTGTATCTACACATGAGACTGCGGAGAAGGGCACGACCTTCTCGATCCTCTACCATAAGGACCTCAAGGTCGGAGATCATATGGTCTTTGATGGCGTGAAGTTTCTTGTCGTAGGAGAGGAGTTCTATACACATCTTAACTGTCGCAGACCCGGTAGCCTTCTTGTTAAGAAGGTAGAAGATTTATAGGAGTAAAGCATGCGATGTTCTATGAGAACAGACGTACGTAGCGGAAAATGGGAAATAATTAAATGATAATCCTTCAGGTTGATGAGTACACTAATCGGTATGACATTCCTGGAAGGGGAACTATTTTTGTAGTTCCGGCCCAACACCGCCTGGCAGTCGGTCAACTTGTTTGTATTAATGATTGGATATATGAAGTCACAGGGATGGAGTCTTTTGGTTGTCTTTGTGGGGGTTGCCACTCTGAGACTGTTGGTCTTCTAGTAAAGAAAATTCGTTCAAGGGAAGAGGACATGCGTCTTCATCCCTTTTGATCTGGTGTCGCTTAATGGTAGAGCAGGCGGCTGTGGTTTATTGCAAGGGCATTACAAGGGTCTTAACCTTGGTAGGCCTCATAACCGCCCGGGGGAAACTCCATTGTAGGTTCGACTCCTACCACCAGAGCCATAGAAATTAATGCTCGAAAGGCTAGAAGAAAATGAATAAACTGTTTGCAGCATGTACTCTCATTTTGCTATCGGTTGCACTATCTGGTGCTACTGGTGATTGTATCAGCCTTGTCCCTGATGGCGGTGGTGATGGGGGAGTGCCTTACGCTCCCAAGATCATTCACAGAGGTCAGGGACCAGTTTGTGATTGGGCTCAGAACTGTAACTATCAGCTGACTGCTACAATTTTCCACAACCGTCTTGACGGCAATTATGATGCTGCTGTAATCGTCTTTGAAGATACGATTACGCACACATCTACCAGTTGGAAGTGTCGTTATGCTCCTCATGCAGTGGGGAATACAGTGATCCTACGACAGTGGCTTTGCACCGATGGTGCTAGCATCAAGCAAAGCTTTGGGTCAAATGAAATGACCGTCCACATTCCAACGAGTGGTGGTCGACATGTTGATGTTCTCTATAGACTTGATGACAAGTGGTATGGGGATTGTCCTGACCCTAGCGGTCCATGTGTTGTAGAGCATTGCACTACTCGTACCTATGGTCCCCGTGATGTTAAGCACGGTGGGTGGATGGATGCGGAATGCAGCTGGGTTCCGGGTGCATAGAATGTCAATTCCAGCTGCTGGAGTCTTCTCATGAAGGATGCTCTCACACCTCAAGAGAAACTTCTGTTCAGACTCCTCGCTTTGGATGCTGAGTGGTGGAGCGAAGACTGTCCTGGTGCTATGATGAGAAGCGGATGGTTCATGGAGTTGGGCGAAGGTCCAATGGTTGAACTCTCTACCAAATTCGTCGCCGCTGGTTGGGATGAGATGACCTCCTATGTAAGAGAGAAGGTGAATTCCGAGCCACTGGCCGTGGAAATTCTCACATGGCTTCGTCGAATGAAAAGGCATATTAATGCTTGGCTCCATGAAAATCCTCTCCAATAGAAGAAGGATGGTGTGGAATGAGAATTGTTATAAAAAGCGATCCATTGTTTAAGGTCTTTCATGAAGACGGTGAGGATGATGGTGACGAAGTTTTTCGCAGTAAGGATAAGTACACTTGTTGGAAGTGGATCCAACAGCACCGTAAAACATATGCACACCCCCTTATCCTTCATGATATGACTTGTACTGAATACTCTGATGGTGCAGTTTCCTTTGGGTGAGCCCAAAAAGTCTGAAAAATAAAATTAGGAATTAGAATGGGATCATCTAACGTTACGTGTGGTATTACTCATGCTTCAATTGGTGGAGGAGATGAGTGTGTATTAATTCCTCTTCATGCTTCGAAGAAGCCTGAAGATCCTTTTAATTATACTCCTTATGCAGCACTCCCTGTTGTTATCCGAGGTAGGTATGATGACTACGGAAGGATTGAGGACATCGTAGAGACTGCAGGCACTAAGGTTCTTGAAAAAGAATTTGGGATGCCTATTAAGAGGTTTGCAGACCTCCTCGTTGAGGGGAGAGATGATTACATTGGTGAGTTTGGTACACTGATGAGCCCAGATCTTGTGGACCTATTGAAAGACTATAGTCCCTTTGATCAGGAGCATCTCAAAGCTTGCGGCTTTGAGCCTTATGAGCTAGACCGAGAGGCTTACCTTTCGCCTGAGCTGGTAGACCAGGAGAGCTGGTGGAGTCATCCCCGATTGGAAAAGATTCTTGTACGCCTTAGGTCTTGGGTCTCCGGAGGGGAAACGCTGCCAGAAAAACTATGGAACAGTTACCAGATTTCCTCACCCTGGCGCAACCATGAAGACGAACGTCCCTGCTTGACCAGTCTAACGATTGCTTGGGAGAGTGGTCATAAGGTGATGGGACTTCTTAACAACTTGTATCAAAATACAGGCATCCATCTGGCCTATAAGGAGAAGAACTCTGGTGTTTTTCATAGGCTGAATGAGATGGACTACGTTTGGGTACATGCAACAGCCTTTGATGGACTTTCTAAGCCCCTCCCACATGAGGGGCAGGGGGGCTCCTGGTGGGGCGAAGACAGTTGGATCAGTGGAATTAAGCCTGACAGCTTAGAGATGCTCGGCTTTGTTTATGACAAAGAAGCCTCTGAAAAGAGAAGGGCTGTCAAGCCCAAGGGGCCGACGGAAAAGCATCGTTGGTGGATGATCTATCGTCATCCTGAATGTACAACGCATGTTGCTGTAAGCGATGGCAGATGGAGTCACATCATTGAAGAGGGTGATAACACCTATCATGGCACGATGAACCTATTCAGCCTTAGGCTTACTCAATTTGTTCAGGCATGGAAGAAGGCTACAAAGAAACGCCTTGTTGTTCCTAAGGAAGAATATTCTCTCTGTTCTTATAGAAAGAACTTCCGTCACGCTCGCGCTGCCGTCTTAGCCTTTGAAAAGGACCAGGCAGAGGAGCTTGAATTTTACGAAAGCTCTGGCCTTGATGAACAAGCCATCGCTCTTAAGAGAATGAGGGCGGAGTATAACAGCATCTGGAGACGCGATAACATTCGAGAGTATCCTTCAATTTCCTTCGAGCCAGAGTGGCCACGTTGGTCATTCATGAAGGACTTGTTTGCTGGTGTGATTAAGGATGGCACCCTCGAAGATGAGTGTGTGCAACTACAGTGGCTGCGAGCGAACCTTGGGATGCTCGCACATCCTCTTAGGCCGATGCCCTATAATGGACCTCAGTGTGGTGACTACCACATGCTTAAGGCCTTTGGTGATATCATTGTAGAGATTGCAGAAGACAAGCTAAAAGAAAGAGATGACTGGTAATAAGATGTCTATAAAAAGCTTCCACTATGTGTTGGACAATCTTGAGGATGGCAGTGCAGGCATTACCTTCTACTCAAGTGAAGAGCTGGCTGACTTTGCTAGCGAATATGATTTGAATAAGGGCGGCTCCTCCTTTAGCAATAATACAGGATGCATTAGTGTGTATTATGAAGGCGATGTCGTGCCACATCTTGGGTGTCATCTTCTTACCCCCTTAGGCTTCTTGCTGAAAGCTGCTTATGATTGGAATCCTAGGCATGATAAGGGCGGATGGAGTGAAGGTTGGGTGGTTCTAAAAAGAATGAACTTTGTTGAGAAGCTCATGGACAACCTAGCATTGCGCGCAGAAGAGATTGGTGAGCCCCACACGCCTCGATATATAAATATTGTATCTGATCATGGTGAGGTTGTTCAGTACTTTACGTGCAAGAGTGCCGAGGATACGTTAACTCACATCTTGGAATTCTATCTAAAGTGCAGCCCATCATGAAGCTTGTAGTCTTTGTGGGGGATCCCAAGTCAGAGCAAATTAAGGTTCTGACGGAGCCCCATGGGAGTGCCTTTAAGCATAACATTGATATCTTGCGACCTTGCAATCAGATCGAACAATTAGATTCTTTGTTTCATAACTTTCAGAACAGCAGCAGACTTCTCAGTGGCAATCTTCTTCTCGTCACTGAATCTGAAATCATATTCAATCAGATTAGAATCAATGTAATGAATGGTGTAGTAAGCCATGAAGATGTTGAGATCTATTTTGAAGATGAATCAGGGGAGATTTGGAAGTTGGGGTTGGATGCCGATGGCAGGATGGAAGTCTGGCCAAAGGGATTCTTCGACACAATAGGCAACCAGCTGCAAGAAATAATGAACTGCTACTTTAATAAAGTGACACTTAAGGAGGATTGAATGGGACTGTTTGATATTTTTACATCTGTTGTAGACACAGCGGGCAGTGTTGTTAAGACTGTCGTTGATGTGGCTGTCATTCCCGTGAGGGTTGTCGAGGATCTTGTTGATCCCGACACTGACTTCATAGAGTTAGAGCACACAAGAGATCAACTTGATAAGGTCGTAGATGATCTTGAGGATGCAATCAATTAATGAAGTTTACAATAGGTCATATCCTATCTGTTGTTTGTGACAGAATGTTTGTGTCAGAGAAGGAGCTTAAGAAGTTCCTTGATTATGTGTGCGGCCAGAAGTTGAGCACGGTGCACCTCGCCGCCGCATCAGACTACGCTAAGATCCCACTGTTCGAACAGTTCCCTTGGGTCGATAAGATCAACACAAGAAGCCTTGATAGTACGATAGCTAGGATCCATTCTGAGGCCCCTCGGGCTGACTTGGAACTCGACACTGCACCGAAGGCTTACAACCCCTCAGTGGCCGCTCAGATCGTAGCAAACGCTACTGCTAGCAGCAATAGAGAAGCGCTTTGCGCTGCTCGAGACAAGTGGCTTGCTGGTGTGGCTAAGAAGGTGCGTGGTAATACTTTTGAAGTAAAGACTGCCACTGAGATGGGCTACCGTAAGTTTGATAAGGGATACTTCACCAGATGGTGGATGAAGCAGAGAGCTAAGCCCTGAGGGCTGCTCTCCATGCCAGGTTAGCTCAGTGGATTAGAGCAGGGAGTTTCTACCTCCAAGGTCATAGGTTCGATCCCTATACCTGGTACCAATGAAAAGGGAAGAGTATGAAGAAGTTTAATGTGTGGTTGTGTGTGCTGTTGTTCTCATTTGCTTGTTCAAATCAGGTGGGATTGGAATATGCATCAGTTAAGGTTCCCACTCCAGCTGAAATTGGAGTGGACTTCAACATAATTGAGACCCAGCTTCCTCCGGTGGAGATAGCAGTCACTCGAGCAGTTGGATATCTTACGCATACAGAATGGGGGGCCCTGACCATTAGAGATGGAAAGAATGTTTATCTAAGCTTTCTTATGGATGACCAGAACTTGAATGAAAGGATTTTGCAAGCCTCTTATGGAGAGCTTGCTCATTTCTTGGCGCAAGTTTGTGGGCGCTTTACTGCGACAAAGCAGTGGTCATGTCAGGTTAAAATTCCAGATAAGGATGTACCGTTTATATCTTCGGTACTAATTAAGCCCTTGAGGGCTCCGAAAGATAGGGAATAACGATGAAGCAGGGCGTAAGCATAGTTGTTCTCGGTTTGACCGAGGATTTTGAAACTAAGGTTCTTATCTGTGAGCGTAAGGATGGCAGCGGATACTGTCTGCCAGGAGGGAAGATTGATCCCGGCGAGAGGGGCGAACAGGCTGCAATGAGGGAGCTCTTTGAGGAGACTGGAATCTACCTTAGCGCTGCCAACACACGGCATCTGTACTCAGGCGTAGAGATCCCCGAGTGGATCACTACTACCTTTTATCTCCCGTACAAGCTGAAGATAGCTGATACTATCCTTTCTCCTGGTGAGGGAGAGCCACCCTGCAAGTGGGGCACTTGGGAAGAGCTCTTTGGTCCCCCCTTTGGCGACTACAACCGTAAGGTATTTGAGGTGATGCGGACGTGAGTAACTCTAAGTCTTTTGATGACTATCTTATGTCTCCTCGGTATTCTGATATTGAATCAAGGAGTGAGGTTTCTCTGGAGACTTCTTTAGGGCCATATACCTTTAGTCTCCCTATTATCTCTTCTCCTATGGATACTATCACTAATGCTGAGATGGCAGCGGCGATGGCTGAGGCCGGAGGCTTAGGGATTGTTCACAGAGGACAAGAGGCTGCAGTACAGGCCCACGAAGTTGGCCTGGGAGTGGTGATAGCGCGCGAAAAAGGTGTAAAAGATCCTATCATTGGTGCAGCCATTGGCGTAAAGGTTGAAGATGTTGATAGAGCTGAAAGGCTTGTAGATGCAGGGGCTAAGATCCTTTGCATTGATGTCTGTCATGGACACCACATCAATGTGAAGCGTCAGATCAAAAGGCTGCAACATCTTAATACCACCATCATTGCTGGAAACATTGCCACCAGAAATGGTGCAATGTTTCTTGCAGACCAAGGGGTGGCTGGCATTAGAGTTGGCATTGGCAATGGTTCCATTTGTTCCACAAGACTGAACACTGGACACGGCGTTCCACAAGCAACAGCATTGATGCATGCCGCGTGGGGAGTGTCTGGAGTTATGGATAGTACCAGCCCACCAGAAGCCAGGCCTGCTCTCATCTCAGATGGTGGTTGTCGTAACGGAGGAGACATCGTTAAGGCCCTTGCGCTCGGTGCTGATATGGTGATGTTGGGTTCGATGCTTTCGGGTACATATGAAACCCCAGGCAACTGTGATGACGACGGTTACAAAGTGTACCGTGGCATGGCCTCTGAAGGAGCCCAGGCCGACTGGGGCGGTGGAGTTAAGTCAGTGGAAGGGGTCACTGCTAAGGTGCGCTCCAAGGGGGCTGTAGGCCCCTTGTTGGACGCCCTTGCTGAGAATCTTCGAGCAGGGCTGTCTTACTCAGGGGCTAGAACCATTAAGGATCTTCAAGCATGTGCTGACCGAATCATTGTATCTCAATCATCACTGAGGGAAAGCGATACGCATATTCGCTTCCAGTAATAAGACTGCGCACTCCCAGTAAGGGAGAAGTAGGGTTGGCTGCGCTTGGACTGCGTCCAATGCTGGCCTGATAGTCATATAGGCAAAGGCCAGTCAGTTGAAGTCCTCGTGACAACACCGGGCTGGCTTTTGGGGTCCTCTAGCCAAACGGTCAAGGCAGCCGCCTGATAAGCGGCGATACCTGGTTCAACTCCAGGGGGGACTACCATCCAGCATTAGCTGGGACAAACATAAAGGAGAAAGCATGTCGTCAAGGAACAGAGAGAATGATGCGACGATTAAGAGGTTGCAGCGAGTGTCGGATGTCCTCAAGCAGGAGATGAGGGAGATCCCCTTCTTGCCAAAGGACATCACGGACACTTTGAACGGTACCATCAGCTACGTAAAGCGTAGATGTGCCGCGCTAGGTCCAGTAGAAGAGGCATCTGACTCACCAGAGTAAGTGTCCAAATAGCTTTTGTCTTACTCTTAGTGAAGAGGAGACATGTAGCACCTAAACTGGCTCCCTAGTAGCCGAGAGTCGGCGGGTCGTTCAGTTTAGGTGCAGTAGTTACCGAGCCAGCAAAGTCATCGATCGTACGTCAACAAAGAAGAGCTAGTAGTATAGACTAGTAAGCTTCAGACGTCCGGCTCGAGACCCAGTCTGGCGGCCGGCGGAGGAGATGATCTCCGGCGCCGTGGGACCGTACTTGGTCCGCCATGGTAACTACAACTGCAGCGAGGAGACATGTACATGATCCAGACCTGGTCACCAGCTCTTAGGGGCCCATAAGGCCTGACCTGGATGTCCATGTCGATAACGCTGTGGAGAACTACTTCTATATATGTCAAGTACTACAATAGGTCTAGAACTATTGGGCATAAAGAAGGGTAGTTCTGCGGGTGAAGTGTTTAGGTTGCACGTCTGGCTTCCTTCCAAACTTTCGCTGTTATTGGAATCCAAGCACTACGCTTGGAGGGCTACAATGAAAGTTTGCACTAAATGCAATGAACAAAAGACACTAGAAAACTTTTCATGGAAAGATAAAAATAGAGGAAGAAAAGCTTCCGAATGTAAGAGTTGTCATAAAATAATGAGGTTGGCTTATTATCAAGCTAACAAAACAAAAGAAAGACAACGAGCAAATCATCGCAGGATGAATCTCAAAGCATGGTACAGGGACTTAAAGAAGACACTGTGCTGTCATAAATGCAGAGAGAGCCACCCTGCGATATTACATTTTCACCATAAAGTTTCTAACCAAAAAGAACTTGAAATATCTATAGCCATCAACCATGGATGGTCAAAAGAGCGCATTCTAAAAGAAATGAATAAATGCGAAGTTCTTTGTGCCAATTGTCATGCTAAGCATCATTGGGATGAAAGGTACGAATAGTGCTTTACATTCCTCAACCCAGAAAGACAGAGTTCGATTCTCTGTACCCGCACCATCCTTACTCTGAGAAAAGAGGAGGAGAACATTAATATATATAAGGCCAATCTTGCGCTTTTTCAATGCTCGATCGAGTTCTTATATATATTAATGGTAATAAGTTTAGATCAGACATCTTTTTAGCGCTCAGATAGATTGTCCGAGCTCGAAGAAAGAAAAATAATCTGAATACACAAGTGGAACTTAAGATAACCACTTGTGGGATGTTAGCCGAATTGGTTGAAGGTACCGGACTCTTAATCCGGAGAGTGAAAGCTCCATTCTGGGTTCGAACCCCAGGCGTCCCACTTAAGTCCATACTCTAGGAATAGAGATACTCTTTCGGGAGTATCCGCCCTTAGCTCAGTTGGTAGAGCATCTGGTTGAAGCCCAGTGGTCTCTGGTTCGATTCCAGAAGGGTGGACAAGTACTGAAACGCAAAGGATGAAAATGAAGATTAAAGAACTGATTGAAGCCCTGCAGGGAAAAGATCCAGAAGCTGTTGTTGTAATCCATGGCTACGAGGGTGGCTTTCATGAGGTGGCAAGGACATTAAATGGAGGAATCTTTGTTGATCTCCATAGAGGTGATGCTTATTATGGAGAGCACGAATTCTGTTCAGAGGAATATGCTGAGGGAGCGAACAGCAAAGCTGTCCTTCTCCTCCATGACTGTCCAAAGGATGAAGATGATTACACAGGAAACTCATAAGGATAAATAATGTCGCACACAACTCTTTTTCATAAGGGCAAGGCCAACAAGCTGTACTCATGGACCATTTGGACTGAAGGTGACGAAATTGTTACCGAACATGGGACTGCAGAGGGCAAGAAGCAGGTCTCACGTAAGAAGGCCACGCCAAAGAACGTAGGCAGATCCAATGAGACCACAGCAGAGGAGCAGGCCGTGCTTGAAGCACAGGCCATGTGGACCTTCAAGAAGGAACGCAAGTACTCAGAGTCTCCTCATGAGGCAGAGCAAACACTCTTCCTCCCCATGTTGGCACAGGACTTTGAGAAGAAGAAGTCTAAGGTTAGCTACCCCGTAGATGTTCAGCCTAAGCTGGATGGAGTTCGCGCTCTTGCTACTTGGGAGGGAGAAGAGGTTAAGCTCTACTCTCGTTCAGGTAAGGAGTGGAACATTCCTCATCTAGCAAGACAGCTTGAGGCAGTCTTGCCTAAGGATAGAATTGTTGACGGTGAGATTTACATCCATGGTGTGAGCTTCCAGGCAGTGACTCGACTGGTTAAAAAGCATAGACCAGGAGAGAGTGAGAAGCTTAATTACTTCATCTACGATATGGTGATGAAGGGGGCAGAGAACACAGAGATTGGCTGGCTTCCTCGTAAGCATCAGCTGGCTGAGTTCTTTGGGTCCTTTGATGAGAGCTTGGCTCCCAACCTCATTCATGTTCAGAGTAATGATGCCCCAAGTGAAGAGGAAGTCTATTATCTACAGCAGAAGCTAGTAGAAGAAGGCTTTGAAGGTGCCATCGTAAGGGTCCTCAATGGATTCCCTTACATTTATGGCTACCGCTCAGCTGGTCTGCTCAAAGTAAAGACCTTCTCGGATGAAGAGTTTAGAGTGGTTGGGCATACCATGGGAGTAGGCAAGTTCGCTAATACCCCTACGTGGGAGTGTATCACCAATGAGGGGAGGCCTTTCCGGTGCCTGTCCAAGGGAACGAAGGCCGAACGAGAGGCCATGGGAGCCAATGCTGAGTCCTACTATGGGCAGATGCTAAAGGTTCGCTTCTTTGAGAAGTCAGAAGATAATATCCCAAGGTTTCCAATCGGTATAGGCTTTAGAGACCCCAGGGATATGTCATGAAGTACATCTTCTTGACTGTAGTCCAGGTCATATTGGCCTTGGCCATCTGCGAAACATTGGTACAATTTGCATGGGTTATGGTAATGGGATCAATAGGTTGGCACACATACGACCTAATAAGCACTAGAATAGTAGGGGTTAAGGATGAGTAGAATAGAATACTCACAGTGTGAGTTAGAAATTAATACCGGCAGTGGTATTATCACAACTACATCATGGCTACCTACCTATCACAAGAACGTGAAGATTGTGAGAGGCGTTCATGTGAGGCTGGAAGAAGATACGGAAGAGCGCTGGTGGACGGTGGTGTCAGTAGGAGCAACAAAGATCTCAGACAAGACTGCATTCAAGCAGGCTCGACGACACGCAAACTACATAGCCTCAGTAGATATTTAAGAAGACATACTCCCGGAAGGGAGGAGTCAATCTTAATTTGTCCTCCGCTTGGATGCATTAGAAATGCACCCAATGTTGCTAGGCAACCCAATGCTCGGACGTCCTTTGCTTGGCAAGCCAAGGCTAGGACTGGATCATTGGGCGGAGGCTTAACCTTACCAAAGGGCACCAAAAATATATAGGTGTGGTTGCTAATGATTAGCGACCGTAAGGTTAATGCGGAATAGAGAAGCCAGGTTATCTCGCTAGCCTCATAAGCTGGAGATCGCAGGTTCAAATCCTGCTTCCGCTACATTCCCAAGATAAGAAAATCAAATGCAATCGCGGTTAACTTTTGTAGTTTTTGCTTAGGCTTATCTTGGGAACATTTTCTTACTCCTAGAGAGGAGGAGAAAGACTGTCCTGCGCTCCTCTTCCACTACGTGGTCGCGGATGCTCGGAGTCAGTTGCTTGTTAACACAGGTTTACCTCAGGCTACGGAGCTTGCTCAATGCTTGAGCTTCGCCCCTAGGCCTCCAGGTAAACCACAGTAAACAAGCAAGCGACCTAAGGCTTGCCTTGGGGTCGGGCCCGCTTAGCTTAATGGATTAAAGCGACGGTCTACGAAGCCGTTAAATCTAGGTTCGAATCCTAGAGTGGGTGCATAGTCTAACTCTCAGAAGAGAGGAGACGTACATAACGACAGCCCCTGCGCTCAACTACGTTGATGCTCATGTCTGTCTGTCGGATTCCCCAAGGGTAACCCGACGATCATATAGACTTATGAACTTCGGTCTATGGGTTTATGCCAGCGTGGCTCAGTGGCGACAGCACCGATCTTGTAAGTCGGTATCTCAACATCGTAGGTTCGATTCCTACCGCTGGCACATAAGGAGAGAAATATGTTCTTGTTAATTGGTTTGCTTTGTCTCATTGCAGGAGCCTACAAGGTTGCACTGCTGTTTGTAATCCTTTCTGTATTCCTTGGGGAATGGCAATGAAGCATCCAATAAGGCCCAGCCCGAGAAGGGTTACCATTTCTCCTTACAATTCTTTAAGATGGGCATTCAAAGAATCAGGATTATCCTTTGAAGAATTCCTTGATGCAGACTTAGTTACACGTGACTGTGGTTGCTACCATGACTGTAGCTGTACTGGAGTGGACCTTCTAGTAGAGACTGATGACCACAAAGAAGCCATGAGTAAATACAACAAAGTTTTACTTGAGTGGCATCTTTGGGAGGAAGGGGAAATGGAAAGGAAGGAGAGGCTCCAGCTTGAGGAGCTCAAGGCTAAATATGAGGCAAATTAATGCACTGTTGTGAAAGCATGGCCAACCAGTTCAGTAGCAAATGTAAGCAGCATGGTGTTGGGTGTCATGTGGTAGTAGATGGAGGCAAGCATCGGAGGTACCTCCTGCGAGCCGAAAATGCTAAGTACGCTTTCTTCTTCTGTCCTTGGTGCGGTAAGAGAGTTCAGGAAGAATTGACATCAGATGAAAAAGATTGACGAACTTGGAGCCTCCTTACGGGAAGCCTTAGAGTCCGCTACTGCTGTAGCTCAGGAAAGCCCCGCTGTCTTTAGACACGGGGCTGTTTTGTTTAAGGGAAGAAAGATTCTAAAGGCCGGGTGCAACGAATACAGAGCTGTTCGTTGGGCCTGGCCTTCTTCATTTGTGCAAGAAGAGGATGGAGAACTTTCTCAGATTAGGTTGAACAATATGCATGCAGAAGTATCTTGTATGCATAATGTGAGACGGGAGAATATCAGGGGGAGTGATATCCTCGTGGTTAGGATAAATAATCAGGGCACTCTCATGTATTCGAGACCCTGTAAGAGGTGTATGTGCGCGATGGCCCTTAAGAAAGTGCGTCGTTGTTACTTTAGTGTTGATTCAGAAACGATTGGAATAGTTCAGCCATGAATGATGACTTGGAAGAGTTGGAGAAGAGCCCGTATCCGAAGAGGCTCCGTCAACCACCAACGCCTAAGACAAGGCGAGGTAGGCTAAGTCCTTTTGATAGAAGGTCTCGCAAGCAAGACTATCTTGATCATTATGATGAAGATGAAGGAGATGATGATGACGAGTGATATCTTTATTCCAATTCTATATGATGTGACTGGGATCTATATGATTAGCTTAAGGACCTTTGATAGGCCCTTAAGGTACTTTGATGATCCTGACTCTCCTTTGTTGAATAACTTTTGGAGAGTGATTGGCAAGAAGCATAAGACTTCTGTTAAGGATGGCGATCCCGTTGTGATGGGCGAGTCCTATCAGTGGGGGCTTAAGTACGTCTTCATTAAGTCAAAGAACATCAGCTACGTCAAGGAGTGGAAAGAGTTTCAGTGCACTCAGCTGAAGAATATGACAGATGTCTTCTCTTTGGAGATGCCAGCTGAATTGCAGATTGCATTGCTTTCTATCATTGCGACAGAGCTAGGCGAAAAGGAAGTGGTTAAGGCTGAGGCTCCTAAGATCCGTCGCCCAGTCATAGTTGATACCACGATATGAGCTCGTCATTTTGGGATGCCATTCAAGCAAAGTATGTCTTTGCTAATGGCGGGGATGAATTGAAAGAGAGTGAGCTTGCCTCCCTTGTCTCTACCAATCCCATCCAGCATGACTATATCATTACATCAGATGGAAGAACTGTTAGCGCCTATGATGAGAGTGTCTCGATAAGAGACATCTTTCTCTTCTTTAGGAAGCGCATGCCGACTATCAAGTTCGACATTCGAGAGCACCTTTTCAAGCCGACTACCCCAGCTGAAGCAATTGCCACAAAGTTTATGGTATACAATCAGCTTGCTGGCTATCTTTCTGTGACTAAGGTTAATAATAATGGAGCGTGTTACTTGGGTAACGCTCGGCTTCCTTATGAAAAGGCTGAGGAGTGGCATAGAAATGGGGATACAATCCACTAAGACGTGGTTCGCCATTTACTTTGATGGAACAGTAGAAGAGCTGCACAGAAGATCTGTTAAAGAAATTGAGATGTATGAGACACAAAAAATTGAAAAAGGGTATTGCATTGGACGAATAGATAAACTTCGCCTGATATTGGTTGGTCCACAGATTTGGATTGAATCCTTTTTCCATAGCATTGGATAATATTTATGGATCTATTTGAAATCCTTCTTCCTCCGGCCACTGATCCTATAACAGTTGATCTTTTAAGGAGAGAGATTTGGATTGTAGGTGCTGTTCTTGAAGGATCTTCTCAGACAGTTGTGAGAGGCCTAAGGGAGATGTACCGTCTCCATCCCGAAGCTCCCATCTCAGTTTTTGTTAACTGTGAGGGTGGAGATCCGAATGAGGCGTTGGTGATGGCTGACTTTATGTTGGCCTTCAGCAAGAAGCTGACAGTTAAGACAAGTGTTGTAGGCACGTCTTACAGTGCGGCAACATTAATAAGTGCGGCTGGCACCAAGGGTCATCGCTATGCGATTCCCTCTGCTGAGTTTCTCATCCATGCTCTTTCAATAGGTCACATTGGTGGCAAGATTGAAGACGTTGAGGAGACTACACGGCACCTAATTAGACTGAATGGAAAGCTGGCCTCTCACTTGAGCTCTATCACAGGGATGGAGATGTCAAGAGTTGAAGCTATGATGAGTAAAGAAACTTTTTTGAATGCCCAAGAAGCTATCCAGTGTGGTTTGTGTGACCAGATTGGTATGATTTAACCCCGAAAGGAGATAGTATGAATCCTAATCAAGTGATTCGTTTTGATGAACTCGTAGACAGGTTGGTGGAAGCCAGCGGAGAGTTCAAGTTGCATGTAAACAAGGCAGAGAGAGTCTGCGTGTCGGCAACGGTGGGAACTAACCCTCCCGTTATCGTCTTTGCTGGCAATGGAGAGAGCGCAAGCAATGCTGCGATCCGCGCCTGCGCACAGCTCGTCGCTCAGCTCCCCCCTCCTGTTGATCATGCAGCAGTTGCACGAGCAGCTGCAGCGGTTCGCCAGGGAGCGGCAGATCGCCTCCGCACGCGCCTTAGTGAGGTTTCCTCCGACCTTTTGTCGCTGGGACGTCAGGCGGATGCTCTAGTGGCAAGGTTCCCCACCTGTGCTGCAGATGAGATTACCTATATTGCAGAAGAACTGGAAGAGGTAAGAAACGATCAGGCTGATTTTCAGACCCTGGCAGATTCACTCAGAGAGCAGCTAGCAGCTCTCTGAACCCGAGCATAAGCTCAAACAATCGAAAGGAAAATAAAATGAGAAGAATTGCAAGATACAATGGTACCACCTGGGCAATGGAGGACGTTCCTGCGAACGTGTTCCTCGACATGGCCCTCGTTCCTGTTTACCCTGACCTTCGAGGCGCCACTTGGGTGGAGTCAGTAGTTGGAGATGAAATCATCTTCGATTACCAGAAGAGAGCTGGCGAAAAGGGTTAATCCATTATGACCCCGCCTTCGGGCGGGGTCTATTAATGATAGGATGGTTCAATGAATATTGAGAAGATGGCTGATGAATTAAGTCAGCATCGTATAGCCGAGGGCGGGATGCCACAAGAAGACATTGAGGCTTTAGACTCTTTGCTTGATGCTGTTTTAGCTTCTGGCTCAGTCTCTTCTCAACTTTCATTGTTAGTAGAGCATTCTAACTATGATGCTCTACTAAGACCCATCTTACTCGCAATTGAAGTAGGGGCCAGAGAAGAGCCTCTCTTTGATAAGCTTGTAGAAGGCATGGCAAAGGCCCCCAGCAGCATTGATGTATCGGAGATGTTGATATGAATCTGGTGTCTTACATTGAACAGACAGATAAGTTTCCTGACGTCACCGAAAAAGTCAAGAAGGTAGAAGCAATCTACAGAAAGATGGCCTATCTTGAAGCGAATAAGTGGCTCAAGGATAGCGATAAGATCCTTAGATACAAGGGAAAGAAGGATATTAAAGCATTCGCTAGTGACACTTGGCCTCGCTCAGCATGGGCTCTTATTTCTGGTGCCGTAGTTAAGCCGGCCTTTCTTGGTTGTGCCCATATGCATCAGCTAAAGAAGAGGCCGGACTCATCCTTTGAGATTAGCTTTAAGGATGGACAGGGATATCAGAGCCCTTACTATGGCAGAAATATGGCTACGGTTGCCGCTCGAAGAGAGTGGAGAGATAGATGCCGCGCCATAGCCGGCGGAGGAGATGTCACCTGGGCTTGGGAAACGCACAGAACAGAAGCAGATGGGATAGCCATATTAAGAGTGAATTATAAGAAGTCAAATCTGGTATCGACTGCGGCTGATAGAATCTCATTTGAAAAGCTTGCTACAGATGTAGAAGCGCTTGCGACTTTAGTAAAGGTCGCAATGGAAGGAAGAGTAATTTGAGCTACTCAAAGCTTTTGATGACCCTTGTCCCCGGAGAGACAACAGTAGGGGTCCTCATCGAGAAGAAGAATGGGACTAAGGAAACCTTTAGGGTTGCACAAGACTCAATTTCTTCTATCTTTTCAGGGAACTATTGTTCTGGATACTTGCCCTCCTCTCAGGATGGCGTTGTCTATCTAGAAGAAAAGGAAGGCAACAAGTTAGTGGTCATCCAGCGAGGGGCCAGAGAGGCTCAGGATCTTCAGTGGAATGACCATACTGGGACTCGTGAGCAGATGAAGATAAAGACAAAGACTCCGAATGCCTTCTTCGTCTTTGTCTTGGGTCCGTCAGAGGGTGGATACAGGATTAAGAAGGAGCGTATCTTTGTTTCGACTGGTCCGACCAGAGGGCCTACGACCCCTCTGTATAATGCAGAATGGTTGGGCAATGTATACAATCGTTCGCCTAGCGATGGCGCGAGGACAAACATTTGTTGGGGGACAACTACTGTTGCTCCAATGGGAATTGTAAGTGTCTCTTCTTTGATGAATATCGCTAACGATTTCTTTACTCAGGACTTTACACAGCACCTACGTGGGACAAGAGCCATCTGGGAAGAATACAATAATACCAGAAGCTTTAGAGAGACTCAGCGTATGACTTTGGCTGAAGTGATCAGGAGGATGTGGGATGGACTTCCGGACACCCATTGAGCCTAAGCCTGAATTTCTTAAGAAGTTCGAAGCTCAAGAGTGGGCGGTGCACCTTGGAGAAATTCCAGAGACTTTAGTAAGGAACTCAACCCTCTCCATCTTTGGAGATGGTAAGTATCTCACAAGGTCAAATCCCATTGGGACTTTTACGCGCAGAATTGAGCGTATGGATATTCCTACATTGGATCATGGACCCGACCCAAGCTTCTCCTTGAAGCTACCTAAGGTGCCTGCTGCTATTCTGATGAAGCAGGTGAGCTTCTACCGTGAGGTAATGAAGCTCTTTAATGATGCAGAAGCCTACTCCATTGTCATGTATGACACTGTAGAAGAGCAATACTTTTTGGTCATTCCTGAGCAGACCATCTCTAAGGCGCACGTTAAGTACGATCAGCCTGAGCTAAGGAAGAAGTACCCTTCCGACCGCTACATTGAAGTTATCTCTGCTCATAGTCACAACTCTATGAATGCATACTTCTCTCCCCTTGATGACAAGGACGAGAAGGGAGATATTCTATACATGGTGATGGGTAAGTTGAACCAAGAGGTTCCAACCTATTGCATCCGTGCAAATGTGGCTGGTGCGGAGTGCGTCAAGCTTCCCCTTGAGGATCTGTTTGATCTTTCTGAAGAGAACTGGGCAGAGCTTTCTCCCTATTGGGAAGACCTTCATGACAGCACTTGGGTCGAGCAGCTCCATGTTCGAGGGCCTGTTGTTAGTGCTCACTCTCAGTTTGATCAGATGCTTAAGACCTTTCAGGGCTCTCGCCCAAGAAGGCCTTTCACTGGTAGAACAACGGGAAGCCAGATGGACTTCTTTAACCAGACCGAAAGTGAAGTGGGGAGCGAAGGCTCTGAGCAAAAGGAATTCATTACAATCGCCTGTGCCTTGATTAAGGACGCTAGAAGCTTACCTCCTGAGCAGGTTATGTTTAATCTGATATCGAATCTCTTAGAGAGGGGATACGCAGAGGACATTCATGCTGCCATTGTTGCTTGTGATCATGTTGAAGAATTCCAGGCGATGGAAAAAGATGATTGGGAATTAGATATGAAATTGCGTATGGAGTTAGATGATGGCTGGTATTCTTAATTTCGAGGGAATTGATCCACTCCTAAAGCTTTCTTCAAAGCTTGGAGTTGCACTTGATAGCGCACAGGATTTGCATCCTGTCTTCCGAATCGCAGGGATTGTTTCTCAGACGGGAACGTTGCTGGACTATGCCGTCAAGCTTGTTCCCGATCGGCCAGAGACTAAGACGACTGTGGTGCAGAACTACCGAAACGTACATACCTTTACGGCACAACAGCCGACCATAGTTATGGTAGGTTGTGGCGGTACGGGCAGTCACTTGCTTCCAAATATTCTACAGTATGCAATCACCAAGGCGGCTCAACAGACTGTTACCCCTCCCTGTGTCATCATTATCGATGGAGACGGAGTGGAAGAGAAGAACCTAATTCGACAGAGGTTCACTCAAGCGGACCTTGGAGAGAACAAGGCTATTGCCTTGTCTCGTCGCTACAGTGCAGTGTTTGCTACAAAGATTAAGGCTGTAGACACTTACCTTGAGGACTCAAAGCAGCTGATTGGCCTTATCAAGGACGAAGCCCCAGCGGTTGGTCCTATCATTTTAGTAGGGGCAGTGGATAATCACAGAGCTCGTGCTATTTTGTGGGACACCTTCTTGAGCGAGACCCAGAGGGAGATCTGGTGGGTTGACGCAGGAAATGAGTCCTGGCATGGTCAGGTCATTTCTGGGTGCAGGAATGTACAGACAAAGGGAGATTCCCATTGGGCTGCCGCAGGCATCGGAGATGATATTGCTTCTGTTGATCTGCCTTGCTTCTTCGATGAGTATCCAAAGGAGTTCATGAAGATTGGCGGTACGCCAACGACTCCACAGAATACTTGTGCTGCAGTGGCTGAGGAGGACCCTCAGACCATTCATGCAAACTCATTGTCAGCCCAATGTGCTTCAAACATTATCACTCAGATTCTTGAGGGTGAAGTTAGAGTAATGGGATTGAACTTTGATGCAAAGACTGGTCAGGTTAAAGCCAAGATTCTTACACGAGTGAACATCGCCACCGCATACGTTGACATGAAAAACTCAAGAACTTCTCTTCGGGGATTCCTTGGGGACCTATGCTCGTGGAAGGGGAAGTCTGAACCGGCGACTCTCTTCCCGGGACTATACAAAAAAGCAAAGGTAGAGGATCTCTATACGGCTATTTAATGTACAGACAGTATAAAATAAAGAAGCGCAAAGGAGGGTTCAGAACTATTACTGAACCCTCTGACTCTTTAAGTGAGATGCTGTCTTACCTTAAGGTGCACTTAGACGCCCTGCCCATGAGTGAACATGCTCATGGCTTTATTGTGAATAAGAGTATCATTACAAATGCCCTGCCGCACCGGAACAAAAGATATGTCCTTAACCTAGACGTTAAGAACTTCTTTCCCAGTGTTAGAAGGCCTCTGATGATGGAAAAGTTAGCTCCCTTCTTTAATGAAGGGAAGCTTCCTCTAGACATCAGAGATTGGATTCATGAGTTGTGCTTCTTTGAAGGAGCGCTACCTCAGGGCTCACCAACCTCTCCTGTTCTTTCTAATCTCTATATAGCAGAGATAGACGAAGAGCTAGTCAGAGTAGCAGGGGAGATGGACTGTACTTATACTAGGTACGCTGATGATATGACCTTTTCAGGAGGAGACGTCCTGAAAAGTGAGAGGGATAAGGTGGCGCGCGAGGTCGATCTTCTCTTGCAGAGGATTGAACTAAAGCTCCACCCACGTAAGGTAAAGCTTATGCCATACTATCAGAGACAGATTGTCACTGGCATTGTGGTAAATAATGAAAAATTGACGCTACCTAGATGGTACAAAGAGGAACTCTTCCTTGCTACAAAGGGAGAGGATCCGTCTACCTTCGATGAACAATTCAGGGGTGTTCTTGAGTATGTTCGTTCGGTAGATTCACAATTCTATAAAAAAATGTGCAACCATATGATTGCACCAAAGGAGAATGAAGATGGCAACACTTCCAGAGTGGATCACAGAGGTCCGATTTTATGCAACGACTCCCAGTAGTGACCGCGCCCCTCAGGCACGCGGTTCAGTAACATTTGCTGGTGCTGTTTACTCACAGTTCACAGTCTGGCAGTCAAACGATGGCGCCCTTCAGGTTGTACTGCCGAGAGTAAAGAACCCAAAGTATAATCCTGACGAAGCTCACTCGAAGACCAACAAGATGTACTTCGAAGAGGTTGGTTGTACCAGCGGAGAGAAGAGGGAAGAGCTTGGCAAGGCTATCATTGGAAGCCTTCTCGAAGAGAGGAAGGCGACTCCAGTCAAGGAGAGCAACACAGGTTCGGACGGCATTCCGTTTTAAGGAGTAGCTCATGAAGATTGAAGACGTCAAGTTCCTCAAGAGTGACTGCACTGTCTCTGGCGCTATCGTAGATAACGTTGGACGTGGTGAAAATCGTTCGCCCCGTTGGGGCGGAGGAATTCAAGGAACAATTGTAGGGAATAATTTTCTGGGGCAGGGAGTGAATGCTGTAACAATCATTCATCATCCCACTCAGATTACAACCACAGTGGACACCTTTACTCCGAAGAGGAACAAAGAGCTTGCCTTCATTAAGCTCGAGATGCTTGTCAACAAGTGGATCGAAGAAGTTAAGGCGCGGATGGGCTCCTGATGGGAGTCTTCAGCATGGCTCGCACTCAAGCCTTGGCAACTGCCTTCTCAAAGGCAATTGGAGAGACAGAAGGCTTGCATGATGTTGAGATTGCCTACGCCTTAGCAGCAACGATGCGTGGTCTTGGTGAAGTGCTATACGATAAAGAAGACACCTCTAAGGAGGCTGTCCTCGAAGACTATGCAAGCTCACCAAGTTGGGCTGGAGCTTTAATGATACATGCAGATCAAATCCATGTAATCAGAGAGCTTTTCATTCGGACAAAAGAATCCAATATAGATGAAGGAGTTGAAACAGACTCCAAGGAGACAGACGAATAATGGAGCAGGAACAGTTTGATACACTAGTTAGAGGGATCTCAGCGGTCCTTGATAATGTAAGGACCCCACAGTTTCGCCCTCCCTCAGTAAACTTCTTCATGCCTAATCGAGGCCAGCTGCAGTTTACAATCGCCGCTCCACGTTATCGTGAAGTTGAGCGAAAGAATCCTAAGGATGCTGGAGTTCGCTGGGCAGATAAGATGGGAGCGGTCTTCGTTGAGGCAGCTCCTGCCTTGCCGAACTCAGACAAGCTGGACTGGGACAATAAGAAGATGATCTTTGCCATGTCAGACAAGGACATCGGCCAGGTCCTTTGGGGCTTTGCTGCCAAGAAGGAAGACATCCGACTTGTTCACGCTCCTGATGAAAATGCAAAGCAAAACAATAAGACCTTCCGAATCCGAAAGGGAGATGACTTTAGAGGCGAGCCTCAGTGGATTCTATCTCTTACGGAAAAGAAGAATGGAGAGTCAAATGAAGTCTCTGTGTTCATCAAGGGACCGGATATGATGAGACTCAAGTCGCTGTTGGAGGGAGCAATTCCCTACATACTGGGCGCCCATCGAACTTAGGAGAATCAGTTGCTATTGTGGCTGTACCTTTTGTCACTTCCCTTGATGGCTTGCCAGCCATACTCAGACAGCTATTACTCACATCTTCCTGATGCAGAGCACAGAAGTGCGACCTGCCAAAAAGGTGTGAGTATAGGCATGCTGTATGGTCTGGATCCTGAGATGGTTGCTGCTCTTCTAATGGAAGAGCAAAGGCATGCCGATAAAGATTATGAGGGCGGCATTCGCGGTCCTTTCCAAGTGTCAGCAAAAGATTGGTGTGAGGGCGGAACGTTTTCCACCTGTGCTGATCTAAACATTGCTGGTGCAAGAGCAATATCTCTTTTAAGAAATTGCTCAAAAATAAACTGGTCTAATTATGAATGCAAAAGGGAGAGGCGTAAGCCTCTTCCTTGGAGCAAGGTCCTCTGTCACTATGCCTCTGGCAACAAGTGCACAAAGAAGGGACTTGCTTACACCAAGCGTGTTATGAGATGGAGAAATAATGTCCGACGCTACAGTAGACTACGACTTGCTAGAAGGTAAAGCCATTCGGCTCCTATTGGAGTCCAATGGAAAGCAGCTCAGCGTAAAGGAAGTCTTTGATGCAATGCTCGCAGAACAGGACGCACATGCTTTAGCCCAAAGGCTTCCTCAAGAGGAGAGCGCTGCAGCGCAACTTGTTGCTGCCTGCTATGCCTTGGTTCCCGGCCTGCATGTAGAGTCTATGTACTATGGGCTAATCTTAGCAGCCTATCTGAATAGAAATAATATTGAGCTAAGCGTTGAGTCTACTGATATGACACTTGAAGACTGTGCCATAAAGAGGAAGAGCCTGGCGATGGAGATTAACACCATCATGAAGAGGGCCTTTGATCGAACTCAAGAGCACTTCAAGGGTGCAGAAGCAATGCTATTTGAACTAGAAAGGGGACTGCGTGAAGATACTGATCTATGTGAAGAAGAATCAACAGGAGCCTCTCTCGATAGTCTCGAAGGCTCTGAGGGATAGCATCAAGGGAGGGTTTGAATGGGAGGTTGTCTCCTGTTGGGATGACTTCGCCGATGCTCTTGGGGTGTTTAAGGTTTATGCAGAGGATGGTGCGCCAAGACCTGGTGTTCACATTGACCTTAAGTGGCCAAGTCCTACGACATTCATAAAGAAGCCCGCGCTAAAAGAAAAGGTGTGGGCAGACATAGAGACTAAGCTTGTCCCCTTGTTTCATAAGAAGGCTCCTGATAGGGAGCCTCTTGTCCTTACGGACCATCAGCTTCAAACAATCCTAAAGCTCCTTGGGGAGGCAAAGATTCCATTTGAAGTAGACCATCCCAATGGATCAGTCATAGGGATAAATAAGAACCATGGGGTGGAGTACAGTTTAACTTCTGCAGACGTTGCCTCTATGGTGGCTGCTGCTTGGCTATTCAAGTCTGGCTCGGTACGCCTCGAACGAAAAGAGTAGTCAAGGAAAGGTAGGTGCTGTTTAGCAAGTATGCTAAATTAGTAGTAGGTTACTTTGTATATGGTGCGGCGAGAGAGACGTCATTTAGAATTCATGGCGTCCTCAAAGAAATGGCTGAGCCAAACTTAACCTTAAATTCTGATTTTGAATATGTTATCTATAGCATTGATTGAAGAAGGCAGATGGATTGGAAAGAAAGACCAGCAAAGCAGAAGGCAAGAGATTGGCTGCTGTCGCAGCTGGACCTAAAGAGGGTAGACACATACCTAGGCCTCCCCGCAGGAGAGGCCATCTTCGAGAGGCTCTTAGTAAAAGAACATCCCGTATCTTCAATGGAACTCTTTGAACGAGATTTGGACGTAGCTGAATATCTTAGGGAAAGCATCTTTGCTTATAACCTAAGAGGGACGACTCTTCCCGAATGGAAGCACGCTCGTAGCGTAATAGTGAATGAAACAGACGTAGACGTCTGGCTGGGTCTGGCGAGAGAATTCGCTCCGTCCTTCCCCTCTTACGATCTTGCTTGGTTGGACTACTGTGGTCCGATTACCTCTACGAGATTAGAGAACCTTCAAAACCTTGCCGAAGCCATGCCAGATGATGGAGTCCTTGCGGTCACATTTATGGCTTGCAGAGAAGGGGCTGAGGTGTTTGGCGAAATGGTAGAGGCCGACTCTTCTGTTGCTATCATTAGGAAGAACAGAAGGTCGGATGCAGAGACTCCAGAGAAGCATCTCAAAAGAATTAGAATTGTTACAAACGCTCTCCTTGAGAAGACCTTTCCCTTGAGGATAAAGGTACTTCCCTATCAAGATGGAGCTCCAATGTTGTTGTTTGTAATCAAGAAGTCAGACAGCAAAAGAGGGATTGTTTCTCTCGCACGAAGGACTTCTGTAGAGGTCCTTCCATCACTAAAGGATTAATCATGAACGCAGAAACAGTAACAGTTGACGACCTTATCATTTACACAGCAAGCCTTGAGGCAGAGGTTACAGAACTGGAAGAGGATAGAGAGCTCTTGACTGTAGAGAACCGTGGCCTTCGTCGAAGTGTAGGGGCCTATAAGGCCAATGGAACACGTCGTCGCGCAGCTCAAACGGAAACGCAGGAGCGGCTCCAGGAACTTGAGAGTGAGAACCTACGCTTGAGGCGTTCGGTGGCCGGCTATAAGGCAAATGCAACACGCCGCGCCAATCGATAATGGCCCTCTGGTTTGATGAGGAGGGCTGGCTTCATTCGGATGAAGCCGATCTCCTTGTGGAGCACAACAAGACTCATAAGTTCTCAAAGGGAATGCATTCCTATATCAAAAAGAACTTTGGCAATCAGTTGCATGGAACCATTACGCACTATGACGCCTTGCCTTCCGCAAGGCGAACGATTCAGGGGATGACTTCACAGAGGAAGACCCCCTCAACTCACTTTATCATTGCGCGAGATGGAAGAATTCATCAGCTGGTTTCCATCCACGATAGAGCCTGGCATGCTGCCTTTAAGAGGCTCGGCGGTAAGGTTGTAGAATGGCCTAAGACCAATGGGCGTATGCCCATGGGCAATGGTCACACTACTGGAAGCCCCAACCAATGGTTCATCGGCATTGACCTTTCCAATTGGGGAAAGCTCGATGGACTAACACCTAGGATAGCAAGGTCTTGGACTGGTGAGCCTATCAATGAATCTGATGTCAGTATGGTTCGCGGTGTGTGCTGGGAGAGATACAGAAAGGAAGCAACCGACTCTTATGTTGAATTGCTGGCTGCTCTTATCTTAGAGTTGGACCTCAAGAAGAATATGCATTACAGACATAGTGATACCTCTCCGACAAGGAAGGTAGATCCAGGTCCAGCCTTTGACTTCACAACATATCTCAATAATGCTTATCATTGTGTTGATACTCTAGATCGAATCTTTGATTTAGATAACTTAGATGAGGAAAACGAGGAGCCTTAATGAGCGAACAAGTGCAACAGACCATTGATACGGCACATAAGCCTACGCTGAACCCATCATCTGGGGCACTTAGAGACGCTTGGCTAAGGAGCTTCAGCGAGAATGCCGTCGTAGGCAGGCTCTATGGAGAGGGTGGCGCTGTCATTTCAAAGGGCATGTCACCCATGGCTTGGTTGACCAAGCTGAGGGTGTTAGACCCCGGCAAGAAGTTTCACACGCTCTCCCCAGAGGAGCTTCAAGCTGTTTGGATTGAACTTGCCTACAACTACAACACCGCTGCCTCCTTCCATGCTAACTACACCCTTGTTGCCAAGGCTTTAGCAGGAGAGGTCGAGGGAGTTGAGAGCGAATTTATCGGTAAGGAAATAAGTGAATATAAACCGGGCGGTAAGCATTGGGACGCAGTCCTAAAGAAGGCCCCTCGTGCACCCGGCAAGGAAGTCCTTGAGAGGTTAGCTCGAGTTCACACATCCACAGCTCGGAAAGAGCTTCGTTGGTATAACATCCAAGCTGAATTCTTTTACAATATCATGATGAACCTAGAGACACAGAGACGGTGCCTTAAGGACTATAATGAAATGGCAAGGGCCGACCCCTCTAACAGAGGGTTCTAAGGAATTAAATGACAGACCAAAATTATACTGACGTTATCGTATTGCTTGATAAGAGTGGATCAATGAGATCCATTGCTGGTGCCACAGTCAAGGGCGTAGATGATCTTATCACTGAGCAGGCTGCCGTTGGTGGCAAGTGCCTTTTCACTTTGATTCAGTTCAATGTGAATATGGAAACCACTTATGATGCTATCCCCATCTGTGAAGCTGGGGAGTTTTCTAAGAGGGACTATCGTCCTGGTGGTGCGACGGCATTGATGGATGCCCTTGGGTATACCATCAACAATACAGGTGTCCGCTTTCAGATAATGAAAGAAGAAGAGCGCCCTAACAAGGTTTTGTTTGTCATTGTGTCAGACGGTCTTGAGAACCAGTCTCAAATGTTTAGAGCTGAGACAGTTGCACAAATGATTGCCCATCAAGAGAACTACTACAAGTGGGAGTTCGTCTTCATCGGAACAGATTTTGATGTCGCAGCAGAACAAGATAGGCTGAAGTTTAAGAGCGCCTACATATTCAATAAAGATGGCGCTGGCACTGATGGTATGTTTAAGGGTCTTTCTCGCAGCATTGCGCGAGCCCGTACAACTGGCGAGGACTACAACACGGCATACGTAGTTTCTTCGGCACAAGCCGTGGCGGCAGGAACAGCTGATGTAGAGAGTCTTGCGAAGGCCACAGAAGCCACAAAGGCCTCCGCCAATAAGCCCTAGCATTCGCTAGGAGGAGCATGCATGTCCAAGGTAAAGGGAAGCGGCCTGATGGCCGCTTACAACTTCAAAGAAAAGTACGCACGTTATAATGGAGAGGAAAGCAGGAGGGAAGAGTGGCCTGAGTCGGTCCGTCGCATGTTTTACATGCACGACAACGCTTACGCTCACCTCTTGTCACCTGAAGACCTTGCGGAGGTCAGTGATGCAGAAGATTCTGTAAGGGCGAAGCTCCTCCTTGGCTCTCAGCGTGCCTTACAATTTGGAGGCAAGGGTGTAGAAGCTCACAACATGAGAATCTACAACTGTGCTGTCTCTTACTGTGACAGACCAAGGTTCTTTGCAGAAGCCTTTTACATGTTGCTCTGTGGATGCGGCGTAGGGTTCTCGGTGCAGCAGCATCACGTTGCTCAGCTGCCTAAGTTCCGTACTCATCCCACACAGATTAGCAAGGTCGTTACGATAAAAGACAGCATCGAAGGATGGGCAGATGCGCTTGACTATCTTGTTAGCTACTATCTTCAGCTAGCTCCTATTGATCATGCACAAGAGATTTTTGCAAAGCCTGAATTTGACTACTCTGAGATCCGAGATCGAGGAGCTAAGCTTTCAGTAGGTGGTACCGCCCCAGGACCTGAGCCTCTCAGAAGAGCCTTAGAAAAGATTAAGGCAATCTTTGAGAGGGCCATTGCAAATGGACAGGCAGAACTTCGCTCCGTTGATGCCTATGATATTGTTATGCATGCTTCTGATGCTGTACTTTCTGGCGGCGTGCGTCGTTCTGCTTCTATCGCGCTTTTCTCTCCTGATGATGAGCTCATGGCAGGAGCAAAGACTGGCAATTGGTTCATTGATAATCCTCAGCGTGGCAGGAGTAATAACTCTGCTGTTCTTGTAAGAGGAGTGGACAACCTAGAGAACTTCAAACGACTCATGAGGTCTGTCCGAGAGTTTGGAGAGCCTGGGTTCATCTTTGTTGAATCTCTTGAATATATCTACAACCCTTGCGTAGAAGTTGGCATGTGTCCGGTTCTAATCTTGGATCCAAATGGAGATGTTGTAGAACAATATACATTAGACCTACTTAATTTCACGAAACGAAATGAATGGACCGCAGAGGGATATACATTTCGGAGTGGATGGCAGTGCTGCAATCTTACGGAAATGAATGCTTCTGCCTGGACCTCTCAGCATGATGCATATAAATGTGCACGTCATGCAGCGATTATTGGGACCCTTCAGGCTGGCTACACTGATCCTGGATATCTAACAGCAACTTCACAACTCATCATTGAAAGAGAGTCCCTCCTGGGTGTTTCCATGACAGGGATGATGGATAATACGACGTTGTCGTTAGATCCAATTGTGCTTAGGAGGATGGCTGAGATTGTTCGTGAAACAAACGCAGAGTGGGCCGCAAAGATTGGTATCAATCCTGCTGCTAGAACCACATGCGTAAAACCTGCTGGTAACAGTTCGGTCCTTCTGTCTGAAAGGTTCTTCGTAGCCTCTGGCTGTCACGCGCACCACGCTAAGAGAATGATTCGTAGAGTCCAGGCACACAAGGATGGTCCCATCCTACAGTGGTTTAAGGAACATAATCCTCATATGATTGAGGAGAGTGTTTGGAGTGCAAACAAGACTGATGATGTGATTAGCTTCCCCATTGAGATTCAAGAGGGGGCTCTCACAAAGGATCACTTTACGGCAATTCAATTCTTAAGCACTGTCGCACTGATTCAAAAGAACTGGGTCATCCCTGGCACAGCTAGACCAATGTCCTGCGAAGGCTTAACGCATAATGTATCCAATACATGCACCGTTCAGCCTGATGAGTGGGGTGACGTCGGACGCTATATCTATGAGAACAAGAAGCTCTTCTCTGGGCTTTCTCTCTTGAGTAGCTCGGGAGATTTCATCTACAGGCAAGCCCCTATGCAGAGGATTGTCTTTGAGGATGAGCTTGCGGAACAGTTTGGTAGATCTAACGTTGGTGCAGCTAAGCATTTGAAGCGTCATATAGAAAGGCGCTACGGTAGCCTTCACGACGTCATGATGCCACTTAAGATGGTACTTGAGGGGTACACCACAGAAGAGGCTATAGAGGGCACCAAGGTGCATCCAGAGCTACTGTGGGATACCTATAAGAGGATCCGTGCTGTCATCCATGTTGAAGACACAGATGACATCCTATTTCTACTGTCCGCTATAGGACATGAGGAACTATGGAAGAGCCTTACTGAAAATATGGTTGATGTAGATTACTCTCAGCTCTATGAGGGAGAGGATCTTACAAAGCTTGCAGACAATATTGCCTGTGGTGGTGGCTCTTGCGAGCTGGACTTTAGCATTCCAAAGGAATAATGATGAAGATTACGTACGAGAAGAGCAATGCAACTCCTATTGCTGATTGCAAGCCAGGCTCACTATACCGCCTTGAGGGCGGTAGCACTCCATTGTTTTGTATCTTTACCTCAAATGGGGAGAGGTTCTTTTATATGAGCACTGGTGGGAGTAAGGAATTGTCGCCATCAGATACTCTTTATGAATTGGATGCTGAGCTTGTGATAAAGGGGGACCTATGAGTAGGAAGCTTATTTCTTTTGATGAGGTCAGAAACAAGGGTTACCTTCAAGAGGTGAACCGTCAGTTCTTTCATCCGCTAGGCATTGCCCTTGCTCTTATCTACGATGTAGATGAGGAAACAGGAGAGCGTACTGCCACTGATCAGGTTGAGTTCCTAGACTGTAGGAATGACCCTGAGGGCTACTGCTTTGATGAAGAGTATATGAGGGAGAATGCTGAGCGCTTTTGGGCCAGGTCTGAAAACGTCCTTGAGGAGCTTGCGGCTAAAGCGCACGCAAGAAGTCACTTGTTTGGGTATATCGTCCAGTCGCTACCGAAGAAGCTGTCTGACGATGGGTAAGCTAGTAAGGGATAAGATTCCTGAGATTATCGAGGCGTCTGGAAGGACGCCTCTGTTTTATGAAACTTCAGGACATAACTATTGGGAGTTCCTGATAGATAAGCTTCTTGAAGAGGCTCGTGAAGCCTCAGAGCACACTCCTTACAAGAAGGGCCGGGCTGGGATTGAATCTGAACTAGCTGACGTTCTGGAAGTCTTGTATGCCCTCTGTGATAATCTAGACGTTCCCTTTGCGTCCATCCAAGAGGCCAGGCTTCAAAAGAAGATGGAACGTGGTGGCTTTTCTAAGGGATATATACTAACAGGAGTGGAATGATGGGTGACGGTAAGTCGTGGGCGGCCGATGAGGAGAAGCGAGCTGCGGACGAGGCGCGGATGGCGAAGCGCCTCGTGGAGACTCGCCATGCGCTTCTAGCTCTAGCGGAGAGGGAAGCAGAACAGTATGTCCCTATCTTTAAGGCAGAAGACGCAACAACTGCTTCTGTTAGGAATACAGCATGCAAGACGGTCCTTCAGCTAGGCTCTTCTCTTGAGGGAGATGAATGTCCTAATTGCGAGAATGGCGTTCTAGACAAGGACCTTGCTGGCAATTTATGTTGCACGGGAGAGTGTGGCTGTATTTTCCCTGCGGGAACGACTAAGCTAGAAGATCCTGCCGAGAAAGATCTCATTGATGATGAGATGATTAATCATCCCAGCCACTACAACAATGGTTCCATTGAGTGTATCGACTACATTGAAGACCAAGAGCTTAACTATCATGCAGGCTGTGCGGTCAAATATATTGCACGCTATCGCTTCAAGGGCACTCCCGTCAAAGACTTGCGCAAAGCCTCATGGTATCTCCTTAGGCTGGCTAATAGGCTAGAAGCAAAGGAAAAGTAAATGGCAGTTTATACAGGAGAGGTTAGGGGAGACTTTGATTCAAGGGTTGACCTGGTCAAATGGGACAACTACGGACTTGAATTTAAGTTTGCTGCCTTGAATGATGAGGCTTATGTTATCAAGCAAGATGCAAAGGGGAAATGGGTGGCAGGCGAGTGGGTGGTAACAGAGGATAAGCTAAGCCAGCTCTTGCGTTCTCTTATCAGAGGCATGGGCTTTGGTAGATTTAGGATGGGCAAGGGTAGGAACACCACATTCATAGGAATAGTAGAAGTAGAAAATGTCTAAAGATGATGCCCTCGGGCTCTTGATTAAGTCTTGCGAAAAGCAATTTGGTGAAGGTGCGGTCTTTGACCTCTCCTCATCTACTGTGCCCAAGGTTCCTAAGGTAAGCTTTGGGTCTATTAAGATAGACATTGCTGCAGGTGGTGGTGCCGGGAAGGGTCGTATCATTGAGGTCTATGGTCCTGAAAGCTCAGGTAAGACGACCCTGTGTTTGAATCTCCTTAGAGAGATTCAAAATGATCCAGATTATGTTGCTGAAGGCAGACGACCTCTATTTATTGATGCAGAGCATGCCCTTGACCTAGAGTATGCTACTAATTGCATTGGAGTAGACCCTAATAATTTGTTGGTGGCCCAGCCCGATGTTGGTGAAGATGCGCTAGAGATAGCTGACATCTTCATTAGGAGTGGGAAGGTCTCGGCGGTCTTTGTCGACTCTGTTTCAGCACTACTCCCCAGAGCAGAGCTTGAGGGAGAGATGGGCAAGTCTCATGTTGGACTGCTTGCTAGGCTTATGTCGCAGGCTCTGCGTAAGTTGGTAGGACTTTGCCATAAGACTGGTACGATTCTTGTCTTTACTAACCAAATTCGTATGAAGATTGGTGTGATGTTTGGAAATCAACTTTTAGCTGCATAAACTAAGACTACATCAGTTATTGATCCGCTTAGGAGGATCTGCTGATGATTATAAATGGTTATAAATTCAATAAAATTGATGAATCTCATGTTGAGTACTTAAAGGCTCACTATCAGGATAAACTAACGGATCTTTGTGAGGGCCTTGGCCTTTCCGATGAAACAGTTTATCGAATGATAAAAGCACTGGGCATCCAGCGAGAGAGGCATTGGAAGAGATCTATACCTCGGAATAAAGAGGCAGAAGATCTAATGAGAGATCCATATCTCTCACATGTAAAAATTGCAAAGAAGTACAATTGTACACCGGAAGCAGTTGCAAAGCGACGGACTGACCTTGGCGTTACAGTCAGAAGGAATATGTGTTCCACTCAGCTAGAAGATAGGATTCAACTTATCCTAGAAGAGATTGGGCTAGCATATATCCCACAACGAAACCTAGACAAATGGTCAATAGACTTTTATCTGGGTTGCAATTTTTACATAGACGTTCATGGTTCATGGGCACATTCAAAACCTAAGATTGTCGAAAGAGACAAGCGCAAGGCAAAATGGATGGAAGACAAGGGATTTAAATACCTTGTCATTCGTGAATCGGATATTGAAGAAGCCAAAAATAAGATCTTAGATTTTGCATCTGGGTTTCCCTTAGCGGTAACGTTAAGTAAAAAACCTTGTGAACTGCTACCCGCAGGTGTCGCCTCTAGGCGGCTAACGGTGAAACCCTTCATAATGGGCAATACCGTGCCAAGCCTCATAAATGAGGAAGGTGTAGAGACTATCGAAAGCACATCGAAAGATGGGAGTGAGTAGAGTAGGGATAGAGATAGGTACTATCCCCAAGCGCAAGGCTCCTCGTTTGAGGATGATGATATAGTCCGAGCCATAGAGATGATAAATCTATGGGAGTCTCGCCAGAGACGACTAGTGGAGGCAACGCTCTGAAGTTTGCTGCCTCTCAGAGGATTGACATTCGTCGCAAGACAAGTGCAGCAGATACTGAGAAGGATGCAGATGGAAATGTATTCCGCATCCCGACGACGGTCAAGTTCGTAAAGAACAAGCTGTTTCCTCCCTTCCGAGTTGCTCACATTGATATGGAAATGAATGTTGGCATCAACAGAACAGCAGAAATCTTGGACCTTGCCGCTGACAACGACATAATTCTTAAGTCAGGGGCATGGTACGAATACGTTGACCCCTCCCGAACGGAACTCTTGTTAAAGCTTCGTCAGCATGAGGATGTAAAGGCTTTGATCCAAGAGATTAAAGCCGCTCCAAAGGATTTTAATGTCGTTCCGGAAAGTATCAAGGAAGGAGCTCGAAAGATAGGTCCCCTTCTTGATGCCTTGGAGTTCGATGACAAGGGCTGGAGGGTTCAAGGGCGTTCTTCTGCTATAGAGGCCCTAGGAGAGAGACCAGAGTTATTGGAGGAGCTTAGAGTTCACATTCGTGAAATCTATTTCCCAACCAGTAGCCCACAAGCGGAAGTTTCAGACGATATTCCGTTTTAATTTCAGGAGCTTAAATGCCCGATTCATACACCGGTGTGTACGTCCTCTATGTTGATGAGACCCTAATCGATAGGGTCTTTTCTGAACGATCCCTTTCCGTTGAGGAACTCTTAGACGGAACGTTGAGTGAAGATGCTTGCAAGGAGTTGAATGTTCCAGTTCAAAATACTTCTTGGACTGAGTATCCAAATACAAACTTTGTTCTAAAGTCTGTCTTCAGACCTAAGAAGTCCGCTCTTGTGAGACTGTCAAAGGATTGCAAGAGAGTTGAAGTCCTTTGGGACTACAACAAGACTCCACTGCAAGGCTTGAAGCCACGCAACAAGGAGCAGAACATGCTCCTCAATGCTTTGATGGATGATGAGATTGCATGTGTCGTTGTAGAAGGCAAGGCAGGAAGTGGGAAGACGCTCTGTGCTCTTGCCGTTGCCTTGGATTGCATTGGATCGCCCAGCTCCCCTTATAAGAAGATTGTTCTTACGAGACCAATGTCCTCTGTGGGAGCTCCTTTGGGAGCTCTACCTGGAGATCAAGCGGAGAAGTTCCTTCCTTATCTTGGGAACTACTTCTCGAACTTTGAGTTCCTGTTAGGGAAGCATGGTCTTGCCTATCTTAAGACCATGATGGAGAAGGGGGACATTGAGATTCTGCCATTGCAACTAATTGGTGGCATCTCATGGCATGATACACTCGTGATTGCCGATGAGGTGCAGTCCTTGAATGCACAACAGATGTATGCACTGGGCACACGCCCTGCTGCAAACTCTAAGTTGATTCTTCTTGGTGACAGCGCCCAGAGATATGGTAGGTTCGAGGATGCTAGACACACAGGGCTTTGGAAGATTGCCCACAGTGAGCATGCTCTTCGCTCGCCTTTGGTGAGCTACATTAAGCTTCTCAAGCAGGAGAGACACCCGCTTGCTGATGTCTTCTATAATACATTCGTTAATAATGAGGTTGTTGAATGAGAGTAAGTATTTATAACAAGGGCGTTTCCTACAACGGGGAGACAGTTAAGTCTCCCCTTCCCAAGGAGAGCACCACAGAGGCGGCGGCAGTAGATGTTTCTACTCCCGTCCCCTTTGTTCTTGAGGTTGGTGCTAAGCATCTGGTTGACACAGGCTTGATTATCAAGGCTCCTCGAGGGTATTGCATCCAGGTCCTACCTCGTAGCGGACTGGCTTGCAAGAAGGGGATTACCATCCCTAACGCTCCTGGTCTAATTGATAGAGACTACTGTGGCCCAGATGATGTGATCAAGATCATGCTTGTGAATCAGGGGAAGGAGGCTGTGGAGTTTAAGGCGGGAGATAGGGTGGCGCAGCTGCTCTTCACGCCGTACATCACGGTTTCGTGGGATGAGGAAGAGAAGGCCACCTTTGCTAAGGTAACCTCCAGAGGAGGTTTTGGTAGCACTGGCGTAGATAGGAAGAGTGGACTTTGGAACAGAAGAACCTAGACGTTGAAACATTAAACATCTGTGTTAATGTCCTTGAGTCCCTATGTCATGGTCCAGCACTAGCATCTAGGAGTTCCTATTATGCTGTGCTGGACATGCAGTATCCTAATATTAAAGCCGTCTCCTTTGGAGACGTCGTAGAAGAGAGAAAACTAAGAAAAGGTTGGTTCTAATGAATAAGAACGCACGCATTGCCTTCTGGGCAGATGAGACTGGCTTCTGGATGAGTGTTAATGAGGGTAGCTTGGAGCGTCCTAACTGGATTGTTCAGGACATCCCTTCGGGTCATCTTAATCTGGAAATGTCAGAAGATAAGATTCAGGTGAAGATTACTCCTGTGGTAGCTGAAGTGAAAATTGATCTTTAGCTGATCTCCCTCCAGCCTAGATCCTCTCCACCCACCTGTGGACCCGCCCGCAACCTCAAAGGCCAGCAGGGCCTTCAGTCCCAGTAAAGCTCTTCCAAATTGGGAAGATAATCATTACCACTCCTTTATTAGTTATGTTAAGCAATAACAGCAGGAGCTCCTCCATGAGTAGATGTAACAAGTGTGATATGCCTATCAATGGCACAATGATGGATAGATGCTTCTGTGAGCCAGCTGTTGGTAAGTCTAGTATGGCCAAATATATGCCCACATGTGGGGCAGACTATGACGATGATCGTCGTGATATGGCTCCCATCTATACCATGCCTCCCGTGGTAAAGAACATAGACCCTCTTTGGGCTCACTTAGTGGTGAATGAGACCAACATAAGGTTTGAATACCTTTCTCCTAGTCGTGGGGCAACCACCAGGAGCGTTAAGCTTCTGGGATGTTATAAGAGCTTTGGTAATACATATATAATTGGCTACTGCATGCTAAGAGATGCAAAGAGGACCTTTAGGGTCGATAGAATTCAGAAGGTGGTGGCCGTTGACGCTTAAGAAAAGATTTGAAGCCCTTGGTGCTGTTCATTTAGGGATGTTTACTAAAGCAGAGTCCGCTGAACTGTATGCCTATGATGAGAACTGGTGGGTTTTTTCTCCCTCTTATCACAGCTATTACTCCAAGCCCTTTGAGCTGGAGCCACTTGGTGCGAGGATGAATCTTACCTGGGATCCAGGTGATGCTAAGAATCCTGGCGTCAAAAGAATGGTGGAAATTGTAGAGGCTTGGCTTACGGCCAATCCTCGTCCCAGAGGTGAAGAATGAGATGCAACAAATGTAGCATGCCCTTGAAGGGCTTTGGTATTGATCAGTGTTTCTGTGAGCCAGAGGCTATCAAGTCCAAAAAGTGGACAGTAGTTCATGAAGAAGTTAATGCTTCAGGCATTGATCTAAAGACTGAGGTTTTTGGATCTCTTCTAGAGCAGCGTAAAGGAGAGTACGTGACTAAAGCATTGATTGTCTTTGAGGGGCAAGACTTTGTAAAGACTGTGCGTAAGAATAGGCGTGAATATGATGCTCGGTTTATTATCCAAGAGATTCCCGGCCACGGCTGGAAGATTCGTAAGAATACGCTGACAGAACACCATGGAGAAATGGAAAGTCTAGAGCCAATATTTGAAGTCTATCTAGAGGACGTGGAATTCTATCATGAAGAGGCAGGGGAACTATCTTTCTTTGGCCTCTGGGATTCTGGAACCGAGAGGTTCCATTCAGATATTAATGAGCATCTGCTTGATGCTCCGGTTAAGCCTAGCATTGTATCTCCTCAAGAGGTGAAGCGGATAGAGGCATGGGCTAAAGTGAAGAATCGCAAGAAGCCTTTTGCTCCTATCGTTATGAATAGTACGGCTGTTTCTTTTGACGATATGGTCTGCACTCAGCCCATGACGGGAAGTGTTTCTGGAAAGTGGCTCAAATGGAAGTATGTCGATGAGTAGACTTTCTTTAATCATTGGAGACTGGTCTAACGATGGCCATGGTAAGACTGATACCGTTCTTGTGACCATGAATGTCAGTAGGGCTGAACTCCTTAAGGCTCATGAAAAGGGGCTGAAGCAGGTGCCCGCTTTCAAGGGTTCTTGCGAAAACTATGAGGAGTCTTATATTTCCTTAGGATTGGCTCACCAGCTTGTTAAAGCTGGTTTGGATCCAGAGGACTTTCTTACTGACCCTTGTTGTCGTTGGGATGAATCAACTAAAAGTTTAATTGAATGTTCTTGGGACCATCCTGAGAATGAAGAGCTTCTCTTTATAGATTCAGAAGGTTATGCCAAGTTGTATATGGAGATATGCAAATTAGGAGACCCTCTTATTGCCTACTCATTCAATAATAATAAGTCCGACGAGATTTGCATCGGCGGCTATGGAGTAACTTGAGGTGAAGCAATACAAAGAGTTAGTACAAGATGTACTAGAGAATGGAACCAAGAGATGAAGTGGATTCCTGGGTTCGAGGATCGTTATGCAGTTTCGGCTAATGGTGAGATCTGGTCATATGTAGGACACATCCCTAGAAAATTAAAGCCAGATCTTGTTAAAGGATATCATCGAGTCACATTGTTTGATTCAAACAAGCGAACTCGTATGCCTGTCCATAGAATTGTCGCATTAACTTATATTTTGAATCCAGAAAACAGACCGCAAGTTAACCATATAGATGGCAACAAAATTAACAATGCTGCAATAAATTTAGAGTGGATGACATCTAAAGAAAACTGCGCTCATGCTTTGGAAGAGGGTCTTTATAAAACTGCTGTTGGCGAACAATATAATAGATCGGATCTAACTGACATGGAAGTATTACAAATACGATCTGTGTGGGAAGAGAATGCTCACACTCAAAAAGAACTCGCTAACATGTTTTCTACAACTAGGTCAAATATAAATAATATTGTTAATAGATACACTTGGAAACATATATGATTCAATATATAGAACTCCTTCAACAAGTTTTAAGCGAAGGAGAATACCATCAAGATCGTACTGGCACCGGCCGTTGCTCTATCTTTGGTGTCCAAAAGCGATATGATTTGAACAATGGAGCCACCTTTCCTCTGGTCACAATCCGCAAATCTTTCTTTGCTAGTGCGGTCAAAGAAATCCTTTGGATGCTTAGGGGTGAGCGCAATGTTAAAACTTTGGGAGCAGGGTTCTGGAACCCTTGGGCTCGAGAGGGTGGAGACATTGGGCCCTTGTATGGACATCAACTAAGACATTGGCCGGATGGGACTGAGGGTGGGAACGATCAAATTGCTAACGTTCTAGAGTCTCTGCGACAAAACCCCAAATCGCGCCGCCACATCATAACAACGTTCAATCCCCTTGACGCTCCTAAAGGCGTCCTCTATCCGTGTCATGGGATAGTCATACAATTCTATCCCAGTGCAGATGGGCAATTCCTGGATCTTCACATGGTGCAGCGATCACAAGATTTGATTCTTGGGTATCCTGTGAATGTTGCTGAGTATGCTCTGCTTCTTATGATTTTTGCTAATCGACTAGGCAGAAAAGCCAGAACCCTAATTCACACTATTTCCGACTGTCATCTTTACTCAAATCACATCGAGGGTGTTAAAGAGATGCTCTCTAGAGAGCCGCTGAAGCTCCCTAGAGTGACGATAGCTGATAAGCCTATGCCTTACCCTGGTTGTGCCAGGGACGGCTCTGTATTGGAGCCTGAGGATGTACAACTGATAGGATATGAACACCATGGAAGAATCAAGTTCCCCATTGCAGTCTGATCCTGAGCTGGTCATAAACCTTGAAGAAGCCATTGATCAAATAAAGTCTGACCTTGTCAAGATACAAAAACGGATTAAAGATGAAGAAGAATTCTTTGGAGAGATGGATGATGATTGCCCCTTGTTCATTCTAGATGGAAGAAAAAGGGAGGCCTGGGATTATGGTGTTGATTACGGCTATATTATGGGCGTAGCTGCCGGCCTAAAGGTTGCCTTAACACAACTTAGGAGAGCAATATGAGCCTCTTGACAGTAACTAAGACAGTAGTCGATTGTTTCAACTGGGACACCTTTGTACGAGAAGCATATGGAAGACCATATTGTTTTCAGCAACAAGGTGGTTGCAAGATGCGAGGTACATATCACTTAGAGGTCCACGGAGAGAAGGGGTATGACCCCTATGGATGCAAAGGCCTTCCTTTAGAGCTGGATAACAACCTCTTTGGAGTGGCCCTTGAGGAATGGCTCAGGAGGGACCCCAAGGAGGCCCCACCATCTATAGACTTCCTTGAGACATGGTGGGAGAGAAACTTTTATCCCAGCATTGAAGCTGTTGCAGAAGACCTGTGCCAGAGAGGGCTTCTTCCTGTTGGTGAATATATAATTATCATCGACTGGTAGTCCAAACAATAAGTGGAGAAAGAAATGAGTTGGAAAGAAAAGTTTACTCCTACATCTGATACGCTGACGCTTCATTTTGATTCAGTCAAAGAGGCGGAAGTATTTAAGACGTGGCTTTGTAACTCGGGGGAGCAATTCTATGATGACTTTCGAGAAGTCATGCGTTCTGATGGGGAGCTCCCCAAAGATAGCTCTGAGTATGTAGAAATTAATTATCAAGACTTGCCTAACCATATCTTCTTTAAAGCGGAAGGCTAAGGAGAGACTATGACAGTAGCACAATTGATCAGCCGTCTAAGAGACTTCCCTTTAGATGCAGATGTCTTAGTAGAAGCGAGGGATAGCGGAGAGCCCTACAATTTCAGCGTAGAAGAAGGGACTTGGTATGCGGAGATGACAGAACAACTTGGCGGTGAGCCAAATGAATACTATGCTCGAACTGATGTTAAAAGATTCAAAGAGTATTCTACTAAGTTCTGTGTCAGCATTAGTCCGAGCTGGTAGCATGAACCAATTTCAAGAATCAGATGGATGTAAGATCCACCTAATGCAAGGTGAACTCCCTCTTGTTAAGGTCCTGTTCCTTAAAAAAGAAGGAGAGGACCAGCGTTTGGTTGTTAACAAGAGTGTGATGTTGGACGGTCAGCCTCTAACTGTAGAGACATGGCTGCGTAATAAGCATGGCGTTTGGAACGGCACCTTTAATCAGATCCAACTTAATACCCCTCTTTTGAAGGCTGGAGATGCCTACCCATTTACTTGTGTGTTCTGGACCTCTCCAGTGATGAGTAAGGATAGAGTTCCAATGGTAGGTCAGTAAGCTATGAGCAGGGAAACAACTTGGTACTTTGTATACACTTGCTGTCCCGACGGACCAAGTGTCCTAAAGGCTGTGTTCTGGTCTATATCAGAAGCTGATGTCTACCGAGATGGCAATGGCTATCTGGAGATTCGTCGAGCTCTCTGGGAGGGCTATGGCAGTGTTCCAGACTACAGTGAAACGGAGAAGGTATGACAATCTACAGAGACTCCTCCTCGGGGAAGCTTGTAACCATTTGTTACCTTACCGCTTGGATGGGTAAGTGTAGTCCCAGACATAGAGCCTATCGGTACCCAGCTCCCCACTGGGGAGTTGATCTTGGCAGGGAGGTTCGAGAAGAAGAGATAGGCCAGAGATATATCCCCGTGTCAGAAAGAAGCTACCCATGAAGAACAATACAAACTGCACCATAGGCATCCTAGAAGAGGATCAAAGCGTTAGCGTTATCTATTGCCACTGGGATGGCTATCTTGATGCGAACGGTGAGCGTCTCTGGAGGTTCTACTATGAAGAAAGTCATATTAGAGACCTGCTTGAGGGAGGAGATATCACATCTCTTGGCGCTAGCCATAAGGTAAGCGTTTACTATCATAAGGACTTCCAAGAGCCACTTAAGGTTGCTCGTGTTTATGATACTTCTCTTGAGATGGTTGAGGCTGAGGGACGTAGGTTTAATTATCTCTATTGCATTCGCTCTGGCGAATGGTTCTTTTCAATGTGGTCGTCTAATGAATGGAAGAATTTAAAAGATGCAAACTTCAAGACCTCTGGTCCATTATGATGGTCCCATTGAATGGATCAATGAAGGCCGTGTGATTCTGTATGGAATCCACGGGTCTCATCTTTATGGGACAAATATTGAGACCTCTGATGAGGACTATAAGGGTATTGTTGTCCCTCCTAGAGTGTACCGCCAGGGCTTTTCTAAGACCTTTGAGCAGGTTATCCAAGAGGGATGTGAGCTTGAGTATGTCATTTATGATATCCGTAAGTTCTTTAAGCTTGGGGTTAAGTGTAACCCCAACATCTTAGAGCTTCTCTACTCTAAGTCCTTCTTGCACTCCACTGAGGGAGGAAGACTGCTGGCTGAGAACAGGGATGCGTTTCTTTCTCAGCGTGCAATCTCTTCATACAATGGATATGCTCTGTCTCAGTTGAAAAAGATGGAGACCTATAGGGCTGCCAATCCAGAGAGAGCTAGGTTGCGGGAGTTGTATGGATATGACACCAAGTTTGCCATGCATTTGATTCGACTGTTAAGGGTCTGCAACGAGATGTTGACAGAGGGAACCATTAACGTGTTCCGTAAGGATGCAGAGCAGCTGATAGAGATCAGGAGGGGTGGATGGTCCTTGGCTCGTGTTCATAAGGTGGTCCAAGACCTTGAGGCCAGGAACTCTGCATTGGCGACTACAACGTCTCTGCCTAAGGAGCCAGACATCGACTTCTTAGAGTCTTTGATGTCTGATATAATTGAGATTACGGAGTGCTCGGTTGCCTCCAAGGATGAGATAAATGTTTTTTGATGTAGTGGTCGCTTGCGACCAGGCTGGTGGTATTGCCAAGGATGGAAAAATCCCCTGGCATCTCCCCGAGGAGCTTCAGTGGTTTAAGAAGGTAACTTCTCACACTCAAGACCCTGACAAGCAGAATGCTGTAATCATGGGACGCAAGACTTGGGAGTCTTTGCCCGAGAGGGCAAGACCTCTAAAGGGCAGAGTGAATGTGGTGCTTTCGAGGGATGAAAACTATGCGCCCGAAGGTGATGCTTGGGGAGCTCTCTCTTTTGAAGATGCACTGCAAGCCATGGATCATGGGGACTTTGGGTGTGTAGAGACTGTCTTTGTCATCGGTGGAGGGCAAGTATATAAAGAAGCATTTGACCACCCCAGCTGCCGCCTCATCATCATGTCTGGGATTCCAGAGACTTTCGACTGTGACACCTTCATTCGTGTCCCAGACCGCTTTGAAACAGTAGAGACTAGGCCCCACCAAGGATTTAAGATCTGGTGGCTTACCCCTAAGGAACTAACACAGGATGATTGATTGGAATTTTGTCAAAGAGGAGATACTTGAGGTCTTGGACAACAATGGGGTGCATGATGGGACCCTTGCTGGACTAGAAAATAAGGTCCAGGTGTTCATCAATAAGCTCGAGAGGACCTTTAGGCCTGAAGCAGGAGAGCCAGATGACGACACTGACTCTGACTGGTAAGGTCGCAAAGATAGAGAAGGCAGGAAAGTGGGTGGCTTTTGTTATAGCTGGCCGAACTGCTTGTAAAGTAATAATGAAGGATGCCTCTGCTAAGGAGGCACTAGAATCCATCAAAGTTGGGTCAGAAATTGTTGCAACATCTAGCAAGTTCGCGTGTGAAGGTCACACGGTAAAGCTTTGGACTGATCTATGCATGTTCTTACCAGATTAACATAGTGAGTAGAATAAATGTGGGATAGAGTTAAGACGTTAAAGTCTGCTCTCCTTGGTTTACCAGAGCCGATCCTCATCCTTGGAAATAGAATGCCAGATGGAGATAGTCTAGGCAGCGCAGCTGCAGTGTTGGACTATTTAAGGTACGAAGGATATGAGGCTTACATTCACTGCGTCCTCCCACCGCCTCCAACGTTAAGTTGGATGCTTGATGAGGGGGATGAAGCCACCGCAGAGACGCTCGAAGAGTATGCGTCTCTGGTAGTAGTGGATGACCAAGTGAATTCTGAACGACTTGGGTTTGAGTTTAGAAAAGTTCCTACTATTTGCATAGACCATCATATGACAGGATTCCCTGATGATGTGGCAGATAGTATAGCGAAGAAGGGGTCCCTTGGTGCCCCTACTGTTGTTGTTAATGACAATGTCATTAACTTCTGGAAGCTGTGCCCAGCAACAGCCTGCATCTTAATTGATGAAGAGATATTTCACCCCTTTCTGTGGGTGTCTCTCTATACAGATTCAGTTGGTTTTACTGTCAACACCAGCACAGTCATTAGGTATGCTTCAATCCTTACAGAGGCTTCAGATATTTCTGATGAAGACGCTGAAGGTTACATAAAGAAGGTTTACCCCACCGCTCCTGTTTCTATCTTAGAATCTTTTGCTGAGGCAACAATCTACACCCTCACAGGCACTCATAATGGAGAGCAGCTACAAATTGCTATGGCAATTGCTGATGCTCAAGATGATTTGTCCTATCGTAAGATCCTTTGGATCCTTCGACAGTTTGGACATGTGGCGTGTTTTGTGAATTCTGTGACAGGCAAGGCAAGTGTGCGTTCTGACCGCTATGAGTATAGCGCTCTTGACATAGCAAAGAAATTTGGTGGAGGTGGGCATGTGCGCGCAGCGGGCTTCCAGCTGAACACCAAAGAATTTGGTTCTCAGTGCGATAAACTAATCACCCTACTTGGAAGCGATCTCGAAAGCGTTCGCTTAAGGATGTTAATGTAATGAGCAGTAAAAAGAAGACAATCAAAGAGCTGAGACTAGTTAATAAGGATCTTTATAAGACCCTAGAAGCCTCTGAGGCTGACCTTGCTGAGGCAGAAGAGGAGAACGAGCGCCTTCGTGAGTCTATCATGATCCTCTTAAGCGAGGCTGGGTTGGAAATCGAAGCCAATGATGGACTAGAGTTTCCAGTTGAGATTATGGCAGTTCCAGATGGAATCTTCCCTCTCTAATAGATATGATTGGTAGTATATGAAAGACTTTGTACATCTTCACCTGCACACTAAGTTCAGCCTACAAGATGGTACCACTGAGCCTGAAGGGCTCATGAAAAAGTGTGCCGATCATGGGATGAAGTCCGTTGGAGTGACAGATCATGGGAATATGGCAGGGATGTGGGATTGTGCTAAGTACGCTAAGCAGTATGGCATTAATCTAATCCCTGGCAATGAATTCTATGTTGTTCCTGATGCACAAAAGAGCAGGGGGAATGATTGGCGGAAGGGGAAGTCCTCTCATCTTGGACTTCTTGCTTATAGTCAGACCGGTTGGGATAATCTGTTGAGGCTTACTGCGTTATCGAATCTTGAGGGATTCTATAACGAACCTCGGATAGACTATAGGATGCTCAGAGAGAACTCCGAAGGATTGTGGTGTATGTCTGGCTGCCTCGGCGGCTTCATAAATACAGCCATTAAGAATAATCAATCCCCAAGGTTTGCGGTAGATATGCTGCATAGTATCTTTGGAGATAGGCTATCTCTTGAGATACAGGTGAACCCAATACCTGACCAGCAGATTCTTAATGATGAAGTGATAGCAATTCATCATGCTACAAAGATTCCCCTCGTTGCTACCGTTGATGCTCACTACTTAGATAAGACTGATAGCCACAACCAGGACATCCTGTTTGCAATGCAGTTAGGGAAATCCCTAGAGGACCCAGAGAGGCTGAAGATGCCTCCAGAAGAGCACTCTGTTGAAACCCCAGAGGAAGCCATCAAGAGGTTCACAGATAAGTATGGGAACCTTGGATTGGAGGCTTGTCGGAGGACGGTAGAGATTGGAGACAACTCTCACTCAGAGATTACTTACCAAAGTAAGAGCTATAAAATTCCCACCCTTGATGTTGCAGCACAGCCAGACTTCCAAGAGTTTCTTAAATGGAAGACAGGCTGTGAATGTCACACCTCAGACAAAGGGGAGTGCTTAGTACATGGAAAAGCCTGTGGGCATAACCACTAGAAATAAAACTATAGGAGATTAGCATGTTAGAAGTTACCCCCGCACCTGGATTCGCCATGGTGACACTTGAGAAGGACGCACAGACAAAGTCTGGACTTTTTGTTGCAGGCACACAGGACGGCCTAAAGAGAGGTCGCGTAGAAGGCCTTGGCCCTGAGTTTGTCACAGACCATGGTGTTTCAATCGCCTTCCCAGCAGATGTTGGAGATGTCGTTCTATTTGACAAGGGAACTGAATTTTCAATCCCGGGGCAAGGAAGCTACTACTTCGTGTGGCGGAACAACACTGTTGGCAGGATCGTCGAGTCAGGAGAGTGACAGATTCACTTGGGAATGAATACAGAGTGGGAGATATACTCTTGTACGTCGCCGGGGGAGATCAGGCTCGGCCACAGATTGCCATGTTTGTTGAAGCTTATATGAATGCAGATGGAGATCCTAAAAATAGGTTCCTTTTTGCGAACCGTAGAACGTGGAATCGAGATCAAAATAACGTGTCTGTCAGAACTATTGGACGGCCCTGGAGGGCCCGCTTGAAGCGGCTCTCTGATGTCCTTCCTCATGACAAGGCCCTCGAGGCAAGAGATTTCTTTGAGTATGCCCTGGAGCTAAAGGGATACGAGCTTGGGCTGCCTCTTCTTTGAGGTATGATGTCAGAATGGAGAGGTCTCAGAGAGAAGGAGAGGTTCAAATGAAGAGTGATGATCAGAACTCCTACCTTTTATTTTGGGCCCAGAAGGGGCTTAAGGCAAGAGGGCTCTGGGATGACCAGGTCTATAAGGATAGGGTAGATTACGAGTGGAAAGTTATCTCTCGTATGGGGTTTGCAGGATACTATCTTGTAGTCGCTGACTACGTGGCTTGGGCCCGTAGTCAAAGAATCCCAGTGGGGCCTGGACGTGGTTCAGGTGCTGGCTCTTTGATTGCCTATGCTGTAGGCATAACGGATGTGGATCCCATTAAGTGGGGCCTAATGTTTGAGAGGTTCTTGAACCCAGGTAGAGTCTCCATGCCTGACTTTGACATTGACTTTGGAAAGAGAGATCGACTCAAGGTTTTTGACTACCTGTCAGAGAAATACGGACATCAGAACGTTTGTCAGATTGGTACTATTGGCACCATGAAGGCAAAGCTTGCGGTCAAAGATGTGGGGAGAACCCTTGGACTTGATCCCTCTGAGCTGGAAAGATTCTCTAGCTTAATTCCCGACGAAGAAAGAGGAGGACAGGGCGATCATGCTATCACCTTGAGCCTCCTCTTGGATCCTCCCAGGGAGCTTGTTAAGGCTCACGGAGAGGCTCTTGCAAAGTTCAGAACTGCTTATGAATTCGACAAAGACTTTCATAGAGTTGTCAACCTTGCTGTAGAGCTGGAAGGAATCCCAAAGAGTTACGGGGTGCACGCAGCTGGAGTTGTCATCGGAATTGATTCTCTATGGGGAGATATTCCTCTTAGGAAATCAAATGATGGAAGGCCTGTTAGTCAGTGGACTGACAAGCAGGTCGAAAAGATGGGGTTAGCTTATTAGCCCCTGTATGGAGCAATCCGTACAGCAAACAAGGTGAACCCCAAAGCAAAGGGGGTGTGCTGCATCTGCAGCGCTAACAGGGGAACCTAAGTGAGCGAGTCTCATAAGGCAATCCTGTGCTAAGCTTTTGATTGATTAGGTATTGCAAAATTGATATAATAGGAGCTCAACAAACAGGAGCTGCGTTATGCAAAAGTTAGAAGGATTTGAGAAGGTAGAATCTGAAGGAATTTTGGGAGAGTATTATATTCATCCAGACGGAAGGATCTACAGAGATTACGGACATAGAATAAAATTTCTTTCCGAGAGGCCAAATGCTTATGGCTATAGTCGAATAAGCTTGCTTCATCAGGATGGACGTAGAGTGGATCGAATGATGCATCGATTATTGATGTTAACATTTGTCCCAAATCCAGATAATAAGCCACAAGTCAATCATAAAGACGGAGATAAAAGCAACAATCAGCTTTCCAATTTGGAATGGGTTACAGATCGAGAAAATAAGCTTCATTCACATAGAGTGCTTGGAGCCAAATCTAGTGACAAAAGTTGTTTCTTATTTTATTTTGGGGGCTTTGTTCAAAGGTTTCCAAACATCCAAGCTGCTTGTAACTATGCAGCTAAAAAATATGGGTGCTCCTCAAAGTCTTTATGTAAATATTACACATCTAATGGATGTGCAATTATTACAGAAGAAAGTGCAACGACTATCCTAACGGAGTAGGGGGGGTATTGCTCCTCTCGAAGCGCCTTGATCTCTGAATCAATACAGAGAATATGATATAGTCTGTGCCACTAGAAATAGTGGAATAACACGTTGTAAAGTTCGACTTTCTGGGACTCCGCACACTTGATGTAATTGAAGACGCCTGTCGTAGCATAGAGAAAAGAACTGGAGTGACTATTGATTGGGAACAGACTCCCGAGGATGATGGTCCTACATTCGATATGCTCAGCAGAGGAGACACCTTTGGTGTCTTCCAGCTGGAGGCATCTGGTATCTCTGGGTTTACCAAGGGATATAAGCCAAGGTCTATCGATGACATCTCAATCATCTCAGCTCTATACAGACCTGGTCCGCTGGATAATGGGATGGTAGATGCCATTCTGTCTGTCCGCAAGGGGAAGAAGATTGAAGAGAGTCCTGTTGATGTCATTAAAGAAATCCTTAAGGATACGAATGGGGTTCTGACATATCAGGAACAAGTATTAGCAATATCAAGGGAGATGGCTGGGTTTACCCTGTCGGGTGCTGATCTATTGAGGCGCGCGATTGGCAAGAAGCTGCCCGAAGAGATGCAAGCGCAGGAGCAAAACTTTGTTGATGGCTCCGTAGAGAAGGGGTATCCAAAGCATCAAGCTTTGGAAGTATTTGAAATCATTAAGAAATTCGCTGACTATTGTTTGTCATATGATACTAAGGTATTGACCGATAAGGGGCCTCTCTCAATTGGTCATATTGTAGAAAATCAGCTAGAGGTTTCTGTTTATTCTATTGATGAGCATGGGCTTGTCTACTCTCAGCCGGTGGCTCAGTGGCATGACAGGGGCATAAGAGAAGTCTTTGAATACAAGCTTGAGGATGGCTCTGTCATCCGAGCGACCGAAGATCATAAGTTTATGACCGTCGATGGAGATATGCTTGCTATTGAAACAATCTTCCTGCAGAATAGGGATATGCTTGTCATTGAAACAGGCAAGATTCAAATAGGGGAGATTGAAATGAAGCCTTATAATAAACTAAATGACCTGGACAAACAACTTGTCCAACGACTGTACTATGAAGGATTATCCTTTGAGGACATCTCAAAGGAAGCTGTGGTATCTCAACGTTCTGTTAGTCGTGTTTTGCAAGAGGCTAATATTAACACCAGAAGGAAAAACCGTTATACCCTTAATGAAAGCTTCTTCTGTGGAGCATATGATCATTATGAATGTGCATATTTTTTAGGCCTACTGGCAGCAGATGGATGCGTTACTCATAAGGATTACATCGCCCTCCAGCTTATTGATGAAGAACTTGTCTTATGGTTTCGCAAAGCGATCGAATACTCAGGAGAAGTTCGGCTTATCCTTGGCGAGGAGCGAAAGCCCCCTGGCCAAGATGCCTATAGGGTGAACTTTAGCTCTGCCATAATGTCAGAGGAACTTCGTTCATATGGAATCATTGCCGGAAGACATCTTCAAGCAATTCCGAAGTTAGAAGATTCAATTGTGCCTCATTTTATTCGAGGGTATTTTGATGGAGATGGATGTGTTTACTTAAGGCCAGAGGGTTCTGGTGGAGTTGTTCATATTGTAGCCTCCGAGGCGTTTTGCGAATCGCTTAAAGAATACTTTGGATTCGGAACAATTAGTTCACATCCCAGTGGTATGTATTATTGGAGGATCTTTGCAAAAAAACATGTGAATGTTTTTTATGAAGCCCTATATGATTCTGATGGTTCAGAGACCCTGTGCCTTAATCGCAAAAAGCAACTAATGGAAGCCTTCCTACGGAGCTACAAGTATGAAAATTGTTGGAAAGCAAAGGATTGAGGATCAATCAGTCTATGATATTGGAGTAGAAAAAGACCATAACTTTCTTCTTGCTGATGGACAGGTTGCTTCCAATTGCTTTAACAAAAGCCATAGTGTGGCCTATTCAATGCTTTCATATAGAACAGCTTATCTTAAGTGTCACTATCCTTCTGACTTCTATGCTGCAGAGCTTACGAGCCACGAAGGGGAAGTCAAGAAGCTTCTCCCAGCAATGGCAGATGCTCGAGCACACCACATGAAGATCAAGACTCCTGATATTAATCTTAGTGAGGAGTGCTTTACGGCGACCGCCAGACATGAAATAAGGTTTGGACTTGCTGGAATTAAGGGGCTTGGGACAAAGGCTCTTCAGTCTATTATGAATGAAAGAGCCAATGGGAGTTTTGAGTCTATCACTGGCTTATGCAAGAGGCTCTCCTCTTCTGAGATTAAGTCGAATAATCTCACAGCCTTAGCAAGGTCTGGTGCATTTTCCCAAATAGAAACTGGAATGAACACAGCAGAGCTTGCAGAGTATGCCGTTAACACAGCGATTGCTCTTCGTAGCTATCATAAAGATGAGAAGAAAGGCCAGGTGTCTATCTTTTCTGTTATGACTGAAGCTCCAGAAAATGAGATTAATGTTCAGAGACCGTCAATTCATTTGGATGATGGAGATGAACTGGAGCTAGAGAAGGAAGCCTTGGGCTTTTATATCTCAGGATCTCCTCTGGATAAGTACAATACTATTAAGGAAAGATCCCATATAGATGAAATTGAAAGCTTAGAAGTTGATGGCATTTGGGTATCAGTTCTTGCCAGGATAACAGAGCTTAAGATTAGAAATGGAAAGAGGGGAAGCTTTGCAATACTACAGCTAGAAGATACTAGCGGCAGCATTGGAGCTAAGATTTGGTCTAACAATATGGCTGAAGCTCGTCCATACTTAGAAGAAGGTAAGAGTGTTGTTGTCAGAGGAAAGACAAACTCCTACAAAGGACTTGAAATTGTTGTGGATTCTATTGTAGACGCTGAATCAGAAGTGAAAAGACTTTTGAAGAGAGTGGTCATTCATAGACTTGATTCCACGATTTTAAATACACTCTTGCAATTGCCTGCAGGAAATGTTCCTATAGATCTTGAGCTTTCAAATGGCCAGATCAAACAACGACTTGGATTTTTTGAAATCCAACCCCACATGCTGAGGGAACTGAATGAGATGGACTGAAAAGAATAAGAAGCTTGCGGATAGGATTATAAAGAGGCTAGGAGCCACAGTGTCTCCTGCTGCTTTGTCTCATATCCTACAGAGGCACCTCAAGGTGCCTGTGACTACAGCTGAGGCTCGAGAGCTCCTTACCGAGCTCAGGCCTGCTGTGCCACAGACCTCTACCAAGCTATTGCCTGTACCAGTCAGGCGTCAGAATATAAAGGAACAGTGTAGAGTCCTCGTCAATGAAGTAAAGACTGAAATTGCCGCAGAGAAGGTCCTTGCAATTCCATCAGCTCTTACTGCAGAAGGAATCTCTCCCATCCTTTGCCTTTCTGACCTTCACTTTGGTGAAGTAATAGAAGTGAATGGACTGCAAACTTTCAATGTAGAGATTGCGAAGGAGAGGTTTGACAGTGTCATCGACAAGGCAATTGAAACAAGAGAGCTTGACTGCTATGAGGTAGATGAGTTCATTGTTCTCTTGGCCGGTGACATCATCGATGGAGAGCTCATCTACCCGGGTCATGCCTTCGAGACTGATGGAGATGCATACAAGCAGCTCCAGATTGCCATTAAGCATATCTGGAAGGGCCTTGTGCGCCTCTCAGAGGTGTTTGGAGTAGTCCGCGTTCACTGTGTTGCAGGGAACCACGGACGAGCCTCACGCCTACACTCACAGATGTCTAACTGGGATAATGTTTTGTACTTATCCCTACAGCTAATGGCATCCATCCAGACCAAGTATGATATTGAAGTTCATGTCCCTCATCAGATGTGGACTGACTTCAACGTCAGAGACTGGAGGGTACACTCACGCCACATTGGTGTGACTCAGGCAGCTACTGCCGGGCCTGGCAGGAAGGTCATGACTTGGTTGGACCAGCATGATGCTCAGCTGTTCTTCTATGGTCACTATCACAACCCTGAAATGTATTCTAGTGGATACAGAAGGATCTTCAAGAACGGCTCACTCCCTCCTGCTAACGATTTTGCAGAGAGGCTAGGATTCCAAAGCTCTTGTGGACAGTGGCTCATTGGTGTAACTGATGCTGAAAGCGTAGCCTTCAGTAAGACTCTAATACCGGATATAATCGATGTCTAATTTCAAGAGAAAGATCAAGAGGGCCATGGCAAAGAGCAATGGCCTTCCAGTAGATTTCTTCCTGCCTGGTGGACTAAAGAAGCGCCAGGCAATGCAAGAAAAGATCAAAGCATTAACAGAACAGATCAATCAGTCTAAGAAGGATGCGGAGTTGGATCCGATCCCTACATTTTTAGACGAGGATTTAAAAGATGGGGATGATAATTAAGCCAAACACAGGAAAAGCTACAAAGCCTGCCCTTGACCCTAACATTTTGGGTCAGGTGAATGCCTTAATGAAGTGGGCGCAGATTACAGATGATAGGAATGCACTCTTTCAGGAGGCGCATATCCGTGCTGAGTCTACGTTCTTGCAGATGATGGCCTCGTTAGAGGCTCTGTGTAAAATTCTTATCGAGAAGGATATTGTGGATAGGGCTGAATATGATGCCCATCGACAGGACTATTTCGATAAGGTCGAACAGAGACGTAAGGCCGCAGAAGAAGAAATGGACAAAGCCGGCCCTCAGATTTGGGTGCCTGATAAGAAAATCGTACCAGCAAGGTAAATAAAATATGGATACAAATTCTGTGGCAACTGCGCTCGAGCAGGTCAGACCCTTCTTGTTTGACTATCTCGTAGCGGAAGGTGTGATCACTACTGACAACCCAGCTCGTAATGATCAGTTCATCTGTCCTAATCCCAACCATGAGGACACAGCTCCGTCTGCGAAAATCCTTAGAGGAGGAGTAAAGGCATTTTGTCATGGATGTAAGACTACCTTTGATTTGCTTCATGTAAATCATTGGATTAAGTCTGCTCCTATCTCTGGGTTCGGCTTCATCACAAACAACCTCATGCCATTGTGCGAGAGGTTTAAGGTTGATTTTGAACTTGGAGATTTGTCTGAAGAAGATAGGTTTAAGCTAGATTCCTTTCGTGTGATTCGCATGGCCTCTGATTATATGTCCGCTCAATTGTGGTCAGAAGAATTAAGAGACTATGTGGAAGCAAGAGGTGTTGACGTTGTGTCGGCGCAGGAGATGGGAATCAGTGTAATTCCGAACTACTCGAAGTTCTTTTCTCACCTTAGAACAGCCTTCTCAAACGTCTTCCTTAGGGAAGTTGGTTTGGCAAAGGAAGGGATGTTCTCCTCAAGCTCAATTATCTTTACGATTAAGGATCATAACGGTACTCCCGTTGGATTCATAAGTAGAGACATGGAGCACGAGGCAAAGAAGGAGAGATGGAGAGCCGAGGGTAGCCGAGGGGCTCCTCCTCGTAAGTACGACTCGTCTCCCGAGAAGAATCGTATCTACTTCAAGAGGTCAGTTCTCTTTGGTTTCTCAGACGCTGTATCTAATGATTACAAGGACTTATATGGCTTCGAAGGTCAGTTTGACTGGGCCATCGCTAAGAAGAATGGACTGGACAATAGCATTGCCCTTAGTGGTAGTTCTATAACACCAGACCAGATTTCACTTCTCCGTAAGTATGGCATCGAGTCTTTGACTCTTGTTATGGATGGAGATAGCGCGGGGGAGGAAGCGCTGGAGAAGCTGCTGCTTGGGGATTCAAAAGATCCAGGCATGCTTGCTTCTGCTTCCTTCTTGAACGTCTACGTAATCACAATACCTTCTGGGTATGACCCCAATTCCTATATCGTTGAAAACGGAATGGAAGCCTTTAAGGGATTGGAAAGAGTTAGCTCTTTCCAATGGGCCTTAAATAGGCAGGACCCTTCCGTTGATCCACTTAAGGCTTGTGAAGCAGTGCTTCCATTCATCCTGGCGGAGGACAACTTCCTTCGCAGGGAGAGAATGGTTGACGGTCTATCAGAAGCAACCGGTCTCTCTACAGTTGCCATCAATGATGAGTTGCACAGAAGAGAAGATGCTAATAAGCAGGTTGCAGAAAGAGAGATGCGTAACATTGCGGATGAAGCCTTAAGAGAGTTTCGATATGGAGATGGGGCGGGCACCCAGATTTTGAGGAATGCCTTAGACCGCATTGAAGCCATTGACAGCGTAACGGTTGATACGCTTAGTAGCGAAGAGACCATTGCAGCTCTTGATGCGCAGATTCAAAAAGAGTTTGAACTTGAGGGGCCTCAAGGTCACAACTACGGGAAGTTAACTCACTTCACAGCAGACCTTAATGGTGAGTCCCAAGGTGTTGTCATCGCAGTTGGAGGCGTGCCTAATACGGGCAAGACCGCCCTTCAGTCCCAGTTCACCAAGGAGCTTCTGGATAACAATCCGAATCTCATTATCATAGCCCAGACCATTGATGACACCCGTGCCCAATTCAACAGAAGGATGGCAATTCAATGGGCTCAGGAGATGGCGACTGAACAGGGGCTTAAGCTTGCTGATGCCATCACACTGAATAAGATTGCTAGTCCTAAGTACTGGCTAAATGAATACCCTCGTGAGAATGAGGGACTTATGGAGTGTCGAGAGGAAGGGTATAAGAGGTTGAGGGAGTATCTTAAGGATGGGCGTTTGCACATCAAGGATACCACTCATGGGGCCACCCTGGTGATGCTCGAGAAGCTTGTGAAGAAGGTCTACAAGGACCATCCAGGTGCTGAGGTGGTTGTTATATTGGATAACTTCCATAAGGCACAGGACTTCTCAAATCTAGATGAGCGTTCAGCTGTGAAGAAGAAGTCCGCGTTCCTTAAGAGAAACATTGCACAGGCATATAACTGTAGTGCCATCTCTACATTTGAATACAAGAAGGTCGAGACTGGGAAGCGTCCGGTGAACAACGACCTTCGCGATGCCGTTAACATTGAGTACGATATCAACTACCTAATAAACCTGTTCAGCCCATTGAAGGCTGCCCAGGATACAGGAGAGGAAGAGGCGTGCGAAATGTGGCATGGAGATGAGTTCAACAAGTTGCCTATCATTGAGGGAGATGTGGGGAAGAATAAGATTACTGACCTTAAGGGGCGCAGGTTCTTTGGCTTCTATCCGGCTCAATCAAGGTATGAATGCTATGCTTCTACCGATGTCTCTGCCATTGTTGCAAACAATAGGGGCAGCAAAGCCATTGAAGCTGGGCATGAAGGCACCTGGAAGAACGGTAGGTACTTCCCAGCTGACGTAGATGTAGGTAAGACTCGACTGGTAAAGGCTAAGACTGAGGTGCCCTTCTAATGAAAAATATACTTCCATGGGTTTTGATTGTTGTGCTAGCTGTAGCAGTAGGTCTTCAATGGATGCAGATGCGTGAGCTTACTTCATCCCTTAAGAAATCTGACTCGTTGATTGCCGAAAGATTAAATTCTTTCGACTCTAAGCTAGGTAGAGCTACTACAAAGATTGATGCTAATGGAAGTATGTTGGAGACATTGCGTAATGAAATTCCTCAAGACGTTCGTGCAGAGATTGAAGAACTGGGCGTTCAGGTTGAGGCAATTGGAAGAGCCACAGTGGTTCATCGAAGTTCAGGTGGTGGGCAAGCAAGGAGAGTTGCGACACCGCCTCTTCATGAAGCACCCAGAGTTCTTGACAATGACCCTGTCGGACGGCGAGGTAAGAGTTCGAGCAATTCTGAAGTAATAGAGTTCCAAGATTGGAGACTCAAGGCAAGGTTAACAGATGGTACGTTTTTTACTTATGAGCTTCACCAGCAGTTTGATTTCCTCCTTGTGGAGGGATCAAGAGGAGAAGGTTCTCCAACATATATACGCATGTGGGAGAAAGACGAAGACGGTAATCGTATCGAGCCCGCTCTTGAAGTCAGCTCATTCGAAATTGTTCGGAGAGAGAAAGAATCAGGGGGATGGGAAATCCTGAACCCCAAGTTGGAGATTGCTCTTCATTCGTTTCTTAGAATTAGAGATGCAAGCCTTGGGCTTGCTCCAGAGATTGCATTATCAGTTGGATCATATGGTCTTACTGAGGACGACTTGACGTGGAGGTTGATGAGGGTTGGCGCGTTTGCCAATGAACAGACCATAGGCATTTCAATATGCCCTGGGTCCTACAACCTCGGCAAAGACCTTCCTCTTGTTTCAAACGTTTGGATTAGCCCATGCTATAGTTACTCCGGTGAACACTCCGCAGGACTAAGCGTAGGCGGGACTTTATAATGGAAAAGTACTCAGATATTTTTAGAGATGCTGCCCTTACTGCGGCCATAGATGTTCTTAAGGGGCTAAAGGATGCCAAAACAAAGGGCTATCCTTCTCCTAAGAAGCCGAAGAAGCCCAAGAGGCCGAAGAAGTGAATTCTCTTCCTATGTTAACTGTTGATGGAACTGAGTATGAATCTGACAAGTGTTCCATCAAATATACAAGACGCTTTATTTATGTAGAGCTTTTCTTTGAAAATGAATTCCCAGGCTATGCCCAATTATTGGATGCAGGATCGATTAGTCTCTTAGGATGGTTCTTTTCTAATCCATTGCAGAAGGGTTTTAACGAAGGTCGAAGATATCTTAAGTTTGAAACTATAGATGTTGTCCCTGGTGAATACCCTGGGGAAGAAGAGAGAAAATGGATCTCTTTTATTGGCTTAAATGATTCTGAGGAAATTTAATGATATATCAATTTGAGTGTGCAGTTTGCGAGAAGCCTCGTGAATTTAATATGGAGATGAAGGATGCTCCTAGAGTAGGAACTTCTAGTGGGCTCTCTCGTGAGGTTACCCCTGAGCAAGACTTTCTGTGCGCTTGTGGCGCAAACAATTGGACTCGTGTCTGGCCCTCCAAGAATGGTGGCTTCCGCTGGAATATGAGAAGGACCTCTATAGTTTGATGGAAGCTCTTATTATTCTAGGAGTCATTGTTGGAACAATCTTTTTCTCTTGGCTTTTCCTTAAGCCCAAGGATGATAAGGAGGGTGGCTTAGAGCTTGCTCAAGACCTTGAGCCCGTGCTCGCTGCTCTCCGCACGGTGTACCAGAAAGTAGCAGAAGACACAGCGTCTGTTACTGGACGCCTGACCACCCTAGAAGCGACTGTAAAGGCTACCCCTGGTAAGACCCTACAAACCATTCAGGGAAGCGTTAACAACACCACTGGGAAGCTTGGAGAGATGATACAGCTCCTTGAGCTGCAAGCCACCTATGATAGGCTTATGGTCATCGGAGATATTGTAGACTTCATTGGGATTAAGTTTGCCACTGAGACTGAGCCTGCGCATATCGACTTCATCGATATTAAGACTGGAAAGAAGGCTGCTCTTAGCTCTGACCAGAGGAAGCTTAGGGATCTTATCAAAAACAATCCTGCTTGCATTACATTCAAGACGGTGAAAGTACAAATTACATGAGCTGGGAATATGATCACTACTCTCTTCGTGCTGCCGTAGAGCTGCTCGCAAAGTTAGCTAATGTAGATGAGTGTTGGCTTGATCATTATGACTGGTGTCGGGCACATGGCCATCAGTCTCCATGTCCCAATAAAGAGGCCCTTGAGTTCGTCAAGAGGTTCAAGGAGCGTTACGAGATTGAAGGCAACGACTGAAGATATTAGGAAGTACTCCTTCTGCCCGAAGTTCTTTGAACAGGGGGGAGAGTTTTCGGAGAGGCATCAAGGTGGAGTCGAGTTCACTCGGCTCCTTACTTACTTGTTTCGGCGCGACCTTGAGTTGGACGTGAAGCAAAACTTTGATTCCCTTACGAGCAGATGGAAGAAGATCTTCTTTCAGGCTCACTCAGAGGACAGCCTGGACGACCTTCGATTGTATAATCAATCATTGGTCGCCTTGCATAGATTCCATAAGTGGTATCTTAAGCAGCCAACTTCTGCTGTTGGTATCAATCATGATTTGTCTAGCCTCGTCTATGGCCATGAGCTGTCCTCTAATGTGCCAGTCCTGCTGATGGAACCAGATAAGTCTGTGACTCTAATCTTGACTGAGCCTTTGGTGGATGCTTCTTTAGTTAGACTTGACCCTGCCATCAGATATGTTTCGATGGCGTTAGGGGAAGAGTTCCAAATTAAGAAGGTCTGCAATGTGGCGCTCATCGATTACAAGCTGTTCCACGCAGAGGAGTTTGAGCCAGACAACCGTTACTGGGAGTCTGCTATGCTAGACTATGTTGGCGTTATGCAATCTCTACAGCATTCTATTACGTATCCAAATACTAGTGGATGCAACACATGTTCTATTCGTATGACATGTGAAGTGATGAAAGGTAATGATTAGACCCGTAACGATTTCTCCTGGTGAGGGACTCTGGACCGAAGAGGAGATGTATGAACTTAAGGTCTACATCGAAGGAGTTCGGAACTTGACGTTCCGGAACTCCGCGCCGGGCGTAGCATTAGATGAGGAGAGCGATACAATTCATACAGGAACCAAAAGTATGATATGGAAACTTAAGAAGAAGGGGTCGTTGGACTTCACTCTTCTTATCTTTGCTCATAATAAGGCTTACACCCCAACGTGGGAAATCCTACCTTCACCCTCAAGGCTTAGCGTGTGGACAAATGTCGAAAGGTGCAGAAAAGATTAAGGCCCTCTTGTTTGAACTCTATGGGAAAGCAACTCATATTGTAGAAGAACATCAAGTGGGCTATAAGCTCAGATTGGATTACTATATCCCTTCACTTGGATTTGCAGTTGAGTATCATGGCCGCCAACATGAGGAGTTTGTTTCTCATTTTCATGGCGATGCTGAAGGCTTCGATGATGCAAAGAGAAGAGACAGAAAAAAGATTGAACTCTGCGCAGAGCAAAACATTGCTCTGGTTGTGGTTTGGTATCATGAGACTCTGACAGTAGAACTACTTAAGAGTAAGATCAATGAAGCGCTAGACTCGTTTGTTCCAGTGGAAGCTCCCCCTCCAAAGAGGGATGAGTATCGAGAGAGGCGCTTGGCTAAAGCCAAAGAAGCTCGAAAGGAGCAATACAAATGGAAACGAGAAAGATTGAAACAGTTCCGGTCGAAATAATGTTTACTGTCGCCGAGGGCATTAGCATGAGGAAGAGAAGTGCAGTCAATAAGATCTGCATAGACTTTGGACTTGTTGAAGACAGGCTTCAGTTTAAGACCATTTATGGCAACCCAGCAGCCTGGGTTGCCGAGCTTAAGTGCAGTCTTGATCGCGCACTTAAGACTGATGAGTACACTCTTACTGCAGTCAAGTTTACTAGAGGTGAAGCGCTCTAATGGGGGGGCTTAATGAAGGAATGCAGAAAGGAATAACCTTCTCTGTCAACGAGGCTCCTATGGCTCAACCACGCCCCAAGGCAAGACGCATTGGGGCTGGCATCCAAATCTATACACCCAACAATAAGAAGGTCAAGGACCATAAGACTGCAATTGCTACCGCTTATGCAGAAGCTGCCGCCTTCGGGGGGTTCAATGAACTCCTTGAGGGGCCCCTTCGGGTTAGAATTGACTTCATTATGAAGCGCCCCGCCGATATGCTTTCTGTCTCTCCTGATGATCTTCCCCCTCATGTAAGAAAGCCTGATGTAGACAACTTGGCGAAAGCTGTCTTGGATGCTTTGTCTGGGGTTGCGTGGAAGGATGACTCTCAAGTTTGGGACCTTAGCATTCGTAAGTTCTATGAAGAGGTTGAGCTTGGAGGAAAGTCTGGACGAAAGAAGGTTTCCAAAGAGCCTCGTATTGAAATAGTCATAAACTTTCTTCAGCCAAAGACCTAGACAAAAGTCAAATGATATCCTATAATTAGAATCCCTTGGTGCGGCTAAGGATGTAATTATGGGTGATAAGAAAAATAAAGCTCTCGGACGTAAGGTCCGTAACAGGGACATTGCACGCATTGATGAATGCTGCTTGGCCCTCAAGACTGGTACCAAAAAAGAAGCCTACGATGCTCAAGAAAAGATCCTAGAATACTTTGACAGCTATCTGGAAAAGTATGTAAATCTATTCTCTGGGGCTAGCATAGACTTAAGCAACTACGACACCAGAGGCTTCCTCGGGATGTTCCTAACAGGTCGTCCCAAAACTCCTGCCAATTTATCTCATCAACGTTTGTATATTGCAAAGGTAATGCAGCGCTTTACTCGCGACGACATCAAGTCTGAGCTAACAGTATTGTTCTTAAATGTATTATCAAAGTATAGAATCGTAGAAGGAGTGAACGCTTTAAATCCTCTGACGAAGATTTTCAGATGGAGAGTTAAGGATTGGTTCAATAGAGTTGTGAAAGATCCTCTCTTCAAGACAGTAGAGCCCAGAGGCATTAGTGCCAGCGGGCAGAGGATTAGTCTTGAGGAGTTCATTGATTTGAATTGGCACGTAGAGCCTAACGTAGAAGAGATGGACTTGAGCATGGATCTGATTTGGACATTGAGTCCTCGTCAGTCTTTCTATGCTGTCCTGAGTAGATATGAGAGATACCTCATCTCCCTTATCTTTGAGAAGAGACTTCCTATTGTCAAGGTGGCAGACAAGCTGCAGAGAGATAAGGATACGATTAAACGTCACCTACGCGCAGCTCTTAAAAAGCTGGAGGAAAAGATAACGGATGGGGAACGCTGAAGCACCAGAAGTCGGCTCGCTAGTTCAAGTAGAAAAGAATCTTAGGCTTCGTCATGTCGTTGGACAAGAGGAGGCCGTAAGGAGACTAGCGGGTCTTGTTGATCGAATCTTGAATGATGATCACTTCTCTGACTGGGCTCTCGATAAGCCAAAGGCCATAGCCTTGACTGGGCCGCCTGGCTGTGGGAAGACCCACTCAATTAGAGCATTAGCAAATGAAGTTGAATGTCCTTTGATTGAACTGTGCTATGAAGACTTGGCGTCTCATCTGTATGATGAATCGATTGAAAAGTTGGCGGCGTTTAAGGCTCAGGTGGACGAAGTCTCAAGAGAGCATGGACATGTATTAATTCTTATAGACGAAGCAGACAGCTTCTTTCTATCTAGGTTCGATAGCAATGTCCATGCGTCTGACAAGAAGAAGACAAACTTCTTCCTTCGTTGGATTGATGGAGACATGGAGGGCAGCCAGAACTTTACAATGGTTGTCACCTCTAATGCGTGGGACTTAATTGACCCTGCCCTTAAGAGGTCTGGGCGCTTTACTGAGATCAAGTATCACAAGCTAAAGCCCGAGCATATAAAAGAAGCCCTGCAAGTTCATATTGAACTCGCTGAGTCTAAGGCTGGTAGGAAGATGTTCGCTCCCTTGGAGGGAGACTTCGCATTGCCGGCAACAGTTACTGGGGCTGACATCAAAGAGATCGTGGCAGAAGTGCTACTGCAGAAGGCCAATGAGTTTCTTCCTCTGTATAGACTGAAGATGGATGGTCAAGACGTTAATATTACATACGGAAAGGATTCGTTAATTCATCCTGATGATGTGTACGCTGCGGCATTTAAAATTGCCAATAGTATGAATCAGGAGAAGAGGAGTGTGGGGTTTGGACGGAGCAGAACTGAATGTGCTGAACATTATAAAGCGTGAGATTACTCGCCCTAGGCATCCTAGAGCTAGAAGAAATCCTACGTTTTATCCTTCATCAGCCTCGGCAGTAACACCAGAGGGACATGTCCTTGGTGGTTGCTGGAGATCAGATTGGTATAGAATCCACAACGTGGTTCCTACCAATGAATCTGAATTGTACATGCATATGATTTGGCACTTGGGTCGCGCCATAGAGAGCAAGCTCATTGATGCAATGAAGTGTGCTGGCATCTATGAAAATGATGGAGTCAAGTTCTACGACCCTAAGCATAATGTTTCTGGCGAGCTAGATATCGTTGGGCGATATCGTCGCAAGGACCAATCAATTGGCTACTATGGAATAGAGGTCAAGAGTGTTTATGGCATTGGTGTTAGCAAGACTATCATGGGGAGGTCCCGTGCATGGCGTGGGCAGAAGGCGTTTGATCCCTTTCCGAAAGAGTCAAACATCATGCAGACCATGGTCTATTTAGACCAGTTCTCCAAGGAGCATGGCGACGGCTACCACCTAGAGTTCTTTAAGCTTGTGTACATGCCAAGAGATAAGCCTAATGATGGACGAGAGTATACTGTTCGCCTAGTTACAAAGGCTGATCTTGACAGTGTGCTGCTTGCAAAGTATGGCCCTAAGATGAAGGACGGGGAAAGGTACGCTCAGGTTGAGACCGATGGCTTCTCTACTAAGATAGAGGTAAGATTCAGTCTCGAAGATATGTACTCTCGTTGGCTGGAAGAGAAGGAGATGTTCAAGCAGAATGTTATTCCCGTGCGACCATACAAGAAGTTCTACTCACCGGAAGAGATTGACAGCTATAAGGCAGCAGGAATGGTTTCCAAAACCATGTTCGAAGCCTGGGAGAAAGCAGGTAAGCCCAAGTCTTCATTGGATAAAACTCCTGGACATTTCCTATGTAAAAGTTATTGTGACTACAGAGATTTCTGTTATGACAGACTTGGACAGCCAAGGAAAGAAGCTGACATGGTCGGACTAGTTCAAATTGCCGACCCCAAAGAGGAGGTAGAAAATGCCTGAAGAGAAGAAGGCGCCCCGTAGAGGACGCCCCAAGAAGACTGAAGAAGTTGTTGAGCCTGTAGTCGTACAGTCCGAAGAGTCCGCTGATGAAGTTGATAAGAGGATGGTGCCCAGAGATAGGGAGGAGGATAGGGTTGCCCCTATTAACTTCGGACCTGTTGGTCCTCGTATGGGCGTCGAGGTGTTTCTTCCGAAGGGAGATGTTGGCTTTAAGTTTACCAACTCCTCAAGCGATCAGGTTGTATCCTTCGAACCTCCTGTTGCCGTTAGGGTAACGAAAGAGGGAGGCACCTATAAT
>Ga0233449_1000034_pt1 | contig 201682 bp, 177 predicted proteins | sample SI_124_October20_FD_183012 | JGI IMG/M metagenome (GOLD analysis project Ga0233449, IMG submission 183012) | Seawater microbial communities from Saanich Inlet, British Columbia, Canada - SI_124_October2016_200_MG | ecosystem: Environmental > Aquatic > Marine > Inlet | place: Canada: British...
CTGAAACTGAGTTCGGTGTTGATTTTAGGTTTATGGATGACAAACTGTCGCTTAGTTTGACCAGTTATCAAAATCAAATTACTGATATGTTGATTAGCAATGCACTCACGCCAACTTCTGGCTATGATACGCAATATGCCAATGCGGCTTCAATGGAGAATAAGGGCCTTGAAATTGATGGCTCATGGAGTGTGATGAATGAGGCAACCACGGGCCTTGACTTAACATTCAATTGGGCTACAAATAAAAATAAGGTTCTTAGCTTATCTGGTACGGATGTGTTGAATCTTGGTTCAGGTTCAGTGAACTCAGTTGCGAGAGAAGGTTACCCCATTGGTTCTCTTTGGGGAATCGGCTCACAAACGGAAGATGGTACAGTGAATGGTAAATTTATTTTAGACGATAATGGATTTCCTCAAATTACACCAACTAAAATGATTTTGGGTAACCCCAATCCAGATTGGCGTGGTACTTTAGGTCTGACGGCTCGTTTGAGTAATTTCACGGTCAATATGCTCTTTGAACATTCAGAAGGTGGTGAATACTCACCGCGTACGTTATGGGTTCTTAGACGATTTGGTACGACCAGTGATACAGATAATGAAGTTACGCTTACAAAAGACCTTAAAAATGTGGATGGTCAGACGATTCCATCAGGCACCACAGTCAGAGGTTTTATCAAAAACTTTGGCGGTGGTGATGTGCTTCTTGATGAAGCATGGTTTCGCCATGGTATTGGCGGTGGATTTGGTGATAACCAAGCCTATAACTTTTCCATTAAAGATGCGACTTATTCACGGATAAGAGAATTATCACTGTCTTATTTTATGCAATCCGATGCATTGACAAATCTGACAGGTTTAAACAGCCTTCTATTTACTGCTACGGGTCGAAATCTATTTGCTTGGTACAAGGATTTAGAAGGTGTTGATCCTGGTGTAAATGTTGGTGGTATCCAAACAGGTTCAGGATTAGAATACTTTTCTAACCCTGTCACCAAGTCATTTTTATTCTCAGTTTCGGCAAACTTCTAAGGGGAGGATATAAGAATGAAAACTACAATTAAAGGTTTAAGAACAATGAAAAAAATATTAATTCCATTGACCGCAGTCGCATTGATGGTGACTGGGTGTGATGTGGATAAATCAATTAATGATAATCCAAATGAGATTACATTATCGGATGTTGATGCAAAACTCTTTTTGAATGGCGCACAACTTGCTAATGTAATCGTGCAGGTATCTCATTTAAATCGAATATGTGGCATGTTCTCTGGGCAATTGGTAGGCTATACATCATTGTATTCCAATATCTATGGATATGCACTTTCTACCGTTGAAACTAATGGAGAGTGGAATGCGGCATATACAGGTGTTGTTACAAATGCGCGACATATTAGATCTGCTGCACCAGACGATAAACTTTTGGTAGGAATATCAAAAGTGATAGAAGCCAATGCGATTGGAACTCTGGCTTTATTAACGGGTGATGTACCTTATTCAGAAATTGGTGGTGAAATAAGCGACCCTGCGTTTGATTCTCAAAAGAGTGTTCTTACAGCATTGTCAAGCTTGCTGGATGGTGCCATTACTGATTTAAGTGCAGCGTCAACTCGTAAAGAATCTTTCGATATTTATTTCGAAGGAGATAAGGATAAATGGATTGCCGCCGCCTATACACTAAAAGCGCGGTATGCTCTCGCAAATAAAGATTATGCAGGTGCTTTGGCTGCAGCAGGAAATGGAATTGCTTCCTCAGCGGGTGATATGTTGTATATACCCCGTGGTGATGCGGCAATTAATACAGGCGATAAAAACCTATTTTACACCATTATAGCAGGATCCCGAGCAGGTGATCTTGGTAATAGTGGTAGTTATTTAATGGATTTGCTTGATTCATCCAATTCAAACTATAGAGGCAATACTAAAACGAACGAAAAAGCTCGTCATGGATATTACGCCATTGATGAATCTTTTGCCTCAGGTAACACGGGTGTGATTGAACAGTTTGAGCCACAACCTCTTGCTACATACTCTGAAAATCAATTGATCAAAGCTGAAGCAAGCGCAAGATCTGGTTTTGCTTCAGGATTAAGTGCATTGAATAGTTATCGGGCATGGTTGTCGGGTGGTGGACGTCTCAATTCTTCTTTTAATGATGCAGCTAACTACATGTATGACGCCTACGTTGAGGCTGATTTTACAAGTGGTGGTATGGAAAATGCTGACGGCGTTTCCAAGGATAAAGCGCTTCTTAGAGAAATTATAGAAGAACGGTATGTTTCTGGTTTTGGTTCTTTTATGCCGTTTAATGATCATCGTCGTCTCCGTGGTGCAGGCGAATCAGATTTGATACCCCCATTTCCATTAAATACGGTAGGAGCTACTCAGCAAGTTGAGCGTATGCAATGGGCTCAAGGTGAAATATCTTCCAATTCAAATGCCCCAGATGATCCAGGTTTATATGCCAAAACTGAGGTGAATAAATAAACTTTTTCTACCTCTCTCCAAGAGTTGATTGAAAAAAAACTAAAAAGCCTCCATTTATTTTGGGGGCTTTTTAGTTTAGTTTATAGACTGCAATTGATATTAATAACACATAATTAAAATTAGAAAATGAATAAATTACCGCTTTTGAAAAAGCTTTTAATCATCCTCAGTTGGTGCATTTTAAGTTACGTCATCAGCATCAGTACCGTTGAGAATGCAATAATTCAAAAAGGATTTTTTGTTTTATTTGTTTGCGCCGGCCTGTGGATGACAGAAATTGTTCCATTGCCCGCAACAGCTTTGCTCGTGCCGGTCCTGGCATATTTTACCCATATTCTCGAACCAAAAGCAGCTTTAGCACCATTCTCTAATTCAATCGTTTTTTTATTTATGGGTGGATTTACACTTGCGGCATTATTGAATAAATATAGAATTGATATTTGGCTGGCCCAAAAAGTGACCACCGCAGCTAAGGGGCAATTGTGGATCTCAGTTATTGGATTTTTTGCGGTCACCAGTTTTCTTTCCATGTGGATGAGTAATACCTCAACCACGGCTATGATGCTACCTATTGCGATCGCCTTGGTAGATAAACAATATCCCCGAATGCGTGCCTATATTGTTTTAGGAACTGCATACGCAGCAAATATTGGTGGCCTTGCCACACCAGTTGGATCTCCACCAAACGGGATTGCTGTTTCTGCATTGGATATTGATTTCTTAACGTGGTTTAAAGTGGGGTTTCCTTCTACTATAATGATGTTTCCAATTGTCGTGATTGCTCTTTGGTTTGTCATCCGACCAGAAAAAAATGCGACTGTTAATCATCTTGGTGGCAAGGAGGGGTTAATTATGGCGTGGGATGCCAGAGCAATAGGAAGTGTTGCCTTATTTGTTTTTACCGTGATCTGTTGGATATTTTCAAGTCAGATTGGACATATGTTAGGTGTGAAGCAATTTGATCGAATGATTGCCATATTTATTACAGCTCTCGCTCCAATCCTTGGATTAATCACATGGAAAGATCTAGAGAAAAAAATTGAATGGGGCATCCTTTTATTATTTGGTGGCGGACTTTGTTTATCCGTTATTTTGAGTGAAACCGGAACATCCAAGTGGATTGCAACACAAATGATTCAAACGATTTCAGGATCCCCGGATTGGGTTGTAATAATGGCCAGTATAACACTGATGATTTTTTTAACAGAATTAGCGTCCAACACAGGTTCTGCAGCCATATTGATTCCGGTGATGATAGCCCTTTCTGATCAATTTAATCCTGCCATTACTTATTCATTGGTATTCGGTGTTGGTGTAGCTGCCACTTGTGCCTTTATGCTGCCTGTTGCTACACCGCCAAACGCACTAGCTTATGGTACGGGGATTATCACTCAGCGACAAATGCTAAAGGCAGGACTTATATTGAATATTTTTGGAATCATTGTTGTTTTCACTTCTGTAAGTCTATTTGCCTAAATGAAATTGCAACCATACTTTAAACTATTATTCACAGTTAATATGTTTTTATTGGCTGTTTTTATCGGGTGCGATGAACCAAAGGATGACCCCGATGAAATCAAGCCACCGATTATTGATACAACAAAGACAGATACCTTTCCAGCTTTAGGTAATGATGGTCCTTATCTTGCGGATTCTATTTATTATGGTCGAGAGGACTATGTGGAGTACCATGCAGGGAATATACCTATTATTCTGTCCGCACCCCACGGTGGTTGGATAATACCGGATGAAATTTCCGATCGAACGGGAGGCACGCTGGTAACGGATGTAAATACATACCAATTAACTAAAGTGGTCATGGATTCAATTACGGCTCGTTTTGGCGGAAAACCCCATGTAATTCTTTGTCGGATAAAACGTACGAAACTAGATGTTAATCGTGATAGTGTAGAAGCGGCCGAAGGGGATAAGTATGCCCTTAGAGCATGGCAGGAATATCATTATTATTTGGATGCGGCAAAAAAGACAATTTCAGATGAATTTGGCAGTGGTTTGGTTTTTGATATGCACGGTCACGGCGTAAATCCAGATGGATATTATGATTTACGGTCATGGCTTGGTTATTTGCTCAAGAGTTCAGAGTTGGATTATTCTGATGATAATTTAAATTCAAGTTATTATAAAAATAAAACCAGCATAAGGGCGTTAGCAGATTCTTCAACCTTTTCTTTTATTGATTTACTCAGGGGGAAAAGCAGTTTCGGATCCCTCATGGATAGCTTGGGTTATAAATGTGTGCCCAGCATCAATGATGTGAGTCCAAATGGTATGCGGTACTTTAGCGGTGGATATATTACCGATCGCCATGGTTCCTCTGGGGGTGGTACAATAAGTGCCATCCAATATGAGGCACCAAAGCCTAGCATTCGTGACAATGCGTATAATTGGTCAAAATTTGCCGGCGCAATGACAACGGCTGTAGGCAAATACTATAATCTTCACCTAAAACGAAATTTAAAATACTAATTATTCATTCTTTGAAATAATATTTTAGCAGCGCTTGGTGCCATGCCAAAATTAGAATGGCCTACATTTGGAACAGTTTGCAATGTCCAATTAAATTTCACACCTAATGAATCAGCCATTAAGTTGGCTCGATTGTAAAATGTATGACCCCTTTCAAACCGATGCTTTCCCTGGCGCATGGCTTCTTCTGTCTTTCTGAGAGAAGAAGCATTTGGATCTGTATCATTCTCTCCCAAAAGAATAACTAAATTTAGTCCAAATTTTCCTTTAATATTTTCTTCTATCATGGGTGAATCTTGGAACCCATATGGAAATACTTCGGTAAAATCTGTCATAGTGTACCATCCAGCATTGGCGGCAATAAATATTTTTGCATTGGTGGGATTTGTAAATAAGGCATAGCGGTGGACAAATTGAGATCCGGCTGAATGGCCATAAATTCCATATGTTTCGGAAGTAGTTACATTCTCAGATTTTAAATATTTAAATATAGGTTCGATGAGGGCAAAGGACCATTTCGCAGAATCTACGAGAACATTCCCATCGTACATACCACCTAAGTTATATCCTGAAGATCCCGGGAATCGATTCGCATCAATGTCAGGACATATAACCAAAAAATTGTATTCTCGTGCCGGGTCAACCCAATCGATACAATACCCCGAGGCATTTCGACTCGTACCATGCATTACAAATATTACTGTAATATCTTTTATTGTTGAATCAGGGAGATATGTATGGACTGTGATTGGTGTATCGGAAAGAGGTAAGTATTTATCAAATGTGAATTTTCCAACCCCTTGGGGAACTAGTCTTGTATTTGTATCAATTTCAGTTTCAGGTTCTCCTGGGTTTTTACTGCATGAGACGATTAATATCGTTAGAAAAAATAATTGATATTTATGGAAAGGAATTAATTGTAAAATATTTTTCATTTTGTTAAATTCTTGAGTGATAAGAAATATAATCATTGTATCTATCCCTAAAAAATTTAAAAATAAATAAATGAAACAGGTAATTGTTTATGAGTAATAATAAAAAAAGAATCGCCATTTTATGTCACGATGCCTTTAACTATATCTTGAATAAAACGGGTAATATGCTAATAAGATATCGCACGGATGAGGTTGTAGCTGTTATTGATAAAAGTAAAGTGGGCAAAACAGCTGAATTTGAATTGGGTTATGGTGGCAATATACCCGTTATGGAAAATTTTGAATCGTGTAACGGTATAAAACCGGATACACTTGTAATTGGGAATGCCTCACAAGGTGGATTTATCAGCGATGTTTACCGAAAAGAAGTGGTGGCCGCCATACAGTCTGGTTGTGATATTATAAGTGGGATGCACCAATTCCTTGGGGACGATGCTGAATTATCAGGATTGGCCCAACAATATGGCGTAACTCTTACAGATTTGAGGCGACCGCCAAGTCCACCTAACTTTTCAAAAGGGTCTTGGCGAACACGGCAAGTTCCCGTATTACTTATTGTTGGTACGGACTGCGATACTGGCAAAATGACCACTGGCTGGGAGATAACCCAGCGTTTAAAAAATCAAGGACGGAAAGTAGAATTCATCGGAACAGGGCAAACGGGTATTTTGCTCAGTGGTGCCGGCGTACCTATTGATGCTGTTACAGCAGATTTTATGGCGGGTGAGATTGAGCACGTCATTGATAAATGTGCGGATAATACTGAGCTGATTATAGTAGAGGGGCAAGGTTCTCTAACTAATCAATATTATGCTGGAGTAACACTTGGCTTACTCCATGGCGCTATGCCGGACTACATGATTATGACCCATGATCCCGGTCGTAAGGATGATGTGACCGATCTTCCTATCGCATCCATGAGTTTAGTAATGCAGCTTCATATTGATCTTATGAAAAACTTTAAAGAATCAAAATTTCTTGGTATTAATTTATTGACCTTCAAATTATCAGAAGAAGCAGCCAAAGCTGAAATTAGTAAAACAGAAAATGAATATGGGATTGCCACAACAGATTTAGTTCGATTTGGTGATTTACATTTTATAGATGCAATTGAGAAAGAATTGAATTGATGAAAAAAATATACTTTTCAACCATTTTGTTATTGTTCGGATGTACCCATCCTGCCACTACCTCTGAACTCGGGTACTCAGAATCAAGGCAAAAAATACGACAGTCTGAAAACGGTGTAGTTGTTACAGGTCATCCCTTGGCAACAAATGCCGGGGTTGAAATGTTGTCGAAAGGCGGGAATGCCGTTGATGCTGCAATAGCAGCAGCGTTTACGTTGGCGGTTGTGGAGCCCTCCATGAGTGGCATTGGCGGTAGAACTCAAATACTAATCTATTCTCCTGAAACTGGTTTTCATGGTATCGATGGTACTACAGCCGCACCTAGCGATTACGATTATGAGAATGCGCCCAAAAAACGTTATGGGTACCCCAGCATTGGCATCCCGGGCGTTGTAAAAGGATTAACCAAAGCATTATCTGAATATGGATCACTTTCACGGGTTGCAGTGATGAATCCGGCCATAGAAATTGCGGACAAAGGTCATGCCTTAATCAAAGGTGAATCTATTCGCCAAGGGAAGGTAAATAAAGAATTAAATGAATTTGAAGGGTCACGCCAGCATTTTTTAAACAAGGATGGTTCTCCAATGGTGCCAGGTGAATGGTTTGAGCAAAAGGACTTAGCTAAAGTTCTTCGTGCAATCGCTTTTGACGGTCCTGATGTATTTTATAGTGGTTGGATTGCTGAAAAAATTGTTGCGGACAATCAGTCCAACGGTGGTGTTTTGAGTATGAAAGCATTGGCGGAATACGAAGCAGAGGATTCTCACATCGTTAAAGGGTCTTACCGTGGCCATGACCTCACAGCGCTCTGGATGCCATCTTTCGGTGCGATTACAATTGAGGCGCTACAAGTACTTGAATCTCTTTCTGACAATTTATCCAACGATCAAGTATGGGGGGAGAATGTGTACCATGCAATTGAGGCGGCTTATTTAGACCGTAGAGAACAGAAATCGTTATCTGACGCAGATCGGCTCACCTCTAAAGATTGGGCTCAAAAGCGGGCGGCAGAAGTCCATAATGAACAAGCATTTGTAGATTGGAACAGGCTCCCTGAATCATACACGGCTCCCATGGGCCACACAACCCATTTGACGGTGGTGGATAAAAACGGTATGATTGTTTCTTTAACCCAAACGGTTGGAACAATTATGGGCTCTAAAGTGGCAACCCCGGGACTTGGCTTTATCTACGCACAAACATTGGGTGGCTATTTAGGCGAAGTGAAGGGAGGCGATAGAGCCCCATCTCATATTTCGCCAATTATTGTTTCGAAAGAGGGAAAGCCAGTTTTGGCACTAGGTGCCGCTGGTGGTACAAGAATTCCATCGTCTATCGTTGCGGTAATTAGTCGCGTTATTGACCAAGACTATTCATTGGAAAAAGCAATGGCACTTCCAAGAGTTCAGCCAACTAAAAATGGTTTAGATATAGAATTTACAAAGCATGCTGGATGGTCAGAATCTGACAGCAGTTATTTTGCCGGTTTTGGACATGAAGTAACGGTACAACGTCAGATAGGTAAGTTTGGAAGGGTACATGCGGTAATAAAAAATAAAAATGGAAATGGGTGGATTGGGGTTGCAGATCCCGATTGGGAAGGGAGTGCCGGTTCGCCTAGATAATTATGAATTTATCCTTTACCACATTCCGTATTAATTGTACCCATCCGTTTGGAATATCCCGTAGTTCACATGACTATTATGATATTGTATATGTTTATCTCGAAGGAGATGGTATTGTCGGTCGGGGAGAGGCTGCCCCCTCCGGTCGCTATAATGAACTGACATCAGATATTTTAACAGTTTTGGAATTGGGTATTCAAGTACCGAATGCAATGGACGATCCGATGGTGTTCTCGATGGCAGTTTTGAGTCAAGCTAATGGAATCCACGCATTGGAGGTGGCATTGTCTATGGCTATCCTGGATTGGTGGTGCCAAAAAGAAGGTATGCCATTATATAAATATTTAGGTGCCGACCCTACAAAAACACCCAAAACGTCATTTACTATTTCTATTGGAGATATGGGCATTATTCCAGAAAAAGTTGCAGAAGCAATTCCCTATCATATACTAAAAATAAAATTGGGTATGGGCGAGAAGAAGGATAAGGCAATAATGAATGCAATTCGAGTAGAAACGGATACCTTGATCCGTGTTGATGCCAACGAAGGTTGGGATCTGGAGACGGGGATTGAAATGTGCCGATGGTTGGCGGATCGGAATGTGGAATTTGTGGAGCAGCCATTTAAATCAACAAATTTAAAAGATACGGCTGAGCTTCGAAAAAAATCACCCTTACCTTTGATTGCCGATGAGAATAGTCTGAATTCAAGCGATATTCCTGGGATTGAAGGTGTATTTGACGGCATTAATATAAAATTGATGAAATGTGGTAGCTTTTTTGAAGGACTTAAAATGGTAAAAATGGCTCGTGAAAGGGATATGCAGATTATGCTCGGATGCATGATCGAATCTTCCGTGGGTATCACCGCCGCCGCACATTTATCTCCCCTGGTGGACTATGCCGATTTGGATGGAAACTTGCTCATTAATAATGATCCATATCGCGGCGTTTTGGTAGAAAATGGAAAGTTGGTTTTACCCAAAGGAAATGGGTTGGGGGTTTCATTGAATTCTAATGCATCAGATTTAATTTAATAGTAGAGACGCATAGCCACGCATCTTTACATTTTACTGTGAAAATACTCGGCATAGAGCATATCGGGATTGCTGTAAACAGCATAGACAAGGATGCGCCTTTTTGGAAGCATGTACTCAATATACCCCATAGGCGTACAGAAGTTGTGTCAGACCAAGGTGTCACTACGGATATCTATGATACGGGTCAGGGGAAAGTTGAACTATTAGAAGCCCTTGGTGCCGATACACCCATCGGCAAGTATTTAGAAAAAAGAGGCCCTGGTGTGCATCATGTATGCTTTGAAGTAGATAATATAACTAAAGCAATACAAGAACTTAAAGAGTCAAAAATTCAAGTGTTATCTAATAGTCCAACCACAGGTGCCGAAGGATATAAAGTGGTGTTTATTCATCCCAAAAGCACGGGCGGTGTTTTGGTGGAATTGGCGGAAAAACCAAAATAAATGATGTGCGATGATGCGCGTTAGCGAATCATTTCAATCCTTCTAAAATTATTCTTCTAGTTTTTCCACTGTTTCCTGGATGAATTTCCAAGACTCTTTTAAATGATTCAACGTGGTGGTGGCTTGTCCCACCGAAAAGCGAATTACGAACTTATCATTCAATTTCGTATGAGTTAAGTACAACCGACCGCTTTCATTCAAAATATGTAATAATCTTTCGTTGAATGCATCTCCCTTATTGTGACGGAAACAAATCAAATTCAACGGTGCCGGTGCCATTAGTTCAAACTGATTATCTGCTTCGATCCATGATTTCAATTTTTGCGTATTTTCCACATGTCCTCTAATAAATGTCTGCAATCCTTGCACACCATAATAATTAATTACATGCCACAATTTCAGTGCACGAAACCGTCGACCGAGAGGAATTCCCCAATCACGATAGTTAATTACCATCTCGGAATCAGTATCTTTGTTCTTCAAGTACTCCGGTAAAATGGATAAAGAATCAATTAATACTTTTCTATTGGCTACATAAAAAACACTGCAGTCAAAACTGGTGAGCATCCATTTGTGGGGATTAAATGTATAACTGTCTGCATATTCCAATCCGTCGTGTATAAAACGAAATTCAGGACATAAAGCGGCTGGTCCGGCTAAGGCAGCATCTACGTGGAGCCATATGTTGAATTCTATACAAATTTTTCCGATATCTTCAATGGGATCCAATGCGGTGCTGGATGTGGTCCCGACAGTTGCACATACAAATGCGGGGATGAACCCATTGGAAATATCGATTTCAATGGATTTTCTCAAGTGTTTTGGATTCATGGCAAAAGAGTCATCCACCTTTATCAGGCGAAGGCTGTCTTTACCAATTCCTGCTATTTTTACGGCCTTTTCTATGGATGAGTGTGCCTGAGAAGAGGTGTAGGCTGTTAATCGCTGATTACCACCGTTTTTATTTGTTTGTCCATTGGATGCCTTTTCTCGCGCCGCAATTAATGCCACGAGGCTGGAGCTGGATGCCGTATCCTGCAAAACACCTCCTCCGGTAGAATTGGATTTAAATTTATTCGGTAAGTCCATCATATCCACAAGCCAATCTAATACATGGGTTTCTACTTCGGTGCAAGAAGGGCTGGTGGTCCAATTCATGCCATTAATGCCCAAACCTGTAGAAATAAGATCCCCAAGAATGGCGGGACCACTGGTGGCACAAGGGAAGAATCCATGAAAATTGGGCGATTGCCAATGGGTGATCCCCGGCATAAAATGATTCATGTCCGCAAGAATTTCATCGTATGGCCGTCCTTTTTGCGGTGCGAAGTCCGAGAGTGTTGAACGAATATCTCCAGGTTGTGCCTGTGAGAGCACAGGATAGTCTTCAATATTGTCATAATAATCGGCAATCCAGTCAATAACTGCATGGCCTTGTTTTCGAAATTCATCTGTTGTCATGTGAAGATTTGAATGTTTATTCATTTTATTCCTTAAAGAATATGTTTTTATTTCAGTTCGAATTTAGATTTGACCATGGTAAATCTGAAAGATATTGTAGCGGCACACGATCGAATCCGTCCATTTATTCATCACACGCCGGTTTTGACCAATAAAAGTCTGGATAAACTTACTGGTGCGAACCTCTTTTTTAAGTGTGAAAATTTTCAAAAAGCCGGTTCCTTTAAGATTCGTGGTGCCACAAATACAGTGGAATTGTTATCACAAGATGAATTGGGTCAAGGGGTAGCTACCACTTCTTCGGGGAATCATGGTGCGGCACTTTCTATGGCAGTGACGCGAAGAGGCGGAAAAACCAAAGTGGTCATGCCCAAAAATACACCCAAGATCAAAGTAAACAATGTAGAAAGAAACGGGGGAGAAGTGGTGTGGTGTGATCCAGATCAACCATCCCGTGAAAAGGTTTTAGCCGATCTTGTAGATAAAACGGGTGCAACCGTTGTGCACCCTTATAATGATGAACGGATTGTGGCAGGACAGGGGACGTGCGCTAAAGAATTGTTGGAAGACTATCCGGACTTGGATATGATTGTTTCTCCTGTTAGTGGGGGCGGATTATTAAGCGGTACATTGTTATCGGCAAAAGGGATTAAACCGGGAATTAAAGTATTTGGTGCTGAACCTTCTGAAGCAGATGATGCTTACCGTTCTCTCCAAAAGGGGGATATTGTAGATAATGAAACCATTAATACAATCTGCGATGGACTGAGAGCACAGATTGGCACAATTACTTTTCCCATTATCCAAAAACATGTGGATGGTATCATTACGGTAAATGAAGCGGAGATTGTTGAAGCGATGAAAATGATTTGGGAGCGAATCAAAATTATTGTTGAACCATCCAGCGCAATTACGTTGGGTGCCCTTTTGAAATCTAAGAAGATTTTCAAAGGAAAAAGAGTGGGGATAATCATCTCCGGAGGGAATGTGGATTTGGAGCATTTGCCATGGTGAAACGAACTATTGTCTTTATTTTATTTGTGGGAAATGTCTTTGCCCAGCAATCGGATCTCAATTTTATTTTCGACCAAAAAGCGAATGCCCAATCAGCCATTGAATTGACACGAATAGACACAACTGATATTGGCGCCGTAATCTACGCTTATCAATCCCAGATCGAATATGCTCTCACGTGGCGATCCATCGCCATTAATACTTATGAATCATTTAGCAATAAAAAGGTTCTTCAGGCGGCGGATTTGAATTATCTAAACTATGCCATTGAGCAGTATAAAAATATGCGTTCTATCCTGTTTGAAGGAATCGCCCGTTATGCGCCACTTACCAACGAAACAGTTTCATTAAAGTTATATGATAAGAAACCGTCCCAATTTTATCATAAGAAAAAGATTCGCGCTTTATGGGGCGGTCCACCCCAGGAGATAATGTTGGTGAACCCCAATGATGAGGCAGGCCAATCGGTGATTAAGCAATTGAAATTGGGATTAGTTTTCGGCTTGTTGCTTTATGACAATTATCTGGTAGCTATGGCTCCTTTTGAGAAAAATGAAAAATTGCGATTTATTCTAAATGAAACCGGCATTCAGTCAGAAAACCGCGGCTATTTAACAGAGGTTTCAGAAAGTTATACCGATACCAAAAAAATGGGGCGAATGATCCGAGCGGTTAAATTTATTTACCAAGAATCCAAATGGGAATTGCGAAATCCCAATGCTCCTTTCGTGAAAGATGATCCTGATAATTATTATCTGAATCAACTCATTTTGGGTAGCCTTTCATTTCGAGAAATGATCCAAATGGAAGAAAACGATTTGGGGCCGAAATTCAAATTTAACCGCATGAATGTGATTAATAATAAACTGTCAGATAGGATTCGCAAGATCAGCAATAATGCCGCTGAACAAGTGAGCAAAATGTTCGGAAATACTGCGGGGATGATTGTAACGCGCAACGGTATCATGGCTGAACTTCCCAAAAATGAAGAAAGGAAAATCACTCTTCAAATGGCGCCCATGGATATCCTTCTAGAAAAAGCACCATTTCGTCTGACGGACTATTTTATTCCAGGATATTGGTGTCACGTGGGAATTTGGACGGGTAGTGAGGCAGAATTAAAAGCGCTGGATGTCTGGGATGACCTACCCAAATTACACAACGATGCGGTTGAGAAGTATGGATATTCCGGTTCTGATTTTCAAACAGCCATTCGTACTGGGCATCAGATCATAGAAGCGTTAAGGCCAGGCGTTCAGATCAATACGTTCCAACATTTTTTGAATATCGATGATTTAGGGGTGATTCGATTTAAAGGACAATCGGATGAGCAGAAAAAAGCATATTTATTAAACGCTTTTCGACAGATTGGTAAAAATTACGATTTCAGTTTTGATGTAGAATCCACCGAAGAAATCGTTTGTTCTGAATTGGTTTATGTGGCTTTCGATGATTTGGTGTGGGATACGAGTAAATCATTGGGGCGGTATACCATCTCTCCGGATCAAGTGGCACGGAAATTAGCTGACGAGAGTTTTGAACCAGTTTTGTTATTTTTGAATGGGAGATCGGTAGATGGTGATTTGAGAAAAAAGTTTAATTCATTGTTAGAGTAGAGACATCCCAACTTGGTGGGGTGTCTCTACAATAAAAACTATATTTGAACAAAATATAAAAAGTTATACATTTAGTAGAATGAAATACCAATTAATCATAACCATTTTATGCGCTATCAATATATCATGGGGGCAATTTGGTGGATTAAAGGAAATTGATCCATTTGCAATTTATAAAATGACTAATGGTAAAATCATTCCACCCGAGGAAGCGATTCGATTAACTGTTGTAGAAAGTTATAGTGCGATTACAAGTATGGATGATGATGGTTCAAACAAGACCGTTTTGATTTATAAATCCTATAATGATCTAAAAGGATATTTCTCTGATGACGTGATTTCCCAAATGAAAAAATGGATATTTCATTTGGAAGTAAATCAACCATTCAATCGATTCAAAATAATTGGTTTTGAAAAGTTATCCCCGATTTTAATTTTATATCTACGGATGGGAATATTCTGAAGTTGGCTCAGTTAGCTGGAAGAGTTTTGGTATTTAATTTTTGGTTTACCACATGTAGTGGCTGTCTAAAAGAAATTCCTGAATTAAATAAATTAGTCAACCAATATAAGAAAAATGACAATATTGTTTTTATTGCACCGGCATTAAACGACTCTTATACGATTAAATCCTTTTTAAAAGAAAAACAGTTCATATATAGTTGTGTCGAAGGAGCAGATTTCATAAATAAAATTGGTATATCCGGGTATCCGACTCATTTAATAGTTGGGAAGTCAGGTAAAATCATTTGGCTTGAACAAGGAGTTAAAACCAATATTATCGATAAGATCAGCAATATAATTGAAAAAGAAATAAATGAATAAACGAATCATATTATTGTCTCTATTTGGATTTATCGTCAGTTGCACAGCCTATCGTGAAGCTCAAATACGGAAAAACCTGGAGCCAATTGAATTCCTAAACATCCCTGGGGGTACTTTTATGATGGGTGATTTTTATAAACAAAAAGATACTGATGCGCTGCCCCTTCACGAAGTGAGAATGAAGTCATTCGCCATGTCAAAATACGAAACAACCTTTCGCCAATATGATATATATGCGAAATTAAAAAATATGCCACTACCGGATGATATGGGTTATGATCGTGGCGATCGCGCTGTAGTGAATGTGAATTGGTTCGAAGCAAAAGCTTTCTGTGAATGTTATGGGTATCGTCTCCCCACAGAAGCAGAATGGGAATATGCCGCCCGAAGTGGGGGCAAAGATGAATTATGGTCCGGAACGAATGATTACCGTGAAATTGATGAATATGCCCGCCATGTAGATAATAGCCTGGAATATTCATTTTATGTGGGTGAAAAAAAGCCCAATGAATTGGGCCTATATGATATGACGGGAAATGTTTATGAATGGATTGGGGATTATTATCCCCAATATCCCGATTCTGGACAAGTGCCAGTTTATGCTGATTATTCTATAACGGGAATTCGCATTATTCGTGGCGGCAGTTTTGGTACCAACGCAAAACGAAATTATACCAGAGTTGGGACCATTGATGATATGCAATCAACCATGATGGGATTCCGTTGTCTAAAAGAATTGAATTAATAAGGACAACTTTTTTATTTTTAATAAATCCTATATTCAATTAAACCTTAAGGGAATGCCAATGAAATTTTGTTCACTTATTATAATGTTATTTACATCCGGTCTTTTTGCCCAAACACAGGTTGTGATGGAAGATATTATGTTCATGGATGCGCCTTATATCGGCGAAGTCACCACAACGACCACCAAATATGCTTCCCATGGATTCTTCCGACAGGAGTCATCCATAGAAGTAGATCGATTTTTAGTCCGCATGGCCATGGGTGGGAATAAAACAGTTGGTAGTATCCTTGAAGGGAAGACTGAATCACGGGTTGTTTATAATAATAAAGATGAAGAATATGCTCAGGAATCGTTTGATGCTATACGAGAAAATGACGGAAAACCAACCCTCAAAGGAATGAGCAAAATTATAAGTTTCGGAGGTCGATCGAAAAAAGATAATGATGAAAAAGATTCAGATGGAGAAGTAGAAGAAGATGAGGATAAAAGTGAATATGAGCGGACGATTTCTGAACCATTGGAAAAAGTGTCCGGATTTGAAGCGCGAAAAGTGACCACAAAAATCAAAAGTAATGATGGGATGGTTTTAATCGAAGAATGGTTCACAACCGATACAACATTATTTCAGTTTGTGTCCGAGGTTGAAGCGGAGTTGGTAGCATCTTATGGAGGAAAGAAAAGAAATTCACCGCGCAGTATTTCAGAATCTATGTTAATTCGTGCGGAACGGACGTTTGAATCTGTTCCGGGGCGAATGGTGAAATACACCATGGAAATGAAGAATGATGACGATGGGTTTAAAATGGTGTGGGAATTGAAATTTATAAAAGAGGTAACGTTTGATTCGTCCGATTTTGAGATTTTTAAAAAATATGACAAAGTGGACAAATTGGATTGAATCGTTGAATGACAAAATTCCAGAATAAATATCGCATAGAATCTACTCGATTACCGGAGTGGGATTACAGTAATCCGGGTTTGTATTTTGTAACCATATGTACGAAAAATATGATAGAATGGTTTGGGAGAGTCTCTGACGGAAAAATGAAGTTAAATAGTTTAGGGGAGGTAGTTGCAAAAGAATGGAGATATACACCAAAAATCAGGAATTATGTTGAATTATTTGAATGGGTAATAATGCCCAATCATTTTCACGGGATTATTGGTATAAATGAAACTGTAGAGCCGACCGGATCGGTCGTCTCCAATAAAAAGGAATCGACCGGATCGGTCGGCACCAATTCAAATGAGACGATCCAACGGATCGTCTCTACGACATTAAAACCGGATTCGTTGGGATCAATTATTGGTCAATTCAAATCGGTTTGTACCAAACGCATTCGAAAAACTATTAACCCGAGATTCGGATGGCAACCTCTATTTTGGGATCATATCATTCGAAATGAAAAATCATTTGATCGAATTCAGAAATATATTTTATTGAATCCCCAAAATTGGACACGTGATAAAAACAACAGAAATATGGATATGGATTTTGCGAAAAAATTGTAGAGTCGACCGGGTCTGTGGACTAAAATATAATGGAGGCGATCCAACGGATCGCCTCTACAGAATTATTTCATTTTTTTAATCCATTCCTTCACCAATTCAACCCCTTCTTTGTGAACTAACTTACGTCCTAATTCGGGCATCATGACTCCGGGATCGGTGGATTCCATTCGGTATATCATAATGGATTCATTCGGTTTTCCCGGGACAATAGTATGCAACCTATCTCCCGAACCGCGGCCTGCAGCCACAGGTGGTTTAAATACACCTAACTTCGTAGAATCTGTTTCTTCAATATTTAAGAATAACCCAGACGTTTCTCCCGGAGCTCCCAATCGGTGGCAATGGGCACAATTGATATCAATCCACGCTCGGGCCCGTTCCTCAACGGAACCATTATTTGGATCATCATAATCGGGCGTATGGGGTAAATTTTCTAAGTTGGGCAGATCTTTGATCATATCCAAAGTGGACCATTTTTTTAATTGATTCATTTTACCATCATTATAATCAAAATCATGATTGAGTAAGCGCACCTTAGGTCCAATGGGGATTATTTGATTTTGAAACACATGACAGCTTTTGCACTGATTAAAATTGGGAACACTGTAATCGAAGTTGATGCGATTACCACTTTGATCAATAAAGGTCGCAGCAATTCTTTCGCCGGCGATTTCTAAAACAGCTTCCGTTTGTGAATCGTTCCATACATAAGGGAAACCCAACCATCCTTCCGATGTATGAATCAATAATCGTGTCTCCATTAATCGGATATTTTCTGTGGGTTCACGAAGATCTTTGGGATAGTAAAATGTCTTAATTAGTATCGTTTCACGAGGGAAGTCAAAAGAACCATCTGTTTTATAGGATAGTTGTTGTCCTTTGGGGAGAACAATAAAACGCGATTTTAACGCATAATCCGTAAATAATTTAGCAGATACATCATATGGCATTACGCCACTTGCAGGATTCTGATCCGCCATATTTCCCAGAAAAAATCCATAATCTGATAGCTTTGGTTTTGCATATTTTAGAGGATTTCCGCCCATTAGAATTGAAAAAAGGAGTAAAACCCAAGAAAGGGTTTTACAGGTACTTTTAATCATAAACAGCGCCGTGGTTGATACCGCAATTGTGGATGGAACTGTCTTCGGAAAAATTAGAAATAAATGGGGAATACCATTTTTCAAAATTATGCTCAATATCAATATTAGTGAAGCTGGCACGACCATTGTTTTGGATGCATAATCCTGATTCAATATTTGGGTCCTGCATGCCATCATAAATAATATCCGGTGTATTGCGGCCGTATTTAATAGCCAGAAGTTGGCCAATCTCAAAATCCAAAGTAGGTAAGCCGGCTTCACGTTCATAATTATTATTATAAATATGAATATCGGATGTATAAGGATTATAAATACTATCATTGATGGCTTCTTCAGTGATGAAATAACTCACAATTCCTGTTCCAATACTTTTATTGTTTCGGATCATATTTTCATAAATGTGAACATTGCTGGTAGCCAAAACCATCACGCCAGTTCCCGGTAGAACTTTACCAACGATATTTCCTGGCGGTGCGAAGTTGGTCAAATTATTATTTTCCACCAGATTACGATAGATATGAATATTATCACCTTTTTTTTGAACAAGGTCCGGGAGGTCAAAAATCAAAATACCGCCAGTATTATCGTAGGAATGGTTATCATAGACTTCTGCATTGATGGAATTTTCAATTTCGATTCCAGCCACATTATGATAAGCCTTTGAATTACGAACCACAATTTCTTTCGATTGTCCCACATATATACCAGCATCAGAGGCGCCAATGGCCACAGAATATTCTATCAATACATTTGTGCACTGGACGGGGTAAAGGCCGTAGGCACCATTGGTTGGTTTCGGACCATCCGTCCATTCGGCCGTTACACCTCGAAATACAATACCATCCACATATTGCGCCTTGATGGCATCACCCTTGGAATCTTGAACAGCGAAGTCTTCCAAAATAATATTTTTCGAATTGGTAATACTGATACCTTGGGCACCCTCAGTTTGATCTGCAAAAGAGAGGATTGATCGATCCATCCCTAAGCCGTGAATGACGAGATTTTCTTTTCCTTCGATAGATAATGTGCCGAAAATTTTATGAATCCCCGCGGGAATGGTAATGGTGTCGCCAGGTTCAGCTAAAATAAATTGGGTCTGGAGTTCCTTCTCGATTCCGGCAAAAAGGAATTGAGTCAGTAAAAAGAGTAGGGCGATGCTTCGTGTGGTTTTCATGGAGTTTGTGCTGCTTAGTTCAATAATTGGTATGGGGATTCTATTCGTCCCGCAGCCATTAAGTCAATAGGTGAAATAAAAAAATATGTATCTTATGAAATACATAAAAAATCAAAAAATAAGCTATTTTACAAAAAATCTATAGAATGAAATTCAAAACACAATTTAATTATTGAAATGGGTACACACGATAATCAATAATTTATATCATTTAGCGTGTATCGTTTTTATTCTGGGTGGTATAGGTTAGGCAGCGCCACGACTTTGGAGATAACTATCATAATTGCTGTTGTACTCCAATACTTTTCCCGGAGTCAGTTCAATGATGCGCGTGGCTAAGGATGAAACGAATTCTCTATCATGGCTAACAAAGATCAAAGTGCCGGGAAAACTACCCAAAGCGCCATTTAAGGATTCAATCGATTCCATATCTAAATGATTGGTTGGTTCATCCATAATAATCACATTGGGACGTTGAAGGGTTAATTTACCAAACAACATCCGCCTTTGTTCACCGCCAGAAATAACCCGAACTGGTTTGTTAATATCATTTTGTGAAAATAATAAACGTCCCAGCGTACCACGGATTACTTGCATATCGTCACCATCTTGTCGCCATTGGTTCATCCAGTCAAGAAGTGACATATCTGAATCAAAATCTGCACCATGGTTTTGCGCAAAATAACCAATGCGAGCATTATCGGACCATTTAATATCACCACTGTCCGGTGAAAGGTTATTTACCAAACATTCCAAGAGTGTGGTTTTTCCAATACCGTTAGGACCAATAATCGCAATGCGTTCACCGCTTTCGATTAACAGATTGTAATTTTTAAAAAGGGTAAGGTCGTCGTATCCTTTATTTAATTTTACTACTTCAACAGCAGTATTAAAAATTTTCTTATCCTGATCAAAACGGATATAGGGATAAACACGGCTTGAATTTTTAATATCATCTAGTTTGATTTTGGTAATTTGATTAGCTCGGGAGGTAGCTTGTTTTGCCTTTGATGCATTGGCTGAGAAGCGTTTTACAAAGGCTTGCAATTCAGCGATTTGCGCTTTTTTCTTTGCGTTATCGTCTATTAACTGTTGCCGTGCTTGAGTAGCGGCAGTCATAAAGTCGTCATAATTTCCTGGGTAAAGACGAAGTTCACCATAATCCAAATCGGCCATGTGTGTACAAACACTGTTGAGGAAATGACGATCATGAGAAACAATAATCATAGTACTATTTCGCCGTGTTAAAATATTTTCTAACCAACGAATTGTATTGATATCCAGATTATTGGTAGGCTCATCTAGTAGTAAAATATCAGGATCTGCAAATAGTGCTTGGGCCAGCAAAACTCGCAATTTCCAACCGGGGGCAATAGCGCTCATTAATCCTTCATGTTGTTCCAATGGAATACCTACACCTAATAATAAATCGCCGGCACGGGATTCAGCGGTATAGCCATCTAACTCAGAAAACTCCATTTCAAGATCGCCAACTTTCATAGCTTCCTCTTCACTCATATTGGGAAGAGCATAAATACGTTCACGCTCCTGCTTGATTTTCCATAATTCGGCATGTCCCATAATGACACAATCGATGACAGTCATTTCTTCGTAGGCAAACTGATCCTGGCCTAATTTAGCCATTCGGTCATTTTTATCAATCGTGACAACACCGGTAGTGGGATCCTCTTCTCCAGATAGAATTTTCATTAAGGTAGATTTTCCGGAGCCGTTTGCGCCGATTAGGCCGTATCTATTTCCTTTGCCAAAAGTAACAGATATATGTTCAAAAAGAGGTTTGGCACCAAATTGGATAGAAATGTTTGCGGTTGAGATCAAAATAATTCTCCGGGATTTTACTGTAATGTTTAAAAGCCACCCGGATTTATGATTCAATCAATAGAAAATATTTAGCCGGAAATGGGGTCGGGAATTTAAGGCTTTTGTATTGCCATTTCAAATTAACAAAGTTGGATTAAAAAATAGAAATATATTGGACTTTTACTGTTGAAGATGCATTTTGATTTTTGTTTGGTAATTGGTGTAATGGATATAATTCCCGGTCATCCACAAAACATAATCATTTTTTCCATTATAGCCACGGGGAGAAACGGGACGTGCATTTAATTGCGTTGATTTTTTAGTGATTGACAGGAAAGACCATGAGGCACCATTGTCAACGGTCGTCCATTTTTCAATTTCAAACTGACCATCCACCATACGGGAGAGATATACTGAGGATGGATCAGATTGGACTAAAGATATGCCTCCTGAATAATGAGATTCAAACTCATTTTTTCCATCCGGAGTTTCGGGAAACCAGCGACCACCGGGCGTAATCTCCACATCAAGCCAGAACTTTCCCGTCCATCGGGCGTAGGCATAACGATGATCCGTTTCGGATGGCAAACGGGTATATGCGATGACCGGATTTCCATCTTCATCCAATGCAATATCCCAAACCCAAGCACGGATGCCGGTTAGTTTTCCGTTATATACTATATCACTATTGGCATGACTTACAGGGAGGTTTTCCATTAGTCCAATTTGCTTCCCGTTTGCGGTGAAGAACTTTCCATTTTCATATTTCATATAATAGACTGAATTAAGTGGTTCATTCCGTGGATGACCGTTGGTAAAGGTAAAGTGGATAGATGATTTTCCATCCGAAACAACTTTTAAATAGGGGCGAATCGTTTTGGCTTCACGGCCTGCTTCTTGAATTAAAATTTTAGGCTCGCTCCAAATCTTTCCGTCTTTGGAGGTAGAAAAAGTGGGCTTCCAACTGGGGCCGCGCCAAAATACATAATATAATTTTTCATCACTTAAATAGACGGGGTGATTATAGGAGATATTATTTGTATTTGAAATGGTTACTTCATCTTCCCATTGGGTAATATCTTCAGGATTTACTGATGTACGGCAGTGCAGACCAACTTTGCCGTGTCGTGCATAAAATACCATCAATCGGTTGTCGGGAAGAACGAGAATTGACCCAACATTATGATCATCCGAATCCCAATTTGTTTTAAGCGTATGGGTTATGGTTTCTTGCGTTTTGTGATCATAAGAACCAATTTGAAGCGTGCCGTCACTGGTCATCCATTGGGCATAGGTTTTTTCATGATGGCCATTAATATAAACTGCTCGTGGGTCTTGATACCAACACCAAGCGCCGTCTTGGGATAATGTCAGATTAGGTGATTGAACGGAATTGTTATAATTATTATCTTTAGAATTCTTTTTAGGTATCGTGCCCGTACAACCGTATAAAAATATCCCACATGCCAAAATGGTGATAAATAAAATGGGAAATGATTTAATTTCATTTTTCATAGATAAATTCCTTTAAGCTATATACCGCTTATATGAACTTAATCAACAAAAACAGGATACAGCAAGTACCGTCTAAACCGGGTGTTTACTTTTTCAAGAATGAAGAAGGAGGCATTATTTACATCGGGAAGGCTAAGAATCTTCGTAATAGGGTGCGGTCTTATTTTCAGCAGAGTAAATATCAATCGGCCAAAAATATAACTATGATAAAAAGAATTGCCGATGTGGAATGGCTGGTGGTGAGAAGCGAAGTGGAGGCGCTCCTGACGGAAGCGAACCTCATTAAACAGCATCAACCTCATTATAATGTGAGTTTGAAAGATGATAAGTCTTTTCCTTATATCCGAATTACAAAGGAGCCATACCCAAGGGTTTTTATTACTAGAAATATTGTTCGTGATGGGTCAAAATATTTTGGTCCTTATACTGATGTCATGCATTTGCGCCGGTCTTTGAAGGCTGTTCATAAGATATTTCCCGTCCGTAGTTGTGATTACATGATAAATGACGAATCAATCACTGCACAAAAGGTGAGCCTTTGCCTAGATTATCACATTAAAAAATGTCAAGGGCCATGCGAAGGAATGGTGTCTGAAAAAGATTATAATGATATGATCAAACAGGTGATTCAGTTTTTGCAGGGGAGGACCAAGGAAACGGAAGTATATATCAAGACGCAAATGGACAATGCGTCTGGTGAAATGCGCTTTGAAGATGCGGGTATGTACCGAGATCAACTTCATGCCATTGGACGATTTAAAGATCGGCAGCGCAAAGTAACGGCGGATTTTGAGGATAGAGATGTTTTCGCTTTGGCCAAAGAAGAAGATTACGGTATTGCCGTTATTGTCCGTATTCGCAATGGACGCATTACCAGTCGTGAAAAGATATCGCTTCGAAATTTAGATGAATCTGATGCTATTATGATGGAAACCATTATTACGCGTTTTTATTTGGAATCGGATTTTATCCCTAAAGAAATATCATTACCGACTGAAGCTGAAAATTCGGTTCAATTAATTAAATGGTTGAAAGAAAAGCGAAATGGCGCCATTCATTTGACTGTGCCACAAAAAGGTGAAAAATCAAAAGAAGTTCGATTGGCCTATCAAAATGCAAAATTACTATTAGGCGAGTGGATGATTAACAGGAAAAAACGCCGAGAACTTGTGCCGAAAATGCTCAGTCAACTCCAGGATGATTTGCAAATGAAAGTACCGCCGCGACGAATTGAAGGATTTGACATTTCTCATTTGGGCGGTACAAATACGGTAGCATCCATGGTGTGTTTTATTGATGGGAAACCGAGAAAATCGGAATATCGAAAATTCAAGGTAAAGACTGTAATGGGAATTGATGATTATGCATCTATGCGAGAAATTGTATTTCGCCGCTATAAACGAATAAAAGAGGAAGGAAAAGGACTTCCAGATTTAATTCTCATTGATGGGGGAAAAGGACAGTTGAGCATGGCTGTCTCAGCGCTACGAGAATTGGGTTTGGATTATTTGCCTATTGTCGGTTTGGCAAAACGATTAGAAGAAGTTTTTGTGCCGGGGCAGTCTGAAGCCCAATCAATACATAAGCAATCGCCGGGATTAATCTTATTACGACGAATTCGGGATGAAGCACATCGTTTTGCCATTACGTATCAAAAACAAAAACGAACCGATTCAGTCACCAAATCCATTTTTCATGAGATACCGGGAATGGGAGAAAAACGGGTGAAAAAAATATTGTCGGAATATAAAGATGTAAAAACGATTGCTGGACTAAAACCGGAAGAATTGAAAGAACGATTGGGGTTTCCTGTATTAATCGCGGAGGCGATTATTGAATTGGCGAAAAAAAATAAGTAGTTAACACCAAACTTTGTTTACTGCACCACATGTTAATATTGCGGTTTTTTATTGGGAAATCGTTCAACCAATTACCGTGCTTCAATATGTAATTTCACCGGCCGATTCAATTGATTTAATAATGGCCGACTTCATTTAATAATATTTTACCTTAGATATATTCACCCCTTTTTTGATTGGATCGGGGTGGAGGGTCATGATCTTTTCAGAATCAATCAAACAGTAAATCCATTTTCTTTCATCCAGTCATCCGAAACAAATTTGCCTAAATAATTACGTATACCATCAGCGAGTATGCAGAGGCATTTTTGTCCTGCGTCTAATGATTGTGCTGCTTGGAGTGCTGCCCAAACCACCGTGCCGCTGGAGCCGCCGCAAAGCAATCCTTCTTCCTTGATTAATCGTCGTGCCACATCAAATGAATTTTGATCATTGATTTTTACATATTGATCCACGAACGAATTGTCCAGCACATCGGGGAAAAAGTCGTATCCAATTCCTTCTACGTGGTAAGGGAATATTTCATCGCCGCCACCGAGAATTGAACCAAATGGGTCGGCGCCAACAATTTGGATATTGGGATTCTTTTCTTTTAGTTTTTTTGCAATTCCCGTGATAGTTCCGCCAGTACCCACACCGATGACAGCCATATCCAAGTCGGCGCCGAAATCATTCCATATTTCTTCCGCAGTTCCATCATAATGGGCATCAGGATTATCGGAATTTTCATATTGATCTAAAATGTGTGAATTGGGGATTTCCTGTTGCATTCGTTTGGCCACTTCAATCAATCCTTCCGGATCATCATGAGCTGCTTCGGTCGGTGTGCGTACCACTTCTGCGCCAAGCGCTTTAAGAGTATATTCCTTTTCCATACTCATTTTTTCAGGCATAACGATAATCATGCGATATCCCTTCACCGCTGCCGCGAGTGCGAGACCAATTCCTGTATTTCCTGAAGTTGGCTCAATTAGCGTGTCGCCAGGTTTAATGCGTCCGGATTTTTCTGCATTTTCAACCATACGGCGGCCGATACGATCTTTTAAAGATCCGCCTGCATTAAAAAATTCACACTTGGCATATAAATCACAATTTAATTCTTTGCCGACAGAATTCAGTTTAACAATTGGAGTATTTCCAATGGCACCTAAAATATTTTCTAAAATCATGGGATTGCTTTCTTTAAATCATTTTCAACAAGTAATTTCGTAGCCTAGAAATTAATGTAATTAGACTGGAGTTATATCAATGAACTTACTGGATGGAAAGATTTGTATTATCACTGGCGGCGGCCGGGGGATCGGAAAAACCACTGCAATCAAATTTGCGGAAGAAGGCGCCAAGATTGTTATTGCCGAATTTGATGAAGAATCTGGGCAATCAACTGCTGATGCTGTTGGAGGATTATTTGTCAAAACTAATGTAGCGGATAAAGGAAGCGTGGATGCGTTAATTCAATCCACCATGGATGTTTATGGCCGTGTGGATGTGCTGGTGAATAATGCTGGTATTCTCATGGATAGCACATTGGTTAAAATGGAAGAAGAACAGTTTGATCGTGTGATTGAGGTTAATTTGAAGGGCGTTTATCTTTGCTCTCGCGCAGTGGCAACAATCATGAAAGAGCAGGGCAGTGGTGTAATTTTGAATGCGTCATCGGTTGTGGGACATTATGGAAATTTTGGTCAAACAAATTATGTGGCCACCAAAGCGGGCGTAATTGGAATGACAAAAGTATGGGCTCGCGAATTGGGCAAAGATGGCATTCGAGTGAATGCTGTGGCGCCGGGATTTATTAAAACTGATATGACGGCCCAAATGCCGGAGAATATCATTAAAATGATGGGAGATAAGGTGCCGGTCAAACGGTGGGGAGAACCAGAAGATGTTGCAAATGCATATTGTTTTTTGGCCAGTGATGAAGCATCCTATATTAGTGGCACTGTATTAAATGTTGATGGTGGAGTTGTGGTCTGATGGGGAAGATTATAATTATATCGGCAACCTCTCAGAATAATTTGTCTTTGGCAAAAGATCTCAAAATTTTATTAGATGAAATGGGTGCTGAAAGTGAAATGTTGAATCTGGAAGATGTTGATCTGCCACTATATACTCCGAAAAAATCAGGCCCCACAGAAAAGATCGATGCACTATCAGAAAAATTCAAAGAATCAAATGGATTTGTATTTTGCTCCCCTGAATATAATGGCGGCGTTGCACCTATTCTTTCCAATGCGTTGTCGTGGATATCTGTAACAACAGATGGGTGGCGCGACGGGTTTAATGGAAAATTCGCATTAATCTGTACCCATAGTGGTGGTCCCGGTGGGCGGTTTTTAAGCAGCTTTCGTAGTCAATTAGAACATTTGGGCACCAATGTTTTGGCAAGGACTATTTCGGTTTCAAACCACAAACCCCTGAATGCAGATTCGGCTAAACGAATCCTTCAAGGATTGGTTGACCTCGTATAAAAAAATAGGGGACGCATAATCGCGTCCCCTACGACCCGATATTTAACCGATCTTAATTTGACGTATATCCGGTTTGACTTCTTCTGCTTTTGGAATTGAAACTGTCAATGTACCATTCTTGAATTTGGCATTGATGTTTTCAGTTATAACATTTTCTGGTAATGAGAAGCTTCTGCTGAATGAACCGGAGCGTCTTTCGCGAATTCGAAATGAGTTTTCACTAGTTTCATTATCCGATTCACGATTTGCTCTTAATGTTAAAACGCCATCTTCAACTGAAAGGATTACATCCTTTTTCTCAAACCCTGGGAAATCTGCATTTAGGATAAATGCCTTTTCATTTTCGCTAATATCAACAGGAAGTGAATTTCTCCGAACGGTTGGGGTTGTATTCCAGCCATCATTAAAGATGCCATCCAGCATACGATCGAAATCGGTGGTTAGAGAGCGAGTTGGGTTCCATTTTACTAAAGTCATCGTAGACTCCTTTTGTTTATTTAGTTTAAAAAATATTCATCCTAAAACTCACAATGTTCGTGCCACACTAATTGTATTGCCGATAATTCATAAATGGCTGTCTAATTGACATTGCGGTGTGTACAAATGGCAAATGACTATGAATTAAAGGCAGATTCAATTGGTTGATTGGTCTGCATTTCAATAATTCAGTAATATTCATCTTCAAGAATTAAGGAAATATAAACAGTACAATGACAAAACTTGCAATCCACGGTGGCAATCCGATTCGTAGGAAACCATTCCCAGAATGGCCAAGACCGACTTCTGAGTTGAAAGACGCCATTATAGCTACGTTAGAAAATGAAGGATGGGGGGTCGGCAGTTCGGCTATTAGTCGATTTGAAGAAAAATTTGCCGAATTTCACGATGCGAAATATTGTATCAGCACCAGTTCCGGTACGACTGCTCTATGGGTATTACTCAAAGCCGCCGGTGTTAAAGCGGGAGATGAGGTGATTGTTCCACCCTATACTTTTATAGCAACTGCATCTGCAGTACTTATGGCAAATGCCGTACCCGTATTTGTGGATATTGATCCCAATACTTTTAACATTGATGCAAATCTGATTGAAGCGGCCGTTACTGAAAAAACAAAGGCAATCATGCCGGTACATATTTCGGGTAATCCTGCTAACATGGATGCAATTTTAGCGATAGGGAAAAAACATGGTATACCAATTCTTGAGGATGCAGCCCAAGCCCACGGAGCTGAATGGAATAGCGCAAAAGTTGGTGCATTAGGTCTCGGTGGCATTTTCAGTTTTCAAACTTCAAAAAATATGTCTGCAGGAGAGGGGGGCGCCATTGTTTCCAATAATGAAGCCTTTTATGAAAAATGTTTTTCCTATCATAATTGTGGTAGAACGAAGGGTGGAGAATTTTATGAACATTCATTTCTTGGTGGCAATTTTCGTCTGAATGCCATGGCGACCAGCATGCTCATTCCTCAGATTGATTCTATTAAAATTGATATGAAACTCAGAGATATGAACCGTCAGAAGCTTGATAATGCTATTGGGCAGATAGAGGGGATTTCGTTGAATGGTAAATATGATGGTACCACACGGGAATCCAACCATATTTACTTAACTCGATACGATTCAAATGCATTTCATGGTATTCCTCGGGAAAAATTCTTTAAAGCCATGCAAGCGGAAGGGGTTTATACATATATGGGATATACGCCGCTTTACCGCGAAAAGTTATTCGTGACTGATGCGAATGAATATCCTTGGTTAAAAGGATATGATTATGGCGCTTTACAGATGTCAGTGACTGAACGATTAGCCGATGAAGAAGCGGTGTGGTTAAAGCAGAATCATTTGCTTGGCGATGCCCAGGACATTAGGGATATTATTGATGCTTTTGAAAAAGTAACCACTGCTCTCCGGAAATTTCCGGAATTATTTAAGAATTAACTTATAAAGGACGAGAATAACTCGTCATAAATGGAGGCCATATTTGACCAATCATATTTTTTTGCTATTAAGGAAAATCTCAATTTTCTAACTTCAGAAATATTTGCAATTGCCGATTTCAGTTTTTCATAAAGGTCGATTTCATTTTTATAAATATGGTTTACATGAAATTTCTTTGGGAGTAATTCTCGGTATGTCAATCTATCCGGCAAGAGTGGATAGGTATTACAGTAGACTGCTTCCATAATGCTAATGCCAAAGAAATCCTGATTGTTAGTGACGGGAATAATATCCGCTTTCCAGAGCCATTTGGCATAATCATCGGATGATTCACTGTAACCAAAATGAACAATTTTATCACTTAATTTAATTTTTGCTTCATCAAAAATGGATGGTGTTGTTTTGAAATTTTCTCCCAAGACTGCCAGTCGAAAATCAATGCCATCGCTATCCAATCGGTATAATGTTTTAAAAAATGTTTCAGGGTTTTTATCATATTCCCAACGGTGGTTCCAAAGGATGAGTGGCGGTCCATTATTGGTAGTTCGAGAAATATCAAATCGACTTAAATCAAGCCCGAGATGAAGGACTGTACTTTTTGCTTCAATTTGTTTAACAGTTTCCAATTCATTATGATCAGGGAAGTTCGTTAATAGTTTTTTAACTTCAAAAATAAATGCATCTTGATGATACTTTGAATTAAAGAGGACGTGGTCAGACGCAAAAGCAGATGTGTAGTTGATAAATCCGTAATGTTTTTTTTGATTTCCTTGAACATCTCGATCGGATGGTGACCAAGGGTAGGATAATTGATTTTCATGAAAATAAATGGCCGTTGGGATTTCTGACGACTTTTTTCGAGTCAAACTTAGGAAGGTGGTGAAGTCTAACATATCCGTTGCCATAATGAGATCGGGTTTTAAATCTGATTCATTAAATTGATTGGCCATTGTTACGGCGCCGCCATGCATACGCCATTTCCAAAATTGACCCTTCATAGATAAGATTTCAATTTGATGGTGGCTTTGTAGTTGAAAGCCTAAAGCCCAAGATTTGTGTGATCCTGTAAAGTAAGGCTCTAAAAGTAAAATTTTCATCATGTAAATTACGGGTGGACTTTCAGAAATTTCACCTTTTTACAAAGTGAACATTCCATTAAATTCAGTAGGGATAAAATTTCATGACGAAGGAGAGATTCCAATGAAACAGACAACGCTTACTAAATCAATTATTATTCATTTGTGTATTTTGGGCGGATTATTAGTTGCCCAGGATTCTAATATTTCATTTCCTGTGGCGGAAATCGAAAAAAAATTAAAACACGATGATTTTGAAATATTTCGTTTCAGAGACTTGCGTTTTGAAGGAGATATAGGTAAACGCGTTATTTTACGATACCCAGATCGCAAGGATCTTCAAATTAAATGGCGAAGGGCATTAAGGGGTGGACATACATTTAACAATGCACCACGATTCGAAATTGCAGCGTACGAATTGCAAAAATTATTCTTGGATGAAAGTGATTTTGTTGTGCCGCCTACCTTGGCAAGATGTTATACCTTAGAAGATTATAAAGCGATTGAAGCTGATGCGGGCCCTACATTTAATAATCCTGATATTGTATTGGTCATGATTCAATACTGGCTAAATGAGGTGACGGTTGGTGGGGAAGTATATAACAAGAAAAAATTTAATAGTGATTCTCTTTATGCAAAACATTTTGCCAACACGAATATCATGACCTATATCATTAATCACCAAGATAGCAACGAAGGGAACCTGCTTACATCTACCGATGAGAAAAATCCCCGCGTATTTACGGTCGATAATGGTGTGACGTTTAGTAGTCCAAAAAGCGATCGTGGCGCCAAATGGAAATACATCCGGGTGAAACGCTTACCTAAGAAAACAATCGATCGATTAAGTTCACTTACTTCTGAACAACTTCACGAAAAGATGGGTGTTATTGCCCAATTTGAATTTGCTGATGGTGACATAAAATCTGTTGATCCAACAAAAAATATTAACCCGAATAAAGGTGTTCGCCAAGAGGGAAATGTGATTCAACTAGGATTAACAGCAAAAGAGATAAAAGCTGTAGAAAAAAAGATTAATTACATTTTAAAACAGAATAAAAAAGGCAAATACGAACTCTTTTAATATCCGCGCTCGAGGAGCCATTTCTGTCCTTCGGTGGATCTGAAAAACCGTTCCCGAAAAATGGCATCTTTTTCAGATTTAAATTTTTCCGAATGAATTATTTGCCATGGCCGATTATCGCGAGTTGCTTTTACATTACGCGAATTATGTTGATTCAGTTGTGATTTTAGGTTTTTGCAATGGCCAACATATCGATGTTTACCATCTTCAGATTTGATGATGTAAGTAAAATGCATTTTTATTGTGCCCGAGACTGGAATCCCTGCCTGCCGGCAGGCAGGGAACCAGCAATTCATAAATTCATTCCATCCATCCATTCACGCCCAACCCCAGATTTTAAATATCGTTCTCTTGTTATAGCTTCTTCTCGGATTTTAAACTTTTCAGAATGGATAATTTTCCAAGGACGAGATGCTTTGGTAGCTTTCACATTCCTTGAATTATGTTGATTCAAACGCGATTTAAGATTTTTACAATGGCCAACATATCGGTGCTTTCCATCGATTGATCGAAGTACATAGGTATAATACATAGCTGTGCCCGAGACTGGAATCGAACCAGCACGTCTGTTAAGACACACGGACCTGAACCGTGCGCGTCTACCAATTCCGCCACCCGGGCATAAAACAGTACTTTAAAATTACATTTTTGGATATAGATTCGGCAAGGAATAAACTTGTATAGACAAAGGCTAATTCCGTATTTTTGCCGTCAGAAATTTGCCTATGAATAAACAGATTGCCGCCACCAATCGCAAAGCCTACCACGAATATCATATATTGGATAAATTCGAAGCCGGTATTGAATTATTGGGAAGTGAGGTCAAAAGCCTCAGGGAAGGTAATGCCAATTTAAAAGAAGCTTATGTCGTGATCCGGAAAGGACAGGCATGGATTGTTGGTGTACATATAAGCCCTTATTCTCACACTGGTTTCGAAGGGCCTGAAGCAGTAAGAGATCGACGACTATTACTTCATAAACGTGAGATTGATAAAATTAAATTGTCTTTGGATCAAAAAGGATTAACGGCGGTTCCATTGCAAATCTATTTCAATACTAAAGGATGGGCTAAGCTGGAGGTTGGAATTGCAAAAGGTAAAAAGACATATGATAAAAAAGCTTCAATTCGTGAACGCGATATTAAAAGGGACACTCAAAGAGAATTACGGAATAGATAATGACATTTTTAAGTATAGATAAACAATGGGAACTCATCAGCCGAGGTGCTGAAGAAATTATTCCCAAAGAAGAACTCAAGAAAAAATTAGAAAAATCGAAGGTTTCCGGTACGCCCTTAAACATAAAGTTGGGCTGTGACCCCAGTCGTCCAGATCTTCATGTTGGTCATGGCGTTGTTCTTCGGAAATTGCGACATTTCCAGGATTTGGGTCATCAAGCGATTTTAGTCATTGGTGACTTTACGGCTATGATAGGCGATCCTTCCGGGCGAAATAAAACACGGCCACAACTCACTTTAGAAGAAGCAAAAGCAAACGCTGAATCCTATATCGAACAAGCTGGTCATATCCTTGATAGTGAATCAATAAAAATCGTTTATAATTCTACTTGGCTGAATAAAATGCTTTTTAGTGATGTGATTAGACTCTCCAGCCATTATACAGTAGCGCGAATGTTAGAACGGGATGATTTTACTAAGCGTTACCAATCTGAAATTCCAATTTCCATCCATGAATTTATGTATCCGTTGGCGCAAGGGATGGATTCGGTTGAATTAAAAGCGGATGTTGAATTGGGTGGGACTGATCAGAAATTCAATTTATTGGTGGGACGTGACCTCCAGCGCGAATACAATCAAGCACCTCAAGCAATTATTACATTGCCATTATTAGAGGGGACTGACGGCGTGGAAAAAATGTCGAAATCTTATGGGAATGATATTGGCCTCACAGATTCTCCCGAAGATATGTATGGAAAATCCATGTCTATTTCTGATGAAATGATTGAAAAATATTTTATATTGGCAGCCGATGCAGATACTGAGACAGTATTAAAAGTGCATCAACAATTGGAGGACCCATCCATAAATCCTCGTGATATAAAGAGGGAATTGGCTAGAGCCATCGTTGCATTATATCATGGAAACGACGCTGCTCTATCGGCAGAACAATATTTTGACCGCGTGGTTGTAAATAAAGACATCCCGGATGAAATGGATGAGGTGGTATTAAAAGAAGACGAACTTTTAATCGAGATTATTACGGCAGAAGGATTAACGAAAAGTAAAGGTGATGCACGGCGAATGCTTAAGCAAGGTGCAGTTCGAGTCGAAGGCGAAAAAATATCTGACATGAATCACATGTTATTTAAAAGAAAAGAAGTTGTTATTAAAGTTGGTAAAAGAAGATTTTTGAGGGTAAAATGAGAAATTGGTTATTCGTGCCGATCGCAATCGTATTTATATTTATAGGATGTTCAACGTTGCAAAGCCAACCGCGTTTGGTTGTATTTATATCCGTTGATCAAGGGATGCCTGGATTGCTGGAGAAATATGATCATTTATTTACGGGTGGATACCGATGGCTTAAAGATAACGGTATTCAATTCAGTGAGGCATACCACGAGCATGGCTATACAGTTACCGGCCCCGGCCATTTTGTATTATCAACCGGACAGTACCCGGGAACTGGTGGCGTAATTGGAAATTACTGGTTTGATCGGGAAACAAATCAAGGATGGTACTGTGTTAAAGATACTACATCTACGGTTTTAAAAGATGGTTCAATGGGTCTATCTTACCAGAATATAGAAGCAGACGCATTGGGCGATTGGATGAAAGAAGCTAACCTTGAATCAAAAGTGGTATCTGTTGCAGGGAAGGACAGAGCGTCGATTCTATTGGGTGGGAAAAAACCGGATGCAGCACTTTGGTATGATCGTGCGGGTGGTTGGACATCTTCAACTTATTACCACTCAAGCCTGCCCCGATGGGTGCAGAATTTTAATTCCCAATTGAATATCGCATCGTTTGTTGATTCTACATGGCAACGTCTTGCCAGCGAAGATATTTATACCTCAAATACGAGAGCTGATAATTTTTATGGTGAAACGGATTGGACAATGTCCAAAGGTTATAGTCCAACATTCCCGATTGATTTTAAGGAAAGGGGAGCGGAATCAATTATCAGTTCTTACCACTATGTACCTTTTGGAGATAACACTGTATTAAGACTAGGCTTAACTGCAGTAAATGAATATCACATGGGTAAAGATGAGATACCAGATATTTTATTTTTGGGGCTTTCCGCAGCAGATGGGGTCGGTCACAGCTTTGGTCCTCATTCTCACGAACAATTGGATAATTATCTCAGGTTAGATAAAAACCTGGGTGCCTTTATTCAAAAACTGGAATCGGAAGTGGGTTCTGGAAAAGTACTATATGTATTATCCAGTGATCACGGTGCATTAGGTTTGCCTGAATATTTACAGTCCCAAGGAATTGATTCAGGTCGGATTCCTAAGCCGAAACGTGACTCCCTTTTTACTCTAGTAACCAATGAAATTGATAAACAAATTGGTCCGGGAAAGGTTACCCGATATGGCAACTTTTTTTATTACAATAATTCGATTAATCCAATGGAGCGGGAAGTGGCGACAGAAATTTTAAAATCCCATTTATCTAAATTGGAAGGGATTCATACTGTTATCACAAAAGAGGATATGTTAAAGGGTGGAAATAGTGTTTTTAAAATGCGATTAAAAAATATGGTTCATCCTGAGAAAAGTCCGGATGTATATCTTATTACCAAAAAATACTGGACATGGAAATATCCAGTAGGCGCAAGTCACGGTTCACCTTATGATTATGATGCCCATGTACCATTGATATTCGCCCGAGGCGGCCAAAAAGCAATAGTGAAATCGGTTCGTGTTAAGACAGTGGATATTGCCCCGACAGTTGCAAGAATATTAAAAATAGATTTTCCGAAGTCAATTGATGGCGAAGCTCTATCGATTGAATAATTTTGATTTATACAATTTAAATATTTTGTTTTTTATCGCAGACAAATTATGAAATTGTATGAATTTGGTGTTTTTATAATATTATAAATCGGGTAAGTTTGCAGCCGATTTATAACCTCTAAATGAAGGAGATGACATGCAAGAAAATGTCATAGAATTTACCTCAGTTAATTTTGAGGCTGAAGTATTGAAGTCCGAAAAACCTGTGCTCGTAGATTTCTGGGCAGAATGGTGTGGACCTTGTCGTGCAATTGCACCCGTAGTTGACGAAGTTGCCAATACCTATAACGGAAAAGTAAAGGTTGGCAAATTAAACGTGGACAATGAGAATCAATTGGCCACACAATTTGGCGTTCGGAGTATTCCGGCGTTATTAATTTTCAAAGATGGTGCAGTTGTTAACCAAATTATTGGCGCTGTACCCAAAACCAGAATAACTGAATTACTAGAAACAGTTATTTAATTAGTTGATAAAATGAATCGAAAAGTTATCATTATCGGTTCGGGGCCTGCCGGATTAACAGCGGCATTATATACAGCCCGAGCTAATTTGAATCCATTGGTATTAGAAGGTAATCAGCCTGGTGGTCAATTGACCATTACCACTGATGTGGAAAATTATCCCGGATTTCCTGAGGGAATCATGGGCCCGGAACTTATGGAAAAGTTTCGTGAACAAGCCGTGCGGTTCGGTGCTGAATGCCATTTTAAACATGTCACAAAAGTTGATTTCAGTGAACGCCCATTCAAAGTATGGGTAGGTGATGAAGAATACACCGCTGATTCAATTATTATTGCCACAGGCGCAACGGCAAAAATGCTTGGACTTGAGAGCGAAAAAGAGCTCATGGGTTATGGTGTTTCTGCATGTGCTACCTGTGATGGATTTTTCTTTCGCGATAAGAAAGTTCTTGTTATTGGCGGTGGAGATTCAGCTATGGAAGAAGCAAATTATCTTACAAAATTTGCGTCTGAAGTTGTTATCGTACATCGTCGTGAGGAGTTTCGCGCATCCAAAATTATGGTTGATCGTGCTTTAGAAAATCCGAAGATTAATGTGGCTTGGAATTCAAGTCTTATTCAAATCCATGGGACTAAAGAAAAAGGTGTTCATGGTGTTGAATTAAAAGATACACAAACAGGTGAAACGCGTGATGAAGCCTGCGATGGTGTATTTATGGCTATTGGACATAAACCGAATACAGATTTATTCGGTGAGATTTTAGATTCTGATCAAACTGGATATTTGGTTACCAAAAACGGCAGTTCGGCTACCAATTTGGAGGGCATATTTGCCTGTGGAGATGTCCAGGATCATGTGTACCGACAGGCTATAACTGCCGCCGGTACCGGCTGTATGGCAGCCATTGATGCAGAACGATTTTTAGAAAGCCAACATAGCTAAATAACTTTTCGATTCATCTTTTTACTGAAATAGGAGAAAAAGATGAATGATCGAGGTACTTCCATATATGATATCCAGGGGATAAAAAAATCCTACGGAAATCATACTATATTAAATATTCGCCGTTTGGAATTCCATCGCGGAACGATTTACGGTATCATTGGACCTATTGGTTCAGGGAAATCCACCCTTTTCAATATATTGGCCGGTTTGAAAAAACCCAATGAAGGTGTTGTCAAATATGATGATGCTGAATTTGAAACCAATTGGATGGGTAAACTCAAGACTATACCTGAAATTGCATTGGCTAATATTGATTCAATTCCCAAAGGGTCAAAAGTTTCTGACGTTATTAAATCAATGGATAAAAATCGTCTAGAAAAACGCGCTGCCAAATATTTCAACAATGGATCATTGCCGTTTTTACTTAACCGTAAAGTGAGTGATTTATCTCCGGGAGAACTGGCTTGGATAAATATGATTATTGCTGTAGAAAGTGATCCGCGTGTATTAATGATTGATGATTATGGTGTATTCTTTGACACCAACATGGAATCAGATTTTCGCAAAAAACTTATCCGAATGAATAAAGATTTGGGTACAACCATAATAGTAGCAGCGCCATCTGATCAAAATATTAAACGGATTGCTTCCGTTTTAATATATTTGGACAATGGACACATTTCTAAAATACGGCCCGGTGCAGGCAGAGGGAATTTTCGACAGGAACGTGAAAGGCAACCAAGCAGGCGCAGGCAAAGAAACAATCGTTAATCAATTAAATTAACGTAAATTTTACTTATGCAGCGAATTAACCGAAGCAATTCAGAAAGAATCATTTCCGGCGTTTGTGGCGGTGTGGCGAAGTATTTTGGCATTGATCCAACTATCATTCGTTTAGTTTGGGTGTTTTTTACACTTTTCGGTGGTGCAGGATTATTGGCCTACATTATTGCTGCCATAATGATTCCAGACGAATTGACACAAAGCACTTCAATTAATTTTGATTCTATTAAAAACAACCCATTATGGGGAGTTCTGTTAATTTTAATCGGAATAATTCTGTTTTTTAGATATGATCATATTTTATTCATGGTTTGGGATACTTTTTGGGATAACCTTTTAAATGTATTTTTGGTAATGTCTTTAGTTGGCGTGGGTCTTTACTTTCTTTATTCTAAAACCAATGAAGCCAAAGAGGTGAATAGTAATGACAAAGTGTGGGAATTACTTCATCTATCTATCTTGGATAAAAAGCTTGCGGGTGTATGTGGCGGATTTGGGCAATCGCTTAATATTGACCCTACCATTGTACGAATTTTATGGGTATTTGGTACTTTTATGAGTATTGGCGTTGGCGTCTTGCTGTATATTTTTTTAGCACTTGTTCTACCAGAACGAACTATTACACCTAAGGATATTTAGATAATGGAATTAAATCGTTTCAAAGAAATAACTACCAGATTCGCGGATAAAAAAGTCCTTGTTGTGGGTGACCTAATGTTGGATACGTACCTTTGGGGGCATGCAGATAGAATTTCACCGGAAGCGCCTGTGCCAGTTGTGAAAGTTAATAAAATTGAGCACAATCCCGGAGGCGCTGCAAATGTTGCCTTAAACCTCGCATCATTGGGATGTAAAGTTTCTATCATTGGCTTGATCGGCGCCGATTCAGAGGGAAAAATATTAACAGAATTATTGGATCAACGAAATATTGTTTGCACCAATTTGGTTGAGAGTGACAATCGTCCAACTACCGTTAAGTCAAGAATTATGGCCCATAACCAACAAGTGGTGAGGGCTGATCGTGAAGAAAATTCCGATCTATCGGAATCATCCAACAAAGCGTTGGCTGAATCTGTTAATTTAACTTTAAAAGATGTAGATGCAATTATCTTGGAAGATTATAATAAAGGTGTACTCAATTCCGAATCGATCAATACAATAATTCAAATGGCTAATGAAACAGGGAAACCTGTTTATGTCGATCCGAAAAAAGCAAATTTTAATACCTACAAAAATGTTCGTTTGTTCAAACCAAATTTAAATGAATTCAGACAGGCTTATGCCGAGAATGAATCTCTGGAAGTTGCCGGTTTTCGACTCAAAAATGAATTGAATGCAGAAATATTAATGATTACCCGCGGCGCAGAAGGTGTTTCATTGTTCGATGGTTCCGATTACCATCATATACCAACTAAAGCCAGACGTGTGCATGATGTTTCTGGGGCAGGAGACACAGTGATTTCCACATTTGCTTTAGCGGATTTATGCGGTGCCACTCCAGAAGAGTCTGTGACCCTATCCAATTATGCTGCCGGTCGTGTTTGTGAAGAGGTGGGTGTTGTTCCCATTAGTCTCGACCTTTTGAATGAAATGCTAGATCACCATAACAGCATTTAATTCACCCTTTTCTTTCCCTATATTCTATATCATTCAATCTCAATTTTCATGATTCGTACCATCATTATATTCCTATTGCTATTCGGCAACATATTTGCTCAGCCAAATCTGAGATTCCACCCATTTGATTGGGTTCAGTATCGCTATACTGGTAAGGTTAATTCTATCACTTTCGGGGATCGATATGCCTACATAGGTACCCAATACGGGGGTGTTTTAAGATTTAATATATTTTCAGAACGTTTTGAGGAGCCCATCACCCGCGCTCAAGGATTGCGTAGTAATACAACTACAGCTGTCCATCGTGCTTCAAATGGTGTATTGTGGGTTGCTACTCCATACGGAGTTGAGTATAGCTTTGATGAAGAAGGAAACTGGCGGTACATGGATAACCACCAATTAGGTCTTTTTGGCGGGCAGTATGTTGAAAGAATAGGAGAATCAGATAATTATATATGGCTGAAAACAGGAAGCTTGGTTCATCGAATTGATCCTATAACTGGTGTCCAAGTTGGTGCTATGCCAAACCCAGACGAGACTGTAAAATGGAGTTCAGGGCTTTTACGATTCAGTACGGACTTATCCAATCTGTTGATTGATTTCTCGTTAATGGATGGGTGGATGACTGACTTACAATCATTAATACATCCTGATGGATATAAAATGAATATTACGACAATTTTGGAGCACCCACTTCATGGGATATGGATGGGTACAGAAGATGGTACATTTTTCCGTGGTGATGCTACAATGAAGTCATTTACACCCTTCAAATTTGGTCTTACTGGAAATGATATTCAAGTCATAGAAGGTAAAGATTCCTTTTGGTTAGGCGGGCGATTGGGTCATTTGCAATCGGGTATTACCTATTTTGATTATGATAGGAATATTGCCGATCAATATTTATTTCGAGAAATGATTAATTTGGATGAATCATCCATTTTTTCAATTTTAGAAATGAAAAAGGAAATTTGGTTTGGAGGAGAAGATGCACTTTTAGTCTATAATAAAAAAAAGGATTATTGGCGTACATTTAATATACAAATAGGTGGAAGAAAATCGTTGGCCGTGTCTATGGTAAAGGTTGGGGACCATGTCTGGATTGGAAGTCCAAATGGTATTTCCATCATTAAGATGGATGATAAAAAAACCATATCTTCCAAAGTTGAAAAATATTTCAGAAACATATTCATCTATGATTTGGCATTCGCAAATGATCAGGTTTGGATCGGCACTGAAATTGGTTTATTCCTATATGATATTAATAAAGATGTCATTCGCGATTATAAATCCTACGGCTATAAGAATGATGAGGTCCTTTTCCCTTTAAAATTCACGGATTTTACCGCTATTGTCCATGATAAAAATCAAATACTTGTGGCTAATCGAACAGGTGTTTTATCATTTAATTTTCGGGATCGTCAATGGTCTAACGCGGTAGATCCATCAATATTTGGCGGATTAGAAATAAGAGCAATGGCAATTCATAAAAATATCGTTTTCATGGCAACCTCAAATGGTTTGGTGCAATATGATATGAAAAAGAACCTCATGGATATTTTCAATTTTTCATTTATTGGTCAGGTAAACGACTTGTATATTAGGGACAGAAAAATTTGGCTGGGAACTACCGAAGGACTTATTTCGTATCGATACAAATGAAACATTATTATAAATCAATCATCCTGATCAGTCTTGCCTTGAGCAATCTTATCATTGCCCAGAGGAGGCCAAACAATAGCCGCAACCGAGAAATTATACGCCAATATGGATTTACTGTATTTAGCGTAGCTGATGAAAACTCCGATTCAATCCGAGTATTGTCATATGTTTCAATACCTAATCACGTTTTGCAATTCGTTAAAACAACAAATGGGTTTGAAGCAGAGTATGAAACAACTATATCCCTGAAGAGAAAAAAGGGCAAACAGGTTGGTCGGAAAAATTGGTCAAATACATTAGTTACAGATGATTATCTCGAATCGACATCTAAGAAAACGATGACCATTCATCACCACGAATTTAAAGTTCCTGCGGGCGATTACATCATTTCGGCAGAAGTCTTAGATAAAGATTCTAATGACAGTGGCGTAAGGGATAAAGAATTAAAGTATTCTGAACATAAAGGTGACTTAGCTTTGTATAATCCATTTTTTGTGGATTATTTATCGGGGAAGTGGGGCTTGAATGAGAATGAGATCCCAATGTTCCAAAATTTGATTGGAGAAAAAGTAACCCGCACATCTGTATTCGTTTCGGGCAAAATTAAACCCGGACCATATATCCTTGAAGTCTTGGTTACCAATTCCAAAAAGAAGGAAATATGGAAGAAGTCATTTCAATCAAAATCGGAAGAATCGTTTTTTCATCAAAGAATTATTATTCCTGAGGAAGTGGCCAAACAAGGATTGCGAAAAAAAGTTGATATTGTATTAATACAAGGTAATGCGAAAAGGAAAGAATCGGTCATCCTATCTGTGAATAGATCTGGTATTTCATCTTCCATTAATGACATTGCCCAAGCAGTAGAAAATATGCGCTACATTCTTCATGATGATGAATGGAAAAAACTGAGTAAAGCTAAAAACACAGATAAGGAAGCTCTATTCATTGAATATTGGAGCGGTCGTGATCCAACGCCGGAAACGCCTGACAACGAGGTGATGAATGAATATTTTTCTCGAGTTTATTATTCAAATGTAAATTTTAAATCTTATATGCCCGGATGGAAAACGGATATGGGAATGATCTATATATTATTTGGACCACCAGATGATTTGGAAATATACAATGACCCTCTAAGTCGTATATACTCACAACGATGGCATTATTATAGAATTAACAAATATTTTGATTTTATAGATGAAAATGGATTCGGCGATTACCGCCTGTCCACACCATTCTTCCGCGGAAGATCCTGGTGAAAATACTCCTCATCCTCGGGGATGGTGTAGGGAGTGAGTTAGCCATAGAGAAGGCTATAAATGCAGGATGGGTTACGCGAGATCTTGGTGGAAGCATGGGCACAATTGAAATGGGTGATTTCATTTGTTCAAAATTAGCAGAAAATATTGCTTAATCCTGATCTCCGATAGATTTAGACTGTAAGCAAACCGTAACTTTTAACATAATTCTTTAATGATCAATTAATGATTGAACGATTTTCATACAGCAGTCTCGAAACATATAAAAAATGTCCGGCTCAATTTCGCTATCGCTATATAGATAAAAACTATAAGGACGACGAGGGAATTGAAGCTTTTATGGGCATACGCGTCCACGAAGCACTGGAATATTTATATAATGAAGTGATGGCTAGCCGACTCCCTTTTCTTGATGGTGTAATTGAAAAGTACCATCAAGTATGGGAAGAAAATTGGCATAACCGTATTGCCATTGTTAGGAAAGAAAATAAGCCAAAGTTTTATTTCGAGTTGGGTGAGCGGTGTATTGCTGCGTATTACAGGACTTTTAGTCCATTTGATCAAATGGTAATTGGAACGGAATTTGAATATATATTTTCTGTAGATGATTCCAAGGATTATATGATGAAAGGTATTATGGATCGATTGGACCACGATGGTAAAGGAAATTATGAGATTCATGATTATAAAAGTGGCAAACGAATGTTAACTCAATATACTGCTGACAAAGATTGTCAATTGGCCCTGTATCAGATTGCGTTACGAAATGATCGAGACGATGTGAAGTCAGTAAAGCTAGTTTGGCATTTTCTACAGCACAATCAAACAGTTGAATCGACACGAAATGATTACCAACTTGATCAATTAAAAAATCAGACAAAAACTCGTATTGATAACATTCGAAATCATATTAAAAATGGCAGTGCATTCAATCCGAAAAAAAGCATCCTTTGCAATTGGTGTTATTACTGGGAAGAATGTCCAGCCCAATATGGTACAAACCCATATATTTAGGAAAAAATGAAATTAAATCAACAAGAAACTAGTGCCTTAAAAATTCTCCTTTCTGAGCCAAAAAATCGAGTGGAAGATTCTTTGGATAACCTTTATAATAAAATGACTTCTAATAGTGAAGTTACTTTATTTATTGATGGGGCTGCAGATTTGAATTCGAAAACTGCCGGAATTGGGGGAGTCATTTTTAAAGATGGGGAAGAAGTGTATTCATTTTCAGAATACCTTCATGATGCCACCAACAATGAAGCGGAATACACAGCGCTTATTGTAGGTTTGAAATGGCTTGTCGAACTAAAGTTGCTTAATGTAAAAATATATTCTGACAGCGAATTGGTCGTGAAACAAATCAGTGGTGAATACAGAGTAAAAAACCCCCGAATGCAAAAACTTCATCGCGAAGCAATGTCCCAATTTCATCAATTAGATAGCTGGTCTTTTAGTCATATTTATAGAGATAAAAATGATGCAGCGGATAAGTTGGCAAAGGCCGGCCGTGAAAAAGGAAAAAAATAAATTCAAATCACTCTTTTATATGATGAAACCATTGGGTTATTTAATTTAGATTTGCGGTCTATTATCCGAACATAAAATATTGAAGAGTAATTAAAATGGGTTTCTTAAATTCTTTCACAAATCCCTTGAATTGGATTTCTGGCGACATCGCCATTGATTTAGGTACTGCCAATACCCTTATTTATATTAAGGGTAAGGGCATTATGATTAACGAGCCTTCGATTGTTGCTAAATCTGTACACAATGATAAAATTATTGCAGTAGGGTATGAGGCCAAAGCAATGGTGGGTCGTACACATAGAGAAATAGAGACAATTAGACCTTTGCGAGATGGCGTTATTGCAGACTTCACTATGACAGATGGACTTATCCAGGGTTTTATAAAAAAAATAAACATGAATCGTTTGGCTCGTCCACGGATGGTAATTTGTGTCCCCTCTGGCGTTACTGAAGTTGAGCGCAGAGCCGTTCGTGATTCTGGTGAAAGGGCCAACGCACGTGAAGTGTTTTTGATTGAAGAACCAGTAGCCGCAGCGATTGGTATGGGACTAGATATTTCAAAACCGTTTGGGAATATAATTGTTGATATAGGTGGTGGGACGACAGAGATTGCAGTGATTTCCTTAAATGGTGTTGTTACGAAAGAAACTATTCGAGTCGCAGGTGATGAAATGGATGAATCTATTATCCAATGGTTCCGCAATGAACATAAACTTGACATTGGTCATTCAACAGCAGAGTCTATTAAAAAAGCTGTTGGTTCTGCGATGCGCATCAAGAATGAAATGATTGCTGTCAAAGGCCGTGACCTTGTTTCTGGAATTCCAAAAACAATTGAAGTTTCATCTGATGAAGTTAGACAGTCCCTCAAGGATCCCATTAACGCGATTGTTGAGGCAGTAAAACGCGCTTTGGAACGTACCCCTCCAGAACTTTCGGCAGATATCCTAGATCGAGGTATCATCATGACCGGTGGGGGAAGTATGCTAAAAGGAATTGACCAGTTAATCAGGGAACGAACAACCGTTCCGGTGAATATTGCTGAAGAACCACTGCTTTCAGTTGTTAAAGGAACGGGTAAAGTCCTTGAAGATGTGAAAAAATACGAGTCTGTTCTGATATAACCATTGAATGCGGAATTTCTACCTAGCCCTTTTACGCTATAAAGACCATTTGATTCTAGTGATAGCGGTTACGCTATCCTTTACCTTGCTCCTAAAAAACGATTCGCCCGATGTTTTAATAGTTCGGGGAAAATTTAGTGACTATTTTTCTTTTATTTCCGGCCCTTTTTCATGGGTGAAAAGCATGACGCAACTCCAAGAGGAGACTCAATTCCTTCGCGAAAAAAATATTCAATTAACGCTTGAATTGGAGTCTTTATTAAACGCTGAGAAAGAAAATGTTTCTTTGCGATATCTCCTAAGATTTAAGCGCGAAAGTCAACTGAAACTGATGGCGGCAAAAGTGGTGAATATGGGCGCATCATCAAATTTATCGTCAATCACTCTTGATATTGGATCAAATCATGGTGTATTAGTAAATCAACCAGTTTTAGTACCAGGCGGCGTGATTGGTAAAACAGTTGTTGTTGGAAAAGAATCAACAATAGTCCAAATTATAAATGATATTAATTATCGCTTATCTGTACGCACTATGCCATCAGGAAATACTGGTATTCTTCGATATATTGCCAATGATATTTGTGAAATCCGGGAATTACAAAAAAACGCAAAAATTTCAATTGGCGATAAAGTGGTTACTTCGGGTTTCAGCCAAATTTATCCAAAAAATCTTCCCGTAGGCGAAGTTGTAGAAGTAATAGACGAGCGGGGGAGTTTTCAAAAAATAGCAAAAGTTAGGATTCAGCCTAAATTGGGTGCACTATTAAATGTATTCCTTGTGATTGAAGAAATAAATGAAGTGGATTAAAGTTATTCTTCCGACAATTGGTGTATTCTTTATCCAATTTTTTTTGGTCGATTTTTTATCCCTAAATATGATTCGTCCTGACTTTTTGGTTATATATGTTTTTTATATCAGTTTGGTTTATGGTAAAACTCCTGGCGTCATTATTGGCTTCACTCTAGGCGTTCTTTCTGATTTGACAGGCGTGGGTTCCTTGTTTGGTCTCGCACCATTATCATTGTCTATAACGGCCTACTTAACCGGTTATTTAAATGGAAAGTATGAACGATTATTACCATATATCTTTCATGCTACTTGGGTCGTAATTATAGCCATACACTTTCTTTTGATTTCTTATGTTCGATTTCAATCCGTTTATGAATCTGATATTATTCTGTTCTGGACAAAATGGCTCATGTCTTTTTCCTATACAATGATGTTTTTCTTGATAGTCCAATTCTTTTTTCCTGTTAGAGAAGCTTCCATTGCTGAAAACACCTAATTCAGTTTCCAAGTCTAAATTTTGGGTCATGATAACTTTTGTCATTATTCTTCATTCTGTATTGGCCTTTCGATTTTTTCAATTACAAATTTTAGATTTTGAGTTTTACAATAAACGGGCAGACAGTAATCGAATTCGCGCCATCTCTTTGCCAGCATCGCGGGGACTAATTCTTGATCGCCATGGTGAAATCATTGTAGATAATTATCCCACTTATATTCTTTATGGAATTGGTGCAGAAATCAGGGATAAACAAAAAAATTATAAAGTAATCAGCCACAGCATTGGAATTGATACCTCAATATTAAAAAAGAATTATAAGAATTATTATCGGAACCGATTCTTGCCAACGCGTCTTGTAAAAGATTTGACGATTGAACAATTAAGCCGATTAGAAGAAGCTAAAAATGATTTAAGCGGCATTATGTATAAACAATTCCCAGAACGAATATATAACCCCAAAATTCGTGCATCCCACGTTTTAGGATATTTAAAAGAAATGGATCAGGAAATGATTCAGAAAATGGTGTCAAATGGTGATTATGAGTATGGCGATCTTGTTGGATGGTCAGGACTTGAACAAGAGTATGAAACTACGCTCAAGGGTGATAAGGGTGTGGAATATTTTCAGGTGGATGCATATGGTCGTGAAGCGGGAAAACTTGAAGGTGAAGAAAATATTTTATCCTCTCCTGGGAACAATATTTCCACAACTCTTGATGTATCCTTACAGCAACTAATTGAAAAGGAATTTAGAGGTAAGAAGGGTGTTGGAATAGTTTCTGATCCAAGAACGGGTGGTATTCTTGCCTATGTAAGTGCACCTGATTATAAGCCTGATCTTTTCACCGGTTTAATTTCGAACTCAGATTGGCAAGAAGTGATTTCGGACCCAAATCGTCCTTTATTGAATCGTGTTGCGAATGGTACCTATCCTCCAGCATCAATATTTAAAATGGTTGTTGCTTTGGCGTTGCTAGAGAAAAACCTTATTTCACCCCAGACGGAAGTTTTCTGTACTGGTTCCTATGAGTTTTATGATCGAACTTTTGGATGCTGGAGTGAATTTGGACATGGAAAGATTGATCTTGAACAGGCAATTGTCCAGTCATGTGATGTATTCTTTTACCAAGCAATTCAAAAGATAAAATTAAATGAATTAGCAGAGTTCGCTAAACAGTTCGGGTTTGGTTATGAAACTAATATTGATCTTCCTGCAGAAATGAAAGGACGAATGCCAGACCGAGCCTTTATGAATCGTCTCTATGGGCGATGGGGTTGGTCACAGGGCGCAATGTTAAATATTTCAATCGGACAAGGTGAAATCCTAGTTACACCACTTCAAATGGCTGCTTATACAAATATTTTGGCAACAAAAGGGAATACCCATCCACTTTATATGGTTCAGGCTAAAGATGATTTTATTGTAAAACCAATAGTCAGGAATCAATCGTGGAATCTTATACAAAAATATATGCGAAAAGTTATTTCGGATCCGAAAGGAACAGGTCGTAGGTCAGATCCTAAAATCCCCGGATTAAAAATTTCTGGAAAAACTGGTACAGCTGAGAATCCTCATGGCGAACCCCACGCCTGGTTTATAGCCTTCGGCGAAAAAGATGGAGCAATGATTTCCGTTGTCATTCTGATCGAGAACGGCGGTCATGGCGGTGAAGTAGCAGCGCCGATGGCTCGTAAAATATTTAAGCAATATTTTGAAGATGATAAAACAAAGCTGGTCAATTCATAATGCTTCTTAATTTTCAAAAAAAAATAATCGAATCACCCTTAAGTATTCTTATCGGGGTGATTGCTTTATTATCGGTGGGACTTCTTACCCTTTTTAGCATTACGGCGATACAAGAGCAAGAGCCACCCAATGCATTCTCGAAACAACTTATTTTTCTTGTGCCAGCTGTGCTTTTAATGATTGCAATTATGGTCACCTCTAAGCGATTTATTCATAAATATATATTTATACTCTATGGAATAATCATTATTGCAGTAATACTTCCATTCTTCGGACCAAAAATTGCTGGTACTTATCGGTGGATCTACATGGGACTTCCATTTGGTCTTCAGCCATCTGAAATTGCGAAGTGGGTAATTGTCATCACATTAGCTAGGTATTTATCTGACCATAATTTGCAAATGAGGAACTTCGGTTCAAATATTGTTCCATTCACCATTGCATTGATACCAACATTTATTGTTCTGAGGCAACCGGATTTAGGAACGGCATTCGTGATGATGGCACCGGTGATACCTATGCTATTTTGGGTGGGGGCAAGACCCTATCATTTGTTCTTAATAGTGGCCCCTTTGTTAAGTATTCTTGCTGCATTTAACGTAGTGGTATTTTCTGTTTGGGCAGCCATTATGGCCATTGTCATCTTCTTGTCACGTCCTCAATTGTGGCACGGGGTAGGAATTTACTTCAGCAATATTTTCCTTGGATTGATATTTCCGTTTTTGTGGAACTCATTGCGTCCGTTTCAACAAAATAGAGTTCTCACTTTATTTAACCCGGAGTCAGATCCGCTCGGTGCAGGTTACCAGATTATTCAAAGTAAAACAGCTTTAGGTTCTGGTGGATTGTTTGGGAAAGGTTGGGGGCAAGGGACCCAAACTCATTTAAAGTTTCTTCCGGTTCAAGAATCTGATTTTATTGTCAGTGTAATCGGAGAAGAATTGGGCTTTATTGCTTTACTGGCAATGGTGGTTTTATTCCTTTGGCTTATTGTAAAAATAATTCGATTAGCCATTAATGCATCAGATAGATTCGCCGGACTTATCTTAATTGGTATTGCAACGATTTTCATGACCCATGTTTTTGTCAATTGTGCCATGACAGTAGGGATGATTCCTGTTAAGGGTCTGCCACTTCCATTCGTTTCTTATGGCGGATCATTTCTGGTATCCAGTTTTATGATGATTGGTTTAGTTTTGAACTTTGGCAGGGAAGAAATGGATTAATTTGGAGTGAAAAAGATAATGACGACGCCAAATAAAGGCGGTAAATTCCGAGCCTTAATTTGATTCTTTAATCACAGGCAGATATTACATGACGTATCGATTGTTCAAATTCACAGCAACTATAATTCTTCTCGCAACATTTACGATTGTGTCCGGACAGGATGCAACAACGAAGCGTGAATTAAAACGACTCAATGCAAAGATTGATCGAGAAAATGTGAGAGTAGATTCGCTCGACACTCAAATTCGAATGTTGCTTCCTGAGCTTCAAAATGCACTTAAAGCAAATCTGAAAGCCAAGGAGCAAACTGATTCAGTAGCCATCCTTTTGATAAATCGTATCAATACGATCCAAAATAAGATGCGATTGATTGAAGATAAAACTGCCTACATAGATAGTGTCAATTTTGAAATACTGGCTCAATTGGTTATGATTGAAAATAAAATTGTAACACTGACAAATAGTTTTACAGAAATGTATAACTTGAAAAATAATAAACTTGGGGATAAGGTCAGTTCTAAAATAAGTCCGGTTGAATATAAGAAAACTTATATTGATGCTCTTTCGGCTTATCAGAATGGTGCATTTGAAAAAGCTGTGACGGGATTTGCGGGACTAGTCATGAGCGACCCATTGAACGAATTAGCTGATAATAGCCAATATTGGTTGGCGGAATGTTATTATACTATGAAGAATTATAAACGCGCCATCATTGAATTTGAAAAAGTATTCACATTCCCCGGAACGGATAAAGATGACGATGCACAATTAAAATTGGGCCATTGTCACAGGAACATGGGTAACCTTAACAAAGCACGGGAAGAATATAAACGATTGATTGATTATTTTCCCGGTTCGGAATTTTATGATAAGGCTCGGGTCTCACTCAAACAACTGAACGTACAATAAATACAGAGAAAATATGTCTTTAAAACTTTTTTATCTCACTACTGAGATTACACCTTTTGCAGAAACCTCCCATTTGGGAAACTATTCAGTTCACGTACCATTGGCATTACAAATTGCTGGACATGATGTAAGAACAATGATTCCAAAATATGGTTTCGTCAGTGAAAGAAAATATATCCTGCGTGAAGTTATTCGTCTCCGTGAAATTTCTTTTGAGTTTAACGGAGAGGAAGTTATTACTTCCGCTAAAAGTGCTTTTATACCTAAGACAAGAGTGCAAGTTTATTTCCTTGAAAACACCAAATGGTATAAGTCTCTGACTAACTTGTTGTATAAAGCTAAAAATGGCCGCATTCTTGCTGATAATGATGAACGTTATGGTTATTTTTCAAAAGCAGCAATTGCAATTTTACCCCATTTGTTTTGGAAACCTGACGTAGTCATTTGCAACGGGTGGCAAAGTGCTTTTGTCCCCTTGATCTATCAGCAAATTTATGATAAAAAAGATTTCTACGGTAAAATTAAAACAGTCCTGACTGTTCATTCGGTTGATGAATATTGTGAGTTTTCCCGAAAATCTTACGAAAAAGCGGGCGTTACACTTCCTGATAGTATTAAGGGCAATACCGTAAACTGTTATGAAGCGGCTGCACCTTTTGCAGATTTGATTGTAGCAGTGGATTCACCTGAAAATGATGTCACAGCAAAATTGATGAAATTACCCGGCATTAAAGCACATAAAGAGAAATTGGTTTCAATTTCACTCGATGATGAAGAATCACCGGACTTTAATGCTACCGCCACCGCCCTGAATGAAGTATTGACGAAACATTTCGCCTAATCCTTCGTAGTATAACTCCTTAATAAATCTTCCATGAATAAATTTTTCCTAAACATGACAATCGGTCTGTGTATGACCGGTATGGTTGCTTTTTCTGCCTGTGAAGAAGCGGCAATTCCCATGGACGATATTGGTACGCCAATGAGACTAGATACCATTTCTTTCCCTGTTATAAAAGCAGTCTCTTACCAAGTGCCGCCTCAAATGGGTAAAACTAATTATTTATACTTTGGTAAAAAGGATGGATACGACTTTAAATACAGCCTGATCAAATTTGATAGTACCAGCATGACTGCAAAAACGCCATTATCGTATTATAATGATTCGTTGGTTGTTGTGGACAGTTTACAATTATCCCTGCGCTTTGAATTGGATTCGATTGAAAATAACCCCGAATTTCAACTTCGTTATTTCCCGGATGGGGGTGACTCTGTATTCAATGAAATGACTACAAATCATATGAATTTCGATAATTTGATTGCATCTTCAATTATAAGTACGGCTCAAATGACATCAGATACAACAGATACAAATAGCACCAAGGTCTATTTGAATTTTTCTTTGGATTCATCCATTGTCAATGCCTTGAAGGATACAAATGTTACAGATTTTAACAGATCTTTTTTGGTCGAGCTAAAAGATGATGGAACAGAATCATTTAACTTTCGCAGCATAGATCTTGGTGACGGATACGGCCCTCAATTAACTGTATTTTTTCGCCAATTTCTATCAGACACGGTTGTTTTGGATACGGTAGCGCGACTATATAATGCGATTGAAGATTTATCAATCATTGTACCTCCGGTAGTATCTTACGAAGATACATCATTGTTGTCCGTGAGTATGTCAAAAGGATTAAAATCTATTGTCATGGTTGATATGGGCGGATGGATTTTGCCACCCAAATCTGTTATTAGTTCAGCCAATTTAATTTTAAATAGGGTTGAGGGAGATTCTATAAGTCCATACTCGATTGTATCTCATCCGATCAAAAGTGAAGGAGACTTTATAAAGTTTTCCTCATTTATAGATGATCCCTATGAAGAGGATTATGGTTTTTATACCTCGACGAAAATCATTAATGACGAATTGCGAATAAACCACCGTAGAGCAGCCACCCAAATTGGTCGTGCTAATTACACCAACTATGGGTTCAAATTGCAAACCAGTTTTAGTAATGATCCATTTACGACCGTATTTTTTCACGGTTTAAATAAATCTGATTTATATCCCGTTATGAGAGTGATTTATGTTCTGCCGTAAAATTCCAATTATCAGTTTTCTGTTTGTTGTTGGTCTGAGTGGACAATCAATTTTTAACGCTTATGGTTTAGGATTGTCGAAAAGTTTTCAACACACTTCTTCTGCAGGCGCTAGCAGCATAGGACTTGTACCCACTTTTCATCCAGGCGTTTCATTGGATAACCCGGCGACTTGGTCAGGTTTAAAATTCACTTATATTAGTGGGTCTTATTCAAATAGAGAAATGGGAATTGATGCAAATAACAGTTCCAATACGGGTGGTGGGATTGAAAAAATTCAATTTGTAATTCCGATCAGGGATAAATATGGTTTTGGACTTTCTATTAAGCCTGTTAATGACCATTATTCATATTTTAAAACTGATTCAATCAGTTTTGACTTTCAAGGTAAAACCATCCAATCCAATAAAGTATTCAGATCCGGCGGAGGTCTCATGGCCGGAACAGTCGGACTCTCATTACCACTGAATGAAAAAATGGCTTTTGGCCTCTCATTAGATAGATTGTTTGGTTCTTCTCGCGATGAACAATCGTTAATCTTAAACGACATGCATTATCGATTATTCAATATTCGAACCTACAGTGGATCCACCATTAATTTCAATTTTGCCGGTCAATTTTTCAGTAATAATAAAATAATGATTTTGGGTTTTGCAAAAGTATCTATGACAGGATCACCTGTTTCGGGTACCCTTTATCAGTTTGATGTATTCGAGGACAGGAATCAAAATTTTTCATATGATCAGGATGATTATCCTGCTACAGCTGAAGTTGATACAATTAATATATCCAATATTTATGCACCCAATAGTTTCAGTCTTGGTTTCAATGTATCTTTTAAGAATAATATGAATATTTTTACCGAATTTCAATTGTGGAACGATGAGGCGACCAATGCAAACTATGCCAGCATAATTAAAGAGCAAATTGGGTCAAAAACTCATTTGGGTGCAGGAATGGTTCGATTTGGGAATTTGGACGCGAGGTCGTGGCAAGACCGTATAACATTGCGACTTGGTTCATATAAAGAAACATATGGTTTGAGATATAGTGGAAAAACAATAAATGAAAATGGGATTTCTCTGGGGTTTGGATTTAAATTCGCCGCCACTGGAAACCAATTAGATATTTCTTATCGCAAAGGATCCAGATCCATGGAGGGTGGTCACAAAGAAATAATTAAAGATTTTACAATAGGACTTAGTCTGGGAGATGTCTGGTTTCTCAGGAGGAGAGCAAAACAATGAACAAAAAGAACTTAATTAAAAAACTATTAATTTTAGGTGTCGCATCTGTTTTTATGACAATGTGTACACCGCCTGAACAGTCTAGCGCTGATGCAGATGCTGCTGAATTCGCTCGGCAAGATTCCATTCGAAAAGTACGTTGCCCAAGAGTATTTAGCAGTGCCGCCGAATTTTATAAAAACCGTGATTGGGAAGCTACCGTTCGCGCTTATGGTGAATTGACCGATCTTGGTTGTGATCGTGATGATCCTAAAGAGGTATATCTTTATTATGCTATTGCCTATGAATATATGGGCAAGTATGACAGCTCCGCTACAGTTCTTCTAAAAGGACTTTCATTCCTTCCCGACAATGTTGATTTAAGAAAACGTCTCGCTTTTGCTTACGATAAACAAGGTAAGACCGATTTGCGGATGGATGAATTAGATCGTTTATCGTTTTTGGCACCAGAAGATGTAGATATTAAAAGTGAATTAGCCAAACTTTATGGTGACCAGGAGAAATATGATGACCAAATAGCAGTTTTAAAAGACTTATTGAAATTGCAACCAAATAATGAAGGTGCGCAAAGTGATTTGGCAGCGGCTTATGAAGCAAGTGGTAGAGATCCATTAGATGTATATAAAACTAGATACGATAATAATACTGATAATATTTCTTATGGGTTAGATTATGCTGACAGACTCAGTGCGGCTGACCGTCCGAATGATGCCGCCAAGATCCTAAAACAGGTTGTGAATACTGATCCTACAAGCAAAGTGGCCTTCCGAAAATTGGCCAGTGCATATGATTTGGCAGATCGGCTAACTGAAGCCGCCAAAACTTATGAAAGATTATTTCGACTAGATCCACGTGATTTTCGAGTAGCCGTTAAAATTTCGGACGTTTATGTCGAGGACCAAGATTATAGTTCAGCATTCGATTGGGCCGATAAGGCAGTCACCCTTTCTGGAGAAGGTGAAGCTTATGGTGCCAAAGGAAATGTTTATTACAAAGCTTTTCAAGCTTGTCGTTCAGGTGAAATTTCTATTAATGACCGTGTTATTGCTACTTTAGCATATAATGCATTTGAGGACGCAGAATCTAAAGGTTATTCTCGGTACAGTCGCTCTAAAGAATGGCTGAAAGAAAATGAAGTCCTTTTCGGAAAAGCACAATGGTTTATGATGGATGCTGAAGTGAAAAATAAGGGATACATCAAAGCAGAAACTGCTTGTTACCAATGGGTATCTGAAAGATTAAATAAAGGTAAAGGGTGGTAATAAATGGCATCTGCCAAGGCTACTTTTTCTACTTTACTAAAAGCCGATCCTAAATTATATGAAATATTGATGCGTGAGGTTTCTAGGGAAGACCATACCCTGGAGTTGATTGCATCTGAAAATTTTGTAAGCTACCCAATTCTTGAAATGGCTGGTGGCGTAATGACCAATAAGTATGCGGAGGGATATCCCGGCGCGCGTTATTATGGCGGTTGTGAGCACGTAGATGAAGCTGAAAATTTGGCTCGCGATCGTGCAAAAGAATTATTCAATTGTGAATATGCCAATGTGCAACCACACTCGGGTTCCCAAGCCAATATGGCTGCCCTTATGACTTTTGTTAATGTTGGCGATACAATTATGGGGTTGGATTTAGCTCACGGCGGACATTTGACTCACGGAAGCCCTGTAAACTTTTCCGGTAAATTATATAATGTTGTTTCTTACCAAGTTACCCGAGAAACAGGCCGTGTCAATTTTGATGATGTCCGAAAATTGGCTAAAGAACATAAACCAAAACTTATTATTTGTGGTGGTAGCGCTTATCCAAGGTTTATTGAATTTGAACAATTTCGTGAAATAGCCGATGAGGTTGGTGCTTTTCTTATGGCAGATATTGCCCATCCTGCCGGTTTAGTAGCCGCAGGGATTCATCCATCACCTATGCCATATTGTGATGTAGTAACCACCACAACCCATAAAACATTGCGTGGCCCTCGCGGTGGCATGATAATGATGGGTAAGGATGTAGAAAATTCATGGGGTGTTGTGGCACCAAAATCCGGTCGAGTAAAAATGGTTTCAGAATTATTAAATTCAACCGTGATGCCGGGAATTCAGGGTGGACCATTGATGCATATTATTGCTGCAAAGGCTGTGGCCTTCGGTGAAGCACTTCAACCGGAATTTAATTCATATGCGAAACAAATTGTAATCAACGCTAAAACAATGGCGGATGCATTGTCTAGTAAGGATTATAACTTGGTATCTGGTGGTACAGATACCCATGTAATCTTGATTGATCTTTCGAATAAAAATGTTACCGGGAAAGCTGCTGAAAAAGCTCTTGAAAAAGCTGGCATTACTGTCAATAAGAATATGGTTCCCTTCGATCAACGTAGTCCTTTTGTTACTAGCGGCATGCGAGTTGGAACGCCAGCGATCACAACCCGCGGAATGGGTGTAGATGAAATGAAATTAATTGTAGAATTTATAGATCGTGTTGTGAATGATGTAGAGAATGAAGGCACAATTACTCAAATTAAAGCCGAAGTTAAATCTCTCTGCGAATCTTTTCCTTTATATCCTGAATTGCACAATTAAGCATTCAAATATCAGCCTGAATTCTTTCTCTAAATTATTTTATAGTTCAATTGTTTTGGCAGGGATGGCCTGCAGTCCGTCGCTTGTTCTTTTGGAAAATAAACCAGAATGGGCTGAAGATGGATTTCTTTATTATGTAAATGGAATTGAAAAAAAACTTGTCAAAAACCCCGAGAATCCTGAACTATTACAAAAAGGATGTGAATCTTGGACGAAATACACTTACGGTTTTATTATGGAAAAAGCCGATCGTATCATTATGGATGATTATATAGGTGGAAAAGTATTGTATGCTCAGGCCAATGAAAATTTTACCAAAGCTGTTTTATATGGAGACAAATCTTTTTCAATAAAACACTTAGATTATGATAGATGGATTGGTGGCCAAACTAACCAAAGTCCGGACTTTACTGAATATGAGATTCCCTATCTATTTTGGACAGCCGCAGCTTATGGTGGTGCAATAAGTTCAAGTAGGGGAAATCCAGAGTGGGTGATTAAACTGCCGAGGGTTGGATATCTCCTTGAAGCGGCAATAAAAATTAATTCTGAATGGAATAAAGGCGCCTTATACACCGCAATGATTTCTTATACCATGAGTCGCCATGATGCACCGGAAAATAAAGTAGAAATTGCCCGAAGTTATTTCGATAAAGCGGTAAAATCATCCGATGGTTTAGATTTGAGTCCATATGTTACATTTGCCGAAAGTGTATCTATCGCAACACAAAATCGGAACGAATTCACTAATTTGCTATATAAAGCATTAAACATTGATATAATGGCTGACGATGATTTACGTTTGACGAATCATATTGGCCGTAATAGGGCGCAATGGTTATTGGATAACATAGATGAATTATTTTATTAGTATCAAAAAATTATGAACCGAATCATACCTATTCTACTCATTTGCTTTTCTGTCCAGTTTTTATGGGCGAAAAAGGTTATTGTAAAAATGGCAACCTTGGCCCCTGAAGGCACTGAATGGCATGGTTTGTTGGTAGACCTTGGACAGCAGTGGACAAAAGCGACCGATGGCGAAGTACGTTTACGGATTTATCCCGGTGGTGTGGTGGGCGATGAAGCTGACATGATTCGCAAAATGCGGATTGGGCAGATTCATGGAGCTGCAATAACCAACGAAGGTATGACAGAGATTAATCCATATTTTACAGCATTCTACATGCCCATGCTTTACCAGTCTTATGATGAAGTTGATTTCGTTCGAGCGAAGTTGAATGATGACCTTATATCTGTTACAGAAGAAAATGGTTTTAAAATTTTAACAATGGTTGATGTGGGTTGGGCATACTGGTTTTCAACAAAACCAGTTTATATACCTGACGATCTCAAAAAGACAAAAATATTTATTTGGGCCGGAGATTATAAATCCACAGCACTTTACGAGAAACATGGATACCAACCTGTACCACTAGCCATGACAGATGTTTTGTCTGGTCTTCAAACGGGATTAATCAACTCAATTGGATTTAATCCCATGTATGCTTTATCACAACAATTGTTTGGCATTGCGGATAATATGCTAAATATGAAATGGGGTAACTTGACGGCTGCCGTTATTATAGACAATAGAACTTGGAATCGAATCAAGCCGAAACACCAAAAAGCTATGCTTGAGATTGCTCAAAAAATTGGGGAAGGATTCCAGGAAAAGAATCGTCATGAAACTGATAAAGCGGTAGAAGTGATGAAAGAATATGGTCTTACGGTGAATACGCCCTCGCCCGAACAGGTGGTCGAATGGAAGTCACTCATTGAAAAAATGTATCCTGACATTAGGGGTTCGCTCATTGATGCACCAGTATTTGACAAACTGATGCAAATTAAAAAAGAAATGGAATCTCGCTAAAGAAAAAATATTTCTCTTGGCTTATTTTAACATCAAATCCATCGAGCAGTATTTTACCTTATTTGTATTTGTAGCTCTCGTTTTTCTTCCCGCCGCTGAGGTTATTTCTCGTTTGTTCGGCACCACGGGTGTGGTTGCTTCGTCAGTACTTGTTCAACATTTTACTTTATGGATAGGCTTCGCTGGTGCCGTTGTGGCTGCCCGTAGAAATAAACTTTTATCTCTTACAACTACTCCTTTATTTGAGCCAGAATCAAAGATTAACTGGTTCAAATTTATCGGAAAAGTCACCACTCTGTTTATCATATTAGCTTTGGCTTTTGGAAGTTGGGAGTTGGTCAAAGTTGAAATGGCTTATCCAGTAAAAATCGCACCTCTTTTGCCCCGTTGGGGCGCTCAAATGGTCATGCCGGTAGGATTTATTCTAATTGCAATTCATCTATTCATGAATGGATATGAAGGATGGAAAAATCGTGGCTTATTAATAATAGGATTAATTCTCATTGTAGCAATTACCCGTATTGAGTTGTTTCAAGATTCAATCATATTCATGTGGGTTGGCATCATATTCATTTTATTTTCCCTTTATAAGGGGGCTCCGATATTTATTGGTTTGGGTGGTTTGGCTATTCTCTTTTTTTGGCAAGAATATACACCATTATCTGCAATACCGGCGGAAACATATCGCATTGTAGTGTCACCCACATTGCCCACAATTCCATTATTTACATTGGCAGGATATATTTTAGCTGAGAGCAAAGCTTCCGAACGATTAGTCAAATTATTCCGAGCTTTGTTTGGGTGGATTCCCGGTGGAACACCGGTCGTACTCGTCCTCTTATGTGGGTTTTTTACCGCTTTAACAGGTGGTTCTGGTGTAACGATTTTGGCTTTAGGCGGATTATTGTTTCCATTATTAATTCGGGAAGGCTATTCAAAACATTTTTCTTTGGGTCTCATTACAGTGGCCGGTTCATTAGGTCTATTATTCCCACCAAGTTTACCTCTGATTATTTACGGTGTTACTGCAGCAGTTTCCGTAAAGGCTATCTTCCTTGCGGGAATTATTCCAGGATTTTTACGCGTTGCCATGATTGGTGGGTGGGCAGTTTGGCAAGGTAAAGTGCAATCGGTTAAACGACATAAATTAAATTTCCATGATATTAAAACGTCACTTTGGGAAGCGAAGTGGGAAGCAGTTATTCCCTTTTTCATTTTATTTGGAATTTTTGGTGGCTACACCACACTGGTTGAAACTGCTGCCATGACTACTGTATATGTTTTTATTGTGGAAGTATTAATCTATAATGATTTGAATTGGCGGGATATAAAAAAGATTATCCTAGATTGTTCAACCTTAATTGGTGGTGTACTTATCATTCTTGGGGTAGCCATGGGATTGACGAGTTACATGGTGGATGCCCAAATCCCAATGCAATTGTTGGCATGGGTTAAAACAACCATTTCATCCAAAATAGTTTTTTTATTAATGCTGAATATCTTCTTATTGGCGGTAGGCTGTATGATGGATATTTTTTCAGCCATCATTATAGTTGTTCCTTTGATTACACCACTAGGGGCTTATTTTGGAATTGATCCTATACATTTAGCCATTATATTTATCGCAAACCTGGAGTTGGGATTTTTAACACCTCCTGTAGGAATGAACCTTTTTTTATCCGCTTATCGTTTCGATGAGGATATGCCCACAATCTATAAATCAACTTTGCCGTTTTTTATGGTTATGTTGTTGAGTGTTTTGATAATAACGTATATCCCTATTCTGTCCACTTGGGCTGTAAAATAAATATCGTACAATCCCTTGCCTCGTTAGAGGAGAAAAGGGTAATTTCTAGGTAACAAACAGGAGTTTTTATAAAATATCGCTAACGGTTGAATCGTTTCTCACATTACCGAAGGAAATAAACCCTTCTAAACAATATACCCCGAACCGGGGAAAAGGACTTTTTATGAGACGAATATATTCAATTGTGGCGACGCTCCTGCTTTTCAGCAGTCCGTCCCTCAATGCACAAAGTGAAGCAGGCGCTATATTCCTGCTAATATCTCCCGGCGCTCGTGCCGGCGGAATGGGTGAAGCACAAGTGGCTGTGGCCAATGATGCTTATGCCAGTTATTGGAATCCAGCCGGACTTGCATTTCAAACAGGTTCCGAAATTGCATTTATGCACGTGAATTGGTTACCTAATCTGGCCGATGACTTGTATTATGAATTTCTAGGTTTTCGGAAACAATACGAAAACCTTGGTACTCTAGGTGGCCATTTGATCTACCTCAATCTTGGTGAACAGGTTCGTATGGATGAATTCGCCCAATACCAGGGAAAATTTACATCATACATGATGGCAGCGGCCCTCTCCTATAGCAGTAAATTATCGGGCACATCAGCCTTCGGAATGAATGCTAAAATTTCTTACCAGCATTTGGTAGAAATTGCTACAGGGGCAGAGAAGGGTAAAGGTACGTCGATTGATTTTGGTTTTGATCTTGGGTATATGAATAAGGGATGGCTCACACCGCGAATGGATATGGGCGTAACCATGACTAATATTGGACCGAAAGTATCATTTATCGATCCTGACCAGGCAGATCCACAGCCAACAAATTTGACCCTCGGGTTTGCTTATGAAATATTTAAGAATGAATTTAACAGTTTAAAATTAGTATATGATGTAGATAAACTTTTGGTTGCATCCTATCCTGATATGGATTGGGATGGAGATGGTCTAATTGGTGGATATAATTCCAAAGGCGATGAAAGCGCTAAAAATTCTAATTATAACCGGAATGGAAAATTGGAGATTGCCCATAAAGATAAATTGTTTAAGGCGATTTTTACTTCTTGGGTTGACGATTGGCTTTTGGGCGGTGATATCGATCGTGCCCCCGGTGGGGAGGATGCAGATAAAATAATCGGTGGCTGGGAATGGGCTGGAGATGCAAATGGAAACGGTAGCCGCGATGCAGAAGAAATGCTCAATACTGTCACAGAATACGGTGCTGCTTTCGGCGATGAGAATTGGGGGATTTATAACGAGTGGGGCCAAAAAGAAGTGGGCTCTGCTGACGACCGTTCTATCCAGGATGAATTGGATAAACTGGTGCATAACTTTGGTATGGAATACTGGTATTCTTCTTATTTTGCCTTAAGAGGCGGATACTATTACGATAGAACAGGGAAAATAAAAAATCCAACATTTGGTGTAGGGTTGCGTTTCTCTAATTATGGATTCGATTTTGGATATACATCAGGAGCGCCCGGTCATCCACTGACCAATACAATGCGGTTCTCCATGAACATTCAGTTCTAGATAAAAGTTAAATGAACCGCTTTTCTCAATGCAGATTGGCTATGGTCTTTCTGCTTTTCGCATATTTACCCATAAATGCCCAAGTTTTGGGTGATTTGAAAGTAGCCTTCATTCGAATATCATTTGAACCGGGAGACTATCCTGGTTTTACAGGAAACGGTAATTACGAATTTGTCCAAAATGCGATTTGTGGTGACTACACCATTGACCCTGCGCCGCACGATAAAAACTATTTTCAATCCCATGTAAAAGCTGTAAATAATTATTTCCGGACCGTATCTTATGGGAAGTTCGGTTTTGACATGAAAAATTCTGTGGTTCTCCCAAATGAGAATGAAGGCAGCTATATTATCCAAAAACCCATGAATTATTACAATGAGTTGGGGAATGAAAACGAACATGAAAAACGTATTACTGAGCTACTAAGGGATGCCATCCAAGTTGCCGTTGACGAGGACCAAATTGATTTCAGTCAATATGACCTTGTTGCCATCATCCATCCCGGCGTCGGGCAGGATTTTAAACTACCTTTTCTCGATCCAACACCAGAAGATATACCCTCAACATTTGTGGATAAAAATATGGTCAATACCCATTTGGACGGACCAATCCAAATCGGCAATGCTTCTATTCCTATGGGGATTATTCTTCCTGAATCTCAAAACCATATTCTCATGGATGATGCCATACATGATGCCCTAAACAATCCTTGTAATGTGCAGTTCAGTATTACGGGAACATGGGCCTTAATGGTTGGATTCGCAGTAGGTTTGCCGCCATTATGGGATTTAGAAACGGGTCTCTCCGGTGTGGGTGTATTCAGTCTCATGGATCAAGGATCTAATAATGGTCATGGAATTGTTCCCGCGCCACCGAATGCTTGGACACGCATTTTTGCAGGGTGGGAAGAAGCGACGACATTTCAATATCCTGGGAAAATATCCATTCAAAGTGGCATCCAAAACAGTATTGCTAAGGTTCCCATTGGCGCCGATGAATATTTTTTAATCGAAAATCGAAATAACTGGTTTCGGGATGGTGTAAACATCGATTCTTCCCGCTATGCAGTCTGGGAAAAAATGAATCATTATCCATCATTTATAAATGTCCTTTTGGATTCTGCGGGCGTGAAAAAGAATGAGTATGGTGTTATTACCAATATTCCCAATTATGATTTGGGTTTACCCGCATCAGGATTATTGATTTGGCATATTGATGAAAAGAAAATTCAAGAAGGATTGGGTTCGTTTTCTGTTAACGCTGACCGTAAGCAACGTGGCATCGACCTTGAAGAGGCCGACGGCGCCCAGGATATTGGCTATATTACTAATTTATTCACCGACCCATCTTCCGGCTATTGGGGCGATATGTGGTTTGGGGAGAATAAAGAATACTTCCGGGCAAATGCTGATGGGAGTATGGATTTTTCTTCATTTACACACCCAAATACAAAATCCAATTCTGGCGCCAAGTCGGGAATAAATATCAGCAATATCTCCAAAGCTGGGGAAAACATGTCGTTTACTCTTTCATCTAGTTATGATATGGCATTTCTCAAGGATGAAAATAAATCCATTCTCTTTCAATGGGATGTGGACGGTGACGGTGATTTAGATTTTGTTGGCGGTGGAGACTCAATATGGTATTCATTGAATGGATTATTGAATCCAATTTCAATAATTGAAAATAAATGGAAAGAGACGGAAGTATTTATTCCATATGATAGTGAAAACGACTTATATAATGGTGAAAATGATTTAGTAATTGTTGGTGTAAATGGATTTGAAACTGATGTGTTATGGTTTACGTATAATCATAATTCTAAAAGGTTCGTCAATAAATGGAAATATTTCTTCATAAATGAATGCAATGTAGGATTTATAAGAGCTTTCAAATTTGCGAATGAAGTCAGATTTAATTATAATGGTTTTGACTATAATGTTTTTCCTGATAAAATTACAAAATATACAAAAACTTCTAATAGTTACAGTAGATGCGATCCTCCACATATTGGATTATCGGGAAATCAATCAGATGGTACTACTGTATATAGTTACAGAAGGAATATTATTTTTAATTCCCCTACTTTAATTGAACATTCTGGACTCATAGATGCTGGAATTGTTGACATTGATTTAGATGGTCGTGTTGATATTGTATTAGTTGATTCATTAGGTGCGATTTTTGGATACGATAATAATATTATTTTAAAAAGTGGTTTTCCAATTACGGCAAATGCGGTTCCCCCCATTTTATTGGCTGATTTATTTGATGATAATCATCCAGAGCTGATTTTCCAGGATTCCAATGGTAATATCAAAATATTGGATTATGAAGGTAACTCTATTCAACGATTTTCCATGATTAATGGAGATAAGTTAAAAATGATTGGGGAATATGATGGAATGAAGTCCATTGTAACAGAAAAAACAATTTACCAACTTTCAGTTTTAAAAGATTATGGTGGTAATGAGTGGATACATCCGGACGGGGGTCCGAATAGAAGAAGGGAAATAAAATTAAAAATTCCGGTTGATTCTACGGGACAAAAAGAATTGCTTCTAAATGAATTCACCTACGCATACCCAAATCCAAGTTACGGTGAAGATGTAATATTTCGAATTAGACTTGGAATTGCTGAAACTATTGAAATTAATATTTTTGATATATCCGGATTTCCAATAAAGAAATTATCTAAAACACTTGTTGCTGAAGTTGATAATCCAAGATCCTGGTGGCGAGAATCATTTAAAAATAACGATCATGAACTTAAATGGAATGTATCAAATATTGAATCTGGCGTTTATTTAGCAAGAGTCATCGTGAGTGGAGAAGGGAAATCCGAAGAAAAGATCATTAAAGTGGGCGTTATTAAATAATGAAACTTCGTTTCATCTTATTAATGTCCATTGCTTTTGGGCAGGTGAATTACAATCATCCTGAGTTGGATTGGAAGACCATTGAAACCGATCATTTCCGAATTCATTTTTATGCTGAGACAGAGCAATCCGCCCGTGAAGGGGCAACCGTGGCGGAGCGAATTTATCCATTTGTAACTAAACTCTATCAATATGAACCATTTGACAAGACCGATATCGTTTTCACCGATGTGGATGATATATCCAATGGTGCCGCATATTTTTACGATAATAAAATTATCATCTGGACCAGTCCTTTAGAATTTGAATTGCGCGGTTCACACCGTTGGTTCCAGAATGTAATCACTCACGAATTCACCCATATTGTTTCCATCCAGCGTGCTCAGAAGTTTGGTAAGTCCATTCCCGGTGGCTATTTTCAATGGATTGGCTATGAAAAAGAGAAACGTCCCGATGTGCTCTATGGCTATCCAAATACGCTTGTGAGCTATCCATTACCGGGGACAACTGTACCGCCGTGGTTGGCGGAAGGTGCCGCCCAATTTATGTATCCCGGCGCTGATTGGGATAATTGGGACAGTATACGGGATATGATTCTCCGTGACAGAATATTGAACAACAACATGCTTTCGTGGCGACAAATGAATACCTTTGGTAAAAGTGGGATTGGAAATGAATCTGTATATAATGCGGGCTTTGCTTTGGCCCGATATTTGGCAGTGAAGTATGGACCTGAATCTTTGGAAAAGATTATGACATCCTTGAGCAAACCAATGAATTATTCAATCAATAGAGGTATTAAGGATGCCACAGGAAATGAGGGTAAAAGTGTTTACAATGATTTTGTGACTGTTCTCAATACGAGATATGAAACATTGACAAAATCTGTTTTGCTTCATGAACGAAAGGGGAAAGTTATCCATGATAAAGGGACGGCCAATCTTTTTCCCGTCTGGAATGTTGATGGCACAAAGATTGCCTATATCTCAAATCAGGATCACGATTATTTTGGAAGTACAGATCTTTTCGTTTATGATATAAATAATAGATCGAGTGAAAAAATTGCCAAGAGTGTTTATTCTAAACCGGCTTGGAATGGGGATAAAATATATTATTCCAAAAAAGCGAAGAGGCCGAATAAATTTGGTTCAAAATATTATGACCTTTATGAATATGACTTTTCAACTAAAAAAGAATTTCGTTTAACGAAGGACGCGCGCGCATTCTCTCCTGTATTCAGCTCAAAAGACAGTGCCATTTTTTACCTTGCTACTTTTGACGGAACACAAAATATTTTCAAGATCGATCTTCATTTAAAATCTACCGAAAAACTTACGGATTTTGATGCCCATGAAATCATTGGCGGACTGAATTATGATGAAGGAAATGACCGCCTCATTTATGATATTACCACAAATCATTTTCGTAATATCCATTATTTGAGTTTATCCGATTCTACCTTAGGTCCTGTGTTAAATAATAAATTATGGGATGAGCGGCAAAGTGATTATTCGAAAAATGGAATGGTGTATAGTGATGATCGGTCGGGAATCTTCAATCTCTATTTTATTGGTAAAAAAAACCAAGGTTATCTAACCAATGTCTCCGGCGGCGCCTTTATGCCGGATATCCATGAGAGCGGGAAGGTTGTTTATTCCCTATATGAAAATGGTCAATATAAAATGGCAATCCTTGATTCTATTGAAATTATGGCTGATACACATGTGGGATATACTCCTTCATATTTTCAGCGGAATAAAAATTTATCTTTACGCATAAGTGAAAAGATTCGTGTAGAACCGGTAACGTACAAGGATCATTTTCCGCCCATGTTTACCATGCCTAGGGTGACAATGGATTATGGCACATTTAAACCCGGATTCTATTTCTATTCATCTGAGATTTTGGAAAAAGTTGCGATAGTTGGGGGTGCTTCTGTCAATCGCTCCAAGGATTTAGATTTGTTCTTTTTATTTGAGTATAAACATTTATATCCAACCCTATTTTTTGAAACATTTTATCTCACTCGGAATACGGAAGAACGATCAGCATACTCCGTATACAAACTGGATAATAATCTAAAATTTCGACTCATTGAATTTCGAGGTGGTATTCAAATCCCATTTTATGGGACTCAATTTGAACTATACGGAAGTTGGTCTCAATACCGTGCATCGATAAAGGAGCAAGTGGTGGGGAAGCCTCAACTTCAATCGGGAATTGGTTACGATTATTTCCGTGGAAAGGAAGCTGGTTTGAAATGGGGATTAACACAGTACAAGCGGCGAATCGATCAAAATATTAATCCCGTGGGATATCGGATCAACTTAAATGTGGCCAAAGAGTGGAATCAATTTATTGATGGATTAGATTTATCCGAATCGGGGACTCTTGTTTCCAATTTCAATAATCATGATTTGGTGCGGACAGAATTGAGTGGTGAATATCTTTGGGAAATTCCCAATACAAATAGATGGACGGTATCCATTGGGGGGCAAACAGGATGGATATCCAATACAAAAGCAGATTCATTTTTTCACTTTTTTGCCGGTGGTATGCCCGGATTGAAAGGCTATCCATTTTATTCCCTCGAAGGGACAAATATGGCGATTGGTGAAATGGGGTTGCGTGTGCCATTATTTCGAGAAAAACATATTCCCATTGGATGGTTTACTTTGCAGCATTCTACAATTGGGTTGATTGGTCAAGGTGGTGATGCATGGAATCGCGAAAAGTCAAATTTTAAAATGAAACGTTCGGCAGGAGTAGAATGGCGAATGTCCGGTGCATCTTTTTATAATTACCCTACTTCAATTGGAGTGGAATATCACCGAGGATTGGATACATTTGAAATGGATATTGGTGATGGAAATACCATAAAGTATGGCTATGAAGATCGGTTTTATTTCACAATATTGTTTGGTTTTTAAAATGAAAAGATTCATACTATTGACCCTTTTTATTTCAATGGGGTTGGCGCAATTCAATCCCTATGAGGTATCAAATTATCCAGTCCAGCGGGATTCGGTGAGAATGCCACTCTCTGCGAAGGCTATGTTTAAATCGTTTTTAATTCCGGGATGGGGTCAAATTCAGAATAAAGATCCATGGTGGAAGCCGGCTCTATTTGCCGGTGTAGAAACAATTGGACTGTTATCGTCTGCTAATTATGGTAAAAGGGCTGAAGATATTCGCCGAAATTTTGAATCTTTTGGCGATGAACACTGGGGCCTAGAACGGTGGTATAATAGGACGAAAATAATTTTTCCTAATCGCTGGGAAGAAATAATCATTGGAACCCATAAGCTTGGATTGAAAATAAATGGTGATTATTTTTATTCAGATCAGTTGGCAGATTTGGTAAAAAGATATTCATGGTCAGAAATATATGTTTTGCGGGATAGGGATTTTTATGAAAATATCGGTAAATATGATCAATTTGTAGGCGGTTGGGACGACCCTTATGACGACCCATTTGATTCTGAAGGAAATTGGTTTTCAGTACAAAAAGGAAATGTTGAATCCATAATTCTCACGAAAAGAAAAGATGATTTCCGAGATCAACGTCATCAAAGTAATTTGTTGAAACATTATTCACGTTATGCCGTAACGGTTGTGATGTTTAACCATCTAGCCAGCGGTTTAGAGGCAGCTTTGACGGCTAATAAAAAATCTAAAAATCTGGCAAAATTTAATTTGAATTACAATCCTTTAAATAAGTGGGGAGTTGGGGGTGTTCAAGTCACCTATACGTGGTAAATTCTCTGCTTAAAAATTGAAAGAAAGAATCCATTTAATGCGTGTAGCAGCAACTATTCTAATGTCTACGGTCATGTTTGTAACAGGATGTGCCGGAAATAAAGCTTTACGAGATATCGATTATAATGCAGAATTTCAGGAAGGTAAAACTGCATTAGCAAAAAAGAAATATTCAAAAGCACAGATGAAATTTAATACTGTGGTGATTGGTGCATCTCATACTGATTTGGGCGATGATGCCATTTTTTACCTCGGTGAATCCCATTATTTAGGTAAAGAGTACTTATTGGCGATTGCAGAATACGATCGCTTAATACGTAAAATGCCTTTCAGCGATTATGTTGAAAAAGCCCGTTATCGTATTTGTCAATCTTATGTGACTCTTTCTCCAAAATATTTTCGTGATCAAACTTATTCTGAAAAGGCCATTGGGAAACTTCAGGAGTTCATTGATGATTATCCAAATTCTAAGCATGGTAAAAAAGCTCAGGATGATATAAAAGATTTAAGAAATAAATTGTCTGAAAAGTCATATGAATCGGGCGTTTTATATATGAAAATGGAAGAGTACAAAGCAGCTCTTTTAGCCTTTGAGCAAGTAACTGAATTGTATTATGACACTGAATATATTGACCAAACTCATTTGAAAATAATCGAATGCTATTTTCGTCGTGGCGAATTGGAAATATCTCGAAATCACTTTGACAGCAAGCGTAAACATATTGAAAATTTGGGCATGGCTGAAGTGGTTGAAAAATGGTTCGAACTTGGCAGAGTAATGCGAAAGATTGAGGTCGAGTGAAAACCTGTCTTTTTGGTGGAACATTTGATCCACCTCATTTTGGACATTTGATTGTAGCTCAAACCATTTTTGAGGCTGAACATTTTGATCGAATTGTATTTGTTCCCGCCCATATCCCGCCCCATAAAAAAGAACAAAAAATCTCTAATGTAAATTTGCGATTAGAGATGCTTAAGATTGCCACGAAGGACAACCCAAATTTCATCATTTCAGATATTGAGATAAAGCGTGGTGGAATTTCCTATTCTTTAGAAACTATAAGGGCTTATAAAGAAGAAACAAATATAACGCGCAATGATCTTTATTATTTGATTGGGAGTGATTCTTTAAAGCAATTCCACACTTGGGAAAATCCCAAAGCAATATTAGAAGAATGTCAATTGATAGTCGCCATTAGACCGGGTTTTCGTCCCAGTGATATTCCAAACTGGATCCTGGCTAAAGTACAATTTGCAAATATTCCACGAATTGAAATTTCTTCCACACAAATTAGGGAAAGATGGTTAGAAGATAAAACAATTCGCTATATGGTGACGCAACCCGTTTGGGAATTCATTAACGAACGCGATATATATTAATCAAATGTTCATGAGTCTCATATTTTTGGCTGCCGGTACTGTAATGCTTTTTTATGGCGCTGAGTGGATTGTGAAAGGTAGCTCTGGGATTGCTCAGCGTTTAGGCATTTCCCCTTTGGTCGTTGGATTAACCGTGGTTGCATTCGGTACATCCCTACCGGAATTAATTGTTAGTATTATTGCTTCTATGGAGGGTAGCTCGTCTATCGCAGTAGGCAATGTCGTTGGTTCCAATATTGCCAATGTTGGTTTAGTATTGGGACTGAGTGCGCTCATATTTCCGATTTCGGTTAATTATGACCATTTAAAAAGGGATATGTTCATTTATCTATGTGCATGTGCGTTATTTATTCTTTTCGCCTTTGACGGACGCTTAAGTCGCTTTGAAGGCACTATTTTGTTCATCAGTCTAATCTTTTATATTTTACTTTGCATTAAAAATCCCCATACTGGCGAATCAAAAACTGAAAAGCCTCAGGGGAAAACATTCAGTCTTGTCTTATTTGTTATTGCTGGAATCCTTCTTTTGGCATTTGGGGCAGACTTATTCGTGGATGGTGCTATTTTTCTCGCTCGATTTATTGGTGTATCTGAAATTGTTATTGGCATGACTGTGGTTGCTTTTGGTACATCTCTACCGGAATTAGCCACATCGGCAATGGCGGCATTCCGAAATGAAAGTGCCATCTCAGTTGGGAATATAATTGGTTCGAATATTTTTAATATTTTATCTGTATTGGGATTGGCGTCTATTATTAATCCTCTTGATTCACCAAAAGAAATCATGTCGTTCGAAGTTCCTTTAATGATTGGTTATGGTGTAGTCATGATTTTGATTGCCAAAATGCAGCAACCTATCAATCGTTTTATATCGGCCACATTATTGGGCGGATATTTTATTTTTATTTATCTCCTATTTTAACCTGGAATAAATCAGATTAGATTAATCCTATGATTCAACTCGATAACGTATCCTATACCTATCCAAAAGGCGGTGGTGTCTCCAATGTTAACCTGACTATCGAAGATGATGAATTCTCATTCCTGATTGGTCCCACGGGATCAGGGAAAACCACATTACTTAGGCTAGTTTATATGGATTTAATTCCTCAGGTTGGAAAGATTGTTATAGATAAATTCAAATCTAATCAGATTAAATCGAGGAAGATTCCTTATTTACGCCGGAAAATTGGTATGGTTTTTCAGGATTATCATTTACTAAACGACCGTAACCTGTTTGAAAATATTGCACTACCTTTACACGTTATTGGGTCATCAAAAGATGAAATAGTTGATCGAGTAGTAGAATCTCTAGAAGAAGTGGGGCTGGAGGATAAGGCAGAACATTTACCTGAAGAATTATCCGGTGGTGAGCAACAGCGTGCTTGCCTAGCGCGGGCATTGGTAAAAGATCCGGATATAATATTAGCTGACGAGCCTACAGGTAATCTTGATCCTGTGACTTCATTTGAGCTGGTTAAACTATTAGAAGAAATTAATCGTGAGGGCACAACCATACTCATGGCCTCTCATAATTATAATTTGATTAAGGGGCGAGGACATCGTATCATTGAAATCCAAAATGGAAGTGTGCGGCAATCCTAATGGATAAAATGGTGTTCCTTTTGGCAGAAGGTGTTAAAAACCTTTGGCGACATAAATTAACCGCCTTTTCGGCCATTTTTTCTACCTTCCTGACTTTGGCAGTAGCCGGATCATTGATCATTGTAAGTCAAAACACAAGTAAGGTAATTGAATACCTTCGTGATAAATACAAAATTGAAGTATTTTTTAAGGAAAGTGTAAAAGATAATCGTGTAGTAGAATTGGTCAATGAATTTAAAAAGATCAAGGGTGTCCGCTCGACCACAATGATTTCAAAATCTGATGCTGAAAAAATATTTAAATCCCAGTTTGGTGAGAACATTTTTGATTTAGTGGGGTATAATCCATTGCCGGCCAGTTGTGTGGTGAATGTGGTGAAAAACCATGAAACTATATTCAATGTTGGTCCGATTATTAACCGATTAAAAACCTACCCAGAAGTTGAAGATGTAAGTTACCAAGGAAGGCTAATTTTAAGAATTGAATCTTATTACCAGAAATTCGTTAAAGGAATGACAGTCTTGTTAATTCTAGTCTTAGGGATTTCTGTATTCATTATTTCAAATACAGTTCGATTGACAATCTATGCAAAAAAAGAATTAATCCAGGCACTGCAACTTATTGGAGCAACGCGAACATTTGTGAAAGCGCCTTTTATTATTGAAGGTATGTTCCATGGCTTGCTGGGAGCTTTGTTTGCTTCAGCGTTCCTTATCGCTGGTTTGGAAATTGGCTCCGGTATTATTTATTCAGTAACCAAACTCAACGTACAATATGACCCATTGGTCTTAATTGGTATTTTATCATCAACTGGGATTATTATCAGTTTCTTGGGTAGTAGTCGCGCAATCTCGAAATTTTTAAAATAAATGATTATAATTACTTTCTTGACAGATGAAAATCAAACCATCTAATTTTCAACCCTATGTCAACAATTAAAATTCCAAATTTGAATGATCGAGAAGCGGCGATTCTCACATCAGTTATTGAGGAATATATCGCATCTGGAACTCCTGTTTCTTCGGGCTATCTTAAAAAGCATTGCGGTATGAATGTGTCTCCAGCCACAATCCGAAATGGCATGGTTTCATTGGAGAAAAAAGGATTCCTTATGCAATTGCATACATCCGGTGGAAGAATTCCATCAGATGTAGGATACCGATTTTATGTCAACGCCAAGCCAAAATTTCGATCGCTGGATGATCCTTTTTCTGAAAGCGTTGAAAAAGAACTGTTGACCGTTGCTAATAATGTTGACGAATTGTTGGACTCCACAGCATTAATGTTGGCGAAAGTTAGTCATATGTTTGGTGTTGTTTTGATCTCAGGGTATCATAAGAGTATCCTAACGGACATAGAATTAGTTTCTCTCCATGGGAATCGCATTATGCTCGTGTTGGGTCTAGATTCAGGTTTAATTAAGTCCATTGTGCTGAACTTGGATTTAAACATTCAGCCAAAGTTGATAAATAAGATAACTCTAATTCTGAAAGAGCGATTGATTGGATGCTCTTTAAAAGAAATTCAATCCACCATTGGAATGCGATTGAATGGTACAGAAATGTATTCCCACGAATTGGTTCAGGTTTTGATAGATGATTGTTTAAATTATTTTCATATAGATAATAATAAAAGAATATACACATCGCCATCTGATGTATTACTTGATCAACCTGAATTTCAAAACTTAGCAAACTTTCAACGTCTTTTACCTGCCTTGGATAAATCGTATTTGAACCAACATTTTAAAGATAATTTTTCGGATAAATCAGAAAGAACATTAATTGGAATCGAGAATGAAGATGAACTGTTAAATGATTGTTCCATTATAACAACCCAGTTTGACAGTGGACTAATACAGGGAACAATTGGTGTGCTGGGCCCAAAAAGAATTCCATATATGTCAGTCCAATCCATAATTGATAAATTTGCGGAGATTATACAAAGTGCCCTCTAAAGAAAAAACTGCCAGACCGGTAGCTAAGAAAAAAACGCCTACAAAGTCATCGACTACTAAACTCAAAGATCAAATAGAAACTTTAAAGTTCGATATTTCTTCTCATGAAGATAAATATCTTAGGCTTAAAGCTGAATTCGACAATTATCGTCGTCGGAAACAGGAAGAGACTAGTAACATGTTCAAGTATGATGGTGAATCTGTCATTAAACAATTTTTGACTGTTTTAGACGATCTGGATCGATTGGCAAAAGCTGCAGAAGAAAATGGTAAATCAAATATTGAAAAAATTAAAGAAGGTATCGATTTGATTGTTAATAAAATCACCAAACGGTTTTCTGAGCGGGAAGTTGTGCCTTTTACAGCGCCCGGTGATTTAGTAGACCCTGAACTTCATGATGCCCTTATGATGCGATTAGAAGAAGGAAAAAAAGAGAATGAAATCCTCGAAGTTTTCGAAAAAGGATATCGTTATAAAGATCGTGTCATTCGTCATGCAAAAGTTGTTGTAAACCAGACGCCATCATGAGAGATTTATATGACATAATAGGTGTAGACAAAAGTGCCTCTGATAACGAAATCAAAAAATCTTATCGGAAGATTGCCATGAAATATCATCCAGATAAAAATCCCGGTGATTCCGAAGCAGAGCAAAATTTTAAAGAGGCAGCTGAGGCGTATTCAATTTTGTCTGATAATCAAAAGAGAAGACAATATGATCAATTTGGGCATGCCGGCGTAGGCATGGGCGATTCTCCTGGCGGCGGTACTGGATTTCATGGTCACATGTCCATGGAAGATATATTCAGTAGTTTTGGAGACATCTTCGGCGGTGGAGGTGGTAGCGGTGGATTTGATCCATTCGGCGGTATATTTGGTGGTGGGCAAAGAAGGGGTATTAAAAAGGCCCGAGATTTAAAAGTAGCATTAAAATTAGATTATGCGGATATCGTTAAGGGTACAGATAAAACGATCAAGATTAAACGTCATGAAACGTGTGAAACTTGTACTGGAAATGGCGCCCAGGCAGGAACGATGCCAACATCCTGTCGACAATGTAGTGGGTCTGGCCAAATTCGACAAATGTCTCAGTCATTTTTTGGGCAATCCGTAACAGTTCGAGAATGTCCTGTCTGCCAGGGGTCTGGTGAAATGATTGAGAATCCCTGTAAACCCTGTGGTGGCAATGGCATACAACGCAAAACTGTTGAAATAAAAGTAAAGGTACCTGCCGGCGTTGCAGAGGGGAATTATATGACCCTCAATAGTCAAGGAAATAAAGGACCGAAAGGTTTTCAGTCTGGGGATTTAATAATAATTTTTGAAGAAAAAGAGCACCCTGTTTTTACGCGTAATGGTGAAGATGTTATAACCGAAGTGCAAATTCAGTTCCACCAGGCCGCGCTTGGTATAACATTAGAAGTGCCTACATTGGAAGGAAAAGCTAACTTGAAAGTGCCTTCGGGGATTCAATCAGGGCAAATTTTACGCATGCGTGGAAAAGGATTTCCACGTGTTCGGGGATCGGCCAGGGGAGATCAATTGGTTCGCGTCCAAGTGCAAACACCAAAATCTTTATCTCGTCAACAGAAAAAAATACTAGAAGAGTTATCTTCGCTTAATGGTCAATCTGAACCCATATTTAAACGGGTAGTTCTGGATTGAGTATCTTCACCCAGCAGGAATCCTTGGTAATTAAATTTCTGCTTGGTGTCATTGTATTAGGTATTGTTGTTACATCATACCGCCATTGGATCGGTGATGAAGTGCCGTCTGCAGAATCAGAAATATTGGCTTTCAAAGTAGCTGCCGAAAGGATTGCTGAAGAAAAGGTCAGAAATCCTCATGAAAAGAAGCAGATTCGAACCGTAAAAAGTGTTAATATCAACACTTCGAATAAAGTGAAATTGATGACAATTCCCGGTATTGGGCCTGTAACTGCAGAGAGAATTATGCGCCATAGGGAAGATTATGGATTATTTGAATCCGTCGAAGGGTTATTGAAAGTAAAGGGCATTGGCCCTAAAACGTTTGAAAAAATTAAAAACTATATAAAGACGAAGGATTGAATCGAATGTCTGAGAATAATCAATCAGAACTATCTAAAAAACGTAAACTGTATTCCGACCTATTAGAATTCGCCATTGTGACTGCTTTTCTTTTCCTGATTATAAGTATTTACGTACCTAGGGCCATTTGGGATGAAGAAGAGCTTTATGAGGGGCAAAGCCATTTTTTCATGGAAAACATGTACGATATTGAAAATTTTTATAATGATCTCATGGAAGAATATGATGCGGATGGACTTTGGGCTATGCAAGTCGTGAACTCTGTTCGTGATTCATTGACCGGCGATTCAACCTATTTGGGGGAGCAATCAATTACATTAAATGGAAAATCCTTTATGGTTAATGTACCTAAGGGATATGATTCTGATTTTGATACAACGTTTGGATTCCCCATGATCCGACGTGATACAGTTTCAGATACGATTGCAACTATTGTTATGTTTTCAGAAGATCTATCCCGAAATGATACATCCTATGTTCAGAAAAAACTTTTGGCAAAATTCCAGGCTGATACTAATTTTGTTTCACTGATAGAAGAAGTTGAATCTGAGCGTGTAGAAGTTGTGAATTACTATGATACATTCATGCCAGATTCTTCTATGTATTTTTGTCCAGTCACCGAAAAACCCTTTCTTATTTCAATAATGAATGAAGGTAATGTGGTTAGAGTTGATAGTCCAATCGAAGAAACTGTTATACGCCGACGATATGCCATTTTTGCCTTCAAAGCTGATAATCATGGTTTTATTGATGATGGCTCCAAAAGTTGGGATAGGTAATTATTTATAAGTGATTCATCTCGCTATATCGGATAGCCATCTTTTATGTGCTCAGTGGACAGAAAAAGACGGGCAACCGCTACTCACTTCTTTCTCATATAAAAAGCTCCCAAGGCCCCTCAGTGTTTTAAATAATTCTGAAACGGAAATTATTTCAGTCCTGAATGCAGGCTTGCATCTAATCCGTGAAGATGTTCCCTTTGAAGGTGATAAAGTATATGTCACAATCCCAGATGAATATTGCCACTCTTCCGTTGTAGATCTTGAACCGGAATTGACAGAAAATGACGGATGGGCATTTGTTCAATGGACGATAAATCAGCGATGGGAAAGTGGTGGTTCATTTGAATATTTTGGAAGATCATTTAAAGGGAAACCTAATTCAGTTTTTGCAATTCGCGTCTCTACAATTTTTACCGAGCCAATTAAACTCGCTATTCAGGAGTTGGGTGGAGAGGCTGTGTGGATGGGCAGCGAATCAAGCGTATATTTTGGATTGAACCCTGAAAATGGATGTACAGTATTTCACCCTTCAGCAAACGGTTATCAATATTTTCAATATTCACAGGATAGTTTTCAGATTGGATCGGCACGATTTTTAAAAGGTGAATGGAAACTTCATCCATTGGTCGGTAATGATTCAGACAAAAAAGTATTTTCTGGCCAATTATTTTTTGCCGGAATATTAACTGAAAAGAGAAAAGCTAATTTTAAAGGTCGTCGGATTAAACAAATGGCTGCCCTTACTGGCATTGCATTAGAAGGTAATATTATTCCGAAAGGGGTTAAAGAAGAGGATCTATATATTTTAACAGCGATTGCTACAGGAACGATTAAAGGTGTAGCTCTTAATTTTTTCGATAAACCTGGATTGCAAAGATTTGAATATGAGAAGCCTGTTCCAATTTTAAAATCGAAAGAGGAAACCGAAAAACCTGCAAAAAAGAAAGTTGTAAAACAAAAAGTTAAAAAGAGAATAAAAAAGCCTAAAAAGAAAATTAATTTTCTTCAACCCTTCTTGTACTTTTTCTTTTTTGTTACCATAGGGGCCATGCTTGTTTTCGATCAAAAACCAGAATTGTTCGATCCAGTCATGAAGTATAAAGATGAAATTTTTCAAAAAACCGCACTGCCAATTCCGGTAGTTACAAAAATTCCGATTATTAAAACAATAACCGCGCCGCCTAAAAAAGAATTGGAATATCTATTTAAATCACAAAGCTTAATATCTATAACCCGGAAAATTTTAAAATTATCGGACGACTATAAAATCCTATTATTATCCATAAGTGATGGTAGGATGGATTTAGAATTGGTTGGTACTAAAGTAATGGATGCACCCATAGATTCATTCGGGGACGTTTTAAACTATTCCCTCCGTCAAGTAAATGGAGATGAAAAATATAAACACGGTTATTTGGTTAGTTATCGTTCGGCCGATTCAACTAATATCCGTTCCGAATTCACGGCGGAAGAATTTCAATCTTACATTTCAGGTATTGACCAATCATTCTTAAAGGCAATTGACCCAATAGAAAGAAATAGTGGAATCCAAATTCCAATCATCGTTAGGATAGGTGGTATTAAAAATATTAATCAACTATTGTCAGAATTATCTGTGAATGGAAAAAATGTAGTAGTAGAAAAATTTGTTTATACCAGTGATCCGGGTAATATTAATCCGTCGGCCATTTTTTATATTTCACTTTATTTTGCATCACAAACCGAATACCAGGATTAGGGTATGCAAATCCAAGCTGGCCGCTATAAAGGTCGTCGGGTAAAAACTGTAGCCAATGCACCTTACCGACCAACAACATCCATTGTAAGAAAAAGTCTTTTCGATATTCTCGGTGATTTATCTGGGTACCATATATTAGATCTTTATGCAGGGTCAGGCATTCTTGGTTTTGAAGCAAGCAGTCGTGGCGCTGAATCAGTTACATTCGTCGAAACCAGTATGCGAGTTGTATCCCTTTTGAAAATGAATGGTTCTCTTTTTAAAGAATCTCAATTTAGTTACATAAGGATGGATGCATTGAAATATTTAGATAAATGCGAGTCATTTGATCTAATCATTGCCGATCCACCATATCAAAATTCAGAAACTGATTTAGTCATAAAAAAATCGTTAACTCGCTTAAAAGAAGATAAATTTTTTATACTTGAATCTTCGCCTCGAGAATTCTCAATTTCGCCCTCAAGAGTTAAGCTTTATGGAGACACGCAACTAACTTTTTGGAGAAACACCAAATGAGAACAATCGTATACCCAGGAACCTTTGATCCCATTCACTGTGGTCATATTGACATTGCTGAACGTGCGTCAAAACTATTTGATAAAATTGTTTTTGTTATTGCCGTCAATACGGAGAAGAATCCCTTGTTTACGCCCGAAGAGCGGATAGAGATGATTTTGGGTGCAACCAATCATATAGGGAATGTTGAAGCACATTCTACCAATGGTTTAATAGCAGAATATGCTCGAAAGATTGAAGCCGTGGCTCTGATCCGGGGACTTCGTCATGTGTCTGATTTTGAATTTGAATTCCAGATGGCTACCATGAATCACCATTTAAACCCAGACGTATCTACATTGTTAATGGTGACAGCAGAAAACTTTATACATTTGAATTCCACCGTTGTGAAAGATGTGGCTCGACTGAAAGGTGATATTTCAAAATTTGTACCGCCTATTGTGCTGCAAAAATTAAAAGATAAATTTCACCTTTCCTGATTTATTTTACTTTCGGCAACTTTACCGAAAGCAATCATTCTCTATTTTATTTAAATTCTACGTCTCATTTTTAGAGATTTACAATAATTATGCCTACATACGACTATAAATGTCAACAGTGTAACCACACATTTGAATACTTTCAGGCCATGTCCGATGCTCGGTTAGAAAATTGTCCTGAATGTGAGGGAGCAGTGCGTCGTCTAGTTAGTGGCGGTACTGGATTAATTTTTAAAGGGAGTGGGTTCTATCTCACGGACTATGTTAAAAAGAAATCATCCGAAAAAGCGAGTGAAACGAAAAAAAGTAAAGAAACGAAAAAGAAGACAGTAAAAGAAAGCGCGAAAACATGAGTAAAATAAAACAGGGTGAAAAAATAACATTTGTTGATGGAATTTATAATGTACCGAACTATCCGATTATTCCCTTTATTGAAGGTGATGGTATTGGGGCTGATATTTGGGCTGCATCTAAAAAGGTATTTGATGCGGCAGTTGCAAAAGCATATAAGGGTGAAAGATCTCTTGTTTGGCATGAAGTGTTGGCTGGTGAAAAAGCAAACAAAAATACTGGTTCATGGTTACCTGATGAAACGTTAAATACAATTCGTGAATATTTGATAGCCATCAAAGGACCATTGACAACTCCGGTTGGTGGTGGAATCCGATCTTTAAATGTTGCACTTAGACAAATCTTAGACCTTTATGCTTGTGTCCGTCCTGTTAGGTGGTTTGAAGGTGTGCCATCACCTGTGAAAAAACCAGAATTAGTAAACATGATTATTTTTAGGGAAAATACCGAAGATATTTATGCTGGGATAGAGTGGGAGCACGGTTCTGAAGAAGTTGAAAAAGTAAAGAAATTCCTCACTGAAGAAATGGGTGTAACGAATATTCGTTTTCCAGATACTACTTCAATAGGGGTGAAACCAGTTTCCGAAGAAGGAACGGAGCGCATCGTAAAAGCCGCTTTGGATTATGCTATTGAGAATGGTAATGAAACGGTGACTTTGGTCCATAAGGGCAATATAATGAAATTTACCGAAGGCAAGTTCAAGGAATGGGGATATGCGTTAGCCAAACGGGAATATGGCGCCCAAGATTATGAAGGCGGCCCATGGCAGGTGATTGATAATAATGGAAAACAACTAATTGTAAAGGACGTGATTGCCGATGCTTTCTTGCAACAAATTTTGCTTCGCCCGGGTGAGTATGACGTAATTGCCACACTTAATTTAAATGGCGACTATATTTCAGATGCCTTGGCTGCTATAGTCGGAGGAATTGGTATCGCCCCTGGTGCCAATATAAATTATAATACTGGCCATGCGATTTTTGAAGCCACCCATGGGACAGCGCCTAAATATGCCGGTAAGGATATGGTAAATCCATCCTCTGTCATTTTATCTGGTGTTATGATGTTAGAACATATAGGCTGGCAGGAAGCAGCTAATTTAATTACCGGAGGTATCGAAGGTGCCATTGATGCCAAAACGGTTACATACGATTTTCACCGACTCATGGATGGTGCTGAGAAAGTTTCATGCTCAGGGTTCGGTGAGGCCATAATCGCGAATATGTAAACTATGAATCAACTTATTTCAATGAAAGGTGTGTAAGTAATTACGCGCCTTTTTATTTTCAATTATGTTTATTGATTACACTAAAGTAGAACTCCATGCCGGTAATGGTGGTCGGGGTTGTGTTTCATTCCGCAGGGAAAAATATATTTCCAAAGGCGGCCCCGATGGCGGTGATGGAGGCAATGGTGGCAATATTATTGCAAAGGTGGACACAAATCTTCATACATTGCAGGATATCCGTTATTCGAGATTATACAAAGCGAAAAATGGAACATCCGGTGCCGGTGGTTTAAAGACTGGTAAGAATGGGGAAGATATACTTATAAAGGTCCCATTGGGAACAATCATTCGAAATATCGATTCCAATGAAGTTGTGGCTGATTTTGATGCGAATGGACAAGAATCTATAATTTGTGAAGGTGGAAAAGGTGGCAAGGGAAATATAAAATTCAAATCTTCTACGAAACAAACGCCCCGCTATGCACAACCTGGCATTGAAGGTGAATCTGGAAAATTTGAATTTGAGTTAAAAATATTGGCAGATGTTGGTTTGGTTGGATTTCCAAATGCCGGTAAATCAACATTATTATCTGTGTTATCAAAAGCACGACCAAAGATTGCCGATTATCCATTCACGACACTTGAGCCCCATTTAGGTATTGTAAAATCAGGTGAGTACAAATCCTTTCTTATGGCGGATATTCCCGGGCTCATCGAAGGAGCGGCAGATGGAAAAGGATTGGGGCATCAATTCCTGCGCCATATTGAAAGAAATCGCGTCCTTTTATTTTTGATTGATGGTAATGACGAAGATCCATTCAAATCATTTGAAGCGTTAAAGAATGAACTTATTTCATATAATTCTTCATTAATCATGAAACCTATACTTCTTGTGAGGACAAAAGGGGATGCTCTCGACAAAATTGACCATACAAAGTGGAATAATATTCCCGAATTTTTTATGGAAATTTCTGCTGTAACTGGTGATGGGTTATTAAAATTAGTCAAAGAAATAAGCGGTCATCTTGATGAAAAATAGTAGCCTCATCAAGATATTAAATCTGCTAAAAGTAAAAGGTCTTGGGCCCCAACGAGTACGAACAATAATATCACATTTCGGAATTGAAGCAGAAATATTTTCTTTATCCTCCGAGGAATTATGCGCAGCTCCAAATATTAATCTAAAAATTGCGAGAGCAATTCATTCGTATTCCGATTTGGACTTTGGTGAAAAAGAACTTGAACGGGCAAATAAGGTCGGTGCATCAATTGTAGCATTCTGGGATAAGGATTATCCGACCCTTTTAAAGAAAATTTACGATCCGCCAGTTATCCTCTACGTGAAAGGCAATTCATTGAAAAAAGAAGATGATTGTGTGGGTGTGGTTGGCACGAGAAATATCACGCCTTATGGTAAAAAAGTGACGACTTCGATTGTATCAGATTTGGTTTCATCAGATTTAACAATAGTCAGTGGACTTGCGAGAGGTGTTGATAGCTTTGCCCATCATACGGCGGTAAAGGCGGGCGGTAAAACAATTGCAGTGCTTGGGAACGGTATAGACTTTGTCTATCCATCCGAAAATAAAAAGCTGGCAGAATCGATTTGTGAAAATGGATCCGTAATATCCGAATTCTCAATTGGAACCAATCCCGATGCGGGGAATTTCCCCCAACGTAACAGGATCATTAGTGGATTATCTCATGGGACAATTGTAGTCGAAGCAGGAAATAGAAGTGGTGCAATTCTGACTGCTTTAAATGCTGTGGATCAAAACAGGGAAGTGTTTGCCGTTCCGGGTAGATTAATTGACAAAATGAGTGTTGGATGTAATCGCTTGATTCGGAATGGCGCGATTCCTGTTGAATCGAGTGAGCAGATTTTGGATCATATTACAAATCAATTGTTTAATCCAAGAAACCCTGTTCAGCAGAAGATGAAACTTCATTTATCAAAAGAGGAACATGCACTGGTTGATCTCCTAGAAGATGATCCGAAACATATTGATGATATTGTATTGATCAGTGATTTGGAAATAACCCAAGCATTGACATTGTTGTTAAAATTGGAATTGAAGGGTGCTGTAGTTCAGCTTAGTGGAAAACAATTCGCCCGTGCATAGAATCCGTTGTTTAGGATCAATTATATCAATTAAATTTAGACGCAAAATATAAATAATAATTTTGCATTTGGAGGGGTGGCCGAGCGGCTTAAGGCGGCACCCTGCTAAGGTGTTTTAGGTGAAATATCCTAACGTGGGTTCGAATCCCACCCCCTCCGCTCATAATAAAGAAGCCCTGAACTAGTTCGGGGCTTCTTTATTATGATCTTTGCGTATTTTTCTCTACAAGTTTTAAATCAATGTTTTTAGAAATTATCATAGGTAAAGAACATAGCAAACGCTTACCTATATTTGGTGTCGTCACACACTTGAATTTCCCCTCTATTTACATTACTATCATTGCTTAATTTCCTCGTCAATTTTTATGTCAAATTCTTCAGTAAAAGTTCGATTCGCACCCAGCCCCACCGGTGAGCTACATATTGGCGGCGCACGTACAGCACTGTTCAATTGGTTATTCGCAAGAAACAATGGTGGAAAATTTTATCTTAGGATTGAAGATACGGATCCCACTCGTTCCCAAGATAAATTCACAGATCAAATTTTGGAGTCTCTTGCTTGGCTAGGACTAGATTGGGATGGTCCCTTAGTGTATCAATCCAAACGGTTTGACGATTATAAAATTCACGTAAAAGCACTCCTCGGCTCAGGGCAGGTTTACCGTTGTTTTTGTTCAAAAGATGATTTGCAGTCGGCACGTGATAAAGGTCATTATCAATATCCTAAAACATGTAGAAACCTAACTGAAGATCAGGTGAAGCAAAAACTGAATCAAGGGGTGGGGTTTACTTATCGTGTGAGAATTCCCGATGGTGAAACCAATTATGAAGATTTGATTTATGGTCCAATTCGAGTGGATCATAAGGAATTAGATGATTTTATAGTCGTCCGTTCTGACGGATCTCCAACATATAATTTCACCGCAGTGATTGATGATTACGATATGGGCATTACGCATGTCATCCGTGGGGAAGACCATGTGGCCAACACGCCCAAACAGATATTATTATATGAAGCGCTTGGTTATGAAATTCCAACTTTTGCCCATTTGCCCATGATTTTAGGCCATGATAAAAAACGATTGAGTAAAAGACACGGTGCGCCCGGTGTGCAAAATTTTAGAGATGACGGTTATTTTCCAGAAATTTTATTAAATTATTTGGCATTGTTGGGATGGAATCCCGGAACAGAAGAAGAGCTGTTTTCCGTGGCTCAGCTTATTGAAAAGTTTGACCTTTCCTTGGTGCATAAAAAAGGTGCTGTGTGGGATGAGAAAAAACTCCATTGGCTTAGCGGTCAGTATATAAAGAATCAAACTTCGGATTCTCTTTTGGAATCCATTCGGGGCATTAATCCTGATTGGGGTAAGGGGAGTGAAATATCCTTTTTAATTTCTATACTGGAATTGTTAAAAGTCAGGGCGAAATCGCTCAATGAGTTTGTGCAACAATCGGAATACTTTTTTAACGATCCGGCAAGCTATGATGAAAAAGGCGTTAAAAAAGGTTGGAAAGATGAATCCGTAAACCTGCGAATTAACGAATTTTTAGTTTATCTTGTAGAAATACCTAATTGGCGAAAAGAAGAAATTGAAACGGTATTTAAAACATTCGCAGAAACTAAAGAATTAGGATTGGGAAAAATAATTATGCCCGTCCGATTGGCTACTTGTGGTACCTTAAATGGCCCATCTATCTTTCAAATATTGGAATTGTTAGGTAAGGATATAACTATCCGAAGAATAAAAACTGCAAAAGAAAAATTACCGAGTTAAATGGAAGAACAAAACAAACACCGCCACTTTATTCAACGTATTATTGATGAAGATAATGTTTCCGGGAAATTTGAAAATCGAGTTCATACTCGCTTTCCACCGGAGCCAAACGGTTATCTTCATATTGGTCATGCCAAAGCTATTTGTTTGAACTTTAGTATCGCCAATGAATTCGGCGGTGAATGTAATCTCAGATTTGACGACACCAATCCTATAGCAGAAGAAGAAGAATATGTCCGATCGATTCAAGAGGATGTTAAATGGCTCGGTTTCAATTGGGATAAACTTTGTTTTGCATCTGATTATTTTCAAAAATTATATGATTATTCTATGCAATTGGTTGAATCGGGAAAAGCTTATGTTTGCGATCTAACACCAGAAGAGATTAGAAATTCCCGTGGCTCATTGACAGAAGGTGGACAAGAAAGTCCATACCGTAATAGGTCTGTTGGAGAAAATCTTGATCTATTTACCCGTATGAAAAAAGGCGAATTTCCCGACGGTAGTAAAACATTGCGCGCAAAAATTGATATGGCACATCCCAATATGAATATGCGAGATCCTGTTATTTATCGAATTTTGCATGCCCATCATCACCGCACTAAAAATGATTGGTGTATATATCCTATGTATGATTGGGCTCATGGTTTAGAAGATTCAATCGAGGGTGTCACCCATTCATTATGCTCATTAGAATTCGAGGATCATCGTCCTATTTATGATTGGTATTTAGATGCATTAGATGCTTACCATCCGCAGCAAATTGAATTTGCCCGACTAAATTTGAGTTATACTATAATGTCCAAAAGATTGTTAAAACAATTGGTGGATGAGAATCATGTTTCTGGTTGGGATGATCCTCGTATGCCCACTATCTCCGGATTACGTAGAAGGGGATACACGCCAATAACAATCCGAAATTTTATGGATGAGATAGGTATCGCCAAACGAAATAATGTGATGGAAGTGACTAAACTTGAAGCGCTACTACGGACGGATTTGAATAAAAAATGCGAGCGGCGTATGGCAGTGTTGAATCCGTTGAAGGTTGTGATAACCAATTATGCTAAAGACAAAGACGAAATGTTGGATGCGATCAATAATCCGGAAGATGAATCTGCGGGTAAACGGAGTGTCCCCTTTAGTGGCGAGTTGTTTATTGAGCGGGATGATTTTATGGAAGATCCTCCGAAGAAATTTTTTCGATTAGGTCCCGGTCGTGAAGTAAGGCTTCGTTATGCTTATTTTATTATCTGTAATGAAGTAATAATAGATCAAGATGGGAATATTACGGAATTGCACTGTACGTACGATCCTGAAACAAAAGGGGGTAATGCTCCTGATGGTAGGAAGGTGAAAGCAACGCTTCACTGGGTTTCGGCAACCCATGCCATTGATTCTGAGGTACGTCTTTATGATCGATTGTTTAAAGTACCATCGCCAGGATCCATGGATAATTTTATTGATGCACTTAATCCTGATTCGCTGACTGTTTTGAGTAAATGTAAATTGGAACCAGAATTGGGTAATGCAAAAGTTGGAGAAACTATTCAGTTTGAGCGATTGGGATATTTCTGCAAAGATTCTGATTTAAATCAAATGCCCGTATTTAATCGAACTGTCCCATTGCGGGATTCCTGGGCTAAAATTGAAAAACAGATTCAATTGGGACAGAAAAAATAGCATTGAGAAAAATCCTTAATTCCAATTAATTTGACAGCCGATGTGGACTAAAACTAAATCAATCTTTTCCCTTTTTCTTATAGTGGGCGCAATTAATGCGGCGCCCCCATCTTTGCATATTTATGTAATTCCATTTGATAATACAAAAAATGATGTGGCTATCGGATGGTTATCTGATGCTTTTTCTGAAATGGTTAATTCTGAATTAAGTCAACATGATCGAATTTATTTAAAAAATAAAATAGGATTAGAAGAAGTTATGACAAACCGTTCCTTACTTCTTCAGCAACGACCTGGTACAAAGAATTTCCTCATCCTCGGAAAATTTGAACGCGCATTGGATAAAATTTCCGTATCAGTCCAACTGATTGATATTGCTACCTGGGATGAAGTGGACCGTAGAAAGATTCGGGGTGACTATAACGATATTAAGGAAATCAATCAGTCATTGTCAGAATCAGTAAATGTCATGATTGAGCGTTTCCTGCCAAAACCTGAAAAAGGTCCGTATCCAACTATTACGGAAGGCAAGCGGATGCGCACACCACCTACTTATGGAGAAAAAGCCATTAATGTAAGTTCAGCCATCGATGTGGCCATTGATGAATTGGAAAAGAAACTGGACTTAAATATTGGTGCCCGCGGAGAGGTTGATTCCAAGGAATTGCGGGAAGAAAAAGGTGAATGGATTCTTGATATTGGAAAAGACAATTATAAAGATTCCCGCCCGGAAAACAATATTAACACGAATATGATGGTCGAGGTTTTGGGAAATCTTATGGATAATCCATACAAGGTAAAAATAACTCGTCCTGAATTCAATTATGATCCAAAGAACCGAAAAGAATTTCAAATTGAGATGTCCGTTAATTATAGTCTAAAGAGTAATATAATAAATGATATGCTTACATCACTGCCATACTCAGGATTGAAGCAAGATGGGAATCTTACTATTTTTTATTTCAATCGGGATAAATATAATTTTCCCAAGGAGATTTCGGAAAAAATCCAATTCGGTAAATATCGTTCAATTCCCGTTATTCAATTACAGGATTTAAATGGGAAGCCCCTAGTCATTCTAGTCGATTCGCCGGATCAAAATATTCATGGACTGGGCAGCCGAAACGTCTTATATAAACCATTCCATTTCTTTTCCCCATTGATTGATTTCACTGTTGGTGGATGGTCTATGCAAGTGGCACTCGAAACGGTTGACATTCCTGTCTCGTATAATTTTACAATGGACGTAAATACTGCCAACAATATCAGCCGTATCAGTCTGAAATTCATACCAGAAGATGAATTGCAGTCGTTCTTGAGCAAATTGCTCTAATTTTAATAAAAAGTAATAATATGAAAAATAGAATTTTAATTTGCATTATGGCATTAGCTGTGCCCATCATTCTAGGGCAAAGTAAAGTCCCCAATATTAAATTGAAAAAGCTGAATGGTAAATCAGTTATGCTACAGGATTATCTTAAAAGTGGACCTGTACTAATTAATTTTTGGGCTACATGGTGTGCGCCTTGTAAAAAGGAAATGGTTTATTTAGATCAATTTGAAAAGAAGTACACAAAGAATGGATTCTCTATTTTAGCCGTGAGTACCGATAGTCAAAAAAGCCTTTCCCAAGTACGTAGTTATATTCGATCAAAAAAATACACCTTTGAAGTTTTCCAGGATCCAAATAGTCAAATATTTAAAAAGCTGAACGGCAACCTTATGCCTACTAATATCCTGATTAGTAAAGAAGGCCAAATCCTCTGGCAGCATTATGGTTATCTTCCGGGAGATGAGACTCAATTGGAAAAAGAAATAAGGTCTGCACTCAAGATAGATTCCTGATTCTGTTATGAATTTCTTACGTCGATTAATATCGGCCATTATTATTGTTTGTACCGCGTTTAGTCAATTTTCCATTTCTGGCAATGCCTCTATTGGCTATGGAAAAAGTCAGAATAATTTTAATTTTTCTGAAAATAGTATTGATTTAAATGGTTATTGGAATAACTGGACAGGCTGGCTTCAGTTTGAATTATCCGATCCGCCTCAATTGGGCCGGGATATGAAGGCACTTCGAAAGTTTCGCGCGGAATATTCAATAAATTCATACACCTTTAAGTTGGGGGATATTTATGAATATTGGGGCAAAGGTTTGGTTCTAAATATGGTTGATGATCAAGCGATTAATCTTGACACAGGAATTAGAGGTGGCCTTGTGAGTTGGTCAAATGATAACTATTATTATGATTTATTGATTGGTTCACAGACCATTTGGCGGAATTCTAACCAGGTGATTGGTTTTGATGATCGCGTCCCCAATTACAGGATTGATAATAATATATATGGCAGTCGCGCTGGAATCAATTTTGATAAAACATCTATCGGTTTTCATTTTTTGAAAGTGAATGAGAATCATCCAAACCCAAGCTTCAAAAAAGATGATATAATTGCTCATCAATTATACAGTATAAACTTTAATTATTACGGTCAATCGTCTGACATTAATTTTGAATTCGCCCAAAAAGACAAAAATGGCTTTGGTATTTATGCTGATGGAAATATTTATTTAAGCGCTTGGTCAATGGGGTTCGCCTACAAGAATTATCATTTTGCAGAATTATCACCTTATGACCGGTGGGATTTTGTAAATAATACGGGTGGTGCATTAACATTTCAGCAAATGCCAACCGTATTCAGGGAACACAATACAAGTCTCTTGGGGACGATTACCCATATAATTGATTATAATGATGAATTGGGATTTCACATAAGCGCAGAGGGACCTATATTTGGAGGAACATTATTGTCCCTTCAATATTCTCAATCCTCTCGACATAATGAGTGGATAATGGATGAAAATTGGGAATGGAAAAAAAGTGGTGGTACGAAAGGATTTCCATCTTCTGACCCGCTTTTAAATCCATTCAAAGAATATTTTGCTGAAATTAATGGCTATGCATTTGGAAAAAAACTGTATTTTGTAGTCGGTTATGCCAACACTGAGGATGTTGTTGATATTTATCTAAATCGCCCTTCTGACAGTTATCAATCATATAGTTACGAATTTTTAGAGGCAAAAACGATTCCGACCCATTTTACCTATAGATTTAATAATACGTATAGTATTGATTTATTATTCGAATACCAGGAAAAGAAAAAAGGAGTAAATCTATTTTCTAATTACCCCCAATTGACACAAGATTTATTCACTTCATTATATTTAAATGATAAACAGATTAATCGTTTCATCAGTCTCGGTGTTGCAAAATCGCCTCGTTGGTCAGCCACACTTAGCGTGGATTATTCAAATACAGATGAAAGGGTGGTGCTGGAAAATAATCGAAAAAATAATGCATTCGAAAAAGCATTAGACAAACTTTGGGATACATCCTTGACTTGGGCCAATTTTGAAATGGTGTTTAATGTAAATGATAAAACCCGTTTGTCTATTTCTTATGGGTCACAGCGTGGTGGTGTATTTTGCAGCAATGGGGTATGCCGTTATATTCAGCCATTTGAAAACGGCTATAATCTTGGAATAATTTCATCCTTTTAGGTAAATTTGTGAGTTATTTTTACCTAAACAATCAACCTTTGGGGTATTCTTGAAGAAAAATTTACTATTTATTTTAATCACTTTCGCATTTTGGTCATGCGAGGATAAAGCTGAGCCTAAACAGGAAATAGGATCCATTGTTGTTTCGCCGTTGAGTAATATCCTTCGTCTGGGACAGACTATACAATTCAGTGCCTTGGTAATAGATAAATCCAATGCCTCCATGGATGTACCCGTAATATGGTCAACGACAAATGATCAAGTTGCAACGATTACAAAAGAAGGGTTGGTGACAGCAGTAGGTCAGGGAGAGTCCGTTATTTATGCCACCATTGACAATGTTCAAGGCATGGCTGAAATTTTGGTAAGCATAAATCGCCGTCGAATGTTGAGTGAACTATTTACTTCTAGCACCTGAGGACCATGCGCATCCGCGGAGCGGATACTAAATGGAGTTTTAAAACCAGGCACGGTCAACTATATTGGTAAGAATTTAGACTCAATGTGGGTTCAGATGAATTATCATGTTTGGTGGCCAGGGCAAGGAAATGATCCTATGTATTTAGCTAATACCAATATGAACCGCACTCGAAATAATTATTACGGTAATAATTATACACCCCACATGTTTACCAATGGGAAAGATTCCGGCTCAAATACCACAAACTGGAAAAATGATCCAAAAGATTATTTGGATGATGTTGGTTTTTATGGAGTTACAATTGCTGGGACTCAATCAGGTAATGATATTTCTTTTGATGTTTACCTCGATGCAATTAAGTCTACCACTGATTCAAGAGATTTGAGGCTCTTCGTCGCTGCTGTTATGGATACGGTAAAATACGATGGATCTGCCAATGGATTGAAAGAGCATCACAATGCGGTTATTGAATTGTTAACAGGTGACACTGGCAAAAACATTAAACTGATTAGTGGCGTAGTAACAAAAGAATCTTTTAGTTGGACCATGCGGAATGAGTGGCTGAATCATCCCGATTTTTCTTACAATATGTCCGGATTAAAAGCAGTGGCTTGGATTCAGGATTATAGCAGTAAAGAAATTCTTCAGGTTAACGAATTCAATTTTAAATAAAATTCCAGTTTATTTCATTTGGGTGCTTAATTAGACTGATTAAATTCTCGACCTTATTTGGCAGCATACGGGGGTAACTTGCAGGATTTATTGGGGTGTTGTCTAACGGTAGGACATCAGGTTCTGGTCCTGAGGGTCGGGGTTCGATTCCCTGCACCCCAGCGATATAATTAAGAATTATGTAATTTTTAATTAATAATTTTTCGAATGCGCCCGTAGCTCAACTGGATAGAGTGTCTGGCTACGGACCAGAAGGTTGGGGGTTCGAATCCTCCCGGGCGTACACAAAGCCTCCTAACGGGGGCTTTATTTTTTTTATAAAATTGATTAAATGATTCTTGCTTAGTGGATAGAAAGGCAAGTGATCCCTCATTCCATATATTGCAAATTCGTGGCATTTGATTTGGGTCACATGATATCAATTCTTATCTATATATATTCTTGCTCATTACAACGGTGAAACTTTAAATTAACGACGGACAATGTGAGTATTTTATTCATAAGAGAGCGTAGTCTGAACTGCGCCCCGAAAGAGCTAACTATAAAACATGGATTTAGACATGAAACAAGGATTTCGTAAAACTCTCCCTATTTATTTGATTCTAGGGTTATTTGTGATATTCACACCCTTTTCAATTCTTTCTGCCCAAGATGAAGAAGATGACGCCGGTATTGAGGAAATCTTCTGGGGAGATGAAGAAGAGGATGACGCTGGGCTTGATGAAGAATTTGACTTTTCAGAAGATGATGAAGGTGATGATGATTTAGAGGGATTTGAATTCGACGATGAAGGCGATGATGGATTTTCGGAGGATGATGAATTTTCTGATGACGAGGGCGATGACAGTTTTGCCGATGAATTTGCCGATGAACCGGAAGAATCTACCCAAGTAGCCGCCAGTCGCCTTGGCTACACCTTGAATATTGTTGGCGCATCTCCTGCTTTTGTAAATCATCAATTAAGAACTTATAATTCCGGGATGGATTTTCGCGCCGCTTTTGAATTCCCAATGCTACTTCAAATGGGGCCCCTAAGGTTCCGACTTGGGGCAGAGGTGGGAACATTCAAATTCACCAATTATAAACCTATTGGCGGATCCTATTCCGGCGTACACATTACGGGCATACTTTCTTTCCCTGCCGGGCCGGGGCAAGTGAGGCTTGGTGGTGGTATGGTGGGTAAAGGTTTTGGCATAATTGCTGAAAACTCCTATGGCTTTGCCGTAGGCAATTCACTTGATATTCGCATTGGTGTTCGTTCCACAACTGCCTTTGGTGTTACGGATGATAAAAAAAATAATCTCGGCACCGTGAGTTGGATGGATGGTATCCTAGTGCTTGGGGTTTCTTTATAATTTATAATTTAAATAATTTAGTTTTTCAAAGATGATTTACATAACAAAATTAAATAGATATTTTTCTATACTTATACTCTTGTTTTCATTATTAAGGGGTGGAACAGAATTAACATTAACTGCCTTTCGATTGTACACATCAGGAGTGTCAGCTGATTTAGTGTCGGGCTATTTTAATGAGAATGCTACCGGGTTGACCTTGGTATTTACGCCCGATGCAGATTACACTTCTTTTAAACTTTACGCTGAACTTTCCGCAACTACTGTTGGTGGTTGTACAGAGGCGAATTTTGACGGAACTGAGTTAGAATTAACAAATGGTACTTTTGATGGAAATAGCATGGGTACGGGTACGAGTTATGATCCTGTTGGCAATTTTTCACAAACATCTCATACAATTTTTATCCCTGCAGCAAATATTTTAACCAGGGTTGGTGGCGCTTGGAATTCAGGAGAAAAGTTATATATTGCCATAAAGTTTGATGGTAATACTGCTAAATGGGCATGTCCGAAAGATGCCCCCACAGCAGGTACCGATGCTTCCCAATCTGACGGGGCTCGACATTTTTTTGCTGTCGATACAACAGATCCAACCCTTACTTCTATTCTAGAGCATACGGTTAATGAACAAATTTGGAATAATCCGGATTATGTTAAAACGCCTAGCCTTGCAATAACTGTTGGGGCTGAAAGCATATCAACGGGTGGAATCACATGGACTGCTGTCTCTGGTGGCGGTGGAACTGTTTCAGATTCAGATGCATTAGATGGTGCAACTGCTGGTGTATTAAATATGACAACTGACCCAGGATTGGTTGACGGTACAGTGTATAATATTTCTTTTACCCTGAATGATGCGGCAGGTAATAATAAAACTTACACACGATCAAATGTTCTTTACGATATTACTGCACCAACAGTAACCAGTGTGGTTAGTGAAGAAGCTAATGGAGATATGCTCGCAGAAGGAGCAGTTGCAGATTTTTATGTAGAATTTTCTGAGAATATCAATTTTGTTGGCGCACCACAAATAACACTTCAATCCAATGATGGCGCCACAACTACAGTCAATGCGGCAACTTTTGCCAACGATACCGATAAAGCCTATTTTGATTGGACTGTCCCCGATGGTGCCTATTCTGTTTACCTAGATTACGAAACAACAACTTCTTTATCTGCAGGTACAACGATTAAAGATTTAGCAGGTAATGCGGCAACACTAACATTGCCAGCGCCACCGGCGTGGGGTGCTCAAGGGACAAATGCATCTTTGAGCCAAGCTGCTACAGGCGGGTCTTTCGGTGTGGATGGTGACGATCCTGCGGCTTTTTCGGTCGGTGCAGTTGTAACGACTGGGGGCAATGTTACTGCTGATTATTGGAATGGATCAAACACGGGTGTAAGTGTAACTGTCCCTGTTGCCAATGATAATAGTTTGACCGATGGCACCGTTCAACTCAGATCAGAAGCTGATGGTAATTATGAAGATATTGGTGGATCGTATACAATTTTAGTAGGTGATTTGAATACAAATATCACTATGACTGCATCGGGGGCTGGTTCCGGAAATACTGATGTGACAGAATTGAATGGATACACCCAGGCTGATGTATTGGGGTGGAAAGCCATTATTACGGATAAATCTGGGAATGCAACAACCGCGACTGCAAGTGCAACTACTTTAACAGTGGATACAGTAGCGCCTACGGTAAATACAGTTACTAGTTCGGATGGCGACTATAAATTGGCAGAATCAGTTGATGTGGTTGTTAATTTTACTGAGAATGTCTTAATAAGCGGTACGCCGCAACTTACATTAAATACAGATAATACACCGGGAACTGCCGATGCAGCCGTGGATAAATCAGGGCTTACGGGTGGTGCGGTAACTTTCGCATATACTGTAGGGGCCACTCATTACTCCGCTGATCTGGATTATGAAAGTACAACGGCATTAACAGCCGGCACCTTTATTAGAGATGCAGCCGGTAATGATGCCGATTTAGCTTTGCCGGCTTTAGGCACATTTGCCGCCGCTCAAGCTGTAAAAATTGATGGTGTTTCACCAGCGGCATTTACCACGGGAACAGTCATAACTGTGGGTGCTCCTATCGTGGCTGGATATTTAAATGAAGACAATACAGGCGTTGATGTAACTGTCCCAATAGCTAACGACGCATCACTTGAGAATGGAAAGCTCTACATTCAGGCAAAAATTGGCGCCAATAACTATGCCAGTGTTTCTTCGGCTTATACCATTCAATCTGCCGATTTAAATACGAATAAAACAATTACTGTGGCTGAAAGCGATTTGGATGGTATTACCGGTTTTACGCTTGGTGCTGTTATATCATTTGTGGGCATGATTGAAGATTTTGCCGATGGCGCAGCGGGAACGGGAAATCAAACTGTAGGCGCCGCATCCGCAACCACTTTAATAGTTGATCAAAACGATCCTGCTGCTTTTACAACAGGGGCAGTTACTACTTTGACTGAAACAGTTACTGCCGGAAAATGGAATTCTCACAATACTGGACTTACAATAGTGGTGCCTATCGCAAATGAAGCAACCTTAGAAGATGGGGACGTTCAGATTATTGCAAAAATTGCTACTACAGCCTACGAGGATATTGGCGCTTCTGTGGCAATAGCAAATGGCGATCTTGGGGGAAACATTACTGTTACTATCACCGCAGCCTTGTTTGAGGCTATTAATGTTGCTTTGGTTGATGGCGATGTTGTTACGCTCAATAGTAAAATAAATGATGTGGCGGGGAACATTACCACGGGAACCGCCAGCGGTACAACACTCACCGTTGATCAAACACCGCCAACAGTATCTTTCGTTTCTTCGGATGATGATGATTCCAATCCGTTTAAAGTTGGCGACGTCGTCAATCTAAAAGTGAAATTCGATGAAATTGTGAATGTTGCGACTGGGGGTGGTATTCCTTTTATAGGTCTTGATACCGACGAGGCTCCGGGAAATGCATCATCAACAGCGCCATATGCTTCGGGAACAGCTTCAGTTGACATAATCTTTGGCTACACGGTTGCAGCAAATGAATACAGTGCTGACTTAAACTATATTAATACTACTTCATTGTCAGTAAATGGCGGCACTATAAGGGATGCAGCGGGAAATAATGCAACACTAATATTGCCTGGAATTGCTGATAACAATGCCTTAAAACAGAAAAAGGATATTTGGATCGATGGTGTAGCGCCGGCAGCGGGTACAGTGGATGCAGTATTGACAGTCGGTGGAACATTAATGCCCGGTTTTTGGAATGAAGATAACACAAGTGCAACTGTGAAAATTCTCTTAGCTTCAACTGATGTGAGTTTAGAAGGAGGAACTGTCCAAATTTCTGGGGAAGCGGATGGCAATTATGCAAATGTTGGAGCATCCGGTACAATTTCAGCAGGTGATGTAACAGCAGGATTTAAAACAATTACATTGAGTGCTGCAAATATTGAAGGATTGGCTGGATATACCGACCAATACCCAAACCCTGATGTGATAAATTTCAAAGCTATTGTTTCTGATAAAGCAGGCAACAGCACAACCCACGCAGCTAGCGCAACGACCTTAACGGTGGATGAAACAGATCCTGCCGCTTTTACTGTGGGGAGTATTTTAACAGTATCCGGTGAAGTTGTGCCGGGATATTGGAATGAAGATAATAATTTAGTAAATGTTGGCATTCCTGTTGCTAATGATGGTACCCTTGAAAATGGTCGCATAATGGTTGAAGGCGAAGCCGAAGGCGCTTATGAGTATATCGGTAGTGGGTCGTTGTATAATGCGGCTGCTTATGTACCGTCAGATCATGATGATTATTATAAAGATTGGACAACGATTGCAGCTGGAGATGTGAATACAACAAAAACTGTATCCATAAATGGAAATCCTTTATTTGCAGCCGATCGTGAATTAGAAGAATTAACTAACTTTAGCGACGGTGACGAAATCGGATTTCGGGCTATCATTATGGATGCGGCAGGAAACACCACTACGGGAACCATATCTGCTACAACATTGGTTGTAGATCAAACAGATCCAGACACACCGATTATTGAATTAAAAAATTCTTCAGATACGGGCATTGCCGACTGGGATAACCTAACCAAAGACGACACGCCCACATTTACCTTAACCAACTTAACCAATACTGATTCTGTTTTCCTAAAAATTGCTGTAGATGTGGCCACTTTAGCAACGGATGGTTCAATTGTAGTTAGAGATGTTTCCACTTCAAATACTAAAGAATTAACCCCTGCCACCCATGCAAACGGGACTTACCTGGTATCGGCTCTCGCTAAGGATGTAGCAGGAAACTGGGGACTTGATGCAACAAAAACTTTTGTAAGAATTGATGTAATTCCGCCAGATGTGCCTAATAAACCGGATATGATGGGCCTCTCTGATACTGGATTTAAAGATAATGACAATATTACCAAAACAACCCAACCGCAGTTTATATTTACAGGTCTTTCTGCTACAATTGATTCGCTCCGATTGGTGATTGATGGGGGGGGCGCCGTTGGGCGAGATTCTATTATGTCTCAAGTAACAACCGATACTTTTAAAGTTAGTATCGCCTTAGCGAGTGGGTACCATACTGCCGGTGTTATTGCCATAGATTCTGCCGGAAACGTGCAGGATACCAGTGCAGTGTTACCTTTTGTCGTTGACAATGTAGCGCCTTCTAAACCAACAGCACCAGATATGACGGTAGCGACGGATTATGGGCAAAGTAACACAGATAACATTACTAAAGAGCCAAAACCCAATTTTGATATTACTAATATAGAAATAGGGTCATTTATTAATTTATATCATGTGACACCAGCGCCAGTAACAACGCTTGCTGCTTTTGACACAGTGGATGTGGGAGTTACCACATTAACAATTGCGCCATTAATTAATATGGATGATGGTACTTATACCATGTATGCAACAAGCGAAGATACAGCAGGGAATACATCTCAAAGTGATAACCTTACCAATGTAATTATAGATGCAACCGTTCCAACAATTTCAGCCAGTTATTATAACAGAACAATTCAAACGGTTTATAATACCTATGCCAATAAATTCAAGACAGACTCGGTGAATTTTGGTAAAGGAAACGATGAAGTCGATTTCATCGCCAAAATGAGCGAACCTGCCGGTACGACTCCTGAACCAACATTGGATGTGACCTATGGGAATAACTCAACCGACTCATTTGCTGCACTGGCTAAAACAAGTAAAGCAGATGATGATTCAACTTGGATTTGGAAGTTTGACCTACCAACAGCAACTAAAAATGACGGAGCTGCGAAAGTATCTTTTACGGCCTATGACATTGCAGGGAATCTCGCCATTGCTTTTACAGATACGCAAAAATTTACAGTAGACAATACACCACCAGTAGCTTTCACAACAGGAGTTGCTACTGTCCATGGTGATACAAATGTATCTATGGTAGTAGAAGCTAAAACTGGATGGTTTATTAATAGGACGACAGACAGCGTAAAAGTATTGGTAAATATTGATGCAACCGATAATTCCTTAGTCGGTGGTGGGTATGTGGATATACAAGCTACCGTTCGAAATAAAATGGTTGGGAATTGGGCAAGTATTAATTCAAATTATGGATCCAATCCATTCTTTCCGCAGGATTCAACTGAAGGTTTGGGGACATTAAAACCATTTTTCAGAAAAAAAGATGATATTACGGCTGCACTTACTGGAAGTGGATTGGTTCAAGGAGACACCATTGATGTTCGCGCATTGATTTATGATAAAGCGCTGAACCTAACAACCGGAACTCTAAGCGAATCCTATTTTGTTTTGGACACTATAGCACCAACAATTGGAATCTTCGCAACTGATACGTTATATACTATTGGTACCACTACGAATCGTTTGCGAGTCAATCAAGATACAACATGGACTAATGATACCATTAGTTTTGCAGTAAAAGAATGGACGGATCCAGGAAGTGCTACAAAAATTCCTTCAGGATTAGATCGATATGAATATGCCCTTTATCAAAGTGCAGATAACACCAATGCAAATTATACATTATTCAGAGATTTTCGAGAACAAACATCCAAAATGGATTCTGTATTTATAGATACATTTGCCTTAACTCATAATCGCAATTATTTGGTTCGCGTAAGGGGCATTGATGTGGCTGGGAATATTTCATCAACTGCCAATGATTCGTCAAAATCGGACTTTGTGCTCCGTTATAATGCTCGACCCGATACAGATTCAATACCGAGAGCCACGGCAAATGAAGATGTACTTTGGGAGCAATTGCTGACGGTGAATGATAAAGATTTGCTAACGATACGATCGGATGAATTCATTTATTCTATGGAATCTTATTTTTCTGATACAACTCAAACGCCGTGGATAACAGTGGGGAGTAAAATTGACACCATCACGGCGGCTGTTTCTACTTCTGGTAAAATGACTTTCACGCCAACGAAGTGGGATACTGCGACGTATATCCATCGCGTTTTTATAACGGATAAATGGGGATTAAAAGACACAGTTGATGTAGAAATGCTCGTAAAAGCGGTCAATGATGCACCACTGATCGATTTATCTTCATTGTCTAAATTAGAATTCTTAGAGGGTGCGAATAGCGATTCTGTCAATTTAACACAATTTGTGACCGATGAGGACAATACAACAGCATCTTTAAATTACACCTTTAAGATTGCTTCGACACTTCCTGGAAAAGGTGGCTTTCCAATTGCGAAGACCGGTTTTCTTTCGGATGTTAGTGCTGAATTTAAAAAGGCATTCATTGCCAAATTGGTTGATGAATTCCCAGCATCTACAATTATTCAGAAAAATAATGCTTTTGTGATTTATCCCGCGAATGTGATTGAATTTCGAGATCCTCTAAAAGTTGATTCGCTACTTAAAAGCGATTCAGTCTTTTCTTGGATTACGCAGACGGATACAGCTTCTTTGGACACTAATTATTATACATCATCTGATATGATGGTTGAATATACGGTAACTGATCCAGATGGACTTTCAGGCCGTGACACTGTTCTCTTCTCAATTACTCCAATCAATGACTCACCCGTTTGGGCTGGATTGCGGGACACGGTTGTTAAAGAGAATGATTCACTCTATATAGATTTTGCCAACTATTTAACGGATGTGGATGATTCTACCCTGACTTTAACAATCCTCCCTCTGTCTTATGATGCTAATGTAACGGTTGAACCAACCAAAACATTTGAGAAGAAGGCAACCGGTTATGTCTATTCCAGCAATGCTAGGAAGGATACAGTAAAGTTTAAACCATCTGCCTTGTGGTTTAAAAAAGATTCCGGGCCGTGGAATCCAAGCGATACAACTAGCAACCAGATTAAATTTCAAATTACGGCCGCTGATGGCGATACATCTGCAATAGATACATTTATTGTCAGAGTCCAGCGTGTACCGCGTCCTGAGATCAGCATGTACGTTGTCCAAAACAATGCGTTTACCAATTACTATGAGATTTTTCTCATAGACTCGGTTGGTAAAACTAAGGACCTTACACTTAAAGTTCAGTCTAAATCAGTGACACTGGATAAGGCGGCCGCGTTTACTTATGTGGGCCATTACGATTTCAAAACAAAAGGAACGTATACTTTTGAAGTTGATGCTAAGGGATTAGTTGGTGATACAGTAATTACCCAAAATCTTGGCTTAGCACTTGCAAAGATGTATGGAACTTGGTCCGGAAAAAGTGCCGATGGTCAATTCAATGTGATTGGTGGATCTGGTGCTGTTGATTTTGATCAATCTATCATGATATTGGATTCTACTCTTTTTGAACCTTATTTCAATGATCGCGCGTCTTATTTACTGGGGAATGAAGCCTTTCGATTCAAAAAGTCTGTAGAAATATCCCTGCCCGGAGATGATGAAGAAATGGCCTTATATCAACGTTCAATAGGTAGTGGGTGGATAGAATTACCTTCAATTACACAAGGAAATCGTGTGTTGGCATATACCCAAAAAATGGGTTATTTCCGAATGGGACCGAAGACCTTGATTGTGCCGGGACAAACATCTCTACAACAAAATTATCCAAATCCATTCAACCCAGTCACAACCATAATGTATGATTTGGGATTCATTGACGGTCCTTTCCAAAGAGTGAACATGACTGTTTATGATATTTTGGGAAGAAATGTAAAAACCTTGGTGAACCAGCAACAAGGTATTGGGCGTTATCGCGTCAAATGGAATGGGAGAGATCAAAATGGTGTACCAGTTGCTTCTGGTGTTTATTTTGTTCATCTGCTCACAGATATGGGTCGCAGTCAAACTAAAAAGATTATGTTAATGCGATGATAAATCGTTTCCATAAACCAACCCTTTTATTCATCATGGCAATAGGATTGCTCACCGTGGATGCTTGTCGTAAGAAATATTATGCTACCGCAGAAGACATGGCAGAATACGGATGGGTTTTGTACGAAACTAAAGATTACCTTAACAGCAATACATGGTTTCAAGACGCGGCTGCCAATGATAAAGATTGGAAAGATAGTTATAATGGATTGGGTTGGTCCTATGCTAAACTGATGGTTTTGGATAGTAGTATTGCCCATTTTAATACTGGATTATCCAAAAAACAGGATAAGTGGAATCTCACAGATGTTCAATCCGAAATTCTGGCCGGACTTACATTTGCCCATCACGCCAATGGTAAAGATACAAAAGCAATTCAATACGGTCGTGCTTTTCTAGATTCTACAGCAAAACCATTAACCGCCGGATGGATTTTTACCCATGATTCATTGCTCAACCATCTGGATGTCCGAATTACATTAGCGGCTTCTTATTATTCAGTAGGAAAATTTGATTCTACCATTTTACAGGTCACTGTTATTTTGGATTCCTTAAATTCAAGTGAATTACCTGTAACCGATACATCATTGGTTGGTCGAAAAGATATGGCCAAGCAGATCATGACTCTCCAAGATTATCTCTTGGCAAAATAACTCCCCTTGAAACAAGCCCATGAATACTGGATGAAGCAGGCTCTTGTCCAAGCAGAAAAGGCCTATAAGGCTGAAGAAATCCCTGTTGGTGCTATTGTGGTTTATGAAGAAAAAATTATAGGTCGGGGATACAATCAAAGAGAACGATTGAATGACCCCACAGCACATGCTGAAATTATTGCTATAACGGCGGCGGCAAATACACTTGGGGATTGGCGTCTTAACAAATGTTCTCTTTATGTAACAAAAGAACCATGTCCTATGTGCGCAGGTGCCATAGTAAATGCAAGACTAGAGATGGTCATATTTGGATGTTATGACGAAGAGGCTGGATGTTGTGGCTCCTTATATCAATTATGTGGCGATCCCCGTTTTAAAACTAAAGTGGCTGTTAAAGGTGGCGTTTTGGAAAAACAATCACTTTCTATAATTCAGGACTTTTTCAAAGTCCGTAGAATTATGTAATTTCACGTCGCGAATTTTTGGAGAGATGGCAGAGTCTGGCTGAATGCGCTGCACTCGAAATGCAGTTTACACTTGTGTAACGGGGGTTCGAATCCCTCTCTCTCCGCATTGCTATTAATAATAACAAAAAGATTATAATGAAACACTTATTGAAAATTACCCCAATCTTATTTATACTTATTTCGTGCTCAGCGCCGATTTCTGTCGATGATTTAAATGGAGAGGACGGTATCGCAATCGACCCTAAGACAAGTCAGCCATATTCCGGCGAAGCATTTTTAAATTTTTATGATGGCTCAAAAAGAATGGCTGGCAATTATGAGAATGGAGTAAAATCGGGTGATTGGACCTATTACGTAAAAGGTAATGAAGACAAATTTTATATTCTTAATTTTATTGATGGAAAAATTATTTCAGCTAATTATAATGAAGGTGATAGAAGATGGGATGGAACACCTGTTGAACATTCACCGGATTCACTCATGGCAGATGGTCGTTACTTTGTTCAAGAGTTAGATGTTTATAATTTTAATTTATCCCCAAAAGTATACGTGCAATTGATGCAGAATAATCCACAAGGGAATTTGACCCGCTGGTGGGAGAATAATCAAATGTATTCAGATGGCTATTTTGCAAATGGAACACGAAATGGCCAATTTACATGGTGGTATAAAAGCGGTGCCAAAAAAGAAAATTCAACTTGGGACAATGGTCAACAGGTAGGCACGACATCCCAGTGGTGGGAAAATGGGAAAAAATTCGCAGAAGCAAGATATAAAAAAGGTGCTTTATCGGGTAAGTTAGTTTGGTGGTATGAGGATGGTCAGAAAAAAGAAGAAGTGAATTTTATAGATGGTAAACGAGATGGCCTTGCCTATTGGTGGTATTCGAATGGGAATAAAAAAGGCTTCGCAGATGTTTCAGCCGGGTTAGGGAAAATTACAATGTTTGCTTTGGATGGTTCTCATTCAAAACAATATGAAGTTAAAAGTAACCAAATATTTTGTTCTTCAGGAGAAATTCTATTTTCAATTGATAAAGTTTCTAATTCAGGAGAATTACCCATGGGAGATGGCACGTGCGATTGTGCTGACTGTTCCGACGAAAATAATAACTGAATTGGCCGAATTTAAAATATAAAATCCTCTGATATAGTCATTGGTGATTCCTGTTGCAAAAGGGTATTTTTCCTTCCTGCTCTTATGCGCAATTTTCTATTCATCTTAACAATTTTATCGGCACAACTTTTTGCCGATGATCATTCCATTGCTGTTTTGGATTTCACCGGTGAAGGTATCCATGTATCAGAATTAAAAACTCTGAGTGAGCAATTTCGGATAGAATTATTAAAACAAGATTCACTTAGGGTAATGGATTATAATGATATGGCCCTCGTGTTGTCGAACGCGGGTTATGAGAAACCGGAATGTACTACAATGGAATGTGCCGTTATCATTTCTATGCTTTTAGAGCGAGAATGGATGGCGAAAATTCATATAGCTAAAATTGGTGAAGTTTATGTTTCAGAAGGTAGATTATTCGATTCTAATTCAGGTCGTGTAATCAATGTGGTTAACTATGACCATGAACTTTCCATGGAGGGGTTAATTTCCCGTGGGATGCATAATCTAGCTGAAATGCTCATGTCAACTCGAATACCTATGGATATTCATACAGGAAAAAATTTAGTATATATAAAAACAAAACCTAAAGGCGCCATGGTTCGTGTTGGTAGAGATACTTTAAATGGCGTCACACCTATGCCGCTAGATCGAGTTGTTTTTGAAAGCCGTCCCATAATATTATTAAAGACTGGATTTGAACCCTACCGACTGAAATACCTTCCTGAAGATGACTCTGACGTTATTTTTGTGGAACTTCAGCATTCGGTTCTTCAAATTGGTACTTTAGTATTTCCCAATCCAGTCCCGGAAGATATCGCTATTGTGTCTGAAGATGGTGAAGACCGTTTTTTAATTGACGAAGGTGCTCTAGAGGTGAAACAGCTGACCGCAGGAAAATATACCCTTGAGTCGAAAGAATTTATCATTAATGATGGTGACTTTAGAATTCGTCATAGGCGGACGACCCATGTTTCTCCAGTTTTTCATAGGGTTTTAGATGTTGAGAAAGATAGGGACCGATATAAACTGAAACGCAATCTACTTATTGGAACTATAATATTAAGTGTAGGGACTCGAGGCTATTTGCAGTTTAAGTCGGGGCAGTTATATAATGATTATAGCAGCGAGAATCCCGAGAGCGATATTCGTCATAAAAAAATTGAACAACTGGATCAGATGAAACCAATTATGGATGGAATCTCTCTTCTCCCTGTTTTTCCAATCATTTATTATCATGCAAAATATTTGAAAATGAATCGGCGGCTAGAACAACGATGAAGAAATTTATCTATATGTTGTTAGTTTTAATGGCTTGTGAAGATGTAAAGCGCGTCTGGGATAATCCTTATGATCCTCGTAGCGATAAAAGTTTATGGACACCTGACAGTTTGACTATTAATCAAAGGTCTCCCGATGAGATTGAATTGTCATGGTTCAGGAAAGGTCGCGATTTTGACGGATTTATAATTGATAAAAAGGTAGGAGAAGGGGAATGGCAGGATACAGTCGCAAAAGTGTGGGATTCCCTATATATTTGGGTTGATAAGCTCGATTTAAAGGAAGTTGTGAAAAACCCAGTTGAATATACTTATCAACTGTATGCCTTTGCCGATTCAAATGTTTCCAATAAAGTAAGTGCAAAGATTAAACCGGTATCACCAGGCCCGCCAGATAAAGTAAATGTCATATCAGTTACATATACAAATGAGCCCAAAATGACAATTACATGGGCCCTGTCTATAGATGGTGATTTTGCCAAATATAATTTATATCAAGCCAAAGATAGCACTGGAACGCAATCACTTATACAATCCTACAATAATAAAACTATTATTACCCATATTATGACTACTTTTGATCCTACAATTGAGAATTGGTTTTGGGTTGAGGTAGAAGATTCCACGGGCCAAAAAACAAAGGGTGTAGGTAAGGGACATACGGCCGATTCACCACCAATGGCTGCTGTTCTTGATAGTGTTACTTATGCAAGTGGATTTTTCAATTTGAAATGGTCAAAATCAAATATATCTGATTTTGATGGATATATTATTCAACAAACAAATATTAGCGGAGAAATCGTTATCTTTAGTGTGAATGAGCCTATTCAAGCCAATACGGGAAGTTTGATGCCCGTGAACCCGGATGAAGAACAATTTTTTAAAGTCGTTATTAAAGATATATGGGGACAAACCACTATTTCCAATATTCGAAGCGCCTCATCTTTCCAACGCATTGTTAAAGTGGATAACCTCACCAATAGCGGTGATAAACTCACTATTTTTAACAGAGGACCTATTTTGAACTTTACTCATGAATTTGTTAAAGATAATTCTGGTAATCCCGTAAATGCGTATTTCCCAGTTTGGATTCAAAATGGTAATAAAGTATTCGCCTTGAATAATAACGGCCCGGGCCTTGTGGTGAATAAAGATGGTTCTAACCTGAGAATTATGATTGGTGAAGAAGCGCAGAATTATGCTTTTAATCCTGACCAATCTTTTGTCGTTTATACCGGGATTGATCATAACATATATTTGGCTAATTTAAACAAAGATGTTTCTCCATCACAATTAACTGCCACGACGAACAATGAATGGTATGGCGATCCTGAATTTATTGAAAACGGAGATCGTATTCTTTATTGGCAACGGCAACATCAATCCAATAATAATGTAGGAGTAACAGATATTTTTTCAATGGATTTGGATGGGAAAAATGTAAAACAGATTACTCAGGCGCAAAACTTTGATAAACTTATTATGCCTCGTATGTCTCCAGACGGAACTAAGATACTTTACGTCAAAGAAGGGGATGGCCTTTACATTTTGAATTATCCTAATGAATCTATCGGCGTACCGGTAACCAAAAGTGATGGTGAAAAAATCATCCCCGAAACCAGTAAATATTTCAAAAATATGCGCTGGTCTTCGGATAGTAAAAAAGCAATTTTGTGGACGTATAAAAACGATAGCTATTTTCTTTATGTATTTGAATTAGGCGCATCGCCAGAATTAACACTTCTCCAGACGGGAGGCCACTATGCAGACTGGCTTTATGGTACGAATAATGATACTGTAATTTTTAAAAGCGAATCTTCAAAAGGTATGTTTACAAAGGCAGTTAATGCATCATCTTCATCAAACCCAAGTTTGTTTTTCGATGGAGATTGGGCGCAACTTCAACCGAGGCAGTAAAATGGAAATACAAACAATTAGACGAAGTGATTTTGAATATTTTGCAACGGTAGAAGCACGTTGGCGGGATATGGATGGATTGCGCCATATTAACCACGCTACCTATTTGACTTATTTTGAAACGGGAAGAATCCAGTATTGGGCATACATGGGATGGGCTTTGAATGAATGGGAAGCCGAAGTAGGCACCATATTGGCCAGCATGAAAATTGATTATATCCAACAGTCTACTTTTCCTAATATTTATGAAATTGGGAACAGAATCATTCGGTTAGGAAACAAAAGTTTTGACACATTTTCAGCCATCTTTGAAAAAGGAAATGAGATTCCAATCGTGACCGGAAACTTTACCATTGTGGCATTTGACTATAAAAAACAAAAAACGATTGTTGTTCCAGAAATAATAAAAAACGTATATAATCCTTTCTGATGTCTGGACCTGCGGGAATACCGTCAAAACAGTGGTCAGAACGCCTCATTGATCGTTTAGCCTATGCCCATGACGCTAGTATGTATCGATTGGTCCCTCAAGCGGTAGTTCGCCCAAAGAATGAAGTAGAAGTTAAAGCATTACTGCTCCACGCTAACAATACAAAAACGCCCGTAACTTTTAGAACTGGAGGGACGTCCCTATCCGGTCAGTCTATCACTGAAGGAATTTTGGCAGAGGTCGTTCGGAATTGGCAAAATTATTCCGTTCTGGATAAGGGTAAATCTATAAAACTTCAACCGGGCGTAATTGGTGCCCGGGCCAATATATATCTTTCTCCTTATCAAAAGCGCATTGGACCAGATCCAGCTTCAATTAATGCCGCAAGGATTGGGGGTATTATTTCTAATAATTCTTCAGGGATGGTTTGCGGCGTAAAGAATAATACTTTTCATACTATGAAATCCTTACGGTTTATGCTGGCCAATGGTAACACGTATGATACATCCGATCCCGGTGATTTTGATAAATTTATTCATAACGAACCGGAATTATCGAATGGAATTATCGCTTGTAAAAATGAGATTGAAGGCCAGAGTGATTTGGTTAAACGAATACGGCATAAGTATCGTATTAAGAATACATTGGGGTATTCACTTAATGCATTTATTGATTATGACAATCCACTGGATATTTTTGCCCATTTAATCATTGGTGCTGAAGGTACTTTAGCTTTTTTCTCAGAAGTAGTTTTAAGCACAATTGATGATCCCCCATTGAAAGCAACCGGATTGGCGTTGTTTGATTCTGTTGAAACCGCTATGGCTGCACTTCCCGTATTGGTTGATGAAGGTGCTGATGCCATTGAAATGTTGGACGATGCTTCCTTACGCACGGCGCGATACCTTGAAAATCCACCCTATGACCCGAGCAGTATTTTGGATAATTCTTCTGCTCTTTTATTTGAATTTCAAAAAAATAACTTGAATGAGATTGAGCATCTAACTCAGGCCATTCCCCATGCATTGTCTTTAGCAGGTGGGCAGTTACCATCGGGATTGATTTCTGATGATATACAGCGGATGAAATTATGGAATATCCGCAAAGGTCTTTACCCCACTGTAGGATCCATGCGTAAGAAGGGAACCAGTGTAATTACAGAAGATCTGTGTTATAATTATCGCGATTTGCCAAAGGTGGTAAATGAACTTAAATCCATCTGTCGAAACTGGCAGTATGATGATGCGGTTATTTTTGGGCACGCCAAGGATGGAAACCTTCATTTTGCTGCATCCCTGGATTTGAACAGTTCTGATGGTGTAAAACGGTTCGAAGGATTGTTGGATGACATGGTGGATCTGACAGTAGGAAAATTTGATGGTTCTCTAAAAGCCGAACATGGGACAGGTAGGAATATGGCCCCTTTCGTAGAATATGAGTGGGGCGGTGATTTATATAAAATTATGTGGAAAATCAAAAATTTAGCCGATCCAAACAGCATTTTAAATCCTGATGTTTTATTGACGAAAGATAAAAAACTCCATCTGAAAAACCTTAAAAAAATGCCCGTCGTTTCAGATCATGTTAACTTGTGCGTTGAGTGTGGATTCTGTGAACCAGTTTGTCCATCTAAAGAATTAACATTGACGCCGCGACAGCGGATTACTATCCAAAGAGATATCGCCGGTGGATATGCAGACCCATCGGTGTTAGATGCATATAATTATGAGGGCATAGATACTTGTGCCGCCGATGGATTATGTGAAATCGCTTGTCCGGTGAATATAAATACAGGTAACTATGTTAAATCACTCCGAACGGAAGGTCATTCAAAATTAGGAGATAGATTGAGCATTTGGGCGGCAGAGCATTTTTGGTTGGTGCAATCATTAGCTAAAGTCGGTCTGCGAGTAGGAAAAATTACTGAAAAATTGTTAGGATTAGCATTCTTGAAAACTGCTTCCGGTTTTCTGAGTAAATATGGATTAACACCGCTGTGGAATGAAAAACTCCCTAATGCGGCCAAATCATTACCCCAATCAATGATGAATGGGGGAGATGAGTGGATATACTTTCCGTCCTGCTTAACGCGGGTTTTCAGTAGCGATGGTCAGAAGACATCATTAGCAGAAGTGTTAATGGAAATTTCACAATCATCAGGAATATCACTGCAAATACCACCGGATATAAATTCATCATGCTGTAGCCAGCCCTTTTCAACTAAAGGATTGGTGGAGGCGGCCATATCAATTCAGGCAAAAACTATCAATCTTCTTTATAAAGCGTCGAACGGTGGATCATTACCGATTTTAGTGGATACATCTCCATGTACTTATCAATTTTTGTATCCAAATAACGGATTGGATAAATCCTCTATAGACAAGCTAAAAAAGTTAAAATTTGTGGATATTATTCAATTTTTGTCCCAGTGTGTTAACAGTGTTGATCGTCTGAAATTAAAGCGAAATATTACTTTGCACCCCACTTGTGCCTCGGAGAAAATGGGACATAGTCAAATCATGGCAGAATTAGCCCTTAAATGCGCAGAAAAGGCTATAATCCCAACCCATTGGGGATGCTGTGGTTTTGCTGGCGATAGAGGCTTAATTATCCCTGAATTAAATCGATCTGCAACTCGAATGGAGAAAGAAGAAACTAATGACCATGAAATGGGGTATTCTACCAGCCGTACCTGTGAGGTGGGAATGATGTCTAATTCTGATATTGATTATCAATCTATAGCCTTTTTAGTAAGGGATTATTTAAATCAATCTGTGAACTAACGCACTTTTCGAATTGGCTTAATATGGTAAATTCTAGGGCATTAATAAAAAATTTATACACAATTAAAGGTCGAACAATGGTTCAATCCACACTTAAAAAATATTCTATCATTCTCATTTTATTTACTTTTACTTTTGTTTCTGCAGAAACAATTGGAAGAGTCATTAAAGCCAATGGTACGGTACTCATAAAACCCATCGGTGGTGGCACCTATTCTGTAAACGTTAAACCGGGACAGGCTGTATCCAATGGTGATGCCATTCGGGTGGGTGAGTCTAGTTTTGCAGTAGTCATTTTTCTTGATGATAAATCCATCGTTAAAGTTCGAGAAAATACCGACTTCCAGTTTGTAGAGACTTCAAATACGCGCAGTCTCATTATTGAACAGGGAACGACACTCCATAATGTAAATAGTAAAGACAGGAAAAAAGCTTATCGTGTAGAAACGCCCGTATCGGTAGCATCTGTAAAAGGGACTGAATTCTCTGCATTTCATGATGCTATAGCAGGCGTCGACAAATTTGTGGGTAAAACAGGAAATTTTGAAGTATTTAATACCATTAGCGGAATGACCATAAATGTTGGTGCAGGGCAAAAAGCAGTTTCGAACTCTTTGGGACAATTGATTCCAGCGCCGGCGCAGCCAGGTGATTATCCGGAAGACCCGGATGGTGAATCTTCTGAGGAACAACAAGAAGAGCAGGACGAGCAGGATGAGCCTGAAGAATCTCAAGATAAACAGGATCAAGAAGAAACTCAAGGCGACACCAAAACAGAAGATGAAAATATAGACCAGGATGCAGAACCTGATGATATATCTGATCCATCGGACACGCAGGTCGATGATCCAAAATCGGGTGATACAGCTAAACCTGAACCAAAGCCAAAGAAACCTTTCAACCTAGGGTTGGGTGTTGGTTCAGCCACGATAGACGGAAAAATATATAATCAAGTGGCGCTCCGCCCGGAACTTTCCTTTGGCAAGTTGGGGCTTGGACTTGATCTAGTCCTTTATATCGATAATGAAGGTAACGTCCGCCAAGATGAATGGGACGAAGCTTCTGATGTTTTTGATAAATTCCTCTACATACGCTGGGGGCAAAAATCTGATCCATTCTGGTTCAAATGGGGCGCTTTAAGTAACGTGACACTTGGTTATGGTGGATTGTTGGGCGGTTATTCCAATATGATGGAATTTCCCTCTGTTCGTAAAGTTGGCATCCATTCTGGGGTAAGATTCGGTAATTTTGGGACGGAATTGTTTCTATCCAACATGAAGGACTTTTCCCGCGGTGGTACATTGATGGGTTTGCGTGGTACGTATAAAGTATCCGATGCATTGCCAATAACGCTCGGTCTGAATTTTATCATGGATATGAACCAATTCTCTGGATTGAAAGATGCGGATGATGATACCTATCCTGATATGTTTGATGATTTCCCGGATGATAAAAATTACTGGAATGATACAGACGGTGATGGAATTGCCGATTTTAATGGTGGTAGCAAAGAACCTGAAAATGGTTGGGATATTGATGGCGATGGTGACAATATTTTAGACAGTGCAGATAGTGACCTTACTTTGAAACCAACGCCATTCAGCCTTAAGGACAATAAAGCCACAGCACAGGGATTTGCCTTTGATTTGGGATACCCCATTTTGAAGAGTAAAGCTTTCAGCCTTGAAGCTTACATGGAATACAATAAGCTGATCTTTCCAAAAGTTAAAGGAGATGCCTATTATAGTCGTAAAGCCATGAATGGAACGGGTATAACAGTGCCAGGTGTTCGCGCAAGTTTATTCAGTTTTTTGAATGTGAGCTTCGAATATCGTATGAAGCAGGGATATTTTGCCCCGCAATTCTTTGATGGTAGTTATGATCTTTCTCGTGTGGTAGCTGAATTCAGTGATACTGGAACTGTGATAAAAACAAAAGATCAAGTGATCCTTGTAGACTCCTCAAATACATCCGGTATGTACGGATCGGCTTCGGCTAACTTATTTAATTTTGTGAGTTTCAATGCAGCTTATGCCAGCATGAAAGGTGACGGCGATGTTGAATACAATAGTTTCAGTGCAATGATAAATGTGAATGCTGAGAATATTCCCAAGTTGAGTGTGGCGCAAGCGTATTACCAACGGAATAATGATAAGAACCCATTTGATTTCAAAAACCCAACTATGAACACAATCTTTGGTTATAAGGTGGGTTATGAGGTAAGCGCCGGTGTGAGTTTGATATGGGATTTCCGCCAGTTCTACAGAGATACAGGTGCTGGTTTGGAACCGGTGAAACAGACAACCATTGAAACAGCTTTCAATTTTTAATGGGAGATGATCTAAAAACAGTTTACCGTTATGATGCTGGTGGAAAGGGATTTCGTAAAGTTGCCCTATTTCTTGCCGCATTAGCTGGTGTACTCGCTGTTTTTGGTGTTGTATGGGTAAGCTCATGGTTTTAAGGAGGAATGATGCGTATTTCAATCGAATATTGTAACAGTTGAAACTATTTGCCTAGGGCGGCCAGTATGGCTTCCGAATTGCTTGAGAAATATGGCAATGCTGTAAAAGGATTGGAATTGATTCCATCCGGCGGCGGTGTTTACGAAGTAATCAAAAATGGTAACTTGATTTTTTCTAAGAAAAGGGAGGGGCGATTCCCGGAATTGGATGAAGTGATTGAATCATTGGAAAAACCTGCATAAGTATTTTCTGATTTTTGCTGTGGTTTTACCTTTAGCGGCACAAAAAGGTGAAGTCATTCCATTAACAAAACATATTGGCTTTACGCTAGACGCTGAAGAAAATATGTATTATGAAGTATTTACTGATATTCCCAATTTTAAAAGCGCCCAGTTTTATGAAATAAAAGTAAATAGAATTGAAGCGCGTATCTCCTTTGTTGATTTTACCAAAATTAAGCTAAGTCGCCGTACTTTCAATCTAAGAGAATTGACTGACCTTCAATTCCGAATCAATCAAATGCCGGTAATTACAGAAGATATTCGAGAATCTTACAGAAAAAACTTAACCTACCTTAGAACAAAAGAAGTGCTAGAAAACATCCCCACCGGCCAGTATATATCGGTAAAACATCAAAATGGAAAATGGATAAGAGGAACCCTTTTATCTTATCGAAAAGAACGATTATCTCTGCAGACACCCTTTGCGGTTAAGCGAATACACATTACCAAAATGGAGCACATTAATTATAGAGAAACAATTATCCGCCGACCTGAGTGGAAAACAATAATTTATGGCCTAGCAGCTGTGATGGGCTTTGGATTAATGGAATCCTGGAATAGACAAACAACACCGGAATGGGGAATGAAATGGCACAACCGCTTTATGGGTGCTATCTTTGGATTGGTGGCAGGAGCGGAAGTTTATGACACATCTATGATATTATTATCTAAGAAAACACAGTTTGGACTTACACCTGAAGAAATGGATAAATTAAACCGTTAGAATTACGGAGATAATGTGACTGAACCAGCAAAAGAATTCAATAAAGAATATTTAACCGATAAGATTCAAGCCATTGGCGACAAGTTGGGTGATGCCTACGGCCAACCCTTTATGGATGAATTAATTGTGCGCATGGAACGCACCGTTGCCCATTTCAATGATGAAGTGGACACAATGGTATCCACCCTGAAAAGCAGGACAAAAAACCAACGGGGACTTTTAATGACCATGCGGGGGGAAGATCCCAACGCCGAACCTGTTGAATTGAGCGATCTCGAGAAAAAACTTGAATCGGGAGAAATAAAAGGAAAATCTTCCGGAGATAAAAAAGAAGAAGAAAAGTCTAAAAAGGGTTTCTTCTCTCGATTTAAAAGAAAAAAGAAAAAATGAAACCGATCCGCAGGGGAAAGTGGATCGCCCGGTTTTTTCTATTTATAATATTCACCTCGGCAGCCGTTACCCAAGAATCCAACCAAAAATACACTGAATTCAAATCGCTCACCAAGCGCGTTTATCATTTTACAAAAGTTGAATTCATTACACCAGAAGGTGAATTTAATGATGCAATTTGCACCCTGGTCATATCAGAATTAGATGAAGATAGTCCACCCTATGTAGCCATTTATTATAAGCGCGATAATTCCGATTGGTTTACCGAATCGCTCTACCGCAAACGCGTTCGTTACAGCTTTAAAAATGGTGTACTAAAATTAGACCGATCAAATTTCTGGGATTGGTATGAGGTGAATGAAATTAAGGTTGTGGTGATTTATTAACTGCTTCTGCTCTTGCTTCCCGACGAAAAATACGGGTAGATTTCATGCTAATTATTTGACAATTTGGTCGTGCTAGATGGGGAATTAGCGGTGCCCTGTAACCTGCAACCCGCTACAGCAGGATTGATGCTTGCATACGGCGAATGCTGATCTTTTAACTCGAATTAAGTGGTGTTGAAGTTTCAATTCTTCGCAATGGTTTTGCACTAAACCCCGTCAGGACCGGAAGGGAGCAGCGGTAGGTGATTAGAATTATGTGCCGGAGAACCCCTGGAATGGAGCTAACTGGTTTGTTGTTATCTGAGTCCAGATTTGACAATTGTAAGTGCACGACCATCCTTATTTGAGAAAAAAATGTCCTATCAAGTCTTATCCTTAAAATGGCGGCCCCAATCCTTTGAAGATGTAATCGGCCAGGAGCATGTGACTAAAACGCTGATCAATGCGTTTAAGAAAGATCGTGTTGCTCAAGGCTACATGCTCACCGGTCCTCGTGGTGTGGGCAAAACAACCACCGCACGAATTATTGCCAAAGCATTGAATTGTCCTGAGACAAAAGATGGTATTCCATGTAATAGCTGTAATATTTGTCAGGAAATCACTGACGGCAGAAATTTAGATGTGCTTGAAATTGACGGCGCTTCAAACAGGGGAATAGAAGAAATACGCAATCTCAGGGAGCAGATCAAATATGCGCCCATGCATGGGAAGTATAAAATTTTCATCATCGATGAAGTGCATATGCTCACCAATCCTGCATTTAATGCATTATTGCGCACATTAGAAGAACCGCCACCTCATGGTAAATTTATTTTAGCCACCACTGATATCCATAAAGTGCCCTCGACGATTATATCCCGCTGTCAACGATTTGATTTTAACCGAATCACAGAAGCAACCATTGGCGTACGTTTATCTTCAATCCTTAAGGATGAAGGAATTACGGCCGATGATGAATCTATCAGTGCCATCAGTCGTAAGGCAGATGGCAGTATGCGGGACGCATTAAGCCTCATGGATCAAGTAATCGCTTTCGCCGGCGAATCAATTGAAATTGATGCTGTTTCATCGGTAATTGGACTTATTCCTATTGATGTATTTTTTGATTATTCTTCAGCGATTTCAGATAAAGACTCTTCCAAAATGATGGGCGTTTTACGAATTATTCGAACCACCGGATTGCCCTTAGAAGATGTAGCGCAAGGATTGAATCAACATTTTCGTAATCTGATTGTTGCTACAATTGATGGCGGGAAGGCATTATTGGACTTAAATGATGAACATATCAATCGGTATATTGATGGTTCTAAGTCGTGGAATAGTAAAGATTTACTCCGAGTAGCTAAAGAATTAAATGAATTAGAATATTCTCTAAAAAGAGTAACGCAACCGGTTATTCATTTTGAAATGACAGCAATGAAATTATTAGAAATGGATACCTCCGTTTCTATTGCAGAATTATTATCTGGGGCTGAACCAAAACAAATAAAAAAAAATCCTAAATTGGTAAATAAGGCTGCAACTGTACCGGAACCATCTCAGCTACCACCGGCTCCAGCGCCACCCGTTTATGAAGAACCGATTGTTAAAAAAGCAGAACCAAAAGTTCCAAGCCCAGAGCCAGAAAGAGACGCGCCTGTAAAAGAAGAAGCGGGAAAAAATAGTAAAATATCTTTAGAAGAAATTGAAGAAAAATGGGGTGGATTTGTGGGAAAAATCCACAAAGAAAGGCCGTCGATAGGTACTGCTTTAGAACACAGCGAACCATTTGAACTTAATGAAAATAAACTGACAATAATGGTTTATGACATGCCAAAATTCAGCGTGGGAAATTTGAACCGGAACAATCATGTTCTGGAAAGGTTTATCGAAGATCACTACGGGGTAGCCTTGAAAGTGAAAGCGGAACGAGGTGAAAGAAAAAAATCAGATAAACAAATTGAAAAAGTAGAAAAAATTGAGGATCCGGCTCAGTCCGATGGTGATAATACTGACAATGTTGTTTCCCGGGTTCTGGAAGTCTTTGATGGTGAAATTTTAAGATAGGAGAAAGCATGTTTAATAAAGGTAACATGACAAAAATGCTGAAGCAGGCACAGGATGTGCAGAAGCAAATTGAAAATGTGCAAAATGAATTAGATGATTTGCATATCACGGGAGAATCCGGGGGTGGTATGGTTACGGCCACTGTTAACGGTAAAATGGAATTATTGGACTTAAAACTTCAGGATGAGATTCTTGAAGAAGATAAAGATATGATTGAAGATTTAATTATTTCTGCTGTAAACAATGCCATGACAAAAGCGCAAGAAGAAAGTCAGAGCAGAATGAATTCCGTAACGGGCGGAATGCTCAGCGGAATGAAAATTCCGGGCATGTAATTGGGTTCAATTCCAGAAAGCATTAACCGCCTTATCGAAGAATTTTCTCGATTCCCCGGTATTGGTCGTAAAACGGCTCAGCGAATGGCGTTTTACGTATTGAAATCACCCAATGAGCAGGCTGTTCAGTTGGCGCAATCAGTCATGGATATGAAAACAAAAATTAAATTTTGTTCAATATGTTTTGGCATTACGGAAGAAGATCCATGTCAAATTTGCGATAATCCAAAACGAGATCAATCATCAATTTGTATTGTTGAAGATGCGGCCGATGTTTATACTTTCGAGAAAACAAATGTTTTTCAGGGTGTTTACCATGTTCTTGGTGGTGTCCTTTCCCCATTGGATGGTATTGGTCCGGACGATTTAAAGATTAATCAACTGATAGATAGAACACAACCGGGAGATGAAGTAATCATTGCTACAAATCCAAGTATAGAGGGTGAAGCAACATCGCTTTATATTGGTAAATTATTGAATGGAAAAGATGTTAAAGTTACCCGATTGGCAAGAGGTCTACCTATGGGGGGAAACTTGGAATACATTGATGAAGCAACCATAATGAGAGCCATGGAAGGCCGCACATCTCTATGATGACTTTACCCAATATTTTGACACTTTTCAGAATATTCCTGACGCCGGTTTTTATTGTTTGTTTGTTTGCTGAATTCCAGGGCGCTCATTTATGGGCATTAACTATTTTTATTGTGGCATCGATTACCGATGCTTTTGATGGTTATTACGCGCGGAAAAATGATATGGTAACTGATACGGGACGGTTTTTAGACCCTCTTGCGGATAAGATTTTAGTTTCATCCGCATTCATATCATTTGCCATTATGGGGCTCATTGATTTTTGGATGGTGGCCCTAATCATTTTTAGGGATTTGTTTGTGACTGGCCTCAGGATGATCATGTCCCGCAAAGGGGTGACTCTGATGACCAGTAAGGTCGCAAAATCCAAAACAGGTGTTCAGCTTGGTATTATAATTTTTATACTCTTATTTTTGAGTTTGAAAGGTATTGACTGGTCTTTTGTGAAGGACTACCTCCAATTTGTCAAAGATTATCAACTGGTCTATTATTTAGCCATGATTGCAGCTATTTTTACAGTATACACAGGCTTCACCTACATTCAGGAAAATCGCAAGGCAATCAGGGAGATTATGAACTGATTCATGAATCGTGCGGCGGCAGAGTTGATTGGAACGGTATTTTATATAGGTAAGTTGCCCTTAGCACCGGGCACATGGGCCAGTATGGCTGCGACTATTTGTTGGTTTTTTTTATTCAAAGATGTAGACCCAATCGTTCTACCCGCTGTTTCAGCATTACTTTTTTTGATTGGTGTATTTGCTTCAGATGCCATTATTCAGGATACAAAAGAACATGATCCATCCAGGGTGGTTATTGATGAATGGGTAGGCCAGTGGCTGGCCTTTTCTATGATGCCGGTAAATATAACTACTGGTGTAGTTGGGCTAATCGCATTTCGAATTTTTGATATCGTTAAACCCGGTCCTGTAAGACGATTGGAAAAATTGCCCGGCGGGTGGGGTATTATGACTGATGATGTTATGGCCGGCATTATGGCCTATTTTGTTCTTTTACTCACCTATAATTTCATTTTATGAAAATTGGACTTATAACTATTGGTGCTGAATTATTAAATGGTGCCCGAACAGATACGAATGCTACCTGGATTGGTCAGCAGGTAATAGCTTCCGGTGGCGAGGTAGTGTGGCATATGACCGTGAGTGATGAAAAAAATGCCATTGTAAGCGCATTGGATCAAATTCCAAATGTGATAGATGCAGTCTTATGTACCGGTGGACTTGGACCCACCCACGATGATATTACTCCCAAAGTGCTTTATGAATATTTTGGTGCCGAAGCTGAATTCGATGAGGCATATTGGAAATTGCTTACGGAAAAATTTGCAGCCCGAGGAAAGGCGATACCTGAATCCAATCGCAATCAAGCAATGAGACCAAATGTGGGTGATGTAATTCATAACCTCGTGGGATCGGCCAGAGGTCTTCATTTTACCAATGAATATTATGATTGTTTTGCCATGCCCGGCGTCCCTTCTGAAATGAAATCCATGATGACCAATACAATCCTCCCGTGGATCGAGTCAAAATCCCATACAAAAATATTTGTAGAAGTCATGCGTACAACAGGGGTGATGGAATCTGTTTTATTTGAAAAAGTTGAGAATATCTTAAAAGAATACCCACAAGTGGATGCGGCCTTTTTGCCTAGATTTACTGGCGTTGACTTAAGGATTACATCATCAGTTGAGTCCGAAATCAAAGGGCTGATTGATGAAATTTCACCTGTCATTCAAAAATATCATTTTGGGGGTGAAGGGGTGGAGTTGGAAGATGCCGTAGGAAAATTACTCTCATCTAGTGGAAAAACAATTGCCACTGCTGAATCGTGTACCGGAGGTCTTATTGGCGACCGATTCACTAATGTATCTGGCAGTTCCGAATATTATAAAGGCGGCATTGTTGCCTACAGCAATACGGTTAAAGAAGCGGCAATCGGCGTTCAAAAAGAGACCTTGGATTCCGTTGGTGCTGTCAGTGAAGAAACGGCTTTGGAAATGGCCAAAGGAATTCGTGAAAAATTTAATGTAGACATTGGTATCTCCACCACGGGTATTGCAGGCCCAACCGGGGGCACAGATGAAAAACCAGTAGGATTAGTTTATGTGGGAATCAGTTACGAAGGTATGGATAAAGTATATCGTTTCACCTTTACACCATTCCGTAAAACCAATAAATTGATGACGAGTCAGGCAGCCTTGAATATTATCCGAATTCATTTGTTAAGTGGATTATAACCTGATTCGAACATTTATTGCCGTTCCGGTGCCGCAACAGGTTTTAGAACTGCAGAATTATCTCAAGTCAACCGTCTCGGGAAAAACAGGAAAGATAGACTGGGTTCGAAGCGACCAGCTTCATTTGACCCTAAAATTCCTAGGTGACACCACCGAAAGCTCTATTGGTAGAGTTCAGTCCACAATTAAAAATATCACAAAAGAAACAAGTCCGTTTGATTTGAAGATTCAAGGAACTGGATGTTTTCCTAAAGTGGAAAGGCCACGGGTGATGTGGGCCGGCATTGAGGGGGCAATAAAATCATTATATGATTTGCTAGAAATGATTCAAATTAAATTAGATCCATTGGGCTTCCCCAAGGATATTAAGCCTTTTCATCCTCATATAACTTTAGGTCGGGCCAAGTATCCCCAAAAAAGAACACCGGATATATCCACTTTTTTAAATTCAAACTATGACTCAATTCCATTTCGAATTGAAAAAGTTCAATATATTAGCAGTGAACTCTTCCCAAATGGGCCAATTTATACTATTTTAAGTACTCACTTTTTTGGTAATAATTAAGTTTAGGAGCAGAAATGCCATCCACAGACAATAAAAAAACAAAAGCTTTAGAACTCGCAATTTCACAAGTTGACCGTCAATTTGGTAAAGGTTCCATCATGCGCCTTGGTGGCGATCACATTATTGTATCAGACAATAGCATATCTACTGGATGTCTATCTCTAGATGTAGCCCTTGGTGTCGGTGGTATTCCAAAAGGGAGAATTACTGAGATCTATGGTCCTGAATCTTCGGGGAAAACAACTCTTGCACTTCATATTATTGCAGAAGCCCAAAAGGTTGGCGGTTATGCAGCTTTCATTGATGCAGAACATGCAATGGATGCACAATATTCTCAGAAATTAGGTGTCAACATAGATGACTTATTGGTCTCCCAGCCGGATACAGGTGAGCAGGCATTAGAAATAACTGAAACACTCGTTCGAAGTAGTGCCCTTGATGTTATTGTTATTGATTCAGTGGCAGCACTTGTGCCGAGGGTAGAACTTGAAGGCGAAATGGGTGATACCCACGTTGGTCTCCAGGCACGGTTAATGTCTCAAGCTTTGAGAAAATTAACGGGTACTGTAAGTCGGTCAAACACGGCCGTTATTTTCATAAATCAAATTCGTGAAAAAATTGGCGTTATGTATGGAAATCCTGAAACTACCCCTGGTGGACGTGCACTTAAATTTTATACATCTGTTCGTTTGGAAATACGACGTGTTACAACCATTAAAGATGGTACTGACGTTGTTGGTAACCGTACCCGTGTAAAAGTTGTGAAAAACAAAGTTGCGCCACCTTTTAAACAAACAGAATTCGATATCATGTATAACCAGGGTATCTCATTTATAGGCGATATCCTTGATCTTGCAATAAAAGGCGATATTGTGCAAAAAATGGGATCTTGGTTTTCCTACGGCGACATGAAGATTGGGCAAGGAAGGGAAAATTCAAAACAATTTCTCCTCGACAACGAAGACATAAAAATGGAAGTGATTACCAAGGTTAAAAATTTTATGGGCATCGAGGAAACCAAACCTCAAAAGAAATCAAAACCGAAGGCTAGCAAAAAGTCGGAGGAGAATGGCGAATCGTAAAGTAGTCAGGGTTAAACGATCGACTAAATATTCAGATCGTATTATAGTTCATTTGGATGATAAAAGCGTCTTCAGAATCCCTGAGGACGTTTTTGTTTTAAATGTGTTACATGTTGGAGATGAAGTCTCCCTGGAAACAATTGAATCCTATGGCAAAAAAATGCGTCTACAGGAGGCGAGAGATAGGGCATTTCGATTGTTGGGTTTTAGAATGCGCAGTATTGCTGAAATGAAAAAAAGACTGAAAGAAAAAGATTTTGAGACGGAAGAAGTTGATCGCACTATCGATTATTTAATCAAACAGAAATTTTTAGATGACAAAGAATTCGGAAAAGCATTCGTTAAAGAAAAAGTCCGAAATAAAAAGATTGGCCCAAGAGCATTAAAAGAAGAATTATTCCCACATTATATTTCGCCAGAATTAACTGAAACACTTATTCAGGAAATATATATAGAATTCGATCCATACATTCTTATTGAGGATCATATGAGAAAAAGACGAATCGAAAAGAAAATCCACTTAAATGATAAAGACAAAAAACGTCTGACGGACTTTCTTATGAGGAAGGGATTTTACTGGGGATCCATTCAGGAAGTATATAATGATTGGGAATTAATCTGATAATGGAACCCATTTGCGTATAAAGAATAAAAAGATGAATTTAAAACTAATCCAAAAACATTTGGGGCGTATACCCAACGATTCCGAACAAATATTTTTCAAGTCAATTTGGAATTCCATAACAAAACAATCTCAATTTGATTCTGAATTTTCTCAGTCTGAGGTTCAATCGAATTATAATTCGAAATTAATATTGATAGCCGAGGGGAAGTACGATCCGAGGATGATTGTAGCCGATAATATATTTTTGGCTGAAAACAGGAAAAGACTTGTGACTATTCCTACTGAAAAAGGGTCTTTTGTTCTTGGCCTTTCGTCTGTGACAGGCATGAATGCCTCCAATTCAGGGAAACATATTTATTTCATTTTTGGCGCTGGAATCAAAGCAATGATTGCTAAACTTAATAAATTGGAATGGTTTGAAGGAGCGATTCCTGTACACAAATATGGGCTTGGTTATGCTCTGTATCGATTGATAAAAGAAAATGATGGCGGTCTTCGATTGCCTTTAAAGAATAATGATGATATTAATATTTTATCGAAAAAAGGTGCGCAGGGAATTTTAGTTATCATCAATCGGCGGTTTGAGAATTCTTTTAATGATTTAATTAGAGTTTCAAAAATAAGTCATATGAATCTTGGTAGTATTACTCGAGAACCTAATATAGAGTTATTTATTGGCCAAAAACCGGTGGGACATATACCACTATCAATTGTTGATATAATGATTCGGAATGATCAAAATCTGGATGAAATAAAAATGCAATCCACCATTCCAAAATACCCTCAACCAAAATTAAAAGAAAAAAAGACTTTTAATGATGAGCTAAAAAAGTTGGTGAAAGATCGTGACAAAATTGGTTCAATAAAGATATCCCAAAAAACGGTTAATATGCAGGGCAATACTGTATTTTTTAAAAGAGGTGGTACCACCTTTGGTGCGGCTGTGAATGATAATAAACATATTACTTATAATGATTATAAGATGAAGTCTATGGCTGCAATCGCCAACACCGCTCGGCAACTTGCATGCGCTGGAATTCGTCCTGAAGTTTGCAGTGGATTTGTAACAATTCCTGATTCGAACCAAAGTGAAAAGGGTTCTTTCCTTAAAGGGATAAAAGATGCAGCACAAATTTTAAATCTAGACATAAAATATTTATCTATTGAGTCGGGATTAGGTCTTCCTAAGGGGACATTTTGTACGGCAGGAACAGCCATTAAAGAGGGTCTCTTCCCAAATACCTTTCCAGAATCAGACCTATTTATATCTATGTTGGGTAGCCATCGTGGAGAATTAGGCGGTAGTCATTATTTATCACTATTAAATCAGGAAAATGCGGGGAATCGGCCCGTTGTGGACCTCATGATGGAATCAAGGCTTCAGGATACCATATTGACGGGAATTCAAGGTGAACTAATCCAGTCCGCTAGACCAATTGGGCGGGGAGGAATAGCTGTATCGATTGCAAAATCACTTGCAAATAACAAAAATATGGGCACCAGAGTTCATTTTTCAAGGAAGTTAAAAACAGAAGAATTATTATTTGGGGAAACGCAGGGATTGGTATTAGTTACCATCAATGAAAGTGATCTCATGGAATTTGAACGAGTTTGCATGACTATTGGCATCCCGGCCACAACAATCGGCCGTGTGACGAATGATGGTATTTATTCCTTTAATGATTCAATAAAAGTAAAGGTAGAAGATTTAAATTAATTCCTATGAATTATAATGTTATATCTGGTAACGAATCGGTTCCCGTTCGGAATATCTATTGCATTGGACGCAATTATAAAGCACATGCGGCTGAACTCAATAATGATGTACCTGAAAACCCTGTAATATTTCAAAAATCAATCCCCGCATTAAATACATCAAATGAGATTGTTTTACCCCATAACCGCGAAATTCAACATGAACTGGAAATCGTTATTTTGATTGGTAATGATGGCGAAAAAATTTCGAAGAATGAAGCAGCAGCCTATATCCATGGATATGGATTGGGTCTTGATTTAACAGATCGAAAATTCCAATCAGAATTGAAGCAAAATAAATTGCCCTGGTTATTGGCAAAATCCTTTAAAGGCTCCGCCGTTGTTTCTTCTTTTGTACCAAATGAGATAGGGGAAGAATTTTGGCTTAAAGTAAACGGCGATGTTCGACAAAATGGAAATATAGCAGATATGATTTTCTCAATACCGGAACAAATATCCTATCTTTCAAGAATGATACCCTTAATGAAGGGTGATTTGATTTTTACGGGCACACCTATGGGAGTGGGCGAGATTCACTCGGGGGATGATTTAAATCTGGGAATTGGAGGAAAGACCGTTTTTTCGTTAAAAGTGAAGTGAATTTGATATTTGTTAAATTGTAGTAAGGCGAAATTATTTTAAACTGTGTGAAAGCGCTTTAAGTGTTGGACTTATTTGAGATATCATTTTTTGGTGTATTTGGCCATTCGTAGCTAAAAGATTATTATCATATATATTATAATGGTTACCATTCATTTGTGTGATTTTTCCACCAGCTTCGATTGCTATTAATATACCCGCTGCTGTGTCCCATGGCTTAAGATCAAATTCCCAAAATCCGTCAACCATGCCGCAGGCTAAATGACAAAGATCAACCGAAGCTGCTCCGAGTCTGCGGACGCCCTGCGTCATGTCAGTAAATGATTTGAATAAATCCATATTGGCTTCCCATTTTTCACCATGCTCATATCCAAATCCTGTTACCAAAAGACTACGACCTAAATCTGCTGTTTCAGAAACTTTAATAGTAACTTCATCAACAAATGAACCGCCATCTTTTATTGCTGTAAATAGACGGTTTATAGGTAATTCCAAAACGACTCCAATTTCCGGAATCCCTTTTTTATAACACCCAATTGAAACTCCGAAAGATGGATAACCATGAACAAAATTGGTTGTTCCGTCTAATGGATCAATCACCCATTGGTATTCTGAATTGGTATTAAAAGAGCCACTTTCTTCAGCCAAAATTGAATGATCCGGAAATGCCCTATTAATATACGAAATTATGATTTCTTCACACTGGCGGTCTGTATCCGTAACTAAATCAGCTCGTCCTTTAAAATCAGGATTGCGCGGTTTGTCTAGTGCTTTTAAGATTATTTGGCCCGCTTCTAAGACGGCCTTTTTGGCAACTGTTAGGAGATCATTATTCATAAATAAAAAAGGCCCCGATTACCGAGGCCTTTTAAATAACTGCTTATTTGTAGGTGGGGTGATCCACTGCAAAATAGTCTTTCGTCATTTTCTTTAATACTCCTGAAAGTAGAATAATGGAAAGCAGATTAGGGAATGTCATGAATCCCAGGGCGGCATCTCCAAATGACCAAATAACTTCTAAGCTTGCGATGGCGCCAATAAACACAAACAGGATATAGAATCCTCGGTAAATGGGGATGGCACCTTCACCAAACAGATATTCCGTTGACCGATCACCATAGAAAGACCAGCTAATCACAGTTGAAATGGCAAATAATAATACACCTAAGGTGATAATCTTATCACCATAAGGAAAGATATAGGCCAAGCCAGTTTTAAATGCCAATGATGTGAGCAGGCTACCGTTAATTAATTCTCGACCTTGAAAAACCCCAGTCTCTAAAGCTTGTCGCGCAGCTTCTGCCGTGGTAGCTGTAATGTTAACAAAAAACTCCGTATGCATCCATGCACCAGTTACAATGATAGTGAGACCCGTAAGAGTACAAATGATGATTGTATCAATAAAGGGTTCTAAAAGTGCTACGGCACCTTCACGAACTGGAAATTCCGTTTTAGCAGTGGAGTGGGCAATGGGGGCACTCCCTTGACCTGCTTCATTTGAATAGAGACCACGCTTTACACCCCAAAGCATCGTGTTCATAATGACGAGCAACGTGCCGCCTGCAATGCCACCGATGGCAGCCGGTGGATTGAAAGCCATCGTAAATATTTTACCAAAACTGGCAGGAATATCGCCAATATTTGCAAATAAGATCAATAAAGCGGCAAGCACATATAATGCCGCCATAAATGGCGCCAATTTAGAGGTGACGTTTCCAATGCGTTTAATACCACCAATAATTACCAATCCAGAAATAAATGCAATTACAATACCATTTATCACCTGTTGAATCGATACTGAATACCAATCTGTAAGTTGATGTTTTATTGTAAGCCAATGGTCTGCTCCGACAATCTGGGTTACTTCTGATAAAAGTTGATCGGATAAAGTAAAGGACTGAATTGCATTACCCGTAGCGAAAGAACAAATCACTGCAAAACAGGCGAACATAATGGCTAACCAACGCCATTTAATTCCGAGACCTTTTTCAATGGTGTACATCGGGCCACCAGCCGTCATTCCTTGGCTGTTAAAATCTCGATATTCAACGGCGAGTGTACATTCAGCAAATTTTAATGCCGAACCAAAGAATGCTGTGATCCACATCCAAAACAATGCCCCCGGACCTCCATAGTAAATGGCCGTAGCTACACCGGCGATATTACCAATCCCAACTGTGGCAGAAAGGGCAGTGGTCAATGCTTGAAAATGATTCAAATCCCCTGCTTCGTCAGGATTATCATACAATCCGCGTGTTACTCGAATACCGTGTTTTAAATAGCGAATTTGAGGAAACCCCAGATAAATGGTTGTAAATATCCCTGTTCCTAAAAGAGCCACAATAATGAATGGGACTAAACTAAAAGATGGGAATGACCAGATACCTTCAAAAAATTCTACGCCAAAGAAGACGAGGAACAATACAATGATACCAAAAAATATGAGAGCGCCAGTGTTTTTTTTCATATGACTTTAGATTCCGTTTATTTAATTGTGAAGGGGTATTATTTATTCTGTAGGGTAACAGCAGATTTAAAAGTTTGAGAAACATAATCCACCCAAGTTTTACCCTTCATTTTAAATTCATAACCGTTTTTATGGATATAAGTCCAGTACCCCATATAAGAAGCTTCTGTAATTCCAGTGGGCTGGAGACGGTTCAGATATTCTCTTTCATCCATGAGGAACAGGGTGCCGCCTACATTATCCATCTCCAGGATTTCATCATTGGTATATCCGATGATCTCCTGCCAATCGCCTTTTAAATGGGTGTATTGAATGATGGGATGCTCACCATCAATTCGCCATTTTCCATCGACGAACCAATGTGTACCCAAATCTGTTATAGACTTGATGGCCTTCAGATCGCGGATGCTATCATTCAAATTCATCAATACATCAGTGAGTGATTCGATCAACTCAACATTATTGGTTGGTTGAGGTACAGTCAGTTTTAGAGCATATTTTGCTGGAATTGTGTTGGTGCGTTTCCAATTAGAAATTGCTTGTGTGGTAACACCAAAATATTTTGCAATATCCATTTGCCGGCGAATACGATGATTCTCGTACATATAGTCCTGTAATTGTTCGAATGTCATTTTGTCCTCATTTACCCCTGCAATCTTAGAAAAGGTCAGGTTAATAAACAATTCCTGAAATGGTTAATTATTGGTCAATTGGTATATTTAATTTAGATTTGATGCAATGAGGATTAAGTCAAAAATAATTTCCTTTCCATTCGCCTTTATTCTTGGCGCATTTCTCGTAGGCATTTTTGCCAACTGGCTCCCGGTTTGGGCGTCTATCATTCTTTTAATTATCGAACTTATAATTCTCATCCGCTGGCGGAATGTCTATATTGTAGGATTCTTCATATTAATGCTCTTGGGATTTACCCAAACAAAAATCCGACAATCAACTATTCAGCATCATAAAGATTCAGCGATTGCCTTAAATGAATCAGTAATTACTGTTAATGGATCTGTAATAGAAGTTGTAAAACGTGAAAAAGGATTTCGGATTCGATTGGATAATCCCATAATCTATTTGGATTCAATTAAAATTATATTTCCCTCTATTTTACTATTTACTGAATCAAACCAAGAAATTAAAGTGGGAATGACAATTTCCACTATGGGACAATTTAATGCTATCCAAGGTGCTCGAAATCCAGGCGAATTTGATTATAGAAAATTCTACGCAAGAAAAGGAATATATGGACGATGTTATGTAGAAGATGGAGTGATGATTGAGATACTTGATTCAAACATTAATATTATTCAGCGGACTCAAAATAATATCCGAACCCTATTCCAAAATAAAATTGGGGAAAATTATGGACTAATCACCGCATTAATTCTGGGCGATAAATCATCTGTTGATGCAGAAGTGCGGGAGAATTTCACCGATACGGGCGTTATCCATGTGTTGGCTGTGTCCGGTCTTCATGTTGGATATGTTCTGATTATTTTAATAATGATAGGTAAAATACTTCGTTTTCCTTGGGGTTGGGACAGGTTGCTAATTATTTTTGGATTGATCTTTTTTTGTTTTTTAACAGGAGGGAAGCCCAGCGTCATCCGCGCCAGCCTTATGGCAGGATTATATGTTTTGACACCGATACTAAATCGCCAGGGAAATCTTTGGAACACTATATTCTTTTCAGCTTTTCTCATTTTACTCTTCGATCCATTATATATATACGACCTCGGTTTTATTTTCAGCTACACGGCAGTTTTGTCCATTGTAATATTTTATCAATTGATCGAATCCATACTTCCAGAAAAATTAAAGATCAGTTCAATTAAATCAAAACCTGTCCGATTTATTTATGGCTTATTTATCGTTTCACTTTCGGCGCAGATTGGCACACTTCCAATTACAGCATTTTATTTTGGCAGGATTCCTATAATCTCGTTGGTTGCCAATGTGTTTATTGTTCCAATTGTGGGTATTTTAGTGGCCATTGGTTTTTGTATCATTTTCTTTGGATGGATTCCAATTCTTGGTGGGTTATTTGGACAAAGTGCATGGTTTGTTACAAATTTGATTTCTTACCTTGCTGAATTTTTTTCAGACTTTCCATTCGCTTTTATTGAAATGCCACATTTCTCACTCATTTGGATATTGATTTACTTTATTTTCATTAGCATCCCATTCTTGTTCTTAATTCCAAAATTTAAAAAATTCGCCTTATTCCCAGGATTAGTCATAATTGCAATTCTCACTTGGGACTATGGTGGATCACTAAAATATTTGGATATAATCTATTTAGATGTTGGGCAAGGTGATGCTATTCTCCTAAGAATGCCCAATAATAAAACAATGCTTATCGATGGTGGTCAAAAGTTCGGGAAACGTGATTATGGTGAACTTGTGGTAAATCCTGTACTCCAATATATGGGAATTGATCGAATCAATTGGCTTGTGATGACGCATCCACACAGCGATCATATTGGCGGATTAATCACTGTAGCTAAATCTTTTCCCGTTGATACAGTTTTTGACACATATCTTGATTATGATTCTTGGACATACAAAACACTTAAATCGAAATTAATTGAAAGAAATGCACTTGTTGATAAACCTTCGCCAGGAGAAATCAGATTTTTGGATAATAATTTAGCCATTGAGTTTTTTTCGCCAGATTCAGAATTTGTTAATAATTCCAGTAATATTAATAATTCCAGTATCGTTATGAAGCTGGTTTATGGCGAAACATCTTTCTTGTTTACGGGAGATCTCGAATTGGAAGGAGAATATGAATTAACTCAATATGGAGAAATGCTTAGATCAAATGTTCTCAAAGTTGGTCATCACGGCTCAAAAACGAGTTCCTCTGATGGTTTTTTAAAATTAGTGAATCCGGAAATAGCAGTTGTCTCAGTGGGGTATCGGAACAAATTTCGTCACCCATCAAATGATGTTTTAGAAAGAATTAGTCAATATGCAGAAAAAATCCACCGTACAGATCAATCCGGTGCATTGTGGTTACGATCCAATGGTTCAGAAATTTGGGAAGTAAGTTGGAAATAACCGCCGGTGTAGATGAAGCAGGGCGAGGTCCATTGGCTGGTCCTGTTGTAGCTGCCGCCGTTATTTTGCCTGAAAATCATGGCATTGTTGGATTGGCGGATTCTAAAAAAATATCCCCTAAAAAACGGGAAAAGTTATTTGACGAAATCAAAGCAGTCGCTGAAGTTGGTGTTGGTATTGTTTCCCATAAAAAAATTGACCGAATTAATATTCTTCAGGGCACATACCAAGCTATGCGCCAAGCATTAGAAAGTTTAGTCCGGAAACCCGATAAAGCACTGATTGATGGTTTTGCCCTTCCGGATCAATCTGTTAAGAATGAAGGAATCATTGATGGGGATAATAAAGTAGAATCTATTAGTGCCGCATCTATCATCGCAAAAGTCACTCGTGATAGAATCATGAAAGATGTTGCACCTATTTTTCCTGAATTTTATTTTGAAAAACATAAAGGATATGGAACGAAACAGCATATGGAAGCATTAAAGGAATTCAAAGCAACGCCAATCCATCGAAAATCTTTTGCGCCGGTTAAAGCAAATCTCCCTACGATGGAATGGTTGAAATCATCTAGGAAAATTGGAAGATTGGGTGAACAAATGGTGGCTCTCCAATATTTGAATAAAGGATATAAAATTATTGCAATGAATAAATCCTGCAGTCACTACGGAGAATTGGATATTATTTCAGAAAAAAATGGAGAATTGGTTTTTGTTGAAGTAAAAACAGCTACCAAAGATCAAATGGGTGGACCCATATTAAAAGTGGACCAATCAAAATTGGAAAAATTAGAATCTGCCATCCAATATTATCTATCAGAACTTGAAGATGAAAAGGATATACGACTTGATGTAGCTACTGTAATGCTGGAAAAAGAAGTAATTATAAAAAATTACGAAGGAATCAGTTTAGACTAATAATCTCTTCGTTCGAAATGGGAGAGCGTTCCTAACTTCGTCGCCTATGAATTCCAAAATATCTAAAATTATACACGAAATAAGGTCCTTGATAATTCTGGTTATTATTGTCCTCACGCTCAAAGTGACCATTTTTGAGTTATATATCGTTCCCACTGGAAGTATGGAAAATACAATTATGACCGGAGATTTTCTGGCGGGAAACCGCTTTGTATATGGAATGCGTACACCCGATTGGATTGGGATACCATATACCGACATTGGGTTTGAAGTGCCTTCCATGAAATTTCCAGCTTTCCGAGAACCAAAAAGGGGCGACGTCATAATTTTTAAATTTCCACGTGACGTGAAACAGAAATATGTAAAACGGTGTGTCGCCGAACCGGGTGATATGCTGGAAGTCAGAGACAAGCTAATCCATATTGATTCCAACCCCTATCCGCTCCCTGAAAATGGGAAATTTGTTATGTCCCCACTGTCCCCTTCGTTCGTTCAACAAGATATTTTTCTCGGGCAGCAAGGGAATAAGGATAATTTTAAATCGTTAAAGATGCCCCAAAAAGGTGATAAGATTGCAATATCTCCTGACAATGCACAGTTGTTACTGCATCTTATGCTTCTCGATGGTCATGAATTAAAATTGATAAGCGGTGGAAGGGAATTTCCCTTTACTATGGTGAGTCCCGATGAGTTATATCGTCGAAAAGGGAAGGTGGAAGTTTATACGCCATATTATCCTCAAGGAAATCTGCTTGTGCCATGGTCAAATAATATGCCAAAAGGCAATTTGCTTATTGACGGGAAACCTATAGGTGACCTTGATTATTATACCGTGGAGCAGGATTACTATTGGGCTATGGGTGACAATCGAGATGACAGTCTAGACTCACGATATTGGGGGTTTGTGCCGAAGTCCCATATTCTGGGTGAAGCTCTATTTACTTATTTTTCACTCGATCTAAAATCGTGGATTCCACGGTTTAACCGAATTGGCACTATTATTCAATAGGACTTGACTGGCAAAAATTCTGTAATGTAGTTTGGATCGGTAAAAGAAGCATGTTAATCAAAATGAAAACTATAATTTCAATCATCATAATTTTTTCTATTGCAGTAGCGCAAGAAGAAGTTGCGGATACAACTGTAGTAATTAATCCTGAAGTTTCGGCGATAGATACATCAAGCATACCGATTCCAATGGGTTTGGATTCAGGGTATAAGGGATTTCCATGGGGAAACCTGAAAGAGTCTCAAATACCCACGACTTTTGCAGAAATTGCTAATGGCGACAGCTTAGCTGTTAGCAAATCATTCTTGGGCCACTTGGGTCCCGATTCTGTCACAGTAACCTACTTTTTTGCCGATAGTGGATTTTGGAAAGTGGAAATTGATTTTGTAATTCAAAGGAAAAATATAGAAGCTCAATTGTCTGATTTCAGAAGATTGGAGAAAAACATTTCTGCAGTATACGGTCCTCCGGAAAAAATGAATCAAAAAGAATCTGGACCCTCTGGTTCATATTCCAATATATTGGAGCAGAAATTTGCCAATGCATTTTACAGATCAACATGGTCCGTTAGACCTGCGATCATCGAATTGCTATTGAATTCATCAGTTTTGTTGCCAAAATCAGATTTGTCCATTTTTTCAGGGAATTTCAGCCAATTAAAGTTGGTTTATTATAACCCAGACTATATGCATTCATCCCAACTATCACCTGCCCCGGAAGTCATTCCGTCTATTTTCGACATCTATTGATCCCGTTCCCCAGTTTATTTAGACTGGCAGTGTACTTATTTCTGTTATTCACTTTAACCCAATGTACTCATCCACCTAGGATGGTCAGAGAATACCAGTACTCAACTCCAAAATCAGACGTGCTTGAACAATGTCGAAAAATTCTCAACCAACTCGATTACGAAATAGATATCTATGGGCCGGAATCACATATGTTAGTGACTAAACCTGTAAAGTTAAAACGGGCCTTTATGCGCTATGACTACGTTGTCTATGTTCAGATTACCGATCGCGTTGAAGTTCATATAGCAGCAGAGCGTAGCATTTTTAGTCGGAGTTCTGAGTCAAGTGTCGGAGGAAGTGGATTTATTGAGATTCAATCTGAACCCAACATGCCATATAGTCTACAAAAAAAGATATTCGTCCCGATTCATAACGCTTTAAAGCAGAAAAAATAAATCGAATAAAAATCAGTTAATAAAATCCCATTTTATTAAAATAAAACTGTGTTAATTTCGTATTCAAAATTTTACTAACCGTCGTTAATTTGAAGTTCACTTTATGAGTATAGATTTCGCAAAGAAGGAAGCCCGCGAAGGGTATCTCCAATCAAAACTGGATGATTTGTTGGATGGTATTAATGCATCCTATGGTCAATCGCTACTGGATGAGTTGATGTCCAGACTAGAAGCGACAGTTGATGATTTCAATAAAGAAGTGGATGAATTGATGGGCTCCCTTAAAAAGAGCTCAGCAGAAAAAGAGAAATTGATCCAGCAAATTAAAGCTGGTGCAATGCCCAAAGCTGAAGAAGCGCCAACTGAGCAAGAAAGTTCAGATGACGTGGAGGAACCAAGAGAACTCAGTGAATGGGAAAAGCGGTTAGAGGGTATTAGTTAACGACTAAAAGAGGACACGATGAACGTTAAAGATAAAATTATTTTTGGGCTACTTATTATTTTGGTAGCCGCAGGCGGTTATTTTCAATGGATGGCCGATGATATGAAATCAAGAATGGATGTTCTGAATCAAAATGATAATGAACATGTGGATGTGATCGATAAAGAATTCCGAGAAGATTTGCGAAATTTAAACTTACGTTTCGAAGGACGTGGAAAGCATATTCGAAAAGCACAGCAGGATATTATTGCAAACACAAATCTCATTCACACGACGGCTGCTGAATTGTCTGATAAAATCGATGAAGTTCAATACAATCTTGATGAATTTAGTCGCAATACAGATAATAAGATTGATCGTATTAATAGCGATATCCTCGATATTCAGGACTCATTTGACAGTCAACGCCGTCAAACTAGACGTAAATTTTCTGACTTAGAGCAAAACTTAACCCAGTTGCAAAACGAGGTGAAAGAATGGCATAAACCTAAAGAAGATGAAAAAGGTAAAAGTAAAAAGCGTTAATTACTAATTATCCATGACATTTGAAGGAGAAGGGTTGTCCCAATGTTGGGATGGCCCTTTTTTATTTTATGCTTAAATCCCAAAAAGAAATGACAATATTTTATAAGGGCATTGATTATTTTAATGATAATCAATATAAAAAGGCCCACAAAGAATGGGAAATTCTATGGAAACATATTGGTCATGTACCTAGGAGGCAATGCATGAAGGTGTTTTTGCAGCTTACGGGAATTTATCAAAACATTGGATTAAAAAAGTTGGATGCGGTGCGCTATGGGATAAGAGTTGCCACTCAACGGTTAGAAGAAAATAATACATCTATTAATCAGTGGGTTGATGTTGATTATATTGAGTCATTCCTAATGAAGTATGAGAATAAAAATATACCACTTAAAGCTTTTGATGAACTTGTATTAAAAAGAAAATGGGGTAGAGTTCACAAAGACCTCGGACCTGAGTGAACTTCTACCCCTTCCACATACCAAAGGTACCAAGCCAGCACCTTGATAGGTTAAAGTAAAAGTTTAATCAATGTAATGCAAGCTATATTTTATATGGATAAAATAGGAATAAAAAACGTGAAATATGTGCCGGAGGGGGGACTCGAACCCCCACACCTTTCGATACGCGAGTTTGAGTCGCGCGCGTCTACCAATTCCGCCACCCCGGCATAAATAGGGTATTATAGGATACCAAAATTTATTAAGTTTCTTAATTGCCAGTCAAGGTCATAGAATTGATATGTGAATATTTTTAGATTAAATTCGCAAAAGACAATTAAGATAAATAATTAGCGAACACTTGATTTTTTAACAATCAAAGGAATAATAATGATAACACCAAAAATACTTTTTCAAAATGCAAAAGACTTTGCGACAGAACCGGCAATTTCCGTCAGAGATTCTGATGGAAATTGGTACTCTAATAATTGGTCCGAATTGAGTGCAGATGTTATGGATATTTCCAAATCTCTTTTGGCTCTTGGGCTTGAATCTAATGATAAAATCAGTATTTATAGTTATAATAGAAAAGAATGGTTTGGCGCATATTTGGGGGTCCAAGCGGTTGGGGGTGCTGCTGTAGGTGTATATCATACCTGTTCATCAAAAGAGGTAGAGTGGATCGTTGGCAATTCAGATTCTAAAATCGTGTTTGTTGGGAATAATCCAGGGGATAATGATGACAAGAAGAGAATGCCGAACCACCGTATCCATAAAATTTTGGATAATCTCGAAAAAGTTGAAACGGTCGTATTGATGGATGGCATTGAAATGATAAGTCATGAAAAAGTTGTTTCTTGGGATGATTTTATTGCTAAAGGTAAGGGTGTCTCCGAAAATAATGTGAAAGAAAGACTCAGTCAAGTTGATGAAAATAACACCGCCTGTTTGATTTACACATCCGGAACAACGGGGAATCCAAAAGGGGTTGAATTAACACATAAAAATTGGACATTTGAAATTGCAGCCAGTGTTTCAACATTCAAGTTCTATCAAGGGGAGAGGTACTTGTCCTGGTTACCCCTGGCCCATGTATTTGGTCAATTTGTTGATATCAATTACTGGATACACAACGGACTTCATCTTTATATTTGTGATAATCCACTTTATGTAGTGGACTATGCAAAAGAGGTTAAGCCACATTTATTCATTGGCGTACCACGGATTTATGAAAAAATATATTCCACCTTGAAATCAGTAATCGATGGAAAAGCTATTCTTAAGTATGGTTTAAAGGTTCCCGGACTTTCTAAGCTCTTAAAAGGCAAACTTAAGGAAGCGATTGGGTTTACAGAAACACGGTTTTTAATCTCTGGTGCAGCACCTATAAATCCAAATATTTTAGTTCTTTTCCAATCCCTAGGAATACCACTATTTGAAGGTTACGGTATGACGGAGAATTCTGCCGGATCCACTATTAATTGGAGTGAACATAACAAGATTGGCACTGTAGGTAAAGCAATTCCTGGAACAGAAATTGCCGTGGCTGAAGATGGTGAAGTTTTAATGCGCGGTGATCACGTCATGAAAGGCTATTATAAAAATGAAGTAGCGACTAACGAAACCATTATTGATGGCTGGCTTTATACTGGCGATGTTGGTGAGATTGATTCAGAAGGATATCTTAAAATCACGGGACGGAAAAAAGAAATATACGTAAGTTCAGGTGGAAAAAATATTGCCCCCCTTGTTATCGAAGAAACAATGAAATCAATTCCATTGGTTTCTCAATGCTTTTTAGTTGGGGACGGTAGGAAGTATTGTTCAGCTTTATTTACACTTGACATTGGTGTGATTCTTCGAGATAAAATTGGAATTGAGGCACATAAAATACCAAAAGATCCAATTGAGCAAATAAAACTTTTAGAAGAGGGGGGGCATACTTTGTCTGATTTTACTAAAAGTGAAGATATTTTCGATGAAATACAATCCCAAGTGGATGAATTGAACGGGCAATTCTCTAACCCAGAGCAGCTTAAAAAGTTCTCAATTCTACCGCGTGATTTCACCATTGATGATGGTGAATTAACTCCTACTCTTAAAATTCGCCGTATTCAAATCAGGGAAAATTGGTCTAGTGTAATCGAGACTATGTATACGGATTGAATATGGCAAAAATATCGCTATTGGGATGTGGCACTTGGGGAAGTGCGTTAGCCCAAGGATTGGCTGAAAATAATCATGAAGTAAAAGCATGGCATTACAAAAGAGATGCTGTTGCAAAAATGGCATTGTCCAGAAAGCATCCCCGCCTTAAAGACTTTACATTCAAACCAAATATTAAATTTGATGCAGATTTAAAATCATGCCTCACCAGCGCTGAATGCGTTGTTGTAGCAGTTCCATCCCATGCAGTTCGCGATATAATTGAGAAAGCAAGGGGCCATATTCCAGATGATGCAGTAATAGTAAACGTTGCCAAGGGTGTAGAAAACGGCACATTGGAGACAATGAGTGAAGTAATCAGCGATGCATCGGGCCATAAATTGGAATATATAGTTTCTCTATATGGACCTAGCCATGCAGAAGAGGTCATTGACGGTCATCCTACAACGCTAGTATCTGCATCTATTTCAAATAGATCGGCTGAATTTATACAAACAATATTTTCTTCTCAAATTCTGAGAGTTTACACTAATCATGACATTCGTGGCGTTGAATTAGGCGGCTCATTAAAAAATGTGATTGCGATTGCAGCTGGGATATGTGATGGTATCGGATTTGGGGATAACACCAAGGCGGCATTACTTACGCGTGGCATTGCTGAGATTACACGACTCGGAATTAAAATGGGCGCCAACCCGGATACTTTTTCGGGATTGAGCGGCATTGGCGATTTGATCGCCACGTGCTTGAGTCGTCATAGCAGAAATCGGTTTGTAGGTGAGAAAATTGGTGAGGGTAAATCCTTGGGTTCTATTTTAGAAGAAATGGATATGGTTGCAGAAGGGGTGAAAACAACCCAATCTGTACACGATCTTTCGGAAAAATTTGATGTTGAAATGCCCATCTCGGAAGGGGTGTATCAAATTTTATTTAATGGCAAAGATCCAAAAAAGATAGTTACTCAACTTATGACCCGTGATTTGATCCACGAACGAAATAAACCATAGAATTTCCCTTTTTCTTCCTTTTCCCCAATTCACTCTAGGAAGTAATTTCCCTGTCTGCCCCTGTAGTTCAATGGATAGAATAGATCCCTCCTAAGGATTAGATACTGGTTCGACTCCAGTCGGGGGTACAAAATAATTCAACAATAAATATAATTTCTTAGATTCAAAGCCTAGTGAAAGAAACGGGTTGGGAATTCGAGATACGGAGAAACAATGTTAAAACCAAAAAGAAAAATATTAAGAAAAGAGATTCAGAGGGACCCATTCCTTGAAAGTATCTTCTCTTTGCGTGAACACCTTGTAGAGAAGAAACAGATTTATACTCGTGGGGCTATCGTCCTGGTGGGTATTGTTCTGTTGGGATATTTGTATACAAACAATCACTCTTCAAACCGTAAAGTTGCCGAGAATGTGATGAGTAAGGTTATGGTGTTTGTAGACTTAGGTGATAACGACAATGCTAAGATCCATTTGCAGGAATTGGTTGATGAATACGGTAGCACCAATTCTGGTAAGAACGCCAGTTTCTATTTAGGACGAATTCATTTTGATAATGGTGAGTACGATTTAGCTTTGCCCCATTTAGAGCGATTTGCAAAGAAGGGGGAAAATGTTTTACTGACAGGATCTACCTATGAAGCATTGGTCAATATCTATCAATCAAATGATGATTTAACCAATGCCATTCGATACCAAAGGATGGCATTGGTTAATGCCAATTCCCAAGAGGAAGAAGCTTGGGCGTCTTTAAAACTAGCAAATCTGTTAATAGCCAATTATGATAGTAGGGGCGCAATGAAGTTGGTTGAAACAATATTGAAAAATTTTGATCAAAATCAAACTTTAAAACAAAAAGCTAATGAGATTATGGGTAAAGTTAATACAGGGGAGGAAGACTGAATTAGTCTTTGATAGCGGTTTAATAATATGTATCTTTCCGGGCTGAAAAGTGGGTTGCCCGACCCACTTTTCTATTAATTAGACATGATTAGTTTGAAAAATAAGATTGCAGAATTAATTCCGGAAGACTTGGTTTTTCTTGACTTTGTCGAGAACAATAGCCTGTCATCAGTTAAAATAATTATCGATGGCGGGAAACCTGTGGACCTAGGGACTACGGCACGGATTGCAAAATCTATCAGGAATTCTGGGTTATTAGATGAGTCCTATCCTGGTGGATGCCAATTTGAGGTAACGACTCCGGGAATAGATGCACCACTAAAGCATCCGGTACAATTCAAAAAGAATCTAGGTAGAAATATCAAAGTGCGCACGATTGGTGAATCGGAAGCAGCTTCAGTTGAAATTTGTCATGTAGACGATAGTAGCTTTGAAGGGCTATCGTCAAGTGGGGTAAAAAGTCGGTATCAATTCAGTGAAATTGAATCGGCAATTGTTGAGATCAAATTCTAGTCCATTTGGAGGCATTTTGGTTAATAGAGAATTAATTGAAGTTTTTTCAGAAATTGCTCGCGAAAAAAACGTAGAGCGTTCAGAACTCGGTTCAATCATTGAGGGGTTATTCCTGCATATGGTAGAACGAGAAAGAGGCGATGCGAGTAATTGCAGTGTTATTGTTAACCTTGATAAAGGTGAATTTGAAATTTATGTCGAAAAGACAATTGTAGATGATATAGATGATCCAGTTTTTGAAATTACATTAGAAGAAGTCGCAAAAATAGATGCCGAAATGGCCGAGGATCTTGAAATTGGCGATTCTTATGTAGAGATTATTAATCCATTGATTTTTGGCCGTCGTCTTATTAATATGGCCAAACAATATTTTTCTCAACGGTTGCAGGATGTGGAGAAAAAATACATTTACGAAGATTACGCCAATCGCGTTGGCGAAATTGTTATTGGTACGGTTCACCAGGTTCAGCGGGATAATACCTTTGTTAATATCGAGCATGCTGAATTACGGATGCCGAGGAATGAACAAATTAAAACAGAACGGTATCGTCGCGGTGATTCTGTCCGCGCCATTATCAAATCAGTAGAAATTACTTCTCGCGGTCCGGATATTGTTGTGTCAAGAAGTGACAATCATTTCCTTTATAAGTTATTTGAAATGGAAGTACCTGAAATTGAAGATAATATTATTGATATTCGATCAATTTCAAGACATCCCGGTGAGAGAGCTAAGATTATTGTCCAGTCTCATGACCGTCGTATTGATCCAGTTGGTGCCTGTGTTGGTATGCGTGGCAGTAGAATCCAAGCAATCGTTCGAGAATTGAATAATGAAAAGATTGATATTATTAATTACAGTGATCAATCTGAAATTTTAATTTCACGTGCCTTATCTCCAGCTAAGCCATTGGACCTTTATATAGATGATGATCGAAAATATTGTATTGCAATTTTTGATGATGATGATCTTGAATTTGCCATCGGTAGAGGCGGTGTAAATGTAAATCTTGCTGCAGAAGTGACCGAATATCGAATCGATGCTTTTGGTAAAAAAGAATACGATCGCAAACAAAATGAGCAGGATGCGCTTTTGGCTAATATTCCTGATATGCCCGCTCGCGCTGTTAAACCTCTAAGTGAAAACGGAATATCAACTGTATCCGAATTACTAAATACAGAAGAAGATAATTTGCTAGAGATTAAAGGTATCGCTGATACAACGCTGGAAAAAATTTATAACGCAGTCCAGTCATTTGTAGAAGCAAATCAGGCTGAAGAAAAAATAGAAGAAGTTGAACCTGATTTAGCTGGATCCTTAGAAGAAGAGAGTCAAGCGGAATCTTCCGAAAAATCAATAACGGAAATCGAAGAATCACCAGAAGAAAAACTCGAAAAAATAGAATCATAATCCATGGCAAAACGTCGCATATTTCAAATAGCTAAAGAGCTAAACATATCCCATACAGAAATCCTTTCCTTTTTAAAAGTGAAGGGAATTGAAGTAGGTAGTCATATGGCACCTGTTGGAGAAGAAACCTATCATATCATATTAAGTGAATTTCATAAAGATAAAGAATCCATTGACCGATATAGAAAAGAACAAGTTCGTCGTGAAATTCATGATACAAGAATTCAAGAACGGCAACAGGCAAATAAAAAATTAAACCTTCTTTCTCTAGAAGATCAGCGGAAGCTTGAAGCTGAAGAAAGAAAAAAAGCTGAAGCAGATCAGAGAATAAAAGAGGAAGCAGAACAACTAATTGCCGCAAAAGAAGAAGAACGTTCTAAAATAGTAGCAGATCAAAAAGAAAAAGCAGAAGAAGAGCGCAAAGAAAAAGAAGAAAAAAGAATAAAAGAGGAAGCAGAAAAGAAAAAGTTAGAAGCTACAAAACCTAAAAAGAAACTTCGCAAAATCAATTTATCAGAGATTGCAACCCAAGTAGGCAAGGGTACTACTCATCGAAAGGCGGACCATAGGAAGAAGCCAGATCAAAAGACTCAAAGGTCTGCTGTTGATACCGTTAGAAAAATTACAGCAAAAATTGATACAAGAACAAAAAAGAAAATATATAGAAGAGAAAAAGAGACCCAATTCGATGAAGTTTCAAGCGATGATTTGAAGCCGATTAAAGTTGCAGAATTTTCAAGCGTTGATGAAGTTTCAAAAATATTTGGTACTAAATCAAATGATGTAATTCAAAAGTGTATGGGTTTGGGAATATTGGCCACAATCAACCAGAGATTAGAGTGGGATGTTATAGAATTATTAGCTGAAGAATATGGCTATGCACCAGAAAAGTTAGAAGACATTGGTGAAGAATTATTTACAATCGAGGACACTGAAGAAGATATTAAAAAAGCTATAGACAGGTCTCCTGTTGTTACCGTGATGGGCCATGTTGATCATGGAAAAACTTCTCTCTTGGATTATATTCGCAATTCCAACGTTGTAAGTGGAGAATCCGGTGGTATAACGCAGCATATCGGCGCACATCGCGTTGAGCTTAAGGACGGTAAATCGGTAACATTTTTAGATACTCCCGGGCATGAGGCTTTCACAGCTATGCGTGCAAGAGGAGCTCAAGTGACGGATATGGTCGTATTGGTTGTAGCTGCAAATGATGGCGTTATGCCTCAAACAATTGAAGCGATTGATCATGCTAAGGCAGCCGGAGTACCATTGATTATTGCCATCAATAAAATGGATCTTCCAGATATCGACCCTGAAAAGGTAAAACGAGAATTATCTGAACGTAATGTATTGGTTGAAGATTGGGGTGGGAAGATTCAGGCTATTCCAATCTCCGCTAAAACTGGAATGGGTGTAGATGACTTATTGGCATCCATGCATATAGAAGCAGAAATGTTAGAATTAAAAGCCAACGTTGATACCTTAGCTCGAGGTACGGTAATTGATTCCAAGTTAGATAAAGGCCATGGACCAATTGCGACCGTACTAATTCAAAAGGGTACCCTTAAAGTGGGGAATCCATTTATTTGTAATAATGTTTATGGTAAAGTTCGCGCTATGATGAATGAGCGAGGCCAAAGAATTAAAGAAGCAGGTCCGTCAGTGCCAGTCCAAATCTTAGGCTTTGATCAAGTCCCGCAATCAGCCGATATATTTGCTGTGGTTGAAAATGAACGTGAAATAAAACGTATTGCCTCAGAGCGTCAACGTCTCAAGCGGGAAATTGATCATAAGAAAATTTCTGCTCAGTCTCTAGACGCAATGTCTGCGCTTATAAAAGAAGGTGCCATTAAAAACCTACCCATCATTATAAAAGGTGATGTGGATGGCTCAATCGAAGCAATATCGGAACAATTGAGTAAAATTGCCAACGATGAAGTTGGCGTTCAAGTGATCCATAAAGCTGTTGGAATGATTTCTGAATCTGATGTTCTTTTGGCATCTGCTTCAAATGCTATTATTATAGGATTTCACGTTCAAGTTTCATCCAATGCTAAACTTCAAGCACAGCAAGAAGGTGTTGATATTCGAACATATAAGGTAATTTATAATGCTGTGGAAGAAATTACTTTAGCCCTTGAAGGAATGCTTGAACCAGAAAAAGTTGAAGAAATACTTGGTCGTGCCGTTGTGCAGGAAGCATTTAAAATTCCAAAAATCGGTGTTATTGCCGGCTCAAGAGTTTCCGAAGGTAAAATTGTGCGCAATGGAAAAGCACGAGTTATTAGAGAAGAGGAAGAAATTGCATCCGGCGAAATAACATCCCTAAGGCATTTAAAAGATGATGTCAAAGAAATTCGTGATGGTTTTGAGTGCGGTATTGGTATTGATAATTTCTCCAAATTCAAAGAGGGAGACATTATTGTATGCTATGAAATAAAGTCCGTTAAAAGGACGTTAGTACTCACTTGAGATCAGAACGACCCTTCAAGCGTACAGATCGGGTCGCCAATGAAATCCAGCAAATACTTGGAAAAATTCAGACACAAATTATCGATTTATCCGATTTAGGATTTGTCACTTTTTCTCGCGTTTCAATATCTCCTGACTTAAAAAATGCAAAAATATTTTTCAGTGTTGTTCAAAAGAAAAAATCTGTTAAAAACCTTCAGATCGAAATGAATAACCGTGCCAAAGCATTCCGTAAATTCTTAGGTCAAGAACTGCGAATCAAATATACACCCAAGTTAAAATTCTTTTATGATGATACATTGGACTATACCCAAAAGATCGATTCAATTTTCCACGATATAAGTTCTGACGATTAAAATCTATGATTTATAATATTAATAAACCGGTAGGTTGGACCAGCTTTGATGTTGTGAAAAAGGTCAGGGGTATTACAAGAGAAAAGAAGGTGGGGCACGGCGGAACACTTGATCCTTTTGCTGAAGGTGTGTTGATAGTAGGTACCAACAAAGACACCAAAAGGTTATCTGAGTTTTCCGGAAGTATTAAGTCTTATCGCGCAGTTTTAAAATTGGGTGAAGCAACAGATACTTTAGACCTTGACGGGACAATTATTGAAACCAAAGCTGTTCCCACTATAGAAAAGGCAATGGTAGAAAGTATCCTAAATAGTTTTATTGGCGATTACGAACATGTTCCGCCTATGTATTCTGCTAAAAAGGTAAATGGTGTTCGTCTTTACAAATTAGCTCGGAAAAATCAAACGGTAGTACGGCAACCCGTTGTTGTTAAGATTTATGATTTATCGCTTAATCTTATTGATGGTAATCACATTGATTTTTCTGTGTCATGCTCCAAAGGGACTTATGTTCGCGTTTTGGGCGAAGATATAGCCCAAGCATTGAATACCGTGGGTCATTTGATTGAATTGAAGCGTACTTCAGTAGGGGAATATGATATAAAAGAGTCTGTTGAATTAAAGGAATTTGAAACGGAATGGATGTCTACCGCCAACTAGAAAACATTCCCAAACTTTCTGATAGTGTTGTCACTATTGGAACATTTGACGGCTGCCATCGCGGGCACCAGGAAATTATTAAAAAAATGATATCTGTAGCAGAATCACATGGAACTAAATCTGTTTTGATTACATTTGATCCTCATCCGAGACATGTTTTAGAATCGGGTGAAAAATTGCCCCTTCTGTTACACACAGATAAAAAAATGGAAATTCTGGATTCATGTCATGTGGATATCGTTGTAGTTATCCCATTCACCATAGAATTTTCTCATCTGACGGCGGATGATTTTATTAACAAAATTGTAGTGAAAAATTTTAATCCATCTTACATCGTGATCGGTTATGATCATCATTTTGGGTTTGAACGAGAAGGATCACCTCAGTTTTTAAAAGATTTTGGAAAAAACAATGGGGTAAGCGTGGATATAGTTGAACCCATTTCAGATAATAAAGTCACTATTTCCAGTACTAATATCCGAAAATTAGTTCAAAATGGATATGTTCGAAGGGCATCATTTGAATTGGGTTGGGTATTTGGATTTGAGGCGAATGTTATCCATGGGGCAGGTCGAGGCAAAGGTCTAGGATTCCCTACGGCTAACTTTATTCCTGAAGAGAAAAATCAATTAATTCCTGCCAGCGGTGTCTATTGTATCCGCGGAAGGATTGATGGAAACTATCTCTATGGAATGTGTAATTTGGGAGTTCGTCCTACCTTTGGTGAGACTGATTTTGTGATGGAAGTTCACTTTATTGATCAGGAGCTGGATGATCTCTACGGAAAGAAAATTACTGTAGAATTTTTAGAACGGATAAGAGATGAACAAAAATTCTCTAACCCTCAAGATTTAATTAAACAGTTAAAAAAAGATAAACAATTCTGCATGAGATTGATGCAGAAATATAACTAGGAGACAAAATGTCCTTAACAAATGAACAAAGACAAGAGATTGTCAAACAATTCGGTAAAGATGAAAAAGATACCGGATCAACAGAAGTACAAGTTGCTTTATTGACAGCTCGGATCAGATACCTGACTGAGCATGCTAAAGAAAACAAAAAAGATAATCACTCCCGACGTGGATTGGTCATGCTGGTATCACAGCGTAAAAAACTTTTAAAATACCTCCGCCGGATAAATCCGGATGGATATTTGAATGTGACACAAGAATTGTCCATTCGCAGAAATTAATACAGGAAAAAAGAGAACAAAATGAAAAGACAAGAAATGATGCTCAATGGGAATACACTCTCTATTGAGACCGGACAAGTTGCCCGCCAATCATCCGGATCCGTTATCGTATCCCATGGTGAAACAACAATTTTGGTAGCGGTAAATGCAGCCAAAGAAGCACGTGAAGATATAAACTTCTTCCCATTGCAAGTTGAATATCGTGAACGCCATTATGCCGGCGGTAAAATTCCAGGTGGATTTTTCAAAAGGGAAGCACGTCCTTCTGAACATGAAATATTAACAAGTAGACTTACGGATAGACCTATTCGACCGTTATTCCCAAAATCATTCAAATGTGAAACGCAGGTAATTATAACAGTTTTATCTAGTGATGGAGAAAACATGGCTGATACCTTGGCTGGTATTGGTGCTTCTGCTGCATTGATGATTTCAGATATCCCATTTAATGGTCCAATCGCCACAGTTCGCGTAGGCCGCATTAATGGTGATTTTGTTGTTAACCCAACTCGAACCCAAATGGAAGATTCGGATATGGAAATTATTGTTTCCGGAAATGACGAAACTATTGTGATGGTTGAAGGGTCAGCAAAGTTGATTACCGAGGAAGAATTCATTGATGCTATGAAATTTTCCCATGGACCGATAAAAGAACTTATCGCCTTGCAAAATGCATTAATCAGTGAAATCGATGTTGTTAAACGCGAAATCCCAGAAGTCAAAACTGATAAAGAATTAGAAAAAGCAGTTTCCGACCTCGTAACAGCAAAAATTGATGCTGCAATTAAAACTGGTGATAAACACAGTCGTGAAAACATGATTTCCGCTTTAAAAGAAGAAGCGCAGGAAGCTTTTGTAGAATCGCACCCTGAATCAGAAAAAATGATTAGTGGCTTTATTGGTGACCAACTAAAAACAGCTTTCCGCGAACAGATCCTTTCTGATGCAGTTCGTTCTGACGGTCGTAAAACAACGGATATTCGTCCGATTACTATTGAGACAGGCATTCTGCCTCGTACACACGGATCGGCCTTATTTACCCGGGGAGAAACCCAGGCTATTGTTGTTCTTACCATGGGAACGCCTAGGTATGAACAGATAATTGATAGCATGGACTTGGATATTAAGAAGAAATTCTTTCTCCATTACAACTTCCCGCCTTACTGTGTTGGTGAAACTGGCCGGGTAGGCTTTACAAGTCGACGAGAAATAGGACATGGGAATTTAGCGGAAAGAGCAATTAAAGAAATTTTACCCGAATATGAGGATTTTCCTTATACTATACGGATTGTTTCTGAAATCACCGAATCAAATGGCTCATCTTCGATGGCATCCGTTTGTGGCGGTTCTTTGGCCTTAATGAATGCAGGTGCACCTTCTAAAGGTCACGTTGCTGGTATTGCCATGGGATTGATTAAAGACGGAGATCGTTACGCTGTATTGAGTGATATTCTCGGCGCTGAAGATCATTTGGGAGATATGGATTTCAAAGTGGCCGGTACCAGAGATGGTATCTCAGCGATTCAACTTGACTTGAAAATTGAAGGTATCACTTTTGATTTGATGGAAGAAGCATTAGCGCAAGCAAAAGCAGGGCGTAATCATATTTTGGACCTTATGTATGAAGCAGTTCCAGAACCACAGGAAATGTCAACATATGCACCAAAAATATTATCACTTCAGATTAACCCTGAAAAAATTGGTGGTTTAATTGGTCCCGGCGGTAAGACGATTAAAAGGATCATTGCTGATACTGAATGCGACGTAAATGTAGATGACGACGGTATTGTTACTGTTGCTAGTCTCGATTTAAAACGATGTCAAGAAGCCATTGAAATTGTTCGCGCAATTACGCTCGAACCTGAAGCAGGAATGGAATTCGATGGAACTATTACCAGACTCATGAGCTTTGGTGCCTTTGTTGAATTTGCTCCAGGACGCGAAGGTCTGATTCATATTTCTGAAATGGAATGGCATCGTGTAGAAAAAGTGGAAGATGTTGTTAAACCTGGCGATCCTGTTCGAGTTAAACTTATTAAAGTTGACGATCAGGGCAGATTGGATTTCAGCAGAAAAGCTTTGTTGGAAAAACCTGAAGGTTACGTTGAACGTCCTCCAAGGGAGAGAAGCGATAGCAACAGAGGTGGCGGCGGAAGACGTCCTTTCAGAAGAAATTAATACTGCTTATTTGGAATTGCGATAATGATTATAGGAACACCTAAAGAGATAAAATCCCACGAGAATAGGGTGGCATTAACTCCCCACGTGGCCTTGGAGCTATCTATATCTGGACATGAAGTTTTGATAGAGAAAAGTGCAGGGTTCTCCTCAGGTTTTTCTGATGATGATTATGAATCGATTGGCTGTAAAATTGTAGATTCAGCCAAAGAAATATTCCAAAACGCTGAAATGGTAGTTAAGGTTAAGGAGCCGCAACCTGAAGAAGTAGCCATGTGTCATTCCGATACGACACTGTTTACATATTTTCATTTTGCGGCCGACGAACCTTTGACTAAAGGATTTCTTGATTCGGGTGCCACTGCCATAGCATATGAAACAATTATGCTACCAGATGGCTCTTTGCCGTTACTTATTCCCATGAGTGAAGTAGCCGGTCGCATGTCTGTACAGGAAGGTGCGAAATATCTGGAAAAATTTCATGGTGGCAAAGGAAAGTTATTAGGAGGCGTGCCAGGGGTAGAGCCTGGGACTGTAACCATTTTGGGTGGTGGAATAGTGGGTACCAATGCAGCGCATATTGCATCTGGTCTCGGCGCCAATGTGAATATTCTGGATGTTAATCTAAATAGATTGCGCTATCTGGATGAAATAATGCCTAAAAACGTCCGTACTATTTACAGTAACCAATATAATTTGCAAGAGTTACTGCCTTGGACAGATCTACTGATTGGGGCAGTTCTTATTCCCGGAGCTAAGGCGCCAAATTTGGTAACAAGAGAAATGTTGAAAATTATGATTCCTGGAACAGTTTTGGTAGATGTAGCTGTAGATCAAGGTGGATGCATTGAAACTTGTAAACCGACAACCCATGAGGATCCCATTTATGAAGTGGACGGAATTATCCATTATTGCGTAGCAAATATGCCAGGTGCCGTTCCTTTTACTTCAACCACTGCATTAACCAATGCAACGAACCCATATGTGCAAACACTGGCGAACAAAGGAATTTTAAATGCGTTAAAATCAGACCCGGCATTGCTTAAGGGCTTGAATGTATACGAAGGAAAAATAACACATCGTGGTGTTGCAGATGCATTTGAAATGGATTTTATATCTCCGGATGAAGCAATAGCTTAAGTCTATTTATTTCCATCCATAATACTTGTTTTAAGACAGGTTGTTGGCTTAATATAAAGTATTAGTTTAACAGGATTTATGATGGACCAACAAACACAATCTATAAAAAAATTATATTATTCCATTGGGGAAGTAAGTAAAGTTGCGGAGTTAAAGCAATACGTTCTACGTTACTGGGAAACCGAATTCAAACAATTAAGCCCATCTAAAAACAAGGCGGGAAATAGGACGTATCGGCAAAAAGATATCGACCTGATTTTGAGAATTAAAGATTTGCTTTATATTAAAAAATTTACCATCGAAGGTGCACGAAACATGCTCAATAAAGAGGGCAGCCTTGAAGATGCGTCTTTAGTTGAAGATTCTTCTAATACGATTGATATAGATTTGATGATTAAAATTCGAAGTGAATTAAAATCAATAATAGAAGATTTGCATAAATAATTCGGGGCGTGGCGCAGTCCGGTAGCGCACTTGGCTGGGGGTCAAGTGGTCGCAGGTTCAAATCCTGTCGCCCCGACATATTGACGACAAAGTAAGTTTATTGTCTGGAAGGGATGGAGTTTCATCCCTTTTTTATTATATACCTGAAAGTATCAATTAATTTTATTTTTGATCTACTGGTGGTTCTAAAATCTCAAGCATTTCAACCTGAAAAATCATAAATGCCATCGGGCCACCAGGTCCATCATTTTGACCATAGCCAAGGTGGCCAGGGATAAAGATCTGATATTTAGCACCAGGGCTCATGAGTTGTAATCCCTGAGAAAACCCAGGTACTACGCGATCTACGGGAAAGACCGCAGGCTCACCGCGATCATAAGAACTATCAAATGTAGTTCCATCAATTAATTTACCTACGTAATGAATTTTTACGTAATTGGACGGATTTGGTTTGGGACCATCAGCTGGGGTGAGTATTTTATATTGAATACCGCTTTTATGATCAAGAACACCATCTTTCTTAGCATTGGCGTCCATAAATTTTCCGCCTTCGAGCGTGTTAAGCTTTTCAAGATCCATTCGATATTTTGGTAAAGTTATATCATTATATTTTTTTATAACCGATATACGTTCTTTATCTGTCAAAAACAGCTCATTCTTTCCATAATGATCAGTAATTCCAAGAGATAACATTTTATAGTCAATATCCATAAATTGTTGTTCTAAGCGCATAGCAACATCCAGACCTATGGCATAACTGACAGAATCAAGATGACTCTCCAGCCTCTGGTTTATTTTCTGCTCTATAGATTTTTCTGATGTACAAGAAATAAAAATAAGTCCAATTGCAAAAATTGCAAGAATGTGTTTCATGATTTTCCTTTAAAATTAGGGGCTGAATATCTCCAATTTTAAAATTCCATACAATATATTTTAAAACTAGCTTCGGCTATTCCATTAGACGGGAAAGTGAGCATAAATTCCCAATCAATGTTTGAATCAATATTAAATAATCCCGGCATTTTTGAAATCACGATCATTATGATTGTTTTGATTGTTGTGGCCCTTTGGCAAAAACTAAAGCAGGCAGCTGCAGCAATCGGCGGTATTTATATTATATATTTATTTTTTATAGTTTGGGCATCAGATTCATCCAATGAAATTAAAAGTGAAAACATTCAAAAAGAGTTGGGAGAATTTCAAGAAGACTTTGATACGATAGGTTTCGTCAAAGATGCATTAACTGAAGTATTAGAAAACAATGAACCAGAACCAATTACTCCAGAAGAAGAGAAAGTTTTAATTCCGAAGAAAAACAGTGATCTAATAGTATTTAATGAAATAGAAATAGACCTTATTGAGGAAAATCCAAAAAAAGGAGGATCTACCCCAATCTCAAATTTAGAAAATACTATAAAGGTCATTTCGTTTCAATTGGGTAGAAATCTAGTCAATCGCGAATTAGTCGACATTGATTCAGTGTTTTCTGTAGAAGATGAGCGTGTTTATTTTATGACAAAAATTGAAAATATGAATGATTCAAAAATAGTTTATCACAAGTGGTATCATGGGGATATTCTTCGATCAAAAGTTAAAATGGAGATCGGCTGGTCATATAGCTGGCGTACTTGGAGTTACATATCCGTAAGTCCTAATAGATACGGAAATTGGAAGGTTGTTGTTGAAGATTCTTTGGGCACTAGGTATGATTCCCTGTCCTTTAATATTTTAAATGATCTTAATAATTAATTTTTATGAATTTGGTTCGTAATTTATATGATTGGGTGCTAAAATGGTCTGAATCTAAATATGGAGCAGCCGCTCTTTTTGTTATGGCTTTCGCTGAAGCATCATTTTTCCCAATTCCACCAGATGTCCTATTAATTGCATTGGCGTTAGGTTCTAGGTCTAAAGCGCTTAAATTTGGTATTATTTGTTCGGTTGGATCTGTTTTTGGTGCAATGCTTGGTTTCGGAATTGGGCATTATTTATGGTGGGAAAATGCTGGCCAATTCTCATTTTTGGCCCAATTCTTTTTTAATGCAATCCCGGGATTCACTCATGATATTTTTTATTCAATTCAAAATAAGTTCGATATATGGAATTTTTGGGTCATTTTTACAGCTGGTTTTACCCCCATACCATTTAAAGTATTTACCATATCTGCAGGGGCGTTTAATATTAATTTTCCATTGTTTATAATTGCATCCACAATTAGTCGCACTGCGCGCTTTTTGATTGTGAGTGGATTAATATGGAGATTTGGCGAACCCATTAGCGGATTTATTGATAAATATTTCAATAAATTAGCAATATTATTTACGATATTTTTGATTGGTGGCTTCTTATTAATCAAATACTTGGTTTAATCTGCAATGAGGTTTTCAGATAAGTTGTTTCGCGAGGGGAGAGCATCATAAATTCGCGTCCGATTTCGGGGTGTAGCGTAGCCCGGTTAGCGCGCGTCGTTCGGAACGACGAGGTCGGGAGTTCAAATCTCCCCACCCCGACTTTTATTTAAATTGCTATGGAAAAAACTATTACCAATTTTTAAATCAAAGAATATGGCATACGATCATAAAAAGATAGAAAATAAATGGCAGAAATATTGGGAGGAAAATCAAACCTTTCGTGCAGAAGATATTTCTGAGAAGCCCAAATACTATATATTGGATATGTTTCCATATCCTTCTGGAGCGGGACTTCACGTGGGACATCCATTGGGCTATATCGCAACAGATATTATCGCGCGATATAAACGCCATAAGGGATTTAATGTGCTTCATCCTATGGGGTGGGATGCATTTGGATTGCCTGCAGAACAATATGCCATAAAAACGGGAACTCACCCATCAATTACCACAAAAACAAATATTCAGAACTTTCGACGCCAAATCAAAATGTTAGGATTCTCTTATGATTGGGAAAGAGAAATCAATACCACAGATACTGGTTATGTTAAATGGACCCAATGGATATTCCTTCAACTTTTCAAAAAGGGCTTAGCGTACGAAGCAAAGGTTCCGGTTAACTGGTGCCCCGAATTAAAGGCAGTATTAGCAAACGAAGAAGTTATCGATGGAAAATCAGAAATTGGAGGCCATCCTGTAATTCGTGTCCCTATGCGCCAATGGATGTTCAAGATTACGGAATATGCAGAATCGTTACTATCCGGTCTGGATGATCTTGATTGGCCTCATAGCGTAAAAGAGCTTCAGCGTAATTGGATAGGTCGCTCAGAAGGAGCGAATGTCCATTTCCTCATTCCATCTATTAAAGAAAAACTGACTGTTTTTACTACCAGACCTGACACTTTATTTGGTGCTACATACATGGTTATGGCACCTGAGCATCCTCTGGTTACTCAACTCGTTTCAAAAGATCAGAAATCTGATGTACAGAAATATATTGAAGAAGCTGCCAAAAAATCTGATTTAGATCGCACAGAACTCAACAAAGAAAAAACTGGAGTCTATTTAGGTGCGAATGCGATCAATCCTGTCAATGGTGAAGAGATTCAGATTTGGATTTCTGATTATGTGATAATGAGCTATGGTACCGGTGCAATTATGGCGGTCCCAGGACAGGATCAGCGCGATTGGGACTTTGCAAAAGAATTTGATCTCCCGATCATTCGCACAGTAGAAACACCGGATGACTTTGTTGGCGAAGCTTATACGGGCGAAGGGATTGCTATTAATAGCGATTTTTTAAACGGATTAAATATTGATGATGCAAAATCAAAAATGATTGATTGGTTAGGGGAGGGGGATCTCGGGGAAAAAGCGATTCAATTCAAGCTTCGGGATTGGCTGTTTTCTCGTCAACGGTATTGGGGAGAACCAATTCCAATCATTCACCAAAATGGACAAATAGTTCCACTGGATGAATCTGAATTGCCCTTAGAACTTCCTGAAGTAGAAAAGTATGAACCTGCTGGCACTGGCGAATCTCCACTGGCGAATGTTACAGATTGGGTCGAGGTAAAGGACGAATCTGGCAATATCATAGGACTAAGAGAGACCAATACCATGCCCCAATGGGCGGGCTCTTGTTGGTACTTTTTAAGGTATATAGATCCACATAATAATGACAATGCGTGGGCTTCTGAGAAGGAAAAATATTGGATGCCAGTTGATTTATACATTGGTGGCGCTGAGCACGCTGTTCTTCATTTGTTATATTCCCGTTTTTGGCATCACGTTTTATATGATTTAGGGTTCGTATCCACCAAAGAGCCATTCAAAAAATTGTTTAACCAAGGCATGATCCTCGGTCAGGATGGGTCAAAAATGAGCAAATCACGAGGAAATGTTGTAAATCCCGATGAAACTGTTGAAAAATTTGGCGCCGATTCAATGCGTATATATGAAATGTTTATGGGTCCGTTAGATAAAGCAAAACCATGGAGCACAACAGGATTGCAAGGGTGCTTTCGTTTTATCAACAAACTTTGGAATATCTTAGTAACTGATGAAGGATCGCTGTCCCATAATATTACTGACGAGGCGCCATCAAAGGACACTTTACGATTACTAAATAGCATGATTAAGCGCGTCTCAGAAAACCTTGACAAACTTCAGTTTAATACTTGTGTTTCTGAATTCATGATTTTTACTAATCATTTACAAAAATTGGATACTATTAATCAAAATGTATTAAAAACCTTTATAAAAATCTTAAATCCGTTTATGCCGCATATATCTTCGGAACTGTGGGTGTTAATTGGAAAAGATCGTGAATTAACTTTTGAAGAATGGCCTGTATATGATTCAGCACTAATACAATCTGACACTATAAAATTAGCTGTTCAAATTAATGGGAAACGCCGCGATGAAATTGAGGTGGCATTAGATGCAGATGAATTAACAATTTTAAAAATTGCCAAAAAATCTGAAAAGGTACTTAATTTTATTAGTGGAAAAGAATTAGTCAAAGAAATATACGTAAAAGGGAGGTTGGTTAATTTAGTTGTGAGATAATCTATCTCTATATGGAATTATACATAATATATATTATACATCAATTGTGGAGATTGTCTTTGAAGCGCGTTAAATTTTCACTGGATCCAATTATCATAATTTTCTTTTCTGACGACAATATAGTCTCCGATCCAGGATTTAATGTAGAATTGCCTTTTTCATCGATGATACCCACAATTAATAATTCGTAATTCTCTCTTAATTTTGATTCTCCAATTGACTTTCCATTCAATGTATTTAAATGTTCAATCGAAAATTCTTCAATTGAAAAATCTATAGCCATATCATCTTGAGTTTCAAGAGAAACCGTATCTTCCATATAAGGGGTGATTAATAATTCTGCCATTCTGTGACCACCTGTTATATATGGATTAACAACTTTATTGGCCCCAGCTCGCTTTAGCTTTTTTCCAGTATCGTTTATGGAACATCGGCTGATTAAATATGCTTCCTGGTTGAGGTTTCGAGCAGACATAGTTACGAACAAATTGTCTTGGTCGTTATCTAAAACAACAACAACACCTTTGGATCCCTCAATACCCGCATCTATAAGTGTATCATCAAAAGTGGCATCACCATGGATGTAAGTATATCCCAATTCATTAATTGTGGTAACTTTAGTTTCGTTTAATTCTACGACAACAAAAGGAATTTTCTTTTTATGAAACTCTCCTGCAATAACGGCGCCCATTCTACCGTAACCGCAAATGATATAGTGGTTTTTCAATTTTGAAATTTTCTTTAACATGCTTCGGCTCCTTGAAGTATTAATTTGAATTAATTCGGCGCCCAGTTCATATATAATGACTGCAAATCCGCTGACACCGAATACTATAACTAAAACGGTCCATATTTTTCCCAAATCGGTTAATTGATGAACTTCCCCATAGCCCACAGTTGAAAGTGTAATGATCGTCATATAAATGCTGTCTACAATAGTCCATTCTGCTCCACCTATTGAATAGAATCCAGCTGAACCGATGGTAACCAAAGCACCAAAATAAATCATATACTTCAATCGTTTTCCGCTGAACAATTTATTCATTAATATTTTTTCGCAAGTTTTGATTCATCCAATTCATATATTTTGAACTTCCATCCTCAATACTAACAATAATCATTTCTGGAATATCGTAGGAGTGAAGTTCGTCAATTACTTTTTCAATATCATCTTTAAATTTGGCATCAGTTTTAATCATGAGAAGAAATTCCGATTCTCGGCATATCTTGTTTTCCCACTCGTAAATTGACTCAATATTTGGAATAATATTAACACATGCAGCTAATTTATTTCCTACCAAATAACTTCCAATCTTTTGCGCCTCTTCCCTGCTGCTTGTGGTTGAATAAATTATAACCGGTTTCATGCTATGAAGTTACGGTTGAGGATGATTTACAGCAAAAGAAACCAATTGAGTTGTTCGTGTGAATGTGAAAAAAGTGATAATTTCTGTCCTGATATGCGCCCGTAGCTCAGCTGGATAGAGTGCTTGCCTCCGGAGCAAGAGGTCACAGGTTCGAATCCTGTCGGGCGTACAGTAATTAATCTAATTCAAAATATTTTTTAAAATCTGGACAAATTTAAACGCTTCAGAATAGGTATTGTATAAAGGAGTAGGCGCAATACGAAGTACATTAGGTTCCCTCCAGTCACAAACTATATTTTTATTTACCAACGCTTCATAAACAGATTTTCCATTTTCTACCATCATGGATATTTGACAGCCTCGCTCACTCGGATTGTTTGGCGTTATAATCGACATTTGGGGCAATTCACTCCTAATGATAGATTCTAAATAACCGGTCAATTGATGACTAACTTCTACAAATCGACTCATCCCAACTTCCCTATATATTTCCAGTCCATTTTTTAAGGGCGCCATGCTAAATATGGGTGAATTACTAATACCCCATCCGGCAGCATTTTGAATGGGATCTAAATTTGGATCCATTTTAAAGCGCGTATCAATTTTATTGCTCCACCACCCTGCGAATCGTGCGCCCTCCCATTTATGATGCTTTTCATGGACAAAAATTCCTGAGGGTGCTCCAGGTCCACAATTCAAATACTTGTAATTACACCACGCAGCAAAATCCACATTCCAATCATGCATATTAAGTGAGACATTTCCCGCTGCATGAGCAAGATCATACCCAACAAAAGCACCTACCTTTTTCCCGGCTTCAGCGATTATTTCCATATCGTATTTTTGGCCTGTATAATAATTCACACCACCCAACATAATTAAAGCGGTGGATTCGCCATTTAATTCAATTGTCTTAAGAATATCGTCTGTACTTAGACAATATTCCCCTTCCTTGGGTTTTAACTCAATGAGAGTATCATTAGGATCTAATCCATGGAATTCAATTTGAGATTTTACCGCATATTGATCTGAAGGAAATGCGCCTCCTTCTATTATAATCTTATATTTCATTTTAGTTGGTCGATAAAAAGAAACCATCAATAAATGAAGATTTACAGTGAGGGCATTCATGACCATAAATTCATGGGATTGCCCCCCAATAATCGGTTCAAAATGTCCTAAGAAGCGCTCGTGAAAATTTATCCAATCAGAAAAATATCCATCAGCGCCTTTTTTGGCCCAATTATTCGCTTCCTCAAGGAGGGAATTCGATACTCCCTTCGGTTGTAAACCCAATGAATTTCCAGAAAAATACAGAACTGGCTTGCCATCTTTCTTTGGAAGATGAAACCGGTCTCGAATATATTTTAACGGATTGTTCTCGTCCAATTGATTGGCATAATCTTTGGAAAAGAGTTCACCCATCATGTACCAATACGACCGCCGTCTACTGCCATATTATATCCATTTATATAACTGGCGGAACTTGAGGCTAAGAATGCAACAGCACTTCCTATTTCTTCCGGTTTTCCCAATCGTTTCAAAGAAGTATTGTTAGCCCATCCAGATTCAATCTCTTTCGGAGTAACATCTAATTCTTTGGCTTTTGAAGTTGAAAGTTCTTTCAATCTTTCTGTAGATGTATATCCAGGTAAAATATTATTGACTGTAATGCCGAATGGACCTAATTCTAGGGCCAGTGTTTTTGCCCATTGGGCCACAGCCCCTCGAATGGTATTGGATACGCCTAGCCCTTTAATTACTTGGTTAACGGATATTGAAATAATATTGATGATGCGTCCATAGCCATTCTTTTTCATTTTTGACGCAATAGCTTGGGTGATAATTTGGTTAGCAATTACCAGCCTTTCAAAAGCTATACGGAATTCATTTTCATCTGCGTTTAATAATTCGCCCCCGTGAGGACCGCCAGAATTATTGACTAATATGTGAATATTTTCATTTAATCGCGTAGATATTGCATTTTTCACTTCAGTAGAAGTATTGAAATCAGCGCAAACCATAGAATGTTTCTGGCCAAATTCCGTCGAAAGCTGGGCGCAAGTCTTGGCGAGTTTCTGTTTATTCCGTGCCATCAATATAATTTCAGCGCCACGATCAGCTAAAAGTAGCGCAGTTGCTTTTCCAATGCCATCAGTGCTGCCACAGACTAATGCTCTTTTTCCCCTTAGCGATAGATCCATTATTTATCTTTTACATGGAAGTGGAAACCCAAGTTTTTCTCCACCTCACGGGGAAGTTTTGGCAAAGCCGATCTTGGTATCAAGAAAGTGGTCAATTCGCTTATATCACTAAATATTCGGTGTTTTTCTGCTGTCTTGGTTAAGTATTCAGAACCGGTGGAACCTCCTGTCCCAATTTTTCGTCCAATCATTCTGGATACCATCAATGCATGTCGATATCGCCAAGTGGTAAATAATTCATCAACATCCGCTAATTTTGTTAATATTTTATATGGATTGAGTAAAATCGGCTGATCTCTGTACAATTGAATCAATAATGCCGCTTGTGTTGCTTGCAGAGATAATCGCCAGTTCCCATCATCTACCATTTTATTATGCTGTTCTTCGTTTAAAACAACACCGAAAGAGGCCTCAGTTTTACCATATTCTGATAAATGTTTTTCTTTCTCCTCATCTGAAAGCTTTTCATTCGTTTCAATCAAACGACGATCATCGCTCAACATATTTGAAACGGCTTGTTCATACTCATCCCAGAATGAAGTTTCACCCCAATTTAAAAATGGCGTTCTTTCAAGCCAGGATTCGATTAATTCAAATAGTGACTTTTCATTCTCAGTTTTCTTTACTTTATCTCTATCCGATTCATGGAGATATGTGCAGTAATTCGCGCCACCATAACTGTAACGATCTTCTGTTTTTAGTCCTAGTTTATTTTCAATCTTTCTGAATTGTACACTTTGGAACCCAGAAGCAGGTATAAGAAAATCCCTGAAATCAAGAAAATCCATGGGTGTCATCGTTTCCAAAACATGTACTTGATCGATGAGGATTTTCTGAATTTCTATAATTCGGTCGAGGCGAGACACAACAATTCCAACATGCGATTCGTTTATTTCTTCTTTAGCAAAAATCTTCAAAACAGAATCCAATTCAAAGAGAATTTGCTTGAACCACAATTCATATACTTGATGTATAATTATAAATAACATTTCATCATGGGCTGGCTGTCCATATTCATCACTTTTTAAGTTTTGGCTCTGGAGAATTTTTTCAAGCTCTAAATAGTCTTGATAATATTGCGGGGGGTATGGTTTTTCTTTATTCATAAGTTTATCTCAAGTTGTAAAATGTTGAATGCGAAATACTGTATCAAAATTCATCAAAAGAAAGCGAATCTTGTTGAGGTGAAATTAATTACTATGAAAAATCAATGGTGTAATTGCTCAGCCGCTTCCACTGTGTTTTCAACCAGCATAGCAATTGTCATGGGGCCAACACCGCCAGGAACTGGTGTCAGTGCTGATGATTTTCCCGACAAGGAGATCTGTTCCCCATCGCCGACTAATTTATATCCTTTGGAAGAATCATTGTCTACGCGGTTAATACCTACGTCAATAATTACTGCACCTTCCTTAATATTGTCCCCCTTCAAAAACTCGGGCGAACCCAAGGCCAAAATTAGGATATCCGCCTGTTTCGTGTAGTCGATTAAATTTTGAGTGCCTGAATGACATATTGTTGTTGTTGCATTTGAATTATGCTGTTTCAAACTGGTGAGGATTGAAATAGGCCTACCAACGATATTGCTACGACCCACAACAACAACGTGCTTTCCGGAAAGATTAATTTTATAATGTTCAAGAATGCGCATTATACCTTTGGGTGTACAAGGAATAAAAGTCGGCTTACCTGCCGCGAGACAACCTAAATTGTATGGATGAAATCCATCCACATCTTTTTTTGGATTAACAGTATTTAATACAGCGTCACTGTCAATATGCTTAGGTAATGGCAATTGAATCAAAATGCCATGATACTGATTATCATTATTTAATTCATTAATTTTAGATATTAATTGATTCTGGGAAGCATCGGCAGGATATTGCATTGTTTCTGAATGGAGACCAAGTTTATGGAATTTACGTGTTTTATTTCGAACGTAAACTTGGGAGGCTGGATCTTCACCAACGAGAATAACAGCAAGTCCAGGTGTAATGTTTTTTGATTTGAGTACCGATATACGATCTAAAAGTGAATCGTAAACGGATTTACTGACCTCTTTGCCGGATAATATTTTTGTATCCAAGGTCAGTACGAATATGATTTAATGCTGAATTGCTTCGTCAACAATTTCAATCAAAGAAGATATTTTAGTTTCAACATCATTTTTGATCTTTTCATTTTGCTGATTGGCGGAGAATAGATCGTCGGATATATTCATAGCTGCAAGAATTGCAACCTTTGCCGGCACTTGAGGCGTGGCCAATTCGTCTTGAACTTCCCGCATTTTCATATCAACATACTCAGCAATATTCTTGATATAGGTAGCATCTGCAGGTGCCTTGATGGTGTATTCCTGACCATAAATAGTCACCTTTACATAATTTTCACTTCCGTCCATTATATCACTCATTTTATTCTACCGTAAGTTAGCACTGTATTTTTTAGAAACCACTCTGATAATTTCATCTATCACTGGATTTACGTCCTTGTCTTCAAGTGTTTTGGAACTGCTTTGAAATACAAGATTAAAGGCGACTGCCTTTTTTCCCTTTCCAACGGATTCATGCCTAAATACATTCACCGCTTCAACCTTTTTTAATATGGACCTGCCATTATTTATAATTGTTCTATTTATTTCCCCAACTAACATTTCTTCATTTACAACAAAATTCAAATCACGTTCAACCATTGGATAGGTTGCGATAGATTGATATGTAACTTTTTCATTAGCTAAAGCCATCACTTTGTTAAGATCAAATTGGAAACCAAAAGTTGAACCAAGATCCAGATTCATTGTAGAGCCAAATTTAGATGAGATATCTCCAATTATACCAATTGTTTCCCCATTGTGTTTGATTGAAAATGCATTGGTAAATCCTAAAGTTGTATCTGCTTCCGATTTAAATTCAAAATTATGAATATTTAAACGAAGTAACAGTGCGTCAACCATGCCCTTAAGTGCCAAAAAGGATGCGGGTCGAGATTTTTTACTGTGAACAGAATTTTTTGTTATATTTCCGTGAATAATCCCTGACAATTGGAACTTTTCTACAATTCCTTTAAAACCTGGACTTTTTTGCTCAAACACATTGCCCCACTCTACCAATCTTAACTCAGGCCACCCATTTTTAAAATTATAGTCTGTAGTTGACAATAAACCCTGGATTAAACTTGTGCGCAGATGACTCATAGTATCCGAAAGAGGATTCATTACCTTAACTGGCAATATATTTAAAATGGATACTTTTCGTCTGGATTGGAGTGAATTATTAAAAACTTGTGTAAATCCCAACCCTGATAGAATGGACATAATTGTGGAAATCCCCTTATGGGGATCGGGCTCATGAGATTCCATAATGCCGCTATAATGATATTTTGATGGCACATTATCATAACCAAATATGCGAATAACTTCTTCTATTAAGTCAACTTCCCGCTCAAGGTCAGGACGCCATGACGGTGGAGTGCATTTCCATTCTATGGACTTTCCATTAACGTTGAATCCTAAATCTGAAAGCGTATTAACAATAAAAGTATCTTCAATTTCACAGCCAGACAATAAATCCAGTTTTGCACGTGTCAGAAGGACTGAAGGTTGCACAGTCTTTTTTGGATATGGGTCTACAATGCCAGGAACCCACTCCCCTCCTGTAACATCCTCTACAAGGCAAATAACGCGCCAGAATGCGCTTTCTGCACCATTCGGGTCAGCACCACGTTCAAATCGTTTAGATGCATCAGTGCTCATACCCAATGCTTTGGCGCCTTTCCTTATGGTGGGTGCATCAAAATATGCACTTTCAATAAGAATGTTTTCTGTTGCCTCAGTTACGGCACTTTCAAGTCCCCCCATAATTCCGGCAATAGCTATGGGAGATTCCCCATTAGTGATCAACAATTCATTCGGAGATAATTTTCTCTCCACTTCATCCAGTGTAGTTATTTTTTCGCCTTTTTTACCACGGCGAATTAAGATTTCTTTTGACCCTAATTTATCATAATCAAAAATATGAGTGGGATGACCCATTTCCATCATTACGTAATTTGATATATCAACAATATTATTTATTGGTCTTTGGCCAATGGATTCTAATCGATTTTTCAGCCATTCAGGCGATGGTCTTACTTTTACATTTTTTACGATTCCTGCTACATACCGCGGGCAATCATCGGCATTTTCGAATACTACAGAAACAAAATCTTCAGCTTTATTCGTTATAAATTCTCGTTTTTTATACTCAGGCGTTTTTAAATGAGATTTTATTTTTACAGCTAAGTCACGAGCCACACCCAAATGTGAAAAACAATCTGGACGATTAGGGGTTATATCCAACTCGATCGATGCTGAATGTTCATTTAAATAATCCACTAATGCAGAACCATTCTTGGCCGTAGTGTCCAGAATCATAATGCCATCATGCTCGTCAGAAATACCCATTTCACTTTCAGAGCAAATCATTCCTTGGCTCACTTCACCTCGAATTTTTGCTTTTCCAATTTTAAAATCACCAGGAAGAATTGATCCTACAGGAGCAAACGCAATTTTCTGCCCTGAAGCCACATTAGGCGCACCACACACAACTGGTAATGTTTTGTTACCGTCATACACCTGACATAATTTGAGTTTATCAGCGTTTGGATGCTTAATGCATTCTTTTACTTCGCCAATAATAATATCTTTTAATTTTGATGTGTCCAGCCCCTCCTCTGCTTCCAATCCGAGCATGGTTAAAGTATCTGCAATTTCCTGAGTGTTTCCAGGCGTATCTACAAATTCTTTGAGCCAGTTAATAGAAATGCGCATTAAAATTGCTCCAAAAATCGCATATCACCTTGGTAAAGAAGTCTAATATCATCAATATCATATTTTAACATACAAATTCGTTCGACGCCCATTCCAAATGCAAAACCATGCCATACATCGGAGTCAATATTCACCGATTTGAAAACTTCTGGATCTACCATACCACAACCAAGAATTTCGAGCCATTGACCTCTTTTTTCACTCCAGATATCTACTTCGGCGCTTGGTTCTGTGAACGGGAAAAAACTGGGACGAAATCTCATTTTCGCATCTGATCCAAACATTCTTTTAACAAAATATTCAAGGATTCCTTTTTGATCAGCAAAGGAAACATGTTTATCAACGTAAAGGCCTTCCACTTGATGGAAAAGGCAATAACTTTTATAACTTATGGCTTCATTGCGATAAACTCGTCCGGGAACAATGAACCGCAATGGTGGATCCTGTTCTTCCATTAAATGAATTTGGACATTTGATGTGTGGGTGCGTAAAACTGTTTCAGGATCTATAAAAAATGTGTCCTGCATATCTCTTGCAGGATGCTCTGGGGGAAAGTTTAGTGCGCTGAAATTATGAAAATCATCGTCTATTTCCGGTCCATAAGTGACGGAAAAACCGATATTCATAAAAATTGATTTTATATCCTCCATTGTCTGTTGAAGGGGATGAACGTTTCCAGTGGGAAATTTTAATCCAGGGAGCGTATAATCTGATTCACCATTAATGATTTTCATGGGGTCATCAGGTGAATCTTTGTGTGAGTCGAAGACAGAAGCGATTTCCTGCTTCAATTCATTTAGTAATTTACCGGCAAGTGGCCTTTCATCGGATGAAACATCCTTCATAGACGAAAACAAGTCTGCGACAAGGCCTTTACGACCCATATATTTTACACGTAATTCTTCAGTTGACTCGCTATTTTTGGGAAAGGGATCAGAATCGGCCCGAAATAAATTTCGGACCGATTCGATTGATTCCTTCAGTTTCATCAACTATTAACGGCTTTCGCCAATTCAGCAAAAGTATTGGGCTCATTCATAGCCATATCGGCTAAGACCTTTCGGTCGAGATCAATTCCTTTTACTTTCAGTCCATTGATGAACTGTGAATAGGACAAGCCATGTTGCCGCGCAGCCGCATTAATCCGGATAATCCACAGACGTCTGAAATGACGTTTTTTCTGTCTCCTATCTCGATATGCATACAATCCTGCCTTCTCAACTGCATCTTTAGCAGCTTTGAAGTTGCGGCTCCGGGCACCATAGTAGCCCTTGGCCTGCTTCACTATTTTGCGATGTCGTCTGTGCCGAGGCACAGAACTATTTGCTCTAGGCATTATAGTCTCCTATTTTATGATCATTCGCCGGACGCGTTTTTCTTCAGTTTTATCAACCAAATCTGGTTGACGCATCTTCCGTTTTGCGCTGTTACTCCGTCGAATTAGCATATGGCTATGGTTTGCTTTGTTTCGTCTTATTTTACCAGTACCTGTCAAACGAAATCGTTTGGCGGCACTGCGTCTTGTTTTCTGCTTTGGCATTGACTATCTCCTATTTACCAGTCAAAACGATCGTCTGTCGACGACCTTCCAAGTTACCATGCTTTTCTACGACAGCTATGTCAGAAAGCATATCAATTACACGATTGAGTACATCCAGCCCTAAATCTAGGCGAGACAATTCACGACCGCGATACATGAGGGTAACTTTAAGTTTACACCCATCGGAAAGAAATTTTCTACCTCGGTTAACTTTTGTTAATAAATCATGATCATCGATTCTTGGGCGAACGCGCATTTCTTTAATTTTAACAACATGTTGCTTCTTCTTGCTGGCCTGGGCTTTTTTCTTTTCTTCATATTTCAATTTTCCGTAATTGAGAATTTTAGCCACGGGCGGTTTGGCGTTCGGCGCAACTTCGATCAAATCCTGACCGACATCTTGCGCACGGGCTATCGCATCTTCAAGAGACATGACGCCTAACTGTTCACCACTTTCTGAGATTAAACGAACTTCGTCTGAACGAATTTTTTCGTTAACCCTGATTTTATTAACTTTCGAGATGGGGTTGACTCCTTTGTTTTATTTCGGAATATAGGCTTTCTAATAGCTTGTCTGTATTTTCTGCTCCTTGGTCACCTATTAATCTACGGCGTATGGATACAGAATTCTCAGTTGCTTCCTTTTCACCAACAATTGCCATAACAGGAATTTTATTTAATTCTGCTTGGCGAATTTTGGCGCCTATTTTTTCTGGCCGATCATCCAATTTGACACGAATGCCGGCTGCTTTAAATTTTGTTTCTATGGATTTTGCATATTCATGTGTTTTATCCGAAACCGGTAAGATGATCATTTGCGTTGGCGCCAACCATAAAGGAAAGTCGCCTCCATAATGTTCAATTAAAAACCCGATAAACCTTTCATGGGTACTTAATGGTGCCCTATGAATACATAAGGGCGTTTGGTCTTCGTCATTTTCATCGGTGTATGTTAGACCAAATCGTTTTGGAATGGCAAAATCAACCTGGTTTGTAGCCAAAGTAAATTCTTTTCCAATAGCGCTCCACACTTGGACGTCTACTTTTGGGCCATAAAAAGCAGCTTCACCAGGGATTTCTACATAATTGATACCACCGGATTTTAATGCATTTCTAACCGTTTCTTCTGTCTCAATCCAAAGTTCTGGTTCATTGATATATTTTTTTCCTAGATCTGCCGGATCATGGAGACTTAATCGCATTTCATATTTCTCAATACCAAATATCTTAAAGTATTCCAAATACATGCTAATCACATCCATAAACTCGGTATCAAAATCAGCTTTTGAGCAATAAATATGTGCATCATTCATTTGCATACTGCGAACGCGCATGAGTCCAAATAATTGCCCTGACTTTTCGTAACGATAGCATGTTCCATATTCAGATATACGATAAGGCAAATCACGATAACTTTTTGGTGATGCATCATAGATTTTATGATGATGGGGACAATTCATAGGTTTAACGTAATATTCAATTCCATCAATATCCATAGCTGGATACATGGCATCTTTATACAAATCTAAATGTCCGGATTTTTTATATAAATCGCCTTTGGTTAAATGAGGTGTTCGCACACGTAGGTATCCGTGGCGTGTTTCAACTTCTTTCGCCAGTGATTCCAATTCATCAATGATGATGCCTCCGTTGGGTAGCCACAAGGGCAATCCGGGCCCCACTTCATCATCAAAAGTATAGATTTCTAATTCTTTGCCTAATTTGCGGTGGTCACGTTTTTTAGCTTCTTCAAGGAAATTTAAATAATCTTTAAGCGCTTCCTTGGTGGAAAATACAGTACCGTAAATCCGTTGAAGCATTTTGTTGTTTTCATCACCACGCCAATACGCACCGGAAGAGCTAAGCAGTTTGAAATAGCTTATTTTCCCTGTGGATGGCACGTGAGGACCACGGCAAAGGTCAATAAAATCACCTTGGCTGTAAGCAGAAATATTGTCGGATTCATCAATTTGGCCAATAATTTCAACTTTATAAGTTTCACCCATTTCCTTAAAAAGTTCAATTGCCTTATTGCGACTTATTTCCTGTCGGGTAACAGTCAGATTCTCTTTGGCAATTTCCCGCATTTTATCTTCTATCTTCTCAAGGTCGCTTTCAGAAAATGTGCCATCGATATCAAAGTCATAGTAAAAACGATTTTCAATCGCCGGACCGATGGTAACCTGGCTTTTAGGCCATAATAGCTTAACAGCTTGAGCCATCAAATGAGCAGTACTGTGAAGAAGTACTTCATGACCTTCTTCTGTTCCCCCTGTATAAAGACTTAAACTTGAATCTGCCATAATGGGCACATTTGCATCAGTTAAATCACCGTTAATTGACGCGGCAACTGTATCTTTGGCTAATCGTGGACCAATGCTTTCAGCTACTTCGAGGGGTGTTACACCTGCTTCGTAGACGCGGGTGGAATTATCAGGTAATGTAATTGTGATCTCGCTCATGGATTAAATGTCAAAATCAATTTATAATACAAAATGGCCACAATTTGCCGTAAGCAAAATAGGCTTCACTTTGGAAGGTCTTGAATATGATAATTGTATCATTATTTATGTTTTGACTAAATGAAGAAAATGATCATTTCAGGACTGATGAAAAGAATCTTTTCTTCTATCTGCAATTATCCCGGACTGACAGGAGATTGCTGATATATTTACCGTGGGCGATGAGGGATTCGAACCCCCGACCTCTTGCGTGTCGAGCAAGCGCTCTAACCAACTGAGCTAATCGCCCTCAAAAAAAGCCTGGGAATTTACTATTTTTCCTGAATAGGATGGAAAGAATAATTGCAGTTTAATTTTCTGTAACTTCAGATGGAATCAAAGAAGTTTCATAAGCCAATTTATCAGATAAAATATCCAACGCAGATTGAACAATTTTATCATTCTTAAGAGCCTGTTTAAGTCTTCCTTCGGGACCATTTAATAAGCCTGCGAACTCCAATAGAATTACTTGACGGATGTCATCCGATTCTAACATTCCTCTTTTAACTTCTTGATCATCATAAAAATCGGAAATAAGTGATAACGCATCGTTAATGCCTGCGTTTGTACTATCCAATTCTGCAATCTTCTTTGTTACTGTTTCCAATTCTTTCTCCCCAGGAAGAAGAATGTCATCAGCCTGCTCATCGATATACTTATGGAATTTATCCATAATTGTATTGTCACTTTCCACATCAGTAAATGTTTTATACAAATGTTTACTTCTTTGGGCAAAAGAATAGAAATATCCTCGCCGCCAATATTGGCTGGACAATGATTGCATGAGTTCCGGTGCGATTGTTGAGTCCGGCGTAATGCCGCCATTACCAAGCACCTTTCGCCCTCCCAATGTAGTAAAAATAGAATCTTCTTCAGTTTTATTCAGGATATATTTTTCATCAATATAATCCCGCTTTTGTATAAAACGGCCACTGGGGACATAATATCGTGCAGTTGTTATTTTAATACTGCGTTTTGCATCAATAGGGAATTGTGTTTGAACGAGACCTTTACCATAAGATTTTTGCCCTATAACAATACCGCGGTCCAAATCTTGAATTGCACCTGCAACAATCTCACTAGCCGAGGCGCTGCCTTGATTAATAAGAACTGCAATTTTAATATCTGCAGGTATCACTGGTTTTCTGCGAGAGTAAAATGTCCTATTAGAATCCTTCGTTCTTCCCTTGGTAGAAACGAGTGGCTTGTCCTTTTTTACAATCATATCAAGAATAGCTACTGATGCAGAAAGTAAGCCACCCGGGTTATCCCTTAAGTCAATGATCAATTCTGATGCATTTTGATCCAATAGCGATACGAATGCTGTATGCATTTGGGTGGGAGTATTTCTTGAAAAACGATTTAACCTTACATAGCCTGTCGTGGGTGAAAGCATACCTGAGTATGTAACATCTTTTACTTTTATAATGGACCGAATGAGATCAAAAATAATAGGCTCATCATCGCCAAAGCGTTTTATTGTCAATTTAACTTTCGACCCTTTTTCTCCCCGAATTTTTGAAGCTGCATCGTTAAAAGATAATTTCCTGACTTCTTCATCGTCAACAGACAAAATCACATCACCACTCATGATACCAGCTTTTTTAGCCGGTCCACCATCCATCGGCGCCACAACGGACATGGTTTTATTTCTATAACCCAATTGAATCCCAACGCCTCCATAATTTCCCTTGCTGAGAAGATTTACAACATGTTGCTCATCTTCTACCATATATGCTGTATAAGGATCCAAATTTTGAGTAATTCCCTGGATACTGGCTTTGGTAAATGCATCCGGATCTAGTTCATCCACATACGTTGAAAATATCTGATTGTACACTTGATTAAACAAACGTTGGGAATCTCCAATCTTGCGATAAAAGCTGGATTGAGTAACGGCCAACGAAATGACAGCCGTTAATATCACTAAGGGAATAACAATTTTATTTAAATGTCTTTTCATGAGATTAGTTGTCTCCTTTTTAATTCTGATAAAATAGATCCATTAATATTCTGAACTGAATCATGCCCGTCAATTACAACAAATCTTTCTTGGAATCGATTGGCGAGGTCTAGATAAGCATTACGCACATTAGTTTGCAATTCAATGCCGGCACGTTCAATTCGATCTTTTTCTTTACTTTTTCTACGGGATGCTTCCTCCGGTAAAACATCTACGAAAAAAGTGACTTGAGGTTCCAAATCATAAGTAGCGAACTGGTTTAATTTAATAAGCCAATCTATATCCAGTTTTCTTCCACCACCCTGGTAAGCTAAAGTTGAATCTGTATATCTGTCAGCGATTACGTTGATCCCGGCTCTTAAATTAGGGTGAATTATCTCATAAGTTAATTGGGCGCGACTGCCCGTCATAAGTAATGCTTCAGTTCTATCGCAGATATCTTCTAAATGGCGATGGAGTAAAATATCCCGTATCTCTTCGGAGATTGTTGTGCCTCCTGGTTCGCGAACTAAAATTGTTTTGTTTCCAGATTGATTCATCTTTTCCACAAGCAATTTGACTTGAGTGCTTTTTCCGCAACCGTCAATTCCTTCAAATGTAATAAAGTCACCTCTTCTAGAAGTAGACATTTGGATCGTCCTTGCCAATCATAAGTACAAATTCACCTCGGGGTTTGTGCTCATTAAAATACGTTAATAATTCTGAAACTTTTCCTCGAACTAATTCTTCGTGCATTTTTGTAAGTTCACGACCAATAACTGCCGGTCGATCGCCAATATATTCTAAAATGTCTTTCAAAGTTCGTTGGATTCGTTTTGGACTTTCATAAAAAATGATGGTTGCATCAATAGCAATCAGCCGTTCAAGTTTTGATTTTCTGCCCTTTTTATGCGGTAAAAAGCCTTCAAAAATAAAACGATCTGTTGGTAATCCAGACGCAACAAGTGCAGTGATTGATGCTGAAGCTCCAGGGATAGCCTCAACTCTATTTTCTTCTTCGATAGCAGCGCGAATTAATCTATAAGCAGGATCGCTAATTCCTGGAGTACCTGCATCCGTAACGACGGCAATATCCTTACCTGTTTTTAAATGATTCATAATCTGAGGAATGCGAGAGAAGCGATTGTGTTCAAAATAGCTTATGGTCGGTGTAGAAATATCGTAATGGTTTAATAATCTTTTGGTGTGTCGAGTATCTTCTGCTGCTATCAGTGAGGATTCTTTAAGAATTCTCAAGGCTCGAAAGGTAATATCCTCAAGGTTTCCTATAGGCGTGGATACAATATAAAGAATGCCGTGATCAGCAGGGGAATTATCAGGTAATTTAGTCATTTTAGTAATATTTATCCAAGGAATGAGACGAAATAAACTACGATAACAAATAGTATTCAGGAGAATAGAAAATCAAGATTATTCTATTAAAATATATATAATTCAATAAAATGATAGATTTCAGTTTCTAAGATAATTTCTATGAATACCCCCACCGCTAAGAAAGGACCGAATGGTATCTTTTGTCCGAAGAATAATCGATTAGATAACATACCGCCAATACCATAAATAGCGGCTGTTATAAATGCAATATATAATGCAATTATTGCATCGCCCCAATGGAGAAAAAGTCCTAAAGTAAACCCCAACCACACATCACCTATCCCAAGAGCTTCCTTTTTAAAAACCAATTGTCCTGCAACCCGAGTTGCCCATAGAAATCCACCAAAAATTCCTGAGGCCACAAATGATTCTATTGAGAATGATAATGAAAAATTATTAAACCAATACATTAACCAAAGGATTAATATCCCATATATTAGACAGTTGGGGATATAGAAATGTTCAATATCAATGACGGAGATAACCAATAAAATATAAAATAAAATCAAATAAACTGTCATTTCAATAGAGAATCCAAATGTAAGCATCGTTACAACAGACACAATCCCAGTTAACACTTCTACGCTAAGATAACGCAAAGAGATAATATTGTTACATGCTCTGCACTTTCCTTTTAGCAATAGAAAACCAATGATCGGTATGTTATCTGCCCATCCTATCTTTGTATCGCATTGCGGACATTTCGAGCCGGGATAAATCACACTCAACTCCTTGGGGATTCTGTATATACAAACGTTGAGAAAGCTTCCAATTACAGTCCCGAAAAAAAATGGCAATATTAAATTCAAAAAGATAGGATTCATTGTTATCATTAGGACCTTTGAAACCTACCTAATAATTGACCACAGGCGAGCACTTTACCCTGCATGGCTGCTTTTAATTCAGCCAATCCATCACCTGTATTGAGAGAAATAGTACCATTTATGGCATAAATTTTAAATATATATCGATGGTTGATACCATCGCTCGCTGTCGGGCAAGGACCTTCATAGCTTTTAAGAAAAGTAGCACCAGATAAAACGGTCGTATTTCTGTTTATGGTCGTGGTGGTTGGGGCAATATTATACACAGCCCAATGGGTGTAATTACTTGCATCCGCATCAGAAACAATAATCACCAGTTTTTGTGCATCTACCGGTACGCCGCTCCAGTTTAATTGAGGAGATTGATTGCTGCCCGTACACCCGCCACTGTCCTTGATATGGATACTCGATAGAGTGGCATTATTATTAAAATCGTTGGATTGCAATGTAATCAGGGCGCCACCAGAAACAACATCCGACGATTGACCAACCACACAAATATCGTCAAAAATAACTTTCCCTCCACTGAAAGAGACACTACCGTGCCCCTTTATGGATGCTTGATTTGAGATAGCATAACCCACTCTGGAATTCCAATAAGCCTGTTTCTGACGGGCAGCATCACCACTGCGGTTAGAATTAAGAATTATTTTTCCACCCATAGATGTTATGAGTACAGATAGTATGAGAAACATCAAAATAGCAAATCCAGTACCTATCCATCCGCAACTTGACTTTCGTTTCACTGAAGCGTAACCTTGTTTTCAGGATGAACAAAAGAGGAATAGGGTGCGTCACCATCTAAAAAGACAAGATCCAGTTTCAGCTCTACATAAACAATACCATTAAGTTTTCCGTAATGACTTGAGTTGGTGCTAACCCACGGCTTCTCAGGCGAGTTGGCTAATTCATTGATGCTAGAATCGTAATATCTGAATTGCGATGTAGATAGAACACCCTTTATGATAGTCTTAAAATTAGAAGCATTACCACAATTCGCCTGACATAATTTTACGGAAGAACTATTATCGTCAATAATATAATAATAAGTTTGAACCGGGGAGCTGTCGATTTCTTTTTTATTCTTGCAGGTATAGGTTTAACCGCTTTTTGGTTGTCCTTTGATTCGTCTACGTGAGAATCTTTTATAGAAGATTTGTCATAAACAATAAATTCACAATCGCAGGTTTGGCAGGTTAAGTCATTGATATATATCCGTTCATTGCAATTTGAACAAACGAACGTATTGGAAAAAGGATATCCTGGATCCCTTGGGTCAGATAATTTATGTGCAAATTTAGGCAAGAGTTAATGCTATTTAGGTTTTAAGAAACCATCGAATATAAGAGAATATAAGGGAATTACCCAATAGACCTAATCGGATACTTCTAAGAAACGCTTCTAAAGTTTTGACAATGCCCGATCAATCATATGAATGCCTTGATCAATTTCATTCTGAGATATATTTAAATGCGGTCTAAATCGTATGGATGTATATCCACAACCGAGCATTAAGGCGCCTTCCTCTGCAATTAGAGTTAATGCTTTATCTCGTTGTTCAGTGCTCTTCAAGTCAAATGCACCAAACAACCCTCTGTTTCGGATATTGAAAAGAACTTCCGGATGTTTCTTCTGAAGCGATTCTAAGGATTGTTTTAAATATGCACCATTCTCAGCCGCTTGTTCTACGAGCTTTTCATTCTCAATTATCTCAAGATAGATAGTAAATCGTACCATATCTACTAAATTTCCACCCCAAGTTGAGTTGATTCGGCTGGATTCCTTAAAAACGTGGCCTTCTACTTCATCCAAGCGCTTGCCTGCAAAAATACCGCAAACCTGAGTCTTTTTTCCAAAACAGATAATATCAGGTCTACAGTCTTCGCTATAATGTTGATGTGCCCACATTTTTCCAGAAATTCCTGCGCCGGTTTGAACTTCGTCATAGATTAAGAGAAAATCATTATCATCAGCTAGTTTTCTTAAATTACGGAAAAACGCTTCACGGAAATGATTGTCTCCACCCTCACCTTGTATTGGCTCAATAATGAGTCCCGCAATTTCGCCAGGATTCGCATCTAATGCGGCGGTGATTTGGGCAATCGCTTTCAACTCTTCCCTTTTTACATTTTCAATCACGTCATCGGTTTCAGGAAAACTGAGTTTAGGATTATCAATCCGTGGCCAATCAAATTTAGGGAAAAACTCTGTTTTTCTTTTATCGGGAGAATCCGTAAGAGACAATGTATATCCGGATCGGCCGTGAAAGCATTCTTTAAAATGGATAATTTTCGAACCACCATTCTGCTTCCCAGCAGCCCTGTTTTTACGCACTTTCCAATCGAAGGCAGCTTTCAATGCGTTTTCTACCGCAAGGGCGCCACCCTCAACATAAAAGGCATAAGGTAAATATTCCGGCTGTGCCAATCGACCTATTGTTTCCACAAATTGTGCCATTTGAGTGGAGTACACATCTGAATTAGTTGGTTTATTCAGCGCAGCAACTGTGAGCCTATTCTTATTCTCCAAAACATAAGGATGGTTGTACCCTACGGACATAGAGGCAAACATTGAAAAAAGATCTAGGAATTCTTTATTGTCACGGCCATCGACCAGCCATGAACCGTGGCTTTTTTCTAGGTCAATAACAAGATCCATGCCATCCGCTAGCATATATTTCCCAATGGTGTTCCGCACATTCCCTGCTGCAACTGTTGTCATATATTACGCTCTATCAATTATTATTATTATACTTATTCTATTCACTTAAATCAAACTTAATGCCTTGCGCCAAAGGGAGTTCTGCACTCCAATTGAGGGTGTTCGTTTGTCTTCTCATGTATTGTTTCCAGGCATCAGATCCAGACTCTCTCCCTCCGCCTGTCTCCTTTTCTCCGCCAAATGCGCCACCAATTTCTGCCCCGGAAGTGCCAATGTTAATATTGGCAATACCGCAATCGCTGCCCCGGTGGGACAAAAAATATTCTGCATTGCTAACATTACTTGTAAACATTGCTGAAGACAATCCTTGAGGTACATCGTTGTGAAGATTGACAGCTTCATCGAGCGTGCTAAAAGGAATCACATACAAAATTGGCGCGAAAGTTTCGGACTGAACAATATCCCATTCATTTTTCGCCTTAACAATTGCTGGTGTTACAAAATTTCCTTCTCTATCAACCTTCTCACCTCCACATAAAACTTCACCACCGGCATCCTTTACAGCTACAATAGCATTCAAATAATCACTCACAGCATTTTCATTAACCAAAGGTCCCATTAAAGTATCAGCTTCCATAGGATTGCCAATGTTCACTTGTTTATAGGCGCCCAACAGTCTTTCGATAAATGTATCCTGAATACTTTCGTGAATAAATATTCTTCTCGTGGAAGTACAGCGCTGGCCGGCAGTACCGACAGCGCCAAACGCTACGGCTGGAATGGCCAAATCCAGGTTGGCAGTTTCATCAATAATGATGGCATTGTTTCCACCCAATTCAAGGATTGTTTTTCCAAATCTTTTCGATACAGTGGTACTTACATGACGACCCATTTCTGTTGAACCAGTGAATGAGATCATTGGAAGTCGATTGTCATTTAACATTTTTTCTCCCACGATAGAACCGCGACCAATTACAGAAGAAAAAATCCCCGTATAACCATTTCTTTCCATTACTTCATTACAAATATTTTGAATTGCAATAGCACAGAGCGGTGTGCTGGATGATGGCTTCCAAATAGTTGTATCGCCACAAATGGCTGCGATAAAGGCATTCCATGCCCACACTGCCACAGGAAAGTTAAAGGCGGAGATCACTCCAATGGCTCCCAAAGGATGCCATTGTTCGTACATACGATGATCGGGACGCTCAGAATGCATCGTTTTACCATAGAGCATACGGGATTGTCCAACAGCGAAATCAGCAATATCAATCATTTCTTGGACTTCACCATCTCCTTCCTGTTTTATCTTTCCCATTTCCATGGATACTAGGCTGCCCAATGCGTCTTTCTTCTCACGAAGAGCATCACCCATTTCACGTACTAATTGACCGCGAATCGGTGCCGGTACTTTTCGAAAATCTATGAAGGCAGCTTCAGCTTCTTGAATAATCAGTTCGTAGTCTGACTCTGTGGATTGATAAACGCTCCCAATTACCTCCCCAGTTGCAGGGTTAATCGAATCTAAGAGTCCCCCCTCTTGAGAGGTTGACCATTTACCCGCACCCGAACAAGCGCCGTAATTTACTTTTTGAATACCGAGTTCTTTTAAAATTGAATACATTTATAATTTCCTTTAAAGTGATGCTACTACATTATCAATCGCATCAGCAATGCGGTCGATTTGATCTGCAGAAATGGTTAATGCCGGCGCGACCCGGACGGTGGAATGGTGCGTTTCTTTTGCATAAACACCTTGTTTGAGAAGCTCAACTGATACGGTATGTCCATCAAGGTTCGGTTCATCATGCATTTCAAAAGCAGTCAATAACCCTTCGCCACGGACTTCTTTCACCTTATCTGGGAACTTGTCTTGCATTGCTTTAAACCGCGATATCAATTGTTCGCCTCTTTCTTCTGCCTTTTGCGCAAGATTTTCATCTTCCATCACTTTTATGGCAAAAGTAGCAACAACTGCACCCAGAGGATATCCTCCAAAGGTTGAGCCTTCGGAACCCGGTGTTAATACACCTATCACTTCATCGCTCCCCGCCACAAATGAAACGGGTAGAATGCCACCACCTGCTGCTTTACCACAACCCATGAGATCTGGTTTAACACCAAATAATTGATGGGCGAAATTTGCGCCTGTTCTTGCGAATCCTGTTTGGACTTCATCCATTGCTAATAAAATATTATACTCTTTACATAATGCTGCAACTTGGGGCCAGTAATCTTTATCGGGGACAATAACACCTGCTTCTCCTTGAATCGGCTCAACCATGTAAGAGGCAATTCGATCTCCCTTTTCTTCAAACAAAGATTTAAGAGCGTCAATATTGTTGTATTCTACCAATTCAATACCGGACAATTTTGGACCGAAATCTTCATAAGCATCTGGATCGTCAGATAAGGAGATTGCCGTCATTGATCTTCCATGGAAATTCCCTTTAGCCGCTACAACAATGGCTTCATTTTTAGGAATTCCTTTTATCCGATAACCCCATCTTCTGGAAAGTTTAAACATCAATTCGGGTGCTTCAACTCCGGCAACTTTGGGGACCACGCGATCCATGCCAGTTACACCGGTAGCTGCCATCAAAAATCCTGCCATATATTTATGTCTGATAGAGCGTGGGACTGTGGGCAACTTTTCTTCCGTCAAATGTTTAACAACCGCATCCACTATGGTCTGGTTTAACTGACCTTGGTTAACAGCAGAATAGCAACAAAGACCATCAATCAATTCTTCTTCAATGTATGATGAAATATCTTTAGGGTCAGGTTTTCGCACAATTAAGGTTGAAGAATCTTTTACATGAGAAACAACGACATCTTCTAGGGGGCTATAATTATTACCGCCATTTTCTCTTTCAATTTTTTCATGTTGGGACGGCGTCAAATCGCCCAAGCGAACGCCATTAATGGTTAAATCGTCACCATATCCTGTGATTGTTACATTAGCCATAAATATTCTCTCGACATATGTTGGTAATAAATTCAGTAAATCAGCCGGCGAATTTACATTTTCACAAGCAGTTTTTAAAAGGGTTGTTAGTGATTTTCTATAAGAAAGATACGAAAATGAAAATAAGGGGGCTGGTAAAAATTAAAGAATCAAATCGGTCAAGAACTCCTCCATGTCCCAAAAGCAATTTCCCTGAATCTTTTACACCAGCATCGCGCTTAAACATGGACTCAACAAAATCACCCAACTGTCCACATACTCCTACAATAAAGGTGAGAACTAGAATATGAATCAAAGATAGCTCATACTGAATAAAGCCATAGGTATTCATGAAGTAGAACGAGGCAAAAGACCCAACGATACCACCAACAAATCCCACAATAGTTTTATTTGGACTGATTCGTTCTATTAGTTTTTTCTTCCCCCATAGAATTCCAAATGTATAAGCACAGGAATCACAAATCCAGACAGAAAATATCATTACCATGGTAAATCGAGATCCATTCATTGTATCCCAATTTCTCAATGCGATCATTGCGCCAAGAAGTCCCGCGATATATACAACACCTCCGAGTGTAACAGAAATATTTTCAATTGGCTTTTTTCGGCCACTAAACATTTCCATAAAAAGACCAATCACAATTAGCAGTATAATGCTTGTGAGAATATTTGTCGGGTGTGCATGTGGATACTCAATGTAGATGAAACAAACAGAAAAGGCCATGAATATGCCCACAAATTTATTTGGATAAATATCACTTTTCTTTTTAAGAGAATAGAATTCAATTAAACTGAGAAAAATAACTATAGTAACAAACCCGGCAAATACCATTCCACCTTCATTCAATAAATAGATAATTGCAGGAATGCCCAAAATTGTAATGGGCAATCGATTCCAAAATGAACTTTTCATATTTATACTAAAACTTCCAATTCTTTTTGTAAAACTTTTACGTGAATGGGTGTACTGCCCAGCATTTCACCGTCGATATTTAACGTATTTCGATCTTCAGGTTTAATAGTGAATTCACTGACTTGTCGATAATCCACGGCAGGGTCGCCAATGTGTTTTCCGCTAAATACTTTCGGAAATAATCTTAGCAGTTTTATTCGTCCAACTTTTCGGGCAATAATAAGGTCAATCAAACCATCATCCAATCGCGCCAGCGGTGCCATTTGCATCCCCTTACCCGTATGGATTGTATTGCACCCGATAATAAAGCTAAAATCAGCACCAATTACATTACCATCTATTTCAACTCGGGCAAATCGTTTGCGATGGCGAATTACCTCAATAATAGAAGCCACGTTATAGCGTTGTGTCCCCATCCATCTCATTTTTTCCGCCAAATTATTGGCGTCAGTTGGGATGCCCCAACCGACAATGTTGAAGCCGTAATAAATAATACCATCAGCATCACATTTAAAAATATCAATCGAGCGACGTCTGCCCGTTATAATCCGTTTCGCAGCGTTAATTGGATCAAGACAATCCATATCGTGCATAAAGGCATTTCCTGTACCGCCAGTAATAAGGCCGATAGGAATTCGCAATCCATCCTTGCGGGTCATTACACCATTGATCGCTTCATGCATGGTTCCGTCACCTCCAATGCAACAAAATCCGTCATAACCAGTTATATCCAATTCACGTGCTAAATCTCGAGTATGTCCAGCATATTCTGTTTCAATTACCGTAACCTCAGCATTGGCAGATTCAAAAATCGGCATCACCATCTCAAGGATACGTGGTCCTTTTTTTGTCCCGCCATGGGGATTAACGGTAATGTAGTATTTTGCCAAATTAATTTCTGTGTTTCATGTATTTATTATCGCCCCACTCAATCACTTCAATCTTTACTTTTGCTGTACCGTTATTTACAAAGTCCAGTTTTTTTGCGGCACCATAAGAACAATCCAATATACGTCCTTTTACATAGGGCCCGCGATCATTGATACGTAAAATAAGCGATTTATTGTTCTCTAAGTTCGTCACGCGGGCAATGGTATTCAAAGGAAGAGTTTTATGAGCGGCGGTTACACCATACATATCATAAACCTCACCATTGGCCGTGAGTTTACCGTGAAAATCTTCTGCATAAAAAGAGCTAACACCCGTCATTACTTTTCTATGTTTTACTGTTGATTTCGTCTTGAGTGCGGGCGGATTCTTCTTTGTTTTAGACGAACTTAATTTAACCGGTCCAGTGCGATACCTTGGTGAGTTTGAGCACCCATTCACCAATGATAAAACAAATATTATTAAACATAATTTTTTCATGAATTATGAATGGGTTTTGACAGAACCAATTAATTCGAAGGCAGAATCTCGATTTGTTTTATCTAAAAATGAATCAAAGGAATCAAGAATGTTTTCACCAATTCCTGGATTTCTAAAGTTAGCAGTACCCACTTGCACAGCGGTAGAACCGGCCATCATATATTCCACAGCATCTTTTCCATTTACTATGCCACCCATACCGACGATCGGGATTGATAACTTTTGATATAACTTATGCACCATTGCCAATCCAACAGGTTTAATGGCAGGTCCCGATAGACCGCCATAAGTTGTATAGATATTGCTCATTCCCGTATTCGAGTTAATGCTCATACCCACAACTGTGTTAATGGCAGAAACTGCATCTGCGCCGGCATTTTGGGCGCTCATGCCAATTGATACAACATCCGATACATTGGGGCTTAATTTCATAATGATAAGGCGATCGGTAAGTTTGCGTAATTCTTCTGTTAATTTAGCTGTCATATCACAATCTACGCCGAACTCCATTCCGCCCTTTTTCACATTTGGACAAGAAATATTGATCTCATATCCCACAATCGCCGAAGAAACCGATTCAACCATTTCCATGATTTCTACATATTCTTGAATATCTGTTCCGGCAATATTCATAATAATTTTTGTTGAGAGACGCTCGTAAATAGGTAGCATATCTTGGATATATTTTTCTACGCCAATGTTTGCAAGCCCAATCGAGTTAATCATTCCAGATGGCGTTTCAACGATACGAGGTGGTGGATTCCCTTCCCTCGGCTGGCGCGTAATTGATTTCGTTACAATAGCGCCTAGTCGATTCACATCTACAAGCTCCGGCGCTTCTGTTCCATAACCAAATGTTCCTGAAGCAACCCAAATAGGATTTTCAAATGTTTCATTTCCAATCTTAATTTTTAATTCAGCCAATGTGGATATCCTTTGCTTCATAGACGGGGCCATCGAGACAGACCAATGAATATTTCTGGTGGTAGCTGTGGTCCTTGACCTCACCATTTTGGCGCGACACAACACAGCCTTGACAAAGGCCGATTCCACACCCCATATAACTCTCAACCGATAATTGTGCCGGTACGTTGTTACTCATGGCAAATTTACCAACCGCTTCCAGCATTGGTTCAGGGCCACAAGCATAAATATATGGATTATTTTTTTCATGGATAATTCGCTCCAAAGGACCCATTACATTGCCTTTTTCACCATTCTTTCCATCATCAGAGGTGAGATAAATGTCATTATCAGGTTCATGTGTCATAAAATGCTCATTCCCAGTTCGGGCACCAATAATAATGGTATGATCAACTTTATTGGAATCGCACTCATGTTTCAAATTTAGGATTGGTGCTAAACCTACGCCGCCCCCGACTAAAATAGGGTATGATCCATTCTTCCAATTCGTGAATGTATTTCCCAACGGTCCCATTAATTCCACCGTATCGCCGGTCTTCTTTTCCGAAAGAATTTTAGTCACATCACCAAAAATTTTATAAATGATTGAAACTGCACCATCCGTAGCAGAAGCAATACTCATGGGTCGACGTAAAGGGTGGTTCCAATTGTCCATGGCTAGGATATTAATAAACTGGCCAGAGCCGGAATAAGCATCGGCTATTTGAGGTGCTTCAAAGTGCATTTCCCAAATATTGTATGCCACTTCCTTGTTTGAAATTATTAGAGCGCGTTCAATTTTCATTTGTCGTTGAGGTGTCTGAAAGGATGGCGTTTAAAATTGTTATTCTAGATTGAGATGGTTTAGCTTGTTCAGAATTGCCGTGATACTTCAATATCCAATCATAATATTTTATAGCACTGTCCGCTTGGATGAATGTGTAATCATACTGGAATGCCAAGAAATATGCAGCTTTTGCACTCGATTCAGATACTGTATCGCCAACTAATATTTCTCTATATCCATCAATAGCTAGAGCGGGGTCATTCAGCCACTTATCTTCTGCATTCAGTAATTTTTGATCAGAAGTTGAAACCATTGGTTTATAAAAATCGTCTTTCATAATAATAGCAAGAGCATAATCAGTTTTAGGAAATTCAGAAATTATACGATTCCTTAAAGCAATTGAAATAGAAGAATCAGCTTTTTCTTCAAGGATCATTGATTTTGCATATAATGCTTTGGGCAAAAGTTGAGATTGTTCCGCATATTGAATCAATAAATCTAAATAAATGAGCGCAGTATCACTGCGTGAAAAATGAAAAGCTTCCAGTTCAGTAATGTTATATAATATTTTTGCAATTTCATCTTGTTCATTTACAGGTAATTTGAAATTCGGGATTGTATCCAATTCTGTTATTTTCACAAACCATGGTTCAAAATCCAATTTTGATTTTTGATAAGCACCAATTTCTTTTATTTTTAATTTTGCCGGTTCCACATAAGGTGATTTATTATTTTCTTTTCCTACTGATCCAAATTGTTTCAATGCTTCCTCGAGGTTCCAATCGCTAAATATTGAATAATTCCCAAGAATGTAAAACGCTTCTGCTGATACAATAGTTTTGGGATATTCCTGGATGATGGTTTCCAGTCGATTCCGCGCTTGAGTTGTCAAATTTTGCTGTTCGAACAACTTAACAAGTTCTAACTCAAGACTGGGAAAAATAGATTTATAGGATTCATCTAAAAGCATATTCTTGATTGAATTGGTTGCGAGGTCCAAATCGCCATTTAACCGATATATCTGAACTGTTTTGAGATGCCCTTCCTGAATTTGTTTTTTAGATTGAGAATTTTTTATTACTTGATTATAACCTGAAAGCGCCCGGTCGTAATCCTTATCGTTAAAAGAGAGCTCAGCGATTCGATAATATATTTGCCCTTTTTCGTTTGGATCACGAATATTTTCAGCCGCTTTTTCAAGATTGTCCATAGCCTCGGTCTGCATATCCTGTTCAAGTAAAATTTCTGCAATAGCCAGATAAACTTTTGCTTCCATATCTTCTTGAAGGCTATGGTTTAAAAGTTCGTTCAGTCCATTAATTGCCGGCTGTGGCTTACCTTGCTTCCATTTGATAAGAGACGTCCAAAATTCCACTTCAACAAAAACATCATTGCCGAATTCATTTTTCATTTCACCTAAAGTGCCATTAGCCGCACGAAGTTCACCGCGGTGAAAGTGTGATTGTGATATGAGAGACAGTGCTGACTTTTTTAATTTAAAATCTGGATATTCATCAAGAACCGCACGGGACTTTTTAATAACCAAATCATAATTCTTTACCGCTGTTTGTGGCAGTTTATCACCACGAGTTTGAAGTCTTATTTTTTCTGCTTTCTCAAAATACGCCTCCGCATTATAGTACGTATTGAAGTATGCTTTGAAATTAGCACAGGATATAATAATAAAAACTGCTAGAGTAATTAAAATTCGGAACCGGGTATAAATAGAATTTTTAGCCATTTTTTGTTGAAAGAAGTTCCTTCATTTAAACGATCATTTGAAAATAATTTATTCTATGCGATTTAATTCTTTTATCTCACTTTGTTTGCTTGCGAGAATGACTATGGCTCAAGGTACTGTTTTTGATTCGGAACCAGGTTTTATTAAAGTTCTTGCCGATACAACAACCGTACCGATTTATGTTAATGGTTCTTTGGTGGGGCACACACCATTGGAGAATCCTATTCCTGTTTACCAAGGGATTCATCATATCACACACCACCCACCTTCCATTTCTGATCCATTCCTGCAATACACCAAAACCAATGGTGTTAAGCAGATATTTGTATTAAGTGGTGATACCGTGACAGTTATCCTTAATACCCATTTGCTGGCAAATCGAATTTCCCAAGCTAAGAAAGAACACTATTTTACTAATTATATTGGTATTGGTGTAAGTTTATTGGTCCTGTGGCAATTATGGGTTTTAGCAAATTAATGGTTTAAAGAATTATTGTCATGGTAACAATCATCCCTAGATTCTATTATGAGTAACAATCAAAATTTAGATAATTCAGTAAAGTTTCGCCCCGAATATAAATGGCCCGTAGATGGTTCAAAAAGGGATTGCCCTAAATGCGATAAACTAATGCAGCTTCAAGTAGACGATCGAGATTACTACGGCAAGCCGTGGTGGTGCCACTCTTGCCAATGGCAATATTCTGAAGAAGATTTAAACGGGTAATTCGTTTAAGCTTCAAATACTTCCGAATAGTCCATCATTATATTATCCACAACCCATCGTACTAAAACGTAGTCATCCAGAAGACCAATTTTGGGAGAACTGTCTGGAATTTCATCATATTCTTCCAGAAAATATTCTAACGCAAAAACGATTCTTTTTTGAAGTTCTTCATTCAATTCGGGCAAATCTTGCAAGATACCATATAATTTAGATATGTCTGTTACGAGAATAATTTGGTAATCAAGCAAGGTCGGGTGAGACACGAGACGTTTTATCTTTTGGGGGATTTTTTGTAATACCATGGGTATATCTTTTAAGTCAATTTCGGCGATTCGTCTTTCATATTTCGCTTTGTCTTCTTCAGTGAGTTGCAGTTGGTCTTTAAGATTCATCAATAGTAATTTAGACCGAATTATAGAAATAAAATCATTATGAATGCAGAAGAAATAATTAAAGATAAATTATCCGAACATATACTTCTCGTCCATTTGGATCTGCGCGATACGACAGGGAAGCATATACATCATAAGAATTTTGATGGCGGACTTCATTTATCCGCAATAATTGTATCGGATGATTTTAAAACCAAATCTTTATTAGAACGGCATCAGCTAGTTTACAGTGCTTTGGGAAGTTTAATTAAAAATGAGATTCATGCATTTAGCATGAAAACCTATACAACGGAAGAGTGGGCAGCCAATGTCTCTTGAAGTATTAACCATTTCTTACACCGATCCGAATGCACCAGAACTTTTTGAATATTCCCTAAAAAACTCCGGATTTGCAGTTATCAAAGATCATCCTATTCCCCCTTTTCTTATTGAAACAGTTTATACTGATTGGGAAACATTTTTTTCAAATGATGATAAAAATAATTACTTATACCATGAAGAAAAACAGGATGGCTATTTCCCTTATCTCACAGAGAATGCTAAAGGGTATGACACCAAAGATTTAAAGGAATTTTACCATGTATATCCTTGGGGAAGAATACCTGAAATAATTGGGCCTTCTTCTTTAGAACTATACGAAGCTCTGACAAATGTTGCATCTACTTTATTGGGTTGGATTCAGAATTCTACACCAAGTAAAGTGAGAAACTTATTTTCAATCCCACTCCAAGAAATGATTAAAGGCAGTCTTATTAATTTATTTCGGGTAATTCATTATCCTCCAATCTCCGGTGAAGAAGAAAAGAATGCCATTCGTGCTGCCGCTCATGAAGATATAAATTTACTGACTGTATTGGTTGCAGGAAGCCAGCCTGGATTACAAGTGAAGGATATGGATGGAAAATGGCATGATGTGTCATGCGACAAAGGAACCATCGTAGTCAATTCGGGAGATATGCTAAAAATGGCTTCAAATGGTTATTACCCCTCCACAACCCACCAAGTGATTAATCCTTCAGCTACGGCTAATGTAAGCCGATATTCCATGCCTCTTTTTCTACATCCCAGAGATGAAGTTATATTGAGCGATGAGCAAACAGCTGGATCCTTTTTAAAAGAACGATTAGAAGAAATTGGCCTAAAATAAAACAAAACGCCCGCGAAAGGGCATTTTTATTAACTATTAATCATTTTTGTTATTTGGCCAACATTGCTTCCCTTTTTGCCTTGAATTCTGTTCCGTCACTCCACTTTGGCCATGCATCATTTTGGCTTAAAGCATAACCGACTCTAAATAAAATTCGGGCGTCTTCTACCATCCCAGAGAAATCCCAATCATCTTTAACCTCATCCGACACACCATGGTAATGATTGTTGGTATAATCATTTTTCATTTGATGGCCATAATCTTTTCCTTTACCAACAACATCTAAACCTGCATCAACATAAAGAGCTGGAACGCCCTGCTTGGCAAAAGCAAAATGGTCCGAGCGATAGTAAAATCCCTTTTCTGGTTCTGCATCGGGAATGAGATATTTATCATCCTGAGATGCTGCAAATTCCAGAACTTGATCTAATTCAGAATTCCCCTTACCCACAACAATCAAATCTTTTGTCCGCCCATATGTATTCCCCATTGCATCAATATTAATGACGGCCACCGTTTTCTCCAGCGGATATAGCGGGTTAATGCTATAATATTTTGCCCCAAGGAGTCCTTGCTCTTCGGCTGTAACCGCCAAGAATAAAATACTCCGCTTCGATCCTTGGGTTAGATTTGCGAAAGATTCAGCCACTGCCATGATCGTCCCAGTTCCGGATGCATTATCATTGGCACCATTATAAATTTGGTCACCCTCAAGTTTTATATTTTTTCCAAGGTGATCCCAGTGTGATGTGTATATTATATATTCATCTTTTAGAACAGGATCGTTTCCCTCATATTTTGCCACAATATTATTAGAATCAAAACGGCGTACATAATTACTCATTCTACTGGTGAATTTTGCTTCTAATTTGACTGCTTTAAAGTCGTCACTCAATGCGGCAGATTTTTTTTCATGATAATCCAATCCATTCATTTTGAATAATCGTTCTGCCGTTGCTAAAGGAATCCAACCTTGAAAGGACAATGGCGTTTTTGTGGGATCATCAATGGTAAGTTGCTCGCCATCGTAACCACCCTGCAACACGCCAAAGGGATAGCCGGCTGATTCAGTTTCATGAACCACAAGAACCCCTGCTGCACCTTGGCGTAACCCTTCTTCAAATTTATAAGACCAACGACCGTAATAAGTCATTGCTTTCCCGCCAAAAATCGCATCGTCTAATTTCCCGTCCTTCATAACAGGAGGGTCGTTCACAAGGACAATAATCACTTTTCCTTTTACGTCGACGCCTTCAAAGTCATTCCAACCATATTCTGGTGCATTCACACCATATCCACAAAAAACAACATCCGCATTTTTAATATTTATTGATTTTTTTGTTTGGAAAGAATTGCCAACAATTTCATCACCCAATTTCATCACCCAACGCTCGTCCTCAGTTATGAACTGCGCTTTAATTTCGGACACAATGCCCGTCATAGTCGCTTTTTGAATATACGTGCCGTTTGGGTTACCCGGCTTAAGTCCCAATTCTTTATAAGTATTTGAGAGATATTTTATAGTGAGTTCCTCCCCAATCGTTCCTGGGAATCGTCCTTCAAACTTATCTGATGCCAAGGTGGATATATGTTCTCGTAACAAGTCGCTTGTAATGGCATTTTGAGCTTTAAGTGCATCGTCGGCATGGACATATCTGTTCCATCCCTCTAAAGGCTTTTCACAACCAAATATTATTAATGCAAGTAGGGTTAATCTGGATTTATTTAACATACTTTACTCTCCAATTGTTGTATTTAATAAAAATGAATTAATTATCTGGATTTTGGGAAAGGAATTTCGAATTCCCTGTAGACTGATAAAAGACGGATAAAATAAAAATGAGAGCAATGATTTTTTGTGAAATAACATTAAAAATAAGAGAAAAGTCTGAAATCTTTGGGCTTGGGGCAAAATCTAAGATAAGGACATAAATGAAATTGGAAAAAGCAAAAGTTAAATATCCAATCGCATAACGATTCTCAAAGCGACTGTCTTTATACATTACGATTGAAAAAATAATTGACGTTAAGAGGTAGGATCTAAAAGCAAGCTTTACAAAAAATATGTGTGGATCGAGTAAAATATTATGCGGTGTAAATCCGACACCAACGAAGCATAAACCGCCTAGAATACCGGCTCCCGCTCCTATCTTTGCTAAGGTGTTAAGAGCACCCTTGTCTTTGAATAATCTCATTGTATAGTAGAAGAACGCCACGAATGAAATTCCACAAATAGATAATGCAACTGTGAACAGCGCCATGGAAAATAAATTCCCCGGAGTGATTTTCCCTAAGTCACTAAAAAAATTCCTGGAAAAAGAATAACCCACTGCTTCCGGATCATTCATTGTGCCGCCAACGTAGGTCATCATGGAGAAAGCCATTAAGATGGTAAATAATATCAAACTGTAACGCGGTATGGTTACAAGGAAATGTTTTTGAAAATTCAGGTTTTTCATGCTTTCCTAAATTAATAAGACAAAGGTCAAATTATAAAGAATAATAATTGGTGAATTTTGCAGGTAAAAGTCATTTGTTCTTTATGTTTCAAATCGTGAATAGTCCACATAGTTAGAAATTAAAAAGCCCCGAACTAATGCGGGGCTAATTTATTTTGAGCGGAGGGGGAGGGATTCGAACCCCCGAAGAGTTTCCCCTTGCCGGTTTTCAAGACCGGTGCAATCAACCAGGCTCTGCCACCCCTCCAAATCGATCTATATATAAAAATATGAGAGGCGAATTTATGAAAATTCACACAAAAGTCACCTTTTGATTTTGACTATTTTATTAAGGACATCTTCTTTGTTTTAACAAAATTCCCGGTCCGCAATTGATAAAAATAAATTCCTGTGGGCAGATTGCTCCCATCGAAGGATATTTGATGAATGCCGGCAGATTTTATTCCTTTATCCAGTTGCATAATTTCTACACCCAAAGTGTTATATAAGGTTAAGACAATCTCCCCAGCCAACGGTAATTCATACTGAATTTGAGTCACTGGATTAAAGGGATTTGGATAGTTCTGTTTCAAATCAAAATTCTCAGGAATAATTGAATCATCTTCCGTAGACAGATTGCCACCTTCTGTTGGCTTTAATATATAAAGCCCTTCTCCAATAGACGATACCAAAATGTTACCACTACTGAAATAAGGATAATTACTCCATGAGCCTACAAACCCAACTCTGTCACCGGATATGAATGTATCAAAGAACGCAACTTCGACGGGATTTTCAGGATTTCTAATATTCAATATCCTCAGTCCAGCAGAATAATTAGATTGATATAAAAGATTGCCAACCACGTAATTATTGTGGTCAATTGTCTTTAATCCCGAATTGTATTTAGATAAAATTATCGGATTATCTAAATCTGTTAGGTCAAATATAACTGTCGTTTGATACTCATCGTATCCATTGTACTCATTTAACTCATCATTAACAAAAAAGAATTTTTGATCCTGCGAAAGCCACCCTTGATGAAAATATCCAAATTGTGCGTTGTCAAATTTTGAAATAATCTGAGGATTGGCCTTATCACTAATATCTGCAATACTCAATGCCGTTTCATTTGAACTAAAGGCAATCTCCTTACCTTGATAATCTTTGTCCGGGCCAGCATACTTAACAATTTGAGCATCATGCGAATAACCAGTACCAGAACGCCCAGTTCCGTTATGAGAAAAACACCCTGCAAATGTGGGTTTCGCTGGATCTAATAGGTCAATCATATGAAGGCCACCATTGCAGATGTACTGAGAGGTAGTCGCGCTGGAAACGCCAGTAGCATATGCAAATCCCGTGGCTTCGTTTATCGCAATATTATGAACACTGCCTACGTTATTATAATGATATGTCATTTCAAATTCGGTAAAAGTGGTAACGCTTCTTAGATTTGTGAGGTCGAAAACTTGAACACCATGATTCCCCGCATTGTCTGCAACGATATATACGTAGTCTTTATAAACTTTCATATCGCGCCAAATAGAATTAATTGTTGCAGTGGGTAATAAGCCTACTACAAAGGGATTCTCCGGATCGGTTACATCAACGAAAGATGTACCAATTAGCAACCCAACTATGGCATATTCTTTCCCGGTGGTCGAATCAGTCCAGCCCCAAATATCATTTGTTTCTGTTAGGGTTCCGCCACTGAGTTCACTCGTCGTGATATACCCCATTAAATCGAGGCTATTACAATCGTAATCTTCAGCTTTTCCATTTTCACAAAGGATTTTTGCACCTGTTATACTAACGGATTTATTATTACTGGAAACACTATGGCTAAGCGTCCAATTATTATTTTCATCCTTATTGTAGATAAATGCTTTTTCACCATATGTGGCTCCGATGGCTAATTCACCACCAACTAATTTTAAATTTCGGCCGAATTTTCCTTCATGGGATATTGGCGATTCAAGCGTTTGAGAAAGTGAAAAAGTTATAAAATCTTCAGTGGAATAGATGTAAGATTTTTCACCATTAAAATTGCCAACTGCAATTTGATTGCTTTTCATTGCAATTGAAGCGCCAAAATAGGTACCAGTCACATCCTCAGGATTATCAATTGTTTTTACCTTTTTCCAAGAATTATTTTCAAATTTATGAATTTCAATAAAACCTTTTTGATCAAATCCAGGAGATCCGATAATTGCATACTCATCTGTCAATTCAACTGAAAAACCAAAGCGTCCTTTGCTTTGGTAATTGTAAGGGGAAAATACATGGCTTTCAATCCACGAATGGGTAATCGGGTCAAAAGTATATTGAACGGCTACATTGCCATCCCGAGAGCCAATTAAAGCTTTTTGTCCATTTATAGAAATGGAATGACCAAAATGGCCATCATCAACAATATAATTATATTTAATGGGTGACCCTTCTCGCCATTCAGATCCATCTTTGTATAACGTAAATACCTTCCCCTCGCCATGATGGACATCTCGGTCGCCGATTAAAATTACATTATCACCGATGGCAACTTCAGAACCAAAATCTGTCGTCCATTCTTCGCCATTAGGATTGATGGTTTTAATTGATGTCCAATTATCATGTTCATCTTTTTGATAAAGAAATACCCTGCCCTGCATATTTCCGCGATGGGGCGAACCAATAATCATTAAATCATTTTTTACATCAATGGAATAACCAAAATCAAACCCAACTTCATCATGTATTGGCGGCTCGATAAATCCTTGATCTAGTCCTCCAATTGCATTGGGTGAATAAATATATACTGAACCATTATTTAAGGATGAGCCTGTTTGGCCTATGTAGAACGTACCTTCAGATATAGACAAATCTCCCGTAATTCCAAAACCCAATGAATTGTTATCTCTATTTTTGGGTGAGTCTGGATGCAGAAGGCTTTCTGCAAATAAAATAAATGGTACCAAAAAGATTAATTTTCGCATTTGTGTTCCCGCTAATTTGAATTTATTACTTGACGACCGTTGAGAAACTACCTATTATTTCCTGATAAAAAATACGATTTAGATTTTCACCATATGCGCCTGAATATTGAGAACTTGAAGTTATGGCAACTACCAATGCTCTCGTGGGGACTACCATGATATATTGCCCCCCATACCCTGCTGCGTAATACATCTTTTCTCCATTAACCATCCGCATCCACCATAAATACCCATATCCATTAGATTTATTAGCATTGAATGGTACAATCATTTCTGAGGATTTATTTACCCATCCAGAGGAAATTATTTCTTCTCCGGCGGATTTCCCGTTCTGCAGAAATAGTTGCCCAAGTTTAGCCATATCTCTCAATCTCATATTTAATCCAAACCCTCCATTAGAAATGCCATAAGCATCGTCTTGCCAAGTATAATCTGTAATGCCCAATTGTGGAAAAAGGTATTTTTTACCAAATGAATTGGCAGATTCTTTTGTACTAGCAGTTAAGATATATGATAAGACATGGGTACCAGCAGAAGTGTAATTCCAATAGGTTCCCGAAGGATATAATAAATCATTCACTAATATATAATTCAATGGGTATGCGGCTGACATATAGGATGTATCATCAGGAATTCCCGACGACATCGTAAGCAATTGCGCAACGGTGATTTTTCCTTTTATAGAATCTGTTAAATTTGGATAAAACGATTCTAAGCTTTGAAATTCATCCGCCATTATTCCTTTATCAATTGCTATACCAACCAACGTGGATAAAAAACTTTTAGTCACGGACCATACGGGATATTTGGTGTTTAAATCACCATATTTATATTCTTCCGCAACAAGACGACCTTTATAAATAACTGCAATACTATAAAAGTTAGCCAGTTCCTTTGCGGCAGTAATTCCATCATTTAATTTTTCTGTATCAATACCTTCTGCATTCCGACTCCCAGTTTGAAAATCTTCGGTTAAGTCAAGATTGCGCCAATCGAGGGTAAGTTCAGCAGGGCTAGGTTTATCCTCGCAGGACAGAAAAATAAAAAGGATTATGAATAATCCGGAAAGACACTTTAATGGGTAAGGAGGATTCATAAGTAACAATTTACATTTAAAATAAGAAAAGCCCCATTCCAATTCATCGGGAGTGGGCTTTTAATTTATGAGCGGAGAGGGTGGGATTTGAACCCACGGTACGCTATTAACGTACGCACGCTTTCCAAGCGTGTACCTTAAGCCGCTCAGCCACCTCTCCAGATATGATTAATAATTATAATTTTACAATTATTAATTATTCAGATTTTTCTTCGGTGACCTCTTCTGTCTTAGGTTCTTCAGTAGAAGGATTTTCTTCTGCAGGCGCTTCAATTGTTTCTTCTGAAGGTGCTTCTTCGACAGCTACTTCAGGAGCAACTTCCGGTGCTTTTTCTGCAACTTCAACCGAAGGCATTTCGATATCCACCAAATTGGCAGCATCTTCCATCTCTTTGAGGGCAACTTCTATATTTTGACCTTTTACCATAGAAATCATAGATTCATTAAAACGCCAAAATCCTTCTTTATCAGAAGGAACACTTTTTACGTATTTAACGTGAACTAAATCTTTTGCACCGTGCTTTTCTGCTTTCTCAGCAAAACTCTTTTGTTTCTTAGCCATAAATCATCTTCTCCAATTCCAAAATCATGTAAAAATAGCCGGCGAATTTAATGAGAATATTCTATTTATCATTACACTATTCATGTCTTCCTTACTTAGGGCGCCATTCGTATTCCATAACTTCCCCATCTTGCCAGCTTCTAGGCTTCTTTTCTCCGGTAACAACACGCATGTGTGTATTGTCTAAAAATTCCATTAGACTAATTCGATTCTTTTCAGGATTGTTCATTTCTAATGTTAATACCCACGGCTTTTTACTGAAATCAAAACTGAACTGCCCTTCTTCCTGATCGCTAATTTTTGTCCCCAACGAAAGGCCCTGCATAAAATTCCCCTTGATGCCCGTTTCGTCTGGTTCGAATACCCATATTACTTCTATGATTTGACCTTTATAATACCAATTTCCCGCCATGCTACGGATATATTCGATAAATTCTACACTGACTTGTTCAGCTTTGTTTTTGGCATAATCCTGCGCTTCAATCGATAATGAATAGATGACACTGGCGCTTAAAGATTTATCTACAGGAACTTTAATATTGGTATGCATACCTTCCGTTAAATATTTGTCAAATAAAGGAATCTTGTGCCTCGTTACCCTATCTTTCAATCCTCCAGTTCGGGTCCACACCATCTTCCCATCCATGAGATCTTCACTTATTTCTATAGTAATCTCTGCACCCATCATATTGGATTTATTTTCAGGTTTATGAATCGTAATCACAGGGCGCGTCACATCAAACTTCACACTATCAATTACAATGGATTCAGACTCATTCATGGCTAAGTCTTTACCCTTGAATACAATATTATAAATTGAGCCATCATTTAATAAAGGTGGATTCTTAGGCAATTTGGGTGACTCAAATATTGTTTCCAACTCAATACCTGCAAGATCAAATGTCACAGGGGAGTTTGGATCAGGTTTTCCGCCAATTTGGGTATAGACAAATTGGCCAAAACTCAATCCTTCGGATATATAATAAGCTACGTCTAAATGATTTTTAAACGAATTCGGCTCAGGGTACTTAATTTGCAACTTAGGCGGAATATCATCATACACTACACTCATTATGAATTTTTTGCCCGTATTCCCAGCCTTATCCGTTCCTTGGAGTGTGATGCGATACATGGCATCCGTAATGAGGTTTAAGTCCGGTAAAGTGGAATTGTCATGCGCTCCGACCGAATATAGTTCTGGGGTGAGTTCAAATGTATGTGGCGCCGCTGGATCAGCCTTACCGCCCATATGAATCCATGTATATTTTCCACTGACCAGATCTTCATTTACATTCCATTTTAAAAGTTGCGAATTCACTCGGGAACTTGTGGATGGTAAAACCTGTGTAAATTTGGGTTTAGTTTTGTCATAAGTCACATTTTCTGCTAATGTTATTACAGCTTCATTCCCAGATCGGTCAATTGCCGTTACAATAAGATTATAAACGATACCATCAGATAAATCTGTTTGATGGAGGAGTGCGGTTTGGGCGAAAGCACCCGAATTCAATTCATCCCCGGTTAGGTCGATAGAAACAGGCGTTGATCCATTAGTTGGCGTCCAAGAAAGATTTGCCATGAGGAGTGGCTCATCCAGATCATAGCTCACTTCATTCAAATTGGTAAACCCATTTGTGGTCGGAAATATCCCTGTTATGACTGGTGGTGTATTATCAAAAAATAAAGTACCTAATTCGAAAGATGAATTGTTACCCGCTCGATCAGTACCAAAAAAAGCTACACTATATCTTGCGCCACTAATAAGTGTGGGTGGTGGATTAAAGTCCACTTCAGGATAAACACCGTCTTGAAGCTGATTGCCAACTAATTTTGATTCATGATTTCCCACTGCATCAAGGTTACCATCAACCCATGTCCATACAACATTTGCCACCGAAAGCACTTCATTTGTTTTTAATCCAAGGACTGTACTTTTGATATATGATTCTGCTGTCGGAGAAATGATGGCAATTTCTGGTGGAATATTATCAAATGTAATACCAGTATTATCTTCAGAATTTCCCTCGTTTCCAGCTAAATCGATTCCAGTGACGCTCACATTATAAGTGGCATTACTGACCAAATCTGTAAGTGCATTTATATTAATACCGGTTTTTTGTCCAGGCATTAATTGGTTTTCTGAAAGTTCAATCTCATGTGGACTCATTGGATCCGGAATTCCGCCGCGATGTTCAAATATTATTTTCCCTGACAATAAAGTTTCATTTAAATCATAATCCAAAGCGATTTGATTGTAGAATCCATTCGACTTGGGATTAATCACAGCTACGATAGGCGGAGAGGAGTCATAGGTGATATTTTCTAGAGAAACATTCACCGCCACATTCCCAGCCATATCTTCACCGGAGAATTCGATTGTATAAATACTACCGTCATTCAGATTTATATCTGAATCAAATACTTCCTTATAATGGCTACCTTGTTTTAATCGGTCACCGGTTAGCTCAATTTCGTGTGGATTTTCAGGGTCCTCCATCCCACCTGTCCTCGTAAAGATTATTTTTCCTTTTCCCATCTCTTCTGTGGTAGAGTATGTTACGGAAGCTGAATTTACATGGGAACCAGATTTAGGTTCAGATAACGATAGGTCAGGTGGCAGTATATCAAAAAATACATCACTTATCGGGGCGATATTCGCTTTGTTTCCTGCTTTGTCATAAGCGTCAATAGTTACACTATAGCGTCCTCCATCGGCTAATTGCGAAGTGATACCTAAGTCGTAATCGGAATGGAGGCCATCATTCAATTCGCTACCTTTCAATAATACTCTGTGAGGAGAATCAACATCAATCGTTCCGCTGGTTTGCTCAAAATTTACAGTGGCTCTCTCGAGTACCTCGTTAGAGATATAGGAAATAACAGTCGTTTTTATTTGTTCAGAATCAATGGGTCGGCTAATAGACATTTCGGGAGGTTGATTATCAAAGCTTACATTCGATATTTTGATTGGAATTGCCTCATTGCCCGCAGGATCAGAACCAGTGAATACAATATCATAAATGGCACCATTGATTAAATTCGGGCCATTTGCCAATTCCTTTTGAATGAAATCACCCATTTTCAGTTCTGCGCCAGTGAGCGAAACTATTTGGGGAGATCGCGGATCCGTAGTCCCGCCAGTTTGGGTAAATGTAACAGTCCCATTTATCAATAATTCACTTAATGAATAGCTTAAAGTGTTATTGTTTATATGGCTATTATTATCAATTTTAATTAATCGTAATATTGGGGGTATTACATCATAGGTAATATTTTTCACCAATACTTTTTTAGATTGATTCCCGGCCTGGTCTAATCCATCGATTGATAAATTATATGTTGCACCGTCCGTCCATCCCAATTCGGAAAACACCTTTTCTTCAAAAATTCCTTTTTTCCGTGAGATTTCATCTAGAATTACAGCATGAGGTGAATTTGGATCTGGTCTACCAGAAGTACGGGTGAGTATTAACTTCCCTTCCGCAACATCTTCACTGATGGAATATGAGATGCCCTCACTGTTTATATAAGAGTTTTTTGCCGGTGAAGTGATTAAGAAGATTGGAGCTTCATTATCAAATACAATATTCTCAACAAGAACTTCCGGCGCCAGGTTTCCTGCAGCATCCCGACCTTCAAAACGAATATTATAGACGGCACCATTGACGAGACGAATAAATGAAGATGGTAGTTTCCCACCGCGAGTGCCTTTTTGTCTTTTACTTCCTGCCAAGGTAATCATATGGGTTGTCTTAGGATCGGAGGTACCACCTACGTGATCAAAATATATTTTTCCATCCACTAAATCTTCCGTCAATGTATAGGCGATATCAGGCTCCCTAATATGTTGTCCATTCGATGGGGCAACATCAACAAATTCCGGCGGAGAAATATCATAAAGAACACCATCAATAACCATCAGATCAGATGGGTTCCCGGCCAGATCTGTCCCTTCTATGGTAATTTTATATGTTACTCCATTGACCAATTCCGGCGGTGATAAAAAATCAAAGTCTAGAAAGTCTCCACCTTTGAGCTGATCACCCAGAAAATGTTTCGAATGGGATGTCTTCGGATCGTTCCCAACAATTGCATCCCAACGTACAGAGCCAGACTTTATGGGTTCACTAATACTTATAGTTAACTTTGTGTAATTGACCGGCGTGTTGGGTTGGGGATTCAATATAGATAACGTCGGCGGTGTTATGTCAAACATTACATTTTGAATGGATTTTGATTCAGCCTTATTCCCTGCAAGATCTGTACCTTCGATTAATATCGTATATGGCATATTTTCTTCTGGTTGAATATCATAATTCACTAAAATATGTTTACCCAACCCATAATCTTTAGGGCGTAAGTCATAAGATGTTTTTTCTTCTCTATCGTTAATCCAGATCATTTTTCCAGATACTAGAGGTTCATTGACCGCATATATGACATCAAGGTAATTCACGAAACTATTGGTTTTTGGATGGGCAATTACAAATTCAGGTGGCGAAATATCATAAGTAATATTTTCTACTTTCAGTTCTTCAGAAATATTCCCGGCAAAATCTTTTCCATTAATTGATATGGAATAATTCATTCCATCGCGAAGCGTTACCTTATTTATGAGGTCTGACGGACTTCTTTCACCCAATTGTAGTTCAGTATCAACTAACTCTGATTCCAAAATTAAATCCGATCCTGAGTGCTGAAAGAAAATTTCGCCTGAGGCAATGTTTTCTGATAAAGTCCACCCAATGTTCGAATGATTAATAAAAGCGCCAGATTCAGGTGTAAATGCGCTGAATTCGGGTGGAGTTAGGTCTATCTTAACATTGGTTAGCTGAGCCGATGTTGCAACGTTCCCTGCGCGATCAAGACCGTTCAGTAAAATTGTATAGCTAAACCCATCTTTCAAGGCCGGCACAATCAAATCATCGGAGTTGTATGACCCAGCCGTTAATAATTCCTGTCGATTATATTTAACAGGAGAGGATTCACCCATAGTACCCACTCCTGTCCAATCAATACTGAATTCGTATATATTCTCGGATACATCAAAATTTAACTTTGTCTCCGTTGTGAAAATATTGGATTCCGGATATGTTAATACAATAGTCGGTGGCGTTATGTCGTATAAAATTTTATTTACTCGTGCAGTGTCACTTTGATTTCCGGCTGGATCGAAAGCGACATAAAGAAGTGAATACTCAGCACCATCCACCAAATTGGGTGAATTATTAAGTTCCATAGGGCCAACCTCAGTACCATGAAGTTCTTCATTTTTCAAATCAATAATATGGGGTGAATCTGTGTCATCAACAATGCCACCTGTCCAACGCCATATCATCTGAGCTGATACCAATTTTTCACTATTAATAAAATGGACCTGCTTATGATTAACAGCATCCCCATCCATTGGACTGATAAGAGTCAACTCAGGTGGAGTGAAATCATATTGAAGTCCAGGTACAAAGGCTCGTTTAGTTTTATTGCCGGCGCGATCAGTACCACTAATGGTCATGGTGTATAAAGCATTTTCAACTACATTCGGATTATTGGATAATTCAATTTCTGCATGATCGCCCGAAGTGCGTTCTTCTAAAGTCAATATAGCCGTATAAGGTGCCAATGTATCTTTAACACCACCGAGCCATATCCATTTAAATTTTCCTTCGTGCAATTCTTCAGATAATGTGTAGGTTACTGAACTAGTTTGGGAAATAGACCTTGGCAAAGGATAAGAAATCGTAATTACCGGGTGAGTAATATCATATAGGATATCGGTAATCATAATGTGGTTCGATTCATTCCCTGCAGGATCGAATGCAAAATATGAAATATCATATACTCCTCCATCTACCAGTGGCGGCAACTTTGTGATTTCACCCAGCTGAAATTCATCGCCATTTAATTCATTACCACCGAGGGCCATTGCATGGGTAGTGTCAGGATCCTTAACTCCACTGATCCACGTCCACGTAATTATACCCGACTCCAGTAATTCACTATTTTCATAATGGATTTTTTTATGATTAACCGCATCTCCAGATTTTGGACTGTTCCATGTTAATTCGGGCGGTGTAAAGTCATATTGAAGTCCCGGAACAAAGGCCCGTTTTGTTTTATTTCCGGCTCGATCTCGACCTTTGAATGACATGGTGTATAGTGCGTTTTCTACAACTTGTGGGTTATTCACCAATTCAATTTGGCTATGTTTGCCTTCCGATTTTTCTGCTTCAGTCAGGAGTGCGGTGTATGGCGCTAATGTATCCTCAACTCCTCCCAACCATATCCATTTAAATTGCCCCTCAAATAATTCTTCCGATAAGGAATAAGTCATGGCAGTTGTATTAGAGATGGATCGGGGTAATGGATATTCAATCACCATCTCTGGAGCGGTATAGTCATATAGAACTTCAGTTATTGTTACAGTATCCGCAATATTCCCTGCGCGATCTGAACCACTGAAAAAGAGAGAATAAATTCCACCATCTTGAAGCTTTGGCATGTTGAGTAAGTTGATGCTGTCATGAATGCCAAATGCTAATTCAGCGTCCGCCAAATCAACCGTATGGGGCGCATCAAGATCGGCCACACCGCCTGTTTGCATCCAAGTGACTGCACCCGTATGCAGTTCTTCTGAAATATTATATGAAATCAATTGATGATTTATTGCCACACCAGACTCGGGAGAAACATTGGTAAACTCTGGTGGAGTTACATCATAAAGCACATTTGAAATTGAAATTGGATCACTGTCATTTCCCGCCAAATCTCGACCGGTAAAAAGAATTGAGTAAGAACTGCCATCTGTTAAAAGAGGTTCATTGGTTAATGAAATATGAATTTTTTCAGCGGACGATAATTCCTTACCCACCAGTTCAACAAAATGAGTAGAAAGTGAATCACTATATCCTTCCGTTTCTGTCCACAGAAATTCACCTGTTAATAGTTGCTCACTTGCGGCATAACTAACGGTGGCATTATTAATGGCTTCCCCATCGAATGGATAAATCATAGTTAATATTGGTGGCGTAATATCATAATGAATGGAATCGATGCGAACTGTGTCACTTACATTTCCCGCTAAATCGACGCCAACCACTAAATAAGAATATACACTACCGTCATTCAGTTGAAAATGGGCGGATAAATCTGTGCCTGTCTCCACCTGAACTGTATCTGCAAACTCGTGGGTATAGGGCGCATTTGCATCCGCTACACCACCTTGCCATTGTGCCATTACCTTCCAAGATTGAATGGGTTCATTGGTAGAAACATTTATCAATTGGTGATTCACCCATGCGTCCGATGGCGGATCGTTTATCGCTAACACAGGCGGTGTAATATCGTAAATCACATTTTCCATAATTCCCGGTGGGTCGGCCACATTCCCTGCTCGATCTATGGCGTAAATTTCAGGATTGTACATTACCCCATCCACGAGTTTCGTTTGGTTGGTTGGTTTAAAGCGACCGGCAAAACCAATTTCGTTTGGGGTAAGAATAATTGTATCGACAGAAATATGGGAGAAATTGGTGTCGGGCGCCCAAACGATATATGCTGAATCGATTGGTTCTGAAGTGGTAAACGACAAGGATATATCTTTGAGATATTTATCCATCTCCAGCGTCATAAGGGGCGGGCTAATATCATAATTTACATGGAAAATATTTTGCTTAGTGGCCATATAACCTTTAACCCCTTCTCCGTCAAAGTGAATATTATACGTAGCACTATCCCGAAGAACACTATCACTGGGAAACACAATTGTATAATCTCCTTGGATAATTTCTTCTAGATTGATTTTTGCACTATCCATTTCAGCGGGCACCTTCCAATGGATATACCCCCATTTTAGGTCCCCATCTAAATTGTATTTCACTGTGCTATTATTCACAAAACTTGAATCTTGCGGACCTAAAAAACTAAGGATCGCTTCTGTTCCATCGGGACTTAGCTTTACATCCATAATAAGGACGCCATTAGAGTCATATTCAAACAAGTGCGTTATACTCGTTTCATCATAATATTTATATAAATATTTATGCATAGATTTTCCATCGGGACGTCGGAACCATTCATCGCGCGTTGTTCGGCCTAATGAATCATAGTCAAGTTCTTTGCCGCCATATTCAAAGGCATCCACATCAAAGAATCGGTAATTTTCCGGTTTATCAATTTCATTCATATCTGAAGAGGTGAATCGGTCATTCCATTTTTTGACAGAATCGACACCGAAAACCCATTCGATATATGATAAGGACTGAGGCTCTCGTCCGAAGATTGTTTGGTAAAATACATGCCCTGTTTCGTCAACCATATCTCTTTGACGAATAATTGTTTTGGATTCGATATAAGAAAATTGTTCCTGCGCTGTTGCATCTCCTTTTTTATTTACTATCGCCTTAATGATGAGGCGATCCAAGTCATCATACTCAGCGCGAATATGCTCTTTTTTTAGAACTTCAGATTTGGGAACATTGTAGCCAGTGAGGAAATCATGTTCATTTATAAAGTATTTCACCTGACGTTGGCTAGCGGTCAGGACAAGTAAAATTAGTATCAGGGCTGTGAGTTTTACGGTTTTCACAAGCCCCTAATTTAGGAGGGAAATTTCCCTATGGAAATGGGGGATTTGTAAAAGTAGCAATATTGATGGGCAATAAATATTAATTGTCATTCTGAGGAAATGTAATGAGCGAAGAATCTCAAGCATAAGTTTATTATGTATTCTCCCATTTGAGATACTTCGCCATGATAAATCATGACTCAGTATGACATATTTGGTTTGTATTGTAGATTCATATATGGAAAAACTTTACTATGTATATATCATGGCCAGTGAATCAAAAGTGATTTACACTGGCATGACCAACAATCTTTTTAGGCGTGTTTATGAACACAAAATGAAACTTTTTAAAGGATTTTCAAAAAAATATAACACCTATAAACTTGTATGGTATGATGAAACTGATGACGTTACCGCAGCTATTGAATTTGAAAAACAAATTAAAGGATGGCTTCGAAAAAAGAAAGTCGCCTTAATTGAGGAAGAAAATCCCAATTGGCATGATTTGGCTGAAGAATGGTTTAAAGAATAAGATAAAAGTTTGACCGCTAGACTCGCCTTGAGATTCTTCCTCTCACTTCGCTCGAGTTCAGGATGACAGTGTTGTTGTTTGTTAAATTTTATTTAAGAAATAAAAAAAAGATATTGTCATTCTGAGAGAATGTAATGAACGAAGAATCTCAAGCACTGGCTTTTTTATATACATTCGATTGAGATACTTCCTGTCGTCCCTGCTTTTTGCTCCCCCCTTTTAATTTCCACCCTCATAAGAGGGTGGATTTATGGGGGTGGTGATAAAATTTAGCTTTACTCTCCATTCTCTTCTGCGCGGCGTTTTTGACGCAGTTGATCTTTGGCCAATTCACGCATATCCGCCACTTCATCGGATTCATCCATAATCTCAACACCGAGCAGCGTTTCGATACAATCCTCTAGAGTTACAATCCCAGTGGTGCCGCCAAATTCATCTTTTACAATAAACATATGAGATCGTGTTTTTGTAAACTTATTCAATACAGCTTCTACTGTTTGCTCTTCGTAAACCCAATCCACCGGTTCAACAATATCGGCCATTGTCTTTTCGAAATAATCATCGGCCATTGTTTCTAAAAGAGTATCTTTATAAACAATCCCAAGTATATCATCAATGTTTTCCTTGAAAATGGGAATACGAGAAAAATTTATATCTTCATGTTTTTCCATTATCTGCCCTACTGTTTCGTGGTCTTCAAATGCAAAAATAACAGAACGGGGTGTCAAAATTTCTTCGATTTGGATAGTTTTAAGTCTGAATAGATTTTCAATAATATCAGATTCTTGCTCATCAATTGATCCTTCATCTTCTCCCATTTCTGCCATGGCAGTGATTTCTTCTCTACTGACTCTCATTGTATCTTCTTCTGAAGGCGTTAATTGGGCTGATAATGCTTCGCTCAACCAAACGAATGGAAATGTAATCACCATGAGACCGCGAATTGCATAGGCCGATGGACTGGCTAACTTTCGCCAGTAAGTAGCGCCAATCGTTTTGGGAATAATTTCTGAAAAGATAAGGATACAAAAAGTCAAAATTCCTGATGCCATGGCTACAGATCCTGAACCAAATACTAACAACGCTTGAGCACCTACACCCGCTGCGCCAACAGTATTGGCGATTGTGTTTAACGTCAGGATTGCGGCCAAAGGACGATTAATATCATCCTTGAGATGCTGTAGCAATTTACCGCTACGATGATTGGTTTTTACCAGTGTACCGATATGGGAATGGGTAATTGATAGAATAACTGATTCCAGAGTGGAACAGATAAAGGATACGCCTAAGGCGAGGAAGAAATAACCGAGTAATGTGGACATTGTCTATAACAAACTTACGCAGTTTAGGATGGTGAAACTCCTCCTTTTTCCTTACGATTAACTGCAATCCACATCGGGAGATAGATTAAACCCATAATGGCAAAACCTACCAATTCGAAAGTGATTAAATAATAGGGCCAATCGCCAATTAAAAATGGACTATCTCCTCCGGGTTTTGTACAAATGAACCAATAATTGGCTCCTTCGCCCAAGAATGTATTTACATAACCCATGACAAAAATGACGCCATTCGTAATCAATACGGTGTTTAATAATGACCCTTTACGACATCGCATTCCATCTACCCACATGAGCCACACGACATTTAGAATAATTAACCCATGGGAGAGAAAATTCCAGAAGATAGAAATATCGCCATAAGGCCATCGCGTTGGATCCGGTGTTAGAATGGATTGAAGCGCGCCCGCCAATCCCCAGAAAAAAGCCAATTCAAAGGCAGTTTGGTTTTTCTTCCATAAAGCGTAAGATGATAAAAATAAACTTAATCCGCACATGTGCAAAGACAGATCTTCTTTAATGGAGAAATCGTCTATATAAATTTGAAAGAAGTCAAAGAGTACTTCCTGGAAAATGGTAAAAACAGCTAAGAAAATAGCAATAGAAAATCGCTTAGAAGGACTGAGATATTTTTTACCGATATATGGGAGTGCGAACCAAATCATCAAACAACCCATAATGTAAAGAGTGTGCTCTGTACCGAAAGTTGGGAAATCAGAGGGTGACATGGGACGTATTGTGTTTGTTTCTTTCTATTGGGCTAAATCTATATTTATACATAAACGCAAAATGTCACTTTAAGAGCAAATCTAATTTAAAAATTCCGTATAATTGTTTGGTGTAATCGTTTCTGTTTCAGCATTGGGGTAAGCATTTAAAAAAGTGCTTGGAAATCGTGATGCCTTTTTTGGATTCCATTTATACTCAAAGGCAAAGAGACCACCATCCCGTTCTTCAATATAGTCTATTTCCTGTTTTGATCGGGTTCTCCAAAAAAAGTTATTCGTCCATCTTTGATTATAGTGATTGGCCTTTAATCGTTCACTCATAAGATAATTTTCCCATAAAGCCCCAGTGTCGGTCCGCAAGTCCAGTTGGGAAAAATTATTAATGATGGCATTTCGAATTCCATTGTCATAGAAATATATTTTCCGTGTTTTTTTCAACTCATTTCTCAGGTTTCTACTGAAGGTGCCTATTCTAAAAATAACATAACTCTTCTCAAGAAGATCAATATATCGTTCAATGGTTTGATTGTCTGACCCAATTAATTGTCCTAATTCATTATAACTCACTTGATTTCCCATTTGCATGGCAAGTGCTTGCAATAATCTTTCTAAAATAATTGGTTTTTTCAATTTTTCGAAGGCCAGCAAATCCTTATAGAGGTAACTATCAGACAATAACTTGAGGATTTGAATCTCTTCCCCAGGCTGATTGATTACATCGGGATATGAGCCAAAAATCAACCTACTTTTCAAATTTCTTTTTTCTTCTAATTGGCTCGTATGGTCAACCAGTTCATTAAATGAGATTGGAAATAAATAATAATTATATTTCCTACCGGTTAACGGTTCATTGATTCTGTTTGCCAATTCAAAGGATGACGACCCCGTTGCAAAAACCTGAACATCCTTCAATTCATCAACCATGAGTTTCAAGGTTATACCAATGTTGGTTATCCGTTGTGCTTCATCAATAACAACCAATTCATTTTTCCCCACCAAAGTTTTTAGTTGGGTTGATGTTACATCCGTTAGCATGTTGCGGACATCCGGTTCATCCCCATTGAGCCAAAGTGTTTTCTTTTTGCTTTTGTCAGCGATTTTCCGGGCCACTGTTGTCTTTCCCACTTGCCTTGCGCCAGATAGAATGACGATCTTTCCCTTGCCAAATGACTCAATTATATTTTTTTCAACTATTCTTTTAATCATCGTATTATCAGTATTAATTGTAGAGAATATATACATTTTGCGATTACAAACGCAAATAGTTATAACATTTTGCGTATT